>Ga0078972_1000011_pt1 | contig 745818 bp, 756 predicted proteins | sample YelNatPaOPGAMG01_FD_67568 | JGI IMG/M metagenome (GOLD analysis project Ga0078972, IMG submission 67568) | Hot spring thermophilic microbial communities from Obsidian Pool, Yellowstone National Park, USA - OP-RAMG-01 (SPADES assembly) (version 2) | ecosystem: Environmental > Aquatic > Thermal... | reverse complement strand
ATTCCAGCGATTACCGAAATACTATACTGGATGCAAGGGATAGACTCATAAAATGAGGATTGAAAGAGATTATCGTAGCTTCACTAGTAGGCTCCGATATCGGATGCAAGGGATAGACTCATAAAATGAGGATTGAAAGCCCAATTAGCAAGCGTAACATGTTGATTTTCTTTTCGATGCAAGGGATAGACTCATAAAATGAGGATTGAAAGAATTCGTCGTCCGAGCCTTCGACCAGCTTATAAACAGATGCAAGGGATAGACTCATAAAATGAGGATTGAAAGCTGGGATATTCCCGTTCGTGGCGAATAATAGTAAAGATGCAAGGGATAGACTCATAAAATGAGGATTGAAAGAGTATCGACTGGCGAAGTATGAAGCCGGCACGGCGATGCAAGGGATAGACTCATAAAATGAGGATTGAAAGGGGGGTGACTTAGGAAGGGCAATAGGATATGGTATAGGATGCAAGGGATAGACTCATAAAATGAGGATTGAAAGACCTATCAGGTTACCGCCGTAGGCAACTATGAATATGATGCAAGGGATAGACTCATAAAATGAGGATTGAAAGAGGGATACCCTTTATCCAGATATCATTATCCCTTAGATGCAAGGGATAGACTCATAAAATGAGGATTGAAAGACTGAGACTGAGAGGAGAGAGGGGGAGAAGCATGAAGATGCAAGGGATAGACTCATAAAATGAGGATTGAAAGCTACCTCGAGACCGCATCTACAACAGGCTCGACATAGGATGCAAGGGATAGACTCATAAAATGAGGATTGAAAGTGCAGGACCCCTATGTGGCAGCTGGGGTCGCACGATGCAAGGGATAGACTCATAAAATGAGGATTGAAAGGTCAGCTGAGTGGCCGCCGGCCGCCGAAGTATCCACGAGATGCAAGGGATAGACTCATAAAATGAGGATTGAAAGTCCGGTAAGCACGCCGGTACAAATCAAATATTTGGATGCAAGGGATAGACTCATAAAATGAGGATTGAAAGTACGAATTACGCTCAGGGCGAAACCGTCGTCGAAGCCGATGCAAGGGATAGACTCATAAAATGAGGATTGAAAGTTATGTCTAGAATTACTGCACTATCAACATTAAGTCCGATGCAAGGGATAGACTCATAAAATGAGGATTGAAAGCGAATTTTAGAAACTCATAAGGTCGAGCATTAGCTAGATGCAAGGGATAGACTCATAAAATGAGGATTGAAAGTTTCGACCAGGCATGTCATCTTCCACCTCAAGGACAGGATGCAAGGGATAGACTCATAAAATGAGGATTGAAAGGTCACCTTCGCAGACGACTGGTACTTCAGGATGCAGGATGCAAGGGATAGACTCATAAAATGAGGATTGAAAGTGCTCCAGGTGCAGCATCCGGTGGTTCAGGAAGTGGGATGCAAGGGATAGACTCATAAAATGAGGATTGAAAGTCTGGAGAAACATTCAGCTACTGACCGGTGGGAAGACGATGCAAGGGATAGACTCATAAAATGAGGATTGAAAGGCATCAACCCGTCTCTCTACTCTGCCTATGAGGCTGGATGCAAGGGATAGACTCATAAAATGAGGATTGAAAGGCACAATAATCCAGCCGTTCGCTCCGAGTGCCAGGCGGATGCAAGGGATAGACTCATAAAATGAGGATTGAAAGTCTCCTGGCCTGTGTGTGTGCTGCCCTGCGAAGGGCTGATGCAAGGGATAGACTCATAAAATGAGGATTGAAAGATCCATTCCCTGATGGCACCGTACACTTCGTCCGAGAGATGCAAGGGATAGACTCATAAAATGAGGATTGAAAGTACTCCACCACCAAGGGGCAACGCATTATGAAATTCGATGCAAGGGATAGACTCATAAAATGAGGATTGAAAGCACGAATGTTTAGGTTGGATAATGCTCATTCCATCATGATGCAAGGGATAGACTCATAAAATGAGGATTGAAAGAAGTTTCGATACCCCCAGGGCCCCCATGACCGTTAGGATGCAAGGGATAGACTCATAAAATGAGGATTGAAAGCGTCCATCGCCGACTCAAGGATATCGCCGAACAAATGATGCAAGGGATAGACTCATAAAATGAGGATTGAAAGTCAGCTAAGTCAAAGTATAGAGCGGGCGAATTATTGGATGCAAGGGATAGACTCATAAAATGAGGATTGAAAGTCCAAGTCGCCACGTTGTTCGGCGTCTTTGAGACGCGATGCAAGGGATAGACTCATAAAATGAGGATTGAAAGAATTCTTCCAGAGGAACCATGATGCTTTTGCGCCGATGCAAGGGATAGACTCATAAAATGAGGATTGAAAGTCTCCCACCACCTATAAGACGGAAGCCCATATATATGGATGCAAGGGATAGACTCATAAAATGAGGATTGAAAGTCCTACTAGTGGGATGAGGCCCTTTATGAAGCCGTAGGATGCAAGGGATAGACTCATAAAATGAGGATTGAAAGACGAGATGGCTTGTCCCTACGCACAAACTTATGCGGAGATGCAAGGGATAGACTCATAAAATGAGGATTGAAAGGAGGCCGAGGTTAATCTGGCCACCGGACAGATGTTGAGATGCAAGGGATAGACTCATAAAATGAGGATTGAAAGTCCAGGTACTGGCGATAGAGCCTTTCTATGGCTTCCTGATGCAAGGGATAGACTCATAAAATGAGGATTGAAAGAGCTGAAGTCCATTTGACCAGCCTGAGCCAGGGGGGATGCAAGGGATAGACTCATAAAATGAGGATTGAAAGTGCCTGCTGGGCCTGGCGGGAGCTTCGCCAGCAGGATGCAAGGGATAGACTCATAAAATGAGGATTGAAAGTCCGTATGCCGTTTGCGAGGCGTTCCACTTCGCTCAGATGCAAGGGATAGACTCATAAAATGAGGATTGAAAGAATATTACCTTCGGCCCGTATAGGCTCATGCTTTCAGATGCAAGGGATAGACTCATAAAATGAGGATTGAAAGTGTGGTGGCTGCGGCTGCCTGGGCAGGCCGCTGCTGATGCAAGGGATAGACTCATAAAATGAGGATTGAAAGATCGTTGGTGGGAAAGCCCAGACGAGAAGCGAGTAGGATGCAAGGGATAGACTCATAAAATGAGGATTGAAAGGGCGGCTTTTTAGTCGCTTTACTCTCCGCCCGCTTCGATGCAAGGGATAGACTCATAAAATGAGGATTGAAAGCTCTTCGTGTCGGCCGCGCCGGCTTCATACTTCGCTAGATGCAAGGGATAGACTCATAAAATGAGGATTGAAAGTACGTGAAGAGCCAGCCCTTTCCCTGGAGGCAGGTCATGATGCAAGGGATAGACTCATAAAATGAGGATTGAAAGAAACTATGATAGTTCGTTTTCAGCTATATAGTTTGGTTCGATGCAAGGGATAGACTCATAAAATGAGGATTGAAAGCCTTTGTGGCTAACCGCATCATGGCGAAAAAGTTGCCGATGCAAGGGATAGACTCATAAAATGAGGATTGAAAGTCTCCCGTCCTGCTGGTGCTGGGAATACTGACGGTCGATGCAAGGGATAGACTCATAAAATGAGGATTGAAAGAGAACCTGCTCCAGCAGTACATCAACCTTCAACTGCGATGCAAGGGATAGACTCATAAAATGAGGATTGAAAGAGATATAGAAGAGGAAGAGCGAAAAGAACTAGAACGGATGCAAGGGATAGACTCATAAAATGAGGATTGAAAGCGGGTCCCTCCCCCAGCCAATCGGCGAGGTTCCGCGATGCAAGGGATAGACTCATAAAATGAGGATTGAAAGAACCTTCGACCTTTCTACCGCCCGCACCGCCTACGAGATGCAAGGGATAGACTCATAAAATGAGGATTGAAAGAGCTCATCGGTCCAGCCCATCTCCTAGGTAGTCGATGCAAGGGATAGACTCATAAAATGAGGATTGAAAGGTCTCTATATCCTTGAAGTCGAAGTTATTGAGGTCGGATGCAAGGGATAGACTCATAAAATGAGGATTGAAAGTAGTCGCAAGGGTCCAGGAAGGCACCTCATAGCCACGATGCAAGGGATAGACTCATAAAATGAGGATTGAAAGAACGATCGTCGATAGCTCCCTCACCTCCCTCATAGGCAGATGCAAGGGATAGACTCATAAAATGAGGATTGAAAGGCTATATAAGCGGAAAGGCCCACGACCAAGGCCACCACGATGCAAGGGATAGACTCATAAAATGAGGATTGAAAGATCGCCGATTCAAGAATATCATCGAATAAATCGGACCAGATGCAAGGGATAGACTCATAAAATGAGGATTGAAAGTTTTGGCCCATGTAGTTTGGTCTAGACCGAAGAAGACTTGGCCGAGCTCGACAGAGCTCTCAAAGACTTGGAAAACGCTTCTTCTCCCAGTGGTCAGGTAGTATATCCTTCCGAGGCCCCAGGGATTGTAGACGCCCTCAAGAAGCACGGGAAGGTCACCGCTCCATCCTCGGAGGTGATTTCCCGAGATGTGAGAAAGCTGAGCAGATCGTCAGAACGATTGGAATGGTTAACTGCATCTCTTATTCTTCTCACTCTCGTCCTTATCCTAATCACGCTGCTAGAAAGAGTTTAGCCTGCGGCCTTCCTTGCCTTCCTGTAGTAGTTCTGGTCGTTGCTCTTCACGGTCAGCTTCGGCCTCTTGTAGGTGAGGCCGAGCCCCTTGTGCATGTCATGGACGTAGGAGCGGCTGACCTTGATTCCCTCTTTCTAAAGGGCCTTGGCTATGTCCCTGACGACCCACCTGCCCTTCAGGAAGCCGAACGCCTGGGGGTCCTGCTTCAGTTCAAGAGCTCCTTCATCCTCGCCTCGGCGAGCTTCGTCTTCAGCGGAGGCCTGCCGGATGGTCTCCTCGCCCTGATGCCTTGGATGCCGTCCTTCCTGTATGACCTGAGCCACCTCTCGGCGGCGTCTATCGAGACGTCCAGCTCCCTCGCTATGTCGATCGCCCTCTTCTTCTGGGCCCGCATCAACACTCCGAGGGCCCGCCTGTACTCCCTTTTGCCCTGCGTGACTGAGCGGAGCCTTTTCGGCTATCTCTTGCCCTTCCTGTCGAGTTTGAGCTTCATGAGAGGTTGAGAGACTCACCCGTTCAAGGACACGGAGATCAAATGAGTTTGGCAGATTCGTGAGAAGAAGTTAGATTAGCTTCCCGGACTTGGTTGTCAGGAGAACGCTTTTTGATGATATGAGGCCCAGCTGACATCGGAGGTCGGGTATTGCCATAGCGTCACGGATTTTACTTACGTAGAACTTGGCAGTGAAGGAGGGCGGCGTGGCCGGCGGAGAGTGTGTTGTGTTTTCCTCCACGCCGCCGGAGAAGACGATCACATCACGCTGGCGAGGATAGCCCTCTTTATCAGCGCCTTCGTCACGACGACCTTGTAGGCGTTCTTCGTCATCGGGACGGCGTTCTCCACGGCCTTCGCGGCCGCCGAGGTGGCACTGGCTTCGTTCACCGTCTGGCCGGCTATCGCTGCTTCGGCGGCAGTTGCCCTCATCGGGGTCGGCGCCACCCCTCCCAGCGCTATCCTGGCGGCGGTGCATGTGGTTCCGCTCATCGTCAGCGCCGCGGCAACCTTGACCACGCCGAACCCATGCGATTTCATCGGCTGCCATTTGGTATAGGATTGCTTCGTCCCGGAGGGAGGAGGGGTGACCTGTATCTCCTTGATTATCTCATCGGGCTTGAGGACGTGGCCGGGGCCTGTGTCGATGAAGAAGTCCTTTATGGCTATGGTCCTCTGGGTGGTCACGATGTTGGCGTCGAGGGCCGTAAGCGCCGTCGCCAAGTCGGACTGGTTCGTGGCATAACATCCGGACTTGCCGCCGAAGATGCTGTGCATCCTCGAGTTCTCCCCAGCTTGGGCGAAGCAGGTGAGGCCCCCCTTCCTCAGGCAGTTGAACTCCCTCCTCCTGTAGTACCAGCACCTTACGTCCTGGCAGATGTTGCCCGCCACGGTCCCCATCAGCCGGATCTGGTAGGTCCCCATGACGTGGGCGGCCTGAGAAAGGAGGGGGCAACTCTGTTGCACGACGGAGGACGTCTCCAAGGCGTGGACCTTGGCCAGCGCCCCCACCTTCAGGACGGAACCGTCCATCCTAATGTAGTCGGCATCCTTTATCGTCTTGATGTTCACCAGGACCTCGGGCTGCTTGGGGGGGACCTTGTTCCCCTCGATGCACCTAGACCTGAGCTCCGTGATGAGGTCGGTGCCGCCGGCTATCACCCTAGCTTTGTCCCCGTACTTGGCCAGCTGGGCCGTGGCGTCCTCGAAGCTCGTCGCATCGATGTGATAGAACGGTTTCATGCCTCTCTCACACCTTCCCCAACGCCTTCAGGACCTTGGCTGGAGTGAACGGCGGGTCCAGCCACTTTCCGATGGCGTTGTAGATCGCCGAGCTGACCGTAGTGATGGGCAGAATGAGAGGACATTCGCCAATCCCCTTGGCTCCGAAGGGCCCCAGGGGATCTATAGGTTCCGCCACGACCACGTCGATCGGGGGTGCCGTGGCAATTGAAATGAGGCCGTAGTCTAGGTAGTTGGACGTCAGGGATGCCCCCGTCGCCTGGTCGATGACGTATTCCTCTGCTATAGCCATCCCGAGCCCCTGAATCACGCCTCCCTGGGCCTGGTTCTCGAGCGTCATCGGGTTGACGGCCCTTCCGACGTCGTGCGCCGTCACCATCTGCAGTATGTCAACCTCGCCCGTGTCCGTGTCGACTCCCACCTCCACGAAGTTCGCTCCAAATGCCATTGCATGTTTATCCGTTTCGGGGGCGCGTATCCTGCCTCGCCCCACGATGCTGCCGACGTAGGAGGGGTCGGATGTCACTTCGCTGACCTTCTTCGATTTCGTCGGGTCGCTCACGACGTATATTACACCTCCTTTGGAGGCCAAGTCTGAGGCCTGAACCCCAAGGAGCTTGGCCGCTATCTGGAAGAGTTGGCCCTTGACCTCGGCCGCGGCGCGCCTCACCGCCTCGCCCGTCGTATGGACGGTCTTGGTTGCATCCTCGCACGCGGCTTCCGGAAGGTTAGTGTTCCCGATCACCATCTTCACGTCCTCGTAGTTCACGCCCAGCTCCTCCGCTGCGATCTGCGCAAGCACCGTGGCCACCCCCGTGCCGATCTCCGACACGCTGGTCAGGACCGCTGCGGTCCCGTCCTTATACATCATCATGGTGGCGGAGGTGTCTTCCGCTATCTCGCCCGTAGTGTGCACGAGGGCCGCCATCCCGACGCCCGTCTTATACGTCCCGGTCTCCGTCTTGGCCTTGAAGGGTTTCCATTTCGTGGCCCAGCCGATCTTCTCCGCGCCCTTCGTCAGGCATTCGTCGAGCCCTGTGGACGTAAGGGCCCCCAGCCCGAACATCGCCTCCGACCAGCACATGTCACCCACCTGAACATGGTTCTTCATCCTGATCTGAACCGGGTCCATACCCATGTCCTCTGCCGCCCTGTTGATGAGCGTCTCGACCATGAAGTGCCCCTGCGGGTCACCGTACCCCCTGAACGCTCCAGAGGGCGGGTTGTTAGTGTACACGGCCTTGCACGCGTACCTCGTATCAGCGACCCGGTAGAGCCCGAAGGTAGCCCCGCCCCCGACTATGGGGACGAAGGTGCCTCCTGCTGCGTAGGCTCCCTTGTCCCAGACCGAGTCGACGTCTATCGCGGTTATGGTTCCGTCGTTGTTTATCCCTAGCTTGACGTGCGCAGTCGCAGGGTGCCTCTTCTTGGTGCTGGCTTCAAACTGGTACGACTTCCCTGGCTCCACCTTCACGGGCCTCTGGGCCTTCTTTGCCAATAGCGCCGCGATGGCCAGATACCTGAACTTGTTGTCCTCGCCGAACCCGCAGCCGCAATATTCCGAGATGACGGTGACCTTGGTCAGCGGCAGGTCGAACGTGTACGCAAGTTCCCTTGCCCTTCCGTAGACGTGCTGTGAGGAGTCCCAGACGATGAGCGAGCCATCGGAAGACCACTCCGCGAGCGCCACCTGTGGGTTGATCCCAACTACGGGCTGTCTCGGCGTAGACACGTCCGACTCATACACATGGTCAGAATGGCTGAGGGCATTCGATGGGTCGCCGACGACTATGTCGAAGGTCTGTTCCGTTACGATGTTGCCGGTTTCGTGGATCTTAGGGGCGCCCTCTTTGAGAGCATCGCTAGGTGTGAAAACCGCCGGAAGCTGCTGATAGGTGACGTTGATGAGGTCCAGCGCGTCTTCCGCTATGAAGGGGTCCGTGGCAGCCACGGCCGCGACCTCGTCCCCTACGAACCTCACCTTCTTGTCCAGTACCATCATGTCCGACGGGAAGGAAGGTATAGGCTTCGACGGGGCATCCTTATACGTAACGACCGCCTTTACGCCGGGTAAGGCCTCGGCCTTGCTGGTGTCGATGGCCGTGATGTTGGCGTGAGGATAAGGACTGTACAGTATCCTTCCGTAGAGCATGTTGGGCCTGCTCATGTCGATGGAGAACTTCCCTTGGCCAGTAAGCAGCTCGGGCCCGTTGTTCCTCTTCACCTTCTTCCCTACAACCGATAGGCTAGACATCTTCCATCTCCTCCTACGGCCCTCCGCCGGAGGCGGCCATGACAGAATTCACGATATGCGCATGCGCGCCGCACCTGCACAGGTTGCCAGCAAGGGCCTCCTTGACCTGAGCCTGGGTCGGCTTGGGCACCTCGGCTAGGAATCCCTTGACCAACATCATCATCCCTGGGGTGCAGTATCCACACTGGAAGCCATCGTTCTCCCAGAACGCCTTTTGCACTACGTCCAAGTCTCCCGTGACGGGATTGGCCAGCCCCTCTACCGTTACGATCTTCATCCCCTGCGCTTCAACGGCGAGCATAAGGCAGGACAGGATGGGCTTTCCGTCCGCCAAGACGGTGCAGGCCCCGCATTCACCCATGCCGTCGCAGCCGTTCTTCGTCCCCGTGAGGCCGAGCTTATCTCTGATCGCGTCACGGAGGCTCAGCCTGTTGTCGACTACGAGCTGGTAGTCCGTGCCGTTGACGTTCAAGGTGACCGCCTTCTCAAAGGTGAGCGGAGGCGGAGGCGCGTTGACGAGGATCGAAACCGTGCCGTACGCCTTCCTTCCAGCGCTGTCCGTGACCGTCAAGAGGGCTACGTATCGTCCCGCACTGGAGTAAGTGTGGGGACCGGCGCCGCTGAGTGTGCTCCCGTCCCCGCAGTCGATCGATACAGTATATGGCGGGGTGCCACCGGAGGCCGTCACGCTGAACGTCACCGACCCTCCCTGATCGACGGTGGCGGGGGAAGCTGCGAACGTCGCCTTAAGCTCGGGGACGACCTGGGGGACCATTTCCAGTATACGCAGCTCTTCGATGCCGGCGGTCGCCACTGCGGCCACGGCGGCCCCAGCAACCGCACCTTTCAGAAGGTTCCTGCGTACGATCCTCTTGGCTTCCTTTTCCGCATCAGCCGTCACTTAGGATGACCTCCTAAGAGTTTGATGTGAAATATCGTTAAGTCTAGAACGTACTTTACCATTACGATTAAAAAAGGGACATGTATCTGATAAGGATTTTCTTTGAAGCTATAGGAGAAAAGCCAAAACAACGCAATAATTGACGGCGAAAGCACTAGCCTTATCTTTAAGTAACAGAGGACGCCATCCATCTACTGAATGGCGAGCCCGTCGAAGGCCGTCTATCAGCTGGATTCGATCGACCGGCGGATGATAGAGTTTATGAGGCTTGAGCCTCAGATCTCTCAGTCAGAGCTCTCAAGAAGGCTCGGCATCTCCCAGCCTTCGGTGGCCGTTCGCATCAGGCGCCTTAAGGACGCCGGAATACTGATCTTCCGAGCTGGCCTGAACTTGAGGAAGCTTGGGCTGTTGGTGGGAAGCGCCACGGTAAGCGCAGAAGACCCCCACCGTGTGATCTCCAGGTTCAAGGGCTGCCCCAACCTCCTCTGCGCGAGCTCCATCTCGGGGCAGCAGAACGTCCTGCTCATCTTCGTCGGGGAGGATATGGCTTCCCTTCAGGGCATCATCGACCAGCACGTCAGGAGGGAGCCCGGCGTGCGGGACGTCGACTTCAGGCTTCTCGGCAAGGGGTTGGGCGACTACGCGTTTTGCCCTTCATTCTGCTTCGATAGGAGGAACGTATCCCCTTGCGGGTCGCGGTGCTCCCTTTGTGTCCACTATACCGATGGTGACTGCGTCGGCTGCCCGGCCTCCTTCGATTACAGGGGATCTTTCTGGAACTTCACAAGAAGGCGGAGCCGCCAGTGTTCATGAGTGCAGCATCAAGTGGTGGTGAGTTACTGTGGCCGAAGCCGCACTGCCCAGGCGAAGCTCCGCCGGGTGTCTTTGCATATGAACAGTAGGTAGTTGGCTAACTCTGGATCCGAGCCCGTCCGGCCTTCTATGTGAATGAAAAAAGCGGCGAACGCTCCTAGTGCCTCAGGATTCCCGGTATCGGGATAGGCTCTCCGTTGGCAAGGAAGAAGATCGTGAAGGAGTTGGATGTCACGGCGCTGACGGTATCAAGAGGGAGATCGTACTGGCCCGTGGCGCTGTCGTAGCCGACGATGTAGATCTGCTCCCAGTAGGGCTGGCTCGGTGGTGAGTTCGGATATCCTTCATACTGTGTGAAATGACCGAGGGCATACTGAAGGGTGAAGCTCTTCCCTCCGGCCGTAAAGGAGGCGGAGGTGAAGGTCACGTCGCTGAACGTTGCCAGGGGGAGGATCGTCAAGTATCCCTTGTAGATCGTCGCCGCCCTCTCGACGACCCATTCGGCTGAACTCCTCTGGGGCGAGTCGGGGCCGCCCACGGGGGCCCTCGCGGTGGTGGTGAAGGACTGGCCATTCGTATCATCCGATATGGAGAGGTGGAAGCTCCCGCCGCCCAGATAGCTCACGGATGCCGTTATCTGGTCCCCTGCGCTGATGGTCAGGGTTCGGATGGTGGTGGAGACCCTGGGGTACATCTCCCACCAGGCGTAGTAGATCGCCGTATTGGTCGAGGCGTCGAAGCTTCCCGATACTCCGACCTGTTCGACAGTCCCTGAAGTATAACCATCTATCCCCACCCACACGCTCACATCCGTAGGGAGGCCTTCGACCGATGCCGGCCCTGAAACCGTGGGGACTTTGAAGGTCGCAGTGACGTAAGTGACGTCCGGGATGCTGACCGCGTACCCCGACCAGTTGAGGGATGCCCCTTCGAACGAGCGGATCATGGGGGCGTTGCAGGGGTAGATGGCTGCGCTCGGCGCCAGGGGCGCAAGGAGCAGGATGAAGGAGAGGATCAGGGTAGCCTTCATTTCAGGTGCGTCTCCGATAAAGAGTCCCTCCCCGAAGATAAAGGTTGCTAGGCAGGCCCGGCGCATCCTGGGGGAATGGCATATAAGCAGGCATCCCCCTTCCGATCGAAGATCGCACGGAGTCTAGGATGTCGCAGCGAGTCGGGGCATGATGGGGAAGGGCTTCGTTAGATGCCGCTTCTGCGGATATCTGATTTACTTCGAATCGGATCCCCAGAGCGGCAGGGTCGTGGCGAGGAACCCGGACGGCAGCCTCCACAATTGCAGAAGCAGTTGAGTAAGCCCTGAGCGGGGGATCGAATCCCGCTCGGTCGGTAGGCAGTCAGTGAGCGGCGCGGGTAGCCCGTGCTGGCCGTCACCACCCCGCTTTATATGAGATCTGATAATCCCCCACGAGCAGAGACCTGCGCTTTGCCTTAGACCTTTCGTAGAGGGGAAGGTCGTCGTGTCATACAAGGACGAGAGGCTCGATGCTGGCAACGGCGGGGGACCTTCTCTCTACGTGACGAACATGAGGTTCTGGGAGTCCAAGAAGATACTCCAGACCCAGGCGATGCGCTGGCCGATAGAGGGTTTCCACAGAGATGCCAAGCAGAGCCTTGGGCTCGAGGATTAGCAGGTGAGGAAGATCAGGGGCGTCAAGCGCCACATAGCGACGGTCCTGCAAAGACAACATCGAAGCTGTACGCGGCGAGAAGACTTTACTTCCATCTCGCAATTCTGTTCTACAACCTCTGGGTCATGCTAAATTACTGCGAAGGCAGGATCGTCGCAGACTCGTTGAAGCCCTGTGCCATCTTGACGCTGACCCTCTCATTCATCCCTGACATAGAAGGACTGGGATGAGGTCATGAGACGGGTGATTTTTGATATACTGTGAAAGGTGTGGGCTTTCTGCGCTATTTTGGTAAGCGCCTTGAACCTTCGTCGGGCTAAGACGAAGAGTGCTGGTCTACGCTGGGGATCGGACCGATCGACGGGGAGGCTTAGGTCCGTCTTTCGCCCAGGGCAGCAGCGACCTTACCGACCATCTCCAAGCTGGGCCTGAGGGATGGCTGAGTCTCGTCCCAGCTAGCGGGGCAGGCGGAACCGGGATTCTCTCTGACGAATTTGATCGCCTTCAACAGCCTGACTATTTCGCCCGCGTTCCTCCCTATATTGTCATCCACGGTGTATTCGGCCCTGATCCTCCCATCGGGATCCACGATGAATGTAGCCCTTCGGGCGTTCCCACTACCTTCGTTTAGGACCCCCAAGGCCCTGGCGATGGCACAGTTACGATCAGCGATCATCGGGTACTGGAAGTCTTTCAGAAGCCCCTCTTCCTCCAGCCAGGCCTTGTGAGTGTAGGCGGTGTCGGTGCTGGCTACGAGGACGCTGGCATTCAACCTCGCGAAGTCCTCCTTTCGCCTTGTTAGGTCCCTCAGCTCCGTAGGACAGACGAAGGTGAAATCTGCCGGGTAGAAGAAGAGGATAAGGTATTTCCCCTCAAAGCTCTTGAAGGACCTTTTCTCCACTTTGTTGCCAAGCGGCTCATAGACTTCGAAGAACAGATCGGGGAGCTTATCTCCGATCAATTTCACTCGATCTAGCTGCTGGAACCACCATTTATAAGACTTACCGAACCTCGGCAAGCCGTTCTAGCGCCAGTACCCTGACCTCTCGAGTGGCTTTGTCAGCAGGTCCATTGTCTTCCTGGCGTCCATGTCTTTGTGGGCATCTTCACGACGAACCTGACCAGGGAGCTCAATAGGCGTTTTACGAAGGGCATGTACTGCCTCTTTGTCGTCCATTTCCGTGAACTGAACAATAAATTACATATTTTATAGGGGCTTCTGCCCGGGCATCGTATAAAACACCGTTTATTGTTGGAAAACAATAACAACCCAGACCTCAAATACCGCAGGGCTTTCCACGCGTGTCCCTTCTTTTTGTAGCCGGGGCCTGCTAGGGAGGACGGTGTTTGGCATGTTCCATATATTCAAACATGCCCCTGACTGTGCTGTGTCGCATGACTTAATCTCTATACTGATGAAATGGTCTAAAATCAAATTTCAAAATTGGATTTGCATATAACTCGTCCAACAGGACTAGGTCGTGCAGATGATTGGCGGATCAGCCAGCCATGCAACATAGCGGTTTTTCAGGAAATGGTTATACGCATCCCCCCTTCACCGATAGTTGACCGCTATGGCGGGATACAGATTTAAATGCAAAGACGCGGGTGTGAAATGCGATTTTGAAGTTAGGCACGCCTCGTCCAAGGACGAATTGATGCAGATAGCCGCAATACATGCAAAGATCGCACACAACATGCAGACGATACCTAAGGATGTTGCGGACAAGGTCAGTGCAGCCATCAGGCAGGATTGAGCTGGGGTACCAGTTCTCCCGTGCCGATCCCCCCTTTCTGTTTTTTGATCGGCTGAGAGAAGGAAATCTTGCTCGGACTCATACCGTTCATTAAGGTCACTTGAAACCGAATTTGCGTGGTGATGATCTGCTTGCCACGCATGGGCTGCGTCGCACGGGTCCATGAGTGGCATGGTCACGGCTGGACGTCCCCTCTGTCCTACGCGATCGCCATGAATCCGTTGTAGATCGAGGCCTTCATCGCCGTCTCCTTTGCCGGTTGACGAACCTCTTTGCCTGGACGTATTCGCCGAAGGCCCTCCTTATGACTGAGAAGGCCCCTTCGACTTGAACGTCTGCTGCTCGATGGTAAAGGCCTTCCCGATCTGAGGGTCCTCGATCCTCAATCTGTCATTTGTAGTAGATGACCTCTGGCTCGTCCGACGGCTCCGGGCGGAAGCCTCGCCTCCTGAGCTTCCTTTCTAGCTCGGCCCTGTTCATCTCCTTCTGGTTGATGTGCAGGGCGGGGGCCCTCCTGCCCGAAAGCGCCCTCCCCACCAGGGCGGCGCTCGCAGGAATGAGCTTCCCTCCGTACCAGAGGAAACCCCTGGTTCCCCTGACGTTCCAGTTCGCCCTCCTAAAGCGATCGAGTGTGTACTTCAGGGCGGGAGACCTCTTCTTTGGGTCGACGTGGTCCCTGCGCCGCCTCCTCGCGTAGAACGTGCCGTCCTTCTTCGATACCAGGACGATTTCATCGTCGAGCTTCATCCTTCTCACCTCCTTCCAGTCATCTAGCCATGACGAGCCGTCATGGCCGTGGCCTGAACCTCCTTCTTAATGCCGACAGGATCTGTTGGGCGGAGAGCCCCTTCCTCCTCATCTTCATCGCCTCCTCCCTCAGCCCCCTGACCATCTCCCTCTCGAGAGGCCTCACGATCTTCGCCGCCTCCTCCTGCGACTTCAGGCCCTCCAAGAACCCCTTCGGAAGGTTCTCCACGATCTTCTTCCTTATGATGGAGAGGAGGGCCTTAGGCGGGAGCGCCTCCACCTCCCAAGCGTTGTCGCCGAACTTCCGGATGTACTCCTTGGCCCTGCTGTCCGACCTCTTGACCCTTAACGGAGGAAGCCTGTACCTTCGAATTTGCTCCATGGTCAGCGCAATCCTCTCCACTTCGATCGGCATCTCCCTCCTGGTTATCCTGTCTATCAGCAACCCGGAGGGGTCGTGGTCGGTCAGCAAGAGTATCTTCCTTACTCCCCTCTTCTTCGCCCTGACGACGGCCTTGAAGAACATGGTGAGAGAGCCGAAGCCCCTTTCAGCTAGGGTGGGCACGTGATATTTCTCCGCCAGCCGCCTGGAGAAGACCTCCAGGCTGGACTTTTCGTGCCACAGCTCTATGCCGGGGCGGGGCATCATCGGGTTGCTGACCTGCCTTGTCGGGTCCTCGAACTTGGCCCGGAGCTCGGGGAACAGGCGCCTGAGCACCTTGAGGCTGTACTGGGTACGCTTGAAGAAGTTCCTGTCGTTCGGGTAGTCGAACGTGGAAACCAGGCGGTAGTGAAGCATCCTTACTGTCAGAACGTCATAGCCCCTCAGCAGGTCGAGGATTCGCAGGCGAAGCTCCAGGACCCGGATTCCCTTCGTCGCCATGGCGACCGTGTACTTTGTTTGGCCTGTCAGTCTTGGAAAGGCGTCCAGAAGCCCCAGTTTCGCCCTCCTCGCCGCCATACCGCTGGACCTCTTGGCCGTCATGTCGATCCACCTCACCCATCTAGCCCGTCGCGGCGCGCGTCGTCATCCAGCCCTTCGACCCTCCTCATTCTCCAAGTCCCGTCTCCGAGCCTGAGGACGGCCACCATGTCGCCCGGCTTCAGCTTCAGCGAATTCGCAATTCCGACAAGTTCGTCCTGGCCGAGATTCAATTCGACTTCGCTCTTGCAGGAGATCACGAGCGAACGTCCGTCCAGGCCCTTGAGAGTGCCAACGACCTCCGTCCAGGGCTGGATTGAGGCAACGATCTTCAGTAAGCTATCGTCTCCCGTAGGGCCCTTCCCCTGCCGTTTAGGAAAGCCAAGCTTGATGCGCATATTCCACGATCGGGGGGTAGGGGATGGTTGATCATAATCAGCTCGAACTTCAAGGGGCGAAAGGGCTATGTCGGCCCATACCTGAGGCCCGGCCCGTCTCGACCTGCTTGGCCTCCGACCTCAGCGATGGGCCCAGGCGGGGTTGGGCAGTGGCGGGGGAGAAGCCTTTATCCTTGGGACCCCGCCCTCGATGATTGATGGAGGCTAACAGACGGACCCAAATAATTCAGGCGTTGAAGGGCGGGCCGATGGTAACGAAGGAGATCTCTGACGCCATCAAGTGCAGCAAAGAGGTGGCCAGGAGGGAATTGTCCGACATGGTGCGCTCGATGGAGGTCTGCCTGGGCGCGAAACTGTTACGTTCTGAGGGTCAGCATCGGTGGACCTCCGTCTATTACCTCCCTGAGCAAGAGCATGACATAATGATGGGGAAATACGGCGAAATATACATAGCCGCTGAAGCGGCAGGCCAAGAACTGAGAGATAAAGTGGAGGATGCTCTAAAGAGGATGGTCGGCGAGACCAAGGGTCGTTGCACGATAGGGCAGGTCGCCAGTAAGGTGGGGTTCCCCCCGGAGAAGATAGAGGACATCGTCTATCAGGTCGCGCGAGCCCACGGGTTCGAAGTGGAGACTGACCCCTTCGGCAAGCTGACGATCCGTCACCCCGACTACCTCGGAGCCTAGTTCCATCCTTTCGTTTCAGCCAAGGCTTTCATCCGCGTCACCAGAGCAGCAGGCGCATCTTAGGGAGGTTCCTCCCTAGGTAGCACCACTTGATGGCATAAGAACTGCGGTAGTGGGCTACGTAGGCGTACGCGTAGACCCTTTTCCCCCGCCTCCTTTTCTTCCACTGAAGGCTCCCCCTCTTGCCGCACCTGGGGCAGATGCAGGACCTTTCGCTCACGCGCAGGTCTAACTTAGGCTTCTCCCACCTCCTGAACGGCCAGAACCTTATCATTTCCCCTCAGATCGGTGTTGGGTAAAGATCGTCCAGCTAGCCTATTAAACGTACCTAACCGGAGCTGAACGGGCAAGACCCGTAAGCAGCTTGCGGAACTTCCGCGCTTTGCACCGATGACGGCCCCCCTCCCCCACCATACCCCCCTTATATACCGTACGGGTGTCGGGCTCTGCCCCGCGCCTTATGGCCTGAGTGGCGGGCGATCACAAAGCGAACACAAGACCGGCAATAGCGATCACGGTCAGATCCCCAGTTTCGGGACCGCTGCCAGGTACGCCCTCCTCAGCTCCTCCCTGTCGATGTGGTCGTAGATGTCTATCGCCTCCCCCCTCCTGTCCCCCCTCAGGACCTGTATGAACTCCCTGGGCATCCCCGCCCTCCTCAGGTGGGTGGTGAAGAAGTGTCGGAAGCAGTGGGTGGAGAAGCGGTCCTCGATGTCCTTGGAGTTCGGGTCGTTGAGCCCCACCAGGGTCGCGTACTTGACTATCATGTTGTAGACCCCGCTCCTCATCAGCCTCCCCCCCTGCTCTCCCACGAAGAGGGCGTCCGAAGCCGGATGCATCATCTCCCTGATCGCCAGCCACCTCCTGAGGGCCCTGGCGCACTCGTCGTCGAAGAAGACGGTCCTCCCGCTCCTCTTCTTGAACTTCTTCCTCTGGAGGGTGATGGAGCCCTCCGCCCAGTCTATGTCCGAGACGTCGAGGGAGACGAGCTCGCTCCTCCTCAGCCCGGTCTTCGCGAGGAGGACGGCGATCGCCTTATCCCTGGGGTTGAGGATGGCGTTCACCAGCATGGACATCTCCTCCACGGAGATGAGCTTCCTCGGAGGGTCGTCCTGGTCGTCCTCCTTGTACTCGGAGAGGAAGCGCTTCCTCACGGCCAGGACCGGATTGCCGTTCACGTAGCCCTCGAAGGCCAGGAAGCCGTAGAAAGTCGACAGCGCGACGAAGTTGTTGGCCACGGTCTTCTGGTCCAGGCCCTGCCCCCTGCGATGGCGGAGGTATTCCTTGAGCACGAAGCGGTCTACGTCGAACGGGTGAACCCCCCTGCCCTGCAGGAACGTGAGGAAGTTCTTCACGATGGAGGTGTAGCTCGTGATCGTCCCCTCGCTGAGGTGCCTATCCATGCAGTCCTGGACGAAGCCCTCCAGGAGCGCGGAAGGCTCCACCTTCCTGACGGCCTTGGCCTCCTGGGTCAACCCTTCCACCTCCAGCCCCTGGGGGTCGCTTCGACCAGCCCGTAGGCTTCAAGGCTCGCCAGCTGCCTGTCCAGGGCCATGACGACGTCCTTCTCCTTCGGATCTATTCCCAGCCTGCTGAGGACGCGGTCGCTGTCGACCACCCCTTCTCGCCTCAGGAGGTCCACCAGCTCGCGGTCGTAGCTCCGAACCCCCTGGAAACCCCCCTCCATGAAGGGCTGCATCCGGTACCTCCTCAGCTCGTTGTCGAGGCGCTCCGCCAGCTCCTTCATGAGCCTGTTCTCCGCCTGAAGCTTGGAGATCTCCTCGTCCTTCTCCCTCAGGAGCCTGATGAGCTCCGCCCGAGGCCTGTACTCCGAACCCTCCTCCTGCCTCAGGGAGTTCTCCACGTGCTCCGCCACAAACTTCGAGATGGTCCTCCCAGACTTCTCCGCCAGGCACTTCCACCTTTCGGCCATCTCCACGGAGGGCAGGTAGACGTAGATCGACCTCTCCTTCAGCCGCTTCCTCGCTACCACCAAGTCCCAGCGGTAGCTGTAGGGGGGAGGGGGTAGATAAAGTTATACCAGTAAAATGGCGCCGGGGGCGGGATTTGAACCCGCGAGGGCTTTCGCCCACAGACTTAGCAGGCCTGCCCCCTACCAGGCTAGGGTACCCCGGCTCGCTGTGATGCGTCGAGCCCACGGCTTAATCTTCTTTGTGTCAAAGGGCGGTGGCTCCCGCGGTTTTCCCCGGCCTGTCCATGCGCCGGCGAGCCCGCGAATCCCCCACGTGGACTCGGCAGCGCCGCCACACCGGCTTAGAGCTGCTCCCTCCCGGGCCTGACTCGGTTCGCCGGCTCGAAGGGGAAGTCCTTCCTTCGAGGGACGCCTTCCTTCTTGTGACGGCCCACAGAGGCGCAGGTTCAGCTTCCGGTGCTCGTCAGATACACGGGCCGAACCGAGTTTACCCGTGAGTTGCTGGTCCCTGCGTGTAGCCGGTTTCAGGTTTAGGGGACGGCTGGCCCCCCGACCCTACCCACCGCCCGACCAATAACATCATACGTGGGTTATTAAAGGGTAGTCCGTCCGACCACTTCTAGTACGGCGCAGACGGAGCATGGGTCGCTGGTGCTCGGGAAGCCACACTTGGAGCATTTAACGATGTCAGGTCTTCTCGAAGCTGCCATGGCTGATAGTTCCAAGGCAGACTTAAGGAGAGTGTACTTGACACCAGGATGCTCGTCTTCCAGCCGGTTCAAGTAGGACCTGACGCTGGCCCTGATGCCTTCGTCCATGTACGGGCAGGGCACGGACTGGAAATTCAGCCCTGCGGCAAAGGCGTAGAGGGCGATCTCTTTTTCGTACACCTCCATGAAGGGGTGGACCCTGCGTACGCCGAAGGCTCCACCCTTGACCGCAGAAGGATTCAACCACCCTATCCTCTTGAGGTCGCCGTTCAGAAGGTTTATCAAGAAAGTCTGGACGATATCGTCTAGGTTATGGGCTGTGGCAAGGACGTCGACGCCCGCCCTGACGGCCGCTACGTCGATGGCCCTCCTCCTGAAGGTGCCACATATAGCACACGAGCTGAGCTTGTCTCTCCTCAACTTCAGGGCATCGTCCAAGGTCGTGCCGTAAAGCTCCTTGTAGGAGATCACGTAATGGGACACCCCCAATTGCCTTGCCATCTCGGAAGCGAACTCAAGAGATTCTTCCCTGTATCCGGCTATCCCCTCATCTACGGTGATGGCCACGAGCTCGCCGCCGTGTCCCCTTGTGATGCGTGCTAGTATCCTCAATAGGCTGAGGCTGTCCTTACCGCCCGACACGGCCACGCCTATAGAATGACCATGGCGGAACATCTCGTATCTTGATGCCGTTCGCTTGACCTTCTCTTCAATGGACTCTTGGAAGCAAGACGTGCAGAGCGATTCCCCCGAATAGGACCTCCTGTAGAACGAAGGGTTCTCACATCTGTCGCACTTCGCGGGCAACTGGCGCTATAGTGGCCTGAATCCCGCCTTTAAAGCAGTAGCGATAAGATTCCCTGCGAAGAGGAGGAGGGCGAACCCGTTTATTGAATACCTCACATAAGCTGCTAACTTGGGCGGGACGAAGCGCTCTATCAGCGCATTCGCATAGCCCTCTCCATCGAACGGGAAAAGGGGCAACATGTTAAAAGCTCCTACTATTGCGGAAAAATAGGCTAACCAGAGTAGGAACGAATACAACCACATGGGCATGATCGGCACCACTAGATGAGGAGGATAGTAAGTTTCTCCATAGATGCCTAGCGCCCCCTTGGACTGGTTGTTCGGATTCGGGAAGGTCGTGACGTAGACGGTCTTCTGCGTTCCACCAGTGGACAGCCCTACGGATACAGTGGCGTTGACAGGCAACACCATGTCGTTCAGGTCAGTCAATGAAAGGACGGGGATGCCGTTTATAGAATTCAGGACGTCTCCCACAGACGCGCCAACGGACTGAAGCCCTGCCTGCGAGTAGAAGTTTGTGATGAACACTCCGGAGGGAGGGCCATAGAACGCCGGCCTCACCTGAGCTGGCATCCAAAGGGCGAACATAGGCTGAAATATCAAGAGCGCGGCTACAAGGGTGGCCAGAATGACGTTTGACCAGCTCCCCGCAGCGAGGACGCGGATCCTTTGCCTAGGCTTCGCGGCTTTGAACTCCTTCTCATCTGGCTCCACGAAACCCGCGATCAGTACGGCCAAGAGGCCTATCCCACCACTCTTCAGGGATATGCCTTCGTATCTGGCCACTATGGCGTGGGCGAACTCGTGGACGATGAGGATGATGGGGACGGAGGCGAAGAAGTATACTAGAAGGAGCGACGTCTGCAAAGTCACGAAGGGGATCACCAAGGTGACTTCTTGAAACTGCGAAGGAGAGAAGCTGAACTTGAGAAGGTTATCTAGGAAGAACCAAACGGCATAGCCCATGAGAACAGCTCCCGCCCCCACGCCTATGTTGGCCATCAGGTTCACAGTCCTGCGGTATTTCAGGAACCTGTCGAAGAAGTGGTTTACGTTTCTGACTTTAAACACAAAGAAGAATGGTCTTACTTCCAGACCCCTTCTCTTGAATGGCTCCATCTGGCCGATTACGAAGATGATCCCCCAGAAGAGCAAGAAGCCGATGATGAGCTGAGCGTAGTAGTCCAACCGTATCCGTGTCCTTTCGTCAACGGTCCATCGCGCTCATATAAATACGTGCTTCCCCAAACGAACAAGAGCAATGGGTCCTTATATCTAGATGGCCAGAAGAATGATGAATGAACGAAACGCTCTTCTCCGGCTCAGAGCTGAGGGACCTCGCCGACATAGCTAAGGATGCTGTCGTTGGCGTGGGCGATTTCCTGAAAGCCGTGTTGGGCCAAGTGAGCACGTTGATAGTTCAGATATCCATGCCACTTGCAGTCGCTCTGCTGCTGTGCGGAGTAGTCCTGTACTTTTCACACCTCAACCGGAGGCTGGGCAGAGACTTCGTCGTGCTAGCCATAGTCCTAGCTCTCATCAACGAGGTTTTCAGACAGGTGTAGGGATGGTGTAGCGTAGCAACGCCACCGCCCCACCCAGACCATCGACCTGCGCCCCCAAAATGGTCGATGAATCCAACAGGTATGCTTCGCCCCCCTTCGCTTCCGTCTCGTTCGCCAGACCAACGATCGTTTCCTCGTCGACCCTCTTGAAGATGGCGTCTGATAACAGCAACGATCTCACGGCTCCTTTCTTCGCCGCAAAGGCGCAACGTTCCACGCCCAAAGCCACTCTTTCGTCCCCGCGCGCCAGATATGAAGTCATCGTCTCGATCAAATCCTGAACCTGCGCATATTCGGTGGATGCAACGAGTTCCCTGAAAGAAGTGCTCGAAGGCATCAACCTGACGCCATCGTCGCCAGCCACGTCGTATCCATCCAGCAGGACCACTTCTTTGCTCAAGCCGGCTTCGGAGATCAGGTTGGCCAGCCTATTCTTGGTGTTCCCCGGTCCGCCTATTACGATCTGCCCTCTAGTGGGTGGGGGGATAGACTTTAGGAGGCCCATGATGTTGCCGAAGTAGGTCCTGAGAAGCTTCTCGTTATCTTGGGCGTACTGTTTGCCCGACAACCCTGACTCCACCGTGCCATACACTTTCAAGGTTAGGCCACTGAGGAGACCGACACCTGCCTCCCTAGAATCTATGGCGATCAGGACCTGGCTGCGGGATAGACGCCTCCCCTGAAGTCGCTTTATCATCCAGGCTGGATAGTCTCTCCGCCAAAGGAGGATGTCCGTCAGAGGAAGCACGTCCAGGGAGTGAAATGAACCATGTGGCACAAGTTCATTGTCCGAATCTACTATGCGACCCCTGACCCTGATCCTGCCCAGATCATAGTCGTATCTCACGGACTCCACCTCGATCTTCACACGTACGCGGACTCGCCTCCCTCTGTCGGGCCTTTGAAACTCGCCTTCGATCTTGACCTCCCTCGAGGTCCAAGACTGGACTAGATCTCCGGGCTGAATGGTCCTCCTAAGTGTCCAGAGGTCGTAAGTGTTTTCGGGGGTTAAGCGTAGTCCTTTCTTACCATCGATCCAGTTGAGCAGCAATCCCAACTGCCTAGAGCCCAAGAGATGAGAAGGTCTCTATGAACACCCCATCTGGCTTCCTGATGGAATCAGACGTCTTGTAGCCAATGATGGTATGGACTCCTGCTCTCGAGGCCGCATCCACGAGCCTCTGAGTGACTATCCCGTCGAAGATGATGTGTTTAGCCCCCCGAAAGCCCTCCAACGAGGACATCAACTCGCTTACGGGCAGGCGTCCCAACACGTTAAGGTCAGCGTCCATGACGTAAGCCTCGAGGCTGTCCTTCAGATCCGGATACAGCTCTCTTACCTTCGCGTCGAGCTTTTCCGGAAGCTTCACCGTTGGCTTGGGGGGCGGAGGTATCTCCTCTGCCTTTCGTCCCTGCAGGATCTCCAAGACCTCCATGGGTGTTAGGTCCTCGACCTCCTTGCCTGGTGGAGCCCTGTACACCTTCGAGACCTTGGCTACCTGCTGAAGCTCCTTTGCAATGAGGTCCCCTCCCCTATCTCCATCGAGGAAGGCCACCATCTCGCGTTGCTTCGCCAGCTTAATCACGGAATCGGGGATCTTAGCTCCTTCCACCGCCAGCGTGTTGTCGATGCCAGCCCTTAGGAGGTTCAGGACATCCGCACGTCCCTCCACAAGTATGACGGTGTCCGCGTCGAAGACCCCTGGACCCGCCGGCAGCCCTTCTGGCCCATAAGATGCTATCTTCGAAGGCTTCGTGGCTTCGGTGACCTCTCTCATCATCTCCTCGCCTTCGCTAGTGGCCTTAGAGGACCAAGCCTTCAAGATGTCTTTCGCCCTCTCGCTGATCTGCTTCCTCTTCGAAGCCCTCACGTCTTCGATCTCCATCAGTTGGAATTTGGCGCTACACGGTCCCACCTTGTCCACGCTTTCGACCGCGGCGGCGAGCAGCGCGGCAGTGGTAATATCTGTGGAAGCCGGTATCAACACCTCTCCAAACGTCTGGTCGTTCTTAGAAGTGAGGTTAATCTCTATTCTCCCTATCTTCCAGTTCTTCTGAAGCTCGTTGAGGTTCAACTCAGGACCGAAAAGTCCCTCGGTCTGGCCGAAGATCGCTCCAATGACGTCCGCCTTCTCGACGACCCCTTCTATAGTGAACTTTAGCCTAACCATATACTTTACGATGCTCGAATCGGGCAACTCATGTCATCTCTTTTCTCGACCGGTTTTAACGTGTTAAGCGTTATACGTTAACATCTAGACCCTAAGGGCCCGCCATAATAAACCTTTTTCAGCCCTCCTATACGACGCCCTCCTTGGAAGCGAAGCGCTTCAAGTCCTCCAAGTGACTCGCCAATCCACCCGTTGCGGCCCTTATCTCACGACGGAACGTCGTATCCACATTCAAGCCCTTGTCTTGCAGCATGGACGAAACTTTCTTCATAAGAGCCCTACCCTTCAGGTCGTAGTCCAGAAGGAGGATCACCTTCGAATGGACTTCGGCCTTAGCCATCAGGCCGGACATGCTTCTCCTGGTGTAGCACAGCTTGTAGACTTCCCCTTCGAAGCCCAGCCGTCGAAGTGCCATCTCATCTCTGGCCCCCTCGACCACGATCAGGGCCCCCCTCTCAGATTCGAAATTCAGTTGGTGCGTCAGAGATAGGAGGCGCTCCTTGGCGGCTTCCTCATCCAACCTGTTTTGCCTCCTCAAAGAAGATCCCCCGAGTTCGCCGTCCGGTCGTTCGCCCTACCTTCCGAAACACCAATCCTTAAACGAAGCGGCACCCACGGTCGTATGGTATAAGATATGTCCCGCCTCTGACCGCTAGGAGTTCACTGCGGGCCCAGGGCCCCCTCCCTCTGCTCTTCAACGGGACAGGCGCCAAAGAGGAGATGCCTTCAATGACGCCCGCTGACCTACATTGTCGACGTCAACTTAAACCCTTTCTTGGACGGATACTCTGTGGTAGAAGGGCGTCAAGTCCACTTCGAAGGCCGCCACGGGATTGCGGAGGCCGAATGCAACTACAACAGCGGGGTGAACCTCGCCCACGAATCCCAGAAATCCGTCCGAAGAAGAGCATTCGGCCCCTCTGCCATCTATGAGAAATGGCTTCACCAACGGCTTGTAGGTCGCCACGACACCAAAGGAACATCGCAGGAACGCATCCAAGACGGACTTGGCCGCAGAAAATGACGCGACGTTATCTGACAGGACCGCCCCCAGATGGAGCTCTTCCCTCACCCCGGTCTCCGACGATTCGTCTGGCAGGAAAACCTCTGCTACCTCGAAGATGTTTTGAGGGAACTCTTCGTGGACGTTTTCGGACAGCACCAGCAGCAGGCTGGGGAGAAGGAGGTCCCTCAGATACTCGAACTGTGAGCTCTTTGACGAAGCCACCTTTAGCCTATGTGCCTCTAGACGCCTCATCTTGGAGTAGAGCGCATCGTTGCTTGAGAGGGAGAAATTCATGACCTCCTGAAGGCCGAGCCCAACTGCTACACGCCTAACGGCTTCCACAAGCTTCGTCCTAGCAGAAATGCTACCCCGTGTATATGTGAAATCCAAGTCTGGTGATAGACGTTCGAAGCCGTAGCCGTAGACGGTCTCCTCCACGATATCAACGGGATGAAGGATGTCCGTCCTGTATCTGGGGATCGTGACTTTGACATGCTCGTGGCCGGCCACGGCGTCGAACCGGCTACGTTTCAAGGCGTCGACCACCTCCTTGGGTTTCAGAGGTATCCCCATCAGGTCTGAGATGTACGACATGGGGACGTCCATCACAAGTTCCGAAAGGTCCGGGGTGATCTTGGACCTGCCTTCATCCAGCAGTTCGACGCTCTGCACTTCAGCCCCCGCATCCCAGAAGGATTCCGCCATTATGGCAAGGGCGTCTTCGAGAACCTTAAAGTCGGTGCCAGTGACGTCGATCAGGAGGTTGGTCGCCGCAGGAGTTACCTTGGTCGCGTTGCCGTTTATGATGGGCGGAAGGGAGAGGACCAATCCGTCGGAATCCACGATCACAGGATACGAATCGTGGGACTTGACCAGCTCTCCATACTTCCTTCCTGTAGGGAGTTCCGTCAGTATTTGCTTCACGGTCATCTGCCTGTCCATATCCAAAGGAGTAAAGCTGAACGACCCGGGGACCGTCTTGTACAAGATGGGAGGCCGGACCACATCAGCATTATGCACACCGATGGCCAGCTTTGACCGATGCCTGCCCATCCCCTCGTGTAGGTCCTCCTGCATCGAAATGACCTGCCGAATGGTTTCGTCATCGAGCCTCAAGCCCTTGACGAACATCCCGGCGATGAACGGTCGTACATGTTTGACGGAGGGGTCAACAAGGAACTTCACACCGCTGGGTCGCAGCATATGCTTGGGTGCCCCTCGTTCCAACGAAAAGGCTCCCCTGAGGGAGCGAGCGATGCCATAATCCGTCGAATAGTCCGGGCGATTGGGGTCATACTCCACCTTTACATAACTTTCGGCCAACTCTTCTATATGTAGTCCCAAGAGAGGTAGCCTCTCGACGATCCGATGGAACGGTACGCCCTTGACCATGGTTTCCATCCTTTCCTTGTGGATCGTGATCACGGGCATTGTGGCACCCTCCTCAACCAAGATAGCCTATTGCTGTACAGCTCTCGGATATCGTTGACATCAAAGTGAAGCATCGCTAGGCGTTCGAGGCCGAAGCCCCAAGCCATGACCGGATGCATTACACCTATCGGTGCGGTCACCTCAGGCCTGAAGATCCCCGACCCTCCCAACTCCAACCATTTCCCAAGCTTGTTGGAATATACCTGAGGCTCGACGGACGGTTCCGTATAGGGGAAATAGGACGGTTGGAACATCACTTTCTCGAACCCTAGCCCCTTAAGGAAGCTGCTCAGGTAGCCCATGAGACGACGTAGGTTCCCGTCCCTTTCCACCACGATGCCTTCTATCTGATTGAACTCCATTAGGTGCGTGGAATCCATGCTTTCGTTCCTGAAGACTTTGCCCAGGCTGAAGACCTTGGCGTTGTCCGGCATGTGCTGAAACAGGTACCTTATCGTGACAGCCGTCGTGTGGGTCCTGAGGACTGATCTTTGCGCCTCGGAGACGGACCACTTGTATCCCCATCCTTTGGAGCCCAGATTCCAGCCTCTTTCATGTACTTGACGAACCCGGTCTACAAGATCCTCGTCCTTGACCGTGGATCTGACCCCTTCAAGGTAGAATGTGTCTTGCATATCCCGGGCTGGATGTTGTTGTGGGGTGAACAGAGCGTCGAAGACCCAAAAGCTTGACTGTACGAGGGGACCGTCTACCTCTTCGAAGCCCATGGAGATGAGGGTCTCCCTAACCGTCCTGAGGAAGGTGGCCATAGGATGCTCCTTGCCTGGATGCAACACAGGCGTCTGAGAAGTTACATCCAGCTTGGAAAGTTTGAGCCTTCCCTCGGCCGCCTCCTGCAGCTGATCGGAACGCAGAACGACGACTTCAGAAAAGTCCAGCTCACCCGCTTCCGGTCGTCTGGTGAGATGCACGACGACGGCCTTCTCTGTTGTTTCGACGATGTATCCAGGCCTCCTTGAAAGAAGACTGATAATAGTTCTTTCCTCTTCTGTGAAAGATGCCTTGTCTCTTGGCTTTTCTAGGAGGCTGAGGAGTAGCATTTCAGCTGGCTGAGGCCCGGGGGAAGACAAAGGGTGAGCTACGAGGCCAGACGAGGACCTCTCTACCTTCACCCAACCGGACCGGATGGCCCTGCCGAGTGCTGCATTGAAGGTGGGATCATCCATATCCAGTTGCGCCTTCAAGGTCGAGAGAGGGGTGGGGGAGGTGAGGGAGGAAAGATGGATGGCAAGGCGGCGCTCAGGAAGGCCCCTGAGGGCTGCCTCTCTGCCTTCGGGTCCAACGGCTACGAGGTCCCTGCGTCTGATGTCGACCGTCAAGTATCCCTTCGCGCGTAGCCATTCCACGACCCTCCTCGTCTGGTCGATGCTCTCACCGGACCTCTGCGCTAGCTCCTCTAATTGAAGGTCATTCGACTTCAAGAGGATGGAAAGTGCCTTCTTCTCCAAAGGGTGTAACGGCGCTGGTTGGGACATCCTTGAAGGCAACCCACCTAGTCGGATATCATCATACTACGTGTTCTTCTTAAAGAGGCTTTTCCCCAACCAGCCCCTTACTCTTGCTGAGCAGCTCGGCGGCCAGACCCATCATCTTAGCCCTCTTCTCTTGATGAGCCGCCAAAAAGGAATTGACATACTCTAAGGCCTGAAGCTTGCACTCCCCGCAGAGCCTAGCTCCGGAAACACACTCATCGTGGACCGTCCTGACGACGGAATCATCCTCCGTAAAGTGATACAGGTAAAGGTCATAAACCGGGCAGATGTTTGGGTTGGCGCCCAACCTCCTCTGCTCTTCGACGGTAGATCGTCCCCCAGTGAAGGCCGCCATGACCTTCCGCTTCGCCTCCTCAGGCGTATCTGAAAGGGTAAGCATGCTTAGGGGGTCCCGCTTCGACATCTTGTCGTCGCCCTTGAGCGACCTCAGCAGTTTGTGATATATCGACGAGGGCGGCTCGAACCTGAAGTCGAGTTGGTGCTTCTGGGCTATATCTCTTGTAAGGCGAATGTGAGGATCCTGGTCCGCCCCGACCGGCACTAGGACGGGCTTGGGGCCACCGAACAGTTTCGTCTCAGGCAAGAGTATGTCCCCGGCCTGTATGAACGCCGAGAGGTATAGGCCTATTTCACGCTGCCCATAAATGGCTTTCAAAGTATTGAACGTCACAGATCGCGAGAATATGAATGCCAAGTCTTGGACAGCTAAGGACTCGGACTGCTTGTAGATGACCGCCCGCCTGGGGTCCAAACCCAAGGCCAGTATGTCGGCGACGTTGACGATTGCCACCCCGCCGCTCTCGTCGAGAGACATGCCGTTATCGCAGTAGGCCTCTATGTCGGCGATCGAATAGAATGCTGTAGCACTTCCGGACAGAGATTGGAAGAAGACGATCTGTTCGGCCGTCACTTTGCTACCGAGGTGGAAGGGTCCTGTAGGTTTGATGCCAGACATCACGGCGTAGGGCATGTTAGAAGCCGCGGCATCCAGCACGCGCTGGATGTCACGGTGACCAAAGATCAGCTTCCTTCTCACATATCGGTTACGCTCGAGGCCCTTGGATAGCTCCTCCGTCATGGGCGATATGCCGAACTCCTCGTATAGCCGATCGTAATCCTTAACGTCCGACGTGCCCCAGGGGTCTAGGTGAGATTCCGGCATGTTTATGCTCTGCTGTGCGATGCTTCGGCAGGTTGAAAAACCTTTTTCAACGATATCTAGGAAGTAACCTACCCTCCCTGTCTATCTGCCTCAGCCTAATCCTCGTAGAGGAGATCCTGACCCCATCTTCCGCTAGGACTAAAGGGACCAAGACCACATGGACTGGTTTCAGCCCCGATTTCTGCCTGATAAGGTTGGCCGCCATCCCCCTGTCGAAGCTGTCAGGTGTGACCACGACGGCTTCGACTGATGGATCCGACGCAAGGGGACCGTAATGGTCGTCTAGCTGGAAGAGCCTGAACCTGTGTCGGGGGTGTCTTTGAGCTACATACCTCACTACGTTTGCGAAGCGGACGTTATAGGGCTGTTCGGGGAACTTACCCAAGGAGTGGGCGAAGGCATCCGAGACGACACCTATGAGAACTTTCCGGCCAATCTCGAACCCTTCATCTAGGAGAGCTCGGTGGCCCTTGTGGAGGAAATCGAAGGTCCCTCCCAGCGCCACCACTTTGAATCTTCTTGGGCTATGCCGCTCTTCATACAAGTCCTTTGGCCTAGAGTTGGCAAGACATCTTTATTTTAAACCATTCCTAGGGGTCACTCAGGAACAGTTGACCCCGAAGGAAGCGTACCAGAAAGCTGGCAGGATCGCATCTAGCGTCCTTAGATTCGCTGCTGATTTCATAACGGAAGGCATGAGCATAGAAGAGATCTGTGAAACGCTTGAAGAAAAGATCCGCAACGGTGGAGGCCAACCTGCATTTCCATGCAACATCTCACAGAACGATGAGGCAGCTCATTATTCCGCTTCGCCTGGGGATAGACGCAGGATAGAGAAGGCGGCCATCGTGAAGGTGGACGTAGGAGTACATGTAGAAGGGTACATAGCAGATAGCGCCATCACGGTCAACTTCAATCCCACCTTGCAGGAAATGGCTTCAGCTAACAGGGCTATACTGATGGTCGCGTTGAAGACTATAAGGCGGGACGTGGGGGTGAGCGTGGTTGGAGAAGTCGTCGAGTCTGAGGCTGCGAAGAGGGGGTTCAAGCCTATAACAAACTTGGCCGGCCACCAATTGGACCAATATGTCATACATTCGGGGGTTTCGGTTCCGAACAGTAGAGAGAAGATGAACGCAACCTTTAGGTTGAATTCGGCGTACGCGATAGAGCCTTTCTTAGTCCCTGCGCGCGCGAAAGGATGGGTCGAGAACGGTCCCCCTGGCAACATCTACAGGCTGGTCAGCAGAAAGCGAACAAAGGACAGGGTGCTTGGGGAGGCCCTAGATTTCGTATGGGAGAACTATAGGAGCCTTCCCTTTTCTTCGAGATGGTTCGTAAGAGGGTTCGGAAGGGCCGGTGCGCTGGAAGTCTTGGATGCATTGCTCAAGCAGCGATTAGTCATGACCTACCCGATACTGGTGGAGGCCAGTGGCGCTCCGGTCTCTCAATTTGAACATACAGTGTTCGTAGACGAACAGGAAACAATAGTGACGACCATCTAGGGCTTCAGTGCCGGTTCAGCGAAGATGGCTGATACAAAAAGCTTCGAACCACAGCGAGGACACTGCCCAGCTTCCTTTATCACATAATCACCCTTCGTGAACAGCCGCTTGTTGTTGAGACCACATTTCTCACAATGTTCTATCGTATATATTACCTGCTTCTGGCTCGCACCTAACTCCGCCCCCATCAATTCAGACCCTCCTTCATTGGGCCACTCCTAGGCTATTCCCTACGCCGATCACAACGACCTTCCCGTTCTCCGGCACTGCCTGCTCTATCAGCCTGAAAACCCTAGCATGAACTTCGCTCACCGATTCTGAAATCTCTTTCTTCATCGCGCTGATGGCTTCTATGATGGACTCCTTCACGATCACCGCGTACAGCGGAATGTTCTTCTTGAAGGCCACTTCCTCGATCTTGAACTTCTCCACGCCATACCCGCCAATGGCGGCTCCCACGCCCTCAGCGACTTCGCCAGTCCTTTCCCCCTCTAATTTGAGGGCTGCGTCGATCATTATTATGGCGTTCGTGTCTGAGTGATCGCCTTCTAGGAGCTTGATCAAGGCGTCGTCCACCTCGCCCACGCTTCCCATCGGCCCCTCGGCCTTCATCAAGATGACCTTGCGGTTCTTATGCTCGGTCTCCGCGATGACCGTTTCCCTGTGTATGACCCTCTTGGGAAGGTCCTTCATCAGAAGGCCTACGCTCATCGGGCCGATCCCATCTCCTAGAGGTTGTCCCTGCTCCAGAGTCCCCATGGCTGAGACTAGTGCATCGGCTTGTTTAAGGAGCATGGGCATGATCATCTGAAGTTGAGTCAGTAGATAGAAATTCGAGGTCTTCTTGCCCAGCAAGTAGTAATGGCGGATAACTTTGTAGATCTGATTCAAGGCAGAGGCCACTCCCACCATGTTCTCCACCACGCTCTTCTCCACCGAGCTGATGTCGGGAAGCATGGCGGCAACCTCGGCCCTGATCCTATCATCCTGTGTCGTCAGCACGTGATCCAACTTCTTGACCAACCCGGCTGGGTCCATGCTCACGGGCGTGATGGTGAAGTATTCCAGAAATTCGTCCATCCGCCTCTGTACCTGGAGGTCTTTAGGAGCCCTCTGTGTCAGATAACTCAACAACGTCTGCCTGGACTTGTCCCTCAGCATGTTGAGGCGGCCCAGGCTCCTACCAACCTCCCCCAGGGATATGTTGGCCTGTATGCGTTGACCCCAGACTAGCAATATCACGAACGGGCCGATGAAGAGGGCCACTTGGAGCAATAGCGTGGTAACCGGGTCCAACCCTAGCTCAGATGCTTGAAACGGATTCAACTCAACAACCAAAGCCATGTTGGGTTGGTATTAAAGGGTTATTTTAAGCTAGGCTACGAACCTGTCGGAACTTGACTATGAAGGCGCCGGCACCGCTGCTTCGCGAGAGCTCGCGCATCTCACTAACACAGCGGCGACGACGGGTTTCACTTCTGGGTTCGGAATGGGACCAGGTGGAGCCCCGCCGCTATGGCCGGCTGTATGGACCCACATCATCGTTGGGTAGATAACCTTTTTCCTTCCTTCTGGGTTGACACACTCCAGGCCACATGGACGACCAAGGAAGGCAGAGCCCCTCCACGCGTATGAGAGACCTCAAGGAACGCTTCAATCGATGGTCCTGCGAATGAATGCTGAGAAGTTGGCCTTCCAAGCGAAGGATGAGCACGCAGCGAGTCCGCAGCGAGCGCCTTCTTCGGGCTAGGGATAGTCTCTGTCTCGTGCAAGACCTTCTTGGAGGCCCTCGGGCGCGTGGAGGCAGGTCTGGTCGACGCTGCGGTCATCCCAATAGAAAATTCTATCAAAGAGGAGGTGAACCAGAATTCCGACCTGCTGTTTGCCCATGACCCATTGATATGCGGGGAGGTGGTTTCGAAGATAGACCAAAGTCTGATCCCTGACCCGGGTATGGGCGCTGACCAAATAAAGGCAGTGCACTCCCATCCGCAAGCTCTTGTGCAGTGTGGAACCTTCTTGCTGGACTCTGGACGCAGGGTGATACCCGATTATGACGCGGCGAAAAGAGCCAGGATGATCAAGGAGAAGGGACTCGTATATTTTGCAGCCGTAGCCAGCGAAAGGGCGGTCAGGATTTGCGCTATGAAGATCCTGTCCAAGGAAATGGCAAATGCGCCGAACAACTATACGCGCTTCTCCGACCTATCCAAGGCCCATTTCCCTCCAAGCGGGAAGAATAAGACCTCGATAGTGATGTCAGTGAAGCCTGCGTAAGGGTAGCTTTGCAGGCCTGGGAGAGCTGGATACAAGAGGCATGAACATGACAAAGGCAAAGTCCAAGCCCACCCAAGGAGGTAGCCCGTGTGGTTCCTGTAACATTCCTTCGTCATCTAGCACCCGAACCAACTGCAAGACATGAGAGATAAGGCCCTTCATCGCGCTCTGACCTGTGACGGCGATATAAGAACCCGCAGGATTACATTAACACAAGGTTTTTCAGCACAATGGCAGCACCAGAAGGGTTGGCTGGACGGTTGGGAGCGTCGTCCAGCATGGCGCAGGAAGCCCTGGAAAGGTAGGACGGCAGGCTCCAGAGGAATGCTACAGGTTCGCTGATCCCGTGAGGGGGATGATGTCAGTCTGGAGCACCGGGGGAACCTGTAGGCCGTGGGTTCAAGTCCCACCGCTCCCACCAAGGGATGTTCTTATAGCGAGAAGACGCTATTTGAAGGGATTCGGTTCTCACACCTGAAGGATAGCGCGGTCAAGGCCACTTAAGGGTGATTCATATGTGCGGTCCTGGCTGAGCTCCGTAACCGTCCTCTTGCCAAGCTGTATTAGAGTTCGCGCCAGACATGGGTACGCCATAAGTATAGTCTTCATACGAGGAGGGAGACGACAAGGCCACCAACCCATTCATGCTTATACCCCAGTGAGGGAAAACGGGATTGGCTCGGAGAGTTACAAGAAGGTTGAGCAGGCATGGAAGAGCGGGTCGAACGGTGAACGAGGACGAAGCGGTGGCCGTGATTGGCGCAGGTGTGATCGGAGGCGCGATCGCTAGAGCGCTCATCGAAGGAGGGGTCCGTAGGGTTATCGTCACTAGGAGACAGACCTCTAAAGTGGGCGACCTTAAGGACATAGGGGCCGAAGTGACATCAGATAACTGCAGGGCGGCAGAATACGCGCACATAGTATTCCTCTGCGTTAAGCCGGGGGACGTTTCCGATGTATTGAAAGAAGTAGAGGGATAGGTGAGAAGGAAACTCGTGATCACGACCGCAGCTACCGTTCCTCTGGCCTATTACAAGAAGTTGGTGCCTGGGGCGAGGTTCATCAGAGCCATGCCAAACATCGCTACTCTGGTGTGGGAATCTTTCACGGCTTTTTGCTGTGACGCAGATGTCACTCACAAAGATAGGGCCCTGGCGGAACAGGTGTTAATATGTTCGGAATATCTTTGGAGGTGGAGGAGAAGTACATGGATGCCATCACTGCTCTTAGTGGAAGCGGTCCCGGGTACCTCTCAATAATCATTGAGGGCTTGATGTACGCAGGGCTTAGGGTAGGACTCCCTCGTGACTTGGCTCTAGTCAGTTCGGCACAGACCGTGTTAGGGACGGGAAAGCTCGTCTTGAAGATGGGGAAAATCCCAGTAAGATCAAGGACATGGTGACGACGCCCGGAGGAACGACGATAGAAGCGATCTATGAACTGGAAGGCAGCCAGATCAGACAGGCGCTCATGAGAGCCGTGACTGAAGCTACGACCAAGAGCCAGACTATAAGAGAGAAGTTAGGCTTCATCTAGAATGGAGCTCACCTTGAAGTCCTTTCATCCCTTCCGTTGGCTTGCATTCCGGCCGGCTTGGAACTATGGCCAACACGACGTGCAAGAAGCTCATCACAATCACTTACTAGCTACGCTCAGGCGATTCGACCATCTTAAGTCATAGGTAGATCTTGAAGGAACGGATCATCGATCGTCTTCCCGACCACACCCAATGGCGGAAGGAGGGCGTGGGCGACCGGTGAGAGCCGCCAGCCGCATGGATGAACTAGTGTGAGGGCTTCAAGAACACGGTCTGAGGATATGGCGTGTCCTTTCCTGCCCTACACCGTCTTGATTCGATGACCTACGGTCCAGCCAGTCCTTGACCATGGCTTCAACTCGGAGTAATGCGAAGTGCGTTCCAGACGGTCGTCGGGTGGCCCTATCAAGCCCCGTTCGCTTGACGTTTAAATAAAGCGACTTGTACAATATGACGGATGATATGCGGCTAGGCATGTTTGCGGCAGGGCTGGCATTGTTCGTACTGGGGGGTTTCGCCGCCATAGCCGGATATAGCTACTTGTCTCAGCAGGGGTTAACCGTCGTACAAATAGTGAACATGCTCCCACCAGACCTCAACACCACTCTGGGCATCATGATAGTAACTGGAGCGGGCGGCATCTTCTTGTCCCTGCTGGGGTTGGGCCTGATCATCGGAGGGGCAGCCAGCAAGATAGTCATCAGATCTGCGGACCCACTCGTCCTAAAGTCCATGCCTGAGAAGGAACCGGTCCCCAGCCCAACTGGTTACCCCGAGAACGTTACCTTCTGTCAGAACTGCGGGAGACCTGTGAGCCTTCGGGACGAATACTGCGCAGTATGTGGCGCCAAAGTTCGTTGACGACAGAAGTCATGTGCCCTTTTGCCCTAATAGAAAGCAAGATAAACAGCTGCGCCGAAACGACTTGGAGTTGGATAGGACTCGCTCCCCGCGTAACAGATTCAAGAAGTACAATGTGGTCAGTTGCCCGAAGTGTCATTTCGTACAGGGCATTCGAAGACGGAACAGGTGTAAGTCTTGTGGGAGGACATTAGATGTAACCGTCCTACGCGTGCTGGCTTCAACGGACAAAGCCACCGAGCTTCCTCTGCTGGTCCAGCGCGCCAAGCTTGATGAGGCCTTCAAGGAGCTACCCGACTGATCGTCCGCCTTTGAGCTCTAAACAGCTCAAGCAGGGCTAACGCAACGTTCACGATGATCAGCGCCACGATGACCAGTAACGACAGATATCCAAGAAGAGCCACAGAAGTCGGGGATGAGTTGATGGTCGCCAACATGTTCCAAGCTGCATGGATGCTAATGGTGGCATAGATGGTGCCGGTGACGAAGAAGACTTCCGCGTATACGAGCCCGAATAGGAAGAAGATGACAAGATAGAGCGGATCTTGGATGGTCCCGAAATGGAAGGCTGAAAACAGAATGGAGGAGATTATAGAAGCCCTCAAAGTGCCCAAGTTGCCCAGACGTTGGGCGATGTATCCTCTAAAGAAGACTTCTTCTGCCAGGGGAGCCACCACGACGGCGAAAGCTGCGGATAGGGCTTGTGCAACATCCCAGATGAGGAAAACTACGAACGCGGGGACAAAGTACACCATCGTATAGACGTGCCAAGGAAAAGTCGCCACCCCCACGAGCCCGTATCTACTCGAGAATTTCTCACCCCTTAGGCGACTCGAAGCTAACGGTACCCCCACCAACACTAAGAGGTACGCGGCCAACGCCGTGGAAAAGAAGTGATATTGAGGGATATTTACAAGGAGGACGACGAAGAATGCCACCAAGTACGTTGAAGATAGCTCCAAGCAGGTGTTCGTTGTGGACCTTCTCATTCGGCGCAAGTAGAGAGATAGCTTATTTAAGCGGTTGCTATACGGAAGTATGTGGCCTTACAAGATGTAAGGCTGAACGGGGACGATATGACTAGAGCGGGTAAGAGAGTAACTTCTTCCAAGACAGGGTTCACCTTCGGCTCGCGGCAGAGCATTAAACACTATTGGGCTAGTCGTAGAGCTGTCGGACAGGCGTACCGACCTAGTCATGTGACCTGTGCGGGAGGTGGATGAGACCTATGGCTGAGCCTGTGGACAGTTACAATGTGGATGCGCGCTCCTATGAGACATTATACAGGGAAGAGCAGCTCGACAAATTGAAAGCGGTATTGAAGATTGGGCGGTTGCTCTGTGAACGGATACTCGACGTAGGGTGCGGAACAGGCTTGCTCACGAAAAGACTAGCCAAGCGTGCCGACTTCGTCGTCGGGCTCGATGTATCGATCGGAATGATCCGACATGGAGGACGAAAAGGAAAGGTGAACTTCGTACTTGGTGATGCGAACTGCCTCCCATTCAGGGACGAAGGATTCGACTGTTATGCATCGTTCACCGCATTCCATCACTTCAATGGCACGAAGGCGGCGAAAGAGGCAACCAGAGTGGTCAGGAAGAGGGGCCATGTGATCATCACTCTGTTCAGGATGGTCGCCCAGGCCCAGCAAGAGGTTTTGGAAAGGGAGGAAGGGTTGAAACTACTGACCAAGGGTGACGCAGGGAAAGATATCCTATTGGTGTTTATGAGAGCTCGGTGAAGACATCCTCTCAACCAACAACTTTAAATGCGTTCATACTTCTATGTGATTACGAGAGTAACGCGACTTGGCTTTTTGCACCAAGTGTGGAGCAGAATTGCCAGAAGGCGCGCTTTACTGTGTAAAATGTGGCACACCTGTTCGCCCGGTAGCCGTAACTCCCCCTCTGCCCCCCCATGCGCATGAAAAGAGTGAAAAGGCTGAGAAGGAAGAGAAGGCTGAAAAACATGAGAAGGACACGACGTCCGGCGCGCTCGTCGGCGGACTAATATTGATAGCACTTGGCGCGACCTTCTTTGCCTCACAGTATGGATACCTGGGACCTAGCCGTTGGTGGGCCTTATTCATAGTTCTTCTGGGCGCCATAGTGATGGTACAGGACCTGTATTATATTGGCAGAGGAAGGAAGAGGGGCGCTGGGGTCATCGGGGGCTTGGTGTTGATGGCCATAGGATATTCGTTATATGTGGACGTTCGGTCTCTATGGCCTCTTATACTAATCGCCATAGGGGTGGGGATAATAGCCAACGCCATCTTGGCGAGGTCTAGGAGCCCGAGTCCAGGCCCCTAGAGAGCCCAACCGGCGAGCAGACGGTAAACCAAATGCTCCAAGACCACGCTGGCTTTGGCTCTGCCGAAGACGCGGTAATAATGGCCTCCAAGACATTCGATCATATCACCTATGTCATATCGTGGAAGGACGGGGGTGGAAACTATGAGCCTTCCCCATTGTCCTTTCTTCATCTCATGCATTGAAATCACCTTTTTTCCCATCTTGACTTCGAACAAGTACCCGTCGAAGTTGGGAACTATATATGGAAAATCATCCAGCTGTTGACCGAACACTCCCTCTGTTGCGGAGTAGATCTCTCGAACAGGAATTTGGCCGTACGCCTTCTGTAATTCAGGCTCGTACTCCGTATGGATCTTCGTCACACTTGTGCAGAAAAGACATTTCAGGCTCCAGACTTCCTTTGGTAAGAGGCCATGCTTCCGCTTCAAGTAACGAGCGAATGAAAGGATCACTGGCGTTACGCCTATCGCCGCAACGACGGGCTTGTCCTTTGCCTCCCGGAATACCAGTTCGAATCGCCTCTGCCAATCACGCAATCCGATTCCAGGCCCCAGGGCATCGATCTCCTCTTGTAAGGGAACGAGGCCACCAGAACCTAACGATGGCTTCAATCTGGCGTAGGTCCCTGAGCTATAGCCAAACCGCACTACGCCTTGTGGCCCATTGATCTGCGACACCAACGATGGAAAGTTGAGGTTAAGGACGTAACCCTCTAATAGAGAGCTGTCGTTCGTCCTCAGAGCCTGGTTGACGACCACCCTCGAACCACATTCGAAGATGAGGTCCAAATGGGCTCGAGTGCAGGGGATGACCTTGGGCCTTCCGGTGGTTCCACGAGTCATCGCGTAAGCCATCGGCTTCTCCGAACACAACAGTTTATGGTCCCCCCGCATGACGGCCCATACCATTGGCTCGTACTGGTCATAGGAGCGGACGGGGAAGGCCTTCCTGAATTCATCTATGGTGCATATCTGGTTAGCGCCTTTCTCTTCCCCATATCTAGTTTGTGAATATTCTTTCACGAGCTTATGCACGACGGCGTCTTGGGCAGCGGGGACGTCGCGTAGAGAAGCCATCCACCCCTCCAGAAGCTGGCGGAGAGGTTCCGTGGGCAACGCCATGACCCGGGGACAAGGCGCAAGGCAGAGGTGTCAGGGCGCAGCCCTGAGCTCCTCCTCCAGTTGAGCTATCTTCCACTCGATGCTGATGATGTCCTTGGAGTTATCGTAGTCCAGCAACTCGTTTCCACATTCTGGGCACCTAAAGCTCAAGTCTATCGCTTCGTCAAATGTCCTTTTCTTACAGGTCTGCGTTCCGCAGAAGAAGAACTTGTGGTTCTTCTCGTAATCTAGACGTTGCTTCAGTCGGGCGAGTATCTTCTTCTTCTTGTTGTTCAAGAAGGCATCGACCTGATCCGTTTGAGCGCGCCATTGGTAGACGTACCAACCTCGCTTTGGATCCTTGACACGGATTCCCGTAATGAGAGACTTTCCGAACAAGTCGTACAGCACCCGTCTCACGACGTTTATCTTAAGCCCTGTGGCACTGGCTATCTCTTCATCCGTTGCGTTCTCGTTATTCAAGAGCGCTCTCGCTACCTTCACATACTCCTCTCCACCCAGCAGGCCAGCCACCTTCACGAAGGAATCCTCATATTGCAGCTTTCTCAATTGCTCAAGGTCCCTTTCCGTACGAGACTGGGTCTATCCTTCAAGGATACACTTTAAAACCTTATCTTGCCCGCTTACATCCCAAGCATGCCACGGATCTTCGTGCTGAGGCTCGGCCACCGTATACTGAGGGACAAGAGAACGACTACTCACTGTGCGCTAGTGGCGAGGGCTTTCGGCGCGGATGGTATGATCTTCTCAGGCGACGAGGATTCACACATGATGGATAGGGTGAAAAATGTCGTGCGATCCTGGGGAGGAAACTTCGACATCGCATATGAACCCAAATGGGAGTCGTTCGTGAAGAAATGGAAGGAAGAAGGTGGGGTCGTGGTCCACTGCACTATGTATGGAGAAAGGATTCAAGACATCTTGGACGAATTGCGTAAAGACTCGAAGGATAGAAACGTGCTCTTGGTCATAGGGAGTGAAAAAGTCCCCGGAAAGATGTACCTGATGGCGGATTACAACGTGGCCGTAACTAACCAACCTCACTCCGAGATAGCTGCGTTGGCTTTAGTTCTGGACAGGCTACTTGACGGCGCTGGCTTAGAAAGGGAGTACCCGGGGGCCAAGCTCAGGGTGGTCCCTCAGAAGAGGGGAAAGAAGATCGAGATCGTTGGATAATCACACATCGCCTTCTCATTCGAGTAATTCCTGAAAGTCACTTACCATGTCGACCTTCGGCCCGTCATCCCCACCTTGGATGGGGGAGACCTCCTTCCCCTCAGATGGAACACACAACTCAGGCCCACCCGACGAACGAATCTCTGTGCCCTTGGCCACCGCCGAGTCCACCGTGGCGATGTCCTTCAACCGTCTCTCAATGGAGGTCAGCAGCTGGCCCACCCCCTGGCCGGTCTTGGCTGAAATGATTACGCTACTCTGACAACTTGGATCAAAGCGGGCTACACGAGCGGCGAGCTCCTCCCAGCCTACCAAGTCGACCTTGTTGAATACGGTGATTACTTTTCCCTGCGAAACGTTAAGGTCAGCTAAGGTGTCCATACAGGCGTTGTATTTCATCGACATCCTTCTCTCTTCATCACTACCATCGATTACGAGCAAGACCAGATCTGCATACGCGAGTTCCTCCAACGTGGACTTGAATGCTTCGATCATGTAATGGGGAAGCCTGCTGATGAAACCCACGGTATCGGAGAGCAGTATGGGGGAACCAGAGATGGTCAAACGCCTTGTCGTAGTTGTAAGTGTACTGAAGAGGCTGTTCATCACAGGTTGCTTCTCGCTGACGAGGCGATTGAACAGCGTCGTCTTTCCGGCGGCGGTATAACCGGCCAGAGAAACGATGGGCATGTGGACCTTGGCTCGTTGGGACCTCAACATTTCCCTCCTCCTCCTGAGGACCGCGAGCTTCCTCTTGGTGGACTCCAAACGCCCTCTTATGTTCCTATAATACTTCTCAACTTCGTAACTGCCGAAGCCGAACATGCCAGGTTGCTCCCCCCTCCTGACGAGCCTGACATAGTCCCTGGCCCTTGGCAATTCGTAGGTTAGCTCCGCCATCTTGACCTGGAGGGAGGCCTCCTGCGACGTGGCCCTGCTCCTGAAGATGTCCAACACCAGCCTTTCTCTGTCGACCACCTTGCAGTTACAGTGTTTGGCCAAGTTATAACTCTCAGCCACGGAAAGCTTATCGTCCACGACAACACAAGTCGCGTTAAAGTCGACCACCGCTCGCTTCGCTTCGTCCGCCTTGCCCGCTCCCACTCCGAACCTGCCATGCTTCAGTCCACGCATTCTTACCAGTTGCACTACATGGTAGCCCGCAGCCTCACACAGACCCATCGCCTCTTCTATGGCAGAAGGATCTTTGCGGCAGATCAAGACGGCGGAGCTTGAGCGCAAGAGATTCACCGGTCGGCCTCGATTTCAAACAGCCTTATCTTCATCAGATGCTCCAGCTTCTTAGCCAGCTGAACGCTGGGCTTTAGCTTCCCGCTTTCGAGCTTACCGATTACGGATGACTTCTCATTCACCTTCATCCCGAGCTGTTCCTGCGTCAGGCCGGCGGCTTCCCGTGCCTTCCTTATCACTAGAGCGTAATCTTCCCTAATGACCAGCTCGTCGTCGGGCACGACGGCAACTGGTTTCCTGTAAACCTGCATCACGGTGTTCGTAGACATCTTCTGGGGTAAGGTGGGAGGTGTTTCATCCCTAGCCGGCCTGCCTAGCCTAGAGCACCTGCTACAAACTCTCATGTTGGCTCCATCTACGACCACCCTAAAGCCCTCTCCCACTATTGTACTTCCGCAGATTTCACACTTGACCATGGCTCGTCGAAATCTTTGGGCGCAGACTTCTTTAATAAAGATACCACCCGTACCTGACGAGAAGAGGCATGATAGTGGACGGTAGGCAGTTCCGGGCCGTGTTGGAATACTTCTATGGAAGGGGTGTAGGACGTTACCTACCCTGGAAACGTCTGACTTTCTCTCGTTCAAAAAAGACGCACAGACTTAAGAAAGTTTGGCTGGAGGGGAAGCTGATGGCTACTATAAGGGAGGACGGAAGTGTGGCCTATACTTTAGAATGCGCAAAGTACTTGATGCGCAGCAAGGAATTTAGGAAGAATTGCGTACTGGTCAACGATGATGCGGCGAGGTTCGTGGCCGAAGGGAGGTCTCTGTTTGCGAAACATGTGGTTGCAGTAGGGCCTAATGTCAAGGTGGGCCTAGATGTCCCGCTCTTGGATAAGGAAGGAAGGCTTCTCGCTGTCGGACGCGCCATGCTTCCACGCCGTCACATGTCGTCGTTCAAGAGCGGCGTAGCCGTCCGGGTGCGAGAAGGGGCCGGACATGCTTACAAGTGCTCTGCCACATGAATATCGACCGTCTTTGCTACCCACTTGGCTCTTCCGGATCCCCGAACCCGCCACCTACTTCTTGAACCTGTTGTAGGTCGGTGTCTTCACTTCAATCCCCTTCGCTATGTTCACGAACCGCTTCGCTCACACCTGTCCCAAGAAGGCCCACTTCGCTACTGAGGACGTACGCTCGATCCGCATACGAACCAGTGGATTCCTGGATCATGTCTTCGACTTCAATGCGTGGTTCCTTCTTCAGTGAGGAAGTTAAGGCTTGCGGAGTCTCGTGCCCCGCCTCTGAACACTGCCACTTATCCTGACGTCATCCTTCCCAGCATTTCTGTCAGGTCGCTGCGAGCGCTTACCTTCATGAACCTCCTGGAAAGAAGCATCTGTCGATGTCACCCTCCCTGTCTTCTCGTCCGTTGTCTTCTCCTCCCTCTGCATCTTTCCGGCTAAGGCCTCGTGTGGCTTTCCGGCACGTTCGGAGTCCAGCTTCATGTGAGGTTTGGCCGTGTTTGTTGTCTGGTAGCACGCCCTTTGGTCCGCTCCCTCGCCCCTGCGACTCCGGGTCGGGATTCGGAGTCGCTGTAGTCCTGGATGTGAACGAATATGAAGGACGAAGGGAAGGTCGTCGAATCGGCCATACGTTCCTGTCGCGATGATTCTTCATCGCGATAATTCTGTCGCTGAAAGTTTTCCGTATGACAACATAGCATTCATGCGGTCATGAGTTCTATTATTCTAGGGAAATTGCCGTCAAGAAATGTCCAAGCACTACTGAAAGTTAATTTCGAAGGGATGATCGCTAGTTGAGAGCCGCCATGATGGTCATCGTTCCATTGGCTGGCACCTCGGCAAACGCAGAGACCTACACCTAGTTGGCTCTGGCAGCCGTTGCTTCCGTTGCTGTTGTGCTCGCGTTCTTTCTGTGGAAGAGAAGGATGTTAGGAAAGAGGCGCCCCTGACGTTGTGTGAGGGCTCGATCGACCGGGCAACGATGACTGACGTCATCTGAGTCTTACTACCAGTACATGCGTTCGATAGCCCAACATGCAGACCGAGCGACTTACAACGCTGATATTCAGAAACCTTGAAGCGATGGTCGTCTTTGACTTAGGGTGCTTCGAAAATGTTTGGAAGCCCGCCCAAGGCATGGTTGTTACTATCGTGTTGGCGGCTACAAGAAAGCTCTTATGTGCGTCGCCTGTGTTGCTTCGGCGGCCGAATACCTTCCTCAAAGGAAAGGATATAAGATAAAGGAATGACAAAGCAATGTGACTTTGTTAGACAACAGGCAGGCCCGTCGAATGATGGAAAGGATGGGCCTGAGCATGAGCGAGATCAAGAACGTAAAGAAAGTCATCATACAAACGGTAGATAAGGAAATATCATTAGAGAAAGCGTCAGTGTTCGAAATCAAGGCAAAGGATGTCAGGGTCTTCCAAGTGACCGCCGGAGAAGTAACGGAAACGGCCATCGCCCCGCCTAAATTCACAGAGGAGGACGTCATGCTCGTCATGACCAACGCCAACGTGGCAAGAGAGAAGGCGATCGCCGCGTTAGAGGAAGCCAACGGGGACATCGCATTGGCCATACTGCGACTGAAATCATAGACGGCGGCCCGCAAGTCGGCCTCTTTGTCAAGAATCGTTGATTAACGTCGACGAGGCAGACGCGCGAAGGGAAGCTTTCTCACGGTCCCGACCTCTCGGCGTTGTCAAGAGAATACGACCAAAACTGATAATAAAGGGGAGGGTTACTTGCATGCGGCGTTTTAGGCAAAGAGTGGTTGGCTAGTTGGCTGTCCCCGTGTCGAAGATAAGGTCCGTCAAGAAACGAGATGGCAGGGTCGTACCGTTCGACGCCAACAAGATAGCCGAAGCGGTATGGAAGGCCATCAAGGCTACCGGTGGGAAGGACAGAGCTGCGGCGGATGCGATAACCTCACGCGTAGTGGAGGTCCTAGACAAGCAGTTTGGAGAGGAGAGAGTGCCCAGCGTGGAAGACGTGCAGGACGCCGTCGAGCACGTTCTCATAGAAGGAGGTCATGCACGTACGGCTAAGGCCTACATTCTGTACAGGCAAAAGAGAGCAGAGGTCCGTGAAGAGAAGAAAAAGATTCTCGAAAAAGAAGAAGTCGACGAAGTGGACAAGAGTTTTGACATCAACGCCCTGAAGGTACTCCGCGCCAGATACTTGAGGAAGGATGAGAACGGGCATGTCCTCGAATCCCCCAAAGAACTGTTTTACCGGGTCGCCATTCATACTGCCATAGCCAGCGTCCTTTACGACGAGAGGATCTACGATGCAAGGGGAGGCGAGGGACGGAAGGAAGCTCCATCTTCAATCGAACCAGACGATTACAGGGGATTGGCCATAGGCCGTTATACGTTTAACGTTCATCACATAGACGCGCTCTTCAGGTTATACAAGAGGTTCAACTCGGAGGGTAGGATGAAGGTCTCTTGGGCCCAGCTTGTGGAAATGGTAAGGTCGGGGCAATTGGATTCGTATGAAAACGAAATAGAGTGTTTCTACCGCCTAATGGTCAGCAAGCGCTTCATGCCTAACACGCCCGCCCTAGCCAACTTCGGCAATCACCTTGGGATGGGGTCAGCATGTTTCGTGTTAGACATAGAGGATTCGATAGATAGCATAATGGACACGCTCAGGAGCGCGGCCATAATCTTCAAGGCTGGCGGAGGCGTTGGATACAACTTCTCAAAGCTCAGGCCGGAGGGGGACTTTGTAAGGAGCACTTCCGGAATAGCTTCAGGCCCCGTCAGCTTCATGAGACTATTCGATACGATGACCGAAGTAATCAAGCAGGGAGGCATAAGACGAGGCGCCAATATGGGGATCCTGAACATAAACCATCCGGACATTGAGAAGTTCATCAAGGCTAAGGAAGGCAACAAGGCCTTGAGAAATTTCAACATCTCGGTGCTCATAACAGACGATTTCTGGCTGTATTACGAGAAGGATGAACCATATCCTCTCATAAACCCTCGAACCAAGGAGATAACAAGGTACGTTAACCCAAGGCAGCTACTGGACATGATCGCCTATCAAGCATGGGAAAGCGCGGAGCCGGGTGTCATATTCCACGATAACGTGAACAAGTACAATCCGTTTCTCGACTCGCTAGGACCCATCGTGACGACGAATCCATGTGGCGAAGTTTTGCTGTATCCGAACGAGTCGTGCAACTTGGGAAGCATAAACGTAATGGCCTTCGTCAAGGAGAACGATGATGGAGACGTATCTCTCGATTGGGAAGGCTTGAAGGAAACGATAGAAGAAGCCTGCCGGTTCCTGGATAATGTGATCGATGTGAACAGGTATCCCCTTCAACAGATAGAAGACATGACTTTGAAAACTAGAAAGATAGGGTTGGGAGTCATGGGAGTGGCCGACCTCCTCTTCGAACTGGGCATACCATATAACAGTGAAGACGGTTACAGGTTCATGGAACGATTGATGGAATTCGTCAATTATCATTCCAAGAAGGCATCGGTCAAGCTAGCCAGGGCCCGAGGCCCCCTTCCCGCGTTTGGCCAAAGCTCCTACAGCAAGGGCATGCTGCCTTTCAGCGGGTTTGAAGACCCCTCGTCTTGGCACTTCGACTGGAAAGCTTTGGCTGAGGAAATAAGGTCGGAGGGAATCAGGAACGGCTACACCACCGTCATAGCCCCCACGGGAAGCATATCCATGATCGCCGGCTGCAGCAGCGGAATCGAGCCTGTGTTCGCACTTGTATATGAGAAGAGCGTTACCATTGGCAGCTTCTACTACGTGGACTCGTCCTTCGAGAAGGCGATGAGACGAGAGGGGTTGTACGACGAGGATCTAGCTAAAGAGATTGCCGCAAACCACGGTAGCCTTTCCAACTTATTCTACGTTCCGGAAAGGATAAAACGGGTCTTCGTCACGGCGATGGACATTTCTCCCGAAGACCACGTCAAGGCGATCTCGGCCTTCCAGAAATGGGTGGACTCAAGCATTTCGAAGACCACGAACCTGCCATCCAACGCGACAGTTGAAGACGTAAAGAAAGTGTATATGTTAGCCTATAAGCTGGGCTGTAAGGACGTTACTGTTTACAGAGACAAGTCCATTAAGAGCCAAGTGTTGAAGCCGGCCTCCACTGCCAAGGGCGAGGAGAGGCAAACCGCTCGGGTGAATCCGGCTTCCTTGACGTTACACTCATCAGTGGCGGCCCCGATCCCCATCTTCAACGGAAGCCTGAATTCGGAGGCCAAAGCGGTGAGCCCCCTAGATTGTCCCGCTTGCGGCATGAAACTAGAGTTCAAAGAGGGCTGTGCAACGTGCCCCAACTGCGGTTGGAGTCTTTGCGTCAGCGCCTAGGCAACGGAAGACAACAATGTGGCTCCTCCACAAACGCTGCATCTGTCCATCCCTGCGGCTTCCTTGTTGCCGCATTTCCGGCACACGCCCACAAGCGGCTTTAGTGTGAAGAACGGTAGCCTCCCGTTGGCCTTCTCGATCAAACGGCTCGTCTCGTTCAAGTCGCGGACCGGTATGACGAACTGTGCAAGGACGCCTCCACTGACAAGAGCGTCCATGCGCGAGACCCTCTGGGCTACGTCGTCGTCATCCAAGTCTTTTGGTTCTATCGAAATGCATTGAGAGTATTGTGTGGGGTTAAGTCCCTTCATCTTCCCCCTGCCAAACTTCTCGAGGTCCAGCAGGGGAAACCTGTAAGCGCTATCGTCCGAGGTCAGTATCAAAGCGAACTTCTCATCAGGCTCCTTGCTTATCGATTCCACGTGCTGGTTTGCGGAGGCGATGGTCTTCTCCTGTAGTTCGTTGAGCTCCTTCTGGGAGGAGTCGGGGGAGACCAACCTTAAGGAATCCTCCATGCCAGTGAGGTTCACCCTAAGAAGCGGTGCCTCTGAGTACACCAGGCCGTTGAGGGCATCGAGCGCAGGGAGGAGGCCTCTCCTTATGTTCGTTTGTATCAAACGTTTCCTAACCCTGAGCGCGTTAATCGCGTTCTCTAGTTGCATCGTCACCTTGGCCCTGAAGTAAACATCGTCATTATGGGCATCTATGGCGATCCTTGGCATGTTTATGGAAAGTGAATGAAGGATCATGGGCCCGCCGTGGGTGAACTGGTTGACCCTGATCCCGTATGAGGTTCGTTTCCTCTCCTCCCCTCTGGACAAGGAGATCGTACCGTTGTTGCGAAGCGCCTCGGCCATCAACCTGAAGCTCCCTCTTGCCAGTTTCTGCGAATTGATAACGGATATTCCTATTGCGGGAAATGGTGTTACCTTCACGTATTCCAAATATCCCTTGAACAGCGAGCTGTAGAATGTGTCGTCGTCGATCTTTGAAGCGTCAACCTCTAAGTCGACATGTGGGCGATCCATTCCGTGGGGGTACGTGTAAGCAAGGAGGTAGAACAGGGAGGTGAAGCCCCTAGAATCCATACGTAGTGAAAGAGCTGTGTCAGTGAACCCTGAATAATATATCCCCCTTCCGGCCTCCCTTGTAAGAAGGTAGTTGATCGAGAGCAGCTTGGTTACGGCCCCATCGTTGGTGTTCTCATATCCTCCTCTAGGGGTGTAAGGGAACTTGGCGCCCAGTCGTGAAAGGGAGAGAGTTTGGTCCTTGATGTTGACGAAGAGCGTGTCAGGACGGAGCCCCCAATAGTTCACGTTTGATATGTGTATGTCTCCGGAAAGGTGGCTATCGACCACATCCCTAGGGAGTTGGATGAGCATGAGATACTCGGAAAGCACCGCACCTGCCGTCTGGTTTAGCACGGCCTCGATCCCGTAAGGGCTCTCGCCCAACTTTTCCAAGTTCTCCGTCACATCGTAGACGGGCATGCCCAGCCTGCTGAGCCTATGCCTGTACTCCTCTAGTCCCTCCTCGATCAGTATGGAGTTAACCAACTCCCTTATCAGGGGTGCCGTCAAGTACGCCGTTTGAAACTTGTATATTCTCGATTCGGCTTCGCTGGCCACTCTCTGAGCTAGTTCTACTGGCATCCCTGCCTCCGTGACCAACGAATGGACGATCTTGTCTGTGGTAAATTCCTCCATCCTGTGCCGAGAACTTCTGACGAAGAGCCTGCCACTTTCGAGCAAGGCCTGTTCTTCAATCTGTTTGGCAGCGCTCAAGACAAGACGCCCCAGGGTCGTTAACATGTATTTGCGTTCCGCCCTATTCTGCGCGATCAGGTTCTGCCTTAACAGCTTGCGAAGATGATATGCGAACTTGCCTGACTCCTTCTTGGACTTGAAGCCGGCTAAGGTCTTCAATTCCGAGTAAGTCATGGGCCCCTTTGCGTTAAGTATCTTGAGGATCTCGAGGCGGCTAGGCGAAGCGATCACCGAGAAGATCGTCTTAACGCGCCGGATGGAGACTTGAGTACTCATCGGATCACTTATTGTCAACACTCAACCTGCCTAGGTCTAAAAAGGTTTACCGCCCCAGTCCCTTCGATTCCGCTTCTAGCGAATAGCAAGCGTTGACATCCTCGGTCCTGAGTTCCGGTAATTTTATTCTTCCTCTTGGGCCGCTCGTGTAGAGCCACAAACAGAAGTTGACGAAGGGAGATCGAAGCATGTGGATGGTGGGGCCGGGCGGATTTGAACCGCCGATCACCAGCGCCCGAGGCTGGTAGCGTAGACCAGGCTAGCCCACGGCCCCACTGGAAGTTCCCCAGCTTCGGACACTTCAGGGCGCACCATTTAAGCTTGGCTGACACGGCATACCCAGTTGATAAGTTTAAAGAGACATGTGAAGATCTAACAGGAGCAAGTTGAAGGTTGTAGCCACAGGGATCAGCGGAACGGGCAGGGGGACGTTCCTTTCAAGAGTGGAGGAGCTGGCTAGAGCTGCCGGACGGAGCTTCAGGATCTTCGAAACTGGAGATATGATGTTCGAGACGGCCAGCAAGCTGGGCATAGAGATCCCTCAAGAGAAGATACTCGACCTTTCCCCCTCCACGCTTAACTTTCTAAGGACCACCGTATTCGAACGGATAATACGTGAGTCAAAAGAGGTAGATGATGTTGTGGTCAGTACGCACGCATGCTTCAGGTGGAAGAAACATCTGATACAGGCTTTCGATTTTCATTACTTGAACCAAATACAGCCTGACATGTACGTATCGATAATAGACACCATAACATCCATCAGGGCTAGGCTCGAAAGGATGCCCCAGTGGAAGGGCCAACTATCGATGAAGGAGATACTTGTTTGGAGGGACGAAGAGGTCTTCATCACGAAGTCGATCGCCGACTTCCAAAGGAAGCCTTTCTACATAATGCCGTACAGAGAACCTCCTGAAAGTATGTGGCGACTGATGGTAAACCCCTCAACGCCCAAGGCCTACCTCAGCTACCCAATGACGCATATAGGCAAGGAGCCGGAAGATATGAAGAAGAAGGACTCTTTCAGAGATGGGCTCAGGGGAAAGGGCATGATAGTCTTCGACCCCATAGACATAGAGGACGCTGAGCTCCTAGATTTCTTATCTGAGGCCAGGGAGAAAGGGGAAGAGGAGATAACTTACTCGAAGGAAGGCGTGAAAGTCACCTTCGAGATCAAGGAGGCGACGGACGTCAGCGACGATATACATAATCAGATAGTATCTAGGGACTTCCAGCTCATCGACCAAGCCGACATGATCGTTGTTTACTATTTCTTGCCCGTTATGTCGCCGGGAGTGCTTTCTGAGATGATGTACGGATTCACTAACAAGAAGAACGTTTACGTCGTCTTCAAGGGCCCAGAGTCTCCGTTCTTCAAGTACTATTCCACCAAGATCTTCCATGATGAAGAGTCCTTGATGACATACCTTTCTGAAAAAGGAGTATTATCATCGGGGTAAGCAAGGCGAAATGGCTTCGTTACAGATATATGTCGGAGGCATCCTTTTGAAAGATGGCCGGCTGCTACTGAAGAAAACACACACCAAAGGAGAACCCCGCCGGAAGTACTTCTTTCCTGGCAAGGTCTTAGAAGGAGAGGAAACGCTGGAACTTGCCTTGGTGAAGGGGTTCTACGAAGATGTTGGCATACCGTGTACAGTTGGGGGGCTGTCCTATGTCGTCGAATCCTTCAGGCCCAGTGGAGGCCATGAAGTGGGCATCTACTTCCTGATCAGCACGGGACAACAGGTGGGTCGTCTTGACTTCAAAGGAAGGGCTGAATACGTCGCCCTTGATCAGCTGGACGAAAGTATGGTACATCCTTGGGTACTCGTGGGTAAGTTGTCTGCCGACCTATTGCAAGGACGGATAGGATCTGCTTCGTACCTGTTGAGCTTTGAAGATATATGACATGTCTCGGAGAAAGCGGGTAAAACTTATCTGAACACTAGTGAAGACGACTACTGTGAAGCGGCTCATCATCGATACCGACACGGCGGGCGATGACGCCATAGCCCTAATGTTGGCGTTGAAGAGCGAGAGGGTGAAAGTGGAAGCTGTGACCATCAACTGCGGAAACGTGGCTTTCGAACAACAGGTCGAGAATGCGTTGTATACGATCGAAGTCGCCGGTCATTCGGGGAAAGTGCCCGTGTACCCGGGTGCCAGGCATCCCTTGCTTAAGGATTGGAATACTGTGGAGGAGGTCCATGGTACGGATGGAATGGGCAACTCGTTCTTTCCTAAGGCGAAGCAAAGGCCAGAGGGCAAGTTCGCAGTGGATGCCATCGTGGATTTGGTCAACTCATACCCAGGCCAGATCACTGTGGTAGAGCTGGCTCCGATGACCAACTGGGCGCTGGCGATACGCAAGGACCCCGGCATAGCGAAGAACGTTGAGCATTTCTTCTTCATGGGAGGGACCAACCAGTACTTGGGCAACGTCACCCCTGCAGCTGAGTTCAACATGTGGGTGGACCCGGATGCCGCCAAGGTGGTCCTTCATTCGGGGATGCCCATGACTATGGTCGGTTGGGAGATATGTATGCGCCATGGGCTGGTGGGCACCGATGAATATAACACAATAGAGGACATCCACACAAGCATGTCGGATTTCTTCATCAAAGTGAATAGAGTCGTGCGTGAATTCACTAGACGGAAGTTGGGGCTCGACGCGTCTACCTGCCCGGACAGCATCACGATGGCCATGGTCATAGACCCGTCGATAGCCACCGAGGTAATTCCTAAGTATGTGGACGTAGAAAACGAGAGCGAACTCTTTAGGGGAGCAACGATCGTAGACCATCACGGACTATACCAGAAAAGACCCAACGTCAACGTCGTGTATTCTGCATCGGAAGTCAAGTTCAAACAGATGCTGTTTAGAATGCTTCGCGGGGAATCGATTTGAAGCCGAAGGTCATCTTAATGTCCCTAGGCAACCACAAGATGCAAACACCATTCGCAGAGACCTTGGAGGATGGACGAGCCCTCCTGGCCTCGGGCGGCATGTCTTGCACCTACGGCCGGTCAAATTATCGACCTTTACATGAACGTTGGTGGCACAAGTAAACTCGACCATGGTCACCCTTGCATTAGGTCCTTGTCTCCCGAATGATACACATCCGAGGCGCGAGATATGACAAGTACTTGTAAGTAGTAGAAGCTTGGTGTTACGAGCCTATCCGTGAAAGATAAGATGTATGACCTTGGCGTTGGAGGAAAGGACCGACGGCACTTGGGCCGAACGAATTCAGCAGCTTCATGACATGATCCGCAGGTTGCTGAACAAGTCCTCTGCGAAGGCTACTATGCACCTGCATACGTCGACCAGCAATTCGTAGTTCAGCTCGTCAGGAGTGTCCTTCTGGGAACCGTAATGAGGGTAACGCAGGTTAGCCATATCGTGGATCAGCAAGGCCCTGTAGCCGTGGTCCCAGAAGGGCACGTGGTCTCCCCATCTTGGCGCTGGCGAGGCCTCGTCGTTCTCTGAAAGCATCACTGGGAACAGGCCGAGAGCTCTTGCTGCACGATCCTTCACCCTCAAGAAATGTTCTACCAGTTCCTTTGATCTTTCATTCCAGAGCACGACCAGATCGCCTTTCTGCAAGAAGGGCGCCACTGGCCCATCAAACGGCGCTTGACCGAACTGGTTTCCCGCAATCCCCACAGACCCTATGCATAAGATTGCGTCCAGCCTTATTCCGCGTCCGCGGATGTAATTAACCAGAGCTTCACCACCTACACTTGTGTTATCACGTAGAGCTCTTCCTGATACGATGGCAGAATAGAGGGCTCGGACTTGTGGAGCTCTCAGAGAGATCAGACGAATGGCCTCCAGCATCACCGCCGGGCCTGTAGCGTCGTCCGCACCCGGTGTCCCTTCATCGGTGTCATAATGGGTCAATATCATCAAAGCGGGTAAGAGCTGGAATCCCGAGGGCTTCTCTCCTATGATGTTGTAAAAGGTACGTTTCCCCACCCTCCACCCATGATCAAAGATATAACAGCCGAAGTGGGCCATGCGGTCTCGGATATATCGTCTTGCCCTTTCGAGCCCCATATACCCAGAAACAGGATCGCGATTGTGCGCTAGGTTGGTAATGTGTTCCTTCAGCAGCTTCACGGATACGTCTTCGAGGGGCATCGAGCGTAAGAACGCCCGCGATGCGGGATAAAAGCGTTGACCACCAAAATGGGGTAATCGTAAGTGAACCGAACCGATACTGCCGTCCTCGCATCCGATGAAACGTGACCCTGTGATCTTGGACGAATTCGAACCCTCTGTCCATAGCACTACATGCGCACGATGTCAAGACGACAAGGAGGTGCAGGGACTCATACGATGGGTTCACACTTTCCGATAAGTGCGAACGATAGTGGTAGCGAGGGGACGATTTGAACGTCCGCTCTGCGGGTTATGAGCCCGCCGGGATAGGCCTGGCTTCCCCACCTCGCTACAAATAACCGCCTCCCTTTTGTCTAGGGTTTGATATTAAAGGTTTGTGGAAGCACCAGTTCATAGTACATAGACCGGAGTAGTGGGCTTGCTGAGGTGTCGCCGCGCCCTAGGAGGAGCAGCATAAAGGCCTGGAGAAATCTTCCTTTCCACTGACACCTCGACGGGGCGCACGCACTTGGACTTGAACTTGCATTTCGGACACTGATAGCCTTTGTCCTTTCCCTCCGACTTCATGGTATGGCCACAACGGGGACATACTGGGTTCCGAGTTTGGACGAGCCGAACTAGGCCGATTACTTCGATCTTCTCAACATTGATGGTCAACGGAAGGCGAGGCTTCTTCTTGGCGGCCCCATACACTCGTACTTTGTCTCCCGGCACCAACGCCCTTGCGACTTCTCTAAATCCGTGGGTGGGTTCGTAGACGGCACAATGTATAGAGCCGGTCTCATCTTTGATCTCAAAGATGACATGCCCACCCCTGATAGTAACTGGCATAGAACTCACCGTGCCTAGGAGCTTGACGCTGGTGAGCGGCTTCACTTCGTTGGCCAAAGCGTCGGAAATGTGGGCATCGGTGCCTTGGTTCGTTTCGTAAACCACGTACCTTTCTACGGGTTGAAGAGGTTTGACCATCCCTAATGCCCTCTGAAGGTGCTCGGGCGAGTATCCTCTAATGCCAAAGTAGACCGGGCAGGGTGTATGAGGCATGATCCTGATTTCTCCGGTATTGTAATCCAAGTTGTCGAAAGTGTAAGGATAGGTGGCCTTATCCATGTCTATTATGGACTGGGCATCCATCTCCCTGCGCGTCCCAATGAAGGGGGCAGTGCGGTAAGCCACCAGCTCGTAGGAGCGACCGTGCTCTAGGGCGTTCCCGATCGCAGCCAAGGCACCTATGATCCCACGGCCGAACTTGTACCTGTGGATCTCGACTCGGGCATCCTTGGCGACCTCAATAGCCTCCTTCATTGAAACCATCTCTCTTACGACCTTCGAAGAGAACTTGCTCAGAACTTCTGGCACTTCTTCACCTTCAAAGAACGCCACGCCGGGATCGGTGGATGCTTCGTCCATCATGGCCATGCTTTCGACGCGTCCCAGAACTAGATCTTTCATTTCAGAGATCCGTTGGGAGGATACGGAAACTCTGAAAGAAAGGGCGGCATTTCCACGCGTCTTGTAAGGACAATTAGGATTGAGCCTGATGAGCCTGGGAAACCCGACCAGCTCCATGCCCATCCTCTTTATTTCATCGATCAACACCGCGACTAGGTATGTTGTGCACATCCCTCTAGGGGAATCGGTATCATCCACACCCACATGAACGAGAGGCATGACTCTTCCTTACCTCCCTCACCACACTAAGGGTCACGCTTTACTGCCTGAGCGCAACGACGGTCCTTGTGGGTTGCTGAAAAGGTTAACCTCTACTCTTCCACTACGATCATGGTTAAAGTAGAACGGACCTTCTCCAGCCGCCTGATGTGCCAAGTTATGGTCTCCTTGACCTTTTCCATCGTGTCCGCCTCCACCTTGGCTATCAGGTCATAGACACCATAGACGACGTAGACCTCGGTGACGTTCGTGATCTTCTTGAGCTCGGAGACAAGCTCCTCTTCAGCACCCAGATCGGCATTTATCAGCACGAAGGCCTTGGGCAAGATTACCTACCCAAGATATTAGTAGGGGTGATTTTAAGCATTTAGGAGAAACGCCTAGAAAAAATGAACGAGGATGAATGGAGAAAGGTAAATCTGTTCGTCGTTCATCTACATCAAGACGACCCCACTAAATGCACAGCAGCCAAGCTGCGTAGGCTGGGGGTGGTGAAGTATGTTTCCCCCAGGATGGCGAGAGGGGTCCTGTTGGATCCATACGGCGTGAAAGCCCTGTCCAAGGAAGATGAGGCGATCATGCTGAGGGAAGGCCTAGTGGCGGTGGACGCCAGCTGGAAAAAGGCGGCGCAGGTATTCAGTAAGACGATATGGAAGGGTGTAACAAGGCGGGCGCTACCGTTCCTTATGGCTGCAAACCCGACAAACTATGGAAGACCCATCAACCTCTCCACAGCAGAGGCCTTGGCTGCGGCCCTGATCATCTCGGGCTTCGAAGACCAAGGGCGAGCCATCCTAGATTGTTTCAGGTGGGGGCCTTCGTTTCTCCGTTTGAACACTAGGTACTTGCTGGGCTACAGCAAGGCTAGGACGAGCTCCGAGGTCGTCAACGCTCAAACGACTTTCATGAAGGAGCTCGGATTGAACGCTAACGCTTAAATGATGCCCTTCAACACTTATGCTCGAGGATGTGAGCTGGTGGGCAGGTTCGGGGCATGAGCCCTGGGGAAGCTCCTCCCTCCCCGCAGGAGACGCGGCGTCGAGAGACGCGGCGGGAGACCGCCGGCTCTGGAACAGAAACGATACCCGCGCCGAGGATGCCATGATGGCAGTGATGCCGGAGGACCCTTGGACGAGGGATGAAACGGCCAACCCGCGTGGAGCAAGGTCAAATCGGGCTGATGACGGGCTTCCTGCCGGAAGTCCAGGTGGACCTCTTAGCTGAATCCTGCCTAGAACAGGAGGAGGGCTACGGCCAGGAAACATCCTCACAAATCGATCACGATGGACTCGGCGCTATATCGTTAAAAGCGGATGGAAGGTCGTCTGCTGGATGATGCGTTGGACTTCGGCTACCTCAGGTCCCGCTGTGAGGAATACCTCAAAGCGTTGAACGAATCATCACAGTTGACGGATTCCAAGGAAGCGTGCTTAACGGACTTGGTGAACTCTCTCATCGCTTACGTCCGCACTTACGGAGACGGCGACTATGATATGAACGAACTGATCCAGAACTTCTTCGGAAGGCTCTTCGGGCCGGAGCCCCTTCCCGAACAGGTGGGGTTGAAGAGAAGCGTAATGAGACGCTTTAGGGCCAAGGTCGCACGCCAGGCTGACGGCAGGCAGTTGAGCCTAGATGTTTTCGTAACCTAGATATAATCGTCCAGACGGGAGGAGCCTTGCGCCATCTTCATTCCTCTGGTTAGGAGGGGTGCTAATATGGTACTAGCCGCGCCGGTCAACAGGTCTTTATACTTGGATGTGTCGTATGTAGATGTCTTCATGGTGAAGGGAACAACCCTGCAGAGAGGGTTCCTGTGGTCGCTGCTTTTGTAAATATAACTTATAAAGCTGTCAGACGTTATGTCTTCGCCCTCTGCCTTCATCCTGAGCCCAGCGGAGACGTGGGAAAGTAAGCTGAAGTATTGGTCGGCTTCCTTCCTCATGATCTTTGTCACACAGAGCCGACTCCCTTCGATGTCTCCTCTTTCCAGCCGCTTCAAGGCCATGTTCAGGACCCTGATCGAATCGGCTAGACCTTTGGTGTAAACCTCGGCTAGGTCGTCTTTGAAGAGCAACGCCTTCATCATGGCCTCCTGTACCTCCTTGATGAACAAGGGTGTGTCGTGACGCCTGCACTCTATGCCTCTGCAGACCAACTCGCCGCCATAAGTCAGTCCATAGTATCGCTTGAACGCCGGGGTGTGTGCATCCTCCTTCCTTGGCAACAGCACTAAGAAACGATAATGATGATCCAATGTAAGAGGCAATCCTATCGATTCGTTTAGTGTCTCAACTAACGCTTTATATTCAGTTTCCGTAGCATCCTCCCTTCTGACGAAGAGGGAATCTGTATCGGCATATAACGTCCTGAAGCCCCTTTCTTCAGCGACTTTGGTCGCCTCCAGCATGACCTCTCTGGCCATGGCGTTTATCTTCTCAAACGCCAACACGTTGCCAAACCTGTTCCAAGCGCATCCTGACGTGCCATATAGTACGCATAGCATGAGCTTGAGGCTGGTCTGCCTCTGCTCGCAATAGTCCAGTTCTTCGCTATCTTGTGGTAGGGAACTCCGGAGGCGTTTAAAGTAAAGCCGACGATCTAAAAACTTCTTGATTACACCTGGGAGCAAACCATCTATATCGCCGCGTTCACTGATGGTTTCATAGCTTATGTTATCCCTGACCATTATGTTGGCGAATTCGGATTCGAAGTCCAGCTCGGCCACATTGTCGTGAACGCCCAGCAACGGAGGCATTATGATGGCGCCCTTGTCCTTGATCCCCATTTCCCCAACGTTACGGCGGGGTTCGAAGTACTTCGGCTTGGCGGGGATCAAAACGCCGTGTTGGAGGAGTTCGAAAGTATTTCTGCTGTCCACCAACCTGTTGCTCGTCCATTCGGCGGCTAAATCGATGGGCAGGAAGCCGAACCGAGACCTCTCTAATATGCCCGCCAGTCCCCAACATCCCAACAGAGGGTCAAAATGCTGTTCGTCCAGCACCACCCTACCCCTGACCCAATAAGGAAGCGGCCTAGGTAGGCTGGCGATATCCGTTCTGTCTCTCCCGAGCTGGAGGTTCATTCCATAGAGGCGGCTCATCGCCAACAGCATGGTGAAGGTGTCATCTCTAGCGTTACAGATCAATATGTCCGGGTCCTCCGACCTGACGACGGAAGCGAATTCGAAAAGGATCTTGTTGGGCTCTCCAGCGAATTCCCCTATCTTCGTGGGCCCACTGAAGACGTCGATCCTGTCGATGGTATATCTCCCCTTCTTTGTTAACCTAAACGCCAACACTTTGAACGGAGGCGGAAGGACTTCCCGGTCATCCACCTTTGTGAGCGACAGCAAAGAACCATCATATGCCAGGTCCAATAGGGCCTTACATCCTGGCTCCAGGCCTAACTTATACAGGACGCGTTGCGAATGCAGGATGTGAATATTATATAGCTTTACAAACTCAAGGTTCTTGAGCTTCCTGACGATCTTATTGAAATATATTGTATCACGCATGGTCACCTTTAGGACCGTCTTCTCCTCCTGTGAGAAGGCCTCCCTGCGGAGGACCTCCTCCACCGCCATCACGCCCGTCAATGCTTCGATTTGGTTCCTTACGTTGCATCTGTGTTCTTCGTCTACGTGAACGTAGAAATCTGGCCTGTACTTAAAGTGGGCCCGAATAGGCCTGCCCGATATATCCGTGAACCAAGCCACGGCCGTCCCCTTATCGGCGTATGCATCCAATAACCATGCTTCAAATTCGACCATTGGCTCCACCTCTCGCCATGCCACCCGAAACCAGCCTTTCCTCTGGCCAGGCTTCGTGTTTCAACTCAGCACTGACACTTGGGCCATCAAGATGGGCTAGGCCGGACGATGGGGTGCTACGGCTAGGGTGTTTCATCATCGTGACTTTGAGGCCCGTATGAATTCCATCGATCCACTCAAGATGAACCACTACCGTCGACATATGTTTGAGATAGTGGCTCCCCACCGATCCCGGGGTCGAACGTCCTACGCTTGGGCGTGAAGGAGAGGTGGTGATCAATGTAGCGCCAGCTTCTTGGCCGACCTGCCATAGTCTGACGAACGCATGATTGAGAGATTTGAAGCCGGTCACCCTTGTGCGTTCGCTATACAAGAAGCATGTGGGGTCGTGTAGCACCACCAAACACGCGGAATTACTGTTTCGGATCGTTTCGCTCGCTTGGAGAACTATCTCTTCCTGCCTGGCGGGGCTGTAGGCGGCGTACACCTGGACCCCAGAGAAGATGGCGTGAGGTGATACATTCAGCCTCTTGCTCATGAAACCGAGCAGGTCTACGTCGAGAGGATTCCTCTTAGAGTAATAATCAGTGCTGTTGATATATATCACTAGTAAGTCTACGGATGAAATAAGCGCCGTACGTAAGCCGTTTACTAGGATGCTGTGGACCAGATGGCTAACAGCCGAACCGTCACCATAAAACAGATAAGACATCCCACCTTCGATGAATCCCAGAAGCCGGTCTATGCCATCGAGACCACTGCTAAATCGCAGCCCGCGTCCTCCTCTTGCTAGCAAACTACGAGCTGTGTTGAATGGCTTCATCATGATGGCTTGGGCAAAATACTATCTGCATCGGCCTTTTAACGACCGGCTTTATCACCCAAAGCCTAGGGCGTAATATGAGAAAGCATTTCTCTTCCAGCTTCGTATCCCATCCGAAAGGCTTCTATGTTAGAATCGATGTGCTTCCCCTTGAACAAGTGCCTTATCGCCTCCTCGTAGAAGGGCCTTTCGATCAGGGGCTCGGACGCCTTTGAAAAGAACCCCATCATTACGACGTTCTGAAAGATGGCTCCACCCGCCTTCCTCGCCAAGCCATAAGCGTCGACGAAGAAGGCTTTGTTTGTTTCCTTGGTTATGGTAGACCGGATCTGTTCGAACGATGGATAAGTGGCCTTGCCGACCATTACGGTGGCAGGTGGGATACGACGAAGGTTAACGATATGAATTGTGCGCTTTGAGGAGTAAGGCACTGTCCTCATCGCTTCGAGGAGCTCCATGGAGATGATATAATCCGCTCCGCCAAGTTCCACCAAGGGAGAGTGTACAACCTTACCTATCCTGACATATGACAACAAGGATCCACCCCTCTGGCTTAATCCATGAGTTTCTGTCACCCTAACATCAAGGCCCATGTACATCGCGGCGTTACCGATCAGCTCCGACACCATGAGGACCCCCTGACCTCCCACCCCGGATATGACTATGTTCGTGATTTCTTTCATGTTATTATGACCCCACGACTATAGCATCATATGGACAGACCTCCGCACAGAACCCACATCCGGTGCATGTTTCCTGGTCTATGCTCACCTTGCCCTGTGCTTCGTCAGAACCGAATTCGTGTGGCATCAACGCCGGACACCCGGCCAACAGCAGGCATGCGTTGCAGTTGTTGCACTTATCGGCGATTACCACATATGGCTTGATCCCCTGACCTGCAGCCTTAGCCTCCTTGCTGGAAAGGAGAGCGCAGGCCTCTCTGAAGATGACAACGGAGACGCCAGGCGCAGCCAGCGTTTGTTTCAACGCCTCCCTAGCTGTCCTTATCTCGAAAGGGTTAAGGACCCTGATGTCTTTGACTCCACATGCCCTCACTATTTCCTCGAGGGAGATCTTTTGAGCGTCCTCGGAGCGGGGCAAGAGGTCGCTGCCTGGGTTGGGTTGGAGTCCTGTCATAGCTGTCGTGCCGTTATCGAGTATGACCAATGTAATGGCGTGACCGTTCCACACAGCGTTGATTAAGGCGGGGATCCCCGCATGAAAGAAAGTTGAGTCTCCGATGACGGCGATGGGCTTCTCCTTCGCCTGGATAGAAAAGCCGTTCGCACCGCCTACGCTGAACCCCATATCCATTAAGAGGTCGCCGACTTCGGTAGGGGGTAAAATGCCGATGCCGTAGCATCCGATGTCGGAAACTACGATCCTACTTCTACCTGCTACCGTTTTGATTATGTGCATAGAAGCACGGTGTGGACATCCGGCGCAGAAGACTGGAAGGCGAGAGATGGTGCCTGAGACCTTCCGATCCCGTAGGCCATCGGGTTTCTGTGCGCCTACAAGTCTTGCCAAGGCATCCTTCACAAGACCGAGAGACAGCTCCCCCACTGGAGGTATTCCCGATTCCTTGCCTAGGATGATCGTTTCCAGCCCTCTCTCATATGCCAAGCTCTTGACTTTGGTCTCAAGAAGTGGGTCGAGCTCTTCAACAACCAAGACCTTCTTGTGAGAGGAAAGAAACTTGAGGACCGCCTCCTCAGGGAGCGGGTGAACCATTAGCAACTTCATGATGTCCGGCCTTTCAGAATTCTGAAGTTGGGCATCCAACACGTAGGAAGCGGCTGAGCCAGCGCACAATACTCCATATTCGGAACCGTTATCAATGAGGGCATGAAATCGACCGGAGTTGATTTCTGCCTTCAGCCTTTCCATCTTCTTGATTAGAACCTCGTGCGCTTCCAACGAATAAGGTGGTATTGCTGCATACCTTCCCCTTTCCTTGACGAACCATTTCCTCTCCCGTAGCTGGGACCTACGGCCGAAGGTCACCGGTCCTCTGACGTGGCTTATCCTCAAATCCAACCTGAGTAGGACTGGTAACTCGTAGCCTTCCGAGAACTCGGCGGCTAGGACCATAGAATCCTTGGCTTCTTGAGGGCTAGAAGGTTGTAAGGTTGGTATGTTGGCGAAATAGCCGTAGTTCCTAGAATCTTGTTCATTCTGGCTGCTGTAGGCGGCCGGGTCGTCTGAAACAACCACGACCATGGCGGTCTTGGGAGGGAAGTAAGGCAAGACCATCAAAGTATCTGAAGCCACGTTCAGGCCCACATGCTTCATGGCGGTGACGGAACGGAGACCGTTCATGGCAGCTCCAACTGCTGTGTCTATGGCTACCTTCTCGTTAATGGAATACTCCGCATATATCTCTGCCTCCTTGGATATCTTACTTGCCACATCGAGGATCTCGGATGCAGGGGTCCCAGGGTAGGATGTGAAAACGGAGAACGCACCCTCTAGGCCGCCTCTGACCACGGCTTCGTTCCCGAGGAGAAGGTACCTTTCTCCCTCCTTGCCCTGCACAATGACTGAAGGATTCAAATCAGATTCTCCAAGTATGGATGCCTTGGCTCCATAAAAGAATTATTGAAGAGGTGGGACGGACCGTCGAAAGGTTGCGACGGAGCAGACGAGTCCGATCCACACTTTTTCGGATGGGGTTATAGGCCAGACACACGCCCGTGCATCTGTGCCTGTAGGAGAAATGTCTAAATACCTTACATCTGATGCTTGTCTGGCGTGTGATACTAGTTGGAATACGTTTACGCTGCTTTGATGCTCCATAGGCTGGGCAAGAAGGTAGACGAAGAAAGCATCAAGAAAGTGATATCAGCGACGGGGGTGCAGCCCGATGAGATAAAGGTCAAAGCGTTGGTCGCTGCGCTCAGCGAGATAAACATAGACGAAGCCCTCAAGACTTCCGTCGCCCTCCCCGTCCAACAGCCGGCTGTGACGGCTCCTACAGTTGCAGAAAAGAAGGAGAAGAAGGAAGAGGAGAAGAAGGAAGAGAAGAAGGAAGAAGAAGCGTTGGAGGGCTTGGCCGCGCTCTTCGGCTGATCTGAAACCGCTTCTACAAACGCACGCTTTCACTCGTATGCTTGAGTTCTGGCCGAGGACGGCACTTCACATCTTGACCTTCGACTAGTGCAAGCCGTGTGGACTTCTGTTCCCGTCACTGTCATGAAGCATTCACGCTAGGGTCGGATGGCAGGCCAAAGAGGAGAAGTGGTGAAGGGGGGAGTCGATGAAAGGATCCGGCCACGCATCGGCCAACGCCGCATCTGTCACACCATCACTAGATCTTAAGGCCACACACGAAACCCATCTCTTCCAGACCTCTACCTGAATGTCGAATGGGCTTGCGCTGACGGAAGCCATACTACATCGTTCGCCGAGTGAAAGACGTTCTATGAGTGGACGTGATTCAGCGTCTTCCCTCATCATATGCAGCTAGACGTCTCAGTAGTTCGTATATGGGATGGCACGGCACTACGCCGCTCTAGCTCTTGTCAATTCCATCAACCGGTATGCGTTCAGTTCTGCTTCCTTCAAGATGGCCACAGATGTCTCCCGTGAGAAGTACCCAGCTCTCTCAGCCACCGCCAGTGCCTTCGTCATGTAATCTACCAAGATGATTGGAATGACTTCAGTCGTTGGATACTCCGCCTTGTATGCCAAGCTGAACGCTTGCCTTGCCGATGTGACTATATCACCAACGAATCGCTCCAAGTCTATTTTGATGTCTTTCTCAGCAATTATGAGCCCGTTCCAGTACACCAAGCTAATGGCCATCCCAGCCTTGATGGGTTTCATGCCGAGCTTCGCTAGTAAAGAAGCTAGCTTTGGGCTGATCACGTCCCCTGGTTTGGCCACCACCGTATCCTTTGTGACCCAGATGCTTCCAGATTCTATCTTCGTGATCACTTTCGCCTCCTTGAATTCGCTCAAGACGGGGCCAGGAGCTATGCCAGTATTGCCAGCGGGTATTACGATTTCCTCCGTAGCTACGTCACCCGCCTTGGCAGGCAAGAATATCTTGCCCTTCTCGAGCAACATATTGAGTTTGAATGGGTTCATGTTAGTAAATATCAACAAGTTTTGACCTGTAAGAGATGCCGTGAAGTCTTCCACCCTCTCCTTACCAAGGGATGCAAATGCCTTCTTAGCTATAGTGTTCTTGGCCACGAGCAGCATGAGTTCTCCCCTAAACTTGCGCCTCAGTTCCATTATTTGAGTAGAGCGAACCTTCGTGAGGCTGGCTAGCGCTATCACTTCATACTTCGAGGCCAACTCCTTGATCCGCTCGTATTGGGTAACCTTTTTCGTCGGGTACTCTCTGACTTGGCTCATCGTTCGCTCACACTGCGCTCCCTTTCACGATGTTACCCATCGTGAGCTTGATCCCGTACTTCTTTATGCTCCTAGTTCCTCCCGGTATCTTCTTCTCCAGGCTTTCGACGACGGCCATGGCGTTGGAGGCCAACATGTCAACCTCCATATCCTCCGTTCCTATTTTACATGATAGGGCGCTATGAGCCTTCGTCCTCGCCCTGACGCTATTCCTCAATCTCTCGATCATCGCCTCTATTGGAGAGTTAATGGTTATGGGAAGAGGCATCTTGCCCCGCGGGCCCAAGTAAGGTCCCAGGGACTTGCCCACTTTGGGCATTAGGCTAGTGTCAGCGATGAAAAAGTCGTGCTCCCTGGCCAATCTCTTGGCGTCCTTCTTGTTGGTCCCAAGTCTGTCCAGTTCCTCCGAAGTTAGGACGCGTTCGACGTTGGCCTTCTTAGCTCTGAGCGCCATGTCGCCCGAGGCGACTACACATATGGAGGCCTTCCGAGCCATGCCATGAGGCAGGCTAACAACTTCGTTAATGTTGAACTCGGAAGCTTTGACCTTAAAAGGATCTAGGATGACGTAAAGCTCCACTGCCTGCGTGAAATTCCTCCTCGGGGCCCTAGCTTTGGCCTCTTCTATCAGTTTCACGAAAAAGCTCTTGTCCACCATCATCAAACACCTGAGAGGACATGGTCCCATTTACCCTCTTCAACTTCCTTCAAGAAGACCCTAGGGTCCTTGCCCTCCACAGTGACGCCCATGCTCACACAGGAGCCCAAGATCTCCTTGGCCGCAGCCTTATAAGAGGAGGCGTAGGTCTTACCGAACTTGATTTTAGCCAGCTTCAGAAGCTGAGCTGAAGAGAGATTGCCAACGAAATTGGTGTGAGGCGTTCCGGACCCCTTAGAGACCTTGGCTTCCTTGGCGACCAGGGCGGAGGTCGTGGGAAGACCCACCTCCACATCGAAGCTCTTGTCATCCAAGTCGACGTACACTTTGACTGGCACCCTCATCCCCGAGTATTCCTCTGTGACCTCATTGATCTTCTTGACCACGGCAACGACGTTGACCCCTAAAGGGCCTAATGCGGGACCAAGCGGTGGGCCGGCGGTCGCTTCGCCTCCCGTCACCAAGAGACTAACCGTCTTCTTCTCGCCCAAGACATGAACCCCTCGTTCGACGTAAGCGCGCCAAGTCTCATCACACCACCATTTAACGCTTGCCCCTTCTATGACCCCTTGCCAGTAACCTGCTTTAAGTAACCCGAATCGATGGTCACCTGCAGTTGATAGGGTGCGTCTATGAGGGTGACGGTCGCTTCCTTCTTCGCCGAGTCGTAACGGACGACCTTGGCCCTCATCCCCTTGAACGGACCCCCCGTAACCTCCACTATCTGCTCTACCTTCAACTCTTCCATAGTGGGCTTAGTGGCAATGAGGCCTGATATGTCTGCCATGGTCATGACCCCAGGGACGTAACTTCTGACGTGCTTGACTCCGGAGACTGCGTCGCTCACCGCCTGAGCGGAGACAGCCTCGATCAGTAGATAACCCTTCATCTTCTCACTGTAGATCAAGGAGAAGATGGGCGTCTTGCGCGCTTCCACCCTGTTGGCTACCAAGCTACAGACGTTCCTCTCTTGGCCGCCTGTAACCTTCACGACAAATATGCGAGATGGAACGGGCTTATTTTCAGCCGACAATCAAATCACCAAATCGGCCAAGCCCAAGACCAGCTTTGGGGAGAGATAGTAAGTGACCAACGTGGAGATCAGGTGTATTACGAAAGCGAGACCGCCCACCACGGCTACGCCCAAGACCACTAGTTTCATATAGAGCATGAATTCAGACTTGTCGCTCTTCTTGCTATACTTTAGAGTGTTCGCTAGGTCCCTGAGTGCGCTGGTGACGGTCATTGCGGAATGACGGACAAATCTCAACGTTTTAAGGCTTTTGCAAACGGTCACCCTCAACATGGCCCTGGATGAGGCTAATATCGCTGTCAAGCAAACAACATCTGAACCGAAGTGCAGGCCAACATGTGGACAACCCTTTAATGTCACTACTTTAGATCGAAGGGCGGGACGGGAAATATGAAAAAAGACTTCCTGTCTATGGCCGACTTATCAAGCCTTGAAGTGGAAGAACTCTTTAAGCTCACAGACCGCCTGAAGAAATCTCCATACAATCATTCGCTACAGGACAAGGTGATAGTGCTCTTCTTCGAGAAGCCTTCGACGAGGACCCGGATAAGCTTCGAAGCGGGGATCAGCCATCTGGGAGGGAAATCCATCTACGTGGATGCCACGACGACGCAGATGTCCCGTGGAGAAACGGTAGAAGATACAGCTAGGACCGTGGGGCGCTTTGTGGATGCGATTGTGGCTAGGGTCTACAGACATGAAACGTTGGTGCGTCTGGCTGAGAACTCTAGGGTGCCGGTCGTGAACGCCCTTTCGGACCTCGAACACCCATGCCAAGCGTTGGCTGACCTTTATACGATGAGGGAAAGGGTCGGCGATCTTTCCATGGTGAAAGTGGCATTCGTCGGGGATGGAAATAACGTGTGCAATTCCTTGATGTTGGGGTCCGCTATAGCTGGGAATAGGTTCGCGGCGGCCACCCCCGCCCGATATGCTCCCGACATGAACGTGATAACCCAAGCTAAGAAGTCGGGCGGAAATAGGATTGAACTGGTCACTGAACCCGAAGAAGCGGTCAAGGACGCTTCGTTCGTCTACACGGACGTCTTCGTAAGCATGGGCGATGAAGCGGAAAGGACCCAAAGATTGAAAGCGTTCTTGCCGAAGTATCAGGTGAACGAGGTCTTGATGGCAAAAGCAAGGAATGGGGCTTTCTTCATGCACTGTCTTCCCGCCCACAGGGGGGAGGAAGTAACCGCAGAAGTGATCGACGGGCCACGTTCTATAGTGTTCGACCAGGCAGAGAATAGAATGCATGTGCAAAAGGCGTTGCTTACAATGCTTCTCGGGCGTCAACCTAGCAATTTGCCCAATAACCATTCTGGGTCGAAAGGTTGAAGGTCGCCGTAGCCCTGCCCCACCCCTAGATACAGAATAGGTGCCTTAGTCACGTAGGCTATGCTCACCGCCGCTCCGCCCTTTATATCGGCGTCCGCTTTGGCTAAGATGACCGCATCGAAACCCACGGCCCTTTGGAATTCACGCGCCTGGCTGATGAGGTCGTTACCTGCCAGCGCATCGCCAACAAAGACCCTTAAGTCTGGGAGGACTACACGCACGACCTTGTTCAGCTCGTCCATGAGGTTCTTTGAAGTCTGCATCCTTCCTGCGGTATCCACCAATACTACATCGTAACGATGAAGTCTCGCATACGTGACCGCATCTCTCGAAACCGCCGCAGGGTCTGCTCCATACCTTTGGCGTATGCACTTTAGCCCCAACCTCTGGGCGTGAATTTCAAGTTGTTCTATTGCCCCCGCCCTGAAGGTGTCTGCTGCGGCTAAGAGGACCTTGAAGCCCTTCCTGCTAAACATAAAAGCAAGCTTTGCGATGGTGGTGGTCTTACCTGTACCATTTATGCCCAAGAAGGCGATGACGTATGGGTCTTGGGATCCGCCCCTTTTCTTCACGACTTCTTCGTGGAGATCGATCTTCCTGTCGGCCTTAAGGAGTCCAGAAATGGCTGACCTCAGGGAATGATCAACGATGGCCGAGACGTCCGTGCCCCTCTCCACCTTCAGACCTACGAGTTGCTCCTTGAGGAAGGATGATATGAATTCGACGGCTTCCACGGCAACATCGCTTTCCAACAGGCTTATCTCCAAGTCGTCGAGGTAACGCTTGAGGTCATCCTCAGAAAGGGTCCTCGTCGTGACGCTTTCCTTGAACGCTTCAATAGCTTTGCGAAGCCTGTCGAACAAGCTTCCTGTCCCGTGCCGTTTATTTCTCCTCGGACGACGGGTGGGCCGCCTCCCCTGCCGACCTTGGCACCACCGCCGTGGTCAACTGACGCCTGTATAAATCGATCCTCTTGGCCACTTCCTCCTTCTGAGCTGTCACGGCTCTCAGGGCTTCCTCAATCTCTTTGGTCCTAGCTGTCAGGAAGGCCACCGCTTCGTCGGGTGTCTTTTCTATGGAGACCCCCGCACCCACGTCCAAGATTAGTCTGGATTCGCCCGCATACGCAACGGGCAGGTGAGCCCCACCCCCCAGATGGACCAAGAGCTCGGCCCTCCCAGAATCCTTCAGGGCGGTTATGGACGAAATAGACGCCTTATCTTCGCCATATAGCCTCAACAATATGGATTCTCTATTGGAGAGGTCCTGATAGTATTCTTCCAGAAGTCGCAGTTGTAGGGCTAGGGCCTGCACGGTTTCATCATCGCTCAAAGGAGACATGCACCTGAGATTACGTGGTGGCTTCTCCTGTCACACTTTAAAGGCTTTTCCCAATATGAAGAGCTCTGGACCTGTCGTAGCAGTCCCAACTATGGCTCCCTTGGTGTTGACCTGTACGCCAGAAGCTACGAACGGGACTCCACCGTTCACAGAGCCAACCTCACAATCTACACGCAGGACGGCTCTTAGCCAACTCAGCTCCTCTTCTGTTGCCCTCGGGTGAGCCAACGCTCCTGAGTTGGAAGCTACCACGACGGAACCCACCTGATAATAGCCCGCCACACTCCCCTTTTCAACAGGAACTCCGAGGACGTCAGCGATCTGTTTGGCCTCGGTCGAGCTGAAGACGTTGGCGATGGCCGCGCCTCGGTCGTTGGTCGCTATCAAGTTTCCCACTGATGTGTATCGTGAATCCAGCCTACTCACGTTAAGTCCCGTCTCTTTCTTGAAATGTGCTACCTCCTCATCCTCGGCGAATCTCGAAAGGAGCAAGCCGTTGCTGTTAATGGCCATAAGGGGACCAAGCAAGCGAGTACCTCCTACGCTTCCGTGGATGAGTTGAACTTCCAGAAGAGAGGCAAGCTTCTCAGATTTCGGCTTAGAATATGCTACTGGCATTATCAAGAAGGACTCGCTAACCTTAGTGAATATGCCTACGTTGGGATTCCTGTAGATGTCGTAGATGTGAATGGTCAAGGTGAGGAAGCCCCCATGAACTTATCAACTGAAGAAGGGATGGTCGGTTCCGGCAATCAAGAGTAGCTCCGGGAGGATGGCCTATATAACATAACCGTTTCAGCCGGCCCGTATGATCTTTTCATCTTCGGGCTTCGTCTCAGCCACCTCGTCAGCAGCTGCCTCCCCTGGTTTGACCTCTTCCTTCCGGGCCTCCTTAGCCTTCGTTTCTTCGCCTTCCTCCTTCTCCTCCGGAAGCCTGACGTAGACCACGCCTTCAGGGTCCTTAGTGACCTTCACGGAGATCCTGGGTAGCGTGGACCTTCTCCCCCGGCTCCATATGTATTCATTAAGCTTCGGGCTGAGCTTGACCTCCTCCGGTTCCACCTTCATATGGCGGGCTACCGCCCCTTTCAGGACGTTGACCGTTCGGTCAGTCCGCCTGTACTTGGGTGTGGCCTTGGCCTTGCGTAAGGCCACTGTAATCATCCTTTCTGCCAATTCTTCCGTACCAGACAAGCCCAATCAACCTACAGCTTCAGCTTGCGGCTTCTCCAATGCCTCTGCTTGGGGTTACGAGAAACCTTGCGGTTGGTCTTAACCACCACCCACGTAGGTGCCCCAGAATTCTGTTTCAATCTCTTCATGTAGCGCTTCTTCTCGCCGGAGGTCTTGTGGCTACTCAAATCCCCATTCCATTTACCTCTAAATGTACTTTATTTTAAACTCTCTTCTTTGCTCCCCAAATCTGCCGAGCAAAGCTTTGAGCTCTTCGTCCGTGATAGGGTGAGTTATCTTGCCAGAAGTGCCCAGTTGGATCACCCTATCTTCTACGGCTTGGGCGACCTCAGGCTTCACCAACTTGACGTTGTTCAGCCTAAGACGAGCTTCAGGGGTGAAGAAAAGTTTGAGATATCTCTCCCTTATCTGTGCCCTTTGAAGTTCCTCCTCTCTCTTTTTCGAATCGTCCGGTTGAGGATAGCTCATGGGACCTCCCTCATAACCGATGAGAGAGCTTGTTTAAGAAATTATCTTGGCAAGCCCTTTATCGTCCTTGGCAAGCTCCTTGAAGATCTCCGTGCTCAACTTATCTAGAAGTTTTCTCCCCTCGGGCGTTATGACCCTCCCGTGTGGGGTCTTCTTCACCAAGCCGGCGGCCTGAAGCTGTGCAAGTATCTTCCTGATCGCGGAGCTACCGGAATCCCTGTGATGGGCTAGCGAGTACCCGACCGCAGTGAGCCCGCCATATTCGGCCCTCAGATCGTTGACGCCGAGTGGGCCGTGCAGGTAGAGCTTCCTGAGAATAGAAGCGGACCTATGGTACCACCAGTCCTTGTCCTGGGGTTGTCTCTCTACGTGAGAGCCAGTCTTGGCAAAAGATGCCCACGTTGGAGGTTGGACTTGAGATACTCGCTTCAAATAGTTGGCGACTTGAGCGATCAGCCTATCTGCAGGAACATCGAAAACTGTGGGCAATGTTCATCCTCACACTTCCCCCTGTTTGATGTATTTTAAAGTTTATCGTCTGCCGGCGATGGTGAGAGCTACATCCCTTGCCCCGAACCGCCCCAACGTCTGTGTGGCGAACGCGTGGCTCCCTTCCTACGCCTACGCCACGCGCCTACGAAACATGAAGATGCTCTGGAACCATTACGAGATTGGAACACGGGCTAGCCTCAGGGCCAACGGTGTATCGAAGTGGGCGTCGATTCCCCTAGGATAGCTGGAAGGTATGGCCATGCCACGGATACGCGTTTCAGTCTTTCAGTCTCTTTCGGTAAACCCCACCACACCTGTGGCAGCGAATAACCAACCAGCCTTTCCTTACACGGATGCTCGTTGAAACCACAGGTGGAGAGAACTGTTTACACTTCTTGCAAAAGAGAAGCCGTAGCTCATAGGGTGCCCTCGCCCTAGTCTTCAGCCTCAACTTCCTAGCGACGACCGCCTGCTTCTTTGCGAGGTTCGGGTTGGTGGAAAGGGACCGGGCGGAGGCTTCCACCCAACGTTCGATTTCATCGTCTATCCGTAGGGACGCCATCGGTCGTCGCAACAGCAAAAGAAAATAACAGGGGTTAAAAACGTACCTCGAACGCGATTGGAAGCGACCTTGATCTTGGCTCAGACGGCTCTCGAAACGATACCTAGGGAACTAGCCCAACATCCGGCCGTAGTGGCCGATTCGAAGAGAAGGAGGAAACCTCCAGACGAAATCCTATTGGACAGAAGCGTCCACCATGCGGCCATGTCGAGGCTGAAGGAAGCACGGTCCAGAGGCAGGCCAGACATAGCTTATCATGTGGTGTTGGACGTTACGTGCGCTCCGGCTTATAGGTGTAGAAGCCTCAAGCTGTACGTTCATACTAGGAACGACCTAGTCATATCGCTGTCAGAGGATGTCCGTCCTCCGAAGTCTTACGACAGGTTCAGGAACCTGATGGAACAGCTTCTCGTAAGGAGGCAAGTAGGAGAGGAAAAGGACCTGATGACTGTGAAAGAGATGAAACTCAGGGACCTGATCGCAGAGATCAAGCCAGGCAAGGTCATCGGGCTTTCGAGGTTGGGAAACCGTGCTGACCTTCACGAGCTGGTCTCGGGGAGTATGGGGAAGAAACCATGTTTCGTCGTGGGAGGGTTCCCCGCAGGACACTTTGATGATGAAACGACGTCTCTGTTCCACGAACTCTGTTCGATCGGTGGAGAGGGACTTGAAGCTAGTCTAGTCGTGTGCAGGCTCGTTTACGAAATAGAGAAGTCGTTAGGCCTCGGATAACGCTTATATCAGCAACCGAAAAGGTAGTTGCATTGTGCGACTGTCGTCCAGCCTGGTCTAGGACATCAGCCCTCCATGGGAAACGCGAGGAGAGCTGGTAACACGGGTTCAAATCCCGTCAGTCGCACCATCATAGTTCAAATGTTTCTTCACGAACGGGGAACGAGTGAGCGTTCGAAATGCCCAATCTCATCAAACCTTATTTACTCAAGCTTGGCTTAAGATCGAGCTGATGAGCGCTGACAAAGGCGAGCCTTCGCCGGACAAGGGGCGAGAGGCTAGGCTCGTTGAAACCAAGAGAGTTGAAATGGAGAAGCCCACCGTATTGTTCGCTGTGCCCGAAGCGGGGCTTGTAGGTGTAATATACGCTTCATATCTTATAGAACAACTCGGACTGAAGGAGGTTGGATACATCGACTCAGACCTTCTGGCCAATTTTGTTGTCGTACACGGTTCGCTGCCAACCTCTCCCATCCGCGTATTCGCTTCGAGCAACCTAGCTGTAGTGCTTTCGGAGGTCCCTATCCCGCCCAAGCTTACGACCCCCCTGGCGGCCGAGATAGCCTCCTGGTTCAAAAGCAAAGGCTCCAACTTGATAATAGGTGTAACAGGCCTGCCCTCCGCTAGAAGGCTACAATCTGATGAAGAGGGGAGCGAAGTCTTCGGTGTGACCAACGATGGAGAACTCCGTAACCATCTACCCCAAATGGGATTTAAGTTGCTCGAGGAGGGCGTCATCATGGGAGCTCACGCCGCGATGATAAGAGAATGTATCCTTAGAGGGCTGAAGAACGTCACGGTGCTCGCAGAAGCCTATCCCGAATTTCCGGACCCGGCGGCAGCGTTGGCGACGACGGAGATGGTGTCGAACCTCATTGGGATCAGGGTGGATACTAGCAAGCTAAAGGAGGAATCGGAGGAAATAAGACTGAAGATGAGAGAACTTATGAAAAGGACACAACAGAGCATGCAGGAGCCCAGTAGGGCCACGCCTCGGGTCTATACATAGGTGATTTGCAATGGACGAAGTAGAAGGTGACCTGTTCCGGAAGATGGAAGAAATCGTAAGGAGGGAATTGCGAGAAATGGAAGCAGACATGGAGTCCATGCTATACGACTTGGATTCCAAATGCCTGAAACCTCTTTATAGATTAGAGGCCACGGACGACCAACTCATCGTGACGTTCGACCTTCCCTGTGTAAGCAAGGATGGAATCAACATATCGTCCACGGAAGACACGTTGAGTGTCGAAGCCGTGATGGACAGGCCCGTCATGTTGAAGGTCGGTGGTGCAGTGCAGAGACGCTTAGAATTTCAAAAGTATTCAAAGAAAATTCGCCTCCCAGTGAAGGTGGAGCCGACGAAAGCCAAGGCGCGTTTCCGAAGAGGATTACTGGTCATTAGGTTTCCGATCGCCAAAGCGGGGAACAAGTTGGAGATCGAATAGATAAAGCGCTTACCTTCGAATTCCATGACATGAAAATTCAAGCGGCTTGTAGAAGACGATGCTCTGGTTCCGTCAGTAGATGCCATCCAACGCTCTGCCGTATCTATCGGACAGCAAGACATCTTCAAGCTCTTTCGATGTGAGCTCTTGGACCACCTTTCCGTCCCTAAGAGCGTAGATCCTATCGCATCCGGCTAGAACTATTGGGTCGTGTGTGACTAGCACAAACGTAGTCTTTCTATCCTTCTGTATCGATTTCAAGATCTCCATAAGTCTTCTTGCGGACTTCGAGTCCAGGTCTCCCGTAGGTTCATCGGCGAGGATGACGGCAGGTTCGTTGGCTAAGGCCCTAGCGACGGCTACCCTCTGTTGTTCACCCCCACTCAGCTCGTCTGGCATATGGTGAGCCCTAGCCTCTATTCCAACCGTCTTCAGCAGGATCCAAGCCCTGTCTTCGCGCTCCTTGTCGGGTACTCGTGCAAGACTCATGGGAAGTAAGACGTTCTCCAGCGCCGAAAGGGTGGGTATCAGGTTATAAAATTGAAAGATGAAACCGACTTTCTTTAACCTATAGTCTGCCAAGTCCTGTTCCCCAAGCCCACTGAGATCAGTGCCGTCCACCAGCACCCTTCCCCCCGTCGGATAGTCCAACCCCCCTATCAAGTTAAGGAGGGTTGTCTTGCCGGACCCTGAAGGTCCTACGATTCCAACCATTTCACCCTTTTCCACGGTGATGTCAATACCGTTCAGGGCAGGGACGGGGACTTTCCCGCGCCTATACACCTTCGCCAGCTGGATGGTCTCAACTACGTTATCAGACATGCCTAAGGGCCTCCACAGGGTTCATCTTGCTCGCCCTCCAGGCTGGATATACTCCAGCCACCAGTCCCACCGACGCTCCAAGGCCGAAGCTTAGAAGTAGGTTGTATGCCGTCAATGACGGCTGCAAAGTTCCGCGGAACATCGCCGTCCCACCTCCGAGCCCACCTAAACCCAGGGAGCCCACTAGTGATGGTAATGCGAATGTGACGATCGTTCCTATGGCTACCCCCAAACCTCCGCCCAGCAGGCCTATTATGAGCGCCTCGCTCATGAAGATCCTCATGACTTGGCTTCCCTTTGCTCCGATGGCCTTGAGGGTCCCTATCTCGCGGGTCCTCTCGCTAATGGACATGAGCATGGTGTTGACCACTCCAAAGGCCCCAGCCAATAGCGCCACCAAGCCGATGATGGAAAAGAATGTAGACAACGTGCTGGAGAGGGTTGCGGCGGGGTTAGCGAAGCTGTTGGCAGTGATCACTCTGACGCCTGCAACAGAGGAGGATATTAGAGTGGCAACCTGATTCACCAAATTCGGGTCGGTGGTCTTGACGTAGATCTCGGATACCTGTCCGACCTCGTTGCTAAGGCTCTGCGCGTTAGCTAGGGTCACGTATGCGGACCTAGCCTGTGGACCGAACGAACTTCCAGCGGAGTATATCCCGACCACTGTGTAGTTGGCCTCCGTGTAATTCGTCTTGACGGACACTACCGAGCCCAGGTCCGCCCCTAGGTTTGCCGCCAAGGTGCCCTCTAGGACTATTTCGTTGTCTTGAGCCGTGACGCTTAAGGCCGTTCCGTTTACGATGTTCAACCCACCTGTGACCTTCTGGAAAGTGTCCGGGTCGATGCCATACAGGAACGCAGAAGTTCCGTTGATTTCAGCCGTAATTGAAAGTTGGGCTGAAATGGCGTATACACCTGGCATACCTTCTATTTGGCTGATGATGGATTCATTCAGCGTGTTCTCAAATCCGAAAAGCTCCCGGAGGGGGTTCGTTGCACCACCGAAGAAGCCTCCATTCCGTCCACTGACTCCCGTGGAAAAGGTGGGGGTAGTCCCGTTCACAACCGTGACCTCCGCGCCCAGGATGCTCCTGAGCAGGTTGCTCGTCTGTGTAGAGGTCCCGGCGGCCAAGGACAACAAGACGAGTATCATTGCCACTCCCACTACGATGCCAGAAACCGTCAGCGCAGTTCTCGTCTTGCGCCTCCTAAGGCTTCTAATGGCTATGTTCCATGAAGACATTTATTTCAGCTCCATTCAGACCAAGAAGGTGGACTGGACGTCTGCTTTCCTAGACGGTCTCCGTTCACCAATCGTGCTCTTCACAGATGGTCCTATTGACATGGAGGATAATAACAGATTTCCATAATGCTTCCATAATCTATATCTATTCCACATCAAATGCCCCCAGCGGACTGACTCATTGGTACGTAGATGGGATCACTGCCCCTGAAACGGAGTTCGCGTGTCTTTTTCTCAACCAAGGACATCGTCCTCTTCTTGTGGTTGGTCAGCGTGCCGACTCTTTTGACGAACGTATGAATGGCGCTCACGGGATGTCTAACACAATGGCGACATGAGCAGGCATCGTTTCATGTTTAGTAATCCGGATCCAAGTACGTACGTATCGGAGTTCAAGGCTGACACGACTACCATTATATTGGATGCGGTCATGGAGAACCTTCTTCTAGGTGATCATAAGAGCTACGGGACCTGTATTCGCGCCCACGTCTCTAGCGTCGAGCCTTACGATGGAGTGAAATAGAGTGAGAGCGACAAGCTATCTGAACGACGCAATGTTCGGGGTGCCGTATGGCTTATCACTGGTCTTGATGCAACCGGGCTTCGGCATTCCTGTGTTCTCAAGAAGCATCGTTCCTCTGCTCGGTTGGACTGTGGTGGGACTGAACGTTGGGAGACACATCGTGGGAACGGCTCTGGCTATGACGGCCATCAGGAAGTCACCCGATAGCTTGATGACCTGCTTATCCCCAAGGAAGCTTCATCTCCGTGCCATTAATAACGTGCCCTGTGATAGGATGTATGGGCAAAATGACGCTATCTGATGTGGAATTCGATCGGCTCCTTAATAGGGCTGCGGAACTGCGAGGGCATTTATGCATCGGTCTACCTCTAGGACTGAAAATGGCATCGTTGGGCCTCCGATTGCTCGGCGTAAAAGGCGAAAAGGATTACGACAACCTGATCGTCTTCGTCGAAAGCGACAGGTGCACAGTCGACGCCATACAAGTGATGGCTAAGTGTAGCGCTGGAAGCAGAAGGTTGAAGGTCTTAGAATACGGGAAGTCCGCGGCGTCATTCATAGATAGAAGGACAGGTACAGGCTTTCGCATCGTAACAAAGAATGATTTCATGAAAGATGCCACAGAACTCGCTATCAAAGACGGTATAATGGAAGAGGGGCAAAGTGTGGGTGAAGGAAGCCAATTAGAAAGAAGGGTAATGATGAACGCCTTCATGAAGATGACGCCGGAAGAACTCTTCGACGCACAAGAGGTGATATTGGAAAGATCTTACGTAAATGAACATAAGAGGACACATGAGAAAGTGCTTTGCTCAAATTGCGGCGAGACGGTCATGGACGGCAAAGGAACTACTTTGGGCGACCGCGTCCTATGCAGAGCGTGTTCTGGTGGAGCCTATTATAGGGTGGTCAAGTCACGGGTCCTTCTTGGAGACGACCGAGACTGATGTAGGAGATCCCACTAGTCCAATCATAGCATACGTTCGTCGACTTCGAGTTAAACGACGACTGTTGGGAGGTAAGCAAACTAGAATTTAGAATTAAAACGGGCCTGGACCACCAAGACACCGGAAGGAAGAAGGTGTCGAATCGTGCCGACCGTCATCACTTGTTCTCTTTTGCCGTATTCTCGGCGGTTGCCATCCGACGTTTGAGTTCGTCGGTGAACTCCACCGAAAGCTGGTCCAAGGCTTTCGCAAACGCATCCCTGTCACTCATTACGGAAAAGACTTCCTGCCAGATCCTAGATTTCATTTTGACTAGGAATTCGTCGTCAAAGGAAGGTTCGGCCTTGCAGATGTCGATGAGCTTATCCACACCAACCAACAACCTCAAGGGGCCGTATATCGACGGCTCATCAATGCAGTCCCGTGCACTCATGACCAGATATGTCATCACTTTGAAAATGCCTTGGTGGGGGACATCAACCAATCCATGTCTCACCAAATCTGTTATGGTGAATTATGGGCTTCTGTCCTTTCAGGGGTGGAGGTCTCTCTTTGGCCATGTAACCTATTCCCACTATTATATCTACTCTGTATCTTGAAGGAATACCAAGCGCTTCTCTTACTGCTGACTCGGTGGAAGACCTTACAAATGATACTCCTAGGCCCAGCTCTACGGCCTCTAGGGCTATATTCTCCGCCGCGGCGCCGGCGTCCAACAAGGAGAGGATGTCCCTTCCCTGTCTTCCCATGGTTTCCGCTGCTCTCTCCAAGTCCGTGCATATCACGAAGGCCGCCGGCGAATTCGCCAAGAAACTGGGGACCACGCTCCTGAGGAGCTCCACGGATTGAGGCTCATCGACTAGGATGATCTCTCTGACAAGTTGGTTCCCTCCACTGGGCGCCCTCGTTGCAGCGTAAATCAGCCTCTTCAGCTTCTCCCTTTCTACGGGCGTAGGATCGAAATGTCGACACATATGTCTCCTCTTTAGCGCATCTATTACGTCCATTAGACACACCCTTAAACGAAGGTCAGAAGGACGACCAACTCTGGCTCGACCAAGTCCTTTTATTCCCTTCCTGCCTTTAGCTCGTCCCTTAGCCTAGCGGTAGCTTCGATGTCCGGTTCCAACGTTCCTTCTTTGAAGATTACGCCGTAGACGTTCCGTGCGACTTCCATCGATATGTATTCGTTCTTGACATCCCAAGCAACCTTCTGTGGGTCCCTGTCGAGGGGGTCACCATATCCTCCTCCGCCACCTGTCCTAAGCCTTACCAAGTCGCCCTTCCTCATCAGTTCAGCTGCCACCTTCCTGGTCTTACGGGGCTCTTGCCCTTGCTTCATTATTACAAAATAGTTGGGGGTTCCCCGATGGCCACCGGCGGTTCCCCAACATGGATACACCGACCTGCCGAAGGATGCGGTAAAGTATGTCTCTGAATTGAGCATCCTGTAATCCTTCACCAGGCCGAAACCTCCCCTGAACTTGCCGTGGCCACAGCCATCCTCCACGTTAAGGGAGTATTGCTCCACCCGGATCGGATGCCTTACTTCAATTACTTCGTTGGACATGATGAATGTCTCACCGTCACCGCTACAGACTAGGCCGCTCTCCCCGTCTTTGTTAAGGCCGCCCCCCCAGCCGCCGGCCTGTGGCTCCACGATGGCGAAAGGTTGTTTGGTCCTGTCGTCCACTCCTCCCACGATGGTCGCGCACACGCTGAGGAAATGGCCTGCCGACAACCTTTCGGGGACCAGAGGAGCCAATGCCTTCCAAACGATGTCTGTGACGAAAGCCATGGCTTCCCAGTAGGTGGATGTTGGTGCGGGGTATTTTGGGTTGAAGATCGAGCCCTCGGGAGCTATTACTTGAAGAGGATAGAAGTCCCCTTCGTTTGCGGGAGTGTAAGGATCTAGGATGGCCTTCATGATAGCCTTCGCGGCGGAGAGCGTAGCCGGATAGGGCGAATTGATCGAACCCCTGGCCTGTGGCCCTGAGCCGCTTAAGTCCACCAAGAACTTGTCGTCATCTACCTGTATTTTCGCCTTCACGGGAATGGGCGTGTCTGAAACACCATCGTCATCGATCATGTCTTCTGCTTCAAAGGTCCCATGAGGGATCTGTTTGAGCTTCATCTTGGTCCTTAGCTTTCCCTGCTCTATTCCCCAATCGATGTACTCTTCCACGGCTTCAAGGCCATACTTCTCGCACATCTCGTGTATGCGTCTCGCTCCCACTCTAAGTGAAGCTGCCTGAGCCTCCATGTCTCCTTGGGTCATGTCTGGCGTCCTGCAGTTCCAACGGATTGTGTCCACCAAGTCTACGTTAAGCTTTCCCTTCCTGAAGAGCTTGACGCCGGAGAACTGCATGCCTTCTTGGTAGATTTCCGTTGAATCCGAGGTCCAGCTACCAAAGTGCATCCCACCGACCTCCGACCAATGGCCTTTGTTCGCCGAGAAGGCCAACAGCTTCCCTCTATAGAACACAGGCATCACAAGGGTGACGTCGTTCAAGTGTGTTCCATGAAAGTGGGGGATGTTCATGATCAAGATGTCACCATCGTCGAAGCCATCGGGGCCATACCTTTTCAGCAAGTCCTTCACCGCTATGTCTAGGATACCAAGGAAGCCCGGCACGCCGTTGGCTTGGGCTATCAATCTACCCTTCGCATCCATTATGCCGCAGGCGTAGTCAAGCACTTCATATATGACGGGACTCTTGCTCGTCCTCCCGAAGGCGGCAAAGGTTTCCTCCGCGGCCGACACGAAGCTGCTTCCTATTATCTCAAGCGTGAACCTGTCCGTCTTGGTCATCTATACTGCTCCCCCTTTGACGCTGATGACAAGGTGACCATATCTATTCACCTTGAGTGTGTCACCTGGTCCCACAAGCGTGGTGGTCGTCTTCTCGGCGATTATAGCCGGTCCCTGGACCCGGGCGCCCTCTGGAAGAAGCGACCGCTCGTAGACATTGGCTCTGAATTCACCACCCAGTAGTAATACGTCCCTCTCGCCCCTCAAGGCCTTGGACAACGATGTGGTGGCATCGTTCATCGGCCTGATTACAGGCTTCTTGACGCGTCCATAGGCGGTCAGCCTCGTGTTTACAACCTCCACCGGGTCCGTGAGCGCGAAAGTGTAAGCCTTTTTGTGGAGTTTATCGAACCTCTTCCTGATGACCTGCAGCTCCTCCGCCTTCACAGGGACGTCGTCTACAGGTGTGTTTACTGTATGTTCTTGACCGAGGTACCGAAGATCTAGGGACGGCCTAAAGTAGATATCTTCATCTCTGACTCCCTCCCTCCTAAGGACGTTCATGGCCTTATCTCTGAGTTTCATGTAGATGGCGTTGATCTCCTCTAGGCCCGAAATGAAGGGTAGTACCTTCGTCTGAACGAAATCGTGCCTTAGGTCTGTCAAAAGCATTCCCCACGCGGAAAAGACTCCCGGAACAAGAGGAACGATTACCGTCCTAACGCCAAGATCTCTAGCCAAGTCGACGGCGAACATCGGCCCGGCGCCACCGAAGGCGACTATGGTGAAGTCCCTAGGGTCGTAACCCCTTCGCACGGAGACGAGCTTGATCATGTTGATCATGTTCGCGTCAGCTATTCTTATGGAGCCCAATGCCACATCTCTGACCGAGAGGCCCAACTGTTGCGCCAGAGGGACGAAGGCCCTTTCAGAGAGGTCCCTGCGGAGGCGGATTTCGCCGCCAAGGAAGTAATCTGGGTCGATTATTCCACTAATCACGAAGGCGTCGGTAAGGGTAGGCTTTTCTCCCCCTTTCCCGTAACAAGCTGGACCGGGGTCCGCTCCAGCGCTGGTCGGCCCCACCTTTAGCGAGCCCACCTCATCGACCCATACTATGCTGCCGCCGCCAGCACCGATCTCGACGATGTCCACGACGGGGACCTTAAGAGGATAACCGGCAAATCGGGGGGTCTTTTCAAGATCATATTCCGCATTTATCCTAATCTTTCCGTTATCAATCAATGACGTCTTGGCCGTCGTCCCGCCGACGTCCAACGCGATCACGTTACGTGCCCCGGCGGCTACCCCAACCTTCGCCGCTCCGATCACGCCTCCGGCCGGCCCCGATTCAACTTGCAGGATAGGCGAGACGAGAGCTTGCTCAAATGTGGAGACTCCCCCGTTGGATTGCATGACGAAGAGGTCTGCGCTTACTCCCATACCCCTGAGGCCTTCACGGAGATTACTAAGATACGAATCGACGATGGGTTGGACGTAGGCGTTCATGACTGTAGTGTTCATCCTTTCGTACTCCCTCCATTCTGAGGTAAGTGAAGTCGAAGTGGATACGTAGGCCTCCCGGAAGAGCTCCCTGACCTTGGTCGCGCATCTTTCTTCGTTAAGATTGTTGGCATAGGAATTGTAGAGGCAGACGGCCACGGCCTTGACTCCTTCCCTCTTGAAGAGGGAAATAGTGCTTGGAAGGTCTTCTTCGTGAAGAGGCTCGAGGATTGTCCCGTCGGCTTCTACCCTTTCCCTCACTTCTCTCCTTAAGTAACGAGGAACGAATGGTTCTGGTTTCTTGTACATGAAATTATACATGTCTGTCCTGTTGGACCTCTGGATCTCCAAGACATCTCTGAAACCTTTCGTGGTTATCAGCCCCGTCTTCACTCCTTTACGTTCTGTCAACGCGTTGATGACCATCGTAGAGCCGGTGGCTACGAACTGACTGATCTTGCTTCCCGGTATGCCACTCTTCTTCATCGTTGTGATGACACCGACAGAGTAGTCCCTTGGGGTGGTGGAATCTTTTACGAAGACGATTTCGCCTGTTTCCTCGTCTAGAGCGCAGACATCGGTGAACGTGCCTCCAACGTCTACGGCTGCTCTAACTGTCATGACACCAAGCGACCACGACCATCTTCTATTTAAAATTGCTTCGTTTTAATTACGACCGTGCGCTCATGACGTATCGAAAGAAGAGCAAAAGGATATAAATCGACAAAAGGAATACGATAATCGTGGTCGTGTGATGACGAATGGTAGCATCCTTGATGCATTTTAAGGGCTGCGATCTGTCCCCAGAACTGATTCATTATTTGGTCAAAGAGGGGGACGTGCCTTCGGTGCAATTCGGCACGGCGAGGATACTCCCTGGTGAAAGGGTTCCAGCCGAAGGACGTAGCAGGCACCATAGACACGTGGAGATATCGTATGTCATAAGCGGAGCCTGTGTTTTCCATTCAGACCGACGTACCGTGTACTTAGAACGTGGGGATGTCCTTTTCAATCCGAAGGGGTCTGAACATTATGTGGAGAATCTTGGTGGCGAACCGTGCACGATATTCTGGGTCCTCGCCGAAGGGTGAAGCACATCCTTGTCGCCTTGAGTCCCAGACGATCTGAGACGTCGTTGGCGTAGACTATGGCACGAAGATATTGAGGGCATCCCTGAACTAGTCAAACTGCTTGGCTTCGAGACACGCTGGCCATGAAGTGAATAGGCCGACCGAGCTCGCTTTCCGTATTATTCCAACCATCCTTCATCTTTAGGAGGTCGTTCGTAGCCATAGAGCTTGCTATGAGATATGCCCAGCCTTGAATATACATCGGCCTGCATCTCGGCAAACTTCCAAGCAGTGACCACGGGGTCAAGGATAGGGACCCCCATCTCCCTGCTTAACAGGTCGGAGAACCCAGACTCAACTGTACAACCCAAAATTATCACTTCGGCTCCGTCGAGTTCGATGGAGGCCTTGACTTCACGACGAACGGATTCCTTGAGCCTTTCCTGCTCTGCGAGCATCTCCGTAACCTTGATCCCTAGGGATCTGATGGAAGCCAGCCTGTCCCGCAGCCCGTACATGATGGCGTTGTCTTCCATCTTGGGGGCCCACTTTCGCCTACCCACCAGTATGGAAAACTTATGACCGAGCGTGCAGGCCACCAACATCGTAGCTTCCGCTGGGCCCACGACCGGCATCGAAACCAGTTCCCTTGCCTCTCTCAGGCCGGGGTCGTAGAAACAGCCTATGACGGCTGCCTGAAAGCCTTCCGTCTCCGCCCATCTGATCGTCCTAAGCATCTCATCCATGACGATGTGTTCGTAGAAATGATATTCCAAGTGACTTGGTCCCTTGGTAAGATGGACGACCTTCGCTTCAACGTCTTCCCTCTTGATGCTGTTGATGATCTTCAGCATGTGCTCGTCATAGGAGTCAGTTCCAACAGGGTTAACGAATAGGACCTTGAGGACCAACTTCATCTTTCACTTCCCAATGGCATCGACCTCTCTAGGTTCGTGGAAGAGGTGGCATGCGACGAAATGCCCCTTCTTGTATTCTATCAGTGGGGGGTCCATCTTGGTACACACATCCATCCTGAACGGGCACCTTGGATGGAAGCTACATCCTGGTGGTATATTTACTGCGCCCGTTATCTCCCCTACGCTCTCTACCCTTTCAGGCTTGGCCTTCTCCTCTTCCGGTGTGATGACTGGTACCGCAGAGAGGAGCATCTTTGTATACGGGTGTAGGGGTTCGCTGAAGAAGTCGGGAGTGTCAGCCACCTCCCTTATCTTGCCCAAGTACATTATGGACACCCTGTGAGCCACGTTTCTCATGAGGCTCAGGTTGTGAGTGATGAAGAGGTAGGAAAGGCCGAACTCTTTTTGAAATCTGATTAGCATGCTTATTATCTTCGCTTGAATCGAAACGTCTAAGGCCGACGTTGGCTCATCTAAGACGACGAATGAGGGATTGGTCGCAAGCGCCCTGCCCACGGCAACGGCTTGTTTCTCGCCTCCTCCTAGCTCGCCCGGATGCCTATCGACGAACTCCCTAGGGAGTTCTATCAAGTCCATGATCTGGAGGACCTTCGACTCCAGATCAGCAGGACTATCGGCCAAGCGGTGAACTCTGATGGGCAATTCCAATATCTGCCTGATGGTCCTGCGCGGATTGAGTGAAGAAGCGGGATCTTGGAAGACGATCTGGATTTCTTTTTTTAGCTCCTTTGGCCTCTTGCTGACCGTCGTGGAAATATCCTTTCCCTTAAAGAAGACAAAGCCCTCTGTGGGCGCATATATGCCCATTACGATATGACCGACGGTGCTCTTCCCCGATCCCGACTCGCCCACGAGGCCGAACGTTTCGTTGGTCCTTACGGAGAAGGAGACGTCATCGACGGCCTTTACGAGGCCCTGTGTAGTCCTGAAGTACTTCCTTAGGTTCTTAATTACAAGTATCTCCTCCGAAGACATTAGGCACCACCGTGAAGATAACAGGCCACTTGATGACCATCCCCCACATCTGTCATAGGTGGGCGTGTGGCACACTTTGACATGGCAAAGGGACATCTTGTTATGAAGCGACAGCCTGGAGGGGGGTCCAAGTAGGTGGGTATCCTACCCCTTATGCCCTCTGGGACCCCACCACCCGTAAGCTTGGGCACGGCTTTCAAGAGCAGTTGTGTATATGGGTGTAAAGGACTGGAGAATAGCTCTTCCGTCGAGCCTTCCTCGACTATTGTTCCGGCGTACATGACCATGACTCTGTCGACGAAGCCCTTTATCGTTCCGACCGAATGAGTGATGAGTATGACTGACAGATCTCTTTCTTCGACTATCTGCCTAAGTAGCTTCATGATCTGGTCTTCTATTGTGACGTCTAGGGAAGTACCTGGCTCGTCGGCTATCAAGAGATCTTTGGCAGAGGCTAGAGACATGGCTATGCAGACCCTTTGCCTCATACCACCACTCAATTGAAATGGGTAGCTGTCCAAGATCCTCTCCGGTTCTGGGAGGGCGGCGTCCTTCAGCAATTCTATCGCCTTAGCCTTCACCTCTTGTTCGGTGGGGTCCTTACCCACCAGGCTGGAATATCGGACAATGTCTTGAAGCTGATCCTTCACCTTGAATACTGGATTCAACGCAGCGGTTGGGTCTTGGAAGATCATGGACAGGCTGTTTCTCCTAAGCGACATCAGGTCTCGTCCACCGAGCTTCATGACGTCCATCCCCTTGTACACTATGGACCCCCCTTCAAACACGGCGTTCTGGGCCAGTATCCTCATTATCGCCTTCATCGTGGTCGTCTTGCCGCACCCGGATTCCCCTATCAGACCCACCCTTTCCTTCGTGTCCACAGAAAGTTCCACCCCGTTCAGTACCTTGAGGAGCCCTTGGTAGACTCTGTAACTGATGAAGAGGTCCTTAACGCGGAGCAATGGCTCATTCATTACGTCGTTTCAGCTCCGAACATGTCCCTGATACCGTCCCCCAATAGGTTGAAGCCTAGTATGACCAGAACGATGGCGGCGGCGGGGAACATGGATACCCACCATTGGTCGGGCAGGAACCTAGCCCCATCTGAAACCATCGTCCCCAAGTCTGGGGTAGGGGGTTGGGCGCCTAAACCAACGAAGCTCAGGCTAGCCCCGATCAGGATCACCCAACCCGCGTCCAGTGTCATCTTCGTCAGGATGGGGCCAAGGCAGTTGGGGAGGATCTCTTTGAACATTATGTGGACGGGCCCTGCCCCCACTATTTCTGCCGCTTTAACGAAAGGTTCGTTCCTAAGCGAAGATGATATGCTGTAGACTAGCCTCGTGTACCAAGGCCACCACATCAAGGAAACCGCCATCATGGCGTTGAAGACGCTTGGAGTTAGGACGGAGCTTATGGAGAGCGCCAACACCAAAGGCGGCACCGCTAGGAATATATCAGCGAACCTCATTGCGACCGTCTCGAAGATGCTTCCTCTGTAATAGCCTGCGGATAGCCCTAGTAGGACCCCTGGCAGGACGACTAAGGAGAGGACCACCACGACCATCAACAACGAATACCTGAAGCCGAAGATGACCCTGCTGAGGATGTCCCTCCCGAATTGATCCGTCCCGAACAGATGTTGCAATGAAGGTGGGCGCAAGGGGTTCTGATAATCGACGAAGAGCTCGGCATGGCTTGGATATGGGGCGACGTATGGGGCTAGGATGGCCACGAATGCCACGAATAAGACGACGCTCAGCCCGAGCACGGAAAGGTGATTCTTAGAGAACCTATACCAGCTTCTCCTGTAGTCGATGTCTAGTGGGTGTGGGAGCTTCAAAGAACGTTACTCACCTTTCTCCACCATCCGTATCCTAGGGTCCAAGTAAGCCACGATGACGTCTACGACTATGTTCGCGATGGCGAACACGATTCCAGTGATGAGCACTACGGAGACTATGGCGTTGAGGTCCTTCCTCAGCATGGCGTTTATGCCATACCTTGATAGTCCGGGCCAATTGAATATGAGCTCCACCAAGAAGGCGTTCGCTATCAGGGATGCCACATCTAAGGCCATTACGGAAACGGTGGGTATCAGGGACGGTTTGAGCAGATATTTCAGGGTGAGGAGCCTCTCCGGGACGCCGTGTGAGATACTGGCTAAGATGTAATCTTTGTTCAGGTTCTCAACTACGCTTGATCTGGTGATCCTGATCTCTTGCGCGATGGGGCCAAGGGCCAACGCTAAGGCTGGGAGGACCAAATGCCTTAAGGCATCAAAGAAGGCTTGAAGGTTCCCCGCCAGCAGAGAATCTACGGTGATGAAACCTGTAACACGAGGAGGCGCTTCTATCAAAGGGCTTAGCCTCCCTATGGTGGGGAGTATGTGTAACATGAAACCGAAGACCAGTACGAAGATGATTGCTACCACAAAAGATGGAACGGCGACCCCGATGTAAGAAAGGACCCTCACTGCATTATCGAACCAACTGTTCGCCTTTCTGCCAGCCAGCATCCCAACTGGGATGGAGATGGCTATATCGAGGATGGCAGCGAAGGTCACCAATTCCAGCGTGGCAGGCAAGAATTCGTAAATGTCGACCACCACGTCCCTGTAGGTGACTAGGGATTGACCCAAGCTTCCACTGATAGCGTCCCTTAACCAGTAGAAATACTGCATGTAAAGTGGATCATTGAGATGAAGCTGGTTTCTCAATTGTTGCACCGCCCATTCTGGTGCTTGAGGCCCTAAGGCTAATCGGGCGGGATCCCCGGGCAGGACCCTAGCGATTATGAAGATGAGGATTGAGAGGCCGAAGAGGACGAAGATCGTGTAGAACAACCTTCTCAAGATGTATGTACTCATCCTCAAGGGATGCCTTCCCCCTTCTCGCTAATCCATGAATAAAGAAGTCGGGAGGTTGATCCTTAATCAGCCTCCCGATGGGAATAGTGTCGCCTTCTTCGCTGAGTCAACGCCTATGAAACGGCAGTCAAAGTTGTAGCCCAAGACCGGGACGTTTTGCCCCTTCGCGGCATACCAGTCGATGTAACCAGAGTAGTACGCCCGCCTCTCGTTCTGATCGAAGACGAAGATGCTGGGGTACATGCTCATCAGGACCTGTTGGACTTGGTAGTATTTCTGGAATCTAGCGTTCCTATCTATTGTCGAAAGGGCGTCGGCTATCATGTTATCTATAGTACTGTTGAGCAACCATTCGTTCTGCTCCCAGGTCCCGGCTGACTTGGAGGTGTACCTAGAGGAAAGGAGGGAACCCGCTTCAGCGTAACTTGCTTCATCGAATATGGAAACGATGTTAGGGGCCGTGGAAAGGTTGCCCATCTCATCCACTACCCTTAACCAGGGAACCTTAACCACTTGGACGTTGATCCCTATTTCCTTCATGTTATTGGCAAAGAGTAGCGCTACCTTCTCTTCATCAGGGACCTCGGCTATCCAATGGTAGACTACGGTGACCTTATCCAACTGATTGGCATACTTTGACATGGCAAGGAACTGTCTCGCCTTGGTCAGGTCCCTAGTGTACTTCACTGCGTTGGGATCATGGCCAGGGAGGGCCGAAGGGACGGGTCCGGCGGCTTGAGGGCTTCCAGGAAAGATGCTCGTGATCACGGTCTGATAGTCGAAAGCATAAGTCATCGCTGCCCTGAAGGCCCAGTCATCCGTTGGGGGCATCTTTGTGTTCATCATAAGGTAGAACTCTGCAGAAGTGGGTATGCTTACGACTTCAACCCCTTTCAGGTTGCTCAATGAAGCCAAGCTCTCCGTGGACTGCCAACGGTCAGTTATGTCCAGCTGGCCTTGGCTCATCAACGTCCTAATGGTGGCCGCCTCGGTGGTGCCGAGGAATTTGACCGTGTCCGGTGCATCGCTCCTGATCTGCTGCCAGTAGCTGGGGTTCTTCTCCATCAAGAGGTATTCTTCTAGTTTCACGTCCTTAACCATGTAGGGCCCTGAACCCGCATCGTGTGTGACTAACCAGGCTGTCCCATAATCTCCATTGGCCCCATATGCGCCTTGCGTAGCGGTGTTCTTTTGAACTAGGGCTTGGTTTAGGATGTACACCCTAACCAAGGAGAGTAGGAAAGGACCGAACGGTTGCTTGAGGTTGATCACTACAGTGGTAGAGTCTGGGGCCGTGACGCTCGAAACGTAAGGTGTGAACAGATACGAGTAACCCTTGGCGATGGCCATCAGCCTGTTGAGAGAGTAGACCACATCGTTGGCCGTAAGAGTGGTTCCATCATGGAACTTTACGTCGTTCCTCAGCTTGAACGTATATGTTAGACCATCAGGGCTGACCGTCCAACTGGTCGCAACGTTGGGTTTCACGTCTCCAGTAGAAGTGGGGTAAACCAGAGTGTCATAGAGATTGACGAAGGCGGCCGAGCTGGCTTCGTCTGAGCCTATGGCGGGGTCCAGATTCGGCACATTGGCGAAGGATATGGTGAGGGCTGTTGGTTGCTTTGTGGTAGGCGCTGGGTTGAAGGCCACCCATGCGCCTGCGGCCACGATGATGAGTATGGCTACAACGATTATCAGCTGAGTTGTTCTTCGCATGGTCGCATCAGTCCTTAAGGTGCCGAGAGTAGACACGGAAGGCGCATATAAGTGTTCTTATTCATTATATTTGTCACGCTATCCGGCGAAGAAAGAACGCCTTGGCTCGATATCAGCCAGCTATATTTTAGTAATCGATAGATGACCGGCGGACGTAAGAGCATGTAATTATCCGAAACTATGAATGGCTTCTTTCCTGAATACACGGGTTGGGATGTGGACAGACAGCCGAACGTCACGACCAATGGAAGATCCCCTCGGGACGGACGTTGCCATGGTAAGGCATAGAAGACGTGCATAACAAAGCTACCGAATTATATTACTCCTCGGGAAGTATACGCCATCGCGGGCGTCATACGGCTCTATAGCTTCAAAGCTGCCGGTTCAACCTTGCAAGACCAAACTCCACCGTTGAGGACGAAGCTTCACCAAGAAGAAGACAGATAAACTACCAGAGGTTACCCACCGCCGTAGATGCTTCTCGATGTTAAGGATCTTACTGTTGAAGTGGAAGGGAAGGAAGTACTGCACAACGTCACCTTATCCATAGGTTTCGGTGAAGCGGCCCTTCTGATGGGTCCAAACGGCTCTGGCAAGTCCTCCCTCATCTACTCGATACTAGGGCATCCAAGATACGTAATAAGAAATGGATCCATACGCTTCGACGGAAGGGACATCACTTACATGCCTACAGAAGAACGGGCCCAGCTTGGCTTGGGCGTCTCCTTCCAGTTCCCCCCGAAGATTCGGGGTGTCACTTTGAGAAGCCTTGCTAGAATGCTGACGAGTGGTGGAGAGGAGGAAGTGGAGAAAGTCGCTTCCTTCTTGAATCTGACGAGCTTCTTGGATAGAGATGTACATGTGGGCTTCAGCGGTGGAGAGGTAAAGAGGGCAGAACTCTTCTTCTTGCTTCTGCAAAAACCCGCGCTTTCCCTCATAGATGAGCCAGATTCAGGGGTAGATGTCGAGAACATCGTAACAGTGGGAAGTGCCATCAATGAGCTCCTCGGCGCCACCTTGGTCAACGCGAGAGCAAGGCCATCCGCCCTCATCGTGACCCACACCGGGCACATATCGAGGTACGTGTTGACCCAAAGGACCTACCTGATGCAGAGGGGAACCATAATCTGTTACGGCGAGACGGAGGGGTTGGTAAACGATGTGTTGAGACATGGCTTCGATTGGTGTGCCCAATGCTATGGAAAAAGACAGGAAGGTATGTAGGGGGTCAGAGAAGAGCCATGAATCGCTTGGAGGAACTGCGTGCCAGAGCTCGCCGTTCTCTGGACGTAGAACCGGCTTACGGATCACATATCGACCTGCTCAGGTACATCCGACCTACCGAGGCGGCGGAATATGTAGACCGGCTCCAAGACCTGCCTGAGAGGGTAATAGAACAGATGGAAAGAGTGGGCATTGACCCGAGCGAAGAGAACAAGGCAGCGAGCTACGTCCAGTTGGATAACACTGTCTCGTACAGAAGGAAACTGCATCCGGACCTCGATCTGCTTACTCTAGAGGAAGCGCTACAGGACGAACATTTCATCAACGATTATTATTGGAATCTCATCGATGTGGGACAAGACAAATTCACGGCGGCTGCAATGTTGCATGGACGGGCGGGTTACGTCATCTTCACCAAGAAAGGGCAGAGGGTGGATCTTCCGGTGCAGACTTGCCTGTTCATGAAGTCTCCCGTTTCATTCCAGGCCCCTCACAACGTAGTCGTCGCCGAAGAGGGGTCAACCCTCCACGTCATAACAGGGTGTGGGATAATCCCTGAGTCAGTGGGATTGCACGTGGGCATCACCGAATTCTATGTCAAGAGTAATGCGATAGTAACATTCACCATGATACATGACTGGTCGCCTACGACAAACGTACGTCCGAGGACTGCCGCTGTAGTGGAAGAGGGTGGTGTATTCGTTTCGAATTATGTGAACCTCAGTTCGAAAGGTTTGGCAACCTTTCAATCTTATCCTTCAGTGCACCTCAAAGGGGACCGATCAAGGACATTCATGTCATCTATAGTATTGGGGAAGGCTACATCGAAAATAGATGTCGGTTCGTCTGTCTTAATGACAGGAGAAGGCACCAAGGCCGAAATAGTTTCGAAGGCCATTTCGAGCGACGCATCCGAAATAGTGGCCAGGGCTAAGATACTTGCGAGGTCTAAAGGAAGCAAAGGGCATGTGGAGTGCAGGGGGTTGATGCTCAGTGATACTTCTAGGATCTGGGCTGTGCCTGAATTGGACTCCACCTCAAAGGAGGTCGAGCTGACCCATGAAGCGGCTGTCGGGAAGCTAGCGGAAGAAGAAATCTTTTACCTCATGTCCAAAGGTCTAAAGAGGGATGAAGCCGTTTCAGTCCTTGTCAGAGGCTTCTTGGAAGTCAAGGCCCCCGAGCTACCGCCAATGCTAGAACGACAGATCAGGTTAGCGGCCGACCAGAGTGTCAAAGGGCTTTGAAGCCTTCCTCTCTCGTTATTGTGTCCAATGCTTCTGGGATCCTATTGACGATGTCATGAACTAAAGTCCTCGGAGTGGGTTTGCATATGAGGCCAGCCATCCTGTTCGCCTTGGTGGCACAGATGGCGGCCAAGATGGGGTCCATCCCTGAAGCCACCAGCCCAGCTAATGTTCCAGTCAACGTGTCTCCCGTCCCCCCTATAGGCTCTAGGGCCGGGACGTTGGGCTCATCGATGGAGAATAAGACCTGCCCCTCTTTAACCACGTAGTCTCGGACCCCCTTAACCACCAACATTCTCGGAACGTTCCTCGTAAGGTACGCCTGCCTTATCAGGTGAAGGACATCGGCGGTGTCTATCTCGAAAAGGTGCCTTTCTACGTAAGCTGGGTGCACCGCTTCAGGGTCGGCGAGAAAGGCCATTTCGCCCGGGTCTGGGGTCATGAAATCACAGAGGCTGGCTTCCCCCGAAGCCTTCAATGAGTACATCGAACCAGCATCGGCAATGATGAAGGGCTTCTTTGAAAGACCTTTAAGCCTCTGCGCAAGCCTGTTAGTGAGCGTTATGATGGGCATGATGTAATGTAAGACCAAGACATCGACGTTGAGTCGTTCTATCTCCTCGATGAGGTTGTTGTAGATGAGCCTGCTACCATCTGCTCTTCCGATATCACCCGCCGTCATAAGCTGCGGCGATTCCCTTATGCCCATGTGTTCCATGACCACCAGAGCGGTCGAGTAGACCACGGCTGTGCCCATGGTGCATGGCACGGAACGACCTTCCATGGTCAACGTCCTCCCGTCGAAAAGGGGGGAACCTAGAAAGAACGGTAGGCCTTTAATTGGAAGAGTTCCCGCGATAAGAAGTTTCAAGGGACCGCATAGCCTCCTCATAAGCCCTATCCAAGGAGTAAGCGCAGAGGGAATAACCCACATCTCTAGGTCTCTTAGCTTCGCGTAACTTTTTACCAACAAGCTCGACGAAGAGGTAAGGAACGTCCGGGCAACCTCCACCAGATATGTTCACTATGGTGCCATCCATCTTATCGATGGTAAGCTTCATGGAGCCGCACCTGAACATGATGGTATCTCCGAAGTCCGTGACCTTCACTGCGTCCATGATTTCTTTTTCGAACTTCTCAATAGAGATCACTTTTGTGTAACGGGCCCCGTTTTCTTTAAGGGTCCTTTCAACAGCAAGTCTCTCATTGATGTTGATTTCGACAGCCAGATCGCATCCACGGACGTAGTCCTTCGGTGGAATGACCACCTTCACTGAGAACCCGTTCTTCTTGAGGATAGACTCGGCCACAAATGCATCTCTAACATGATTGAAGAGAAGTAGACCTCTTTCCATCGCCACTTGGAGGATGAATCATGGATGCGTAATATTAAACTTGATGAATGGAGTAAAGCTCTATAAAAGTTAGATGAGAAGCTCTATAGATGTTAGATAGAACTTGAAGCCACATGAGAAGGCCGGATTTCGGGGAGATTGAACGAACGACTGGTTGATATTGGACGAATTATGCCTGAATTGGTGTCGTCCCACAAGCTTGTCTAGCCATAAGACGGATGCCTGACTCGCGTCCGCCGATCTAAAGTCGTACCGGAATGGTGTCGCCGTCCTCCCTTGTGCTGTGCGAACGTTCGCGAAAGGCTAGCGTCTTAGCGTCTCACTAGTATGCATATAACAGCATTCGTCAATGTTTCCTTGATTGACAGGTAGCCTATCGACGAACCACCTCTGAGGGGGTGTCATACGTATTTCGAGATATGGTACTTGAGTACATGCTCCTTGCCTAGGAGGCTTCTTGGTAACCTTTCACACAGGAGATGTCTTTGCCTTAGCCATCATGGGGGACGCATCCCGGTAGGAGATGTTAGGCCCATCGCAGCCTTCCATGGCAGCGTGGATCAGATGTCTGGAGGAAAGCTACTTACAATTGACGAGGACAGGTCTGGATCCTGTGGAGGCGGCCCTCCTTGTGGGAAGGCGGAGGTTACGGCGAGGGACCCGATCGGCTTTGTATCGAAGTCTGATTTGTGCCCCTGATCAGTGGGGAGTTTGATGGCATCGGGACAGCACAACGTGACCCCCTATTCATGACCGAGCGCATGCCGTCGTTACAGGGGACCGTGGACCACCAATTGTGGGGCGGCCCTAGCGTAGGGGGCATGAACTTCGGCTTAGTCGTATGTGGCGCCAAGATCTATCACTATGCCCTTCATTCATACTTGACCGCATGTAAATAACCTCATGTGGGAATCGCTGTTCCGAATGTCTTCAATATGAGACAGGGGGATATGTTGGACGCCCTACATCATTCGATTACGGAGGCTCCTTCTGGACGCCTCTGAGGAGACGACAGAGAATCGAGGGCTTTCGGGCCTGTAGAGCCCGCGATTGGTATAATGAGGTGGCATCTATCCCTGAATACCGAGCGGATAAGGCCGAACACGCAGTTCATAAAATCTGTTTGACGGCCCGAACGGTCCCGGACGATATCCTTCCGCGGGCGTTGCTTCCCGTTGATGCTAATTATGGAATTCTCTTCGTATCGGTCTGCATGCTTGACTTCGACCGTCGCCAGGATATTTCCTATTCAACTATTCCTGATATCTACTTGGTCTTGAACTGGTGAAGACTAGGCCTTTGGTCCCGGAAGTTGGAGAGGGAGGTCCTCCGATCTAGGCCAAAGTCTACGTCAAGGCGAGAAAATGAAACTCTGCCCAGAAGGATTTTCTTCGGCGAACCCACACCTTGGTTTGTCGCACATCTATTTGAACTTTGCAAGTCCAGAGACCGCACCCAGACAGAAGCCCAGAAGATTGTATGTATTGATGTGGCTTTGGGCGCGAGGCCGAGGCAACCTAGCTGTCTTCCGACGATTCACAGATCTCCGTTAGCTAATCGCCCTTAGGAAGATCATCTCAACCTAAGACTTGTGATCGAGGGAGATGGTCTCAGCTTAGGAAGCAAAGTGACCCATACTAGACGTTCATATGGAACTATGCAAAGACTTAAGCCTTAGGATGGGGAGCTGAACAAACCCCTTGATCGTAGAATTGCGATCTCTCAGAAAGAAGTTTGGGGATATCGTCGCCGTGGACGGAATAAGTTTTACGATCGAAGAAGGGGAAGTATTTGGTCTCTTGGGTCCTAATGGGGCTGGTAAGACTACGACGCTGCATATGCTGGCCACTCTCCTCAAGCCTTCTGGGGGGTCCGCCACCGTCAACGGCTACGACATTGTGAAAGAACCAGCAAGGGTGAGAGAAAGCATAGGAATGGTTTTCCAGGAACCCAGCTCCGACGACCTCCTTACGGGCTACGAGAACCTGAAGCTACACGCATTACTGTATGGCGTTCCTGCAGTGGTCCGCGAGCATAGGATAATTGAGGTTCTGAATTTGGTAGACCTTTGGGACAGAAAAGACGATCTGGTCAAGCATTATTCGGGTGGAATGAGGAGGCGCCTCGAGATCGCTCGAGGGCTATTACATAGGCCGAAGGTCCTCTTCCTAGATGAACCGACTTTGGGCCTAGATCCTCAAACAAGGGAGCACATATGGGAATACATCGAAAGGCTGGTTTCTGAGCGAAACCTTTCCGTTATCCTTACAACACACTATATGGACGAAGCGGACAGGCTCTGCGACAGGATCGCGATAGTAGACCACGGCAAGGTGGTAGTCTTAGATACGCCCAAGAGCCTCAAACTCTCCTTGGGGGGAGACATAGTCAGGCTTGAGATGAAAAACCCGAATCTGAGGCCGATCGAAGCGCTACCGTTCATCAAGAAGATCGAGGTGAAAGACTCGATCGTCATTCTGACGGTAGAAGATGCGGGTTCCCACATTCAGGAGGTCCTTTCCCTCGTAGGCAAGGTGGATAGGGTGGAGCTTCGTCCACCCTCTCTGAATGATGTCTTTATGCATTATACTGGACGAGAGTACAGAGAGGAGGGGGAGGAAGGGGGCTTCTGGGAGAGGGCAATGACGGCGAGTGGGAGAAGATGAGCGAACTATCGGGCCTGTACGCGCTCTGGGAAAGGGAATTGAAGATCTATTTGAGAGAACGCTCGAGGATAGTCGCTTCAGCGGTCAATCCTATACTTTGGTTGTTCGTCTTCGGGGCGGGTTTGGGCTCACAGGTCAGCGTGGAGGAGGTGAACTATCAAACCTTCATCTATCCCGGCATTGTCGTGATGACCGTCATATTCTCGTCCATCTTCTATGGAGCTTACGTCGTTTGGGATAAGAGGCTGGACTTCTTGAAAGAGGTTCTAGTGGCTCCTATAAGCAGGACAACGGCCTTCCTTGGAAAAGTGATGGGAGGTGTAACAGATGGAGTCATCCAGGCCACCATAATGCTGATCCTCGCTCCCCTCTTCGGTATAGGTGTGGGGGCGAGCTTGGCGTCCGTCTACGTGTTCCTGTTCATCTTGGAGATAGGTCTGGTGAGCGTTGGCCTAATAATAGGCTCCATGATGGAATCACCTGAGGGCTTCGGTCTGATAAGTAGTTTTGTTACGTTCCCCCTTTTCTTCCTTTCCGGGGCACTCTTCCCACTTGAAGGCCTTCCAGCTTGGCTTTCCGTCCTCTCCATCTTGGACCCCGTGAGCTATGGGGTGGATGCGATAAGGGGGCTGATGCTGGGGCGTTACACCTTTGGGTTGACTCTGGACTTCTTAGCCCTGTCCGTATTCGCATTAGCTATGATAGCCTTTGGCACTATCGCCTTCAAACGTATGAAGCTCTGATGGTTAAGAATAAACAGATTTCGTGATACGCTTTGCCTTCTCGAGACCTACGAGGCCAGCTAGCTTTCCCTCCGAAACGCCTTCCTCCCAAGACTTAAGGATGTCCATCACACTTTCCCTTAGCTCTGGACTCAGATCCTTGAGAGCCTCTTCGATGAACCTGGTCTTACCTTTCGTCAGGTCCTTCGGCCTCTCCATCGCCCCCAACGAAGCCACTTCCCAACTATTATTGTCATGGAAGTCATAAAAATATGTTGCCCAAACCATCACGTCGTCATGCATACAGATCCTTCTTAGGACTTGGGTAGGTATAATCTATACTTGTCATCTAGCTTCCAAACCGCACGTCCTCGGCGGCTTGGTCTGGTGGTGAAATGTGTCTGCCTAGAGGAGATCAGGTATGGCAGCTTCCTTTCCATGGCTTTGATGATTTCGTTACGCCGGCGCCTCGCGCTCAGGAATTGTGAATAGAATCTCGGATCCACCTTGAAGTCTCGGGAGAAGAGGTCCTTGAATAAGGGCTTATCGATGGGCTTTGCGGAGTCTTTATACACGTTAAGGGATATGTAGACATGCACCCGAAGCTCGTTGATATCCAACTCCTTCTTTAGGAAGTCGTAAAGGAAGGTCCCGTTATCTATGAACTCCCTTTCTAGATCGGCGAGGGTTTCATCGGGTGCTGCCTGCACCATCACATGGAAGTCAGTGAATATGATGGCCATGGCGTACAGCTGGAGCATGTAAGTAGGCCTGAACTCCTTCTTGTCCTCAACTATACACACTTCCAAGACCGGGACGGGTAGGTCACGGCGGAGGGTGAAGTAGACTACGTCGGGAAGACAACGCTGGCCGTAGTATCTTGAACAGGCCCTGGCTGTGAAGGGCACGTTGATGTCTCCTCTGCGAAGGCGCTCGACGAGTTCCGTAAGGCTGAAGATGACGCCTCGGGCCTTCTGTAGCATTTCATGGGCCTCGCGACCTAACTCCACCTCCTTGAAGTCCTTGCCGAGTTGACCATAAATTGAAGGAAGCTTCCTTTTGTAAACGAGCTGGAGAGTTATCAGGTCCAAGCGTTTCCTATCACCCCACATGGCGGAGGCTGGGATGCATTCACCATCTCTATAGCGCTGACATAGAATGCAGCTTTGTACCCATTTCGGAAACTTGGCCAATTTTTCTCACCACGTCATGCGGACACATTGTCGTCCGTTGGACATAGTCCGCTAATGAAGGCGACCGCGGGCAACTCAAGAAGGCCCGAAATCCACCCACAATATAATAGGTGCCCTTCGTCCCTTTAACAGTTGCGCATGCTGTCCTAGTCCAGTCTGGATCGTTGTCTCCTAAATGGCTTTAGGTATCGAAGCTTTACTGCTCATAGATTCAAGGCTTGGCCATACCTTTCTGAGAATGCTATGTCTGCCAATGGCTTTCTGTTCTTCCTTCCGACTATCTTTTTGGCTGGATATCCGAACCCTACTACGGCGGAAATGTGCATGTTCTTTGGAATGGCGAAGTCCTTGGCCATCGCTTCCCCGTTTACACCAGTATAGATACGGGATGTCACCCCCTCATTCCACGCGGCCAGTTGCATGCTCTGAACCGCCCTTCCCGCGTCCAACAGATGAAAATTATACTTGGGGTCTGTGAGGACTATCACGGCGAAGTCGGCGTTGGCCACCCAGCTACCTGTCGTGCTATCCGACGCAAGGCGTTTGAGATTCTCCTTGTCTTGGACCAAGATGAACCTCCAATGTTGGTAGTTGACGCCGCTTCCCGTCTGCCTAGCAGCCTCCAAGACCTTCCTTTTCACATCGGCGGGGACGGGCCTCTTTTCATATTCCTTTGATTCGAGCTTCGTGGTGATACGTTCGTATGTATCCATATACATCCACCTGTCATCGTCGATTACATAGATATTTATCTTCTTTCTCGAGCTGGTCGTCGACATAAGACTATGGTGGACCATCGCTTTGGTGTTTTTGGGTTTAGTTAATCCATTGGATTGATCCTCTTCCATCGTGTTTGTCTGAAGTTAGGACCGAGATCTGCCTTTGATGCCTTCCGCTGGTGTTGGACGCCTTAGTCTTGATGATGTCCTGCATATGGTGACGATTAATCACACCGTCGTGCTCTTCCGAAGTGTCGTCTATGCTTCTCCCTTGAGCTTCTTAACTATTTCTGCGACCTTGTCGTAGGTTACCCTATCCTCCTTCTCTATTTCCTCAAGGACCTTTGGGATCAATTCGGGAGATGCCCCAGCCATAATGGCAAGGTTGCGGGCATGAAGTTTCATGTGTCCTTTGCTTATCCCCTCCGAAGCGAGGGCTCTGAGAGCGGCCAAGTTCTGGGCTAGGCCTACAGATGCCATGACGCAAGCTAGCTCTTGGGCCGACCTGACACCCAGGATCTTGATGGCAGCTTTCGCCACGGGGTGGGTAGATGTGGCTCCTCCAAGTATCCCTGATGCTATAGGCAATTCGATGCTTCCTACCAAATCCCCTCTGTCATTTTTCTCGTACCTAGTTAAGGATGAGTAACGGCCACTTCTTGCTGCATATGCGTGAGCCCCCGCCTCTATCGCCCTCGTATCGTTGCCAGTAGCTAATGCCACCGCCGAAATCCCGTTCATTATTCCCTTGTTATGAGTGGTGCACCTATAAGGGTCGGCTTCGGCGAAGGCGTAAGCGTCGAGAATGCCTTCCACGACTTCGTCGCCGCCCAACGCTTCCTTATCGAATATGGCCCAAGAACGAGCGAGCCTTTTCGTGGCCAGGTTGGAAAGGATCCTCAACCTGACCCTTCCCTCCGCTAAGCTCTCTATGAACGGTGCCACCGTTTCCGCCATGGTATTCACGGTGTTGGCACCCATTGCATCTCTGCAGTCGACGGTCACCTCTGCGATGACCATTCGACCCCTCTGAGATTCGATGACTTTGGCGTCCAAGTCCACCGCCCCGCCCCCGACCTTTACGAGGGTCGGATTGGTATCATTACAGACCTGAAGTATCTTCTCGCGTTGGTCCAATATTCTCTGTGCTGCAGCGAAGGGGTCACAAACGCCTACGACCTGAACTTGGGCCACCATCAAGGGGCGAGTAGCAAGAGCTCGGAATCCACCCTTCGTCCTAGCCATCTTCGCGGCATTGCTCGCCGCAGCCACTACGCTGGGCTCCTCGATGGCCATTGGGACCGCATACTCCTTCCCGTTGATCAGGAAGTTCGTGGCTATGCCCAGGGGAACCTGTATGGCGCCTATTACGTTCTCGATCATCCTGTCCGCGACGTCTCTTGAGAGGCCATTCATTGAGTAGATGGCTTCCACTTCTTCGTCAGTGAGCCCCACGAACTCCTTTATCTTCTGGATGCGCTCAGCCATACTCAGCTTGTATAGGCCACTGAGGGAGGACATTGGAATGCTCCACTGATGTTCCAAAGGTGCCAGATAAATAAACGCTCTGTGACGACATGCATAGATACGACAATGAACAGACGAGGCGAAAAGGTTTAAATCGTCTCTCAAGGGAGGAGCACAGTCAAGACGGGCCGGTCGTCTAGTCTGGTCTTGGACGTCGCTCTGACGCGCACGTGAAGTGTGCAGGAGACGGCGAAAATCACAGGTTCGAATCCTGTCCGGCCCATTCAACTTGTCTGGATAAGCTTGACGCATCGAGTGACAGATCTTTGAGGCAAGACGGGAGATGGGCAGAACCGACTATGGATGCCGCGTGGAGCTCAAGGGTAGAACCGCTTTAACACATTGACTTCTACGAGGTCATGGCCATAGGTGGAATGATGACGATTCAGCAACTCAGCCTTCGAACAACAGAAATCGACTAGGCCTCTGCGACATTAAGCCCTATTAATAACATAAGATGCTTTACGGGGAGAATCTCTTGCTTGCTGGAAACGATAATAATCTGAGGGGAGATCTAGCGGTGGGGGGTTCATTGGCTTGGCGAAGGCGACGTCTAGAGTCGAGAAAAGTGAACGGTCAGGAATAATCAAAGAAGTAAAGGCGAGGCAAATCATAGATTCTAGAGGAAATCCCACCGTCGAAGTTGAAGCACGTACTTGGGGCGGGGCCTATGGTAGGGCCGCCGTCCCCTCGGGGGCCTCCACCGGATCTCATGAGGCGCTGGAGCTGAGAGATGGAGACATGAAGTTGTATCGAGGGAAGAGCGTGCTGAAAGCCGTACGTAACGTGAACGAGGAGATAGCACGGGCTATAGTAGGACGGTCCTGCCTCGACCAAGAAGACATAGATGAGACCATGATCGATCTAGACGGCACCTCGAACAAAAGAAGGCTGGGGGCCAATGCCATCTTGGGCGTCTCCATGGCCGTGGCGAAGGTGGCTGCGGTTCAAAGTGAAGTTCCACTTTACAGGTGGTTGTCTTCGAGGGAGAAGTACTCGCTGCCTTGGCCAATGATGAACGTAATCAACGGAGGAGCTCATGCAGGGACCCATCTGTCTGTCCAAGAATTCCTCTTGGAACCCGTAGGTGCAGATAGGTTTTCGGAATCGATTAGGGTGGGAGTGGAGATATACCACGTCCTGAGAGAGGTCTTGCGTGACCGATACGGTGTCACATCTACAAACGTGGGTGACGAGGGAGGATATGCCCCACCAATGGAGAAGGTAGAGCAGGCCCTAGATGCCTTGATGAAGGCCATATCGAAGGCGGGCTATGACGATTCGATGGTAAAAGTGGGCATAGATTCTGCCGCCACCAACTTCTATGATGAGAGGTCGAAGATGTATGAGATAGATGGAAGGAAGATGCCCACCGGGGAATTGGTAGATTATTATGTTGAACTGACCAACAGGTATCCTATATTGACTATAGAGGACCCATTCCATGAAGAGGATTTTGAGGGCTTTGCCATCATTACAGCGAAGGTCGGCCAAAAGGTGATGATCATAGGAGACGATGTCTACGTCACTAACCCACGTCGCATAGAAAGAGGAGTGAACATGCGTTGCACTAATTCCGTCCTTATAAAGCCTAACCAGATAGGCACGGTAACGGAGACGATCCGAGCTATCGAGTACTGTGACAAGGTGGGTATGAACACGGTGGTTTCACATAGGTCAGGCGAAACGGAGGACACGTTCATATCACACTTGGCAACGGCCGCTGGGAGCCGATTCATCAAGGCGGGGGCGCCGGCCCGCGGAGAAAGGGTAGCCAAGTACAATGAGTTAATGAGGATCGAAGAGGAACTATCGGCCGCCCGATGACGTTCTTTCTGTTTCCTCTACGCCATGCTAAGGCGTAGGAGAAGCATTCCCCCCATGGCTGATAGAAAAGCTGCATACCCGAAGGCCATGAAGGGGGAGGTGAAAGTCCAAAGGACGCCAACGGCCGTGCTAGAGATGAAATCTCCAATTCCGTTGATCGTGTGTAGCGCACCGAAACCGATGCCCTTCATTTCTGCCGGGAGGAAGTCGGCCGCGGCCGCCCGCTCTACGGTATCTGTAATAGCCGTGAAGAAGCCTGCGGACACAAATGTAATGATGAGGATAAGCATATCCCCTGTCAGGAAGGCGGTCAATAGGCATGTTACAGATGATATGAAATAACCTGACGCGAGCACCCTCCTCCTCCCCACCCTGTCGCTCAAGGCTCCCGCCGGGACAGAGCAAGCCGCATATACCAGATTAAGGAGAGTATAGAGCCCAACGGCGACCACAGCGGCCCGACCGGCGCCCAAGATGGGAGCGAGCACCTCCTGCGCCCTGAGGGTGAATAGGCTATTGGCGAAGTTGCCTAAGCCAAAGACCCCCACTGCCAAGAGGTACGACTTAAAAGGCTTCGGTAATGACCGAAGGGCACTCAAGTATCCAACTCTCGCCCGTAATTTGGTGTTCGTGCTCTTGGAGGCGCTACAAGCCTTGACTTCTTTGACAAAGAAAACCACTACCATGACCGCCGCGAGGCCAGGGATCAATGAAATCATGAAGACCTGTCGGTAACCAAGGTACGTTACCAACACCAAAGCGAGCCCTGGGCCGATCGTGGCCCCGATGGTGTCCATGGCCCTTTCGAACCCAAAAGCCTTCCCCATAGAGTCTTGTGTGGTCGATTCGGTCAAAAGGGCGTCTCTGGGTGGTCCGCGTGCGCCCCTTCCCGCCCATCCTAGCAACCTTAGGAGGAGCACTTGAACCCAGGAGGTGGTCAACCCGATGATCGGCATTGTTAACCCTGTCAACAAATAACCCAAATCTATTATCGGCTTCCTTCTTCCGATCCTGTCGCTCAGGTACCCAGAGAAGGACTTGATGAAACTGGAGGCGCCATCAGAGAGCCCCTCGATCAGCCCTAATACACCCGGGCCTGCTCCCAGCTCAAGGGTTATGAACAAGGGAAGCACCGCTGTAACCATTTCATGATTCGTGTCGCTGCACAGGCTAGTCAGCCCCAGAAAGAATACGTTATTGGAGAGCCACCGAGGTCTCATGTTGACACCGCAAGCATGGCGAGCATGTCCTTTGGATATCTTTAACTCTTCGTTAAGGCCGTCCATCAGAAGGCCTGTTTGAGCGGCACGTACACCATCTTTATATGTTGCCATAGCGAAGATGACCTACATCGATTCAAGAGGCCCATCGACGCTAACCTTTTATTCTCTCTTCTTGCCTTGTTTCCTTGTTACATATGTTGAAGGATGCCTTCTGGTGAGGGTTCCTTGGGTTTCGGACTTCAATTCCGCTGTATCCAAGGTTGCAACGATTGCTGTATGTGGAGGGGATACCAAAGGATCAGTGGATTCAATGCGGGTATGGAAACGAAGGACGAGATGGTCACATATGACAAGACGTTGGGCAAAGAGGGGGTCGTGGAAATAGAGGCTTGGGAACTACCCAAGGTCATCAAGCTTATCAGGAAAATGAGAAATAGAGTAGATGAAAACGGAAGGCCCATAGATTACAAGATACTTCCGGCCAGAGGAGTGAGCGCGAAAGGGAAAGAGGCGCCAGAGATCATCATATCCTACTGGCTTATGGGTAGGGATGAAAACGGGGATATCTGCCCTTTTCTAAGCACTACAACTGAGAATCAAAGGACGGTAGATGGCGCCCTAAGATGCCTGATCTACGAAGACAGGCCGCTTCGGTGCAGGGCGTACCCACTTCGTGAAGTGTTCGTTGACGGAAAGACTGGTATCAAGATGGCTTGGCTAGACGTGGGCTGCCAATGGGTAATAGAGAATCTGCTTGAAGGGAAAGATTGGTTGAAGAAGCCGTTTCCTTTACAAAGGGTTAGAGGTATAGACTATGGCGCAACGATAAGGCTTCAATCTAGAAGTGGGTTCGACGTTAATACGACTACTCTTTGGGCATACGCGACTGGCGTCTATGGGAAATCCGACCAGCCGCCGGAGGTTTACATAGGTTGGGTGAAGATAGGACAGGACTAGGGGGCACTTGCCCGCCTAGGTGGCTCTTCCTCTTGTTCTGGTCTAGTTATCTTCATCGTTAGCAGGTCTTCGGTCTACCTTAAGCTATTGAACCAAATGAATGTATCAAGTTCCGGTTATGCCTACTGCACAAAGATGGTCAGTTGAAGATGGACCGGGCGGGACTTGAACCCGCGGACTCTCGCTTGCGAAGCGAGCATTTTACCAACCTAAACTACCGGCCCACCCCACCGAGTTCCTATGTCGGAGAAGCCTATGATTTAAGTAGTTGTGCTATAGGTTCATGCGTGATGGTGTCCCTGGTGACTTGTGATGTAATTGGTTATCCGTCGACGACAGGAAACTTCCCAGCGGTGAGCGACGTGATCGTCATCCTCCCTCTAGTGGAGTCTTCCAGAGGGGTCCGTTCGCCCGTCGGCGGCCGTCGCTCCACACGCCTTTGGGTCCTGTAACGGGATCAGTGAACAGGTCATGTATTAACCTTTGATGCGCATGACCTTCCTCTTGCCCAATACTGACCAGTATTCCACTTCGACACCTGGTTGTAGCCTTTCCCTAATTTCGCTGTCGACCAACGATGTTTCGAACGTTTCGTAATTTTCCAAATCCATTATCTGCACTGACATCGGTGAGATGGATATTACTTGACCGCTTCTCTTGTCTATATTGGGGACGTCTATCCTGGAGGAAGAAGGACCCACATAACTTTTCTTCGACCCCGTAAAGATGCCTATGGCGGCCAGCCTGATCTTCGCGCTACCGTGTTTGCCGGGTTTGCTCTTGTCGGACTGTACCACCCTGCATGGTTCGTCGTCGAGGATGACATATGAGCCCTCCTTGATCTCTCCCAGGTCCGCTGGATGGCTCAACGTAACTCAGGGCTAAAGAGCTTTTCGGCCCTCATATAAGCTTTAGATGGGATGATGTCTAGGTTCTAAGCCTACGTATGAATACGATGCCACCTATCGAGACCACGACGGATGCTGCCATACCTCCCATCAGAAGGTAAAACGCAGAGTAATCGACATGCCATGTAGTTTCTATGATAAGGGGGGAATCAACTGTAACGGATGGGGCTAGGCGTAGTGAACCGTTGACCTTCCAACCCTCGAAGATATCGTAAGTCAGGAAGGAAGTCTCAACGCGGTCGGAGACCAACTCGAGCTTGAGGGTGGTCCCGGAATCATACCATCCAGGCTGCGTAATAGTGGGATGCACGGAGTCGATGGTGACTAGGTATTGATCTTTCCAGATCGCCGTATATGTTAACGGTGCAGTGACGTTGACGTCCCTGACGCTAGCGGGGTCACCATCGTTCCAAGAAACGAACACCCGTCTGCTGGAATTGTCAGGCATGATTGTGCATTCAGATATGCCGAACGTAGCTACACTCGATTCGTTTTGCCATCCCGACCCGAAGGTCGATGAGAGGGGAGATGTGACGTTCAGGTAGTACTGTCTCTGCCACATGGCCTTAAAGGTGTAAGCGCGCCGAACTACTAAGGAAATGGAGGGAGAAGTGGAGTGCTCTGGCCAATCTGTCTCCCAACCCACGAAAATCAAACGGGTCAAATTGTCATAACTAACCTCGGACGCCACCGATAGGAAGACCGTGGAATTCTCATCGTACCATCCCCCTCCGTTCGGGCCGCCGGCGATGGATGAAAGATTGATGTAATACTGGCTAACATAAGCGATTGTTATCACCCCGTTATCCGTTACATGGATGGCCCCGTCGGAAGCTAGGGTCCATCCATCCGTATCCGAGTTGAACTTGGGTGGCATGACCAACACGTCGCCTAAATTCTGCAAGCCAGAGTGTTTGAACCGAACCTGTGCCATTCTATCTGTTATGTAATATGGGAATGAGAAGGTATGGTCGGAATCTGGAGCGAACAGGAAGGTATGGTTGGCCGGGTAGGAAATGCCATCGACATAAATGGACACAGGAAGGTCGCTCCCCAACGAGCAGATCGTTACGTTGTAACCCAGTATCATGGTGAAGTTTATGGTGATACTGTCAGACCCGACGATGAAGAAAGATGGGTCGTCCTTGCTTGGATACATCGTAGTGGGAGGAATTACTTTAAACCTATATGCATCTCCAAAATTGAAGGGTAAGACGATGGTGGTCTGACCTAACTGATCGGTCATCCCGGAAGAGACCATTTCTCCATCTGAACCGAAGACCTCCACCGTGGCTCCTTGCACACGGCCTGAAGGGCCAGAGATGTTGAAGGTGACGTTGCCCCTAAGAATTGCCATTTGAGGGTCTCCATAAAGGACGGTCGCGATCAGTGGGCGAAGGCTGATGTACTCTGCGGGATTCGAGCTAAGATAGTTGCTACGAGCATAGGATAGGCTTTCCCCAATGTAATTTCCCCTATACCCTCCATTAAAGGTATGGTTATAGAAGGAGTCGATGAGATGGCCGATCAGTTCCTTAAACCAGTTCTCTGAAAAATAGGTGCTGCGTGTCTCAGCTATTATGGCCGCCGGGCCAGCCGTAGCCTTCATGATCGGAGACACTAGATCGGAGGTGGTGACGTTGAGCTGATAAGACACATAGATGGCCTTCCCGTTAGGGGAGAAGCCGTTGTCGAATACTATCTTGTACCCCAGCTCTTTTGGCGGGATGAAGGTCAGACTGAAGTTATATTGAAAACGGCCGTAGTCTACTACCAAGTTTCCCGAAGGGTCCTTGATATAAATGTCCATCCCGTCTGTAGCTTGGCTAGATATATTACCATTCAGATATAAGATGGAGCCGGGAATGGGGAACTGGACTATCCAGTAATAGCTTTCGTTAGGTGAGATCGTCTGAGACCACATTCCACGAGAGTTTTCGGTCGAGTTAGCCCACACCGTGCCATCTATGGCACCGCTCAGCCCCGAGGCCATCCATACGATGGACGGAAGGTCGCTGTTGATCAGAGCGGCGTCGTGATAGGAATAAAATGAAGAAGTCAGAGCATAATGGCCATTCGGGTTCTCGGGGTCGTATTCGGTTCCCCATAAGGAGTTTAGGATGCTACTTGCTCCGATGTTGACCAACGTCCTTCCTTGGTTAAGCGCATCGACTACAGAGGATTCATCAGGTGTCGATGTGAAGATAGAGGAGGTGTTCCAGGACTCGAAGTACCGTTGTCTAAGGAGCTCCAACTGCACACCATAGGAGAAGGCCGGAAGGCCGCCGTAGGAGTAAGTCATATTGATGCCTATCTGAAGAAGCGTGAGAGAAGAATTGGGCGACCTTTCGAATTTCACTATCCTTGAGACCATGTTCTGCATTCCGGACAGGTCATCTGCAGGTAATCTACCCAAGGAGACCTGCCTCATCACGTTCTGTAAGTTGGCGGTATTGGCGTCGTACCTGCCGGAGGTCGAGTTAAACCAGTCGTTATCTATGGTGGCATAATAGATGTCGGATGGAACGTACCCTTCATATGAAGATGGATAACCGAACCAGATAGCGTCGGAATCTCCTGTCGGATCAAAGATATATCTCATGGGTACGGTCTTGACACCCCCACCAAGTAGAACCCATCTCGTGCCCAACTCGTTATACGCATGAACGATAAATGTGCGTATCTTGGCCGCCAAGTCGGCGCCGGGATAGCTGGCTGCTATCTCCTCGGTTGTCACGAGTTGGGCCGTTACTCCGTTGGAGTTCTTCCAATCAACCAGCTGTTGAAGCGCAGGTTGCAGGGCTACCGAAGTGATTACTATATATGGAATGATCTGAGTTGCTCGTGTAGTAGTGGATGACGTAATGTTTACGCTGGCCAACGTGATGCTAGTTGCCAGCAAGCACACAGTAAAGGCCAACTTGTAATGTCGAACGCTTGGCATCGAAGGGGTGGAAACGAAACCGTAATTAAACCTTGGCAAGACAAACAAAATTGAGCAACTGAACAACCACTGAAACAATTCCAACATTATTGGCCCAGTCTTCCGTCAGCTACAAATGTTGCTAGAAAGTCTCCTGAAATATTGGCTTCCTAACCTCGACTCAACGTTCGGCGTAACGATCATGAGGGCGTTAAGAGGCCGTTCGGTTCATCCCCTGAGGACCACTTATGTGCTTGATCATGGCTTCCCTTTCATACCAACCATAAAAGCGCGGATGCTTTGACTTGCTTATCGAGTGCATCGAATAGCGTGTCCTGTCAAGACGATGCCTCACTATCAACTTCGCTGGATACGTACGACCAGTGCGAAGATTCTTGTTACGCCTAATAATGATCGTTCCTTGGCCGTTGCACCTTGGGCACGTGACGGAGGGGCCATATTCAAGTTCTTCTTGTATGTGTTTCCTCTTATAGGCTCTAGTTATCTCATACTGTCGATGCCTATACTCCGCGTTCGTGCTGCGGAGACGTCTCATTAAGTTTGCCATGTATCCAGGATGCGTAATCCTGAAAAGCTTCCCGGCGCACTTGGGCGAACAGACATCCGACCTGAGGTGAGGCCTCTTAGCCATAATGGGACCACCACATACCGTACAAGCGCCCAAGGTCGAAAGCGGGTCTCCGCTTGATTTGGATGATACCGTCGATGAAGCGAATGACGTAACATGTGGGTCTGACCTTCCTTGCGCTAGACCGTCCAGTCTAGCGGAAATGGCCTTTCCTTCTGATGTCAGGCGTCCTGTTGGGTGTCTCCCAGTCCTGTTCCCAACCAACCTGTCCCTTAGAATACATATGATCAACGAGACCGCCCTGGTGATCTTCAAGAGAGGAGAAGCCACATCTGCCATTTCCGGTTACGAGGGAGAACCGTATTTTTCCTCATTTTAGGAAATGGTATATAGATTTCCTGATACACATGTCAAACTGGACGGACAAAGATGAGTGCTTTTTCGATAGGCATGAAAACACGGAGGCCTGTATGCGTTTCGTGAAGTTGTAATCATCACGATCAGACGGCGCCACCTAGGACGCAATATGTTGCACTTTCTCCATGTCGATTAGAATAGATAGAAATTCAAAGATTGAGTTTGCCATGGGGTGTCAATTTGTGGCATCTCAGTCCTCTAGCAGACGAACCTAAAACTTAATTAATAATATTCTTCGGTGGATGGTTCGCCTGTGGCCGCCATCGTATAGTGGTAGTATCGGGGCCTGTGGCCCGGAAGAGGCAGATAGCCCTGGGCAAGGGTTCGATTCCCTTTGGCGGCCTCATCTAGCTTGCTTAGATCTACCCTGAAGTCGGAGAAAGGTCGTCCATCAACGAACGAAGGCGATGGACGGTGATGGCAACATATATGGGCGCGGGTCGGAGAAGTACAAATGGTTCGCATGTTTCCATGGGAGGCTGTGAAGGACGATATTCAGTGAGCCTCGTTACACTCTGTTAGGAGATATCCTATATGTGAAGGTAGGAGATGAGATCAGCCTAGAATGTAATCGCAGAGCTAGATATCTATTTGAAAAGATGAGGGGCATCGAAGGGATCACAGAAGCTACCGTCGCCTACGGAAGCTTGGCGTGTAAGCTAAACTTGGGGACTATCAGGCCTGAAGACGTAGTTAAAGAGATGAATCGGGCTTGGCGAGCTTATGCGGAGAAAGACGATTCGGGAAGGCTAATCCGCGTCCCTGCGTGCTATGAAGAGCCGTTCGCACTCGACCTCGATTGGATAGCCGTACGAAGCAAGTTATCCAAGGGAGAAGTCATACGGATTCATTCTCAGAAAGTATACACGTGTATGATGTTGGGATTCTCTCCCGGATTCGTATATCTAGATGATGTGGACCCCGTTATTGCTTGCCCCAGGCTGGAGACCCCAAGGTTGAAAGTTCCCTCTGGGTCCGTCGGGATAGGAGGGGAACAGACCGGGATTTATGGAGTTGAGGGCCCTGGTGGTTGGAGGATCGTCGGCAGAACCCCTCTCACTACGTTCAATCCATACGTCGATCCGCCTACACTTGTGGCCCCAGGAGATAAGGTAAAGTTTGAACCGATATCGACCAAGGAATTCGAATACATAAAGTCGAGCTTTCGGAAGCCTTCATTCGAACACAAGGGGATCCCGATCTTCGAAGTCCATCAGCCAGGGGTGCTGACCACAATTCAGGACAGAGGGAGGACCAATCATCGTCATTACGGTGTCCCGAGGTCGGGTGGGCTGGACCCACTATCTCAATCACAGGCAAATTACATAATTGGCAACACGGCAGAAGACCCAACGCTGGAGGTCATCGGAGGACACTTCAAAGCGGTGGCTTTGTCGGCATCAGTCGTATGCGTTACAGGTGCTAAAGTGGGGCTGACCCTGGATGGAAAGGTCATGCCTTCATACGAAGCGATATCGTTGGAAAGGGGGAATGAAATAGCCTTGGGGGGCCCATCGCAGGGGTTTATCAATTACATATCGGTGGCTGGAGGCTTCGAAGGAGAGTTCATCTTAGATAGTTATTCAACTTGCCTTAAAGGGGGTTTCGGAGGGTATGGGGGGAGGACGCTCAAGTCTGGTGACGTGTTATACGCATTAAGGCTTCCCGAGCAGGTGCAACCTATAACCGTAAGTGAAGGTCGAAGAGTGCAGCTCCCATCTAATGGTATCACCATGCAGGTCGTCCCAGGGAGCGTGGAGGGATACAGACAAACATGGCTTGACTTTATTTCCTCTAAGTTCTTGGTGACCTCCGCATCCGATAGGATGGGGTGCCGTCTACGCGGTACTTCTCGTCTTACAGCTGAGCAAGGTGCCCTATTGACGTATCCCACATACCCCGGGTACGTTCAGTTGCCTCCTGACGGAGATCCTATAGTGCTACAGCAGGACTGTCAAACGACAGGAGGATATATGCTGCTGGCTTATGTGCCCCCATATGAGATGTGTAAATTCTCCCAAGCGAAGCCGGGTGCTACAATAAGCTTCCGTGAAGTGGGTAGAGAGGAGGTCATAGAAGAGACAGTTCGTTTCGAAGAGACTCTGCGCAGTTACTTCTCAGTTCGCAACCCCTAAGGACGTACATTCCCGCATGCTTCCTCCTTTCATCCAAAGAATACGGTCTGTTAATCGATCGGTGAAACGACATGGCATTGATCATGACGGAAGGTAGTTCCGTTCGCTGATGATGCCTTCGCTTTCATCATAATTCAGCTCCTTACAGGCCCAAGATGAAGGCGGGCCTAAATTTCCGAAATCTGAGAGGCATCACAGGAGCACACCGACCACTATCGTATTGTAGCAAAGAAAGAGACATCCAACGGACGCTTGTATAGATAGCGGCAGTTCTATGAGATATTCATGTAGTTTAGAGGTAACGACTTATCCTTCATGGGGAGGCTTGGAGATCGTAGGTCAACGATCCCATTCTTTTCAGCCCATACTAACGTCATCGTTTCGAATATTCCGCAAGTCGGTGGCGGCGGAGAGTATCTTAAGGAAGTTGGAGCTTCCGCCTCGGATCCATCGGTCATCGCTTGTGGGCTGTGGCGCAAAGGATGCCCTGACGTTGAGTTGTAAGAATTCCTAAGGGATGTAATCGTCGTCCTGATAACTGTGGTTATTGCGTGACGTCTTAATAGGGGCACTAACGACGAATGCTGGTGTCCGACCGAGGGGGGTAGTCGACGCAGTACTTCGAAGCGGCGCAAGCGGGCCAACGAAGGACGGATGAAGCCCAAAGACTCCTGTCCAAATTCACTGGGTTCGCGAGAGGGGCCATCTTCTTGAAACGCGATATACGAAGTTTTGAGCCGGTAGGAGAAGAGAACTTCTACGCGGTCATAGAGATAAACCCCGGTACGGTTATGATCCTGCTGGTGGATGCAGAAGGCAACGCTAAGGCCATGTCCGCTTACATAGGGAAGATCCGGGCACGAACGATACTTGAACAGATGGAAGCTTCGGGCATCAAGAAGTACGAAGGTATTCTGAACTTCCCTCTCTAATCCTTCAAGATCGTCATGTAGCTGGCATAGCCAGTCTTGTCCAAGGCCTTTCGTATGGCATCGATGCTCACCTTTTGTGGATCATAGTCCACGAAGACTTTGTTGAGCATGATGGCTGTCTTGACGTCCTTGACCCCTTCTAGCTTGCCGACGTGCTTTTCTATGATGCGTGCACAGGTGGCGCAATCGACTTCTCTCACCATGAAAGTGACCCTTGCGCTCCTTTCGGACCTAGACATGGTTTATTACGCTCACACCTTATGATTGAGGCCAAGAAGCCAGCCAGAGAGTACGGTCTTTGCTAGACGATTGCTGGTTATGGCAACCTGCGCAGGCTTTACTACTCATCGATGATCCTCCAGCATCTTTGCGATAACTCGTCTTACAGATCTTTCTATCAGGTCCGCACATTGCTTGTAGCTGACGTCGTTAGTCGAAGGATCTGGGATGTCTTCATCGAAACCATTTGCGAACTCGTTTAAAGTGAATGTGTGGCCCGCCATGAACGGATAATCCCTAAGTATCCTCTCTTTCTGCTTCTTCGTCATTGTCAGAATTATTCCGCCTTCTGCTAGACTGAGCGTAAACCTCTTCGACCTGTGGGTGGAAACATCAACCCCCCTAGCTCGCATCGTTTCTAGGGCTTCTTCGACTGGAGGCATTCCATCTGAGGCGTCAAGACCAGCGGAGTTGACGGAAAAGGCAGTGACTCCCAGCTCTGAAAGCGTCTTCTTAGCTATCGCTTCAGCCATGGGGCTTCTACATGTGTTTGCAGAACAGACGAAAACAACCTTCGACGTAGAATTCATTTGAACGATCGCCCATAGAGGATGCTCACGAACAATGTATAACGGTTTGCGCCGAATTGTGTACACCCGCGCATTCCCCTTTATTGAATTACTTCGTACTTATCTAGACAGAATTGGAAGATGATTGATGAGAATCGCGTTCCCATCAAATGTTTGTATTCTGTAGTTATTCCTTCGATCGACTTTATTACATGGGCTTGGTGGCACGCGCAGATTGGAGCTTGCGAAGACGGACTCAGACATAGACTTATTAAATGAGGTAAGAATACTGAACCGTGTCGTCGCTCGGCTGCATTATAAACGTTCTCGACTTTGAACATCCTCATGTAAGGTCTCTATATGAAGAAGGGCTTTGGGGCTTCCCAGATACACGAAAGGGTTTGAACCGCAAGAGGTGGAGAGCATTGAGGGAAGGGACACCGATATTTCTCTATGGTCATTATAGGGGGAGAAGGGGCATATTCTTGAAGGGTGAGCTCGTAGGAGCCCCCTTTGAGGATGGTAAGCCCGTTCATTATTGGATACAGAACCCGACCGGTTATCCTCTAAAAATAAGGTTGAGGCTGGATGGAGAGACGGATCCTTCTAAAGTTGCGCCTCTGGAGAAAGGGGAACTGGCCCTGGCGTTTGGGATCCCCCTTTTTAAGCCTCAAATGGAACGCTGGTCATTAGTGGTCTTCGGCGATGACGTTGTCGGTGCGACATATCCATACTTCAGATTCGAGAGATTAGTGGCCGAATTCATGCTAAGAAATAGATGCAAGATTGATGAAGTGAAGCCCGACCATGAAGACATAAAGAAGGCCATCCATCAGATGGGTTTGATACAGGCTAAGGTCAGTGAAATGGAAGCGTCGCTTGATGGCTACAGACTGGATGTGGTTTGGAAGCGTGTGCAGAGGGGGGTGCCTTATATTGCATTCGAGGTTCAGGTGGGCGGGAGTCTCAACGATGCTCTAACCAAGCTCAAACACGCCTTCGATATGTGGAACTCCAGGCCAGTGTTGGTTACCACGGAAGTCGATGCCGAGAGGGCCAAAGAAATCGTCTCTGGCTCCTTCCACGAGATAATGAACGAAATCAGGATAGTTGACTGGAGAGACATTAAGAAGGCCTATGACCTAAAGTCCCAATACAAGAACTTCGAGTCGAAGCTAGGTTTGATATGAGTTCGACGTTATGAACTTACCTCAAGAAGTACGATCAGAACCATCAGCGGCCGTATTATCAAGCATTCCGACATCATGGTCGATCGTTCTGATGACATTCCTTTAGGATAGACGAAGCCTCGGCCAGAACCGATGAAGATCTCAATCGGGGACGTCGAAGTAAGTCGGTCTATTCGCTAAAAGACATTCAAGCTGTCTGGTGTTCGTACTTAAGTGTCTTGATTATTGGAAGTCTGATATAACGTCAACCGCTCTACATTTCTGCGACGGTGGCCGATAATGGCTTTGAGGACGACGGTAAGATGTAAGTTATACGTCCAAGTTGTACACTAGCTTACAACAGGGATGAGAAGGCATACGCCGTGTATAGGAAATTGCGCCCTCATGTGTCGCTCCTTTTGATGGACGCGTTGGACGGTTAGTGACGGCGGGCTGAACTGGTCGGTCCTTGCGAACCTTCCAGCGTACACCCCCGTCCTATCAACCCGATCTTCTATCGGAGTCCTTCTCCGCCCCCAACCCCCTTCTTGCGAAGAGAATTGGAAGGCGGACGGCTGTCTCTTCTCGGGAGAGGCTTCCCCCTTAGATGCTTTCAGGGGTTATCCTCAACGGCTTAGCTGCCCGGCAGTGCCCTGTCGGACAACCGGTACACCAGAGGCCGCGTTGCCCTGTTCCTCTCGTACTGAGGGCAACCTCCCCTCAGACAACCTCCGCCCCCATCAGGTAGAGACCGACCTGTCTCACGACGGTCTAAACCCAGCTCACGTTCCCCTTTAATGGGCGAGCAGCCCCACCCTTGGCCCCTGCTGCAGGACCGGGATGGGAAGAGCCGACATCGCAACTGTACCCACCGTTTCCGGTGGAGTTAGACTATGTCTTCACCCTTCCTAGCGCGAGAAGGGGTCGGCGTATGATGGCAGTACTGAGCTGCCATCTCATCAGGAGTTTTCTCCTTCAGTCGTTACGGGGTCATGACGGACATCATCTTTCTGAACGAGTGAGATCTTGTTCGATGAATCGTGTGAGTGAATGCGTTTGTACATCATCCTACACACCTTATGTTCAAAAAGCGCTATTGGTCCATCAGACTTCCCACGGCGTTACCCTATCTCTTCTTCCCCAGAGGTTGAAGGGCTTCGCCGTTATAAGCCGATGCTATGACCCACATTACTGCGGTCATACCCCAAACTTGAGGTACCAAACCGCGGGGTCGATAGGAGCTCTCGCCCGCGACGAGCCTGTTATCCCTAGGGTAACTTTTCTGTCGTCTCCAGCCCCCAGTAGTGGGGACATGGAGGTTCGCTAGGCCCGGCTTTCGCCTCTGGATCCGATGCTTTTAGGGATCCAGTCAGGCCGGCTTTTGGCCTTGCCCTCTATGGCGGGGTTCTGACCCGCCTGAGCCGACCTTTGGGCCCCCTTGATATCTTTTCGAGGGGGTGCCGCCCCAGCCGAACTGCCCACCTGCCGTTGTCCTATGGCATCGCCATAGTTAGCGACGCAGTCGTGGAAGGCTGGTGTTACATTGGTGCCTCCAACGTCCCCGAAAGGACGTCCTCGACGGCTCCCAGCTACGCTCTGCATCTGCGGCCGCATCGCAGCAACAAGCTGCAGTAAAGCTCCACAGGGTCTTCTCTCCCCGATGGGGGTTGATGGACTGTTCGTCCACCTTACGTGGGTTCGCCGGGTTACAGGCGGGGACAGCGGGGCCCTCGTTGGTCCATTCATGCACGTCGGAACTTACCCGACAAGGCATTTGGCTACCTTAAGAGAGTCAGAGTTACTCCCGGCGTTAAGCGGCCCTTAGCCCGGTTGGACCCGGGTTTTAGGTACCGCCACTGGCCAGGATTCAATGGCTATACACACCCTTTCGGGCTTGCAGCCATCTGTGTTTTTATTAAACAGTCGGGACCCCCTAGTCACTGCGACCTGCGGCTCCATCTCATCGATAAAGCCGCAGGCACCCCTTATACCGAAGGTACGGGGCTAGTTTGCCGAGTTCCCTCGCCTATGGTATACCCGATACGCCTTAGGCTTCTCACCTAGGGGCACCAGTGTCGGTTCTCGGTACGGTCTTAGAAACTCCTCTTCGACCTTGTTTTCAATGTCCCCTGGAATCGGGAGTACCCACCTAAGCGGCAGGCTATTCTCGCCTCGATGTGGTTCTCGTCATTACGACACTCCCCACACCTCGGACGATTAAACAGGGCGACGGCCCTGCACCCCCTGCCCGGAGGCAGCAAGGTCGAATGTGTCTTGCGACGCGGAGCCTCTAAGGCACTTGAATGTTAACAAGTTTCCCTCTTCGCGTATGACCCTTTCGGGCTACGCTTAGGACCGGCTAACTCCTGGCTGACGACGCATTGCCAGGAAAACCTTGCCCTTTCGGCGGCTGGGATTCTCACCCAGCTTCGCTGCTACTACCGCCAGGATCTGCACTTGTAATCGGTCCACAGGACTTCACAGCCCTGCTTCCCCCCGATCACAACGCCCACCTACCACACGCTTCTAAGGAAGCGGTCCAGAGTATCGGCGAATGGCTTGAGCCCCGTCCATCTTCGAGGCCTCCATGCTCGGCAGGTGTGCTGTTACGCACTCTTTGAAGGATGGCTGCTTCTAAGCCTACCTCCCTGCTGTCTTGGCACGGGGACGCTCTTTAGCTTGACACTTAGCCATTACTTCGGGGCCTTAACTCTAGTCTGGGTTAACCCCCTCTCGGTTATGAGGCTTACCCCACATAAACCCACCTCCGAGCTTCTACTGAGCCCGCTCCTTCGGAGTTCGAATGAGAAGTGGATCCTTTCGGATCCTTGCTTCTCTATCGGTGCTCTACAGAGCAGGCGACATCCGCTCAGGAATGGCTGAGACCATCTTCGGTGGGAACTAGCTATCACCAGGCTAGATTGGCTTTTGGCCCCTTGTCTCGAGTTTGGGGAGGGAATTGCACGTCACCACCCTTTCGGACCTCCACCAGGCTTTCGCCCGGCTTCATCCTACTCAAGACAAGATCGCCTGGTTTCTAGTCTTTCCCCCATGACTCAAGGGCCCTATTGGGACCCCTTCCCTCACATCTTTCGATGCTGCGGAACTTCGGTTTCCCTTCGCCTACGGGCTTCTAACCCTTAAGCTCGCCATGAAGGAAAACTCCCTGGCCCGTGTTTCTAGACGGAACACGTCACCTTGGACTTTCATCCCAAGCATGACCCTTGCGGACCAAACTTGGAATTCAAGTCCTTTCAGGCGACGTACGTCTGTAACCGCCTGGTTTCAGGCTCTTTTCACCCCCCTTCCGGGGTTCTTTTCAGCTTTCTCTCACGATACTATTGCGCTATCGGTCTTGAGGTGTATTTAGCCTTGGAGGCTGCTTTCCCCCATCTTCCCTAGCCACTGCCAAGGCCAGGTACTCTTCTCGACAGCGATGGCCTTCTCCCCTTTCGTCTACTGGGGTGTCACCATCTACGCCGGGTCGTTCCAGACCACTTCGACTAGAAGAAAAGGTCATCATATGCTGTCGAGCACACTACATCTCCACCACATCACTGCGGCGGATTCGGTTTGGGCTTTCCCCTTTTCGATCGCCTCTACTAGGGGGATCTCATTTGATTTCTCCTCCACGTGGTACTCAGATGCTTCCTTTCCCACGGTTCGCTATCCCAACCTTCAGGAAGGGATAGTGAAGGGATTGCTCCCCTCACGTGAAGTCACATTCGGGCATCCCCGGATCGAAGACTGCATGCGTCTCCCCGAGGCTTATCGCAGCTTGCCACGCCCTTCATCGCCACTCAAGCCTAGCCATCCACCAGACGGCGTCGTTGCGCCCATCGGGAGCGATACATTAAGGCTTGCGCGTTCCTATACACGGCGTTAATCGCGGACGGAGATCAGATGCCTTCCGCTGCGCCCTTCACCCGACACCTACGATGTCGAGTTGCATCCAACGTAAGCAACCGAGTTGCACGCCACATTTCGCAGCCAGTAACGTCGTATTCTCCTGTCTGTATCTTAGGAGGTGATCCGGCCGCACGTTCCCGTACGGCCACCTTGTTACGACTTTTCCCCCCTTACCGACCCAGGATTCGATGCCGCCAAGACGACGCCACCTCGTCCTGAGCCAACTCGGGTGGAACGACGGGCGGTGTGTGCAAGGAGCAGGGACGTATTCACCGCGCGGTGTTGACGCGCGATTACTAGGGATTCCAGATTCATGAGGGCGGGTTGCAGCCCTCAATCATAACTGGGATAGGTTTTGAAGGATTGCCTTCCTCTTTCGAGGTCGGAACCCGTTGTACCTATCATTGCAGCCCGCGTGTGGCCCAAGGGTTTCGGGGCATACTGACCTGCCGTGGCCCCCTCCTTCCTCCACCTTAGCGGTAGCGGTCCCTCCAATTAGCCCCACCATCCTTTCGGGTGTTGGTAGCAACTGGAGGCAGGGGTCTCGCTCGTTTCCTGACTTAACAGGACGCCTCACGGCACGAGCTGGCGACGGCCATGCACCTCCTCTCAGCTTGTCTGGTAATGTCTTTAGCATGACCTTCATTCTGCTGTCACCCTTGGTAAGGTTCCCGGCGTTGACTCCAATTGAACCGCAGGCTTCACCCCTTGTGGTGCTCCCCCGCCAATTCCTTTAAGTTTCAACCTTGCGGTCGTACTCCCCAGGCGGCAGGCTTATCGGCTTCCCTGCGGCACTAGGGAGGCCCGTAGCCTCCCTATCACCTAGCCTGCATCGTTTACAGCTGGGACTACCCGGGTATCTAATCCGGTTCGCTCCCCCAGCTTTCATCCCTCACCGTCGGGCGCGTTCTAGCGGACCGCCTTCGCCACTGGTGGTCTTCCATAGATCAAAGGATTTTACCCCTACCTATGGAGTACCGTCCGCCTCTCCCGCCCCCTAGCTCCGCGGTATCCCCTGCATTCCAACGGTTGGGCCGTTGGATTTAACAAGAGACCAACGAAGCCGGCTACGGATGCTTTAGGCCCAATAATCGTCCTGACCACTCGGGGAGCTGGTATTACCGCGGCGGCTGACACCAGGCTTGCCCTCCCCTTATTCCTCAGGCTATTTAGACCTGAGAAAAGCCACCCTCAGCGGATGGCACTCGGTATGGCCTTATCGCACTTTCGTGCAGTGTAAAGGTTTCGCGCCTGCTGCGCCCCGTAGGGCCTGGACCCTTGTCTCAGTGTCCATCTCCGGGCCCCTCCTCTCAGAGCCCGCACCGGTTATAGGCTTGGTGGGCCACTACCCCACCAACAACCTGATCGGCCGCAGTCCCATCTTGAAGCGACTGAATGGGCGTGCCCATCCAGCCCTTTCGGCTTAGAGCCATTCCAGAACTCCGAGCCTGCCACGGATTAGCCCCAGTTTCCCGGGATTGTCCGTGTCTTCAAGGTAGGTTGACTACGTGTTACTGAGCCGTGTGCCACGCCTTCCACAGCCGGAAGACGTTCGACTCGCATGGCTTAATCCCATACCGATAGCAGTCAGGTCCGGCAGGATCAACCGGATTCGGGAGAACGACGCTACTGGCTTTTGCGAGAGGCACGCAACTCAATTGCTCAGATTCAATCCCTATCAGGGTTGAACCCTCATCATGTACGCACATCAGGAGGTTGTCGTTTCACAGTCGGGCTAGACCCGCCTCGGCGACAACGCCGCCATTACAATGTGCAAAACATAAGCCATAGTCTAGCCCGATATAAGCTTTTATCGGGTTGCTGGCGCTGAGAATTACAACATATGTTGTAAGGTCCTAGGTCAACCGCTAGTACTTGTTATATTCTCATAACTACATTGCCGAGGCTATCAAAAAAATGAACGAAAAACTCTGATTCGTCTCGGGTCACCACGTATCTGTCCAGTCGGCCATGCCTAAGGACTTGTCACTAGGTATGATAGGACGTGCAGCACCGCGGCGGAGTATTGGCTATATAATCCAAGTTGATTTCTGTTGTTGTTATTATTGCAACATTCGTCCTAACTGCCAAATTTCTGGCGAAGTCTCTTAGATCTGTGGTTGGCGCTGTCACATATCGTAATAATGATAACTGCCGAACGAGGGTTGTTCCATTTATCTATACCAACCGACCAACGGGGGTAGTATTTACGTGGTCAACTTATTTATATGTCGTTCTTAGAGAACCGTTCTGAGAGCTGCCATGGAAGAAGGATCCACAGACGACCGCCTCGCCCAACTAAGGTCCGCGATTGAAAGGGCAAAAGAAGGAGGTGGTATGGAAGAGATCGATAAACAACATCGTAGAAACAAGCTAACGGCCCGTGAACGAGTTGACCTCTTATTGGATCCTCGGTCGTTCCTAGAGTTTGGCATGTTCGCGCAACATCATGTAGTAGATTTCGGCATGGCTGAGAAAAAAGCCTTTGGGGATGGTGTAGTCACGGGCGTAGGGAAGTGTAATGGAAGGGACATCGTCGTAGTGGCGCAAGATTTCACCTTCTTGGGCGGATCGTTGGGTTTAGTGCATGCCATGAAGGCCGCAAACGCGATCGAGAATGCGATGAAACTGGGCTTTCCAGTGGTGTTCATGAACGATTCGGGTGGAGCGAGGATACAGGAGGGAGTAGACGCCCTAAGAGGTTACGGTGACATCTTTTATATGAATACTAAAGCGTCCGGTGTGGTGCCACAAATAGCGGTGATCATGGGTCCCTGCGCTGGAGGCGCCGTTTATTCTCCAGCTCTCATGGACTTCGTCGTAATCGTGAGAGGAACGGGTTTCATGTTCATCACCGGGCCGAGAGTGGTCAAGACGACGACCGGGGAGGACACCGACGAACAGAAGCTTGGGGGTGCTGATGTACATTTTGCGAAGAGCGGAGTGGCGGACTTCGTCGCCGAAGACGATAGAGACGCCATTAGGATAGTGAAGAAATTGCTAAGTTACCTACCTCAAAACAACCTGCAGGATCCGCCTTACGTCAAGCCGGAAGACGAACCAGATCGGCAGTCGCTAGAATTGAACACGATCGTGCCAGAAGACCCACACAAGGCCTTCGATATGCATAAAGTCATCATGGCTATATTTGATGTGGGTAGCTTCTTCGAGGTGAAACAAGGCTGGGCCAAGAACGTCATAACGGGATTCGCTAGGCTCAACGGTCACGTCATAGGTGTAGTGGCCAACCAGCCAAATTGGGTGGCGGGAGTTCTGGACATCGACGCATCCGATAAGATCTCACGCTTCGTGATGTTTTGTGATGTCTTCAATATCCCGTTGGTTACCTTGGTAGACGTGCCCGGTTTCATGCCAGGTGTACGTCAAGAACACGGCGGTATAATTAGGCATGGTGCCAAGATCCTATACGCATATTGTAGAGCCACAGTCCCTAAGCTTACCTTAGAGATCAGGAAGGCATATGGAGGGGCTTACATCGCCATGAGCAGCAAGCATTTAGGTGCGGATTTCGTGGCTGCATGGCCCACTGCAGAAATAGCCGTAATGGGTGCGGAGGGCGCCGCAGAGATATTAGTCCGGAAGGAACTCGCTAACGCAAAGTCCCCTGACGAAAGGGACAAGATCATCAAGGAATTCGTTGAGGATTATAGAAGGCGTTTCGCTAACCCTTACTATGCAGCATCGAAGAATTACGTAGACCAGATCGTGGAACCGGCTGAGACGAGAATGGTGTTGGTGAAGGCATTGGAATCATTATTACCTAGGCGCACTCGCATGATAGGTGACCCTTCTAAGAAACACGGAAACGTCCCCGTCTAGTGATAGATGGTATGAATGACGTCGTTGAGACTTGTTGATGAGGAGCGCCGGGGATGGGACTCGAACCCATGAGGGCCTTGTAGGCCCATCAGCTTACCAGCCCTTTCTTGAGATCTCGAGGCTGACGCGTTGTATGGCGGCCGAAGGCCGAAGCCACTCCGCCACCCCGGCAGCTTCAGAGGTAGCTAGAAGGGCGTGTTTATTTAAGGGCTATGGGCGAAAGGCCATATTTGCTGAAGCTCGGCGGTTTGAGGATGAAATGGGGCTCCGGTCTGGGGTGGGCTATGATACAAGCCCACGGAGGGGCACTTTCTGATAGGAGCAGAGCGAAAGTGGATTCATGAACTTGTGAGGAAGCTGTATGAATGGTTCGGTGCCTTCGATGACGACTCCCGGTACGGGCTCCGCATCGTAGAAGCCTTTGGGCCATTTCCTTTTCAGTTCATGAAAGACAGATAAAGGAAGACGAAAGGGTTAGGCCGTCGTCTATGTCTTTTAACCGCGGGCCGTTCGCCTTTAGGAAAATCAGCCAAGATTATATGAACGAAAAATAAGTCGAGCCCAGGAGAGGCCCTCCTTTGCAATCTGAAGGCCCTTATGTAGATGAACGATTCCTGAAAGGGAAAGGATATGATGTCTTTAACGGAAACGAACTGATAGTTAAGGGGGCTTTGGAGGCCGGGATCACCATCGCCTCCGGGTACATGGGCTCGCCTTTGGCAGAGTTCTTCACCTTCGCCGAGAACTACAGGGAATGGTTGAAGGCTAGGGGTTTCTTTTGGGGGGCCGCTAAGAATGAGGCTGAAGGTGCGGCCAGACTGAATGGAGCTAGGGTTGCGGGTAGGGACGCCATGGCCGTGATGAAGAGCGTCGGTTTGAACGTGGCTTCCGATCCCCTTGAGATTTCGAACTATCAGGCAGCGGCTACAAGCGGATGGGGAGGGATAGTGGTGGTGGGGGACGATCCTCATGCATCAAGCACACAGGTAGCATCGAGTTCCCGTCTCCTCTTGCGCAAGCTGAAGATGCCGATCCTCGAGCCGAGCACCCCTCAAGAAGTAAAGGACTTCATCGGAGCCGCCTTGGAGCTCTCTAGAGCCTCACAGCTGATCGTGGGGTATCTGATCCAGACCTACCAAGCGGACGGGGTCGGGTGCGTCGAGCTTTACGAGAATAAGTACCCCGCTCTCGGCGAAGAGCGAATAGATATAGATAGGATAGATCAGATGAAGGGAACGAGCCTCCCACCCGTTACAGCGGAGCTGGAGAAAGACATCATCCTGAGGCGGATGCCCCAAGCGGTAAGATACGCCCGCGAAAGGGGCCTTAATATGGTGCTCCATGGTGACTCCCAGGAAAAGAGAAGGGAAGTGGGGTTTGTAACTTCTGGCCTAGCCTTCAACTACCTAGAGCATGCACTACACATCCTAGGGTTGGATGGGCGCTTTCCCATATTGAAACTTGGGATGGTCTATCCAATAGATGAAGAGGTTGTGAAGTCGTTCGCTAGGTCGGTGAATGCCATCTACGTGTTGGAGGAGAAGGAGCCCTTCATAGAGTCAGATGTGTGTTATGTCCTCAAAAACGCTTACCAAGAAGGGGAGATCGAATATGTAGAAGTGTGGGGAAAGAAATTCCCCGAGAGATGGGCAGGCTTCCCAGAATATGGGGGATTGGATCCCACGATGGTGATGGAAAGGGTTGGGAGGGTAGTGTTACGGCTGCCGATATCGTCATGGTAGAAGAAAGAGAAAAGGTCTTGCGAGAGCTCGTTCGGGTCAAAGAAGCTAACGGGCTTTTTGAAATCCCAAAGAGGCTCCCCGGTTTCTGCTCCGGATGCCCGCACAGAGGAACGGATAGCATAATAAAGTATCTGAGAAAGGAAAGCAAAGCGAATGATTTCCTCACCATCCCCGATATCGGTTGCTATTCGATGTCGGCTTTCACTCCTTGGAGAGAGTCCCACGCATTTAACGCTATGGGACACGCCGGCGCTTCTGCCGACGCCATGGAAGGCGTCAAGAACAAGAAGATCGTCCTGATAGGAGATGGAACGTTCGATCATGGCGGGAAGAATTCCATCCAAGAGGCGATAGAGAATAATCGTGATAGGATAACCATTCTGATGGATAACAAATGTGTGGCGATGACCGGGCATCAGAGATCTCTAACTACGGAGTACCTAGGCAAGGATAGAATCGTAGCAAACAGGCTTGAACCGATCATAAAGGGGATGGCGGCTGGACGGAAGGCTTACGTGAAGACGATCAACCCGGATGATAGACGCGGTTACATCAAAGAGATGAAAAAGGCCCTGGCCGGGATTGGTCCAACCATTCTGATATCCGAAAAGGAATGTGGGATAACCAAGGAAAGGAGGCGGAGGATGAACGGGGTGGGGGCTAAGAGCGAATTCATCAACATCGCCTCTGAGGTCTGCGAAAACTGCAGGGAATGCACCATGAATACGGGATGCCCAGGGCTTACATTAGTTTCAACCCCTTATGGCCAAAAGGTTGCGATAGATATGTCGATATGCACTGAAGACGCATATTGCGCTAAGATCGAAGCTTGTCCCTCATTTGAGAAGGTGATCGTCAACTATGCGGGGGGGAGGCCGAAGGAGAGGGTTGAGGATCCGGTCCTAGAGGAGATCCCCGAGCCGGCCAAAAGGGTGGATTTCGAAGACCTTTACTGCATTTACACCGGCTCCTTCGGAGGTATGGGAGGCGGCCTTAACACTGTGATCCTAGCTAGAGCCGGGGTGAAGCAGGGGTATAATAGGGGGCTATGGATAGGACATGACAAGAAGGGTCTGGCCGTAAGGAACGGGGGAGTTTACAGTCACATAATCTTCTCGAAGGGGAGGGCGAATATTTCGCCGGTCATAACCATTGGAGGGGCCAACCTCATCAATGGCTTGGATAAACTGGAAGGGGCTCGTGGTCTTAAGTATTCTAACAGTTCAACGAAGTTCGTCTCAAACGAAACCGAATTGCCGACCATACCCATGCTTGTGGGAGAGGAAGATTATCCCAAGGAGATCTCCTTGAAGATTAGGGAAGTGGTAGGCGAACCGAATTATTTTGGGTTGCCGGTTTCAGAGCTGAGCGAGTTCTACCTCGGCAGCAAAATCTATTCGAATGTGGTCATGCTCGGGGTGGCTTACCAGCTTGGTCTGCTCCCTTTGGACTCAAAGAATTTGGAGGAGGCCATAACAGAATCGGCGAAGGCCGCCAAGAAGGTGAATGTTAAGGCGTTCAGGTTCGGCCGCAAGCTCGTGGCCGACAAGGAGTTCGTCGGGCGGCTTATCAAGAACCCAGACTTCCTCCTAGTCTATAATGAGGAGGCCTGGCTTTCTTCCAGATCGTTGGATGAGGTGATCGGAGAAAAGGCAGAAATCCTAGAAGGCTATCACGTGTTCAGGTCTCGAGGGAGAAAGGTCTCCAAGAGTTACATCGAGTCCATGGCGTCCTTGCGAAAAGGATGGCCGTTAGATGAGGAGGCCCTCAAGGCTGTAGCCATACGGGCATATGATCTCGTTCGTTGGGGAGGCTTCTCTTATGCGACCACATATCTGGACTTGGTGCGTAAGACGATTGAAAGGGATTTGGTAGAAGAGGGGTTTCGTGCCACGAAGGCGGTGATCAGGAACTTGTATAAAGTGATGGCGATAAAAGATGAACTTTGGGTGGCTGAGCTACTTCTTGGCCCAGAAAAGCTACGGCGGGATATGGCGCGTTACAACGTAGATCCCAGCCGCGGAGACAAGATAAAGTACGTACATCTTAATAGGCCTCAACTGAACGTTCACCTTGGGAGGCCGCTGACCGGCCTGATAGGAGCCATCAAGAAGCACGTCCCAAACATTACTGGGGGGAAAGTCGAACTGATAACCGTGGATGGGGATGTTTGCGTGCGCTTCGATATGGACACTTCAGCCCGCTCGCTCAGAATGATAAGGAGGTTGAAGTTCCTCCGCCGGTTGTTGTTCAAACATAAGAAGGAAGATGGTTTTAGGGATTGGTACATCGATGAAGTCCTGGGTCGCTTCCTGAAAAGAGGTTACGAGAATTACCAACTGGCCGTAAAGGCGCTTTCCTTGCCTCTTGAACTTGATATGCCAAACCACGTCAAAGGGGTTACCGGATTCAGAGAAGTGATCTATCCTAAGATCGACCTCGCCAAGTACGTGTACGCGATTATGATCAAAAGAATGGAGGAAAGCCTTCAAGATCGCTTATAATTCGTAAGGGGCTTCGAACGCTCCAAAGGTCGTAGACTAGGCCAGGCACCTTTGGAAATAGCTGTACTTCGCATATATGGTTCATACCGTTATCCCACCTCCCGGTCTCAAAACCTTGAAAGTTGTAAAACTCTCTCGGAATGTTCTTGACCCAAACGAGTGCGTGGGTTTCCGTGGGTAGCTTGGTTTCCCAGCCGCCTCCGTACTTGGCTAGGAGCTCTTCCCTTCGTAAATTCTGAAGGGCGTCTTCGGAACCACTAGCTTATGATGCCCTTGGAGGTAAGTAGTTCTTCCTTCGCGCTCTCCTTAACTGTGCTGACAGCTCCTGAGACGACCTCCTCTACCAACATCCTAACATCGTCGAAGGTCGTCCCCTCTAATCTCGAAGTCGAACTGCTGAAATTCATAAGCTTTGCCAGCCCGTTGTTTTCCTTTCTCTCTCCTCAATCCTTACGTTTGGTGAGAGGATGAAGAGCCTTGGGCAAGCCTACAAGTATGCGACCTTGTGTACGATCGTGCTGAAGATCATCCTTATCACTTCTCGATAGATCTCGATTTGAATCCGCTTCTCTATCGATGCACTCGGATCAGGCCAGAGGGTCCATAGTCTTTGGGAACATCACAGGTAACAGCCGTTCGAACTTCTCGTTGATGAACTCCTGGATAAGGTACTGTAGGGCTACGGCGGTGACCCTCGAGATCCCGCGCCTTCTTTCGAGCTCTCACTCAGGCAACTTGTGAAAAGGTTTTGGGACCTCGTTCGGCTTACTCTGCTCCGTCGAAGTTAGCAAACCCGTCCGCCCGTCAGTTAGGATTGATGTAAGAGCAGTTCGCTCACTTTTCAGGCAACATGCCGGAGAATAACTCATATATGGAGGAAGTTTCTGGCATTGTGCCGACATGATAGGCGAAAAAGACCGCGTAATCCTAGCACGACTGCTAGAGGATGGTAGGAAGTCGGTGGTAGAGATAGCTGGCGAGCTCGGCATCCCGCGGACTACCGTCCAAGAAAGGCTCAAGAAGATGGTAAGTGAAGGCATAATAAAGAAATTCGTTGCCATTCCCGACTACTCTAAGCTCGGCAAGCAGGTGACAGCATACATACTCGTCTCCTTTAGCGGTGGCGGCACTGTTTCGCAGCGCGGCCTTGCGGAAGAAATAGCGAAGATCCCCGAAGTGTATGAGGTGTCTCTAATTTCAGGTGAATGGGATATACTGTTGAAGGTAAGGGCCGCGTCTGTGGAGCAGGTCGGGGAACTAGTGATAGACAAACTCAGGATGATGCGGGGGATAGAGAAGACTCAGACCTGTGTAAGCTTCAATACGATAAAAGAGGGCTTCTAGAATATGGGGGTAGGTTCGGATCTTGGTTTAAATTCTCGGAACCAGGGCCCTCTAAAGTATGGTTGAGGTCTAAGCTTGATCGTGGTGGATCGTTTTCTTTGAAAGGCACGCCCCGGTCCATTCCGTCACCCTGTTATCTGTCTCCTTTTAGCTATCTTTGTAGCTATCTTCTGAATAGGTACATGGTTGCCAATAGCCTACGTCTGGCGCCGGCTTCGCCATAGAGCGCGGACGTCTAGCGCACTTCCTTTGGCGCTTGAGCGTCTACCCATTCTTTCAAGAAACGTCTGTTGTGCCGAGTATCGTAAGCCCAACCTTTCACAGTGTAAGCATGCCATTCCATCATTAATAGCATACATGTCCATTTGATGCACAAATAGATGCAGAACTTGGTGGCCCACACCTCACCTCGTCAAAGCTTCTTTGCAGTCCGGACGACATGGGAAAGAAGATCGTAAATGACCTCAGGGAATTCTTGTTCGCTCGGTGGACCAGCGAGCATGGGTTCGGCGGGAGAAATTTGCGTAAGGAATCGAGCTACCATCCCATCTTTATCTACTGGTACACGCGTCCCGCGGTTAAACACTTCTGCAATTTGCGGGGGGATTCTGCCCCGAAAAAGTCGATCGACGATTCTTTCTTGGGACAACGAAGAGATCGACATCCAACGTGCCTTCAAGGGGGATCCGACGTTTCATTTGGCCTCCCGCTGCTGTTGGTTCGAGGAATGTTAGTAAGGGCTTGCTAATGCCTTCTGACCAGCAGATCGATGACAGGTAGCACTCTGGATTTGTTTTGACAACTACGACATCTAGATCTACCCATTCATCGGCGGGGTTGTCAATGTGGGCTCTTGACCCCACAATTATCACTGTACTTGTATCGGAACGAGTTACAGTCCATCAAGCGAATCGTTCTGCAAGCTACTGATATGATCTGCCCGCCTAAGTACCAACCCCGGTTTCCCGTCTTGTCATCTGAAGCTAAAGGGTGATTCAGTTGTATGAATTTTGTATCGGATGTGGATTTTAGTGCGGGGGGTGGGATTTGAACCCACGAACCCCTGCGGGATGAGGTCCTGAGCCTCACGCCTTTGACCAGGCTGGGCGACCCCCGCTTCTGGCAGACGTCAAATCAGCGGGTTGTAAAAGCTTTTCTTATTACAGTCTTCTTCTTGATCAAATTCACAGTGTATGATCGGGGTGAGCGTCGCGAGTAGTCAAGCTTAACCAAGTAATTTGTAATCGCTTGTTGACTCTAAGGGGTATAACGAAGTCTCTTGAACAAGGGCATAGAACTGCGGATGGCGGATATAGCGTTTCAGGTCGCCATTGTGGTTGCCGCTGGGCTGGCGGTCGTCATACCGCTAGCGCTAGGGTACAGAAGTAGGTCAAAGACGGTTCCCACATCGGTACAAGTCGTTCCGGCTTCAACGTTGATCCCGACGACCCCTCTTCCTACGGAGCCTTCCTTAGGTCAGGCTGAAGTAGAGAGGCCATCGAAAATAGAAGAGCAAGCTTCGGGGCCGATTGAACTTCCAACTGCTTCCCCGTCGGCTTCACTGGCCACCGTGACCGTAGAGCAACAGGAGGTAAGAGCGCCTGAGGTTGTTGATGCGACCAATCCTGCACCTTCAGAGCCGATGACTACTTCAACCACCCCTTCTGAGCTGGAAGCGAAGCCTGCGCCCAAGAGAACTAGAAGTAACAAACCACGAAGGACGAGGACCACGAAGGCGAAAAAGGAAACAGCTTAGGGTCTAGGTCCTCTGGAGCGTGCACTCAGGGGGACTTCCATATGGTGAATCATGCGCGCTTCTTGACGTAGAAGAACCATGCAAAGCTAGGTGGCCGGTTCTGATGGCCTCTAAGCGGACTACTCAGCAAGGTTGTGAGGGGTCGGCTTTGATGATTATTCTAGCATCCAAAGCCTTGCAGCCCATTCCTTCCTCTAATACTACGAGGGGATTGATATCAAGCTCGCTGATTTCATTGATTTCACACGCGAGTTGCGATAGCCTTTCGAGGCTTTCGACGAGCTTCGATATGTCTCCCTTCTTACCCCCTCTATATCCATTCAGGAGTTGGCTTGCCTTTGTGGCGTTGATCATGTTATAAGCTCCGAGCTCCCTGATGGGGGCCAGTCTGAAGGACACGTCTTTGAATAATTCAACATAAGTCCCTCCTGTCCCGAATACAAGAAGGGGGCCGAAATGTTGATCGTGTTTCATGCCAACTATGGTTTCAATCCCTCCTTTCACCATCTCGTAGACCCCGACCCCCCAGATCCTTGCATCAGGAACTGCTAGTTTTACGTCGTTTAACATATCTCTATATGCAAGCCTTAGCTCGTTGGGGTCTTTAATCCCGATCTTGACTCCTCCTACGTCTACCTTATGAACTATATCTGGTGAAGCGACTTTCAGCACAACAGGATAACCGATTTCGTTGGCGGCCACTAATGCATCTTCAAGAGAGGTGGTCAGTTTGTGCACAGGGACGTCGAATCCATAAGCATTCAGTACTTCAAACGCTTCGATGTCGGTCATGTAAGTGCGTCCTTCATGTTTGACCCTTTCTATTACTTGAAGGGCTCTGTCTTTGTCTACATCCTTGAAGACCCTGACTTCTGTCCGTGGTCTCGCGATCCAACTTTCATATTTCTGCATGACAGCCAAGGCTCTGACTGCGGCCTCAGGAAAAGGATAGACTGGTATGCCGTGGCTTTCCAAGTATAACACGCCCTCATCGTCTAATGGTGCACCTGGAAACGAGACCATGATCGTCTTATCCGTCTGTCCTGCAGTCCTGACTATGGATTCAGCGATGGCCTTGGTGTCTGTCATGAGCTGGCGAGTTCCAATTACGATCAGGGAATCTATGTTTGGGTCCTTCACCATTGCTTGGAGTGTCTTTTCATATCTTATTGCGTCGGCGTCGCCTATGATGTCGATGGGATTGTTCAAAGCCGCGGCGGGGGGTAGGAAAGATCTTAGGGTCGTGATCGTTTCTGTTGAGAGGGTGGGGACTGACATACCGTATCTGATGCATGCGTCGGTGGTCAGGATTCCTGGTCCGCCTGCATTAGTGAGGATCCCTACCCTATTGCCTTTAGGTATGGGCTGCCTAGCGAAGGCTATGGCGTAGTCGAACAGCTCAGACGTGAATTCAACTCTGATAACTCCGCTCTGGGCAAATATGGCATCATAAACTTCGTCGGACCCCGCAAGTGACCCGGTGTGCGAAGATGCGGCCTTGGCTCCTGCGGCCGTCCTGCCTGCTTTTAACGCCATGATTGGTTTCTTAATTGTGTCAGTGATGGTCCTCACCGTCTCTATGAACTTGCGGCCGTCCACCAAGTCCTCCAGGTAGAGAAGTATTACTTTGGTCTGGGGGTCCTTTGCCAAGGCCTTGAGTAAGTCCAATTCGTTGAGCACGGCTTTGTTGCCCAGGCTTACCACCTTCGATATGCCGATGTTCCTAGAGGAAGCATAGTCCATCAACGATACCCCGAGGGCTCCGCTTTGAGAGATGATCGCGATGCTTCCCCCTTTCGGGACGCGCTTTGCGAAGGTCGCGTTCAGCCTGATGTTGGGATCCATGTTCCCAAGCCCGAGACAGTTAGGACCTATCACAGGAAGATTGTATTGCTTCGCTGCGTTCTTTAGTTCTTCTTCTAACTTTGCTCCCTCTGGTCCTGTCTCCTTGAAACCGGCACTAATGACGACGGCCCCTTTTACGCCTTTCCTGCCACAATCAAAGATCACTTGAGGCACGAATCTGCTGGGGATGCATATGACGGCTAGGTCTATGGGGTCTGGTATATCTAAGATAGAAGGGAAACATCGTACGCCCAAGATGGCTTTGGCGTTAGGGTTCACAGGATAGACTACACCTTTATATCCGGTATGCAGGATGTTCGAGAAAACGGCAAATCCTACGCTATCTTCCTTCACGGAAGCGCCTATGACAGCTACAGACGTTGGCATCAAGAACGCACTAAGCCTATTGTAAGTTTCTTCAATGCTAGACATGCCGTCCTCATCATGGCTCAGGCAAGAAGGTGGTATTAACTATAACCCTATCAAGAACGTCAATAAATAGACGAAGATATGACATGAACCAAGATGGAAGCGGGTATCCATTCTATCGTTATGGTAGTTGTCGTAGGTAGCGCTACAGAAACCATATGATGTATGAACGATGCAAGAATTACTGAATGTCAACCGTTCCGTTGGTCGGTTTCGCAATCAGATTCACTGTATGTGTTCACCGCGATGGATGAAGGTGAAAGCAGATGGTGACTGCCTTGTGGTAACGGTACCTCAGAAGTATATTTCCAACTGCCAGACAGACAAAGTATAAGGTAAATATACCTTGGTCCTGTAGGGATGCTCTGCCGGGAGGCCGGGATTCATCGTCATATGCTCGAAAGCTCAGCCTGGTTAGAGCGCCAGCCTCCTCACAAAGGGGCGAGACTCATAATCTGGAGGTGGCCGCGAAACCACCAGAAGTCGAGGGTTCGAAACCCTCTCCCGGCACTACCAGAACTGGCCAACCTTGGTTGTAAGCTTTAATAAGTGCGGGCTGAAGGTGATGTAGAAGGGTCGATGACGCCGGATCAATTCTTTCAATTCGCCGGCTCCATTACATTAGGCCTTCTAATACTGGCGATAATAGCTGCTTTCATCTATGAATATTATTCTGCCAAGAAGAAGTAGAGTTCTTGGTCGATGGATGTCAGTAACACGATAAGAACTGCTTTCTCGTCCGTGCTATCTGAGGCCGGAATAACCAGACCCACTGACATTCAAGTCAAAGCTTGGCCTGTGATCGTACGTAGACGACACTGTCTGATCATCGCTCCCACTGGTGCTGGTAAGACTGAAGCGGCCATCCTTCCAGTTCTTGCATCCATAGCCGCCAAGCGCGGGCAGGGAGAAGGCATTAGAGCGGTGTACGTCACTCCTCTGAGAGCGTTGAACCGTGATATACTTCAAAGATTGAGAAGATATGCCCGGGTGGTCGGACTGGATGCAGAAGTGCGTCACGGAGACTCGCCAAGATCGGTCAGGAGGAAGACGTTACTAAAACCCCCCGAGTTACTTGTTACCACACCCGAAACCCTGAGTATACTTCTTTCATCAAAACGATTCAAGACACACTTTAGAGACGTAGAGTGGGTAGTAGTTGATGAAATTCATGAATTGGTGAACAATAAGAGGGGGGCCCATCTCGCGATAAGTTTGCAAAGGCTGTGCTCTGTGGCAGTACAAAGACCGACTATGATAGGTATCTCTGCCACCGTTGGAAATCCCGCACAAGCAGGTCGGTATCTTGCGGGAGAAGGCCAGAAGTGTGCAATATTGATCGACTCGTCTTCACGTAGTTATGAGGTCAAGGTCGTCTTCCTGCGTGGTGATTTGAAAGGATTTGTCAATTATGTGATACAAGATATAGGCGATCATGGTTACAGGACGTGTTTGGTCTTCGCTAATACTAGAGATGAAGTCGAGATCCTTACGATGTTGTTCAGGGATAGTGAGCTGAGCGTTGGGGCACACCACGGGTCGTTGGCCAGAGAGGTCCGAGAAGAAGTGGAAATGGCTTTGAGGCGGAACGAAGTCCAAGTCGTGGTGTGTACATCTTCGTTAGAGCTAGGTATAGACCTTGGCGGGATTGATCATGTGTACCAATTGAATTCACCAAGACAGGTTTCAAAGCTCGTACAAAGAATCGGTAGAAGCCTTCACGGAGTAGGGATGAAAGCCAGCGGAACGGTGATATGCGTAGACATAGAAGAGTATGTAGAAAGCTTGGCTCTAGTAGAACGGTTGAAGAAAGGAGATGTGGAGAAGGTCATGCCATTAAATGGCCCTTTGGACGTCTTGGCACATCATGTTGTGGGGATGGTGTTAGAAAGGGGGCCCTTGGACGCAGTTGAAGTGTTGAATGTATTCAAGCGGGCTTATCAATACCGCCTACTAGAGAGGCCTGTTCTCGAAGAGGTGATCAACGAATTGGCCGGCAACCTGTTGCTCAGAAGGAGTGAAAATGTGGTGAGGGGTCACGGGCAAAGAACTCTTACGTATTACTACTCGGGCGTTTCGATGATTCCTGATGTAGAAACGTACGAGGTTGTTGAGTTGACGTCCAGGAAGAGGATTGGCTATATTGATGAGCGGTTTGTAATGGAAAACTTGGGACGGGGTCAATCTTTCATACTCCGCGGAGAGCCATGGCGCGTCCTATCTATAGATGACAATGAGGCCAGAGTTCTTGTGGAGCGGGCTAACACACTCGCGGGTGCCATTCCGATTTGGGCTGGGGAATCGATTCCAGTAGAGAAGGAGACCGCTTTGATCGTCGGGCGAATTCGCGCAGTAAAAGGCTTGGTTCATGATAGAACTCTAGACGAGTTTAGAAGTAGAATGTTACAGGAACTTGGTACAATACCTGACTCCAAAAACATAGTAATAGAAATTAATCGACGTGGTGTAGTAATACATTCTTGTTTTGGAACTAAGATAAATAACACGTTTGAGTGTATCTTTTCCGCTTTGACTAGGAGCATATATGGCATACCCTTTCAGACAATAAGTGATCCGTATAGGATATTTGTCGGGGGCGGAACGCCAGAACTGGGTAATAAACTAAAGGAATTTCTTTCAACTATAAGTGAAATAAGGGGGCTGGTCTGTGAAGAAATCGTTTCACGTAAAATGTTTCATTATACCTTGTGGCAGGTTGCGAAAAGGTTCGGGGTGATAGATAGAAATGCCAAGTATGATGAAAGAGCGGCCAGGGCGGTACTAGATCGGTATAAGGATACTCCCATCTTTCGTGAAGCCCTAGGCGAACTACTACAAAGGAAATACGATATTGAAGGAACAGAAGAGGTACTTCGATCTATCTTGTTTGGGCAGATCGGGGTCCATACAAGACAACTAGAAACGTGTTCCCAAGTTGCTTCAAGGATGGTGGAAGAGGCGGCATTCCTAGGGGTGGGGGGTCTTCATCAGGCTGTTGAGGACTTAAAGGAAAGACTAGCTAGACGTCATGTAAAGACATTATGCTTAACCTGCGGAAAATGGATGCGGATCTTCAAGGTTTACGATACTCCAGATGCGATAAAATGTCCATTATGTCACTCCAAGATGGTTGCACTCGTTTCTCCATTCAATAACGAAATCGAGAAAACAACAAGGAAGAAAGTTGAACATAGACCGCTTACAAAGGAGGAGGAAGTGGCATTCAGGAAGGCCTGGAAGTCGGCCTCCTTATTTTTATCGTTCGGTAAGAAGGCTGCAATAGCGTTAGCGTGTTATGGGGTTGGGGAGCAGACGGCCGCGAGGATCCTGCAGCGGTCTTTGACTGAATTCGATCTGTATTTAAACCTGTATTTTGCGGAACGAAATTACTTGTTGTATAGGCAATATTGGAGAGCCTAGCTTTGTATGCGTTCTATAAAGGAGAAGTCCCTTATTTCAAGGAAGGGATTGCCCCTGCCGTCCGACCTGGGGACTGCACCATAGATCAATAGCCTAGCGCCAGGAAGGAGGCCGTCGAATGCATTGGAGAGTTCCCTCCACGCTACCAGACGTGTCTCACCAGTTTCATCTCCAACCAGAACTTCTCCCATAAGGACCGGTGTGCCTTCCTTTCTACGGATGTCCTTCAACGTTGGTTTCGCCAGCACTACCACCTCCACTATGCCTGCGGCTTTGACTTTAGGAATGTCTTGGACGGTAAACTTGAACCCTTCTAGTTCTTGATGTGATTCGCCTTTAAGGTGCATAATATGACCAGAAGTATCTGGGAGAAATATTTCGTTACCCTTAATGCTAAGATCGTCAAAAACGACCAAGTCGCCTACCTTAAAGCTATCAAGCAGATTAACGCCTAGACCTGTGATGGTAAGGGTGTACGACCTACCGCCTTGGCCCAAGAGCGCAGTTCGCCTAAGCTTGTGATCCACTTGCAAGGCATGGCCTATAGATATTATGACAAATGGTTTGCTTTGAGGCTCGGGGATGGTCGTTTCTTGGTGCTGCGCTAAGATTTCAACTTGGGTATCCTCCGAACCATGTAATTCAATCAGTCCAGAAGGCTGAGCTCTTGAGTCCAAGTTCACAAGCCTTATCTCCATGCCACTTCTGATCAAGGATTCATACGCTTGGTTGTGTGACCAAATCACTACTCGTAACGGCGAGCGTGAACCCATCGAATCGGCGATACTGAACTGGAGCGCCCTACCTGTGGTGTTGTCGTTCCTTTGAAAGGAAATTAGCCGGGGCTCGCTGACGACGAACCCTTTAACAACCAGGCCTCTCTTTTGATATGTTATTGTAGAAGGCGATACAGTTACGACATCAAGTGACTTGTTCCCGTAAATGCTGGGCTCGAGCCTTTCTACCTTGGTCTTAGGGCCGGCGTGGATCTCTAGGATGTTATCCCTGTTCAATCTAGTAGACACATTAGAAACTCTCACAGGCTCGCCAGGGGCGAATGTAGAAAACGGATCCTCTCTAGCGATGGAGTTCCATAACAGGAGCCTAACAACAATGCCTTCATCGAATAAGAATGCTGAACGGTAAACTCCTTCCGTTCTATCTTTCTTTATGAAGTTTCTGAGCTTTCCAGTGGACAAGAAAAACGCTTGGATATTAATAGCAGACATGTTGGGGCTCAATTCCTTCAACACAAAATCATTGAAACCCGAATCAGACAGCTCTAGGCTAAGGTCATTTACCACCAAGTAAGCGGCGCCTATATCGGTTAGGAATCCGGCTCCGACGGTCTTCTTCTTTTCGGTGATTAGTTGGAGGATGGCCTGCCGCGTCAGATCGCCCCTGCGTCTCAATATTTCTTGGATTATCCGTTCCAGCCTATCGCCTGGCAAGGAATTGCTTCTGTTGGGAGAAGTTGCTCGTTCGTTATATTAACTTATTTTCGGTGCCGAGGGATAGCTAGACTGACCATAGTAATACGAACCATTCCAACATCAAGATTGTGAATAAGATCAAGAGGCCACTTCTTGTTGCCTCTAGGGCTTGCGATAGAACCTTTTCCATCGTCAGTAGCATGTCTCGCTTCGGCAACTTTACACGTAAGACGCGTTGGTGGAGATTCAACGTGGATTTAGTTAATGAGGTCTTGGCCTGCCTGATCAAAGCTTGAATGTCGTTCAGTATCCTTTCGGAGGGTGTTGATTCGCCTAGCACCAAGTAGCCCCTTCTGTTTCTAATCCTTGCTGCGTTGAAGTGGGAGTCTGATGTGCAAAACTCGAGGAGCTTCGTAGACTCTTGGGAAGCTACGACAGCGACCTTGTGACGTAGCCCTACTATGCAGTTATTGGCATCGGCAGAAACGAGGCTGTATTCGACGCCGTTCACGCTTATCATAAGGCAGCTTAGGCCCCCAACACCCATATCAGAATTGCCGGTAAATGAGGGAGCATAACGTTTGGACGCATATCCTACGCGAAACTCAAATGATGGGGCTGTAAACAGCTGCATCGCCACTTGCCTTATTCCTTCCATGGCATCCGTCTGCAGCTGGGCCGAAGGCTCCTCACCGATGGCATTGTGGGCGTCCACGAGGATGGCCTTAGTGTAGCCGGCTCCGGCGCATATGTTCTTGGCGGTTTCTCGGAAACTAGGGGGGTAGTCTTCACATCCCGTTGGTACAGATATGAAGATCAAGATGGAGTCTCCTAGGCGTAAGCCGGAGACGACTGCCTTACCAGAAGTAACCATAACCGGCTCTGATATCTTGTTTATGCTGATCCCTTCATTCGATGGCGTAGCAAGTTGTGACAGATAATTTTCCACATCTTGGGATGTGACCAAGTTATACGAATGGTCGACTACGCCATGCAAGACCATGGGGCTTTCTTGGACCTTGGATTGCAAGTACCAGTGTATCTTTCCGGGCAGATCGAAGCTTCCCACCGGTGCGAATGGCCCGGGGTGAACTTCTGGCACGACCACTGTCGGCTTCTTTCCATCATCAGCCACAAACTGTAGAATGTAAGTAAGAGTTGCAGAGTCCTCCGTGAAACTGGTGAGGATTTTCTCTATCTGGGTAGAGTTAAGGTTGATCCAAGAGTCGAGGAACGCTTTCAACAATTTGAATGTACTTAACCCTATGAGTCTCTTGCTGATGGTGTCTATGAATGCCAGGAAGGTGGTCATCAGACCTAGGAAAAGCGATCCCAAAAGGCTGGGCAAGAGTAAGCCCGAAGTCTGGTGGTTTGAGTGGAACAGCAACATTAGCCATAAGGGCAAGACGTTAACAATAGATATTGCGAGAGACGTGTGCAAGTAGTCTGTGAATACGGGCCAGAAGATGAAGATGCCGAGAGCGAGTGAAATGAACGAAACGAACACCAGAATGATACCAGCTACATGAGGCGAGAAGCCTTTCAAACTAAGTGATATCGATGAAAGGACTAGCGTCGTCATATTGATGATGGTAAGGCTGGCTGCTACCCTGCGAAGAGTAGCAAATGTTGATAGATGATAGGACGAAACGTGGATTATTTTCAGAACAGCCACTTGAAGGACGGCTATAGATCCAATGGTAAGAAGAGAGGTGGGCAGAGCGAAACCAAAGGACGATTCGTAAAGAGCGACGACCGCAAAGCTAACTGCTAGGTACGCGCCGACTAGCGCCTTTGTGGATCTAGGGAGGACGAAAAGGAGCTTGAATCTCTTTGAAAGGTTGGCTGAGGCGGTCTCCAATAACACAGGACACCCATCGTCAATATGCAAATGCTCTGGTCGTTATTAACCTTGAATCATTTCAAAAACGCAAGGAGCAATATGGATGCCACGATCAGGGATACCCCGATCCCCACTATTACTTCTGGATTCATCTTGACGCCTGGAGTGTCATCTTCGAAGAATCGCAGAAGCCCAGCACTCGAGGCGGGCAAAGGGGCTTTGTCTTTTTGTTTCTTGGAACTCATGTCTATCTTCGGCCTAGCATATCTGGTTTAGCCCACTTCTTATATCTTGCTCAGACCGGAACGAAGTCATGGGTGACTTATCTGGTTATGATATTATCTGTGTGTCATCAGTTACCAGTCTCATGGACGTTCGGTGCATTATGCCAATCTACATATTCGACAGGCGAACCAAGTCCCGCCTTCGCATTAGTTAACCCGGATGCGTTCTTCTGAATGAAAAAGAGCACGTGAGTAAAGGAAGAGGTTGAAAGGAATGAAGACGATAGAATATCTTTAAAGGGCAGGTGTACGAAAGGATTTCGATATGAATATGGAATCTGGCCGAGATGACTATGATGCTGTATTCGATCTCTTGCGATCTCATCACAAATGGTTTTCAGAGAGCCTTCCTCTCGTTGCCTCAGAAAATATAGTCAGCGCGGCCGTTAAGGAGGCTATCGTCTCAGACTTCGGTTGTAGGTATGCCGAAGGGTGGCCTGGAGAACGCGTTTACGCGGGGTGTGTATACATAGACGAGGTAGAAAGGATAGCAATGCGATTAGCTAGGAAGCTGTTTGATGCAGAATTTGTGGATGTGAGGCCCGTCTCTGGGGTAAATTCTAATCTTGTAGCTTACACTGCGCTTACGCAACCGGGGGATACGGTTATGGCTCTTTCTATCCCCAACGGAGGTCACATATCCTATGGTAAGAGCGAGATTGGCGGGACCGCGGGTGTAGTTCGTGGACTGAAAGTTGAATATTTTCCTTTTGACCAAGAGAACATGAACATCAATGTGGATGCGACGATCAATAAGGTTGAGAAACTTAAGAAAGAGAATAGGGCGCCAAAGTTGGCGATCTTTGGTGCATCCGTGTTTCTCTTCCCGCATCCTGTTAAGGAGTTGGAGTCTCTTTTTCATTCTGTCGGTACGTCGATCATGTATGATGGGGCTCACGTGCTCGGCCTAATAGCTGGAAAGCGGTTCCAAGATCCGTTGCGAGAAGGTGTTGATGTTGTAACCGGTAGCACTCACAAGACGCTTCCTGGTCCTCAGGGGGGCATTGTAATTTCTTGGAGTAGGCTGGCCGATGCCGTAAAGAAGGCAACATTCCCGGGGAACGTTTCCAATCATCACTTACATCATGTAGCAGGAAAGGCTGTGGCTTTTGCTGAGATGATGGCATATGGCGAGGAATATGCGTCTCAAATTACGAAGAACGCAAGATCTCTAGCGGAAGCCTTGAATTCGAGAGGCATGAAAGTATTCGGTGCCAAGTTGGGTTTTACGGAGTCGCATCAAGTTCTGGTCGATGTAACAGAGTATGGGGATGGAGGAACGCTGGAAAAGGAACTTGAAAAGGCGAACATAATAGCAAACAGGAACATGACCCCAGCTGACATCAAGGCAGGCAGACACTTCGAGCATCCTGGCGGTCTGAGGTTCGGGGTACAGGAATTGACTAGGCTAGGTATGAAGGCCGACGAAATGGATCAAGTGGCTGATTTCATCGCCGACGTCGTGGTCAGAAGGAAGGAACCTCGCTTGGTTGGTATAAAGGTAGCCGAGTTTAGGAGGCAGTATCAGAAGGTGTGTTATGCTTTCGACACCACAAAGGAAGCATACGCTTACATCAAACTTAGATAATTATGCGAAATCAGATAATGTAGCCTGCTTCTTTGATCCGGAAAGAAGTTGAAGATTCTCTAAGGCTATTGTGATCTTAGTCCTCGTAATCGGGGATATGTTATATAGCTTAGCCAGATCCTCGGCCAAGAAGGCATACTTGGCGAGGCTTGCTAGGGTCATAGTAGGTTGGAGTTCCCTTCCACATGTGAGGCAAACGCCTCTCAACGTCGGTCTGCGATACCTTTCTCCACATCCTTTACACCTGAACGGTTGTGAAGAGTAAGTTTCAAGGTCGTCCATCAATTGTCTTATTATATAGTTCTCTAGGACCGCGGATACTAGGCTGTTCACATCTGCGGCTTGGATCTTTGTGGCTACGAGGATTTGTTTGTTTATCTTATCCGGCATTGTGCCTGGCGATGCGAAGACCGAACGTTGTGTGACGAACAGAATCTTAGTAGGATGCGTATAATGGTAGCCTGAAAGAAACTTCTTGTGTTCAGAGGATTCGCTTTGTAAAGTCGAAATCAACGGTTCGATGTCTTTGGGAGAAGGGCTTTCTTGTGTACGGATGTAGAATTCAAGCGGATATGTGCTCATCATCTCTATTCGTGGGGTTCCTATCGTGCTATCTGTGGGGAAGACGAGCGGTTCTATCACGGCGGGGGTGTCCAGGGGTCCACCTACTTGGTCTGGACATAGGTCTGGGGCATAATTGAGAAATACATCCATTAGCAGGGTAACGGAATCGACATCACCACCGCAGGTCCTGCGCTTTGCCGAATGCCAGAGAGGGTGGGCAAAGCAAACTTGAGCATCTACGAACCCGATCAATCTGCCGACAACTCCCACGGACGACCTTGGAGATATCCCAACGACCAGTGAGCCAATTAGGTCGTCTGGAGCTGTGACGTTATAGAATGCATTTGTTTTATGAAATCTGGTTAGCAGATCATCGATGTAGTTGCTAAGTCTCTTTAAATGGTCTGCCGCCGAAGTAGGTAAGATTACATCTTGATGTCTCAATTCTACTACTTGGTCATCGGATTCAAGTGGCTTGCCTTCAACGTCTGTGGTGTACCCGAGTTCGTGTAACTTGTATAACGGTATGTGAAGCTGGGATGGTGTGAAGTGGGTAAGAGGAGAATTAGGGGCATCGAATCTAACGGTTCCATCTTTGTAGACAGTCAGATTATGTCTTTGCCTCAGAATGCCTTTTTCCAATGGTTCTGGTTCTCTGTCCCTGTTGAGGAGTCTAGTGATGCCTCGGAGCGGGGGATACGGCTGTAGACCCAAGTTTATGGAGGCTGCCTGTATCAGTTCCTTAGCTTTGGGTAAGATCGTTGCATACCTAGACGTCTCTTTCTTACAGGTTGGGCATTTCTTCTCTTCGGTTTCTTTGTTACATGAAGAACAGTAGAAGATTTGACGCGTATCAGAATCACAAAACGGACACCGGTTGAACGGGGAGTTAAGACCACAGGAAGGACACAAGCGGTTGTAGAGTTCCACGGCGTTAGGAGCCCGCGAGAAATGTAGTATGTCGTGCTGTGGACCGCCCTTATTATTAACAGGAAAGATCACGTGGGCCGGAGGCTTCATCTTCCTTGGTTGTGAGCCCTCGGCTTTTCTCATCGAAAGACCCACGAAAGATGAGGTCTTCTTACCTAGCTTGATCCCAGACAGCGCGTACAAGAGCGTCAAAGTATCCGTAAAGGCGGCACCGAGTGGTACCTCCTTATCCGGAGCCAAGGTCTGAAATAAGGCTCGTGCGTGATCTCCTTCAACGAGGAGTTCCTTAGTGGAATCCTTATGAGGAACGCCTGCAACCTCGAGAGTTCTCTTTATTTCCGGGGATCTCTTTAGAGCTACTTGAAAATCCACTGTATCGGCTCGGATCTCCATGATAGCTGATCTCAAGGAAAGTGCATCTTTCATACTGATCAGGTCCCAAAAATAAGTAAACTTGGGATGAAGCCGAACGTCCAGAGATCTCGAAAGTGCCAGTGCTTCTTGGAAGGTTGGCTTCATGGACAAAGGATCGCTAAAGAGGACGTGAAGGCGTTCTGGATCTATGTGCGTAAGATTTGATAATTCCTGTTCGGTGGTCTGAGCTTGTTCAACTTTAAGTTTCGCTTCTTGCGCCCACCATTCTTCAACGAATGGTGACGGTATGAATTGAGTCGTGTGAGTTAGAAAATCGCTTGCACTCACCAGAAGGTCGCCCAAATGTATTACCCTGTCGAGCTGGTCCTTTATTCGGCGAGCTTCTTCTATCGAGTCGACAAAGACTACATCACCGTTCCTTAGCCTCACGAGAGGAGGTTCCAAAGAATCCACGACGGAGATGGCTCCAACCTTGTTAAGAATAGAAACCTTCACCTGTGTACCAACTGTAATGGGATAATCTAGGATTTCTAGCACTGCAGGATGGACGCCGAAGGAACCCATGCCGCTGGATGGGGCTCTGCCGTAACGTAATCGGAACGCTCCAATGACATTCGGCAAGCATATGATGGGCTTCCCTGGCTTTGCGTCAAGAATGTAAGACAGATCTGTTTGGGGTTCACGCGTGCGAGAGACCTCTTTAATGGACTTACACCATTCCCATCCAGTCATCTGCAAGGAATCAGATAAAATTGCTATTTTTTGCGCTCTCCCGATTATACCATCTACTAAGACGCGGACGACGTTCCCACGCAACCTGTCTGTCTTTATTCTTTGTAGGCCTCTGTGAAGCATGACCTCAACCGGTTCCGTTGGATAACCGTCCACTTCAACTGGGATGTTTCTCAGAACGAACTCAATGCTTTCGTCCGTGGCGGCAAACTGTAATCCTCCCACTTCTTTCTCATATGTCCGAATCTCTTCTATGAACCTTGCAATCTCATCCTCACCTGTTGAATTGACACGATACTTCTCTAGACCTAGTGTTTTCCTAACTTTGTCGGCTACCAGAAGGGTAAAGCCTGCATAGGTTGAACTTACTACGGTTCCGATGCCACTAAACATAATTGCCAAGTATTGTGTGCCATCTCCGTTGCGTTTTATGACCGGCCTTGTGATTCCAGGTCCTCCGGATACGATCACACCATCCGTCACAACTGCCAATGCGGCTTTCATAGCGAGATCCAAGACCTTTTCCTTATCAAAGAAGCCGAAATGCCCTAGAGAAATGCTTTCTGCTAGCTTGACCGCCGCCATTTCTGGCTTGAACGTCTGGAGTAGGGTTGCCACGTGTTCACGAATCCCATCTATTCCCAATATTATTTCTATCCTGTCTCCGATATCACATGCTTCCTGTGATGATATTGTCTGGTTGATATCACGACCTGATCTTTTCGCCTGAGTGGCGGCTTCAAAGGCCGCTTTGTACGCCGAGCCTATGCCCGTCACATAATCGTTGGTGGCGTCGGCATCAGAGCGCCCTAGGAATTCATCTATTCTTGTCGGCTTGACTAAGCTGGTGTCCATGATTACCGATCGCTGATCTCACCATGAACCGCTGCGACTAGCTTCGTGAGAGGGACTTCGAAGTCTTCAGTTTCCAAGAGATTGCCGACAACGATGATGTTCGCGCCGGCGTCAACTATGGATCTAGCTGTGTTCGGGTCCCTGATTCCACCACCGACGATGAGAGTCCCCTCATAAAGCGACCTTACCGTCTTGACCATTGTGGAAGTAATCGGCGCGTTGGCACCCGAGCCAGCTTCTAGGTATACGAACTTCATGCCTAAGTATTCCGCGGCAAGAGCGTATAAGGCGACCAGTTCGGGCTTATTGGGTGGGAAAGGCCTTGCTTTGCCAATGAATCCTGCGGCCGCCCCCTCTCCCGCAATTATGTAGCCCGTGGGTAGAGCCTCTAGGCCGTATTTCTTGACCAAGGTTGCCCCAAGCGCTTGAGCACCTATGATGAAATATGGGTCCTCTGAATTGAGTAGTGATGTGAAAAGGATGGCGTCGGCGCTTGGTGATATTCCTGTGATGTTGCCAGGAAAAAGTATCACAGGGACGGTCACGTTGTTCCTTATGTCCTTGACGGTAACGTCAAGGGAAAGTTGGTCGCTAGCTGTGCTTCCTCCTACCAGAATGGCGTCGACTCCGCATTGTGCCGCTTTGAACGCCACCTTTCCAGCGGAGCCACTTGACAGGTTTTCTGCGTCTATAAGGGCGAATATCAAAGCGTGTTTTACGTCGAGTTGAGTGCGTATGTAAGTTGATACTCTATCTCGCATTGTCATGCACCTATTTTCCCTTTATAGAAAGCATCGATGAAGTCGTTGAATATGTCGATCGTCTCTTTGGGTCTGTCAGGTTCGGCCGAATAAGTAAGCTTACAGGAGCCGCATATCACTTGAAATCCTTTATCTCTTTTCAAGACCCTTACAGAAGTGGTGCCGCATCTTGGGCAATTGAAAACCTTCGGCAACGTCTTTCGAACCGGTTTGTATACTTTCCTTCGTCGTCTGCCCACTTCTTATCACTTTCAGGTTGGTTGGTATGGCCTCCTGTTGTTATAAAGATATCATGCTCACGTGAGGTGGGGGTTACCTAGCGCGCCCTATCAAGGGTTAAATATACAAAATTGTATCAGACGTCCATGCTTAAGAAGATGTTAGAAAACGACGCTTTCCGCCTAATGTTTGAACACTCACATTTTAAGGAGGCGGAGTTAGATTCATTGCTAGTCAAGCGGCTTTGTAGCGCAAAGGGCATCACTCTAAGCGAAGGGACTCGGTATAAAGACCGGCCTTCATCCGTTGGGGCCCTCGTGAGGTCCGCCAAACAAGGCGAGACGGCTTTGAGGAAATCGATTGCGACGTTGGTCTTAGGCATGTACCTCGGTTTGATCCCGGATCAGATGCTCCTAGTCATTCCCAAGTTAAGAGATGTACTGGCTTCCATGGAGAATGCGAACATTACAGAGAAGGATTTGAGAGAAGTTCTGTCTTTACTAAGTGCGGCATTACAGGCAACGTCAAGTTGAATGTGACCGATCGATTGGTTTATATCACACACTCCAATCACATCATTTGGTCACAATGGATGACCTGATGACTTATGCCACATTGCTGATCGCCGGAACCAGTATGTTTGTCACCGTTTACATTCTCAGGTTATTTCCGTCAATGAGAAAGGCTACAAGGGAATGGGTTGAATCCTCTGGGATAGTGTCTGGTATCGTGAGTGAGATCGACTCCCGTTTAATGGAACAGGACAGGAGAATTGCCGATCTGATGGTGAAAGTGGATGTGTTAGAGGAGAGGATGATGAGGGGTGGTGTTGGTCCAACGCGTGTTCAAGATTTCATGACTAATCCAAGGCAGAATGATAGGATGGAGGCAGTATTACGGGAGAAAAAGAGCGACACTTTGGCACCGTCTCCTGATGACCGAATGGTCGAAGTTGAGAGAAGACCCAGAAGGGTGATGAAGTCTCTCGGAGGCCCAACTCCTGTCGAGTTGCAAATACTAAGAAAGATGGCTACTGGTCCCATAACGGCCCCCGAAGTCAAGGATATTATTGGAAGTAGTCGGGAGCACGCAGCACGAATAATGAAAGGCTTATATGAGAAGGGCTTTGTGTTACGCCTTGAAGATAGGAAACCGTTCACCTACAAGTTGAGCGAAAAAGGTATGGAGGTAATCAAGTAGTGAGTAGGCGTTGAGCCTACCTTCCAACAGGTTGAGTGCGCGGGTTGGCAGTATTCATAGGTATGGGTGGTCCTTCCACTTGGAGTTTGTAGAACCACTTTCTACCCTTCTTGGATCGACGGAGGACACCTTGATCTACAAGCCTAAGCAAATATACACCCACAGCCGCCAGGCTAATGGGTTGTTGAAATCTATCTTCGAAGAGTTCTTGCACCTCATCTGAACTGAACTGTCTTAGGGCGAAGTCGTTTGTGATTAGGCTTTGAACTTTTCCAAACGCGCTTGCCAGATCGATGTCGTCGGCCTCGTCGTTCTGGTGAGTGAGGAGTTCATACATATCCATCATCTTGAGGACTTTTTCCTTTGAGATTTTCCCTTCTAGCTTAATGGTGTACCGCTCACCATCCTTACCTTCGAACTCTATCTTGACGGCGCGCCTGGGCAACCAGGGTCTTTATGATGTCGTTTACGATATAACGCTTAGCAGGCACACCGAGTTAACTTACATGTTAATTGAATTCGACCAATTGTGAGACTGATATGATCTTTGTCGTATGTTAACTGACCTTAACTCGTAAGCCTTTCCATGGAGAGGTAAACAACCCGGGCACTTGCCGCAGTGGAAATACAGGGGTGCCCTTTGATGTAGGAAGGCGGATAAAGCTTGGAATGGTTCCAATGGAAACAAAGGGGTCACAAAAAGACCGTTTTGTTGATGAACTTAACTTGAGTTAACGTTGAGGACAGTATGTGGAGGAGCGACCCTACCCCTACCTAGCCACTGGAACATTTACTCGTTTGTGGGGTTAGAACCTGGGGATTGGATCAGGGAGTGTAAGGAAGTCTAGGTTCAGGCTCAACGATATTTGACCTTCCTCTTATTATAGTAGGGCAATAGAAACTTGTCGGTATATTTCCTATTAATCAGGCCGAACCAGTTCCGTTATATATTTTCCAGTGGAAACATTGGGGGAGGGGAGAACGTGCACCCAGACAACGAGGACCCACTTGATATGATATTCGCCAGAGCACTCCAAGGTACATCCATATTCCTAAGCCGCGACGTCTTGCGGACTGAGTACATACCCGATCAAATCTTATTTAGAGACCACCAACTGAAAGCAATTGGAGGAATATTCTCCCCCCTTCTTACGGGCCACAAGCCTTCAAACCTTCTAATCTATGGGAAGACAGGAACTGGGAAGACAGTTGTCACTAGGTACGTCTTAAACCGTCTGTTAGACAAGACAAAGAACACAAACTTAAATGTGGCCATAGCATATGTTAACACTCGCATAGCATCCACCGAGTACAGAGTACTCACCGAAATAGGCCGAAACCTAGACCTACAGTTACCCTTCACAGGGCTTTCAATCAGCGAGGCATTCAAACGTATTGCTTATCACATTAAAGAACGAGGATCAAAAGCGATATTTGTTCTGGATGAAATAGACTTCTTAATTAAGACTTCAGGAGACAACCTCCTTTATGAATTTACTAGGGTCAATGAGCTACTCACACAGAATTCGTTTGTAACCCTAGTGGGAATATCAAACGACCTGAGGTTCAAGGAATCACTGGATCCTAGAGTGCTCAGTAGCCTAAATGAGGAGGAAGTGTTATTCTCACCATATTCCGTAGACGAATTGAAGGCAATTCTACTCGATCGCGTGAAGTATGCATTCGTACCCGGAACAGTAGACGAATCAGCCATCAACTTATGTGCAGCTATGGCAGGCGCGGAACACGGAGATGCTCGTAGGGCCGTAGACCTTCTCCGGGTAGCGGGAGAACTAGCGGAACGTGAGAATGCCAACAGGGTGGAAGATAGACACGTGAACATGGCGGCAAAGAGCATCGAACGTGATCGCATCCTAGAAGCCATTCAGTCCCTGCCTATACATGGTAAGTTGATCCTGTTAGCTGTATCATCGTTCAAGGACACCGAGAATACAGGTCGTATTTACGCCAAATACACAGAAATAACAAAAAGGATAGGAATAGAGCCCCTAACACAACGAAGGATTAGTGCGCTCCTCAGCGAATTGGACCTACTAGGCCTAGTTTCAGCACCCGTCGTTAGCCGAGGCAGAATGGGCCGTTCTAAGAAGATAAGGATCGCCATCCCACAGGAAACAGTAAGGGCTTCGCTAATGGATGACGAGACCATAAAAGCTCTTATTTGATCACATTTTCCACGTCGTCTCAAACGTAGAAAGGTCTACAAGAGCTGCCCTTCCCGCATTGGAGAAGACTCCAGCCGACCGCCTGTTCCACGCCCCAGTGGAGATCAACAACGTCCCACGATAAAGATCTTCATCTGGTATCCCGACGTGTCCACAGTGCATAATATCCGGCAACTCCCCGATGACTAAGTTGTCTTCCTCTTCAGGCGCTATTGGCGTATTTCGTCCATACGTCGGTGCAACATGTCTAGCTCTCAGCAATGCTTTCATGGCGGAGGTAGGCCTCTTCACACCTATTTCATGTAGCTGCGCATAGACGTCATCGAGACTCTGTCCGTGGTATAATAACACATTAACACCATGTAATTGTAACATGCACGGATTCCCAACCATCACAACATTCCTGATAGAATACAGATCCCTCGCATATTTCCGGAGCACAGCAGGTTGTGGGAGCGCCCTCCTAGTAGCATCCATCTCACCAGGAAGGACAAACACTTTGACCTCGCTGTTTACGGAAGCCAAATAACCAGAAAGTCTCTCATACCTTTCCTCTACAGACAAACCACCCTTCCTTAGCACATCATAGACCAAATCTCCGTTGAGTATCAGGTACTTCAGTCTAGATACAACATCCCTCTCTCCATACGCACCATTGATCCAACCAACCAACTTCATGAACGATTCTTCGTCGAAGTCATCGGCTCCTACGCGAAGGTCCGACGCAAACATCGCATACACCTTAACTTGGGATGTCTTCTTGGTGCGCTCAGGCAAATCCAAATGAGTAACACTTTTGGCAAAATATCCACGAGGGAGCGATTCCACCTCGGCCATAACGAACTCATCCAGCAACAGCTCTTCTACCTTCCGACCAACGTCGTCCATACACATCACCCGGATGTATCCACTGTCATCCTCCAGGGTCAGTATCACATAATCCTCAGTAACCTTCTTTGACACGACGAAGCCCGCCACTTTGATGACCTTCTTTCCACGCGTGAAACTCTTAACGGTATTGACCTTCTCAATCTGAAAGAAATCTGGTCGTGCGCGTAAGAGCGAAAGCATACGATCATATCTACTGTTGAATAACCGTATATACCCGATTGGATCAAAGGATGGGGCCACAGTCTTCGTTGGATCGAAGACTACCTTAAAATCAAATGGAATTCTCCCTGATGCCTCTTCTGTCTCAGTAACCGACTTGAAATATGGAGCTGCATCCTCCTCGGTAATCACAAATCTACGTTCACGAGAACTCGCCTTTTGTCTTGCTATAGATTCCAATATCGTCAAGACAGAGTCGGGACTTTTCTCTTGGGTCAACAGACGACGCAGGACATTGAGTTCAACCTGATAACCCAGCTCTAACATCCTTCTTACAATCTTAACCTCATCGGAGCGTTCGGACATATCAGTCCGTTCCCACGAATAGAGACCATACCCTTTTATTACACTTTACAACACGGCTAGAAGGTCATTGTACATCGACCCTCAGACCCACGCCATACTCATACTGGCAGGTGGAATGTCATCACGCATGAAGAGGGACAAGACCCTCCTTCGGCTGAAAGGAATCCCCCTAATAGAATGGGTTTTTGAAGCTGCAACGAAGATATCGAACCACATCTACATTTCTGTGCACGAGCACTCTAAAGCGGAGGTCTTCTCCAAGCTTCTCAAAGGAAATGTTACATACCTCGTCGATGATTACGACGGGCCACGCTCTGTCCTTCTGGGACTACTATCTTCATTTAGGAAGATTAGAGAAGACTTTGTCTCAATTGTTCCGGCCGACTCCCCATTCGTCAAACAGGAAGCGCTGGAACATATTATCAGATTAATAGATGGGTTTGACGCAGCGATCCCTATGTGGCCTGACGGAAGAATCGAGGCCATCCATGCTACATACAGAAGGGAGGCAATCCTTCCTACGCTAGAGAAAGCATGGGAACAACACACACTAGAACTCAACGAACTAGTCAAACACATCGATAGAATCGCTTTCGTAGGCACAGAAACGTTCACAACATTCGATCCGCTACTCACCTTTCTCTTGGATGCCGACACGCCGACAGAATTCGAACGACTAGACGTTATAGCGGAGAAAACGGACCGTTGCTAACTGCGTTCCCCCAATCACCAATCCACACATGGACCCCAATGGTCCTTGCTTACCACGACGTTAATTCATCATCAGCCAATCATGTAAACCATAAATAACACAAACTACTTCCATCATCGACGCATTTCAAGTGACATCATCGGATGACCTAAGAATCTTCTCGGCCCTTTCGACTATCCGACCATCCAGTTCCAAAGCATCATGATAACCTATTAGTTCGTAAAGCTGTTCACGAGTCATCATTCTGCCTAACAGATCACGTTGCGATCCGTGTCGCCGAAGTTCTTCGAATGCGTCTTGCACAGCCTTCAACATTATACGGAATGCCGTCATGGGAAATATTACGACCTTATAGCCCATTCTTTCGTACTCTCTCGCCGTAATATAAGGCGTCCTTCCGAACTCCGTCATATTGGCCACCAGAGGCGTATGAACCTTCTTAGCCACTTCAGCAAACTCCTCCCTGCTTACCAAAGCCTCAGGAAAGATCATGTCGGCGCCCGCCCTAGCGTACACTCTTGCCCTCTCTATCATGGCATCAAGGCCTTCCACGTCACGGGCATCTGTTCTAGCAATTATGACCATGTCAGTTCTACGCGCCTCTGTAGCGGCGACAATCTTCTTGACCATACTTTCTACATCGATCAAACGTTTCCCAGAGAGGTGACCGCACTTCTTCGGCATCATTTGGTCTTCAATATGTACAGCAGCCACGTCCAACCTTTCAAGTTCAGTCACAGTTCGGACAACATTAATCGTCTCTCCGAAACCCGTATCGACGTCCACAATCAACGGGAGATTCGTTCTAGAAACGACAGGCGCAAGACATGTCGTCAATTCAGTCAATGTGAATACCCCTAGATCGGGGAGGACCATTGAATTTGCTAAGGCCCCACCGGAGAAATATGCCGCCTTAAAGCCTTGCCGTTCGGCCATCTTCGCTGTTATACCGTTAAAAACTCCTGGAGCCACTATTATTTTCCCTGCTCGGAGCAAATTTCTCAACATCTTGGCCTTTGACACTCCCTGAATCACCCCCGAAATGACCTCTTGTCAAATGGAAGGAAACGACGTCCCATTCCAACCTTCTTCATAAACCCTACACTTCCCTTTTTCAATGACGAGGATGATATAAACACTAAGCGCAACTTACGCTTAATGCGGGGGGTGGGATTCGAACCCACGAAGGCCTACGCCAGCAGATCTTGAGTATGGGCCTTACCATCCTTCCGACTGCCCCCTATTGCCGCCCACACTAATGGGCTTTGACCTAGCTCGGGGACCCCCGCGCACAATCATGTAAACACATAGTTATTTTATGGTTTTGTTCTGTTGTTAGCATGATTCCTGAATCATCGATTCACACGGTGTGACAGTATACGCTTAAAGCGCGATGCCTTATTTCCCGTCACAGGATCAATCTCCAACAATCAAAGTGCCTACCTGCTCATCATTAATGGCCCCTTCAATGCTCACCGGGTCGCACTTAACAATCCGAGTTCGAATCTTGCTTCGCTCGATTATCTTTATAGCTACTAAATCAAGCAGTTCGTACGTTCCAGCTTTCATATATCCCTCTTGGAGCATAGTAATCAATTGATGGTACGTAATCTGATCCAACTTCCTCGCGCCCTTCACCTTCTGTGGGTCGGCCGTGTAAACGCCGTCTACATCTGTCGCATTTACAAGAAGGTTTGCACGTACTCTTTCAGCGATCAAAGCACCTACCGCATTGGTACTGTGACCAGGATGAAACCCCCCGACAACCACTATCTTGTTCGACAACACGGCTTTGGCCACTTCATCTAACGATTCTGGAACCGTCGGAAACGCCATCTCCCCAAGCCCCCCCAACAGTAGTTCAGCGTTCATCCTAGCAGCCTTCAATCCTAAATCGTCCAATATCGATTCGCTAGCCCCCAGCCTTCGTGCTACGGAAATGTACGACCGCGCAGTCTCCCCGCCCCCCGTGACTAAAACCAATCGATGGCCGCGCCTCGCTAACCTCTCGAACAGCTTTAGGAGCCTAGGAAGCTCTCCGTCCACCTTTTTCCAGTAGAACACAGAGCCGCTAATCTTAATTACTGTTATATTCAAGTCCTTCCTACGAGTTCACTTAGCTCCATGATATAAAAGCTATGGGCTCAAACGGTGGCTTGATCATGTCGAAGTACGACTCCGTGGCAATGTACCGAGTAAGGAAGTTGCTAGCAGAGCTTGCCAGCAAACATGGAAGAGGAACCGAACTCATCTCGTTGTATATACCACCAAAGCGCCCTTTATATGACGTCATAGCCAACCTTCGTGATGAATACGGTACGGCCTCCAACATCAAGAGCGATACCACCCGCAACCATGTTCAAGACGCCTTAACCCGTGTCCAGCAACGGCTCAAACTATACAAGTCGCCACCGCCCAATGGCCTTGTCATATTTTGTGGGGCTCTACCAGTGAACGGGCCCAACACAGAAGTAATTCAACTTTTTGAAATAGAACCCCCAAGGCCGATTAATGTTTACCTTTACCGTTGCGACGACCATTTCCATTTAGATCTACTGAAAGACACATTGAAAGAACAAGAAGCAATAGGCATAATCACAGTCGATACATCCGAGGCAGCCCTAGGCCTCCTCATGGGCGATAGAATCACAGTCATCGAAGAGTTGACGTCAGGCGTTGCAGGAAAACATCGACAGGGAGGGCAATCTGCCCGTAGATTTGAAAGGCTCAGAGCCAACGAAATAAACGACTTCTTCAACCGAGTCGCCTCTCACGCCTACAAGGCATTCATCGAAGAAACCCCAGTGAAGAAACTCATATTAGGTGGGCCGGGCCCTACAAAGGAAGTATTCTACAAAGGACAGTACCTAGATTATAGACTTCAAAACGCAGTCATCGGCCTGATGGACATATCTTATTCAGGAGAAGCTGGCATTAGAGAGACCGTAGAAAAAGCCAAGCCACTTCTTCAGGACGTAAGGTTCGTCCAAGAGAAGGAAATAGTAACTAGGTTCATACGCGAAGCGACCTCAGAATATGGTTTAGCAACTTACGGACTGGAAAACGTCCTCGCGAGCCTTAACAACAACTCAGCCGAGACGATTATATTATCTGACGACCTAGACACAACTAGAATCGAATTCAAATGCAGGAAGTGTAATTATACGATCACAAAATACGTCAACAAGAACGACATCTTCTCCGTGAAATCCGAAATACTGGGGAAGAGCTGTCCTTCATGTAAAGCGACGGAGTGGGACTATCTCGAGCAGGACATCGTAGACTTCATGTACGACAAGGCTAGCCAAATTGGCGCCGGCGTCGAAGTGATTTCTACTAAGACCGAGCATGGACAGATGTTCAAAAGCTTTGGGGGAATTGGTGCACTATTACGGTATAGAAGCAAGTAAAGTTCCTAGCGGATAAACTCTTAAGAAGATGGCCTCCGAACGCTATTTACATTAATGTCAGATCCTCCACTAAGGCCAAAGATAAAAGAGAAAGTCTGGAGCCCAGAGTTGGAAGAAACCGTCTTCAAGCTATGGTCAGACGAAGACCTATATCGCTTTGACCCAAATTCATCCAAACCCACATACAGCATAGACACACCTCCACCTTATATCAACACCCCCGTGCACATAGGTCAGGCTTATACGTACACTTGGATGGATGCCATCGCCCGTTACAAGCGCATGCGGGGATTCAACGTCCTCTTTCCTATAGGCCTAGATAGGAACGGCCTGCCGATAGAAGTGCAGGCTGAGAAGGAGTTCGGGATCAGTATCAAAGACACCCCACGAGAGGAATTCATCAGAAAAGCGAGGACGCTATTAGACCGGTATGAGGGAATATCCCTTTCGACATTTAAGAAACTTGGTCTAAGTGTCAACAACTGGCAGAAGAGTTACACCTTGGGTGGAGCATACGAAACCGACGATCCTGAGTATAGACGCCTTACCCAAGAGACATTCATTAAGTTATTCGAGAAGGGCTTAGTCTACGAGGGTGAGAAGACAACGAACTATTGTCCAGTATGTCACACTACCATCTCAGATGCAGAAGTAGAATATCAGGAACACATCGGCAATCTAAATTATATAAGATTTCCTTTGATAGATGGGGGAGAGATCATAATTGCCTCTACAAGACCAGAGCTTCTTTCCGCCTGTAAAGTTATAATCTTCAATCCACAGGATACACGTTATCAAGGCCTCTCAGGCAGAGAAGCGAGAGTTCCCCTATTCAACAACACAGTACCGATCATACCTCACTCTTATGCCAAAAGCGATTTCGGGACAGGTTTGGTCATGATCTGTAGTTATGGGGACTACAGCGACGTGCGCATCTTAAGAGAACTCAACATCCCTCCCACTTACGTTATAGATCAAGACGGCCGAATGACGGACAAGGCTGGACCGTACGCCGGGCTGCTCGTAACAGAAGCGAGGAAGAAGATAGTGGAAGACTTACAGGCAAAAGGATTGTTAGTTAAGGTTGAAAAAGCTCTTCACCGAGAACCCATTTGCTGGAGAAGCAAGAACCCGATCGAATTCATACCCACTAGAGAGATATACCTTAAACAGGTTGGATTCAAGGACGACCTCCTCAGGATTACGGACCATATGAAATTTCATGCACCGCAAAGCAAGAGCCTCTTAACTAATTGGATTAACAGCGTATCTATTGATTGGGTGTTATCAAGAAGACGGTATTATGGTACAGAAATACCTCTATGGTACTGTTTGGATTGCGGCACTACAATAGTACCACCACCAGGAAGATACTATCAACCTTGGAGAGAAGACCCGCCACTAAAGGAATGCCCGTCGTGCAAGGGATCTCATTTCAAGGGTGAAGAAAGGATCTTCGACACGTGGTTCGACTCCAGCAGTAGCCAACAGTATATCCTGGGTTACCTTTGGAATAAGAAGTTCTTCACGGAAAACTATCCTTGCACGCTTCGTCCTCAAGGGAAGGAAATAGTTCGCAGCTGGTTGTATTTTACGTTATTGAAGTCCTTCTTGCTATTCAATGCTCCGCCATTCAAGGACGTTTGGATCCACATGCACGTGGTGGACGAAAGGGGAGAGAAAATGAGCAAAAGCATTGGAAATATAATAGATCCACAATACATAATCAGGAAGCATGGAGCAGAAGCATTCCGCAGTTGGGTCTTCTTCGAAGGTGACATAACGGAAGGAGACATCAGATATTCCCCCGCTAAGCTCGAAGGAGCTCGCAAGTTCCTTACAAAGCTCTGGAATATCGCTAGATTCATCTCGTCTTTCCCAATACCGGAGACGAAGGAAGTCACGCCTACCGAAGAGTGGTTATTTGGTGAACTTGCAAACATGATAGCAAGAAGCAGGGAAGATATGGACAACTACCTGTTCAGCAAGGCAGCCAACAGCATCAAGTACTTCACTTGGAACATCTTCGCTGATCACTACGTCGAGATGGTAAAAGCCAGGGCCTACGGCGATGGTGGTATAAACAAAGAACAAAGGGAAGCCGCGTGGAACGGTCTACACGCCGGCTTGCGGCATACCTTGCTGCTACTTTCCCCCTATATACCATTCATTACGGACTTCCTCTGGAGAGCGATTTACGGAAACAAAAGTATTCACACAGAATCCTTTCCAGAATTGCACGCTACTCAGAAATATTCAGACATAACCTCCAAACTCATCAATTTCAACTCAACAATTTGGAATCAGAAGAAGAAACTTGGGGTGTCTTTAAGAGAACAGATCAAGGTCAGCATACCTACAGAACTCTCACCCTTTGAAGCCGACCTCCGTCGTATGCACAACATAGTATAGATATAACACCCCCCCAGCAATTCTTAAAAGCCCCCCTGAAGCCCGTTGGTTTAAGGGCCCCGGTTCGCCCCGGTACCTCCACTATCGAGGCGGGAGAGCATAGCGGTCTAATGCGCTTCCTTGGTAGGTATGACCCAGACAGGAAGAGACCGCGGGTTCAAATCCCGCCCGGGGCTCTTAACCTTTCGCCATATGTCCACTCACCTCTCTGTCCAGTCAAGTCATAACGTCATTACTCCTTACTTGACTTTCAATAGAAGGCTCGACCACGACCAAAGCTTATTATAAAGCCCCGGTCGTGACGCTATTCACGAACTGCTTCACAGGGGCCGTGGGCTAGCCTGGTCTACGCTACCAGCCTTGGGCGCTGGTGATCGGCGGTTCAAATCCGCCCGGCCCCACTGCTATCGTTCATATGTGAAACCATATCTCTCGCAAGCCCTCGTTCCATCGTCTTTCCATCTAGATTTAGAATCCGCGCTTCATAGTTACTCAAATTCAATCTACGCAGATATGGTGTTATCATGATGGGCGGGCCTGGCATGTAGCCTACGCGAGAAGCATAATCGTTGAAATGTGGCAAGACCACGACTTCCTTCGGTTTCAAGTCGGCACTTTGTGCATTCAAGATCAACCACACCCTTTCCCACTCACCACGTCCATATACTTGGGGATGAATATGGCCTGATACCACAGTTTCATAACAGACCAAGACGGTCCGCCTGCTAGGCAACGCATGTCCATGAAACAATAGACAATCGTCGATCGTCAATCCTCCGCTTGATATCAGTGTCACATGGGGGTCTACATCCTCTTCGATCCTGAAGTCATGATTTCCTTTAACCACCCAGACCCTCATTTCTTTCGCAAGAGATCTCGTCAATAACCTAATGGCCGTGCGTTCATGGTTTGATGGACCGTACAGGCCGTGCTTGACGTCCCCAAGGATCAACACTTCGTTCGTTTGCATCCTAAACGCCGTGTCCAACAACCTCTCTTTCATCTCTTCAGCTTCCTCGTCTGGACGGGGTCTAAACAATCCAAGCCTATCCGTGAGACCCAAGTGCAGATCGCAGACAACGAGGAACCTCCGGCCCGTCGCCGAGACCGCGATGGCGGCAGCCTCCCCCGCGACAGGTTCTATCTCCAAACCGAGCTCCTCGGAGCGGTCAACATAAATAAATGATTCTGCCTCTCATTGTTCTGAATGCCAAGAATACACAAGAGCACATTGTTAGAAAAGGCCGAAGAGACGGTACACTGTGGGGGAGTGAAAAGACACCTTTTCCTCCCCAGCCGAACAGAAATATGGTCGATAGTGGGTAAGGAGGGAGAATACCTAGTTTCCAAGGATCCACCTCTTTGCACCTGTCCAGCCTTCTACTTCTCCTCCGCTCGGGGAAAGGCCCAAAAGTGTTATCATTTGATAAGCCTAGAAATGGCGATCGCAACAGGAAATTACTTCACGATCATGGGCCACGACGAAGAAATATTCATTCTCCTTGGTTTGCTCCTATAACTAGAATTTACGCGTTTAACGTAACAGGCCTCGCGATCGTCATCATATGGCGACGGCCATAGCCCCATTTCGATTGGCGGTCTCGGTCCCCCTTTGTATCTCATAAACCTACGACTCATATCATAGTTACAAGAGAAACCGCTTTCCCAATTTCGAACGTCTTGCTTGTCTGAAATTCATTGATTCCGTAACTTGTCGTCGACACTAATGTGCTCGGTCACACAAAGCAATCAATGCATCTAGCTGGAGCCTCGGAGGGGCTTCGCTCCCCTGACCCACAGCTTACAAGGCTGTTGCTCTAACTAGACTGAGCTACCGAGGCCCCCAAGAGTACCTTCGTGACTTGACGATTTATACTTCACTCAAAAGGAGGAAGCATGTCGACAGCATCTTTTTATCCCAAAGTCCGGAAGGCAGAACTATGTTCCTTGTCCCCGGCTCAGGCAATAAACCGTTGGGAAGAGAGATCGCGAGCATTACTAATTGTGACGTAGTAGATTTCGAGACTAGGCGGTTTCCTGATGGCGAAAGATACATTCGCTTCGTCGACGACGTGCCGAAGGAAACCGCGATTATAGTACAATCATTCGGCGGCGCCCCAGACGATCTGATGGTGGAACTTATTTTCTTATGTAAGACCCTTCAAGACCTTGGAGCCAGGAAACTTATTGGTGTATTCCCTTACTTACCCTATTTGAGGCAAGATACCAGGTTTAAGCCGGGGGAGGCCGTGAGCGCCCAGATAATGGCTTCTATCATTGAGTTCGCTTCAATTTCCCACATCCTTACGGTTGACCCCCACCTTCACCGTATATCAGAGCCGAACGAAGTGTTCAATGTACCCACGGCCAGCTTGAGCGCCATGCCAGCTTTGGCTTCATATTTGAAGAAGAACTACCAACTGAAAGACCCCATCGTTGTTGCACCCGATGTAGAGGCCGCACAGTGGGCGGCCAAGGTTGCTTCCGTATTGGGAACCGATTTTTATACACTAGAAAAGACCAGATTGGATGATTCCTCAGTCCGCGTCAAATCAAAGCGTGTCGATCCGGTTGGCCGAGACGTAATCTTGGTGGATGATATCATAAGCACGGGTGGTACGATAGCCCAAGTAGCTTCTCAATTTAGGAGAAAAGGTGTGGCACGCATCTATGCCCTGATAACCCATGGCCTACTTGCGGATGGGGCTTATGAAAAGGTCAGCAAAGCAGGTATAGATGCCTTAATAATGACCAACACCGTTCCCAATCCGTACTGCAAAGTCACTGTGGCGCCCGTCATCGTTCAGACCCTTAACGACCTCCGAACATCAAACACTACTTGACACGAAAAGTTCAAAGTCCTCTGGATCTAACTTTGCCCCACACTTCTTGCATCGCCCCTTGTATAGTCTGAGGATCTGTCTTGGCGATTTCACCTCGTCTCCGGCATAGATTTTAGCCCCGCATCTTTCACAGACTATTTCGAACATCTTCTATTCACGTATCCACAAGCATCATTTAAGTTTAATAAAGGAGACTGGATAGAGATCGCAAGTGTTATCACCATCACATTTACCCGAAGATTATCACCTCATCATCGCCGAGAAACCCGATGCAGCTAGAAGGATCGCCTCAGCCCTAGGCAGGGTAGAAACCGTTCGAACAAGAGAGGTGGAATATATCATCTCTAGAGGGAAGGAAGTATATGTAGTGATTTGGGCTTCCGGTCATCTACTTACTTTGGCCCCTTCATATACCAAACGCGATGTCTATCCCATCCTAGACGTACAGTGGGTCCCACTGGCTTCTGATGACCGCAAGAAGAACATCTCGAGCCGCCTACAATCGTTTAAAACACTCATAGAGGGGGCCCGCAAGGTGGTGATTGCATGTGACTACGACATCGAAGGTGACACCATTGGATACAACATCCTGAGATACGCACTAAACACGCAGACCGTCAGTGCCTACAGAGCAAAGTTCTCCACACTCACAGACGTCGAGTTACGTGATGCTTTTTCAAAGCTTTCTTTACAAAACGAGTGGCCGATGGCGCAAGCCGGGAGAACAAGGCATTACTTAGACTACGTTTGGGGGATAAACCTATCCAGAGCGTTGATGGCAAGCGTAACCGATTCGACGGGTGGATATACCACGTTGAGCATAGGTAGGGTGCAAGGCCCAACCCTCAACTACTTATACGAAAGAGAAGTTGACATCAGGTCCTTCGTGCCGGTACCATATTGGCAGGTCATTGCAATAGTTGAAAAAGATGACAAGACCTTTCCCGCGAACTACATCATATCAAGGATCACGAAACAGGCGGACGCAGAGAGGATCAAAAGGATTGAGGGGAAGGTCGGCAGGGTAAGCGAAGTTGCGAAGACAACGTATACCGTTCCGCCTCCTCCAGCGTTCAACCTTGGAGAACTTCAATATGAAGCATATAGGGTCTTGGGCTTGTCCCCGACCCAAACATTAGCTATGGCCGAAAAGCTGTACCTTCAGGCAGCCATATCATACCCGAGGACCTCTTCGCAGAAACTTCCTCCAACCATCGGATATTCCAAAATACTCACAAGTCTGAATCGTCGATCAGATTACAAGCAGTACATATCTCGCTTGAACCTCGTCAGCTTACATCCGGTTCAAGGAGAAAAAAGTGACCCAGCTCATCCTGCCATCTATCCCACAGGGATGTACCCAAGTGGGGCTAGGGGAAAGCAGTGGCTCCTTTACGACCTCATAACTCGTCGGTTCTTAGCCACTTTCGGAGGGAAGTCCGTGAAGGAAAGGACCAATGTAACCATCAAGTGTGAGGCATATATCTTTAACACGTCATACGTTACCACCGTTTCTCCAGGATGGACATCCGTCTACCAACATCTTCCCGAAACAAGTGGCCCCAGACTACCGTCGTTAAGAAAGGGGGATGCTGTGACAATAAAGGAAGTGAAGGTTGTGGAACGCTACGAAGCCCCTGAACAAAGGTACAATCAAAGTACCCTGTTACGGCGGATGGAATCAGAAGCGATAGGAACGAAGGCAACTAGGGCCGAGGTAATATCTACGCTCATCGAGAGAGGTTACGTAGCTAATAACGATATGCAGCTTACGGACCTAGGTTTTGCCATCATGGAAACCGCCATTGAGAATTCGCCCTTAATAATATCTGTCACTATGACGAAGTCCATAGAAAATGACTTGGAACGAATCGAATCGTCTCGCACGGATCCAAAGACGGTCCTAGTTAACGGTGTAGAGAAGCTGATAGAATCTTTGCGGACTTTGGAAAGCCGTCGACAGGCCGTGGGGGAAAAGGTCTACAAGGCACACATATCTACGATGAGAAGCAGGAACATCTTAGGCAAATGCCCGAAATGTAATGATGGAGATCTAATCATAATACGATCTAAACGAAGCGGAAAGCGATTCGTTGGATGTACCAACTACAGCAAGGGCTGTGATGTCTCTGCGCCACTACCTCAACGAGGAGGGATCAGGCCAGCGCGGCATATATGTAAGGATTGCGGGTGGCCGATTGCCTTGGTGTATTTTTTCCGTAGCCGGAGACCTTGGAGGTTATGTCTGAATCCTTCCTGTCCCACGAAATCCAAGGAGGAAGAAACCAGCCAGCAACGGAGTTGAATCTAATGCCCTGTCCCATATGCGGACGAAAAGAATCACAATCCGGCTTCTGCCTGTATCATGAGAAGGCCTACCTCAACCTAAAGGTCGCACATTCTAGATGGAACGCTGCGTTTGGTCGTATGGAATGGAAAGAATTCCTAGCGAAGATCAGACAATGTAACGGAACAGGCCAGTGGGCGTTCGAAGTGGCCGAATACTTGCTCAGCACAAGTTAAATCAGGAATACTGTCTCCAAGTATAGCCACACTTTGTACAGCGGTAAAACTGTGTGGGCGGTTCGTCTCCACTTCTTGTCTGTACGAACCACCACTCGGCTTCACCATTACGACACCTAGGGCACTCGACGAAAGTGGTAGGCATGGTCCTTATCTGACTTGCTTCATCGCCCACCACCTTTATGGGAGCCGAACCCTCCATCTCCTCCAAAGAAACGCTTTCGGCCTTTATTCTTCTCGAGAAATAGCCACATTTTTCACACGCTAAAGCCATGAAGCTTTCTTTATCGGTCTTCACGAGTTTGATCTTGAGACGCGTTCCACATGAAGGGCAAAACTGCATTACTGATACACTCCTCAAGCTCCACCCAGAGCATCATTCAGGAGGCTAGTAGTCTCGCTAGCCCTCTTTACGGCACTACGACAAGCTTCGTTGAATATCTCCCTGGGGTTACCATCCCTGACTGTTACCTGCATTCTTTGTTCTTTCAAAAGTGGGTGCGGCCTGTTATATGCCGCAAATTCAACACGCCCATCGTTCAACAGTTCCTCTTGAACGATTTGAAGTAACGATTGATCGATCCCCGTGACTTCGATCTCGATGTCCTTGGTTCCCTCTCTTATGACCTTAACTTGCATGCCCTTCGTTTACAGGGTTTAGGTGATATATGTTTAAGTGTTTCCCTTTATCGGTCTCCGTATCTTCCTCTCGCCCCACCATATCTGCTTCGGTTATCATACCTACGGTTTCCTTCGCGTCTCCTTCTATCATAAAAATGTCTTGGCCTCTCTCTTGGTTCCTCTCCCCCAAATCCAGCCATCTTCCTATATTCCACATTCCCACACGATCCACATTTAGCTCCCATTCCGCCTATGGCTTCCATCCGGCCTCCGCACAAGGAACACCAAGCCTTAATCACCCCCAACTCTGCAGAACGGAACCCGAGAAAGATCATTCCATTCGCTGTGCTTGTAACTCGGGCTTTGACCATATCACCGGGCTTGCACGGCGCAGATGCCCTACTTCTCGTCAAGAGCATTCCTAGGAGATTGCTATCCACATCAATTCCGTTCACAGAGTATATCCTGACCTGAAGACCAGTTCCCTGCTGGCCCTCCACCGTACCCAAAATAACATCACCCACCATAGGAAGTGGCACTCTAGTCCTTCCATGAACGCCAATCCTCCTAGACTCCAGATCGTAGTTAACCCCTCCAACTAACAAGGACCTTATGTCGCCTGATATCTCGTAAGTACCATCCGAACCAGAATATTCTTCGATTACAGCCAGCCTGTCTCCTGGCACCACTTGCAAAGGCCTTTCGTTCTTTGTTTCTTCCATTTCCCATTACACCCAAAACGGCGAACTGAACATATCCCCCAGCTCTCCGCCTTCTAACAACCTTATCAAAGCTAGGCCCTGATCATACGATAAGACAGGCCTATCAAATTCCTCATCATCTAGTGCCACCCTGGGGCATGCTGTCTCCAAGAACGCGTCCACTCCTTTGATGGTTCTCAATCTTTGAGCCGTTATCTCACGCATCGTGAACAGGAACACCTTCTTCCCAAAGCTGGAGAGTTTCTCTTTGAGCTCTAAGGCCTGCTTCATGAAGAACTGTCCCTCCTTTAAGCTCACGATTATTCCCACGGTTCTTGCTTCCTTAGCTTTCAGGACTGAAAGTATCGCCTTCCTCTCGATCAATTCCGCACCAGATGTCACATCTTCGATGACGTTGAAGAATGGGTCAAGAAGGTAGGTTGGTTTTCGTGTGACAAGTCTAACACCTATCGCATGAAATCTACTTTGCCCATAGAAGAAAAAAGCATCCACGTCTTCAACAAGGTCTTTGGCGTTGTAGTAATTGCAGCCGAACACCTGCCCGCCAAATAGAACACCATGCCCCGGACCCCTGATAGCTTTGATCCCGCGATCGGTAAGATATCTTATGATGAGATCAAGTTGCGCTTTATGATTGCTTATTGTAAGGACCCCCACCTTATTTAACCTCCCTTTGAACTGGGCTATCGCCTTATCTAGTACGGGTATGAAGTCGACATCATATTCTACATCTATCAGGAAAGTGTATTTTCCCACACGTTCCGTGTTGACGGAATGTCCCAAGTTTATGACCAAATCTAGACCTATTCTTTCTGCATCCAGATTTGAAAGGTCGCAGATTCCATAGCTTGGGTCAAATAAGATGACTGTTTCCACCCCATAACGGCTTTCGATCGAGTCTGAAAGGGCTAGGACGGAACCGATCAAACCATCGGGTGCCTGGATGCCGATCCGTTTCGGCTTCTCTCTCATGATTATATTTTGAATCTGTTCTTCCCTTATTATCGCGCTCACTTCAAGCACCAGATGCAGCGGGTTTTAGCTCCACGACCTCGACCCGTGTCCTTACTGGCAATTTACTCGAAGCCACCTTTAACGCGTCCTTAGCTTGCTGCAAGAATTTTCCCCGAATCCCCAACTCTATCAGGACAGTACCATCTTCTACTCGCGAAGCCAGGCCCACCGGTTTTCCAAAGGCCCTTCGCATGCCTTCTGAGAGCCTGTCAGCTCCCGCAGTAGCCACAACCTTGTTCTCTCTCAAGATGACGTGAGGAAAGGCCTTCACGGAAAGATAATAATTACCTTCACCAAAGGTAGTGGCTAGTTTATTGACGGCCACCCTAGCCGCCTCCAAAGCATTATGACGGATTTGTGCCTTCTCACAGGAAATCAACCTGAATATATAATCGTAATCCTGATTTGGGTTTCCTATAGTGAACTTGGCGATCTTGGGCTGAGGATGTCCCTTGATGAATTCCCTCCGAGTATATGGTTGTCCTTTCACTTCTCTATAGTTTCTCCCTTTCAAGATAATCAACACGGTAGGTTCCCGACGGCTTTAAAAGTATATTGGTCCTTTGCCACCCATTCAACGCGAGGATCGTCTTCCTATACACACCGGCACAGGCTAGAGCTTCATTCTCACTTAATTGCGCTTGAACTAGCATCTTCTTGAACGTCCTAGTAGCACGTTCTTGCTTATGTTCCGGATAACCGCTCAGCGCCATCATTCGAAGGAAGTACGTAACAAGCAAGTCGATCGTCCTTCTCTTCAACCGCTTTATGCCCTTACTCTTCGTTTGGTTTAAGACGTAAAGCATGATAGCTAAAGCGTGGGACACATTCATCGTAGGATAGGCCGTTCCCGTTGGAATGTGTACGATATAGTCACATAAAGCGAGCTCCGAATTGGTCAACCCGGTAGTATCCCTTCCCAAGACTATCGCTGAACGAGAGAAGTCTGGCCTTAGTTCGCGGAGGCCATTTAAGGTGATAACTCTACGTAATCCATTACGACTCCATTCTCTCGCTATGGCCGTTGTTCCTACCATCAGATCGAACCTTTGTCTAACATCTTCAAACGAAGTTAACTGAATGTTGTTGATTATGTCTGATGCATGTGATGCAAAACGTAAGGCGTTGGCCCTTGACCACCCCTCACCGACAACATACAACTTCGTCATACCAAAGTTCTTCATCACTCTCGCCACATATCCCACATTCAGTCCGTGTCTGGGCTCGACCATCACTACACTGAGGGCAGCTAACTTCGGGTTCACATGAGGAACAGCTTTAATACAAAGATTTAACCATAGCCCGTCCAAGGTTGCCCACCAACCTTACGGCAGAAGCCAAGGCAAGATGGGCTCAAGCCCAAGCGACCAGAGACCCCAAGGAGAAAGTCAGATTATTGAAAGAATTCTACTCACTTATGCCCCACCACAAATCAACTGAGAGGCTCGAAGTGTCTATCAAGAAGCAAATTGTCAGTCTCGAAGAATCCATAAGAGAAGCCAAGATGCGAAAGCATGGAAGTACGAGGATCGAATGGACGACACGGAGAGAAGGCATCCCTCAAATCGCTTTAAGCGGTCCCACACCACACGTTTTCTCCTTTTTTGAAAAGCTAACTGGATTAACTACCTCAATTTTCGAGGTCCATACAGGTCCGGTAGTGGGGATCTACAAGTTAGAAGGCCTTTCTTTTCAGATAGTCCTGTGTCCTTATGGTCATGGTATCGGAAGATCAACACAAGAACGCATCCTCAACTTGATCAGGTCATCCGATCTGTTGCTCATCGACCTGCCGCCTTCCAGTTGGACGAACTACTGGATGGAATTCAGACGATGGGCCCTAGACCACAACCTAGAGGTCTCTCCAAAGCAGGCGTTGGTGGAAATCAAGATGATGCCAACCGGGGGTGTTAGAGTGGTGGGCAAATCCAATAACTTCTCCCAAGATGACCTAACGGACTTTCTTCGTGGGTACGGCATCCTGAATTGTCTAGTTAGGGTGTCCACGGATGCTACGATTGACGACGTAGAAGCCGTGATATTTGGGAGGACTTTCAAGAAATGTCTCTTTGTAATCCCCCGTGGGTCTTCTCCAACAGATGGCATCGAGCCAAATTCGATATCATATGAGGCCATCTTTTCTTCACCTAGTTTATTCGTGGACAGGCTACTCTATAATTTGAACCTAGTAAGAGTTTACACCATGTCTTCAAGCGGAGTAAAGGCGCAACATCCCCTCCTGTTGAAGCAAGGTAGTACGGTAATTCAAGTGGCTAGGAACATTCACAAAGATCTTTGGCTGAACTTTAAGTATGCAAAACTGTGGCGAAAAGGAGCATCTAGTCCGATTAGAGTGGGCAGGGACTTCATAGTCATGGACGAAGATGTGGTAGAAGTCTTCGATTAGTGCCTTCTTGCCAGCATACCATACAACGTCTCAAAGAAAAGCCTCTTTAACGCCTTCAATTGTACCTCAACTCCGGCCCTATCCAGTTCGTTTAGCAACCCAGCCCAATCCGATAAGCTAGAGGAAATGAATACGATCAGGCCGTCACGTTTCAAAGGATCTTTACAGCTTTGGATCAGTCGAATCGTCGCCTCGATCCCCTTCTCTCCGCCGGAAATCGCGCTGTCATTTAATCCGTCACTTCTCAAATAAGGAGGATTGAAGAAGATCAGCGAGAGGCTTTCTTTCCTAAGCGGGTCACATCCGCTACAATGAATGAACTCCACCTCACACTCAACCAACCTTCTACGCGCAACACTCAAAGCTACCTCATCGATGTCAGTAGCAAGCACGAGCTCAGGCGTATGCTCTCTCAAGTAGTTTGCTAACACGAAACCAGACCCCACTCCCACCTCCGCCACCCTTCCTACACGAAGACCCTGCAAGAGCGACAAGAGGAACAGGCTGTCCTCTCGAGGATAGTAAGCATCTTCAATCAAACCATGTCAGCCGCCAGTTCCAAGATTCGCACGGGTTCAAGTTCTTCGATTCTCTTCTTCGTTAGTGAGAGGTCCTGCCCATAATCATATGGTAGTGTTCCCCTCCGTCTCATATCATTAATAAGCCGAGAAACCGTCCTACCCCGATAGCTAAAAATGAACTTCAACCGTGGTACAATTCGAGGGTCCAGTATGGAACGCCTCCTTTTCATCGATAATACAGACGAAACGACTTTCGGTGGCGGAACGAAACTGTCTGGATATATGAGGAAAAGTTCTTCCATATCAAAACACGTCTGGCCCATGACGGAGTACGGCCCATACTTCTTACAACCAACAGGCGCCATCAACTTATTTACGAAATCTTTTTGCAACACTATCACAGCCCGAGGAATGGGTGCTCTTACGAACCATTCTACGAATTTCCTTGAAGCACAGTAAGGTAAGCTAGAAACCAGCACATCGTATGGAGAACGATCGTTGAAGCCATTACCTAGCAGAATTCGTAGCTTGTCACTCGTTTGCAGGCGATGTCGAGCTTGCAAGTAAAGTGCAGGATCAATCTCATAACTCACAACGTTACATCCGATCTTCAAGAGACGTTCAGTAAGCCTTCCATCTCCCGTCCCTATTTCAAGCACAGAGTCCGAAGGCCCGACGCCAGACTCCAGTACGATCTTATCTATGATAGAAGTGTCGATCAAGAAGTGTTGCCCAAGCCTCCGTGAACTCATTTCATCTATTTCCTTATGAAGATGTTTATTCGTGTCTGTCCAGTCAGCTCTTCATATATTCTCTTGGCGACCTGTTTTGCTGGGTCTTTCAACCCAACTCTATTCTGAATATCTAAGAAGGATTCAAACGGTTTTCTCTCTCTAGCGTCCAAGATCTGTACAGTCAGAGTCTTGCCTATGCCTGGTATCAGTTCCAAGGCATGTAAACGAGGAGTGATAGGTTGCAGATTGTTGAAATAGCTGACATATTTCTGTTCTTTGTTTATGACTAGGATCTCTATTACACTAAGAAGTTCATTCTTTGCGTTCTGCGTCAGGTCTTCGTAGGCAAGTTTGCCCAAAACGCTGACAATCTTATCGCGGCGTTCTTTTCCGATGTAAACTCTCTCCTCCGGGACGAATTGGACGTTATTGAAAGCCAGAAGTTCCAATAGAGTAAGGTATTCTTCTCCCAATGCCTGTACTATGAAGCCTTCCCTGTTATGCACTACTTTAGATCGCGCTCGTGAAGAGAAATCAAGGACATAAGCGTACTCCTCATACTTCTTTATCTGTGGCTGAAAACTCATCTTCTCGTCATCCTCTTGACTTGCTCAATCCTAGAGGAATTTTTCGAATGGAGTTCTCCCCTGCAGATCTGAGGAACGGTGAGTTCTCAAGTATACCACTCAGTCGAGTATAAGTCAATCATTTGGACCAAGATTTAAGGGTTAAGAGGTAGCTTTCTGCCTTTTCGAGCTAAGGATGGCTAACATCGAATCAAGAACTTCAGTAGGGGTTAACTTCCTCCAACCCACAGTGAATGTCCTAAGTTCTTCTCTAGTTCTTGGCATTACGTTCACGACCTCCACGGCTTCTTCCGCAGTTAAACCGGTTTCCTTTATCAAACGTTCAACTAACTCTCTTGAATCTTCGGCGCTCAGTTTTGAAAACTTGGTCACATAATCCAACGTCCTCTTCTGAATTTGATCGGCCTTCTCTGGGTCGACCTTTTCTAGCAGTTTTCTTGCTTCGTGAATTGTAAGCGGTTTCTTCTCTAGCTCTTCGACCAGATCTACCTCATCCCTTTAGCCGTTTTACGTGCTCGAGGCGAGCTATTATTCTTTTGGTCTTCTCGCCGATCGGTACCTCTAACAGAACGGACCTAGGCCTAACTTCGATGATCGTACCGACCTTGCCTTGGTAACGCCTAAAAGGCATTCCCTTGGGTTGTGTGGGGTCGATGTCTATCACCACCTTCTGACCGACTTCGTGATCGTACATTAACCTAGATAGCCCCGGTTTTGCTTTCTGTGTAAGAAGATGGCGCGTCTTCCTCTTGAACCCCCTGTGTTGAGGCAATATCAGCACACTCGCTTCGTCAAGCAAGCTTCTAAGATTACATAATTAAGGTTTTTCCCCAACCGTGCTTTTCTTCGAACCGCACCACATCATATAACATCCATTTCACTCTGTTGTTTGGAAGCACATCAGCAAAGTTTGGTTCCACCCGCCCCATCTCCGTCTTCCCTAGACTGTATGGGGATATCAAATGACGGACACTTATTGCGTTATCAAGCCGCAAGAATAGCTCCGCCTCACCTTCCATGGCGTTAATCTCCAGTTCGTGAACGATTCTTTCCTTCCTCTTATTTCCACCGATCGATACGGATACAGCCTTCCCTTTGAACGTTTTAACTAGAACGTTCACCTCGTTAACTGTGAGATCTTTTTCGAATACCGCTTTGGCGCGCACATGCTTGATCAGATCTTCGATTCTGCTCCTTTCTGGCTCGGCCGCCTCCACCACAGTCATTTGGACATCATCAGATGCGTTCATGTTAATTCTCGTAAACCCAGAGACGCGTCTCTTTGGAGACACAATTTGAGCTAGCATGGGCCTTCCACTTCCAACGACGATCGAATCGTCTTCATCTACGCCGGACCAGCTCAACTTGACTTTACTTCCGTCAAACGCGTTCAAGAGGACCTTACTCAAAGTAGCCTCTACCGTTCGGCTCGTCAGGTCGATCCCCATATCCTTACACTTTTCACATCCTACGCCGTGGCAACTGGAACAATAGGGGGCCTTCACAGGCATACCCCTGGTCAGTTTTAGGTATCGAACGTATACCGTCATGGGTTTGCTCTCCACCTTGATCTTCGCTTCAGGTAACTTGATAGTGATGATGAGTTCTGGGCGGCGCGCCGATGGCCTCTTGCCGATCTTTAAGGCAAGTTCGTCTCTCAGAAGAACGCTCAACCCCCGTTTCAAGCCCACTCCACTACCCGTTTCAAGTTTGGATCTCAACTCATCTTCCGCTTCAACTTTATCCGAGGGAACGGACACACCCAACTGAAAAGAACAAAACTCAAATCCCCGTGTTTTTTCGATTATTTCCTGAACAATTCTGTCACGCGCTTCATAAACCCCATCACAAAGTGAACATTTTTCGGTTGGTTCTAAACCAGCTTTCTTGAAGACCCTCCTTCCGACGACTTCTGCCTGATGCACATTAGGTGTGTATTGTCTTCCCAAGCACCACATGCACAACTGAATGTTGGGATTTCTTCTTGCCTTTATCTCCTGCCTAGCCATCTAAATGAGGCCGCTCCCTTTCAATTGCTTCAGGAGTTGGCGATTCATTCTCATCTTCTTGGCGTCCTTCATGAGCTTCTTACCTTGTTCGAATGCAACCAACATTTCCTTTACATCTTTTTCGGAGACCCCAGCCCCCCTGGCTATCCTCCTCACTCGAGACGAATTTAAGACACCAGGCTCCTTCCTTTCTTCCGGCGTCATAGCCCGTATAATGGCTTTCCATTTTTCAAACCGTTTTTCCATCTTTTCTGTAGCCTCATCCTCCAATTTTGGTAGTCCTGGAAGCATCTCTACTATCTTCTGTAACGGACCCAAGTTCCTCAGTTGTTCCATTTGTAAATAGAAGTCGTCCAACGACATCTTCCCAGAAGATATCCTACGCATGACATTTTCATCAACTTGGATTTCGGCCATCTTGACTTTCTCCACCAACCCTTTGAGATCTCCCATCCCAAGCATTCTACCTGCAAATCGATTGGGGGAGAATTCCTCTATGTCATCTATTCGTTCGCCTGTGGAAACGAACAATATCTTCGCGCCAGTGGCTGCGGCGGCCGTTAAGGCGCCTCCCCCTTTGGCAGTTCCATCTAACTTGGTAACTACGATTCCACCTACTCTTGTGGCGGCATTAAAAGCCGAGGCCTGTACGGATGCCTGTTGTCCTATAGTGCCATCCAACACAAGTAGGGTGATGTCGGGCGCGAGGCGTCTTTCTATCCTATTCATTTCTTCTAGCAGGGACTTTTCTTCTTTGTGCCTCCCGGACGTGTCAACTATTATCAAGTTATCCCCCTTGTTAACGAAGTATTCTCGTCCTCTAGTCGCTAGTTCTTCCGCTTTTTCATTAGACTGCCAGAAAACTTCGACCTGTGCTTTATCCCCTAACGCTTTTAGTTGGTCATAAGCTCCAGCCCTAAACGTGTCAGCGCAGACCAAGCCCACCTTGTATCCACGTCTTGTGAAATACCTAGCAAGCTTGGCTGCAGTGGTAGTTTTGCCTGAACCTTGTATGCCCACTAGGAGTATCGTATAGGGCGAAGTCAGCGGGGGGCTCAATCTCGTTTCGGTCCCCATGACTTTAGTTAATTCTTCATAGAGGACCACAAGCGCCTGTTCCTTCAGAGAGATCCCGGGCTTGCCTTTCTCCTGCAACAACCTCTCTTCGACTTTTTTCGTCAGCTCAAAGACAAGTTTGATGTTTACATCTGCTTGAATTAACGTCCTTTGAATATTCCTGACGAACTCTTTGATGGCAACTTCGTCCACCACCTCCGCCTCAAATAGGTGCTTTATGGCGGACTGCAAGCCTTCTTTTATCTTCTCAAACATGCTGAAGCTTATCCCTAAGAATGGCCTTTTTAATATTTAGTATTCCTTCGTCCCTAGACCATATCGCTTCAGCCTCTAGGATAAGTATTTCCTTCTTGAACATTGGCATATCGGTCACAAAGGTCTCGCCTTCCCCCCCTTCCAGCGAAGGATTGAAATGATATTTTCTTGATAGAAGGACGAGCTCTTCCACTTTAGCATCATCAAGCTGAATTCCTAACCACTTAGTTCCCAGCCCAAGGGCGGCCACTCGGGTCACGGTCACCTTGAAATGGTTCCTTGGTAGCTCCCGAAGATACGATTCTTCATCGATCGCCCATAGAGGGTCTACCCCAACCAATCCTCCCTTTCTAAAGACATCATGGAACCTTTCTTTCTGGTAGCGGCTCTTTATACCGCCTGTTACTACCCCTTCTATCGAATACTTCCGTTTGGCTTCATATACTATATCCTGAAGAAGTGCCAACTCGTCCTCTCCATCTGAGGAACGCGTTAGCTGCGGTATCCCTAGAGATTGAGACTGAAGGTGGGTCCAGGAGATATTGGGATAATGGAATAACATGCTCCCCGCATCCTTGGGCTCGATGGTCAACAAACATAAAATCTCATGCCCTTGTTTCGCCATCTGATACATAGCAAAGTTACTATCCTTCCCACCCGAATAAAGGACCGCAAGTTTCATCTTGGATCCCCAGTCATGTGGGCCTCTCATAACGATAAACCACATCATGTCGGATCAGCCGGCTCTTCCTTGCAATCATTGAGGCCGCCGATGGTTTCGAGGCGATCGTTGATTAAGCTAGCGGGCATCAAACTATTGCAGATTTATTAACTACTTCATGACCCTTTAAGTCGGTTGGGATGCGCGCGAAGCCCCTGAAGACCATAGCTGTAACCGCAAAAGAAAGCGTCGTGAATACGAAGGCTTGTTACGATGTGTTAAAGGCCTTGGTGTCCACATTCGAGGTCGCTGCAGTACCTCCGGTTAGGCACCCGAAGGCCAGCACCTTGAATTCCTTAGTTGAAGTAACCAACAGAAATTACGACGCAGTGGTCAGCTTGGGCGGCGACGGCACGTTATTGAACCTAGTCCGATGTCTAGAACGACAGATACCTGTGCTAGGCATTAACTTGGGTGGCAGAGGGATCTTAAACGAGCTAGAATTGCAGGACTTACCCATAGCCCTCGAAAAGCTTCGAACTGGCGACTATCACTTGGAAAGGCGCGTAAGGTTGAAAACTACGGTGCGGAAGAAGGCGCTTCCTCAGGCTTTGAATGAAGTATATTTGGCGAGACCCCGACACAACATTACCCCGACCTTCTCTTTGAAGTTTCGTGATCAAGTCATATCATCTAGGATGGACGGGATCATCGTATCCACCCCGACCGGTTCCACCGGTTATTCTTACTCCGCTGGTGGCCCGGTGGTATTGGAATCATTGAAAGTTTTCATCATCACACCAGTCCTTCCCATCTACCGTGTTCCCCCGTTGGTCCTTCCTGCAGGGAACATCGTCCTGTCTTCCCGTTCAGCATTCGACGTCACCATAGACGGCCAACAGGTCTTCGGTGCCGATGGTTGCGAAGAGGTGAAGATCGCCATTTCACCCGAGCCCGCTTACTTTATCAGGTTCATTCCAAGACCCTTCAAACAGCTCACTAAGCTCTTGAGCGGAAATGCTATCCAACAATAACAAACCGAAGACGCTGGTCTTGGACGCTTCGGCCCTGATAAATGGAGTGCTTCAATCTGGCATAGACCTGAAGATGTGTACTACACCAGCGGTCATAGATGAGGCCAGGGGAAGGGGATACTCATCCTTCCTAAGAGGAGAAGCTCAACGAGCTAGAGATTTGGCCGTTATGGAAGCTTCGCCCGAGATCCTAGAGTTAGTAAAGGTCCGGATCCGTGAACTGGGAGAGTCCGCTAGGCTTTCAAATACCGACATCTCAGTCATAGCCTTGGCCATGCATCTGAAAAACGAAGGGACCACAGACGTCATCATCATGACAGACGATTACTCTTTACAGAACGTCGCTGCCGCAATGGGCATCCAAGCCAAGTCCTCTAGCACTCAGGGCATTACGAAGCAGATCGAGTGGACATACTACTGCCCAGCTTGCTTTAAGAAGTACGATAGACCATCGAAGGACATGTCTTGCAGGTTTTGTGGTACAAAGCTAAAAAGAAAACCCACCGTAATAGGACGGCGATGAGATCTTGAGCCGGCAAGGAAAAAGCATCCGCCTTCCACCCTCTGGCATATATCCAAGAGGAAGGCTAAGATATGAGAAACTAATCTCGCTCGCCCAGAAGGCCGTCAGTGACGATTCGGGAGCCATAATTACATATGTCGGACTGGTGAAGTCACCTGGCCCGGGTGGCCGGCGGGTAAAGGAGCTTCTGATAGAAACATATTCAGAGCACTCAGGCAAAACGTTGAGAAACATTTGTCGTGAAGCTAAGATAAAGCACAAGCTGTCGGTGGCTCGCATTTACCACTTCGAAGGCGAATTCAAGGTCGGAGAACCGCTCGTCATAGTTATAGCAGCCGGTAGGAGTCGCCAGAACGTTTTTCCTGCAGTCAAGGAAATGATACACAGGTATAAGACTCAGCCCGCGATTTGGAAAAAAGAAGTTTATTATGATGAATCTTCACAGTGGGTCAGGTGATGGCCTTCAACAGCGACTTAAAGACTTCCTCTTCTAACCTAGCCTGCTTTCTTATTTTCTTCGATATCTCTCCCATCAAGTCGTCCATTGATGGTTCATCACACAAAGCTCTGATTAGCCCACTTATTTCCGTCCAATCCGAAGCGATCCCTTCATACTCATCCGCCGCCTCAAGTAATGTTCGTTTGTTTAGTATGGCTGAAGCTTCTCTGAGGAATTCTGAATACAACCGCCTGAATCCACCCCCGCCCGTCCCTGCCTTTTCCCACATTATGTAATGGTTCCAAAACATGTATTTGTTGTTGGGATGCTTCTTCCATGTTCTAAGCCTTTCTGCAAACCTCATCATCCCCTTGACTCCGTCAGTCCCCGATTCTGCCCGTAGCATTTGTGAAGCAGCCTTTTGGATTGCAACGAGTATAGCGGCTTCAAGAGAGGATGCCTCCCCTTCTAAGAAATAGAACCCTAGGTTCCTGGATGAAAGAAATCCTTTCGCGGCCCTGCCCTGTTCTATCCCTCTTAAGGAAGTCTTCCTGATTTCTGGCGTGCCCACATCCACGACATACAAGAACTGTTCATCGTACCCACACGCTGTCACATAATGGGCGTTGAAATGAACTCTCCTCTCCAGATAGTCTAGGTAGTACATGTCCAGTTTGAGTCCATATAGTTTATTTGAATCAAGCCTCCTAAGCAGGTTTTCCCACGCCTTTACACGATTAACCGTTTCTTCAACGACCAGCTTTAGTCTCAATGAGGAAGCGAGGTTTTGGGCTATTCTCCCAGGACTGATCCTTCCGAAGACCATCGGTTCACGAAGGCCGGTCTTTCTATCTACCCTTTCCAAGTATGTAAAGCCCACACCTGCACCTAATCCGAAGACCAATGGTTCCGACAGCTCTAAGCCGATGAAAGCCAATAGGTTTCTGCACGTAGTCGATTCGCTGTGAACACCTGTTACGGGCTTGAAACCTTGTACTATCATCGGAATTCAGAGTGTAATCCCATGACAGGATTAAAGAAACCACATGCACTTGCGAAGGGACCAAATCGGAGCAATGATGGTGGACTGGGGGGGACTCGAACCCCCGACCTCCCCCATGCCAAGGGGGTATTCTACCTCTGAACTACCAGCCCAATGAGGAAGTCTCTCAGGTCATCAGTATTTATTTTCTTCGATCATAAGGCATCATCGCAAACACAAGTTGAACGCCATTAGACGCCATGGATGAGCAGGCATTACGATTCCACCGCCAGATCAGGATCAAGCAGAAGTTTGGTTCTTGCCATCCTGCTTCACTGTAAGCCAATCTGCCAAAGATATCTCGTTAGTGTTTCCTACCACCCTAACCGTAACCAACCCCCTCTCCGCTAGCCTAGCAACTATCCTGTGAACCTGTAACCTGCTCAGGCCGGCCTCCTTTCTTATCCATTTTTGCAGATACCTCCCTTCATGAGCCATTAACACGCTGAATACCTTCCTTTCATCCGGCTTCAGCGCCTTCATTATGGTCTCTATCGAAGCTTGTCCGGCATTCCCTCGAACAAGACGAGGTTCTTCTTGAGGTTCCTTTGTTCCAATTTCAGGAAGGATGATCCGATAACTCAAACCCATTATTCCAAGCACGATTGCGAACAGGAAGGCCACAGGGATGACCCACATCAACGGCGGATACGAGTATTGATTCTCTGAAGACGGAATCCACCATCCCATCATCCCCATCATGTCACCCATCATTCCGTTTGGTCTTGGCTGTAGAGGGGTAACGAAGAAAGGCGAAGCTATGGCCACCATAACGAAGCCGGTCACACCCATTACAAGCGCGAAGAGCGACCAACTGGTCTTCCACATGTTCCGCATACGGGATTCAAATCCAACTAAAAAAAGATTCACCAACAGACGAAGTTCATGACCTGTGAAGGTCCCTCACCTTCAGTTCGGTCCAATCTAATGCCATCCTGTTCACCCAAGAGAATTTCCGTTGCATGCCCTTAGGGTAGATGACGGTCCAATCAAGCCCTACGTGATCTGACCACGCCTTGTATATCCTAGGGTCGATGTAGTTCTTGAGGGATGTGTTCAAGTTATATTCTTTGGTCATCTTTGCTATTTCCAAGGCCAGCTCGGCCTTTCTGATCTTTTTTCGAATATCATTCGCCTGCCTATCGGTCTTGGGTACCAAACCCTTCAAGGTTTTCAACTTTTCTTCGCGTCGTCTTATGACCTCTTCCCAATTCTTCGGAGGCGTCTTCTTATGGTTACAAAGCATGGCGGCCTTAAGGTTGGCTACCTTGGCATGAAATATCTTGATGTCTTGATCCGCTTCATTTAGGTCATCGCTTATTGACCAAAGATAATCTCGCACTACATTTGACGCATGATAGGTCCTGAAGACTCTTGCAGTCAATCCACGCATAGCCTCGTTCAAGAAGGAATTGACCTTCGTGGAGTTCACCCCATCAAACACAAGGTCCTGTGGTCTCTTCCCCACCATGAATTCCCTGAGGTTCAGAATTACAGAGGGGTTAACCTCTTCCAACACCTTCAACCATCTTACGCTATCTTTTCCCAGGAAATCGAACCATATCTTATCTCCATCTAGCTTAAGGTGTTCTACCCTTAACGTGGTAGCACCGACGGTATCCGTTTCGTCTTCATCTTTCTCGTCACCAACACGAAGGCATAGATGGTCGATCAAATAGCAGACTGTTGCCACTTTCCTTATCCGTTCTTCATCAGAAGTCAACCCCCGTTCGATATGGTCCCTAACCCTATCAATGTAAGAACCCAATTTCGCTGCACGAATGTACTTGAGCTTATTATTCTTCTGAATTATGAAACTACTTTCATGGGGCCATACATACTTGACCTTACCTGTCAACTCATCTTTCCACGAAGCCAGCCAAATGCTCGATCTGTCGTGTACTATACCCCCCCAGTTCCCTGGTGGGATTGGTGCGTCAGCATCCAGATTCAATATCACGTCCCTATATCCAATTCGTCTTTTCCACCTCCCCCGTAGTGGATGAAGGCCTCGACCGACGAAGATACCAGGAGGTTCAACCATCCAGTTCTGGATTTCCACCCTCCTACCGTCTATCTCCACATATCCGAATTGCCGTTTCATCGCTTCTTTGACTTTCTTCCGTTCGGCGGCCAATCGTCTCTTTTGATCCGTCGACAACGAAAGCTTCTCTCTTGTTTCCATGTCGACGAAAGCGTTGAATTGAGAAAAGTCTAGGTCGTCCAGGTTAGCTCCCTCAAAATCGGGTGGAAGAATACGTTGAAAATCCTTCCAAAAGTTATTTCTGAATGTCAAATCACTTGCGTGTGGGCCGTCTTTCTTCTTGGCCCAGGAGTACGCCATTTCCTCTGCTTCTAACCCCAAAGAAATCCAATATCCTTTGAACCCGAGCTTCAGGCCCTTCGGAACATAAGGAGGAGGAAAAGCCACGCCATTATGCCTTAGAGTTCTCCAACGTTCCCCCCTAGGCATGGAGTCTATAGCCCCCATTTCGGGATTTATAGAATTAACGTTGTCTGCAAAGGCTCATCCCTCATCTGGTGAAGGAATTTCGTTCAATAACCGGCAACTCAGAAGACGACAGGGAGTAGGGAACGTCGCACAAATCCCCCCTTCGTAATGTTTGGCATTTAATACACCAAATGGCTTCATGCATAAATCTCCGGTTTGAACAACGACTGGTGAGCTTGCAGTTCACTAGGGGGATGTCCATCCTGCTCTTGGTGGCGTTTACGGGGCTGCCTCTCATGGCTGCCTACCTTTCCAACCCCTCCACATTCAACGCCGGCTGGAATGAAGGAAAAGGCAGCCTCGTATTTGCCATGGTGTTTCTAGTCATAGAAGCGATGGACGCATCGTTCAGTGTCTCCATGAGAAAGATCGTTTTGGCATTAACCATGGCTCTAGTCGTTTCATGCATCTTCTTCCTTGACCCCCAACCTTATAGACCGTTACTAGATATGGGCTCCTACTTCGGAGTCAAGCCAGAGCTGACTAATTACAGCTGGCATGAGTTCTGGGTGACTTTGACCTTTTTTCTCTCGACCCTTACTATCGTCATTTTCATGGCAGGCTTGAAACAACTCAGAACCTTCGCGTTCACTTCCACATATTTGGTTCTCACAGCCATCGTCCTCTTCGCGGATGCTCTATTTCCATACGACCAACTGGGAGCTCTTCAATCGGTAGTTCCTTTCCTAGTATCTGTAGCTACTTCTGTCGCCCAATCTTTGCACTTGGTCAACATGACTTCTTTTGGCAATACTATGCTCGTAGACTCAGGAGGCACGCCAAAGGCTCTTATAGTATTCTGGCCGTCGGCCGGTGTACACAGCGTACTCATATTCACTGGAATTGCCGTCGCATTTCTCCTGAAAAGACGCATAACAGGTTTCAAGTTTCTTACATATGCGTTCCTTGGAGCCATCGGAACGGTCTGCGTTAACATCATCAGGATCGTCCTCCTAGTATACTGTACGGCGTACTATCCCCCTGAGTATTTTCAGGGCTTTCATAACGTGGTCGGTGAAACTTTGTTCATACCTTGGCTCGTCGTCTTCATGCTTATTGTACATTACATCGAAATGTACCTTCGTAACACTCACAAGAGTACCTAGCGTCCGGTATGTGGGTAGAATTGATTTGTAACTGATGGATCAGCCATCGTCCCACGTAATAACCAAGTACTATCGCACACCTATAGATACTCCCTCATCAACATATTCGCCTGACGACCACGCAGGTTGATAATTCGCGTTATGCGCCATTCAAAAAGGTTATTTTGAACGGCCTTCGTCCATGCACCGTGTATCGAACTCTTTTTGCGCTAGTTATGATCGGTTTGTTGATGCACGCCACATACCTCCCCATTCAATGTGCAACTTCAAACCTTTTCATTGTAGTGGAGGCCACACCCTTAATGTATATTGGGACCAACATCCAAATCAAAGCGATCATTTCTTCACCTGTAAGCGTCGGCACCACGACCTTTAAGGAACTACTTTCCGATAATACAACTTCTATCCTTGGCGAGGCCATCCCGACAGATGGCGTAGCCACGATTAACTACACTACCCCCACGGTTGGAGTACATACGATTCTTGCCGTCTATTCCAACCCAGCCAACAATGTCACGATCATCAGTCCGCTCATAAACGTCACCGCCCTCCCCATGAACGTCATAGACCTTCTCAACCAAGTTTCGATCCTTCAATCCCAAAATATGGATCTGACAAATCAATTACGAGACGCACAGGAACAAGTCTTCTTGTTGACTCAACATACCACCGACCTTAACCTCAAGCTAGACCTTCTCACCACCAACCTGACCATCCTTCAGGCGGAGAATTCCAACCTAACTCAAACCGTAAGGACCTTGGTCAACGTAACCGTTTCTTTGGCATCACAGGTCGAAGCTTTCCGCGACGCCGCATCGAGTAGCCTACAGCTTGTCGACGTACTGCTCGTGGCTTTGGTCGCGCTCGGCTTGGTGCTCACATATGTCTTTTATAATTATGTCCTTCGTCCCAAGCCTGCCGTTCCTCTTATGAAATCGCTGAATTGTTCCTATCAGACGCCCATAATGCATAGTTGAAACTCACGACGTTGTAGGCACTTCTTCCTTAAGGTGACGATCGAACCATCGAAGATAACTCTGGAGGCGGATGACCCTATGCTTCGGCTTTCCACTTCTGGAAAGCTCGTGGTTTTCCTTCGGAAAGATGATCAGCTCTGCTTCTTTCCCATAGTATTTTAAAGCGGTGAATAGTTGTAACGCTTCGACCAACCAGCACCTGTAGTCTTCCAAAGAATGGATGATCAACAACGGAGTCTTGATATCTTTGACATATCTCAAAGGAGAGCTGGCCAGCAAGGCACCTTCGTTATCCCATGGATCGAAACCGATCTGATCCTTGGTGAACCAAGGTCCGATGTCGCTTGTACACCAAAAGGACATCCAGTTAGATATGCACCGGTCGGTCACCGCGGCCTTGAACCTATCCGTATGCCCGATGACCCAATTGGTCATAAATCCACCATAAGACCCCCCAGCTATCGCTAGCCTATGGGAATCTATGAGAGGATATTTTTCAAGTACGAAATCCAACCCCTCCATCAAATCCTTGTAGTCCCTTTCTCCGTAACGTGATCTGATGTCCGCAAACCTTTCTTCGTATCCATCGCTGCCCCTTGGATTGATGTATATTACGGCATACCCTCTGTTCGCATAGACTTGGAATTCGTGTATATAGGCGCATCCAAAGGCCGTCTTGGGTCCGCCGTGCACATACAATATGGCAGGAATTTTACCTTCGGCGTTGGGCTTGATCATCGTCCATCCTTCGACGGGCATACCATCGCTAGCCGTGAAAGTGAATTTCTCAGGCTTGACCACCGCCAAGTCCCCATCTATTTTACTGTTAAACCACGTCAGCCTTCTTATCTCTCCATCGTATACATATAGGTCTGTGGGATGCAGGGAATCCATGCTCGAAAAGACGATCTTTCTGTCAGTCACGGAGAACGCTTCAACACTTCTGTTTCCATCTACTATCACTTCCATTTTTCGGTCTGAAAGGTTTAGCCTGTAAAGGTGCGCAGAGTCCCCATCGGCCACGGTAAAATAAACGTAGTCGCCGACCCACTTCGGTTCTGAGTCGACGCCCCCCATCCTTACATCTGAGTTCAAGTTGTTCAATTTCCCCTTATCGAGTGATTCAAGCTGTTCCATCCCTCCACCATATACATCCACGAGCCAAAGATGATCGTGCGAGGCAAACCCCCTCTTCCTATTGTGACCTAACAACAGGGCTTTCCTATCATCTGGTGCCCAGGCCGCCGATTCTATCTCCATGTTTCCCCCTGTGAGTCTGATGGACTCCCCATTCCTGAGGTCAAGCACGAAGGCATCTGCGATATACGGCCGTAGGTCATCCGTCGAGGCCAAATAGAGGATTTTCTCGTTGGAATGAGCAAAATACGCCCTCTTAACATCGAATTCTCCAGCCGTAAGTTGTCGACATTCGTTCTTCTCCAAATCGAAACAGAATACGTGCCAGCGAAGGCCGTACGTGAACCCCTTTCCATTAAACCAAAATCCTAACCTCTTGATAACCTTGACGTCATCCGAGATCTCGCCTACAGCTGAAATGAATAATATCTTCTTCCCATCACATGACCAGCTCGGGGATTCTATCCCTTCGCTTTTCTTGAGGAGCAACTTGGCCTCGCCACCACCAAGAGGCATTACATACAAGGAGTTGCCTCTTTCTTCCTTGGGAATTTCCCGTTTAGATATAAAGAGGAATTTCTTGCCGTCTGGAGCAAACTTTGGTCCTGTATCCCTTCCGGAGAAGGTCATCTGCTTCAGCTCTCCAGTTTCGCTGTTGGCCAACCAGACATTGCCTTCATACTCGTCGGTATCGAGGGAAGCTCTGTGAACCGAAAAGACGACAAGAGTTCCATCGGCAGAAACAGATGGTTCCGACAGGAACGAGTAGGCTACAAGATCTTCAGGTTCTATGCTCTTAGTCATGACATCGATTCCAAGACAGAGTTCCTTAAGGCTGCCGGTGCCGTATGAGGATCAAATGAATGAAGAACGCCCTTAGACTCTCGAGAATTCTCTATCTAGCTCTTCCAATAACCTTCTTTGCTTGGGAGTCAAGTTCTTCGGCGTTTGAATATTCACTTTGACGAGTTGATCACCTTTCCCCCATCCTCCCATCTTGGGAAGCCCCCTACCTCTCAATCTAAATGTCGTTCCACTCTGCGTTCCTGGAGGGATCTTGATTTCCGCCTTCCCATCAAGAGTAGGTACCTGTACTGAGGCGCCTAGGGCTGCCTTTGGAAAGCTGACATAGACTTCAGCGATTACATCGGAGCCTTCCCTCTTAAAGATTGGATGTGGTTTGACGTGAACAAGCACGTAGAGGTCACCCGGTGCGTGACCGTCCTTCCTTTCGTCTCCTTCTCCTTTCAACCTTAAACTAAAACCATCCTCTATGCCGGCGGGCACCCTAACGTTTATTGTCCTCGTCCGGCTCACAAGGCCCATTCCTTTGCAACTCTTACACGGAACTTCGACCACCTTACCGGACCCAGAGCACTTTGAACATGTCTCCACTCTGATCAGCCTAGCGAAACCTGCAGAATGAACCTTCTGGACTTCTCCTGCGCCGTTACATTGCGGGCAGATACGAATGCTCGAACCTGGTTGAGCTCCAGTACCATGACAAACATCACACTTCTCAGTCCTTTCTATCTGTATTTCCTTATTGGAACCCCAAGCTACATCTTCCAACGAAACGTCGAGCCTGACTTGGATGTCTCTTCCGCGGGTGGATTCCCGCGGCCGTCCGAAGCCGAAGAAGCTTTCGAAGATGTTATCGAAACCACCGAATCCGAACTCCCTGAGGATGTCTTCGAAGTTCACACCCCTGAATATGTCTTCTTGTGTGTATCTGCTGTCTATGCCGGCATGTCCAAATTGATCATACTGTGCCCTCTTTTCGTCATCGGAAAGGACGGCGTAGGCTTCGGATATCTCCTTAAACTTCTCTTCAGCGTCAGGCGACTTATTCTTATCTGGATGATATTGGAGCGCCAAACGACGATAGGCATTCTTAATCTCTTCTTTGGTAGCGTTCCTCGGAACGCCTAATACTTCGTAATAATCGCGCTTGGCACTCATCTATATTCTCGCCTAAGGTCATTACTTCTCCTCTTTCTTGTCTTCTACCACCTTATAGTCAGCATCGACAACTTTTTCACTAGAGCTTTCGGACGAAGGCTTTTCCTCACTCACACTACCCTCACGTTTTGCCTGCTGTTTAGCTTGTTCTGTGGCGACTTTCTGGTACACAGATGAGCCCACTTCCTGCAGGACTTTGCTTAAAGCTTCGCTGGCGGCCTTGATCTTCTCTATATCCTTGCCCGCAAGGGCCGAATTCAGGTCTCCAACGGCTTTGTCGATGGACTGTACCTGTTCCTGTGAGATCTTATCCTTCAGGTCTGATTTCGTCTTTTGTGCCGTGTAGAGGAGGGCGTCAGCTGCGTTCCTGATCTCAGCTTCCTCCCTTTTCTTCTTGTCCGCTTCGGCGAACTGCTCAGCCTCCTTTATCATTCGTTCCTTTTCCTCTTTTGTGAGCTTTGTGGATGCGGTTATAGTGATCTTGTTCTCCTTACCCGTGCCGAGGTCTTTAGCTGAAACATTCAGTATACCGTTTGCGTCTATATCGAAAGTCACCTCGATCTGTGGTACCCCCCTTGGAGCCGGGGGGATCCCTGTCAAATTGAACATTCCCAGGGAGACGTTGTCTGCTGCCATGGCCCTTTCTCCTTGCAAGACATGGATTGTCACTGTAGTCTGAAAGTCGGCCGCGGTGGAGAATACTTGGCTCCTCCTAGTAGGTATGGTCGTGTTCCGCTCGATTATCTTAGTGAATACGCCTCCCAAAGTCTCCACTCCCAAGGAGAGAGGCGTTACATCCAACAATAGGAGGTCCTTGACTTCGCCGGCTAGGACCGCGCCCTGGATGGCCGCTCCGACCGCCACGCATTCCATCGGGTCCACTCCCCTTTCCGCCGGTTTCCCTATGACGTCTTCCACAAACTTCCTTACGAGAGGCATACGGGTTTGACCCCCTATCAGGATTATCTTATCCACTTGGTGGGGCTCAAGCTTAGCGTCGGCCAGAACTTTCAAGATCGGGGTCTTGATCCTCTGTACGATGGGGAAGGCGAGTTCCTCTAACTTCGCGCGCGTCAACGTGGAATGGAAATGCCTTGGGGTATTGCCTACCATAGCCAAGAACGGAAGGTCTATATCGGTGGTCAGGAGGTTGGAAAGCTCGATCTTTGCCTTCTCGGCCGCCTCTTTCAACCTGACCATAGCCATGCGGTCGTTCGAAAGGTCGATCCCGGTTTGGGACCTAAATTCATCCAATAAGTATGCAACTATCGCATTGTCGATGTCAGCCCCACCCGTCTGGGTATCACCGCTTGTAGCGAGAACTTGAAAAACTCCGCCGCCGAATTCCATCAAAGTTACATCATGGGTTCCACCACCGAAGCTGAAGACCATGACCTTCATTTCCTTGTCGAGCTTATCCAGTCCGTAGGCCAAGCAGGCTGCCGTCGGCTCGTTGATTATTCTCACAACTTCAAGCCCAGCTATTTCGCCCGCATCCTTGGTGGCCTGTCTCTGATTGTCGTTAAAATGGGCGGGCACTGTGATGACGGCCTTCTTTATAGGGAAACCAAGGTAACTCTCTGCATCCCGTTTTATTTTCTGCAGTATGAATGCAGAGATCTGTTGTGGCGTGAACTCTTTGCCTCCAATTCTTACCTTGTAGTCCGTGCCCATCTTCCTCTTGATCTCGAATATTGTACCTTCGGGATTGGTCGAGGCCTGTCTCTTGGCAGGTTCGCCCACTAGGAGCGTTCCATCTTGGGTGAACGCGACCACCGAAGGGAACATCTTACCTGCTACGGTCGGCCCCTCTGCGCTAGGTATTACGACCGGCCTCCCCGCTTCCATCACCGCGGCGGCGGAATTGGTTGTACCTAGGTCTATTCCTATTATCTTCTCCTTCTGGGTTTCTTTCACTTCGCTCAATTCACATGTTCACCCCCGAATTGTGATTCTGTTTTTCGTCTTTCTTTGTTAGTGCTCCAACCTTCACCATGCTGGCCCTTATCACCTTTCCCCTTAACGTATATCCTCTTCGCACCTCTTCCACGACCTTTCCTTCTTCGTCCTCTGATGATTCTACCTGTTGAACTGCTTCATGAAGGGAAGGATCAAACACTTTCCCCAATGCTTCAATGGGTCTGACGCCATACTCCTCAAGAAGAGCAGAAAGCTTCTTCTTCATCATCTCGATGCCTGAGATTAAGGCCTGCCTATCATCCGTCTTCTTAGCCACGATTAGGGCCAATTCCATTTCGTCCAAGACATTCAACAGCTGGATCACCATTTTGTCTGCTATGGTGGAGCTCGCTTCAGTCTTCTCTCTATCCACCCTCTTCCTGTAGTTCTCGAATTCGGCTTGAAGATATTTTAGTTTGAGCAAATACTCCTCGGCCCTTTCATGTTCCTTCCTCAACGCCTCTTCCAACGCCTCAGTGCTTTTTGGTAACTCTACCTTCTTGCCCCCCTCCAACAATTGCGGCCTTTCAGACTTGTCCTGTATTCCTCTTTCGGCTTCCTGCAAATCGAACACCTCAGATATGTTGTAAACTCCTCGGCGCCTACAACACTCCAGGGTAAAACCCTATAAGTCTTTCCGGGTTGTTCGGAATCCTACGGTCAGACGCCCTTCATCGTCATCTCTTCAGGTAGCTTCATCGAACTGAAAGCAAACCAGAAGATTGTGATTGAAGTCACATAAAGGATGGTGGCGATGTAAAAAGGTTCAGCAAGAGCGCCCGATTGCATCAATCCTGCTCCAATGGCTGTGCTTATGGAGTTCGGTAGCCTCCAGAGGGCCGCACTTATACCGGATGCAGCTCCCCTCTCATCCGGGGACACTAGGCCCATGATCAGAGATTGTTCGAGTGGATTGGACATATTCATCAAGAAACTTCTTATTATGTAGACCCCACTGGCTATCAAGTAGTTTGGGGAAAATGGCGTAGCGAGCATGAACACAGTCGAAAGCCCCTGAGTAACCACTATTGCCCTGACCACTCCGACTCGCCGTGCCAGAAATGGGACAACCAATGTAGTGAACCCCATCAAGAAGCTTGATATCCCGAGGATCGGTCCGCTGACAGCATCTGATACTCCATACATCAATGCTAGCCAATAGGTCATCAAAGGGACTACCATGCCCGCTCCGAATGCGATGATCGAGCCCGTCACGACGTACCTGACCAAGACCTTCCAAGACTTCCTAGGCAGAAGACCCCCGATCCCTTCGGCTTTGCGAAGCGATTTAGACTCACTCACTTTCAAGAGGAAGGCCGTAGCAGCTAGGCTTAACGTGGCCATCACTAAGTAGAGCATGACGTGCGCTTCTTTGTCATTCATTCCATAAGCCTCAAAAACGAAGACTAAGGGTATGGCGAAGCTCCCCAGCCCGAACCCAATATTACTCACAAAGAATGAAAGGGAGAAAGCCGACGTCCTCCTTTCATCACCGGCTTTTTCCGCCAACAAGGCGCTTCCGGAAGCATTGTAAGCCGCTTCCGAAATCCCTTGTATGAGAGCAGCCAACATCAAGAGGATGGGGTCTACGGTGAGCGCAAACAGCGCGATGACGAAGCTAGCGAGCACATTGCCCACTATCAAGAGCTTCCTTCTTCCATATCTATCCGCAATGATTCCCAACGGTATGCTACTCACCACCATGGTGATACCCATGAGCATGATCAGGGTCCCCATGAAGAGACCAGATAGCCCTTGGATGGTGGTCAGAAAGTAAGAGATGTCTACATAGAACATGCCAAATGCTAAGGAAGGCAGCAAGCCACCATAGATCAGGTAACTGGCTTCCCTGGATAAGCCCTTGTAATCTTCTAGCAACGAGCCGTACTTCTCCTACGTTCGTCGGGAATCCGAAGTGTGCCATATTTAAACAAGAGACTGCGTAGGGGAACCGAAACGAACGTAGGGTTTCGTAGATGGCCATGAATTGAATGAAAAAGAGGCTTAATATGATACGCAAGAGTCATAATGTCAGACATCATGAATGGGACCATCATTAAGAGTTGGAGGGGGCTGAAACCCGGCATATTTCTAAGAAGGTCAAACAGGTTCGCTGGCGAAGTGCTCGTAGATGGTCTAAAACGCTATGTGCACATCCCTAACCCAACGACAGCCAAGGATCTGCTCAAGAGAGGTGCATCGACGCTCGTCCTCCCGAACCCAGATGGTTACAAGACAGGCTTTCGTCTCATCGCAGTCCACACAGGAAAGATGTGGGTCTCAATCGACACCACGATACCCAATGACGTCTTCAAGCTCGGTGTCAAGTCTTCTCTTCTCCACCCCTTCAGGGGTTATAGGATCGTCAAAGAGAACGTCAGACTGGGTGACAGCGTGATCGACTTTCTTCTACGTAAAGGAGAGGAGACCGTCTACGTAGAAGTGAAGAGCTGCAGCTTGGTCGTGCGGAGAGTGGCTCTATTTCCAGACGCCGTGACTGTACGAGGAACAAGACAATTGATCGACCTAGAGAAAGCCTCCGCCGCAGGAGCCAAAACTTATATGGTGTGGATAATCCAACGACCAGACGCGATCGCGTTAGAACCTAACCACCGAAAGGACCCTCGGTTTGCGAAGGAGATGGCCAAGGCCAAGCAACTTGGCGTCCGTTATCTTGCATATAAGTGCATATTCTCAGGTAGCTTCATAAGCCTTATCGGCAGGGTGCCAGTATTGATCGTGCCACAGGACGATCCGGCAAGCCAAATCGCCTAATACTTTCCTCAATCATTCAAATGTTATCACACGCGTCAAGGCTTCCTGTTTCATTGAAAAAGGCTAGCTTCGAAGCTCTTATAAGTTGAGAAGGAAACCCACTAATTGTTGAACAACGAGCAGGGAGACACCCTGATCCCCTTCTTACGTACCAAGAGTGGCCAGCAGCTGAGCGAAAACGAAGAGTACGCCATCGTCTACATACAAGGGCGCGGCCAAGACCGATGGCCTCTTGCGGGTCCTTCTAAACATATAGTATCCTTGAAGAGAGCACTTTTCCCGATCTACGTTGTGCCGAGATATGACGGAAATGGATATTTCGTTGTCGATCCGATGGTGCCGCTTTCCATGACATGTTTTGATGATTTCAATCCGGCGTTGTTAGTTTCTCAGTTGTCTTACCTGACGGCGACTGCTCGCTCCTCGTTGAACCTTCAAGGAAAGGCAGGCGACGAATTATTCAACCTCATCTTGGGCTCTCTCTCCGACTACGAGCACTTATTGATAGACTTTGAAGCAGACCTAGCTTCAACCACCAGCAAGGAATTCCTGAACAAGGAGTTCGTGGCTTTCGTGGAGGCCGTAAAACCGTTTCTTATCGGTAACCGTCTATCTCATAACCCATACTCCCTTACGACTTCTGAACCCATCGCTGGGACGTATTCCTGGGATGAAGCTTTGACTAGGGTTCATAGTATCGAAAAGCGCAATTCCTTTCTATCAGATTATTTTCGCCGATGTTTTGATTCCATAAGCGAATTAGAAGAGAGAGTCCAGGAATTGGAAACGTACGCGCAGACGGCCAAAGAGGCATTGGCTACGGAGTTCGAGACCTTCCGTCGCGAGAAGGAGGAACAAATAGCCCAAGTCATAGAGGAGTGCGAGCAGAGGAATCAGACGGTGGAACGGGCTTACAGACCTCTCTTATCTAAATTGGAGAAACAACTCAAGGCAGCGAAGGAAACGAACGAATCCGCTCAGATCGAGCTCATGCCGGTCCAACAGGTATACGAAGACATGAATAAGAGCATAGCTAGGTTGGAGGAGTGGGTGGCCCATTCTACCATAGCCAGGGACGAAGCCGCAAGGCTAGCTGAAGAGTTCCGAAGCAAGTACTCGAAACTTCAGGAGAGCCAAACCAACCTCCAATCACGCTCTCAGAGATCCGCTGAGGAGGGTGAGCCAATCATAAGAGAAGATACCCCCCTCGATGCCCAGCTGGCCTACCTTGAACGGCAAGCCCTTTCCTATGAAAGTAAGAAGAAGCAACTAGAAGAGGAGTTGGCTAGAACCATCGCCAATCTGGATAAGGCCAAGGGCGAGCTTGCCAAATTTATGGAAACATACCGACCGATCAAAGTTAGGGCGGATGAGGCTAAGGCCTTCTTGTCAACCAAGGAAGCGGAACTCGAAACTTTGAAGTCAAAGAAGGCAAGCGAGCTTGAGGCTAACGACAAAGCTAAGCAGAATTCCATTGCGACAATCAAGATGGAAATACAGACCGCCAAAGCTACCTTAGAACGACGGCTGCCCATCGTAGATGATTCCATCTCCCATATGAAGGAATCCCTTGCCCGAGTAAAGGCCACGATAACGACCAGCTTTAAGTATGCGGAAGAAACAATGAAAAGAGGCTTGGATGAAGTGACAATCACCATGCAAGGTGGTCTCCCCAAGACCATCCTATACCCATGTTATGTAGCCGACTTGACCAATCCGGATGGGGTAGCCATAGTCTTGGGTGGCGAAATGGACGACCTTTCTGTGTCTACAGCGGAGAGTCTGCCCGCTTTGAAACCGGAGGCCATAGACCTGCACTATTCCGTTAGGATGACCTCTCATATAGCAACAGTTCGGGCGACCGGCCGGGATCTATTCGAGCATGTAGAATTCAAAGGGCGTTTGCTGGCGGGTTTGGGGTCACTAGCGAAGAAGAACCTAGTCGGTAGAAAGAAGATGTTTAGACTGGCCAAGGAAGTTGCTGTCATAGGATTGGACTAACGAACAGCAGTCCAGCCATGAACAAGCACACATTATCACCGTTATTCGGGTGCAGATAGACGGTCCTGGTAAGATCCCTAGCTAGTATTGTAATTTCGTTGATGGCCGGCATCATATTCGCCGATATGGGTTGCGGATATGGGTTCTTCACTATACATGCGTCGAAATTGTAGGTGATCTCGGCGAGCTGGTCGTCATAGACATCAACAGGAAATGGTTGAAGAACCAGAAGAGATCGATTACGAGCCTACGGCCTGCGAACATCGAGTTGACCTTCGGAAATGCGAGGGAAACCACCGTTTATATTAACTGCGTAGATGTCGTGTTCTTCGACATCATGTTATATTGTCTTGAAGACCCGGAACGAGTGTTAACCAACGCTAAGCACATGCCTAAGCCCACGGGCCCATTGGTCAACCTAGACTGGAAGAAGAAATTCATCCCCCTCTTGTCCACCATTTTCCACTAGGTTTAATGAAGTACATGCCGACAAGTTGATGTCAAGGCAGGGGTTCAAGATAGTATCCCGACTTTACCTCGCTGCCTATCACTATAATGATCATAGCTACACCATAACGAGCCTCCAGCAATGTTCATCCTTCTTGGCCATCGTGAATCATGGGGAGGAACTGTTTTTTAGCAACTTCCATTCCTTAAGTTGCCTGTGAGCGAAGAACAGTTCCGCCTGTGGGCCAGCGGACGTGGGCCTCGCGTGCCCTTGGCCGTTAAGGGACATACATTTGTACTGGAAAGAGAGAACATAATAAGGGTGGATGGTGGCACATTCGTATATGAGGAAGCCCTAGAGCTCGTCAGGATGCTTAACTCACGGAATCCGATAAACCAGTTCAACGCAACGCTAGTCATTTGGGAAAGGAACGGAGTGCTTCGGCTTATAGCGTTGGCTCTCATAGCCATCGTCATAGTGGCGATAGTAGCTTTGGCTCGTCGCTAGTTTCACTGGAATCTCACCGTGACGTAATATAATTGCAACAGGCCTTGACCTCCAGAGTGGAAGAAACCCAAGTTGATATTACCAGAGCTGTCAGACCAGATATAGGCAGCGCCTCCGATGGCCTCCTGCCCGAACTTGTCCGTGAATGCTTCGAGTTGCGACAGAGTTCCACCCAGCCCAGCCGAGCTATAGGATATTACGCCTTCGTTGATCCATACGGAGGGGCTTACCGCCGTAGCATTGACTACAGAGAACCCTTTAGACGTCAACAAGGAAGTGAGTTGGGCTATGAGCTTGGACGTGTCATTCCCCGATGGAGGAAGGCCTCCGCCCAAAAGGTTGTAATATGCCGAGGCGGCGTCTACACCGATGGCTACCGTGCCTGTCGTGGGTGCCACGGCCGTTATGAAAGGCAATTGGGTCACCACCCCACTGGTCCCGGGGTTAGTATAGACTGCAACGAAATATGTAAGTTGTCCTCCCACCGAATACAACAGGTAGGCCCCTATCCTGTAGTTGGGTAAGAAGGTCAGTTGCGTCCTCACTTGGCTGTTCGTCTGCAATGCCTCCTTAGCCGCCGTGGGGCCTATGAATGTTGTAGATGGAGATGGATTCTGGTACAGTTCTATCTGTCCTAATCTCTCACCACCATATGCGATGTACATGCCAGCCAAGTTCTTGCTGGCAGAGTCTTTGAAGTTGACTAATTGCATTCCCACGAAATATGTCTTATCACCAATGGCCCAAGGAATATACTGGACAGAGGTATCCGCAGGCCTCTCGTAGAACTGTGCCCCCGACCTCCAGACATATGGGTCATTCACATGGAAGATGAAATCGTAGTCAAGTTGACCTGGGCCGATATCTGGCGAGCCTAGCAGTTGTTCCGGGTACCTTAACTGTGGCACCAACCAGTCGGGGGCTTCCTTCCATTCACTGTAATACCTTTCGTAGTATTCGGTTAAGAAGTCAGTGCTGTTCCTGCCTATCAGGTTGCTCACAGTGTAACCGTGAAGAGACCCATCGTATACGTTCACCAAGACCACTCCAAAGAATCTCAGATAAGGTCCGGCAGCAAAACCCGACTGCAAAGGATAGTCTATGTACAGTTGAATCACATAATAGATGTTCTTCCCATCAGATGCCAAATATGCCGAAGGATCTTCCACAACACCAGGGATAAGGATGCTCTGCACTCGATTGAACACATCTCTGTTGAACAACATGTCTATAGAAGATTGTTGGCTGGAAAACGCGAATCCGAGCTGGCCCTCGGCGAACGTAAACCACATTGCCTTCTGCCAACCGCTCAGCGTGTAATCTGGCTCTCCGGCATACGACACATTCTGTATTTCATCATAGCCCTCTACATGGACGTATACGTTGTTATAGAAACCGCCTCTCTGGCCGCTTAGTGGTGCCTCTCCATAGTAGATCAGGGGTTCGGATGATACGTTAAAGGCCTGTTGAGGGGTCACTTCAGCCCCACTATACGTGTTTATGACCATTATCCTAGAGGTATGAGTGTAGATGAGATGTTCGCTGATCCAATCCGTCCTCGGATACGTTGTGGATGTAGGAGCCACCCAATACTCCTTATTGAAGAGGAATACGATCTCAGAGCTACCTAACGTCATCCAATTGTAGGCTCCTATCGCCTTCGTCATAGTGACTGCTGCTGCCTGCTGATCCCATTGTCGTATCAGACCTAGCGTAGTTGAAGCGTTACTTGTCGGTAGGTTGAGGAGAGAAGCCACTTTGATGCCGTCAAGCCCCGCCGCCCAGCGAGTCACGGTGATCTCTTTCTGCGTCTGCGGATACCACTCGTACTCTAGATAGTTGTTGTTCCAATTGAAATAAAGATAGGCTAGCGCACCGACTTGAACGATCAGCCCCAAGGCCATCAGCAAACCTAGAATCTTCAGCACAGACCTACGTGACCTTTGAACATCAAACGTTTTACCCTTGTTGAACCTAAAGTGTGCCCATCCCAGTATCGCGAGGCCAAAGAAGGTCCAAAGGACCCCATACACGAACGGTGTCGCTACGTTCATCAACCAATAAGGGGCTCCAAGTATGAAAGAAAGGATCACGGCAGCCACAAAGACCATAAGGTTCCCGAGCCAGACATCGCTCGTTCTGGTTCCGATGTTACTCAGGAGCCTGAGAAGCATCCTGACGGCTACGATCATCAAGGTAGCCCAAAGGATTACGTATAACACCCGATATTGTATCTCCATCGTCGGCATCAAGCTCACCAACTCTTCTCCCGACGCCGGGAAGACGGGCAGCGCAAAGACCCTCCCGACGCTGGACCAATCCCCCATCCCAAACACCAACATCATTATGGGATTCATTACGTTGCCGACGTAGACTAATCCTCCATTTATTACGAAGAAAACGAAGCCGGCGGCCCACTTGAGGACTTGCCATAGGGCCCAAGCCCATTTTCCAGGGTGGGGTATCTTTATCGGTTCATAGATGGGTTCAGCGTCTTCGAAATCTCTTGGCCGGCGAACCATCACAGAACCTCTCAAGAATATGCCTACCAGACGCCAAAGATCACTATGGTTAACTCTAGGGTTGATCAATAACAGCGAAAAAAGTGCGGCCGCCACGAACGTATAGTTGTGATAGAAGGTTATAGAAAACCAGTCCAGGCCGGCCTTAACGGAATAAACATGCTGGTAGATGGACCACTCCAAGTAGGTCCACATCACAAAGAGGACGACGAACACTCCCATGAGTCCAATGACAAACCAGATTGCCCTAGGACCGTAACCTAACTTCCTGACGGCCGGCGCCTCTTCGGTCATAGCCAGACTCCACCCACGTGCTATACCCAGGCGAACTAAGTACTTCAACCATCTTAGCCCTTTCGGTCGCCATTAGTGCCCCCTACCTCACCATTCAGCTGAAACGCGATAGGCTAGCGTTTATTACACGGCAAGGCATGCTCGAGAAGCTGGCTCGCTTTGAGGCTCTGTGTCATGTCCCAAACCCCCTTAATCATATTCAGGAAACGAACAGGATATCAATATTACAAGGTCGACGACGAACCTACCGATTTGTCGGCATTAAAGGAGGGAATTGATTATTACTTCAGTCCCGGCGGGGTCACGCGAATGCTCTTTCCGTTGTTGAAGAGATTATTACAGGAAGGGGTAGTAGACGCGGTAAACTGGATATCGCTCAATCCAGCCGCCCCAATGTCGGTGGTCCATGGCGATTTGGTCCTTAACCACGTCAGACTCGAGGAGGCCAAGATGAAGGGATATGGTTCCGCCAAGGAGAGGATCTGGCGCGCCGTCCATGGAGTCGCCAAGGAGAAGAAGATGGATTTCTTCTGGGAGGACGATTACATCGACTACACATACTTGAACCGACGATTCAGCGAGCTGGCGATAGGATTGGATAGATCTGTGGATTTCGACCTCTTCTACGTCCACGATTTTCAGTTGTTGCCTCAGGGGACCATGTTACCACCAGGAAAACCGAAGGTCTTCAGATGGCATATACCCTTCGATGAAGACGATCTTCCTTACGAATGGAGGACGACCTTCCTGCGTTTCCTAAGCAGCTACGACACGATCGTTCTAAGTAGCAAGAGGTATTCCGATTCACTCCGTCGTCTGGGGTACACGGGAGAAGCCGTGTACGTCTACCCATATTTGGACATCAAACACTACGATAGTCCGGAGAAAGGGACGGTAGACCTCTTTTGCTCCCTCTTCAACCTTTCAAACGATGACAGGGTAATACTAGTAGTGGGTCGGATGGACCCTATCAAGGGTCAAGACGTTGTCATCAAAGCGTTCAAGAAGGTCATAAGAGAGGAACCCAAAGCCAAGTTACTCATTGTGGGCGACGGGAGCTTCACTAGCGCACAGACTGGTGTTGGGCTGCCAAAGTCGGAAAGATGGACCCAACATCTTAAAGATATGGTGAAGAAGGCGCAGTTGGAAGACCGGGTCATCTTCTCAGGCCACATCGAGGATCAGATGCTCAAGGCCGCATATACACGAAGCGATGTCTGCGTCTTATCATCCATAAAGGAGGGATTCGGCCTAGTGGTCATAGAAGCATGGATATATGGCAAGCCGGTCCTAGTCAGTAGTTCGGCCGGCGTCGCGGACTTGATCCGAGATGGCGTCAACGGCATCCTCTTCGACCCTTACGACCACGAAGCCTTGGCAAAGAAACTCGTTCTGATCCTCAAAGACAGGGGGCTTGCCGATCGCCTTGGCAGGGAAGGTCAAGCCACGGCCACCTTATGTAGCCTTGACGAAGGCATAAAACGAGAAGTCGATATCCTTCACAGGTTCATTGGTGGTTGAGCGTTGGATATATCAGACCTGATCGTAAAACTGACCTCCGTAACAGCGATAATTGTGGCGACGTATCTATTTGCAAGACTGTTTCAGGCGGCGGTTGGAAGGTTGCTAAGGGCCAGCGTCCCCATCGTAAGGATACAAACAGAGAGGCTGGTATACTTCGCAACATGGGCCATCGGCCTCCTGGTGGCGGTCCAACAGCTCGGCATCGTCATAGATATCATTGAACTCCTGGTGGCAATAGTCGCCTTGGCCTTCCTCTTTGCTTACAGAGAGTCACTCGAAAACATTGGTGCAAAATACTTCTCGGATATCTATCTTCCGTTCAAGGTAGGTGACGAAATCTCGATCAAGGGGACCAGTGGGAGAGTCATCGAGATAAACCCCATTTGTACCGTTCTACTCACGGCGGACGAACATCTAGCGTCTTTCCCCAATTCCATCTTCTTGAGAGAACATTTCGTCAACTTATCTAAAGTGGCTTGGAAAGAAGTGAACATACCTGTGGTGATCCAGAACGACGTGGACCTCGCGGAGTTCGAATCTCAAGTGCTGAGAGCCTGCAGCAAATTGAAGATGTACTGGGACGAGAGATTCCCACCATTCTTCACAACGAGGAATCGAGACGCAAAGAACGCGGAGCTGGTGTTGACCTTAATGTTGAGGTCCCCTGACAAGAAAGACGTAGCCGTGGCTGAAGTAAACAAGAGGATAAGTGATATCATTCAGAAGTTGAAATCCAAGCAACCGGCCACCGAGCCTTCGTGATACATCCTGATCGCTTACGGCCGTTATCTCACCAAAGAACATTTTGGTATCTATTGTCGCTCTATTAAGATAGTTTTTTAGACGTGTGTGAGGCCGTGGGTCTAAGCTTCGACCGGACCACCATCGGACCATCCTTGTGTTGATGTCCTGTCACTAACTCATGGACGGGCTACTGTGGGATAGATAGATCCTGTGCGTCATCAGATCATGGCTCAGCTTGGCTCGCCATCCGGATATTTAATCTTTTTATGTGCGCTACGGATGACCCCAGGCCAATGAAGATATCCAAAACAGTACTTGGCATTCAACCATCCACTCATAGGAAGGTCATAGCGATAGCCGAAAGGAAGAAACGGGAAGGCAAGTCCGTGTACAATTTCTCACAGGGTCAGCCCGGCCTACCACCAGACGCCGAAGCGGTGAGTGGCTTGATCGAACGCTTGTCAAGGCAACCATTCGAATGCTCTAGATATGTGGAAACCAAGGGTATGGGCGAACTCAGACAAGCCATCTCGATGGATTTGAAGAACTACGGAGGGATAGATGTGCCACATGATCAAATAATGGTCACCGATGGTGCAGTGGAAGGTCTGAATCTTGCTCTGGCGACTTTAACTGAGCCGAACGACAAGGTGGCGCTTCTCGATCCATGTTATAGCGTATACTGGGACTTGCTCGCTTTCCATGACCTCAAGACCACCGCAATCCCCCAAGACATAAGCTTGGGCTTTCAACCAAGTATCGAAGGCATCAAGGAGACGATGGCATCAGGCATTTCGGCGATGATCGTATGCAGTCCAGACAACCCGACGAGTAGGATCCTATCCGAGGAAGCGGCCAGGACGATCGTGGACGAAGCGGTCGATAGGCAGATAACTATATTATACGATGAGGCTTATAAACACATGACTTATGAAGGCAAGCACCTCTGGATACAGAATTTTGGCAATGCCATGGATCATGTGATAAGCCTCAATTCGTTCTCAAAAGACCTTGCGCTTCCCGGTTTCCGATTGGGCTATGTCTATGGACCTAATGAAGTTATTGAGCAGATGGCGAAGGTCAAGGCATTTACCTCCATCTGCAGTCCTACGCCATCACAATACCTCGCATTGGAATATTATAGACGTGGATTGAAGGAAAGATATCTATCTAGCGCATTACCGGTATATCGAAAGAGAAGGGATGCCCTTTACGAAGCCATCATCGAGCATCTTCCAAGAGCAGAGGTCTTCAAACCCGTTGCTGGTATGTACCTGTTTCCTGATATTTCCCCATATCTGAGGGACCTTTCTATGAACGACGTCGAATTCTGCATCCGCATGGCCGAGGAGGCCGAAGTAATAACGGTTCCTGGCTCGGCCTCTGGACCGGCTGGCTCAGGTCATCTAAGGTTGTGTTTTGTAGTAGAGACTGAGGATAAGCTCAAGGCAGGCATAGAACGCATGGCCAGCTTCATCGAATCGTTCTAACCAAGGTCTAGTGTTCTTGATGCCAGCGTTCAGGCGAACACCCCGGTTTGACCAAAGATCAACCGTTCTGAGCTCAATGGAGATAGCTTTACATGTCCGTAGCTTTCGTAGAACTCCATTGAGGTATTACCCTTATGTCTGCCGCCAACATCCTCTTGCCATCCGTTATCAAAGGGTTGATTTCGACCTCTCCGATGGATGGATGATCATACAACATGTATGAGAAAGATGAGATCATCGATGCTAGGTCGTTCAAGTCCAGCCTGATACCTCGCCTGTATCCTTCGAGTAATGGTTTCATCCTCAGGCCGTCGATCATCCTTCTCGCTTCTCCTTTGCTAACAGGAGCGATGCCAACCGAATAATCCCCCAAGAGTTCCGTGTACGTTCCTCCAACACCAAAGATGACGGTTGGCCCGAAGGCTGCATCCGTGGTGCTCCCCAATATCAATTCTAATCCCCCCTTGATCATCTGTTGTACCAAGATTCCTCGAAATGGTATCCTCATGGCGGATTGTCTTCGCCTCAGCTTCCTATACGAAGAAACCAATCCTTGCGTGTTCATGACGTCCAAGATCACACCCCCCAATTCCAACTTATGAAGAATCTCACTTGACATCAGCTTACATACCAATGGAAAGCCCAAGTCCCGCGCAATATTCTTCGCCTCCCTTTCAGACCGCATGACGGAGAACTTGACATGCTCGATTCCATACTTCGCAAGCAAAGCACACTTATCCGTCTCATTCCAATCATACTTTGCGGAACTAGACGGGATGGTTGGCGTCGGGGGCAACTTGTAGCACATCGCTTCTCTTCTAAGCGTACGGTATTTCGCCAATGCCCCCAACGCTCTCACGGCTCTTTCTGGCGAAGGATAGCTAGGGACGCCTGCTGCGCAAAACGAGTCGTGATACCACTTTGCCATTTCAGATGCTCCCATTATGCCCACACACATGGGTCTGCCCCAGCGATGAAAGAGGTTGGCCATTGATTCCACGACGCCGCAGTCCATAGTTGGTGGCTGATGTGTAGGGAACGCAATCATCATGTCATACTCCGAAGATTCGATTACCATTTTGCAAGCTTTAATGAATTCTTCAGTCGTCGCAGTGGCCGATAGGTCCAATGGGTTGTTTGCACGTACAATGTTCCCAAAGGTCGCCGTGGAGAATTTTTCAGAAAAGACCGTAGTGAGCCTCTTGCTCATTGGGACCACAGAGAGTCCTATCTTTTCGCTTTCGTCAGCCGCTATCGCTCCAGTGCCGCCAGCGTTGGTTATTATTGCGACCCTATTTCCTCCCGCTTCAGGAAGCCTTTCGAACGCAACACAGTAATCTACCAATTCCTGCAACGAATAGGCTTCTACAAGCCCAGCCTGGCGGAACGCGGCCCGATATATCGAATAATCCCCCGCCATGGAGGCCGTATGTGTGAGGGCAGCCTTCTGCCCGGTCTCGGTCTTGCCCAACTTGAGCACTAGGATCGGTTTCCTTTTGCTTGCTTCACCGGCAACCGAGAGAAATCTTCTTCCATCCTTCAGTCCTTCAAGGTATAACGCCATGACCTTAGTGGCATCATCTCTTGAGAAATACTGGAGAACGTCTTCCACCGAAACGTCTAGCTGATTACCTACCCCCACGATGGCCCTAACGCCCACTCTAGACGTCCACAATTCTTCTGCTATGACTTCCCCAAGATGGCCGCTCTGCGTTATTATGACCACGCCGCCCCTCTTAGGTTCCAAAAGGGACTTTACATGCTTGCCAGAAGGAAGCCTTTTCCTAGTGGGTAAGAACAGTGTGTCCACCCCAGACAGGGGGTCCAACAGCCCTATCGTATTCGGGCCGAGCACTCGCGTACCATATCGCACGGCCTTCTCATGTATGATCCTTTCTATATCTGACCTACCGGCCTCTCCGAACCCACCCGAAATGATCAGGATGGCCTTCACTCCGATTTGGACCGCTTGGTCGACAAGTTCCACTACAGAGCTGACAGGTACGGCCAATATGAGGAGCTCCGGTCTAACCGGTAGAGACACCAGGTCGCGGTAACACCTACTGGAGCCCACCCTATCATATTTGGGATTGACGGCATACACTTCTGCCTTCAGCACACCCCTTCCGACGTTTCGGCGGAGTTTCTGGTAGATTATCGACCCCACCTTGGATTTATCAACCGATGCTCCCGCGACGGCTATGACCTCGGGAGTGAAGAATGAGTCGAGTTCAGCCAAACCATCATTCAATTTTCATTCCTGAGATAAGTACTTGACCCTAGGCCTTGACATACATCACCTTCACTTAGGCACCCTACGGCTGCTCTATGGATGTGCAGAAAACAGATTTCAAACTTTATCTAATCCTTAATTAACATGGACCGCGAGATTATCATGGTAAGACGATGGTAGTATCCATAGGGGATAAGGCCCCTTCATTCTCGCTATTCGACCAAGATCGCAAGTTAAGGTCGTTGTATGAATTCTGTTCTAAGAGCAAGGTCGTCTTGGCCTTCTTCCCAGGCGCTTTCACATCCACTTGTACGCGTGAGATGTGCTCGTTCAGGGATTCCGTCGCTAAACTCTCAAGACTGAACGCCCAAGTGGTTGGCATCAGCGTAAACGACCCCTTTACACTTAAAGGCTTCGCTGAGAGAAATTCTTTGAACTTTCCTCTCTTGAGTGATTATCGCCGGACCGCCATAACAGAATATGGCGTTCAACTGCCCGACTTTGCGGGCCTTAAGGGTTACACTGTTGCGCAGCGCTCAATCTTCATAATCGACAGGGACGAGAAGGTGAGGTTCTCATGGGTGGCAGCCGATCCAAGCATTGAACCCGATTATAAGCTCGTCGAAGAAGAGCTGAGAAAGATCGAATGATTTAGTCCACATCTTTGATGTGCTCAGAGGTCGGGCGTCGGCTTACATGGTGTCGCATTCCTGCCATGGTCGAGCCCATCTCTTGGGCTATGGTAGCAAATCGCTGCTAATTACCTGCATTCTTATCCGATACGTTAATATGAATATGGAGTAAAGGGAAGGCCCCACCGTCTAATCAATACTGCTTGAGACAAAGGGTGGAATCGTAGACATCAGCACGCATAACTTGGCTGCCGCCATTTCACCAAACGGTAACAAGTTCAGACGACATTATGAATTACGTTGTGGCAAGTCCCTGTGGAGGCCGACCCCACACGCTACGTCTATTCCATCTTCGGAGAATTCTTGGAACATTGTACGTCTCAAGGACCGGCGTTTCGACACATATGTTAATGACTCATCCATCATGGTCTTCATAACCAATCAGTCCTCCATCTATTCACCCAGAAGGTCGTTTCAAACGGGTAGTCCAATTGACCATCAGAATGTTCGTTCACTAACTTCCTGGATAACATTACCTGAACCTACATCGTTACATGGTCCTGGAGGTTCGCTTGGAAAGACGAGGGGCTAGTGATGTACTTATTCACTGTTATTATATATATAGTAAGAGGTGTACTTGCTATAGCCTTATTAGAATATTAGAAACTAATAATGCCAGGAGAGAGCGCTTGACACAGATCACTACAGAAAAGGAAGACGAGAAACTCGAAAAGGGCAACAACTTGTGCATAATCCTGTCCAAAGGAAGCTTGGACATGGTATATCCGGCCTTCATGATAGCCACCACAGCAGCCACCTTAGGGAAGGAAGTACACATGTTCTTCACCTTCTGGGGGATGAATGCCATCAGCAAGAATACCTTCGCCAGTCTAAAAGTATCTCCTGTGGGCAATCCAGGGATGCCTATGCCGAACATACTGGGAATGCTTCCTGGAATGACTGCCATGGCCACCGGAATGATGAAGGGCAAGATACAGAAGGCCAAGGTGCCTTCCATCCCCGACATGATCAAGACGGCCAAGGAGCTGGGTGTGAAGTTGCACGCCTGCTCCACAACGCTCGACGTCATGGGTATAAGAAAAGAAGACCTGATACCAGAGGTTGATGACATCGTTGGCGCGGCTTCGATGTTGGCCTTCGGAGAAGGCGGCCAGATAATTTTCATCTGAGTGAATGAAGATGTCCGCCGAATCAAGAAAGATAATCGACTCGAGAGGTAGCTTCTGCCCCGGCCCAATCACGGACCTTTTCAAGGCGTACAGACAGGCCAGCTTAGGGGACGTGATAGAGCTATGGGCCACTGACCCTGCCGCCAAGGCCGACGTGACTGCTTGGGCAAACAAGAGCGGAAACCAAGTCGTAGAAATCGTCGACGAAGAAGGATACATCCGGATCGTCGTAAAGATCACAAAGAAGAGGTAAGGCCTTCTACATGCCTCGCCAACTTCTAGTCTTGGGATCCGGCACCGGAGGTACCCTAGTGGCCAACCTATTGGCCAGAAGGTTGGAGAAGGAAATAATCCAAGGCAAGGTATCCGTGACCCTCGTGGGCGAAGGACCTGACCACTATTTTCAACCAGCCAACCTAGAGATAGCCTTTAAAGGCGTTTCACCACACAAGTTCTCCAGACCGGAAGCTCATCTTCTCGACTCTAAAGTCAATTTTGTGCCAGAGAGGGCGTCCAAGGTCGACCTACGGGACAGGTCCGTTACCCTAGGTGAAGGGAAGCGAATCAGCTACAGCTACATGGTGCTTGCCACAGGCGCTATTGCCAAGCCGGAGAAGATGCCGGGCCTCATGGAAGGCTCGTTCAATTTTCACACAGGCCCCAACGACGCAAGAAGAGTGTGGGAGGCTCTCCAAAATTTTGAAGGTGGGACGGTGGTCGTAGCTATAGCTGGCATCCCACACAAGTGTCCGCCTTCTCCGAACGAGGCCATCTTCATGCTGGATGGATATTTCAGGAAACGTGGGATCAGAGATAAGGTGAAGATAAAGTTCCTGACGCCTTACCCAAGGGCCTATCCCTCAGAGGAGATATCTAAGGTCGTAACGCCTTTATTCGAAAGGGCTGAGATCGAAGTACACACTTTCTTCAACATGGAATCCGTGGACCCTTCAAAGCGCAAGGTTTACTCGATGGAAGGCGAGGAGCACGATTACGACTTGCTCATAGCCGTGCCACCACATCAGGGAGCCGACGTCATTCTGAATTCCGGCATAGGAGACGCTGAAGGCTGGATTCCAGCAGATAGGAATACCATGAACGTCCAAGGTTATGATGATGTCTATGCTATAGGAGACGCGACGGCCATTCCCATATCGAAGTCAGGGGTGGTCGCTCACCTTCAGTCTAGGGTCGTAGCTCACAATCTGCTGTCCGACTTGGAAGGCACAGGTAGAAGGTTGGGGTATAATGGACGGATCAACTGCCCGATGGAGGTCGGTAACAATCGGGCGATCTTCGTATCGGCTACATATAGCACCCCACCTGTTAATCAGACACCTTCGCTAATGAAGTATATCATGAAACGCTCGTTCGGCAAAATGTACTGGAAGGCCTTAGGTGGTGGTTTGGAATGGTTGTTTGACCTCTACTTTGGCAGCACTAGCTACCCAATGGAAGTCACACCTGAGATAACGAAACCCACAAGGGGAGTCACGGCGAAGGCAGGTGAAGCTATAAGTGGCTGATGCAGAAGACAATGCCATGGAGATGGAACTATACAGGCTCCAAGCGGAGTTCTGTAAAGGCATGGCCCACCCCAAGAGAATAATGATACTCAACGTGCTCAAAGAGGGCGAGCTGACGGTCAACGAGCTTAGCGGGAAGACCGGCATTCCCCAGTCCAACTTATCTCAGCACTTAGGTCTTCTCAGACAATTGGGCTTGTTACAGACTAGGCGTGACGGTTTGAACATTTACTACAGCATAGCCGACAAGAGGATAGTTGAAGCCTGCGAGTTGGTGAGGGAAGCCATAGGCGAAAGGGTCCGCAAGGCTAGCAAAGCTATACAGGTAAAAGGCTGACCTCAATCTTAGCTATCGAAGAGCCCACGACATGTTGACAAGTCCTGATAGAGCATCCGCTTGAAGACAGGCAAATCATACCAGGGCGTTCCTGAAACCCCTTCTCAAGTACAATCCAAATCCAAGCCCCACGACGAGGCCTCCTAAGTGCGCACCGTGGGCTATGCCCGACGGGCTCGGTAGGCCCGCGAAGTCTAGCAGGCCATAGAGGGTGGCGAATGCCATCATGGGTAAGGGCAACACTCCGTAAACAAAGACGGTTAGGCGAGGAGTCAGAACTGCTAGGGTTCCGACGATACCATAGATCGCGCCAGAAGCGCCCAGCGCCGGTACGTATGGGTTGTTCGTTGTAACCATGTAGCCCACATTACCTATCATCCCAGACACGAAATATATGCAGAGGAAAGCCCTGCTCCCCACCACTCTCTCCAAATATGAACCAAAGAAGAGCAGAGCTAACATATTGAGGAATATGTGGTCCACACTTGCATGTAGAAACATCGAAGTTACGAACATCCAAGGATAGTCAAAGGAGTATGCAGGTATGAAGGTGAGCGCCAGAGGCGTACCAAACATGTCTTGAAACGCGAAGGCCAAGGCCGTCACCGCCATCAGAACATATGTCCATTTGACGGAATAGTGTTCACGCATTCGGATATCTTCCAGCCTTCAACGATACTGAAAAGAGTTACTCACCTAGATTCTCTCCAGGCGGGGAGGACTAACCCCACATCGTTTTGTTTGATTATGAAGTAAGGTGTACGTGTCAAACGGTCCACCATCCTTGACGGATGATTCTTGAAGCGAATGGAGAAGATCAAGGCACCATAAAGTGCCTTGGGCACACATACCACGCATTGCTCGGATAGTCTTATGTATCGTCGTTTACTATCGATGACCTCACAGGAAGGAATTGTTCCGGTAGTGGTTACTGATGGAGCCGCCGCTAGTTTCATCAGGCTGTGCCAAACTGGATCCCTCAAAGGCCCCATTCTCTGGAAAGCCAACAGAGTCTTTTTAATGCATCAATCTTCAAAGACCTTTCCATCTCAGCTCCTTGAACAATTCCTTTGAGGTATTCCGTCGTCCTCTCCATTGTTGCTCTATCCACCGGAAATGGCACTCCATCCTTGCCCCCGTGTGCAAAGCTGAACTTGACGGGATCCTTCCAAGATGCCGGCTTACCATAAACTAGCTGCGAAACCAAGGCGAGGGCCCTTACCGTCGCCGGACCCACCCCTCTTAGCGCTAGGAGCTCCTCATAGGATCTCGGCTGTATATCATAAAGATCGAAGAACACCTTCCAGTTAAGGTCAGTCGGCATCTCATACGCGGTTATGTCCACATTTTGGAGAAGGTGCCCAGTCCACTTTTCGAGAGTAGTCCTAGGGCTCATGGCCCGGATGGACGAGATCAGACCGTTGGGGTCTTGCCTTACTAGGTCAACACAGGTCTTTCGGTTTTCCTCAGCTTCCGTTGCTGTCATATTAAGGACGTGTTCCCTCTTCAGGTCTCCGACTATGGCATCGTGTGGTTCGACGACGTAATCGTTTACATGTTCGGAAAGCCAATGGTACCTCCTTGCCGTGCCATCCTTCTCATTCATCCCTTGCTGGACTATCGCCCATGAACCGTCTTCGGTGAAGAAGAAAGCGTGGTGGTATAGAGGGTAGCCGGCTTGGATAGCGGAGTTATCGACCTTAGCACAGATCCTGCTTGCATATTGCAGTTCTTTCAGCCTTACGGTGGACACCCCAAGCTCGAGTCCTTTTGTAATGATCTCGTCCTTCGTATTCCTAGAAGCCATCCCTTTTCCTCCGGCAACTACAATTCCATGACGTTCCGGCCTCAGAACGTCTTTGAGGACGCCAGTGACTACCGTTGTAAGTCCCGATGAATGCCAATCGAACCCCAATATGCAACCGAAAGCTTGAAACCAATGGGGATCAGATATGTTTCTTAAAAAACCCTTCCTTCCACGTTCTTCGATGATGAGTGAACTTAATTCGTTGGCGAGGCTTTTCATCCTCTTCACCAGCCAACTTGGTGTATGCCCACTGTGAAGGGGAAGGACTACATGCCCAGTCTTTTGCATCAAATCTAGAGTTCGATGGTGTAGGATAAAAACATACCAGATGTCGCCTAAACCAACGGTAGGACGGACACTGTAGTCAGACCTTGAATGGTGTTCACTTTAATCATGCTGTCAGATATCGTGTACAGGAAGTTGCCTATGTACAAGGACCTAAAGACGAACTTGGAGTAATCCAACGTTCCGTTCCCCAAGGGTTCCTCCTGATGTGTGATCCTTCCTATGAGCGATATGTCCTCCTGTAGGGTTACGTTCAAGACATACGCACCCTGCCAGACGGGTCGCCCGTACGCATATGGTGGCACCTGCCCAGGATACAGCTCAGGGTCAACATACGCCACTAGGACTGGGATGACCAACATGTTTCTGTCCAGGTCGAATAGCAAAGCCTTGTGGTCATAAAGTGCAGGCGAGTCCGTCCCTCTATCGCCTATCTCATACTTCGATAACTCCACCGGGCTGCTTACGTTCGTAACATCAAAGATGGAGATCTTCATTCCTTGGTACCAAGCAAAGTCACCTTCTTCCGCTCCAACTGTATCCTTCCCTATACCAAGGATGTGATCATCGTCGAGAGGATGAAGGTAGTCAGAGAACCCCGGTATTTTCAGCCATCCAAGTATCTTTGGGCTAAACGGATCCTTGACATCGATGACGAAGAACGGGTCCACCTTCTTGAAAGTAACGATATATCCTCTGTCTCCTATGAATCTAGCAGAGTATATCCTTTCTCCGGGGGCTATATTTTCGATCCTACCGACTATCTTGAGGGAAGCATCTAATACATAAACATGGTTCTGCTGTTCGGACATGCCAGCCGCACTCCAAACCTGACCGGTCGTTGTAGCTACTCTCAGGTACCCCCGGTATTCATCTAGGGAGAATTGGTTCAACACACGTCCTGGCACTGAGCCTTCGGCGACTAATTCGATGTTTCCGTTTACTGCACCAATCCTGAACAACAGCGTTTCTTCGTAGAAGCCGGGCGAAAACCTCTGGACGTCGACCTTGGTCATCGCTAGGTAAATGTTCTCTAACGAAACGTAGATGGTGCTAGTGGCTCCCATGAGCACGGTCTCCGTAACAAATGGAAGCACGTCATCCTTAACGCTAAACGAAAGTACTGTCGTGAAGACGTAAGAAACATCCGCGGCTTCCGAATAATAGATATCAGATGCAGCGATTCTGAGGACTGTATCACTTGTAGATATGGTCGGCAACGGAATCATATCGTTAAAGATGTAAGCAGGGGTAGTGATCACGACGTAGACGAAGTCACCCACCATCCGCGAGCTGACGTAGGACCCATCTATGGTGATGTTCCTGACCAGCTCTGGCATCGACCTGTCTTGAATGTTGTAGACACAGACCTCTGCCTTGGAGGCGCCCCAAGCTTCCGGCGAAACCTCGTAATCGTACTTGAAGACGAAAACTATCAACTTATCTCCGTTGACAAATAGTTCCATCGGGGCCACCCCCTTCGGCCATATGAACTTGTACAGCACTTCAGCCTGTTGAGGCGGATATGCCTTTATAATGAGCATTTCTCGGTTACCAGTTGCATATTGCGTGCCTCTTATCAAGTAGATATAATCACCATCGGTCTTCACCAAGTCTGCTTCATCCACTCCGGCCACCTGCACGTTTGTCGTCGAATGGCCGACAGTAGCTTCAGGCGCGAGCCCCGGCTTGATTTCCATGGCAGGACCGAGCATCAATTGTGGCGGTCCCGTCAGAAATCCTCTATAATACCACTGGTTAGCACTCTGAACGTTCGTCCTGATGTAACTTTCTAGATGAGCATATGACGTAAATCGCTTAAGTGACACGGACCCCGAAACGGCGGACCCTCCAACGAGAAGGGCAAGTGGAATCACCATCGCTGAGATGACTATCAGCGCGGAGGCCAAGACGACGTATCCTTTTCTCATCGTCGAAATCAACATACCCTTCGTAGGCTTGGTGATATCATGTTATGGTTTAGAACGATCGTCTGGAATTCCCTTTAGTTGTTTCAATTGCTAGAACAAACCATACAAAGGCTTCGTACAATCACGCCATTGGTCAGCCATCTCACCGGTTCTCACAACATCCCACTAGAGCTACGAAGCACTCCTTTGTAGCAAATCGACCTAGACGTTTCCTTTACTATCGGGAACGATGACGTCGGTCGGCTTTATGAACTAGCTAAGGGAGGAGTAATAGCAAACCCTTGCTACCTACCCGGCTTTCAACTCATATGTTCAGGTCATCGAGCTTTCGGAAGCCTCTGCCAGCAAACCCTTGTTCAGAGCATAGTAGGTGGCGACCACGAAAGCGCCCACTATAAGAAACAGAGAAACCACTATGATGTAGACGATCTCGATGGGGATGGTCGAGTAAACATTCACGAAGTCAGTAACGGGCAAACCGCTCCAGCCGGATAGCACCACGTATGGATACCTACCACCGTCGTTGATCGTCTCTCCAGCGACGGCGGCAGAGATGGCCAGTGGAGCCAAGGCTAGTGCATACCTTGGCATGACGCCATGACCCTTGCGGACCCTTGTCCAGACTTTATATGCTACGACAGCGAGCGCCGTTACGAGTCCCATCTTTACAACGAAAGCATAGGAGAAGTCAGCTGTCGAAGAGGAAGTTCCCATCACATTTGCGAAGAGCAAAGGAGCATAATTCGAAAGGGCTAGAAAATACGTTGGGCCAGTCACTCCTTGAGCCACCAAGAACACAATCCCATAACGCAACCCCACATATCCGAACTTTGCGTTGACGTTCTTCTTGGTCGCAAAGAAAGATGTTACAACGAATCCACCGATGGATAGCGCCCCCATCCAAGTATGTAATAACAACGCCGGAAAAAGAGGGTTAGAGAATACCGCCATCCGCGCCACGTCCCGTAGGCCCTGTGACGCCAAGACGATGGCATAAGGATATGTGATTTCACTGAATATGAACCTAAATCCAAAGGGTATCAAGAACCCCGACAGCGCCATCACGAATCCTATGGCCGAGTGTACCGACGGCTTCACCTTACCCCACGTATACCAGAATAACGCAATCGTCGGTATCCTAATGAAGATGGAACTTAACGATATGAGTATCGGATAGTAAAGGATGTCAGTAACCATGGCCATAAGAGTGGGGAAGAGACCAGCTAGCACGATTGTTATGACCGTCCCCCAGACCCCGCTAAACAGCTCGATCACGATCAGTATCTTTAACACTCGCCTGCTCAGCGTTTCAAGCTCGTCATCTCCCCTACGCCAGCCCAAGAACCTCATCAACGCGGAGATCCATCCTGTACCGATTGTGATATTGACTAGAACGACGTGAACCAGCATGGCCGCCCCCAGTAACACGAACGCCAGCAATTCCGTCCCGTTCATCTATGAGCCCTCACGCTTTCCGGATGACCTACCAAATCTTGACGGACGAACGGCTAGCACATACATTCCGTAGACTCCCGCTATAGCCATGGTCACGAAGACCCCAACGAAAGCCACCATGACGGTAGCATCCAACGGAACAGGGGTGACCACATCCTCGGGATGAATAAGACCATAGACCGTCCACGGTTTCCTGCCCACCTCTCTTACGGCCCACCCTAAGGAGCTGGCCGATATCGATGCTATCGCCAGCATAACACAAAACAACATTACGACTCGTCGCTTTCCGAAAGGTTCCAACCTTCGTCTGATCGATCTGGACAGCAACGGCAGGTTGAAGACGAGGACCGTCAGCATAAGAACGGAAACGAGATCGACTACCCCCCAAACGATCTTGATATAGTATGCCAGATTTACGAAGCTCATATTGGATTCAGCCCTAGTCAAGTCGGTCAGGCTCACGGCCGCCAAGTCCAAAGAGCCAGCAGCACCGGGATCGTAGCCAGGCACGACCGTCCACGCCAGTTGCCCCAGTGTAGTGCCTCGGAGTGATTCCGTAAGGTTTCGGAAGGTAGCGAAACCAAGGATGGGGTGGTTGGGATCGCCATAGCTTAAGAATCCCAATATCGGATTGACTACATCGTTCTTTGCCCCTTCCATCAAGGCAAACTTCGTCGGGTCGTATGTGGCTACAGCCTTTCCCATCATATCCCCGAAAAGTGTGGGTTGCAGCACGACCATTATCAAGAGCAACGGAAGGATAACTCTAATTGCCTTGTAATACTTCTGCGAGCCCGTCCTGCAAAACTTGTATCCGAACGACGCTAGGGCGATCGTAACTCCTACTATGGTCCCCGCCGTTACATTATGGATTGCGCTAGCTAGGGCGTAAGGCGAACTCAGGGCTACCGACGGATCAGTCAGAGTGAGCCCTATGCTTCTTGCCACGTTAGGGTCTTGGATGATCTGCGCCGGATAGCCTTGGGCCAGGATGCCGTTTATCAAAGCCAACTTGACCTTAAAAAACGCTTGAGGGTCGACTACGGTCGGCCCATATTCAGGCAAGAAGGGGTAGATCGAAGAGGCCACCCCACCCGTCCCCCAAGGAACGTTGAGCCAACTATTGACTGCGGTTATCAGGACTCCTGAAATAGCGGCAAAGACGAAATAAATACATATCAACGCGAGACTGTACTTTGGTTTCACTTTACCTAAGGAAATGACGAACCAAAGCAGGAACACGATCTCCGCCGCGAACGCCACCAATTCAAGCGACAGAGGAACAAGTCCAAAAGTCGCTATCACGAAGATAGATCCCGGCCATCCCTGCACCAATCCGAACTCCACCAAGGTTCCAGTGATAGCTCCTAGCGTGAAATTGAGGGCCAACACCGCGGTCGTCATCTTCGCTAACCGGAAACAATCCTCGTCACCACTCCGCCACCACTTGTAGAGGAGTGCCCCTATCACAAGCGGAAGCCCTAACGAAAGGCTGAGGAAAAAAGCATGGATGTAAATACCTAGCGCGCTGATGGGCATCAAGACGGCGACGCTTTCGCTAGCCGCCAAGAGGACTCGATCGATGAGAACGAAACAGGATATATATCTGAATTGTGTTCATAGAATAATTAGCGAAGGTAGCAAGGAATGAGGTCGAAAGTTCAAGACTGTTTCATGGATCATACCTAAGTGATGCAGTTTGGAGTTCTTTCGGGTGCTTGAAAAACGTCGTTCAGTTCGCGAATATAGTTCCAAGCCCGTTGAAGAAGAGAAACTGGCGAGGCTGTTAGAAGCCGTGAATTCCGCTCCGTCAGCAGGTAACCTCCAAGCCTACAAGGTATACGTCGTCAAGGATGAGAAGAAAAGGAAGGCCTTGGCCGAAGCTGCCCTGAACCAAGAATTCGTGGCCCACGCGCCAATATGTCTAGTGTTCTTCTCCGACCCTCGACGTTCAGCGATCCGATACGGCGAACGAGGAGCTACCCTGTACTGCGTGCAGGATGCCACCATTGCGGCGACTTTCGCCATGCTAACGGCCGTTGCCCTAGGCCTTTCTACTGTTTGGGTGGGAGCCTTCGATGACGAGAAGGTGAATGAGGTTCTGGCTGTAAGCGGACTTCGGCCGGTGGCCATATTACCCATCGGCTACTGCTTGGAGGAGCCTCCACCCACTCCGAGAAGGCCCGTCTGGGAAATATTCGAGTTGTGTTGACGACCTTTAATCTCACAATCATCGCCCTTGTAAGGATCATCTGTGTATCGGATGAATCCTAAATATGGGTAGGGCATCGCCGTCAACCCTTAATTACCGGGCGCCGTAACACATATCTTAACATGAACGCAAAAGGGGTGGCAAGGTTCAGCGCTTCTGTCCCTCCTCAACTCTTGGATGAGTTTGATAGGATCATTTCTAAGATGGGCTATGACCGGTCCAAGGCCTTACAGTTAGCCATGCGAAACTTCATAGCTGAATACAAGTGGGGAAAAGAGGAGGAGAGTGAGGCGTTGGGTAGCCTCACCATCATCTACGATCATGAAGTTCAAGGTCTCGAGGATGCTCTGACGGACATCCAACATCACTACAGAGAGCTGATAGGTTCTGCCATGCACTTACATCTGAGCGACAGAGAATGCCTTCTCGTAATAGCACTCAGGGGGCAGGTTAGGTCCATCAGAGATCTAACTAAGGAGATCATAGCTAAGAGAGGGGTGAAGCAAGCCAAGCTTTCCATAGTCACATCTTGACCGTTAGCGTTCACCTCGACTTACGATCGGAAGGGCAAACCGACGGGGGATTCCTATGTCTGTTTCTTCTCTATAGGGGGCCTTTTCTTACCGCGGACGAGCAGGTTGGTGATCGGCCTTTCCGGGAACAGCCCATTCGGCCTATAAAGGAGTATCACCAGTAGCACCACCCCTAGGATTATATAGCCAAAGTACGATGAGCTTATCTGTAGTGGAATGTATTGTTTGACTTGGTCCACGACCTTATCTATGAATAAGTAAATGAGCGCGCCCGCTAGGACTCCTCTATTATTGCCGGCTCCACCTAAGATGACCATCAGCCAGACGACGAACGTCACTATAGGCTGGAATGCTGCATCGTTGACATAAAGTGTATAGAACGCATATAAGGCACCGACGTAGGCCGCCATGGCTGAACCTATCATCAGAACACTCCTCTTCGCCCTCAATTGGTCTTTTCCCAGCGCTTGGGCGGCTTCCTCGTTATCTCTTATCGACCTGAGCATCCTGCCGTAGGGCGAAAACCCTATCCTTTCACACATGACGTATAATACCAAGGTCGATGTCGCGAGGAGGGCGATGAACGTTCCTATCCTGAACAAGTACCCTTCGGCCCACGCAAATGGGTCTGGCAGAGGGGTGCCATGCGCACCGCCGATGATCGGTTCATACACCCTCACAAAGACTCTGAGCAGTTCCCCGGATACGATGAGGGTTATCCCCAAGTAATCCTCTCTCAACCTTAACGCTGGAAAGGTCACCAAGAAGCCCAAGGCCGCCCCGATCGCGACGGCGATAACCACGATTATCAAGAAGTATTCCAATGCCAATACTGGATTGTTGGCGAAAGCGCCGTTGACGATGCTAACGACGCCGAAATCCGCCGGCCCAGCATTAGAAATACCCAACAACCATCCTCCTAATCGAGCTCCCAAGGAACCTGCCACAAAGGCCCCCCCGGCATAGAACAGCACCTTTGCGAAGTTCGGAAGGCCTGTATAGCCGAACTCCAAGTTCAGACTGAGAGATAACATGGCATACATGAAATAGAACGTCAAGAGATCCAGCCCGAACAGGACGACGTCGAAGACCATGATACCGCCTACTTCTTCCTCACGTTCAAGCCCGTCAAACCTTGGGGCGCGAAGAGCAGGGTCACTATTATGATCACGAAAGGTATGGCGGCCCTAAGGTTGGGTGGAAACCCGATCGTCTGGGTCAGTATATACGTGCCCATTTCTTCCGAGAAGCCGATCACATACCCACCCACAACCGCCCCTCCTATGCTCCCCAAGCCTCCTAGGACGGAAGCCGCAAATATGCTCAGGAGCAAGGAGTAACCGATATCAGGTGACGCCACGAAGAACATCAACGGGAGAAGGCTTCCGGCGATGGCCGCCAGCCCACCAGCCAAGAACCAAGCTACAGCATACATCTTCTCGACGTCTATCCCTAAGCTCAGGGCTAAGCTCGGATTTTCTATCGCCGCTCGCATGGCCGTACCGACTTTGGTTTTCTTCATCAACAGGAAGAGTAAGATCACCAGCGAAGCCGTTAGGATGGTGGCCCCCAAAAAGATCGAAGGCATCCCCCAGACCACCACATCCTGAGGTTTCCAGAAAAGGTTGAAGAGGTCTACCCTTAGATACAGTTGGAATACGTCCGTCACGACATACATCAAACCTCTCATTACTATCGCCAAAGCTAGAGATGCGATCATAAGAGCTGTAATGGAAGCTCCACGGTTCGAGAGAGGTCTGAAGACCAGCAGATAACTGAGCAGGGCCACCACGCCCCCTATTAAGAAACTGGCAGGGAGTGTGACGTAAGCCCCTAATGGTATGGGGAGGCCATTCACCATGACGATCGCTGCGCTAGAATACGTGCCGATCGAAGCTAGGTCCCCATGGGCGAAGTTAGGCAATTTCAGTGTGATGTATGTCAACGTCAAACCGAGAGCTAACAGAGATATGAGACCGCCGTAAACCACGGAGTTAACCAATATGTTGACGTCGAACACCAAGTGCGACTTCCTACCGGAGGTTGACGTTATAAATGTTTTAAGTATGACGAACGGCATAAAAAGGTCATCCTAGTAATAACCTGAGCAACAAAGTTTAAATATCGTCAACAACTTACGTGAGGGCCTAATGGGCGTTCCGAGAAGAAAACGTGGAATTAGCCGATTGGGGCTCGCGACCAAGACGGTCGCGATCATAGTGATAGTCTTAGCGGCCGCTGTTGGGGGGGTGGCATATTACTTCTTAACCAGCCAGCAGGTGACCGAGTATCCGATCGGTGCCCTTCTACCCCTTACAGGCGACTTGGCCGCCTTCGGAAGAGGTTCTAGCTACGCCATCCAGCTTGCCATTGAAGATGCGAATTCCTTCGCCCGGAGCAATGGTAAGAACGTCAACTTCACGCTCATCATCGAAGATAGCAAGACGGATCCCACTACTGCATTACAGAAGCTACAGTCCCTGGCCGCCAGAGGTGTGAAGGTCGTCATCGGTCCTATGGCTAGCAGCGAAGTCAGCGCGCTGAAAGATTACGCTCAAAGCAATCAGATCGTCGTCATCAGCCAGTCTTCAACTTCCCCCAAGTTAGCCATAGCCAACGACACGATCTTCAGGGTTCCCCCAGCTGACGAACTTCAGGGAAAGGCCATCGCGAAGTTGCTCAATAAGCTTGGTATATCGAGAGCGGTGTCAATAGTTAGAGATGACTCTTGGGGAACAGCGCTTTTCGACGAGGTCAAGAAGAACTTTGTTGCAATAGGGGGGGCGATCGAACAGGTGAAGTACGACCCTTCAAAGAAGGACTTCAGCGCGGAGATAAGCCTCCTTGGCCAGATGGCTCAGAGCACGAACGCTCAGGCCGTCCTATTCATTTCGTTTGATGAAGCCGCCACCTTGGGTGCGAGCGCCGCGAAGGATAGCAGGCTTTCATCCTTAAGATGGCTTGGATGTGATGGGGAGGCCTTCAGCGACAATGTGCTGGCAGCAGGGCAAATACTAGCTTCCACTAAGTTCATAGGAACAATCGCGGGGAGCTCTGGGTCTACGAAGTCTCAGCAGTTCAAGCAGGCCTTCACTGCCAAGTTTGGAGTTGAGCCAAGGGCCTACGACTTCTACGCCTATGATGCAGCTTGGTTAGCGGCCATGACGATCCTACAAGTAGGAAAATACGATGGCTCGGCCGTAGCCGCCGCAATCCCCTCTGTAGCCGCCTCTACGGAAGGAGTAACCGGCAACCTACAACTGAACCAGTTCGGAGATAGAGCATATGGCAGCTATACGATATGGATGGTAGTCTCCGAAGGCGGGCAGCTCAAGTACGTGGACGCCGGAGGCTATGATGTGGCTACCGACACGGTGACCTTAACTCGATCGTAGAACCGGACAAGTCGATACGCCGCTCGGACCCACCATCTCTTCTTTCTGTAGTCAATCTATCGAAAAGATTCGGCGGCTTGGTCGCCCTAGATGATGTTTCGATCGATGCGAAGAAGGGTGAGATAACTTTACTGATAGGGCCCAATGGATCTGGCAAGACCACGATGATCAATACAGTTTCTGGGAGCTTGAAACCAGATTCTGGCAGGGTTTTGTTCGACGGCCGGGATGTGACAGGGCTACGCCCACATGAGATGTACAAGCTCGGGCTGACTCGTACGTTCCAGATCCCTGCCGTCTTTCAAAGCATGACCGTCTGCCAGAACGTCATGACGGCCTTCAGAGATCAGAAAGGAGAAGGCCTTCTGGGAGCTATCAGGAAGACGTGGGCCGAACAAGAGGAACGATTCTTTGCGGAAGCCATGGACATCCTAAGGTTGGTGAGCTTGGAGGATTCATGCTACAGGCTGGCTAGCACGCTCAGTGGAGGTCAGATGAAACTTCTGGAGCTAGCGAAGGCGCTGGCCAGCAAGCCAAAGATGATACTTATGGACGAACCCATAGCCGGGGTCCTGCCTTCGCTTTCACACGACATCTTCACACATATTGTGAAGCTTAAAGAAGATCTTGGACTGACCTTCCTGGTAGTCGAACATCGACTGGATATCGCCCTAGATTACGTCGACTACGTCTACGCCATGCACCAAGGACGGGTCATAGCCAGCGGTTCTCCCAAGCAAGTGATGGAAGACGGGTCTGTGGTGGAAGCCTACCTTGGTGGATGAGGCTCTTCGCGTAGACCATCTCACTGCAGGTTATGGTAACCTCAAGGTAATCAACGACATTAACATAGTTGTTAGCCGTGGAAGCCTAACGGCCGTCATAGGCCCGAACGGTTCGGGAAAAAGCACGTTGCTCAAATCGATCGTGGGCCTGGCTTCCATACACCAGGGTGACATCAAAGTGCATGGAAAAACTTTGACCGGCTTGAAACCATTTGAAATCGCCAATATGAACGTCGCTTACCTACCTCAGACTAACAACGTCTTCACCAAGCTGACGGTGGATGAAAACCTAAAGATGGCAGGGCATCTACTGTCTAAGACGGAGGCAAGAGAAAGAGCGTCCAAGGCGTACGAATTCTTCCCTATGTTGAAGTCCATGAAGGGGCGACAGGCCGGTTGGTTGAGTGGTGGCGAACGACAGATATTGAGCTTGGCGATGGCGTTCGTCAGACAGGCGGAATTGCTACTCTTGGATGAGCCCACGGCCGCCTTAGCTCCCAAGGTAGCTTCACAGGTGGTCGATAAGATCATTGAAATGAACACGAAGTTGGGAACGACCATAATATTGGTGGAACAGAACGCCTTGAAGGCGCTTGAAATATCCGAGAATGCCTATCTCCTTGTCGCCGGCAGAGTTTCATATGAAGGGCCCTCCGAAAGTCTACTCAAGAACTCCGAGCTGGGCAAGATGTATCTCGGTCTGAGACCCCATTGAGGTTAGAAATGCATGCCAGTTCGATGGCTAACGGAAGATGTGGGGATAATCGAACTGAGAACTAATGTGGGGGTAATTCGTAGGGGCGGCGAATGTACTCTCATAGACTCTGGCTTGGACGAAGATGCTGGAAGGCGCGTTCTAAAGGCCCTTTCCGAAGAAGGATTGAGAGTCGTTGCAATATTCAACACTCATTCGCATGCCGACCATTACGGAGCCGATGCCTTTATCAAGGCAAGGACCGGAGCGAAAGTCATAGCTCCCTTTAGGGAAGCCCCGATCATAGAGGACCCTTGGCTGGAACCGTTCTATTTTTCAGGTGGGGCGTCGCCTCTGGGTCCTCTCTTGAATAAATTCCTGATGGGCCGGCCTTGTAAAGTGGACATAAAGGTGGAAGGAGGGCCGTTTGAAGTCGGTGGGATGACCATGGAAGCCATCCCGTTGCCTGGCCACTCGCCCGGGTTGATGGGGATCGCCGTTAAGTGCGTGTTATTCTGCGGGGATGCTTTGTTCGGTCAGGAGGTGATCGAGAAGCATAAGGTCCTATATCTGCACGACCCAGACTTGACCAGGGACAGCCTTGCAAAGATCAAATCGTTCGCCGCCGATTTCGTCGTCCCAAGTCATGGCCGGGCCCTAACTAGGGACCAAGTGGCCGAGTTGGTCGAGGCAAACCTGAAAGCCATCGACGCTTTAGATAGGGCCATGCTTGATACGATTACTTCACCCATGTCCGTCTCCGTCGCGTTGTCAAAGTCTCTGAAGGTTGTCGGACTCACCTTGAACGACTTGCCAGAAGCCATGTTGATGCGGGCGACGGCGCTAGCCCATCTGACAGGTCTTTCAAGAAGAGGGAAGATAAAGGTGGCTGTGGGAGAACCAGCTTCAGCGCTGGAAAACGATGTAGTCTGCGCACCCGCGCAGACTACAGTCAGCTAGGTTCGCACTTGCTTATCTACATGGTCGACCTCGGGCACGAGCCTTCCGAACCCAATAAGACGAAGGACCCCTACTATGGCGAGTGTACGCCGGCGACCTTGGGGTAGGGCCTAGCCTCCCAGATAGCGTCCAGGCCGCAGATAAACCTCGTGAGCCTCTCGATGCCCACCCCGAACCCAGCAGATGGTTTCACTCCTTCTCTTAACATGTCCAAATACCACCCATAATCCTCAGGTCGTTGCCCTGCTCGTTTCATCCTTGTGACCACTTTGTCGTATTCAAATTCACGTTCTCCACCAGACGCCGCCTCTCCATAACCAAGAGGGTACATTAAGTCGAAGTCCCTTAGTATTCCAGGTCTCGAAGGGTCTTCTCTATCGTAAAAGCCTCTAGCTGACAAAGGGTAGTCGTATATGAAGAAGGGCTGCGTGAACATGGAGGAAAGCACCTCTTCGGAATCCCACGGCAGTTCATTTCCATATGAGAGTTCGTAGCCAGCGACCCGCAACCTATCTATAGCTTCATCATAGCTGATCCGAGCAAATGGCTTCAAAGGAACCTCGAACGCCGGGTTAAGAGCCACGAGGTCTCCTTTGTCTTGTTGTTTCACATACGAGCAGACTGACACGAGTAGCTCTTCGGCCAAACCCATGGCTTTCGTGTAGTCCACATTGCTCAACTCGACATCGGCTTGAACGAATTCAGTCAGGTGTCTCTTGGTCTTCACCGTCTCCATCATCTCCAGCCTGACGTTGGGCGACATGATGTAAATGCGATCCAGGCTGGATGCCATCATCTGTTTGTACAGGATGGCGCTACTCATCACCTTATACGTCTTGCCGTAATATGAAAAGCCCACTTGTAATGCGCCGCGTATTCCAGGGTCTGTGACAGGGCCTATTATCGGAGGAAGTATTTCAACGAAACCTTCGTGATCCAAGTGCTCCCTCAGACCCCTGCAAACCAAAGCTTGAATCCTGACGACCCTGCGCATCCAATCCTCTTTGACTAAAAGATACCCTCTTTCAAGGTCATGTACACCGACTTTCTTCTGCGTAGTCATGGGCGAGTGTCAGGAACGGAGCCGACTGATAAACATATTGACCTAGAGACTGTCTAATTGCCGTCTCTTGCAATCCTAACTAGAACAAATCTTGTCAAAATGACGTATCAAAACGTCGCTAGACGAACTTGACCGAAGGACCCTCAATAGATTGATGACGGCGGCCGGCAGGAACGTTCCTCAAATAGCGAGGACGCATGAACTGCCACGAACTGCCGTCCTTGAACGACCCAAGAGATTAGGATGCTCTGGCGTGGTCAAGAGGCATACGGTCATACCGGATTATGCCAAGGTCGGTAAACCCGTGACAGCTCTTGTTCTTATTTCGTTTATGCTTGGTGTTAGCGTCAACCAAAGGCAGGTCGCCGAACAGATCGCCTTTATGCCCGACATCGAGGAGATATACATGATTTCCGGTCAGTGGCATATGATTACCAAAATACGTGGCCGATCCCTGGAGTCCATCGATTCGGTGGCGATCGACAGGTTGAGCGCACTGAAAGGCGTGGGAAGGACCATGACGTATGCTTCTTTTGGGGTAATAAGGGAAGGCTCTCTTATTGCGGCGGACCACGGGCCGTCGACTCGCTGACTGGCTGGGTCTAGGAACTACTCCCCAGTCTGCCCGTTGAAGTGACGTTACGCCTCCGCTTGAATCGCTCGAAGCTGGTTGACATGAAGCCGCAGGTGTGTTCTGGTTCGCGGTATTCAGATGCTGATTGGTGGCGACACACGTCGTATTAGCTGGAGTCCGTCCCGTTCTTCTGTAAGGAACTTGTCCGTAATCACCTTAAATGTGGAAGTGAACGCCATCGCATGTTGTGTCTCGAACATCTTTCTCTCCTGCTTCCGTATTCCTTGTTCGGTCGAGATGGACACCTTCGCTGACACGGGGCGGCGAAAGATAGCCACTTCCACCTTCGTCACCACAAGAGTGAGTTCCATGGGAATGGCCTCCATTCGGTAAGATGTCCTATCCTATATGGAAGAAGCGAAAGAAACGAGGAACACAGACTAAAGGGATATCGATACGTGGTCAGCCCGTCATTAAGGCGCTTCTCCATCGGCGTTAACGCGACACCGGTCATGAACCGTCATTCGGCCATATTATTACCTTTCTACTGCAAAGATGAGACTGCTTACCGCGTTGGTCGAACCCGACGATGACCAAGCGTTCGCGCCGCAAACGATCCGATAAAGCACGCCGTCCAAGTGACATGTGCATGCTGACCCTGAGGACCCTCCCTCCACCCAACGGCGATCAGGGAGGACGACTGTTAAGAGGGCGGAATAGACAATCTAGAAGGAAGGCCTACCAGCAGGTCAGCGGGGTTGCCAGGCGTACCTGTGAACGGCCGCGTCTGCATGCAGGTGATGTCAGGCCTCAAGTACCTTCAGCACGGATTCTCTTTTCAGTCCCTCGATAAGCCTCACCGTGCTAAGATATATCGAATCCGGTCCTCTTCTTACGGGCGTTCGCAACACGAAAGAACCATCAGGACGCATTTCATCAATTATCCCAAAGCCGGATAGTGCTTGCCCTGCACCCACTCCCACGAACAAGCCTTGCATTCTGTTCCATGGAAATCGAACCTTCCTTGAACTCCTTTCAACTACTACCGTTCCAAGACTGCTTCGTTCAAAGACCAACGACCAACCCTTCTGGCCTTTCTTGATCACCCTAGAAGGATGGATGTAAGTCGGACCGTAGTAGGAAATCCCAGCAAAAGACATAACCGTGCCTTGCAGATGGATCCTGATCTTTTTTGTATCTTCCAAGAAGCGCCAATATTGTAACATGCGACGTTCCGCCCTTTCATAGTAGTCTTTCGTGATACCTTTGGGCCTCTCGGCAAGGATGACTTTTTCCGGGCCGTAGGTGGCAAGCAGCCTCTTATGCAGGTCTTCTTCGCGGCTTCCCAATGTTACTAGCATGTCAGGTCTTATGGCAGTCGCAAGCCTCAGCTTGTACTCGACTCCGTTCCCTTCGACGAATCCATCGGTGTTCACTATCACATGCAATTCTGGCACACCGGGAGAGGCGCATGCCAACTCTTTCAGGCCATTTATCACAAGGTCTTGAAAGGAAGAAGGCGAGATAACCCCAACGAAGACAATTCTGTCAGCCTTAAGATCCCTCAGGTCCGACACTGGAGACCTGATAACGGTTGCACCCATGCATGTGGGCGGAGACAGGTCGCCTTGACCCAAGTCTCCATCGACCATCCAAACCTTCTTCCCGTCCTGCAGGAGGACGTTCGCCACGTACGTCGCGAGCGTGGACTTCCCCGTGTCGTTACCACCGAAGAGCATTATCGACCTGGGGACATGCATCTCAATGGCATTCCTTACGGAAGACCATATCCTCGTGCCCAAAGCTTCGTGGCAGACCTTCGCTTCGCCTCCCCTTCCAAGATGTGCAACGAAGGTCGCCTTGGTGAAACACTCAAAAGGCAATACCTTTCCCTTCCGTACGAAGACTTCGCGGCCATACATCTTCATCCCCAATACATGAGCATCTGCCGAAGCGGAGGAGACCGATGCGGGACCCCTCACGAGGAGTACTTCGGAAGCATCGACTACTAGCTCTTGGTGGGACAACTGGTGGAGAATCTCTGAAGGACCTCTTTAATCGTTGTCCCCCATGGCCATATTGGTCTGCGGACGCGGACTTGTCGGGATGCCCTACAAGGTTCCATAATTAGGAGAAGGACGACTTATGGTATGCACTTGACGAAGGAGGGCTCCGTTGTAGACATTCGGCGCCTTGCGATCTCCCACTTCGCAAGTCTCTCCGCCTAGTATCCTCCCCCCACGGCTGGGCCACCGGCGCCGGACGTACTCATGACCCAGATATGATAATTTCCCCCGATGTTGCACGAGAAGGCCAGATAGGCCCCATCGGGGGACCAAGATGGCTCTTGGGGGTTGCCTTCCAGGGGGCCTAATCTTGCAGTCGACCAAAACGTTAGGTCCCAAAGGTATATTCCGTACCCAAATATGGTGTCCTCAGCTACGTACACTACCGCCTTTCCGTCCGGTTTCCACGAGGGGGACGACCTCAAATTCAATCGTCCAGGGACATAGGGAACAGGAACCAATTCAGATCCCCGATATTGTGCCGTGGTCATCATGAATTGATACGTGGCATTGTTGCCGAATACGTCGGAGATCCAAACGTTGTATCCACCAAACGACTGAAGGGTCTCGGCTCGGATCTCGGGGACTGCATCCGAGTAGTAAGCTAGCCTGCCCCCGGGCCCCGCCGATGGTGCAACATAATTTCCATCATGCAAGGGCATCAAACCCCCCTGGCCGGACGGTGGTGACACCCACCTCAGTTCATACTTACCGTCCACCTCGGTAGCGTACACTATGCGATCTTCCGTAGCCCAGGTGGCGGAGGCTAGGTCCCCCGTTACGTCAATTGAGAACACGATGGACTCTTGGCGAACGTCGTAAACAGTTAGCTGAAGGGATTCACCTGACCTCAAGAACATGATGTAAGAACCATTTGGGCTCCATTGTGCCTGTCGAGGAGGAAACGTATATCGTTGGTCCCTCACCGAATTGGTCGTGCCATCGAGCTTTGCGATCGTGAACCCGGTTTCAATGCCATCGAAAGTCCAGAACACCAAACTCGACGAATCTGGACTCCAAGAAGGATACATGGCCATCAAACCTTTGCGGGATAACTGCCTCCTGTTGGAACCGTCGACGTTCATCACCCAAACGCTCCACGCTCCATCCTTATCGGACATGTAAGCTATCATGCTTCCATTGGGGCTCCAAACCGGAAAGCGATCATTCCAAGAGCCCGTCGTAAGCTGACGATAGGGTTGCGCTTGAGGCATTGTAACATTTTCAATGGCGTGAGGCAGCGGGATTTGGGGTTCCGTTCGCGCGAAGCTGAGAATGGCCACGCCTGCCAATATCACAAAGGAGACGGTTATCACTGCTGGAGCTAATTTCATCAAATGGACAGATACCATCGACGATAATTAAGGCTTCTCCCAGCCACGACCCCGACTAAGACGTTGATCGCGAGTTAATCAAGTGTGGTGATGGGGCGTTGTGCTGCCAAATACGCTCAACAAGATGCCTCAAAGAAAGGATCGTCCAACTTAATCATGCTCCTCTTATCCTACACAGGAACTTCTCGCCAAACACCATGCAATCGTATCGCCCTAGTCTCTTGGTCGTGCCATCTTAAGTAGCTCGACGAGCTCATCGACCTTGTCCACAGGTAAGGATACCCCCTTTCTTGTGGCTCCAGTGTACTTTTCGCTTGACACGAAGAGCCTGATATCGATCCTCGTCTTACCATCACTGCCTAAAAACTTCGAAACCCTTACCTTGGAGCTTTCGCTTATGGCGACCTCCCCCACAGGCTCAAATCTTGGCTCACTCAAGGCTCTCCCCCGCCCATTGAAGCATTGGCGTCCTAATATCGTTATTCGGAATACGTTTCGGATGATACATATGTATCGTTGTGCCCTAATGCCTCACCTTCCATCACCTTCTGACCAAACATCAAGGTTATCTAGCCCATGGTCCACTCTTAGTATCGTGACCTGCGACATGATCATAAGGAACGCCCGTCTTAGAGGTCACGACGGGCTTCACGATGTCACCATCGAAGATGGCAAGATAGCTAGCATCTCGTTCGAAACGCCATCCACTGGAGAAGTTACCATCGATGCCGCAGGCCGTCTGGTGACCGAGTCATTTGTGGTGGCTCACCTTCACTTGGATAAGGTTTGGACGGGGAGGATGGTTACACAGGATGCCCTGAAAGCATACCAAGAAGACTCGATGGACACAAGCTTGGCCATACATCTGGCTTCGGAGGTCAAGAAAGGTTACAATGAGCAAGAGATAACGCAGCGTGTTCGTCCCCTCCTAGAGGAGGCCATCACGCACGGTGTAACTCATATGAGAGGCTTCGCAGATACTGATACAAAGGCCAGGCTTGAAGCCGTGAAAGCCTTGTTGAATCTGAAGAGCGAATTCAAAGGTAGGCTGGAGTTGCAGGTGGTGGCCTTCCCACAGGAGGGGATAGAGTCGGACCCCGGCGCAGAGGAATACGTCGAGAAGGCCATCGAGCTTGGCGCCGACGTGGTAGGAGGCATACCATGGCTCGAACCCACCGTTGACAAGCAAGAATCCCACATAGACAAGATGTTCGCTATCGCCATGAAATACAACAGACCTGTGGCTATGCTCGTGGACGATGCCGGCGATCCCAATCTACGTACCTTAGAAATGCTCGCCTCTAAGTGCATCAATGAGGGATGGAATGGCAGAGTGCAGGCGTGTCATGCGAGAGCCATGCAGCTTTACCCCGATGATTACTCAACGAGGCTCGCGAGCATTTGCAAAGCGGCCGACATCGGCATAGTCACCGATCCACAGACCGGCCCTCTTCACGCCAGAATTGACACGTTAATGGAGGCCGGGGTCACCGTGGCGCTGGGGCAAGACGACTGTTACGATGCTTACTATCCTTACGGTAGGTGCAAGATGATTGAAGTAGCCTTCCTCTGTTCGCATCTCCTCAGGAAGATGACTCCTAAGGACATGGACACCCTCTACGATATGATCACCATTAACCCAGCAAAGATCATCGGCATCCCCGACTTCACGCTGAGAGAAGGTCGTCCTGCAAACTTGGTCATCTTAGAAGCCGCATCCATCCATGAGGCCTTTGCATGTCAGGCCGAGCCAGCGCTTGTCATCAACCAAGGAAATGTGGTCTACGAAAAGATCGGAAGATAGGTTCATCTCTCCTTTGGACTTGTGAAAGACCCGATTAGTTTCATGAGGTAGGTCCCAGGATCGAGAAGTACTCTTTAATGAGCAATCCGTATATGTTTATCGCTTGAACATATTTCTCCAATTCTATCGTTTCCTTGTCTGTGTGTGAAAGCGATGGGTCGCCCGGCCCTAAGGCTATGCAAGGAACACCGGTGGAAACGTAGAATTGGTTCATATCACCTGAGCCAAACTTCGTGACCGCCCTTGGGGTTATCCCCACAAGGCGCAATGCCCTACATGTCGCTCTGTACAGCGCGTTTGCCCTTCCTGTCCGTACCGGTGGCACCCTATCTGTTACATTGATCCGTATATCGTCGCGTTCCATTCCTCGCACTAGCCCTTCTATATCCTCTAGCGAAAAGCCAATGGGAACCCTGATGTCAATCGTGGCTTCGCAGCGCGCAGGTACCACATTATCCGCCATTCCTCCACGTATCAACGTAGGAGTGCACGTATATCCCCGACCTTCGACCTTTCGCTTAAGGTCTTCGATGAATGAGATAGCCGCAAGTATGGCGTTCTTGCCTAGGGCCGGGCTTGACGCATGAGCGGCTTTCCCTCTGGAGATGACCGACAGGCATAACCTTCCTCTGTATCCCACGACTATCTTGTCATCGGTTGGCTCTCCGAAGACGGCCCCTGAGTACACGTATTTCTTTGATAGAAGATGTCTCATCCCGTTTCCGTCCCCCTCCTCTCCCACTACGGCCGCGAACATTATGTTAGTCAGTCCCGCTTTCACACTATCCGTAGCCGCCAAGCACATAGCCCCAAGCGCAGCCTTCGCGTCCACAGCCCCTCTACCTGTAAGCTTGTTACCAACCATACCGCAATCGATCTTCCCAGGTACGGTGTCCATATGTCCACATAACACCAAATACGGCCCTGGTCCGTGAAAGGCTATGACGTTCCCGGTTTCATCAATCAACACTCGCTCAAATACGGCCTGTGATGTTAACCACCGAAGTAGCACCTTCGCTACCGGCCTTTCTCTTCCGCTCGGAGAATAGGCTCTGACCAAGCTCAGTAGGAGATGTAACTGTTTCCTTGACGCTTTCAATGGTCTCCCTCAGCAGAGAACTCCGACTTGAGCATAACGGCCGCCTCGCCAACTACTGACGCAGAAACATTAATGGGCGGCAAGAATCGTATTATGTTCATCCCAGTGAGTATCGCAAGGAGCCCCTTTGACAGCAACCCCTTCATTATAGGAGCTGAAGGCAACCTCGTCTCAACCGCCAACATCAGCCCGACTCCTCTGACTTCCCTGACGACGTTCTTGGGAAACTCGTTCATGACTGCCCACAACCTTGCTCCTTGCTTTTCCGCATTGTTCCACAGTTGAGTGGATATGATCTCATCCAGAGTGGCTCTTCCAGCAGCACATGAGATGGGGTTCCCCCCGAACGTCGTTGTATGCTCTCCCCTATCCCAAGTTGACCCGATTTCGTCTGTAGCAGTCACACAACCTATTGGTATGCCTGACGCCAAACCCTTACCGAGGCACATTATGTCTGGCTTCACTTTCGAACGTGTGTGCGCCCACATGACACCGGTCCTACCCAACCCCGTCTGGATTTCATCAATAATCATGAGAGAGCCTTTAGCTTGACACACTTCCTCCACTTCCTTTAGGAAGTTCGTCGGCGGGACCCTGACACCACCTTCCCCTTGGACTGGTTCTACTATCACTGCGGCCGTCTCCTCTCTCACAACTTGACCTAGCTGTGAAGTATCGCCATATGTTGCGAAGTCGACCTTGGGAAGAACGCTTTCGTATTCGCCTCTGTACTTGGCACTCCATGTCACCGATAGGGCCCCAATAGTCTTTCCGTGATATGCACCACGGAAAGCTACGAACTTCCTCCTTCGAGTTCGTTTCATGGCTAGCTTCAACGAGGCTTCCACGGCCTCAGCTCCGCTATTACATAAGAAGGCCCTCCCAAGATGTGCTGGAACAGCCTTAAAGAGAGCCTCGAGGAACTCCTCTCTGGTGTCGTTGTATAGACTTGCGTGGCAAACCATGAGCCGTTCGCTTTGTTCTTTGAGAGCACGAAGAACCGTCGGATGACAATGTCCCAATATAGCCACACCATATCCCGTGTTGAAGTCTATGAATCTTCGGCCATCCTTGGACCATACGTAAGCCCCTTCACCACTTGTCAATGTGATAGGAAACTTGGCATAAGAGGGCATCAACCGAAGATCCTCCAAGTTACTCGATGAAATCACCTCTGGTTACGACGGTCCCTGCTCCATCTTCCAGAGCCGCTTTTACAGGTCTGTCCAGCTTTCCACTAGATATGATGACCTTTGAAACACCATTTCTAATCGCTGCCGCTGCCTCTATGAGCTTCCTGTTCATTCCGAAGCCCACAGATGAGACGATCTCCTCCAGTTCATTAAACTCGATCCTAGGCAGGGGTCTGCCGGCCAAGAGGACGCCTTCAACGTCTGTGAGAAATAAGAGGACATCCGCTTTGACGGCTGCAGCTACAACGGAAGCTACAGAGTCACTATCCATATTGACAACGTGCGATTCTTCATCTAGGCCTAAGGGAGCGATGACAGGAACCAAGCTCATCTTCATCAAGTCGCAAAGCAGTGGTAAGTTGACGTCTGATGGCTTTCCGCTGTATCCTCCATCCATGACGATCCGGCGTCCGTTTTGAATCGATATTATGGCTTTCCTTCTCCTCGCCCTGACAAGGCAGCAATCCAAACCGCTTAATCCTATTGCATTCGCTCCACCTCCTACCAACGCCCCCACCACTTCAGCATTGACCAAACCTCTGAGCGCCATCTGGCACACCTTGAGGGTTTCAGCATCGGTGTAACGGCTTCTCACCCCCGCTGGGGATACTACAAACTTCTGCTCCACCCCCATCCTCTCAGCGTACTCTGTCACAACGTTTCCACCCCCATGTACTACTATGAATTTATGCTCCTTAATCAGAGAGCAGACATCTGAAGCTATAGCCTGGACGTACGGTCTTTGCGCCATTCTGCCCCCTATCTTGATCACGACGATCAATGGCATCACGTTGGATATATCGGAGGCATATCCACTCCCTCCGACTCTCGGAATCCATTCATGATGTTAAAGCATTGGATGGCGTTCCCTGCCGCTCCCTTCACCAGGTTGTCCATCGCAGAAACAAGTATCAGCCGCTTACCGTTCGGGCGCAATTCGAACCCCAAATCACAGTAGTTGGAGCCGACGGTCAGCTTGGGGTCTGGTAATCTAAACCCGCCCGTCTTGTCTTTAACGAGCCTTACGAACATCTCCGAGTCGTAGGCCGACCTCAGCAGCTTCCAGGCCTCGATCTGTTCCAACGGTTCGTAAGTCTTAAGATATACCGTGGCAGAGATCCCTCTGACCATATTCACTGCGTGAGCCGAAAACAACACTTCATGATCTCTAGCATTTCGCTTGTGCAAGAACGCCATCACTTCTGCGGCATGACGGTGGGATCCAAGTTTGTAAGGCCTGACGACGCCATACCTAACGGCATGAACATTGTAAGGCGATGGTTTCGACCCGGAGCCCGACGAACCAATCTTAGCATCTATTATCACATCTCCAGACTCTTCCAGCACGTGCACGAACGGAGCGATCGCTAGGATGGCGGCTGTGGCCATGCAGCCTGGATTTGCCACCATGGAGCTCGCCCTAATTTCATCTCTGTTCAATTCTGGCAAGCCGTAGATGAATTTACGCAGAAGTCCTTCGTCAGGATGAATCGCCCCATAATGCTCCACGTAATCCATCGGTGTAGGAAGACGGAACGCTGGGCTTAAATCCACGACTTTCAAGCCAGCTTCAACTAGCCGAGGCATCGCCTCGATGGATGCCTTGAGCGGGATCGACGTGAACACAAAGTCACTAGAGCTGATTACCTTCTCCAAGTCGTAATTTGTAAATCTTAGGTCTATTATCCCCCTCAGATGCGGATGGACTTTGTGGACGTATTGTCCTGCATGCTCTCTGGACACCACACATGCTATTTCACAATGACTATGCTTCGACAGTAGCCTGATTAGTTCTCCCCCGACAAAGCCTGACGCGCCTATTATCCCCACCTTCACTTTGAAACCACCTTCATAAGATAGTCAACTATCTTGTTTGCTACATCTACGCCCGATCCCGCGGTGGCACCTCTGAACTCCACATTAGAGTTGATCTCGTTGATCAAGAAGCCTCGAGGGCTTTCAAATGAATCGACTCCTACTACTTCCCCACGTACCAGTTCTGCGGCCTTCAAGACTTCTTCACGTTGGTCCGGTAGGAGGTTGCAAGGCTTGACCTCCCCACCTAGCGCTACGTTTGTCCTCCATTCTCCGGGAGGGCAGTATCTGTATATGCTTGCTACGACTTCTCCACCCACGCAGACTGAACGGATATCTCTTCCCGGGAGATTCACGAACTCCTGTAAGAAGAAGATATGGTCTTCCGGAGACGAGGAGCCCTCCCGTAGCTCCAAATAAGACCTTAGTGACTTAGCATCAGACAGCACAGCCACCCCTCTTCCCCAAGAACCGTTGAGTGGCTTCATGATGATCGGATACCCGATTCCCTCAGCGGCGTCCAAAGCCGCTTCTGTTGAAAATGTTACGACGGTCTTTGGATACGGGATTCCGGCCTTGGACAAGATGATCCCCGTGGAGAGCTTATCTCCGCACAGCCTTGCAGTCTCGGATGAGTTGATGACCTTGACCCTCATGGCCTCAAAGTACTCCGTCACACGTAACCCCTTGGAATGGCTTACGCATCTCTGGAGAGCCGCCTCAGGCTTCTCTTCCTTCGCAGGCAAAGGGAAGGGCCTCAATCTTATGTCCACGAGCTCTACATTCAAGCCTCTCGACAGCGCTTTCGTATGAATTTGCTTCTCTTCCCATCTTATTCTGTCAAAGAGGAGCGCGATCTTCTTCATGTGGTGCAGTTATTCTCCCCAATCTTCTTCGACCTTCGGTGCGGGAGCCAACCTCACTTCGGCGCCATCTTTGCTCTTGACTTCGAACTCCGATCCGCAGTCAGGACACGACACTATCTCTCCTTGGAGGACGTCCTCCGGGATCGGCACCCGCCCGCCACATTCCGTGCAGGATAAGTTCATACTAACACCTCCTTAGCCTTAGACAGGTTCCTCCTAGCCGCCATCAAAGAGGTCAATCCCCAAAGCTTAATGAAACCCTCGGCTGCCTTCTGGTCGAATGTAGAATCAATACCATACGTTGAAAGCTGCTTGCTGTACAGCGCATAAGGTGAAGACCTCCCCACGACCCTGCAGGTTCCCTTATACAATCTGACCCTCACTTCTCCCGTGACGAACTCCTGAGTCGAATCGATGAATGACCTCAGATCGTCGAATAGGGGGTCGATACACAACCCAGAGTAGATCAGCCACGCCCACTGTTGTTCCGCCATGGGCTTGAAGGTAGCCTGCAACCTTGTAAGCACCAACTTCTCCAGCTGTCTATGAGCTTCGATCAGCACCGTAGCGGCTGGGCACTCGTATACCTCCCTAGACTTTATGCCTACTGTCCTGTCTTCCATGTGATCTATCAACCCCACCCCACAGCTACCCGCTATTGTATTGAGATGACCCACTAGTTCGGAAAGCCTTTTGCGCCTTCCGTCTATGGCAACGGGGACGCCCTTCTCAAAACCGACAGTGACGTAGATGGGATCTGTTGGCCAGTCTTCCGGTGCGGCGGTCCACTCCAGCGCCTCTCTAGGTGGTTCTTGGGTAGGTTCCTCTAGCGACCCCCCTTCGACGGACCGGCCCCAGAGGTTCTGATCGACGCTAAAATAGGAGTGCTTCGTGGGGGCATCAAAACCCTTTGACTTCAAGTACTCGACCTCCTCGTCCCTGCTTAGACTCCATTCCCTAACTGGAGCGACTATCTTGAGGCTAGGGTTGAGCGCTTGTATCATTAAGTCAAACCTCACTTGGTCGTTCCCCTTACCCGTGCAACCATGGGCGACCGCATTAGCACCCTCCTTCTCAGCTACCATAACTAGCTTCGAAGCCAAGAGAGGGCGGGCTAGCGCGGTGCTCAGAGGATACGAGCCCTCATAGAGGCCGTTCGCCTTTATGGCATCAGCGATGTAGAAGTTGGCGAACTCCTCCTTGGCGTCTATCTGATGGTGGCTGATCGCTCCCATGTGTTCGGACCTCTTGGCGATGGCCTCGAAGTCCTCCTGTTGACCTACATCAACAGTCAGCGTGATTACGTCGTAGCCGTACCTTTCCTTCAGCCAAGGGATGGCGGTGGTCGTATCGAGGCCACCGGAATAGCCCAAGACGATCTTGGAAACCATTATGACGCGGCTTTGCATAAGGACAAGATTTAATTATTTCGGACAGGACTGGTCAGTTATGGTCGTCTTGCGACCGAAATTGGTCGGAACATCCATCGCTAAGGCCGTGAAGGAAGAACTGGACGGGGATTCCCTCCTCCAAGAGGCGCTAGCTAGGGGGATAGTCAACATGAGCGCCGTGGCGAGAACGTTAAAACCCGCCGTGGAAGCGCGGGTGGGTGGCGATGTTTCGGAGGTCGCCATCGTAACTTCGATCAAGCGTGTGAAGGGCGCTTATCGCAGGAGGGCGCTGGATTACCTAAGGGTGCTAGCGAAGAGTAGTGTAGAGGTTCGCACAGACTTGGCCATAATCTCTATCCAGTCCGGGGCTGAAACCGTCTCGAAGGTGAAGGAAGTGGCCATCAAGAATTATGCCTCCTTCGTACAGATATCAAGTAGCCCAGCAGCGCACACGTTAGTTTTCGACACGGGGCTCTTCGGATACGTAAAGGCTCGGCTAGGCGACGAGGGGATCTTGGAGGCTAAGACCGACATGGCAGCGATGATTATCCATAGCCCGGAAGAGATATCCAAGACCCCTGGCTGCATCGCTGCCATCTACAGCAAACTCGCTAGGACTGGCATTAACGTTGTGGATACAGTGAGCAACTATGTGGACACCATAATCGTTGTCAAGATGGCTGATATCGTGAAAGCTTTCACGGCTGTCACTGAACTAATAAACGAAGCCCGCAGGTCAGGTGTGGACCGGTAGCATGGCTAAGGGACTATACAGATCTAGGTTGGGCCGCGCCTTCGACCCCAAGTCTAGGCGGCTGATCTCCTCCCTAAACGTCGATGCTTCTCTCTTGGAATATGAGGTCGATAGCTCAGAAGCTCACCTTCTAATGCTGACTAGGGCAGGTTTAGTCAGGAAGGAGGAAGCGGTACAGATTGTACGGGCCCTTGAATCTCTTCGCGGTAAGAAGTTGCCGGCTGACGGCTACGAGGACATCCACGAATATGTGGAGGCCTGTGTAACGGAACTAACTTCTGGTGAAGTGGGGGGACGACTTCACACGGCGAGGTCCAGAAACGACCAAGTCGCCACCATCACGAGGATGAAGAGCAGGGAGGAACTGCTAGAGCTCGCTTCGAGGGTCCTCGAACTGGTTGAAACTTTGATCATCTTGGCCGAGAAAGAAGCCACCACCCCGTTGCTTTCGTACACCCACCTAAGGCAAGCTCAAGTCCAGACCTTAGGCCACCACTTGATGAGCTATGCTTGGCCCATGCTGAGAAACGCGGAACGGTTAATCCAATGTTACGACAGAACTAACCGCTCACCGCTCGGCGCCGCGGTTGGAGCTGGCTCCACTATCGAGGTCGATAGGGAGATGACGGCTCGGTTACTCGGCTTTGACTCGCTGATGACCAATTGTCAGGATGCGGTGCAAAGCAGGGATTTTGCTTTAGAGGCTTCATTTCTACAGTGTAACATCATGATCGACTTGAGCAGGCTCGCAGAAGACCTGATCCTTTGGTCCAGTTCCGAGTTCCATTACTTCGAGCTACCCGACATCATGGCGTCTCCATCTAGTGCAATGCCTCACAAGAAGAACCCGGACGTGCTAGAGATGATAAGGGCAAATACGTCATCATTGATAGGGAATCTGGTCGAGATGCTGTCTACAATGAAGGCTCTGCCCAGCGGGTATAACAGGGACCTGCAAAACGTTAAGGCCGCCCTCCTCGCTTCTTTTCCCGTGACTCGCGATGCCATCAGCTCTATGAAAGAGTGCCTCGAACGTGGCCATTTCTTCAGGAAGGAGATGAAACTTAGAGTGGAGAAGAGCGATGTCTTCGCTCTACCCCTCGCAGAATGGTTGGTCATCAACAAGGCCGTGCCATTCAGGACGGCCCACCGAATAGCCGGTAAGGTTTCTTCTTTTTCCCCGTTACAGCTTACTTCCCTCACGGAGATGGCTCCTTCCGAACTATCAAAGGCGATCGTATCAGCGAAGGGCCCGCATCTCACTCCAATTGAAGCGTCAATCCTCAAACAGTTCCTGTCCACCTCACTTGTGCTGAAGTCAACGAAAACACGGGGAGGTCCGTCCAGACGCGCCGTTCTAGAGGACTGCGTGAGGGCCAGGAGGAGGCTGGGCGTATTACGCCTTGGCGTTGTCCGTAGATCGCAAAAGCTTCAGAAATCGAAGAGGTTTCTTACGCGCAGCCTCCACGAGCTGTTCGAAAACAGTACTAACGAAGCGAGTAGCGTGATGTAGGCCGCGCTTTTCGGTACGAAAGAGCGGACCTCGTCCGGTAAACAGAGGCGAACGACGATATCCGGACGGCCCCCGAAATGATTATATATGCCCAACTTGGCGAACCACCTCCGCGTTGCCATCGTATGGTTTGCGCGGTTGCTATACGGCCGCGATCACCCCGCTTGACGATAGAGGCGAGATAGACGAAGAAGGGTTCTCCGACCTGGTGGATTTTCAGCTGTCAAACGGCGTCCGTGGGATAGTCGTGGCAGGAACTACAGGGGAGGGTCCAACCGTATCCTACGAGGAGAACGAGAAAATGTTATCCATCGCTCTGAACAGGGGGGAAGGGAAGGCCGCCATCATAGCCGCAACTGGCGGCAACGATACACACAAAGCCAAGACGATGACCTTAAAGTGCTGGGAAGTTGGCGCCAAGTCCGCCCTGCTGGTAGACCCCTACTATAACGCCCCAAGTAGCATTGAAATTCGGAAGGAGTACTATGAACCCATCGCCAAGGCTGTACCCGACATGACGATCATACCTTATGTTATACCAAGTAGGACAGGCACGCAATTGGCCCCAGAGGACTTGGCCCTTCTCGCTAGGTCTTGCCCCAACGTCAAAGGTGTCAAAGACGCTACCTCCTCAGCGGCCAACGCGGCCGCCATCAGATCTCTTTGCGGGCCGGGGTTCTGGATACTGTCAGGGGATGATGACAAAACGTTAGGCCTGATGACGGACCACCGGGTTCTTGCAGATGGAGTCATATCCGTTATCTCCAACATAGCACCACATCTTGTAGTGGAGATGACGGAGGCCGCCTTATCGAAGGATTTTCAAAGAGCGCTTAACGCAGAAAGGGCTTTGAAGCCACTGTTCGAATTGGTGACGGTCAAGACGGAGGAATTCGTCGATGGTCGTGTAGTGAGCGTAAAGGCTAGGAATCCGGTCCCCGTCAAGACGATGGCTAGACTGTTGGGAGTCCCTTCTGGTCCCTGCAGGCCTCCTTTGGGTAAGCTGACTAAGACCGGGTTCCTGAGAGTCTTGCAAGGCCTCCGTCAAGTCTGGAGAGATAACCCTGAGGTGCTGCAACCCATCGAGAAGGCCTTCGGCGTTTCCATCGAAGATAGGCTGTATTCTCCCAAATACCAGGAAGGACTTTCATATGACGGCTACTGACACTCACGAACAAACCATCAAGATATGTATAGCAGGAGCTACGGGACGGATGGGTTCGGTGGTGGCTCGCGAATCTGCAACACGCTTTCAAATAGTTGGCGCCGTGGCAGCTCAATCCGATCCGGCCGTCGGCCGATCTCTTCGCAGTTTGAACATAGCTCCTGCAGACGTCATAGTGTCGCCACCTACTGACATCGTGAAGGCGGCTGAGGATTGCGATGTCTACATCAGCTTCACAAATCCTGAGGCGGAGCTCACGAACCTTCCTGCTCTTGTAGCAATGAGGAAACCTCTTGTGATAGGCACTACGGGATTCACAGAGGACCAGAAGGGTCGATTCGAATCTATCATAACGCCTGTGCCCGCGGTGGTTTCTTCCAATTTCTCCATCGGTGCAAATTACTTGTTAGCTCTAGCGGCTTTCATTTCAAACCTCCCCGAGGATTTCGATTTCTCGATAATCGAGGCGCATCACAGCCTAAAGACGGATTCTCCCAGTGGGACGGCCAAGAGACTAATCGACATAATATCGGCAAGAAGAGGTTACACTTCGGTGGTTAGCGGTCGCAGTGGCCTCTCCAAAAGAACGCGGCACGAATTGGAGGCCTTCTCCGTCAGGGCTGGGGGGATCCCTGGCATCCATTTGGTGCTAGCCTCTGGGAGCCATGAATTCATCAAGCTCGAGCATAACGTCTTCTCTAGGTCTGCGTTTGCCGAGGGAGCTCTCTTGGCCGCTCGGTGGGTGATCGGGCGTCGACCAGGCATATACAGTATGGCGCAAGTGTTGGGGATGACATGACAAGAGCAGTCATCAAGTTTGGAGGAGCTTCTTTGGCGACCGGAGAGCGCATCCATGTAGCCGCCCGAATGGTCGCCAACTCGAGCTACGATGAGAAGGTGATAGTTGTATCCGCATCCGGCCGCACTACGGACCAGCTCTTAGACTTGGTGTCCAGCTTTGAAGAGAGAATGGATGAAATGGAATATGCGGAGATACTGTCTATGGGAGAAAGAACCTCAGCGAAGGTCTTCCTCTCAGCGCTGAAAGCGATGGGGGTGAACGCGGTATCGTTGGATCCCACATCCGAAGATTTTCCCATAATCACCGACGCGAACTACCTTAACGCCAAGGTGGACCTTCAAGCCACAAGAGAGGCATGTCAGAGGATTCTAACGAAGTGGCTTGGGCGTTCCACGGTGGTGGTGCCAGGCTTCGTCGGTCGACACGGAAGTCATACCACGGTCCTCGGCAGAGGCGGCTCCGATATCACGGCCACAGTCTTGGGGAACTGCCTTGAAGCCGACGAAGTAATACTAGTTAAGGACACACAAGGCGTCATGAGCGCAGACCCCGATGTCGTTCCCGACGCCCGTCCCATAGATAGGATCAGCATAGCCGAAACGTACGCGTTGGCCCAGGGTGGCGCCAAGGTGGTCAAGCCAGAGGCCCTTTTCTACAAAGGGGACAAGCAAAGGCTCAGGATCGTCCGATTCGGTTGTCCTCTGGAGGAGGACGGTACAGAGATAGTGGGGTCAATACATCCGACGAATCCATCTTTCGAAAGGAAGACCGGCCTGAGCGAACTCACCGTCGTGTGTGAATCAGGGCTTGAAGTGCTCAGCGAAGTGATTGGCCGCCTGGGCGTTGGCGTAAAGGGGGTGGGGACTGGTCGCACAACCATAACCCTATTCGTCTACGGAACGTCTTGGCAGGAACTGTGCCAGAAGGCCCACGGTATCAGAGGCATCAAGGCCGTTTCAGGGAGGAACGGCATAGGGTATGTCGATATAGTCCATCCGCGCCTCGTGGACGAGCCCGGTGTGGTCGCCAAGGCTGCGACCATGCTTTCACTACATGGCATAAACATAATAGAAGTGACCTCGAGCAAAGGAGGACTGACTTTCTTCCTAGAGGATGGGCTAGTGGATACCGCGTATAGGGTCTTGGTGGAGAACCTTGTGGTCGGGTGAACCCTTGGAAAGGCTTTCTGGGGCCTTCAGCAATAGAGACGGAGTCCTCTACGTAGAGGGAGTATCGTCTCTTCAGATCGCTAGGGAACTAGGCACACCAACGTATGTGACAAGTGAGGCTAGGATAAGGGCGAACTACAGAAGGCTCTTCAAAGCTTTCAGCTCACTGAAGAAGTTCAGGCTTTATTACGCAGTGAAAGCCAATTCCAATTTAGCCCTTCTGAGCATACTCAGGCAAGAGGGAGCCTACGCCGACTGCTCAAGCCCAGCCGAAATCTACGAAGCCACTTTGGCTGGGTTCAGTCCTGATAAGTTGCTCTATACTGGCAACTACATCACAGCTGAGGAGCTCCAATACGCTTTGGAAGCCGGTGTGACCGTGAACTTGGACGACGCCGCCATGGTAAGAAGGATCCCTCCTTCGTCGGTCCCAGAGATCATCTGTTTGCGGATAAATCCAGGCATTGGCAGGGGAGGCAGGGAGGGCTTGGTCTTCGCAGGGCCAGATGCCAAATTTGGATCATCCGAAGAAGTGGCCGTGGAGGGCCTTAAGGAAGCCAAGAGGATAGGAATAAGACGTTTCGGCATACATATGATGACTGGGTCCAACGTCCTCGAGCCTAGCTACTTTCCGCGCATCACCGGGTTATTGATGGATATCGCTGGGCGCATGGCCTCGAAGGTCGGATTGGAGTACGAGTTCGTGAACATTGGTGGAGGGTTCGGCGTCCCATATGCACCGGGAGAGGTGGAGCTACCCATAGAGCAAGTTGCCAAAGACGTAGTAAGTGTGTTCAAGTCGAAGGTGGACCAGTACGGCCTAGGCGACCCCGTGCTGGCCGCCGAGCCAGGAAGGTTCCTCGTTGCCGATTCGACCATCCTCCTGTCCAAGGTATGTCACATTAAGACCGAAACCAAGGTCTTCGTGGGGATCGATGCAGGGATGAATACGCTCGTCAGGCCGGCCCTGTACAAGGCTTACCACGAGGTCCTTGCGGCAGGTAAACTTAACGCACCGAAGGAACTCACGGCCAACGTCTGTGGTCAAATATGTGAGAATACGGACATCTTGGCGAAGGACAGGTCGCTACCGAGACTGGAAGAAGGCGATATTCTGGCCATTCTCAACGCTGGCGCATATGGTTTTTCCATGTCGAGCCAGTACAACAATAGACCACGTGCTGCCGAAGCACTCGTATCTGGCGAGAGGCTTGAACTGATAAGGAGAAGAGAGGACATTTCAGACCTGCTACGAGGACAATACGTTCCGCCGAGGTTGTTACGATGATACCGGATTACTCCAAGAATCTGGCGTCCATTCCACCATACCCCTTCGCCAAGTCGGAAGAAATGATCCGTGTGAAGCAGAAGAAGGGAGAGAAAGTCCTTGATTTCAGCGTAGGAGACCCAGACTTGCCTACTCCGAGCTTCATCATGGAAGCATTGAAGGACGCTACGGGCGACGACCATTATCGCGGTTATTCGAATAGCGCCGGGGAGCTTTGGTTCAGGGAAGCCGTAGCGGAATGGTATCGCAAGCGTTTCGATGTGAACCTCGACCCCGCTACGGAAGTCTGCGCTTTGATCGGGTCTAAGGAAGGCTTGGTCAACATCAGCAGGGCCTTCCTGAATCCCGGAGACAAAGTGCTCCACCCGGACCCGGGTTATCCGGTCTATGCTAACGGCGCTACGCTATTGTTCGGCGCCATCCCCATACCGTACGAGCCCGTCGGAATAACGGATTGGGACCCGGATGGCGTCAAGTTGGTCTTCTTGAATTACCCACATAACCCGACTGGAACAGTAATGCGTGGGGAGGTACTGCACGAACTGACGAAGTCCACATCTAAGGCCGGAGCCTTGGTCTGTTACGACAATGCCTATTCTGAAGTGACGTTCGGCGAGCATAAAGCGCCCAGCATACTACAGATAGATGTAGAGAAGAAGTGTTCAATCGAATTTCACTCTTGTTCCAAGACTTTTTCCATGACAGGGCTGCGGATAGGTTTCGCGGTCGGCAACGCCAAGGCCATAGCGGGGCTTAAGCTGGCCAAGAGCCAAGTCGATTCTGGACCCCCCAAACTAGTACAGCTAGCTGCGAAGGTCGCCCTTGACAGCTATGTCGGCTCCTCTCGACCCAAGGAAGTGGAATCGATGGTCAACACCTACCGAAAGAGGATGGAAATCCTCGTATGTGGACTAAGGGAGCTCGGCTTCGATGTAAGGCCACCGGCGGGGACATTCTACTTATGGCACAGGGTGGCCATTCCGTCTTCACAGTTCACGGAAGTCCTGCTAAACTATGGCATAGCTGTCACCCCCGGCGTGGTCTTTGGTCCGCGCGGTGAGGGATATGTGAGATGGTCCGTCACACAACCGGAACCTTTGATAAGGGAGGCCTTGGAAATGATGAAACGAATCCCCCTCGAGTTGATGTGGCCAAAATGAATGAAGTGAAAGTTGGCCTCTTGGGAGTCACAGGAGCGGTGGGCCAGAGGTACATATCGATGCTGGGTGCGCATCCATTCTTCAGATTGGAAGCGCTGATGGGAAGAGAGTCGGTTGGAAAGAAGTACAGGGAAGCAACCCATTGGCTCCTGCCAGAAGCCATCCCTGAAGATGTTGCTGCGATGACCGTGAAGAAAGCCGTGCCTGAATCCGCACGGGACTGTGACTTGGTCTTCTCGGCTCTTCCATCTGAGGCGGCCAGAACGGTGGAGCCGAAGTTTGCGGAAGCTGGGCTGACGGTCATTAGTGAGGCGAGCGCTTTCCGGATGGAACCCGACGTACCCCTCATCATCCCTGAAGTGAACCCTCAACATCTTGACCTATTGAAGGCTCAAAGAGGTCGAAGAGGATGGAGGGGTTGCATAGTAACGACCCCCAACTGCACTGTGACTGGTCTAGCGATGGTGTTGAAGCCTCTTGTCGACGATTTCAGGCTGACCATGGTGGTCGTCACAACAATGCAGGCGGTCTCGGGGGCGGGCTACCCTGGCGTCCCCTCACTTGCGATCATCGAGAATATCATACCGTTCATCGATGGTGAGGAGGTCAAGGTCGTCAGCGAGTCCAAGAAGATCCTCGGTACCCTTTCCTCTGGCTTGATTCAACCCTTGGAGCTTGCCATGGCTGTGTCATGCAACAGAGTGCAGACCATCGATGGACACCTAGAGACCGTATATTGTGAATTCTCCGACCCGGTGAACGTTTCGGACGTCATCTCCACATTAGAGAACTTCAAGGGACTACCTCAGGAACTCCATCTACCCACAGCCCCGAACCCACCTTTGATCGTCAGAACTGAACAGGATAGACCGCAACCTCGGCTGGACAGGATGGCGGGCTCCGTCCCTGGCATGAGCGTTGTGGTGGGCAGAATAAGGGGTGGCGTCGACGAGCGATCGGTCCAGCTCGTACTACTCTCCCACAATACGATTAGAGGGGCCGCAGGCACAGCCATACTCACTGCTGAGCTGATGCGCTCTTTGAACATCGTTTGATCTCAAGTCGTGACCTACAGCTATCGTCGAAGGGCAATTCACGGCGGGCCGATGGTTTATAAAACAGTCTGGGGCAACGGTCCTTATGCTCGCTCGGCTCAACGAGCGCCTGCAGATGCTTTCTCACCGAAGGCTCAGGCTATTCGAGGACCAGCATGGATTGGTCTGGTGTATGGACTCTCACAGGGAGGAACCCGTTCTGATCGGAACGATCGACGATGCGATCAGGCTTACGGAGGAAGCAGAGCGCGAAGAGCTAACCATCGCGATCATGAGCTAAGTCCGATGTAGTCGTTATAAATTGTTTGCTCGATAGTCTTCCATAGGGACCGTGCCGATGCATCGACTAGGCTTCGATGAGAATGTGGCCTCACAGCTCAGGAAAGCTCAGTACGGAGTCTATCATCATTCTGCCGTGGCGCTTTGCCACTGGACTCGTAAAGCTCTCACCGAAGGGATCGGATGTTACAAACAGACCTTCTACGGCGTGGAGGCTCACAGATGTATGGAGTTCAGTCCAGCCGCAATGTACTGCCAGAATAGATGCGAATACTGCTGGCGACCCATCGAATTCTATCGGACGCTGAGGATGGATCGCCGATGGACGGATAGACCTGAGGAAATCGTGGCGACGCTCCTGAGGGAAAGGCGCAAGTTACTGGTAGGATATATGGGAAATCCTCGCGTTGATAGGGATAGGGTCAGACAGGCCACCAATCCCACTCATTTCGCCATTTCCTTATCGGGAGAGCCTACCATCTATCCATACCTTCCTGAGCTCATCCGATTTCTTAAGGGTAGGAAAGAAACGAAGAGCGTATTCCTAGTCACGAATGGTCAGGAGCCAGCAATGCTGAAGAGGCTGATAGACGAAGACTCTCTACCACACCAACTGTATCTTTCCATGAACGCTGCGGATGAAAGTACTTTCATCGAGATCAATAAGCCGTTCTATCGTGACTCTTGGCGAAGGTGGCTGGAGTCGCTCCAGCTCCTCTCCCAGGCCAATTGTCGCCGGGTCATTAGGGTCACCTTCATTCGAGGCAAGAACACCAACCAAGAATTCGTCCCCTTATTCGGAAAGTTGATAGGTCTATCCGGGGCAGACTTCTTGGAATTCAAGTCTTACATGCATGTTGGGAGGTCGTACACTAGGCTTACCGCAGCAGAAATGCTTGCAATGGACGAAGTCCTATCTTTGGCCTCTAGGATCGCAAAGTCCTCGGGCCCTTTCGAATACTTGGACAGTTCCCCCGTGTCCCTAGTTTGTGTGTACAGAAACGTAGACAGCAGGACGGACCGATGGCTCGTTCCACAGACCCAGAAGGCGGCCTGAATCGCTAATAGTTATTATAGACCTGAAACCTACGTGATGACGGCATGGTCACCCTGCTCGATCAGGTTTCTTTGACACTGACGGCCGTCTGGGGTATCATCTACCTGGCTTACTCTGCAAGGGCCTTCATGAGGACGAGAAGTCTGCAGTATGTGTTATGGATGGGTGCTATAGTTGCCCTGCTTGTCGTGGCAAGCACACTACTGCTGTTCGACTTTGCAGGCTTGCAACTGCCTTACACGACAGCGGTGGGGATGTTCATCCCGGGGCTATTTGCAGCAGGGATCCTGTCCGCGGGCTTCCGGTCAAGGCATGGAGCCTACTATGCCCTTTACGTAACCGTAGTAACCATCGCTTACCTCATCTTGAAGTGGGCCGGGGGCCCGTATCTGCTGACTCTGTTAGCCGTTCACGTCCCAAGCAGCCTCATCATCATAACGATCCCGTCATATGCCGCTGGCCGTGGCTCCAAGTTCCTCTTCTTGACATCTGTTGGAGGAGCGCTAATATCTGTCGCGGGAGTGGCGTTAGCAGCTTTGGCCGCAGGTTTCCCCATCTTCCCACCAACAGTAGTGCTTTCAATAGCCGCTCCCATAATCTTCTCTAGCGCATTTCTGATGACGTTGGGCCTTATGCTAACGAAGGGTTGGACTCTCAGGTCCCAGCGCGAGCCGTAGGATGACAGTAACACGCATCTTTGGCTTCGTGCTATTGCATCAAAGCGACAACAGACTGACTAAGCTCTTAAGGGATGGCAGATCAGACGCCTCCATACAGCCCTCCATATAGTCCTCATCTAACTTCACCTTCATTCTTAACATAATCTGGTAGGCAAATGTTGAGGCATCTTGTCGAGGTCCTGCTTCGTCCCCTTTCGAGGTCAAAGAGCAAACCTGGGACGTCCTTCCACTGGAGCCTCCAAGAATGATATAGACATTCATGCGCGGATGGGGTCTCCTGTCACTTGAAGTATCACCCATCCGTTGTGTGAACTGATTGGGCCGTAGTAACTTCATACGCGCTCCCAGCGCATAGTTTGGAAGCCGTACAACCCGATGTCAAAGCATCAGTCGTTCCTGGCCATCGTAAGATACAGGAAAAGGCGTCAAGGTGGAAGACAGCAAATGCTAACACATCATCTCATCGGGGTCTTATGTGTTCGATTACTTCTTCTTGGTTTTCTTGGCGGCCTTCTTCTTAGCCGGCACTTCTCGTTCAACGCATACACACGACATATAGATATTTAAGCTTGGCTTCGAAGCGATGCCCTCACAAGACTTGCATCACCCTTATCCTTGCACATATCTTGGTGTGTGACGCTTCACACAAGGATATCCCCTTATGTTCGTAGGTTCGAGGGCGGACGTTCGGGTAGAGTCATGGCACTGCATCTTCATCTTGTTGGGCTGGGAGCTCAGGCTCCCATTTCGCCGTTTGCCAAAGGCTTAAACTCTTAATAAAACGCTTCATCGTAGGCTTCTACGGCTATCGCTCTAGGTACCATTGCGGATCATAGTCCTCGAATGTGGTAACATCGGCTCGGTCATAGTGGAGGATACCGCTAGACCTTCTCCCTTGTGTGAGCTCGTCGTTGCGGATGGGCATATGGACAAAGCGACGGCCATCGTTTCTAAGCTTGGCCAAGATTGGATCGTCGCGATGACGATGGCCGCCGACGAGCGAGGAGAGCTAAGGAGATCTCTTATGAAATCGGACGTTGTCGTAAGCGCCCTTCTAGGAAGTATGGGCTATGCCGTCGACCAGCCCGATGAAGTAGAGCGCGTGCACATAATGGCAGGAGTTCTGCCACAGGTGTAAACGTCGCCGTGGGGTTACGTCGTTACAGGATCTCGAGGAACGACGGCCTGATCACTGTGGAGGCCCTCACGGTCTGGAGGAAGTTTACCTTCCTAGTGTAGGTAGATTGGAAGCCTTCTACACGGAGTCAGGGCCCTCTTTCGAACGATCAAGAAGGCGCAGCACATGTGGAAGAAGACCCTCTGATATTCGGGACCCGCGGCGATAATCAAGTTTTGGAGGGATCTTGGCTTCTTCGACGCCACCCCGCTAGCGGTGGACCCACATGGCGCTTCCCCTGGAGAAATCACTGTTCGCCTCCTAAAGAAGTCGTTGTGGAGACCGAGAGTCATAGATATGATGATCTCAAAGGCAAATGTAGGTGGTCTGAGGGGGAATCCAATCACAGCTTTCGTTCGACCTAGTTGATAGGTGACCGCCGTGGCTAAGTCTCTGCCATGGCCAAGACGACCGCTTATACAGCTTCGGCCATAGCCAGATTGCTCGCTCTTGGGATGAACGAAGCGAAGGGAGTGGATCCACCGGAGGAACTGGGCAGGCAGGAAAGTAGCTTCCTGTTCATAACCAAAGAGCTCAGCGAGCGTAACGCAAGAATTCAAGGAACTTGCCATTTATGATTACACCTTTGCGGCGCAGAGGTCCCGTTGTACTTCACATCGGTTCAAGAAAGGAAGATATCCTTGAACATACATGGGACCGTCGAATTGGAACGGGAGTTTGGCATAGCCCGACTGCGGTTGATGCTCGGTGATATTACGGAACAGTCATGTGACGCGATCGTTAACGCCGCTAACCCGAGCTTGATGGGTGGAGGGGGCGTTGACGGCGCCATACACCGTAAGGGTGGGCCTGTGGTATTAAGAGAATGCATCAAGATCCGCTCTTCCATCTATAAGGATGGCTTGCCCGTAGGGGAGGCCGTTGTCACCACCGCGGGGGCCCTGAAGGCTAAGTACATCATTCATACGGTGGGGCCGGTGTGGAGGGGGGGTGGACATGGTGAGGCACAGCTCTTATCGAAGGCCTACGTCTCTTCGTTGACCCTGGCCACCCGGCTGGGGGTCAGGTCCTTGGCGTTCCCTTCGATCAGCACCGGGGCCTACGGATATCCAGTGGAAGAAGCCAGCAAGGTGGCCTTGGGAACAGTCAGCAGATTCCTTAAGACGACCCCAGGGACCTTAAAAGATGTGATCTTTATCCTTTACAAGATGACAGACTTCGAAGCATATGCCAAGACGCTAGCGGGCCTGTAGAGCGCGCAAGGACTACGAAAAGATGGAGTTGGAGCGGTAGAGGTAAGAGGATGGACTCAGGCATCCCTCCGGCGAAATCACAATTAGTCGTCTCAAGAGAAAAGATTTGAAATGGTTTTAAGTGCCGGCGAACGATGATGTTACAGGGGAGCCATGGAAGCCAAGCCACTCGAGGAGTTGATGAAAGAAGTCCTGGACAGGTACAACAAGAGGCCTCAAGGTTGGCGTGTAATAGCCGACCAAAAAGGAAACGTCATCGTCCAAGGTCCTAACGTCATATACAGGGTTAAACTGCTACCATTGAGCCCCGTTGAGTATACTGGTGTGGGGGTAGAGATGAGTGGTTTGGAGAGCTTAAACGTGTGGGACAAAGGGGTGCCTCCGTATGGTTTCAGGCCGCTGGTTGGGGATGACGTCTTGCAGTTTCTTAAAGCCTTGCAAAGGGGTGACCATATGAAGCTTGAGTTCATCAGGAGATTGCTCGACAGAGAACCCGTGCCCACTTGGGAGCTCACTGGGAGAGGCCTTGGTGGCATCTTGAGTGGTCCCATAATCTCGCATCCAGACCTGAGCTCAATATCCAGGGAACAACAGGAGCTCGACAGGAAACTACTTCTAGAAGTGAACAGGTTATTCTGGAAGAGGCAGCCGTTCAGAGCGGGGATCTACGGTTAAGACCGACCTCCTGAAAGCATCGTGAGAGCCCAAATACGACAGGGCGCAGCTTCTAAGAAACAAAAAGTCGGCCATCAGAAACTCCTAATCTCATTGCCCGATGTAGCCCATGAAGACGACCCCTTGGAACCGCGGAGTCTGCTCGAAGCATTCGCTTATCAACGTATTGACTTTCTGTCACGAATTGCCTTAAGTCGTATGCGAGGGGCCTTTGTTCCTCACCCAAGTCTTGCACCACTAGATAGGCGAATCCAGGCGATCCGGTTTGTTTCCTCTGACAATTCCATGCGCTTCATAATCTGTTGGCGCTCTTTCTGTGGGATCCTCCAACAGGGTAAACATCCAAGAATCGATCTCATCTGGCCGCCTGCTTGGTCAACGCCGCCTATCCTGCGTAGCCAGCATACGCAGCCACGCTCACTCTTACATGTATCTGTAGAAGACCCTACGACGGTTATGCGCATAAACTATATTTGTATAACTAGCCTGTTGCGATATCACAGGCGAACCTTTCAAGAATAAACACCTTCATTAATCCTGCTCGACGTGCCCAATCCTTGGATTGTAGGCATGTTTCATCCAGTCCATTGCGACTTCATGTACGGCACCTGAAGGTACACACCAAATCGTTTTCACTTTCGAAATCATCAACGCAGGCGCCGGGCTCGCTTGGGAGCGATCCTGGCAGGGCCGGCGCCCTCGATGGGTTCATGTTCTATCCAGTCCGCTGGTCTTAAGCTCATCTCCAATCGCCCATCACCTGTTCCTTTCTTAACATCAAACGGGGAAATAAGAAGGGCACCTTCTCTTGGTAACTGGAATACTCTCGCCCTAACCTGAGCTCGAGCTGCCTTTCTGTTACGTATCTGACACGGTATAGGGCGAGCGTGAAAGTTGTTGGTATAAGCAAGAAGACCGTAGACGCTGACCTAAACAAGGAACCAACGCCGAAGTAGAATAACATGAGTCCGAGTGCATATGGATGCCTAACGTACTTAAAGGGGCCAAGACCCATCAACTTGATGATTTCCTCGTCCGGGTTAGGGAAGCTCATCATCACCCTCATTTCTGTTCTGACGGCCCACAGAGCTAACGCCCATCCGACTAGGACCAAGATGAAGCCAAGGTCTGTCGATGTTTCAAGTGGAAGGACGAATGTTAGTCTAAGTAGGGCGTCCAGCATCCATCCACACAGCAACAGTAGAGCTGGGCAGGCAAAGATCATTGTTAACGTCTTAAGAACCAGGAAGATACGTGGATCTGTCCTTCTCTTCCACTTGGAGTACTCCATCAACAGCTTCCATAAGTACCCGTGAACTACTCCAGCCATCCTCGTCTTGAATCCTCCTTCCTCAGAAATAAGGCTATGCTCTATCCTGTGGCCGTCGGAACTTGAGAACCTAGGAGACACCCGCGGCCCCAACCCTCTGCAAGCAGATGCCTCTTAAGTAGGAAAGATCGACTTTAGTCGGACCCCATCAAGGTTCGCAGTTATCTTAGGCTGAATTTAAGGACTTGGGCTAGTAGCTCAACGCTTCGCGGACGTATAACATTCCTCCGTTATAACCATAGATCAATGCAATGTAATCGGGATCGACGGTGTTGGTTGTAACGAACCAGTCCTTCAAGTCTTGGATGAGCCCTTCATGTACGATCTTTTCCAAGCCCGCAGGATCTCTCTTCGCTATAAACCGGTACACATGTTCCATATCCCTTGGTCGGTTGAAGACCACATATGCAGTATCTTTCCTCCCCAGCCCCTCCTTCGATTTGTGTATGGCCTTGAAGTCTCCGTTCTTGGCGTCGGTGGCGAACAACATCTTCTCTCTTATTCCCCTGAACTCCCTATCCGCCGGCTTCAACCCTTCTTCCATTATATCATCTAATTTCCATTTAGTTGTCTCATGAGAAAGGAGCCAAACCTGCTTGGACTTCTCTACTATGGAATATATCGCCGCCAGACCTTCGTTCAGGTCCATTTTCTTCGCCTCCAACTCACTGGCTTGGGGCCGCTCAGAGCATACAGCTTCCCACCCGGACCGCGGTTGCGGTTACGCTCTGCCGAGTCGCCTGCCGGACTACCTATCTACAAGGTCCTATATTAATCGCAAACCAAACTAGGTGCACCTTGACCTCTTCTCCCTTCGTTCCTATGGTCAAACCGGCACCATTCCAATATGACGGTGAAACCGGATTTATATGAAGGTCATTCTGAGCTTCTATAACCCACCACACACGATGCCCCCATTCCTCCCCGACAACTCCCGGACAGTTCAAAGGATGTTCGTCCGTTATGGCCGTCCTTGCACCTTTATGTGAGTACATAGAGACCGATCGAAGTCGTTTGCTAGGTCGCTAGCATTCGAACCTTCTTCTTAAGGACGTCTGTCCCGTCGTTCGTATGCCCAAGGCAAGTAATTTGAGGCGGATATACGGCGGTCCCCGATCCCACAGTCGTCCTGCAAGAACTGTTCTGCCACGTCGGTTGTCAAACCAAGGTCATGCGAGACACGTGTCACGCTCGCCTTTAATAACCCAAAGAGATATATCGGCTGAGATGAGCGCTGCCCCGGAGAGTTCCCGCGAAGAATTACTTCTTGCCGTCTCAGGAGTTGAGAAGGCCATATCACTGGTTAGGCGGGACCAGACTGCCTTTCTGTCGCTCTGCAGGAAGACGGACTGGATGATTTATTGGGCGGACAAGCTCTTCAAGGAAGAGCCTTACAGATACTTAAAGGAGAAGAGCCTCTATCTAAAGACGCTTACGGCCTCAGCCGTCGCCTTGAGAAGCTGGTGCAGAGACTTGGCCAATAACGGCGTAGGGTCAAAGGACTATTCGGCCAAGACTAGGGACCTGTCCAGATCACTCCACTACGTCAATAAGTACCTCGTTTCTTGGTTCCTCGTACTAGGAGACAGGAGGTCGGCAATGGCGATAATACGATTCGGTTTGGATTACATCTTGCCTAATTTCCCCATGCCGAGGTCCGACGACATGAAAAGAAAGCAATACTTGGCCCAATTCAAGGAGCTGAGGAGGTGGGCAGACGAGCTAAAGCTCAAGTACGACGAGAAAAAATTTCAACGCCTTTTCGCCGGAGCGCCTGACGCGACCCCGTGACGTTTACGTTAGAGTTCTTGGAGGAACCACCCGCTTCATAGTCATTGGTAGCCCTTGGCCCCATAGGGCACAAAGATGCGGCGACATACCATCCGTGCATCAGAATTCTTGGAAGGCCTTTGCCAGTTGTTCGAGTTGACGACATTTCTACAGGCCCACAAAACCATTTAATAACCATGGCGTGGGCATGTTCTTGTGTGTCGTTCATGGAGATAAAGAACGTGGCGGTCATAGGGGCTGGAGAAATGGGGCATGGAATAGCTCAACTATTTGCGCAGAATGGATTCGAAGTTTCGCTCATGGATAAGTACCCCGACGCTTTAGCGAAGGCCAAAGCTCGCATCGAATCCGACCTCCAAAGATTGGTTCAAAGGGGAAAGGTCAGTGAAGGTGACGCGAAGGCAGCGATGGCCAAGCTGACCTTCACTGAGGACTTCCGCAATGCCATAGAAGGCGCTGACCTCATGATCGAGGCGGTCCCCGAAATCTTGGAGCTGAAGAAGGAGATCTTCAAGGAGGCAGACAAGCTCGCACCCGAGGGAGCTATTCTTTCTTCTAACACTTCAAACATCAGGATCTCCACGCTTGCGGAGGTTACGTCCAGACCTGAGAAGGTGGTGGGGATGCACTTCTTCAACCCTCCCACTAAGATGAAGCTGGTGGAAGTAGTCCCAGGAGAGAGGACTGACTCGGAAGTCACTGACCAAATGCTGGCGTTATGTGTCCGCCTAGGAAGGACACCAGTGAAGGTCCTAAAGGATTCCCCTGGGTTTATCGTCAATAGGATCAACGCTGCGGACATCCTCCTTTTCGGCCTCATACTTGACAATGGCTTGGCCACGCCTCAGGAAGTGGACTCCTTTGCAAAAGCTCAAGGGTTGCCTATGGGCCCCTATGAACTGTTGGATTTCGTGGGGATCGATGTGGCTTACGACTCCCTTTCTTACTTTTCAAGCTCCCTTTCATCCGAATACGCCAAGTGTACGGTCTTTAAGAGGATGGTCGATGAAAGGAGGTTAGGGAAGAAGACGGGACGAGGATTCTACGACTGGTCTACGGGAAGAGCAGAGATTCCGCCCGCCCAACCCACGGATAAGCTCTCAATGATGGACCTTTTCTCAATCGAAATAAACGAGGCCGTCAAGCTCATTGAAGAGGGTGTCGCAAGACCCGAGGACATAGAGAAGGCCGTCATGCTGGGGATGAACAGGCCCTTTGGCCCGATCTCCGTCGCGAAGAGTTTCACCAGCTCCGAGATCAAAGCCAGATTGGAGGATATGTCATCTAGGTTTGGATGCTCGCTGTTCGCTCCCACCAAGTCTATAGCTGAAGGAAAGATGAGGGATGCGATAGAGGGTCGGCTTTCACCGGAGAAAGAAAAAACGCCACCGCAGTCTATGCCAGCAACATCGAAGGAGGGCCAGCCGGTCTACTTGGAAAGGCTTGGAGGCAAGGTGGCTAGAGTAGTGATAAACAGGCCTAAGCTCAACCTCCTGAACGCCGAAGTCATGGAGGGCTTGGGGAAGGCAATGGACGAATTGTGGGACGACAAGGAAGTGACTGTCATCCTACTCACAGGGCAGGGCACGACGTTCTCGGCGGGCGCCGACTTGTCGCAGTTCTTCGCATCACAGATGGAGTTCATGTCGTTCGCCAACAAGGGAGAAAGACTATTCCGTAGGTTGGCAGAGTTGCCGAAGCTGACGATCGCTGTACTTAAGGGATATGTGTTAGGAGGGGGGCTAGAACTAGCCCTCTCCTGCGATTTGAGGATAGCTACAGAAGACGCCCAGATAGGCTTCACTGAGGTGACTAGAGGGTTAGTGCCTGGTTGGTCGGGGACTCAGAGGCTGACGAAACTGGTGGGCCTATCGAAGTCCTCCGAGCTGATACTTACTGGAGAGAAAATAGATGGAAAGCGAGCCTACGAGATGGGGATAGTCCATAAGCTGGTCCCCGCAGGCGACCCCGATGCCTTCGCCGAGCAGTTCGCCACGGACTTGGCGTCCAGGATCGCTCCCCTATCAGTAATGTTTGCAAAAAGATTGATCAACAAAGGAGGCGAAGTGCCCACCGATGTTGGCTTGGAGATGGAGGCCATGGCCATGGGCATCCTGTACGGCACCGAGGACCTTAAGGAGGGCGTGGCGGCCTTCTTCCAGAAGAGGAAACCTGAATTCAAAGGAAAGTGACGTGTGAGATGACAGATGTTTATGTCGTAGACTTTCAGAGGACGGCCTTCTCAAGGTCGAGGCCCACCGAGCCCGAAAAGGACGTTTATAACTCGATCCGTATGGATCAAGCGCTAAGCATCCTGATCAACCGTCTCATTTCGAAGAATAACATTCGTCCGGAGGAGATAGGCGACGTGATAACTGGCTGCGCCCTTCAGGTGGATGAAAATTGGTCGTACGGTGGCAGGCACCCAGTGTTGCTTGCGGGCCTTCCGGTGATGGTCCCAAGCGTAGCCTTGGATAGGGCGTGTGCTTCGTCGATGAACGCGGTGGCCCTGGGCGCGTTCGAGATAATGACAGGTCATTCGGACGTAGTTCTGGCCGGAGGCATGGAACACATGACCCACGTCCCAATGACCAACAACCCTCATATGGCGATCAACATGAGGCTCATGCTGAGGCCTGAATACCTCAAGTATCAGATGAACGTAGGGTACGTGATGGGGCTGACAGCAGAGAAGCTCGCCGAAGAAAGTGGCATATCTAGGGAAGAGATGGACCTCTTCGCAGTGGAATCCCACAGAAGGGCGGCTAGAGCTCTCGACGACGGTTGGTTTCGTGGTGAGATACTTCCCATCGAGGTGGAACACGGAGGTAAGAAGATGACGGTAGATGTCGACCAGAGCATAAGACGAGACACGAACATCGATCAGCTACGAGCTCTACCGCCAGCGTTTAAGGAAGACGGGAAGGTGACTGCTGGCAACTCCTCCCCTCTTAATGCGGGGGCTTCCATGGTGGCCTTGATGTCCGAAAACAAGGTAAGAGAGTACGGCTTGAAGCCTTTGGCAAGAGTTCTGTCCTTCGGATGGACGGGCGTGGAGCCCAGCTTGATGGGTAAGGGCCCCGTTCCAGCCAGCCTCAAAGCGCTAGCTAGAGCGGGTCTGAAAGCTGACGCCGTGGACCTTTGGGAGATCAACGAGGCGTTCGCCGTCGTCGTTCTGTACGCCATGAAGGAGTTGAGCATAGAGCAGTCAAAGGTCAACGTGCACGGAGGCGCGATAGCCATAGGTCATCCCCTAGGTGCCTCAGGGGCGCGTCTTGTGGGAACCCTTTCTCGCCAACTTCAGCACACCGGCAAGGAATATGGAGTTGCTACTCTCTGCGTGGGAGGAGGGCAGGGCTTCGCCACAGTCCTGCAGAAGGCTTAAGGAGCTTAGAGGATACTAGCCCATCACGTCGAACCCTAACGTCTGTTTGATCAGCTGCCTGATGATAACTAGTCGCTGTATTTCGTTTGATCCCTCGTATATCTTAGTGATCACTACATCTCTTAACATCCTTTCTATCCGAGATTCGGTCATGACGCCGACTCCTCCGTGAACGCTTATAGCCTTCAGAGTAGCCCACTCCGCGGCTTCAGTGGCATAGGCCTTAGCCAAAGACGCCGCTATGAGGTACTCTGTCCTGCCCATGTCGGCCAAGTACGCCGCCCAATACACTAGATGTCTAGCGCTCACTAGCTTCATCAGCATGTCGGCCAGATAGTTGTCTATGGTCTGATGCTGTATGAGGAGCCTCTCGAAGGTGGACCTTTGCATGGCATAGTTCAAGCTTCTCTCAAAGGCGGCTTGGGCTATCCCCAGGGCTTGGGCCGCCACCCCTATCCTGCCGTGGTCGAAGGTCTCCATCGCGATCTTGAACCCTTCCCCCTCGGGGCCAAGCCTATTCTCTTCTGGCACTTCAACATCGGTGAGTTCCAACTCCACGACTGGGCTTCCTCTGAGCCCCATCTTCTCCATCTTCTTGCCGACCGAAAACCCAGTCGTTCCCTTCTCGACTATGAAGAACGTCAATCCCTTCCATCTCTCCCTCCTGCTCGGAGGGGGACTAGTCCTAGCTAACACTACGAAGTAGTCCGCTATGTCGCCGTCGCTGATGAAGCTCTTCCTCCCATTCAGTACCCACTTGTCTCCCTTCTTCTCGGCTCTTGTCTGTATCCCCGCTACATCACTTCCGGCGCCAGGTTCAGTTGTGGCGTGGGCGCTGTGCCTTTCTCCTCTAGCTACCGGCGGAAGGTACTTTCTCTTCTGTTCCTCCGTCCCGAACAGGAGGAGGGGTGTGGTGAACAACCCATTTACTCCGACCACGGTCATGACGGCCGGGCAGATTCTGCTCGCTTCTTCACAGAAGATGGCCGTGGATATCTGATCTCCACCTTGTCCCCCATATTCTTGGGGGATGGGGATGCCTTGAAACCCTAGCTTCCCCATCTTCTCCAAGAGGTCCGAAGGGACCTTATCTTTCTCCTCTATTTCTAGAATCCTTGGTTCCACCTCCTTCTCCATGAATTCCCTCACAAACTTCCTGAACATCTCATGCTCAGGTTTGAACTTTATCTCGTAGTCCATCAACGCGCCGAACGGAAATACCATGGGAAGGAGGTAAGCATTCCTGCGTATATATACGTCTTCTGAAGCGTAGAGATAAGCAGAAGGCCACATCGGCATTTGAAAAGGATAGCATGGAAGACGGTCCTCGCTGGGCTGAAGTGCATCGTCGCGCAAATGGATGGTGTCAGTAGGACTTATTCATGTGGCCCAGATGAAATGACATGTTGAGCGTCCAGGAAGATGTACTACAGATTCTGCTGGAAGTGGGCAGCGCTGGCCCACATGGCAGCGAGGGTCTTGGCCCATGGGTATAGCCTCGCGAAAGGCTTCGTCAACGACCTACGTCTTGCCAAGGTTGAGCTGGAAAACGGTTCATACACGTTGTGTAATATAGCTTCCGATTTGAGGGACTTGGTGAAACTCTTTCAGACACTGCTCACCATTGGGGAAGGAGGGGTCCAGGTCCTCTTGGACCTCGTCGGAAAGGCAATGGCTGGGAGGCTACAGGAGAGGGACATGGACCTTTCCGGCGTGAAGCCGGTTCTTCTTGACACATCTTTGTTCAGCGTATGCCACGAATGATGGGGAAATAAGGCCGGCGGACAACCGTCTGATGCGTCTTGAATAACCGTCACTCTCAAACGCGCGAGAAGACAGGTCTGGAGACTACGATGTTAAGGGCGGCCTCCAGAAGGAACCGAAATCACTTCAATCGGCTCCTGAATCGCTCAGTTCACCCACCTTATGCGAGCTGTTATGAGCAAAAGTCGCGCGATGGAACGATGGAGACGTGAAACGAGGAACATTTTCAGGCGATAACTTGCGCACCAAGTACGCATAAGATAAGGACGTGGGAGCTTCGGAGGTCTGGGCCTACCTTCAATCTTGAATCAATCGCCCATCATTCCGTGAGGCTATTAATGCTGTAAGAGTCTTGGTGGTGATGCGAAACGTCTTCCTACATCGATGCGCCTCCTGAAGCACAGTTAAGTCACGGTCGAACGATTCCACGCTTTCCGTGATAGCGTTCGTAAGCGTTCATAGAGACGGCAAGATCAGAATAGCTGAGACGAAATGCGCCGACAGCAGCCGGCCGCGGCACGCATTTAGTCGTCCCGGCACGAAAAACATAAATATCCGCCCGAGGTTAGGGATTGCCCATAATGGTTAACGAGAAGTCAGACGAGACAGAAGGTGCGGTCGCGTCACCTTCTAAGGATAAGTTTGGTGATAGCGCGCTCTCCGTCCTTCCGCAGTCCGAACTAAGGTCAACATTGAACGTCTTCTTCGTCTACATGGGTGTCCTAGCAGTGATGGCCGCCTTTTGGGCGGGGTCCGCCTTGGCCACTATGTATGACGCTACGACCATGCTATTGGTGGCCCTGGCCGGGAACCTGATCTTGGGTGTATTCGGCTTCTTCATCGCTGCCATAGGTGGGTATGCAAGAGTGACCACCTATATGATCACGCGTCAATGCTTTGGCAAAGCCGGCTCCGTGATAGCAAACCTGACCGTGTCTGCCGTTCCCTTGGTCCTTTGGTTCGCCGTAGAGACGTGGTTCTTCGGCATGGTGATGAGCACGATCTTCCCGGATGCTTGGTGGGCCAGCATAGCGGTGGCTTCTCTTTGGGGTGGCGCCCTCATGACCCTAGCTTCGTATTTCGGGTACAAGGCGATCAGCTCGATCAGCTACATCACCGTGCCAATCTGGTTCGTCCTCGCTGCGGTCATCTTCGGAGTAGTCATCGATACGAGCGGGGGGCTACAGGCGCTCTTTAGCGCCGCGCCGGCGACAATGGCTCCGATCAGTGCTGGGATCACTTTCACTGTCGGGCTGTATGCGGCTGGATGCGTCATAGCGGCGGACATAGGGAGGTACGGCGAGAAGCCTTGGGGGGCCGGTCTCGCGTGGGCGGTGCAGGTCGTGGGGTTCATGACGATGATCCTTTTCATAGCTGGCAGCATGACCCTGCTCACGGGCAACCCCAACGTGGCCGGAGCCATGGCTTCCATAGGCATGGGGATAGGCGCCCTGCTGTTCGCCCTTTTGGCACAAGTTTCAACGAACGACGTCAACCTCTGGAGCGCATATCTTTCATGGGTTAGCATAGTGGGCAGGGGGAACAGAGGAATATGGACCTTGATAATAGGCGCCATAGGGACCGTTGCGGCATACCTGTGGGCCACCGCGGCTGGAGCCAGCATGAACATGTTCACCTACTTCGGTGGCCTTCTTGGGAACTTCATTCCTCCAGTGGGTGCGGTCATGATAGCCGATTTCTGGATATTTAGGAAGTATGTCCTTGGAATAAGGGACCCCAAACAGAGATACACCTATGGCCCCGGGACGAAGTATCCCATGCTGAACTGGCCTGCCTTACTGGCCATGTTAGTCGGTGGAGCCCTTTCGTACTACACCAGCCAAGTGAATTTCTTTGTACCGGTGTTGAATGGCATCTTCGTCACGATGGCCATTTACCTTGGCCTTGTAGTGCCTTTACATAAGAGGGGGGCTAAGTATGAGATCGGGTCATGGATCGAGAGGGAGTCAGGCTTCTAGGTGAGGAGACATGGTAGATGAAATCGACGGACTGAAGAAGAACGCCACTCGCATCTTTGTCCTATTTCTAGTCCTAAATGTGTTGGCCATAGCTGTGGCGTTTACTGGATCCACAAGGACGTTGTATTACTTCATAGCCATCGGCGGGCTAGCTGCCTTCGTATCGGCCTTCTCCTTCTTCAGGGTGAAGGTGGCCACCAATGCGAAGTCCCTCGGGAGGGCAGCGATGCAGGGCCTTTGGATAAACTGCTCTATGGCGATAGGTTACTTTCTGGCCGCCCCAGCGCCCTATTTCTCTTCATCCCCTGCGGTATGGGGTGTTGGCATTACGGTTGGAGCTGTGGCCGTAATCGTCAGCGTACTTATGCTCTTCCGCGTTCGCAAGATCACCGGCGTCCCTCTATCCATATAGCCGCCTTACTTGAGGGGGGTAACGCTTCTTGAGGCTACTTGACGAGGCCGCCATAGAGGACCTCGCCGTCGGCGCCACGGTTCTGGGCACGGGAGGAGGTGGGGACCCATATCTGGGGAAACTCATGGCGATCAATGCCATACGATCAAAGGGCCCCGTGCAACTCCTAGACCCCTCCGAAGTTCCAGACGATGCTCTAGTGGTCCCTGTGGCCATGATGGGCGCGCCTACGGTCTTGGTAGAGAAGATACCTAAGGGCGATGAGGCGTTCAAGTCCATTGACATGATCGAAGCCAAGGCTGGCAAGAAGGTCTTCGCCCTGACCTCAGCCGAAGCCGGCGGAGTCAACTCTACGATCCCGCTGGCCGTAGCCGCGCAGCTGAAGCTACCTGTGGTGGACGGGGATGGTATGGGAAGGGCCTTCCCTGAAATACAGATGACTAGCTTCCATCTACATGACATACCGGCCTCGCCCTTCGCCATGTCTGACGAAAAGGGCAACTGCGTGCTCCTAGAGGCCATCAACAACAAGTGGATCGAATGGATCTCTAGGGCAGTAACAGTCGTCATGGGAGGTAGTGCCATCATCGCGCTCTACATGATGACTGGTAAACAATACAAACGGGCTGCTGTGCCCAACACCTTGAGCTTTGCCCAAAGGATCGGTGAAACACTTCGGCAGGCGAAGAAGGAGCAAAGAGACCCCGTGACCAGCCTCCTACAATTGACCCATGGATTCAAGCTTTTCAAAGGAAAGATCGTCGACGTGTCCCGTAGGACCACGGGAGGCTTCGCTCGTGGAGAGGCCACGTTCGAGGGGATAGACGAATGTAGGGGGAGCACGTTAAGGATCAGTTTTCAGAACGAAAATCTGATAGCTATGAGGGATGGGGAGGTAGTGGCATCGGTCCCGGACCTGATCACCGTCGTAGAGTGTGATACCGGGCTACCTATCACCACGGAAGGCCTGAAGTACGGGTACCGCGCCTTCGTCCTAGGGATTCCATGCCATCCGGTGTGGCGTACACCGAAGGGCCTAGCCACCGTCGGGCCTCGATATTTTGGTTACGATCTGGACTATCGCCCGGTGGAGGAATTGGCTGGCAGGTGAGCTGAATTGAGCTACAGGATAGGGGTCGATGTGGGTTCAACACATACGGACGCTGTGGTGCTCGACCAAGAAAGAAGGCTAATAAAGGCCATCAAGACGGGCACAACTCCTGACACAACGACCGGCATAGTCATCGCCTTGAGGAGGGTACTGACTGAAAGTGGGGTGGAGCCGTCTAAGGTCAAGGCGGTCATGTTGGGCACCACTCATTGCCTAAATGCGCTAATTGAAAGGAAGCGCCTTGCTAAGACCGCTGTGTTGAGGATAGGGAAACCCGCCACTTTGGCCATAGCGCCTTTAACGACCTTTCCTTCGGACTTAAAGGCGGCATTAGGTGGCTTCGCCTACATAGTAAGCGGAGGCCACGAGTTCGACGGTAGGGAAATAGCACCCTTAAGCGAGGCGGAGATCAAGGAGGCGGCCCACGACATGAAGGCCAAGGGGGTGGAGGCCGTGGCCGTATGCTCCGTCTTCTCCCCGGTTGACCCCAGCCATGAAAGGAGGGCCGCTCAGATCTTGATGGCCGAGCTGGGAGAAGATGTGCCCATCACCCTCTCCTCGGAGCTAGCAAGCATAGGGCTCTTAGAAAGGGAAAATGCAGCGGCCATGAATGCCTCTCTCATAAAGGTCGCGAAGACGGCCATCGAAGCTTTCAAGCGGGCGCTGGCCGAACTGGGTCTCGGGAGGGCGAAGCTATTCATGAGCCAGAACGATGGTACTTTGATGTCGGTAGAGTACGCCCTCCGTTACCCCATATTGACCATCGCTTGTGGCCCTACCAACAGCATGAGGGGGGCCGCATACTTGGTAGGCCTCTCCGACGCGATAGTGGTGGACGTTGGAGGGACTACGGCACTCTTTGGAGCCCTCTCCAAAGGGTTCCCCCGCGAATCTGCCCTAGCAGTGGAAATAGGGGGAGTTAAGACCAACTTTCGGATGCCGGACCTAGTGTCGATCGGATGCGGAGGTGGGGCCATCGTTCGTGTCGACGGAAGCAGAGTCACCATAGGCCCGGATAGCGTGGGTTACCTGCTCACCAGCCAGGGAATGGCATGGGGCGGGCGGACCCTTACCACCACTGACGTGGCGTTGGCGGCAGGATACGCGGCAGTGGAGGACGACAGATGCGATCCGCAGAAGCTGGCGACCTTAGACAAGGAGCTAGTGCGACGAGCCGTGGACGAAATCGTTAGGAAAGTTCAAGAAAACATAGACAAGATAAAGACGAGCGCCGAACCCATGCCCGTCGTCCTAGTGGGGGGCGGTGGGATAATCGTACCGCCCTACGCTTACGGCCAGTTTGCAGGAGTTTCGAAGGTCGTTCGGCCTGAACATTTCCAGTACGCCAACGCCATCGGTGCGGCCATAGCGCAAGTGGGAGGGACAGTCGATAGGGTGTTCTCCTTGGAGAAGTTGGGAAGGGAGGAAGCCCTCAAGCAAGCCAAGGAAATGGCTGTGGAGGAGGCCGTCCGGGCTGGAGCACAGAGGTCCACCGTGCAGATAATAGATGTCGACGAAATACCCTTGGCCTATCTTCCAGGCAACGCCACACGTATCAGGGTCAAGGCTAGCGGGTCCTTGGCACTCTAACGCCTTGAGGGAGAACGCTTTAAGGGATTGTCCATCGCTCCCGTAGACGCCCGTCAGATTGTCGGATAGTGGGAGCGAGCAAAAGGTGGTGACACGTTATCGCCTAGTGTGTATGGATTGCAAAGTGGACTATGTGCCAGATGCAGTGCATTACACTTGCGACAGATGTGGTGGCCTCCTTTCGGTGGAGCTATTGCCCTTCACAGATCCCATGGTAGTCTTGGATGGCTGGGCGAAGAGGCCCCTCTCAGTCTGGCGTTATGCGGAACTGTTGCCAGCGAAGGATAGGGCCAAGGTGGTCAGCCTAGGCGAGGGTGGCACTCCATTGAACCTCTGTGAAAAGCTTTCGTATCTATCTGGCATAAAGGAAGTGTATGTGAAGAACGAGGGGCAGAACCCCACCGGTTCCTTCAAGGACAGGGGCATGAGCGTGGGGATGACCAAGGCCGTTGAGCTGGGGATGAAGCGTGTAATATGCGCATCCACCGGAAACACTTCCGCTTCTATGGCCGCATATGCTGCCAAGGCGGGCTTAGTTCCCATCGTCTTGATGCCTGCTGGGAAGGTGGCCGTAGGTAAGCTCGTCCAAGCGCTGGTTCACGGCGCGAACGTCATTCAAGTCAGAGGCAACTTCGACGATGCTCTAGCCATCGTTCGGGACCTTTGCCTACACGAACACATCTACCTTTTGAACTCCCTGAACCCCTTTAGGTTAGAGGGACAGAAGACCGCAGCCTTCGAAATATGGGAACAGCTGGGTCGACAGGTCCCCGATTATGTGATAGTGCCCGTCGGAAACGCAGGGAACATAAGCGCGATATGGAAAGGTTTCAGGGAGCTGCGTGACTTGGGTTTCGTCGATGGATGTCCTAAGATGATTGGAATCCAAGCCGAGGGTGCGGCTCCCATAGCCGACGCTTTCAAGATGGGGTCGAAAGAAGTCAAACCTATCAAGAACCCAGAAACCGTAGCCACAGCCATCAGGATAGGCTCGCCAGTCAACTGGAAGAGGGCGATAGTGGCGTTGGCGGAATCTGCTGGCATGATGGAGAGCGTCTCTGACGAGGATATACTGAGAGCCCAGAGGCTCTTGGCATCGTCGGAGGGCCTATTCGCTGAACCAGCCGGCGCAGCTTCGGTCGCTGGACTCATGAAACTCTCCGCGGAAGGGAGGCTGGACAAAGAGTCTAAGGTGGTCTGCATTGTTACAGGGCACGGTCTGAAGGACCAAGCAGTCGTCCTACAAGGTTCATACAGGGCCGTCGAGGTCGAAGCGAACGTGGAGTCAGTAGTCCAGGCCATCGTTCTTCCTCCTCCCACCGGAGCTCCACCATCCTAATAGTTCGACTTTGGGTCGCTCAGCCGGTAATGCACTTCGTCACCCGGCCACCGGGTCCCGGTTCGGAGCACATGTAGCGTGCCCTGACACCGGCCGTTTCGAAGGCATCACGCATGGCCTTGGCGACCTGCATGCCATCGACCTTGCTCTTGTCCACTAGCGCTATCACGGAAGGACCAGAGCCGCTGATGGCCACACCCGCCGCGCCAGCTCTCAGCCCCGCTTTCCTGACATCGTTCAGGCCAGGTATCAGACGCTCGCGCTCCGGTTCGACTACAACATCCATCATCCCTCTTCCCATCAAGCTTATGTCCTCGGAAGCGATGCCAGCAACGAATGCCGCCGCCCGACCAAGGTTTTGGACAAATTTCGAAAGACAGACCCTTCGAGGTATTACGGTCCTGGCTTCCTTCGTCGTGTAGGTTATGTCCGGGAGGACTATGGCGAAACCGACGTGTGGAGGCATCCGAAGGCTTACTACGTCAAGGGGTCGGCGCGAGACCACCACCGTGAAGCCTCCGAGTATGGCTGCAGCAACGTTATCGGCATGAGGAGTACCGGCAGAAGCCATCTCTCCCAAGGCCGCATATTCAATCAACTCCTTTGTGGAAAGTCTAGCTTGCAGCAAGACGTTCAGCGCCAGAGCACATGCAGAGGAGCTCGCTGCGCTACTTCCCAGACCACTTCCAGGCCCGACCCCTTTTTTGATGTCGATATGTAGTCCCACGTTCCGTCCGGTCGTGGCTAGCAGTTCCCTTGCGACTATTCCCGCCGTGTTAAGGTCGGGCTTGGTAGGGATGAGGTCGGAGCCCTCGCCCTCTACTGATATTTCTATGCGCTCCGAATCCATCTTCTCGACGTAAACGCGGTCCCTTGGCGATGTCAGCGCTACGCCGAAGACATCGAAGCCCGCCCCAAGATTGGCCGATGTGGCCGGAGCTACAGCTTCTACAGCTAGTATCTCCTTCTTCAACCTGCCGTTACTCTTAGACCTCCTAGGCTTTATAGGTTGAAGGCTTCATGTATAGCTTGAACCGCCGCCTGTCCATCTTCCTGCGCTACGACGAAGGATATGTTCAGCTCCGATGAGCCTTGTGCTATCATCCTAATGTTCACGCCCTTCTTTGCTACGGCTTGAAATATCTTGGCCGCGACGCCGGGCGTCCCCTTCATCCCCGCTCCAATGGCCGCCACGATGCTGACGTCATCTTCGAATGCGACGTTATCGATGACCCCTCTTCCCAGCAAGGCGATCTCTAGGTCGCTTACAGCTTTGTAAAGGGCGTTCTTGCGAACAAGAAAAGTTATGCTCGCTTCAGAGGCGCTCTGGGAGATCATGAGGACGTTCACGTTCTCCCTTCCCAGAACGTCGAAGACCCTGGCCGCCGTACCAGGCCTGCCGGCCATCCCCGCCCCGCTCACTGTAATCATGCCGACGTCCTTCACTAGAGCCACGGCTTTTACGATTCCATGGCCAGCCTTGGGTGCCCCTGAGATCAGGGTTCCTGGGTTGCTTTCGTTGAACGTGTTCCTTATCCTCAATGGTATGGAGGCCCTTATCGAAGGTTCGAGGGCCCTGGGATGGAACTGTTTGATCCCAAAGGTGGCCATCTCGAGTGCCTCCGCGAAAGAAAGCTCAGGTATCAGCTTGGCGCTGGAAACTAGCTTTGGGTCACAAGTCATTATCCCGTCTACGTCGCTCCATATCCATACTTCATCGACGTCGAGAGAGAATCCCAAGATTGTGGCAGTGTAGTCGGATCCCCCTCTTCCAAGCGTAGTCACATCACCATGTTGCGTTACACCCGTAAACCCAGCCACCACAGGGGTTATGCCCGTGTTGAGCAGAGGGGTCAGGTTTGTGGAGGTCTTCATCCTTGTAACTTCCATCAGAGGGCTGGCTTCACCGAAATTCTCATCGGTGACTATGCCTGCGTCCCCTCCCATGAAGCTCTGGGCCTTAACTCCCATATCCGACAGGGTGTGGTACAACAGCAAACAAGACAACGCTTCGCCGAAAGACAGTATCCGATCCTTGGTCCTAGGCGTGCCTTCTCTCAATACTGTCATCGCGTTCAATAGCCGCCCCAATTCCTCGAAGGAGGGCTGAACGGAATCCAGAGCGTCGATCAGTTTCTCGCGATCGATCATAGCCTCCTTAACTGCATCTTCATGCTTGATGATCAGTTCCTTCATGCCGAGGTCGACGCCCTTCTTATCGCCCTCCTGCGCCAGTGCCATGAGCCCGATGAGCCGGTCGGTGACCCCCATGAGAGCTGAAACCACGACTATGCAAGTGTGCTCGGAGGAGTATCTCTTGATGATCTCGGCCACCCTTCGGATACCTCGGCCATCCGCTAGAGAGGACCCTCCGAACTTCATTACGAGCTTCAACGTGCCCACCTAGAGGCCAACCTTTCCTTCAATTCTAGAAGGTCCCTTAACATAGCACTCGCTGTCTCCATCCCACCCGCTCCCCTCCCTATTACAACTTCGTCTCCGGCAGATTCCGATGTGAACTTTACGGCGTTTAGCATTCCATGAACGCATAGGGGGTCCCTGTGGTCGACAAGGGTAGGTCGGACCGTGGCGAGGTCGTCAACGGAACCTATGAGCTTGATGCTAGAGCCTCTTTCGGAGGCCTTCACCATATCTTCCTGCGTTATGTTCCTTATTCCTTCGGTTTCCACATCCGACAACGTCAACTCCTTTCCCATTAGCCAGTTGCCCATGATCACTATCTTGCAGGCGGTGTCCCAACCGTCCACATCTAGAGATGGATCATCTTCAGCGTAACCTAGCTTGCGGGCTTCGGTCAAGGCGTCTTCAAAGTCCATCTTTGAAGATTCCATCGCCCCTAAGATGAAGTTGGTGGTTCCGTTGAGGATGCCCTTGATCGCGAGTATCCTATCAGTAGAGAGGCAACGTTTGCCAAAGTCAAGTATGGGTGTGCCTCCGCCGACGGTGCCGCTGAAGAGAAAGTTTACTCCATTGTGAAGAGCTAGCTCTCTCAGCGCCGGGAAGGCCACCGCGAGCGGACCCTTGTTGGTCGTTATCACGTGTCTTCCTTCCTTGAACGCCGTCTCTATGTGGCCCAGCCCAGGTTCACCATTCTGCACGTTAGTTCGAGTTGTTTCAACAATGACTTCCGAATCGATCGACTTTATTGCATCCAGAGGACGGAGGTCGCGGTCTCCCACTTCCGGATAGTTGGCTACGGTCCCTGTAGTTCTTTTCATATCTAAGGCCGCCTGCAAGTTGAGACCCTTTGGGTCCGTTGCTCCTCCCTTCGTGTCCAAGATCGCTACGACCTTGGGGTTTACTCCATGGCGGGCGATTAGCTCGCGTCTCCTCTTAGAGATCAACCTGACGAAACTCTGGCCGACAACACCGAATCCAATTAGGACCAGACGCATAGTATGGCGTCGCGGTACGCCGTGTACCTTTATTACCTTTGGCTTGTCGTAATATCTAGCCTACTGATGGATACGACCACATCACCTCTTGAACGCAAGTGTACTTGGGATCTTGTTGCTCTGTTTCAGCCCTTGTCTTAGGAGAATGACGATGATGTATCGGATAGACGAAGACGACCCACCCAGCGTACGATCAAGTGGGATGTCAGCACTCACAAAAGCCAACCCTGATCCAATGAAGGCGGGCCAGTGCCTTTTCTACACGTTCGCCGGTCGATGGCCTTTAATAACCTACATTTCTCACCGAACATCGTGAAGATCGTCTTCATAGTCGGCACGAAGAACTCGGGGAAGACGACGGCGGCTGAGTACATTGTCGGTGAACTAGCTCGCCTAGGATACAAGGTTGGAACAGTCAAACACATACATCACGAGTTCACGATAGACACGGAAGGCAAGGATACCTACAGGATGAGGAAGGCCGGCGCGAGTATGGTAGTGAGCATCTCTCCGTCCGAGGTAGCTGTCATGAGGCGTCCGGAAGATGAGGATAACGAATTCAAGAAGGTAGCTCAACAGATGTCGTCAGAAGGCTTCGATTTCCTTGTGGTGGAGGGGTTCAAGATGCTGTCGGGTGGCATCCACCAAGGCTTCAAGATCTTGACCTGCAAGACAAAAGAGGAGCTGGACGAGCTGCTGACGGAGCTGCCACAGATCGACGCCATAAGCGGGATCGTTTCTGAGAAGCTTTCGAGAGTCGAATATCAAGGGGTACCCTTGGTCGCCATACCGCGTGATGGAGGACGCCTGATAGACATGCTGTTATCCGGTCGCTAGATTTCATCGATCGATCACATTAGCCCGATTGCCTGTTCGTCGCCAAGTAGGACTGGGTTTATGATGAGACCCTGTTTCTCAGATGAACCGACGGCAGACGTCCAATATGCTGCTCCGTCTAAGATCTATCTTTTCGACCAAGGCTTGGCACTGTAGATACTAGATGTGCATGGGAAAGAGGATCTGTAACAGGAACGAAGCCATGTACAGGAAGGCGAATTGGAACGCCACGGCGGCCGTCCTAGGGTCAGCGTCGTCCGGTACCGTATTCTTGAACATTCTCCACAAGCCCACGGACCCCTTCAAGGTCAGGAAGACTAGCATCGACCAAATCGGCAGCACCCCGGCCTCTATCAGAACGGGGATGGAAAGGTAGGTCACAAGTAGTAGCCCTCCGTAGAGCGTGATCGACCTCTTTCTTCCTAGCAGCACGGCGAGGGTCTTCATTCCCACCGAGCCGTCATATTCTATATCCCTGATGTTGTTAGCTAGAAGCACCAGTCCGACGAGTATTCCTATCGGGGTAGCAGCGACCACCGGAAGAAACGAAAGAGATGACGTCTGCACTAGGTACGACCCTAGAGGGATCAGAGGCCCCCACATGATGAAAACGGTGACTTCCCCCAACCCTCGGGCCTTGAGCACGACGGGGTCCGCCGTATAGAGGAAGCTTCCGACCATCCCCAAAGCCACAAGCGGCAGGACCAAGAGGCTCCTTTGGAAGGAGAGATAGAGGGCGGCCAGGAGTGTAAGGAAGTAAAAGACCACGGCCCATCGTCTTATCGTATACGGAGACTCCAGCCCCAAGGCGGAAGGATGTGGCCTGTATCTGGTCGTAGGAGCACCCGCCTTGTCCACTCCATGTTTGACGTCATAGAAGTCATTGATCAGGTTCGTGGCAGCGTGAAAGGAGATCATGCCCAGCAACGTGATCAGATAGTACGATAGCGAAAAGCTCCCTTCTAAAGCCGCCATAAATACACCTAGGGTCACAGAGGAAAAAGTCATGGTAAATGACCAAGGCCTTGAGGCCAAGAAGAGAGTCTTGGCGTCCACAGTGTTTGGGCGCGTCTTGCATCCCAAAAAGGTTTCCTCGAAGCCATCTCTGCACAGTTTTCATTCGATACTCTTCAGTAGCCAGCCGCTCGTTACTCGATCAGCTGTCCCATCTCCCATAGGGGCTTCGATAGAACGATTCAAGCCGATTTGAGCATCGAAGGTCGGTCTGATTGGCATTCCGAATATGCCGCGGCCTCTCCATCCTTCGGTGTGAAGAGAAGTCATCGCCTATGGTTCGCTAAAACTCAATACTCCCTGTTTTACGAGCGTCCGCAGAGTCCTTCCGATCGTCGCACACGGATCATCGTCGAAACCCTTGGATGGTTCGGGAAGACGGCACCGATGCCGTGGACCTCTTTTCCAACGTCGCTACGAATGCGGCTAGTCCGATGGTCGCGGGGGCTACGAACCCAGGGAATTCCGGTACTGGTTGTTGGACGATCACGGTTCCCATCATATCGATATTTACGCTGCTCCTGTAAGTGTGTGTGCCGGGGGTGTTGAAGGTGTGCAAATACCATTGTCCCGGTTGAAGGACGCCGGAGTCCCAAGATTCGGCCTGTCTAGGTCGGACGATGCGCTGTGAGTTCCCTCCATGTCGGTCCAGTTTACTGTATCATCAACACTTATCGCGACGGAACTGGGGTCATAATATGAGCCCTCTCTGCCTGGCCCCCAGATGTTCGCCGTCCACGTCGCCGCGGCCCTGGATGGCACCACGCCGTAAAAAAGAGGTGTGAACGTAGCTGCCAGAAAGGCCAACAAGAATACGAACTTGAGGAGTCTAGTCGTATTACGCTCGTAAAGTTTGCCTCTACTCATATGCGGTGGGCCGACCGCGGTCGTCAATGAGGTTTGCTTTCCAAGCGATGGAAATTGGGTCTGTAAAGTAGTAATGCAAGATCGTCGTCAAGGGGCTTGGGCGATGTCGTCTTTATTGTCAACTTCTAACTAGCGATTTGGGAACGTTTTCGGAAATTCGTTAAATAGAGAACTCAAGACGTGCGAGCTGGTGGTGAGCTTGGCCTTGTCTTCGCTGCTTGACGAGTTCCTCTCGAGCGTAATATTGCGTTTCCTGTCCGGAGCAAGCGGAATTAGTAGCGGCATCGGCGTCTTGTTGGGCCTTCTGTTGGTCTTGGCGCTCTTACATGTGAATTCGACTGGAGGTCTCAGCGCCTGAGCGAGATGAAAGACGGATTGTATGTAGTGGATCTCCCGGGTTGCATCCACCGCGCTCACCCCATAGAAGTCCTCTCCTGCACCCCATCCAGCGATATCGTTATTTCTTGGAACATTTGTCCTCGTGATGGTCTTGGATGCTTTCGAGCGCTTGTTATGGTGGCTCTTCGTCGGGAGCGCGGGGGGCAGGACGAGGGTAGTAGTCTTGAAGGCGATCAGAGAACAGCCGAGGAACACCCTGCAGCTCTCGCAACATCTTGGGTTGGACTACACGACAGTAAGGCACCACCTAAGAGTATTGGAAAAGAACGGGATCGTAGTGGGGGAAGGTGAAAGATATGGCAGGGTCTTCTTCGTATCTGATGCGATGGAGTTCCATTGGAGTAAATTCGAGGCGATCTTGGCCAAGACAGAACGTGCAGGCAGGGGAGGCGAATCCAGACATGAACCTAGCTGAAAGAAAAGGGCGTAGCGCCAGCAGGGTTTGGGTATTGGTGGTAATAGCTGTAGGCTTAGTGTCCGGGGTCGTTCTGTCCCTGTTGATGCAATTCCGAGAGATCTGGTTCGGATATAATCGTTTCCTCTTCGAACGGATCGAGCCCTTGCTTACATTCCATGTAATCCTATCTACCATCGGCATGGCCTTGCTCGTTTCTTTGCTGGTGGTCTACGTGCATGTCTACGCTGAGACGAAAGCTAACTTCGCCCTGGGGTTGATAATAGTGTTGGCAGCGCTCCTCCTTCGGTCCCTTCTCTCTTCCCCATTGCTGCTATTCGTGGTGGGGACGATACCCTTGGGGCCTAGAGCCTTCTTGTCAGTAGCGGACGTATTCGCCGTAGTGGCTTATGCTGTTTTCCTCTACTTGAGCCTTGAATAGTCTATCTTGAGCCGTCCAAACAGAGAGGAAGCTTAGAGGGGATTCATCTCCCAGAAAGGCCAAGACGTGGCACAACTCCCTTCACGACGTCTGTTCCACGTGAATATGCCGCCTTTTCACCCATGTAAACTGGGAGCCCGCTAGCGTATAGCGAGCTGTCAGTCGAGAATTGGTGTCAATATGGCATGGCAGATGTACGTGAGTCGTGATAGTCAACAAGGGCAAGACTATCCACGACTGATGGCCTATCTTCGATGTGCTTGCTCGCTCAGTGGGTCATCGGTTCGGAAGCAAGTCCAGCCGGAGGAACTTACCGTCATCTGCCTCCAGTGGTGATAAGGCTTTGTGGACGACTTGGCATGTGAAAGGCTTCTCTCTTGAAGGAGGCATGAAACCATAGGCGAGGTACTTGAATCCACATTCGTGTCGATGGCCCTTTCGCTATTGACCTTTTCATCACCTTCGCACCGAAGGTTCATCCATCGGTCAGATGGTCCTTTCGTGTCAGATGAGCCCCTCGCCTCATACTGTTCCGCGGTTCGGCGACGGCCAGCTTCGTAAGGTTGGCTTACAGAAAGAGCAAGAAGAGCCTGAAGGTCAAGCTCAAGATGAGCATCTTCTGCGTATATGAACATATTTCATCCCAACGGGCGCCAAAGGATTACCTCCAACTCAGGAAACTGAGCCGGCGGTGCCGCAAGCCTTCGATTGGGTAACTCCTAGCTAACGATTTGGGAACGTTTTCGGAAATTCGTTAAATATCTTCCATCAAGGAAGCCTTCGACGGCGGCTGGGTTGTCCGGAGAAGGTCAAACAGAAGGGAAGGAATGGGTGAACAATCCAACACGCAGGTTCTCCGTCCTGACCTTGGTCATAATGCTTGCCCTAGGGATCATCGTAGGTGGTGGATTGGGTTACGTAACCCTTTCAACCCAGATAACACACCTGCAGCAACAGGTCCAATTCTTACAAACAGAGATCCAAACGCAACCCAACTATGCGGGTGCCGTCAGCATGACGGACGGAAACGTCTCTCTTTCGCAGTTATATCAATCCGTCAAGGACTCCGTAGTCATGATCGCCGGGACGGTCGTCACACGGACCCTCTTCGGGACGGCTACGGCCCAAGTTCAGGGCTCTGGCTTCGTCTATAGCCTGCCCGACAGGCCGGTGGTCATCACTAACTTTCACGTCGTCGTTGGGGCTTCGAACATCGTTGTGACTTTTGCGGATGGCGATGCCTACAAGGCGAGCGTCTTAGGCAGTGACCCATACTCCGATCTGGCCGTCCTCTCTGTCGACGCACCACCATACGAATTCAAACCTATTCCTGTGGTAAGTTCTGATGGGCTTAGGGTAGGCGACCCGGTGATGGCCATCGGTAGCCCATTCGGCCTTACTGGCTCAGTCACCACTGGCATCGTCAGCCAATTAGGAAGGACGATCCAGGAAAGCACAGCTGGAGGATACACCATAGCGGACGTCATTCAGATAAGTGCAGCCATCAATCCAGGTAACTCCGGTGGCCCCCTCCTGAATTACCTTGGGCAAGTGATAGGTATAACGACAGCCACAGTAAGCGGCTCGGAGGGCTTGGGTTTCGCCATCTCCTCTTCGACCATCCTCAGAGAGGTGGTCCAACTTGCTGATGTGGGGAAATATACAGCCCATCCCTGGCTTGGAGCGAGCGGCGTAGACATGAATTACGACATCTCCAAGGCTATGGGCGTCAACGTCACGTATGGCTGGTTGATCCAGAGCTTGGTGAGCGGTGGGCCAGCGGACATAGCTGGCCTGAGGGCGGGCAATCAGAGGGCAGAAGTGGCCGGGAATACGGTCATGCTAGGTGGCGACATAATCATCGCCATGAACGGAACCCGCATAGTTAATGGGGACGACCTCTCTTCCTATCTCGAGCGATACACTCTTCCTGGCCAATCGTTGGATCTAACGATAGTGCGCAACGGTCAAGTCATCGAAGTCACTGTAACCTTGGGCGCCAGGCCACCTCTTTCCTCTTGATGTATAGTGTAGTACCCGAAATGCCCAAAGTCCTTTCGACATCATCGGACGGGCTTTCTGCCTGCATCTTCAATGTCGAGGCTTCCAGAAGGGATGGGCTCCTCATATGATGGACAAATCGAGCAGACATGACCGATTCGGGGTCAAACTGGCTAGCCACGGAATATCAAACCTTGGTTCGTTCCTCCTCATCCTAAGAAACAACTCCTACCTCCTTATGATCGCCGGATATGTGGTGATGCTGTTGATGGCGTACGCCGCCTACGGCGTGCTCTTCCAATTCTCCTTGGGAATGTACGCACTACTTGCCCTGCCGTTGATTTTGATTGTAGGAAGACACAGGCTAGCGTTCATAAAGAGCTGGGTACCCTTCCTCGTAACCATACTTTCTTATGAAGCATTGCAGGGGGTCGTGGGGGCTTTGGCGACCGCAGGCGGCATCTTTTCTCTGTACGCTATGGACACAGCCATCTGGGGGTTCAACATGACGGGAACCATCCAGACGGCGCTCCAGTCTCAACCCATGACCATCGTGATGACGTTGCTCTATACGTTACACCTTCCTTTGGTGGTGTTCGCTTCATTCTACTTCTGGAGGTCGAGGAACGGGATCTACAAGAGGTACGTCTACGCCATCGTGCTGACGTCGTATTGCGCCCTGCTCACCTTCTTGCTCATACCCACCGCTCCCCCATGGTACGAAGGCACCGCGAGGGACCTGCTGCAGGGCGTCGATTCGACCATACCGGTTAAGGTCTATGCGGACCTGATGAATCTAATAGAGTCAGATAAGTTCGCCGCCTTTCCGAGCCTTCACACCGCGTACGCGATTATCTTCTTATATTACATGAAGGAGAGAGGGTCACTCTATGGTCTTGCTGCCTTGCCTGTGACAGCCGGCATCCTTCTGTCAACCCTTTATCTCGGACAGCATTATGTCATCGACCTGATCGGCGGAACGGCCTACGCCTTAGTTAGTTGCCTGTTGGTGGACCGTACGTCCGTCGTCCACATGACACAAGGGCACCCAAGATCGACTTCCACCTGCTTCTTGATACATAGATGAATCATACAATTGCTCTTCCTTCTAGCGAATTGGCTACCTCTTGAACGAAGCAGCTCTCTCGTCCTCCCGGCTAGATGGGTTTCGCTACGCCTTTCGCATTTGCGTCAGAAGGCTGCATCCGGAACGATCACTGGCAAGTCCTAGCCAAGCCCTGTGAAGTTTCTCGCCGTAGAGGACACCGTTTGGGCAGCGTTTTGGACATATATTATATGGCCTCCGTTCCTTTCATGTACGCTTAGGGAGAGACATCGTCTTCCGAATGCTGGTGCGGCGAGCGGGATTTGGACCCGCGTTACCAGCGTGGCAGGCTGATGTCCTAGACCAGGCTAGACGATCGCCGCACATCTCTGAAGTTGCTTTCCAATGCATATTTATCGGTTGTGGGGGTGGTTTAACAAATGACCATGATGGTCTCCGACGCATGTGCTCACCTGCGGGCGGGCAATATCATTAACCCTTCGTCCGGGTCCCCTATGGAAAGATGATCCCCCCTTAAGTACATCAACCCCACCAAAGCTAGGGTGATGGCATCGAGCTCATCGTGTGTGATCTCCCTCTTCGCTATGTCCCCGCTTATCCCAACATCCATTAGAGCGACCTTCAACCTCTCAAGGCCTTCTTTCTTCCTTGGAATTCGCAAGATGTCTTGGGCGCCTCCTGGGTAACTTTCTATGACGGCCAGACCTCTATTCTCCAGGACCTTCTTCATCTTCATTCCTCTAGCTGTGAGCATCCTCATGGGGCCGAGAGTTATGGGAAAGAACTTTATCTTCATCCTCTTCAGTTCCAAGTCGCAGGCCCGGAAATGAGGAGGTCCACGAAACTCCAGGCTAGGTCGTCCTTTGGGGAGGCAGAGTGGGGCATCTATACACACGACCTGCGGTCCAGCCATCAAGGTGGCGTCTACCAATTCATCGTCCGTGTGTAAAATCCTTGTGCTCGCATTCAGCCCTTCATCCAAGATGCAGAATCCCGACCTCCTTCTTTCGCTACCTGCTAGGTCTATGCCTACGGCCTTCTTCATGTCCAAGCGTTCATCCTCAGATGAGCGTTCTTAAATATGTCCCGCGCCGTCGTCCGGTCTCCATGCACATGTTGAACCAAATTCATCGTCGGCCTTCCAGTACATGACGTCGACTCGACGCACCGCAATCCGTCGGCCTCATCCTTTGCGTTACAACGACATGGCCAAACGTAACCCTAACCTAGGCCTATAGAGCCGTTCTGTTGCCCCGTTGCGACCTCCTCGGCTTCCTTCAACCCTTATATGCCTATGGGCGATGTGCTAGTTCAGGGATAGCCCATGGAGCCGGCGATACAGACGATGGGACTGACCAAGAAATACGGGCACCTGATCGCTGTGAACAAGCTGGACCTGAAGGTGGACAGGAATACGATCCATGGCTTCTTAGGGCCTAACGGTGCTGGCAAGACTACCACGATAAAGATGTTGCTGGGGCTTCTCAGACCCGACGAAGGCAAGATGGTCGTCTTGGGGAAAGAAGTCTACGGAGACAGGCCTGATGTTAGGTCGAAGGTCGGTTACATGCCTGAGCTCCCAAAGTTTCCCAAGCATCTCAAAGGATACGAACTGCTTGACATATATGGCCGGATGTATGGGATGAGCGAACAGGAACGCAGGCAGCAGATACCCAGGCTGTTGGAGATGGTAGGTCTGAAGGGGAGGGAGAGGGACCCCATAGGGAAATACAGTAAAGGGATGCAGCAGCGTATCGGCATAGCCCAAGCACTCCTCAATGAACCTGAACTGGTCATACTCGACGAACCAAGCCTAGGGCTGGACCCTGTAGGTATGGTTGAGGTTAGAGAGCTCGTGAAGGAGGTGGCGAGAGAAGGAACGACGGTCTTCCTTTCATCTCATCTATTGTTCGAAGTGGAGCAGGTCTGTAGCCATGTGACCATCATTCACCGTGGGGTCTCAGTCGTTTCCGATACTCTTGAAAACGTATCCGGGATGCTTCGAGGTCCGGTAGTCCTTAAGGTAGAATTGGCCAGCTTGGGCGACGGCATCGTGGAGGCCATAAGGGGATTGCCATTCGTCGCGGCCATTTCACGGGACGGTAACGCCGTTTCGATGGAGCTGAAGACCAACGACGATGTCAGGGCTCTGGTCTCTCAGGAGATAACCAGGGCCGGCGGAGTCATCGTTTCCATGTCGTTGAAGGGGAGGAGCTTGGAGGAGGTCTTCGTGCAGCTGGTCGCGAGCCATAAGGAGGAGGCCAATCATGTCTAATTCTGGCTTGGGGTCACAGGGTCTTAGGACCCGTTTTTGTGCCCTGATGAAGTATGAATTACTCTGGAACATCAGGAAGAAGAAGTTCATCGGGATGGTGGTGGTGGCGTTTGTGCTGGTCACTTTATCGTTGGCCCTACCTGTCGAGTTGAGCGGGATAGTCGGCCAGACCGTAAGTCAAGACCCAGATTACGTCGTTCGTTCTGGCGCGGGCATTGGCGGGTTAGGCTTCTTTCTCTTCGCTATGGTGACCGTGATGAACAGCATCTCAGGCGAGTTCGAGAGCGGCACCATAATCCCGCTCCTAACGAAGCCCGTTTCTCGGACCATTGTCTTCCTTGCCAAGCTTTCCGCAGCCGTTGTCACCTTGCTACCGGTGTACGGAGTGCTCTATTTGTACCTGACCATCGGCGCCACGGTCATATACGGTCCTCAGAGCAACTTACATCTAGTCCCTCTCTCACTTCTTGGGAGCTTCATGAGCACGCTCGTCTGGATGGCTATAGTCCTAGCAGTGGGTTCGGTTTCGAAGAGCTCTCTCTTGGCCGCCCTAGTGCCGTTCGGAGCTTTCATCGCCCTCTCCATCAGCGCGCCTATAATATCCCTCTTCTCAGGCCAAGCTTGGATCCTTACCTATCTGCCCGGGGGCGGCGTCACTGGATACATTAAGGGGGTGGGCGCGTCCTCCCCGTTTTCGCCTGGCGTCTCCGTTTCGACCGGGACTGACAGCATAGCGGCCACCATCATAACATATGTCTTGCATCCTGCTTCTGAGGTGACCTTCTTCAAGATCGGCGGATTGCAGGGAGGGACGGCTGCTTCCTTGGTCGAGCTGTATTCAGAACCTCTTAGCTTCGTGGTGTTGAGGTCGATAGCGGTGGCCTTGGCCTACGTCCTCGCATTCCTCTTCATCTCGTGGTACAGCATAAGGAGAGCACAAGTGATGGAATGATGGGTACATCGTCCCTCTCAATGCTGGAGGCCACCATGCAGGCTTTCCTGCTTCTGCTTCGTTATAGACGCCTCACTCGTCTCGCTGGATCCGAACGTCCGTCCAAAGGGCTTAAGCATGTCGCCCATTTCCCAATCGGGTAACACGGAATATGAAAAGGCGGTCGATTCGGGTTCACCTGTGAAGGAGCCGAAGTGTTATACATACGTTCGCCTTAGGCCAGGGGGAGAAGATGAAGGCCGGACGACTGTTCGAACCGTGGCTTGGCCAGCTGACCGGGAGGTCTCCCAACCCACTCGTCAAGTCCTCGAAGATGAACATACGACGACTGTTGGAGCTCGACACCGTCGTTCCACAGAAGTACGTATGGAAATACATTACGACAAATGCCTTCAACGAGGAGCTGAAGCGGGCTGAAACGATCGAGGAAGCCAATCGCCTCTACTGGCACGACGTAGCCCAAAACTTGGAAGTCTATAACGCCCTTGTCGTCTGGAGGTCCGCAGAGCTGCTCCGAGCCACCATTGACCTGTTGAACTCCGGAGAGGTCCTCGTCCCGGCCATTCTCGGACGATCTGCGATCGAGTTGGCCTCCGCGGCCGTCGTGAACGCCAACTCCCTATCTATGGCGATACACAACACCATAGATAGGGCGGCAAGGCACCGTGACGCCTTGAAGTCGCCCATCGTGAGCGACACGTTAGAGTCCCACATGTCTCGCATCGTGCACGGAACTCGTATAGGAGACCAGATTCAGGAAGCAAAACAGGTGAACGTAGGATACTTCATCGACATAATGTCAAAGAGCCCCGGCCAAGGAGAGCTGAAGATGGTGTATGAATCGCTCATCGAAGTAGCTAGGCCGAACGTGTGGGGGAACGTCAGGACGTGGGCAGATTTGACAAGACGGAGCAAGGAGAGCGTTCAACTGGCAGAGATGAAGAGGGACGGCCGAAATCACTTTACCGATTCCGTAAGGACCCTGACCATCTGGGCCCTGTCGTGGTCTTCCTTACGAATACTGGAAGCGGTGGACACGATTCAAGAAGTGGTGGACAAGGTCTTTGAAATCTGGCCACCTGACGGTCGTAAACTCAGAACATAACGTGTACATTGGTGGTTAGGATGCCGGCGATGCAATATTAATATAATTCTTATAGCTGTTAGAAACCGGTCTTGAAGGTAATCACCAAGGCCAGGACGACCTACAGTAGGACGGAGCTCACTGCTATATTCTTCTTCGTCGCTGCCTTCACCTTCTTCTTGTACTTCCCCGGCCAGCCATTGATGGGCTCCGTCTCCTCATTGGCCTTCGGCATCGTTTCGGTCGCCATACTTAGGGCCAAGAAGCCCTATCGCATGAGGAGCCTCCTAGTTGTGGCCCTTACCCTCGTCACATGGACATCCTTCGTCGCCTTCTTGAACGGCTTGGGCCTCGTAACCTTGGACATCTTCATAACCGGTCACAAGAGGGTTCCTCTCGTGCCTGCGCCGGCATCCGATTACGGTTACCTTTCCTTGGTCTGCCCTTACCTGCTGCCCACCTCCGCAGGCGCTCAAATCACGGTAGACCCCAGTTCATTCTACGTCAAGTTCTTGGCGACCTCTCCGCCGGACATGACGGGGTTTGTCGTCGCGGCGCTCGCTTTTGTCGCCACCGCATTCATACTCGGAAAGGGCTGGTGCGGGTGGCTCTGCCCTTTCGGAGGCATAGGCGAAGCATGTCGGATGGGCCACAGGCCGCTTCGCGCCTTTTCCCGGCTTATGAAGTCAGTCGGTAGTTACGCGTCATCGAAGGGCATTGACCTTTATTCTCCATTCACATTACAGAGGCTTCGAGACGTGAAATATGCCGTCTTGGTTGTCACGTTGCTTCTTTCTCTGGTATTCGCTGTGCAATGGTTCTGCGTCTTCTGCTGGGCGGGGATCCTAAGCTGGTTCGGTTCTCCCCTTAACTTCGCAGTGTTCTTGGGCATCATCCTGATATTCTTCATAGTTCTTCCGCTCATCAGTTCAAGGAAGTGGTGCCATTCCATCTGTCCGGTTGGTGCCGGCCTCAGCCTAATGGATAGGGTTACTCCCTTCTGGATCTCCATAGACAAGAGGGAATGCACGAACTGCTACGCGTGCCTCTCCGTCTGCCCCACCTTCGGCTTGGCCAAGCGTGAAGGTGGAGGCGTGGTCGTGACCGACACCTGCGACAAGTGCCTCGTCTGCGTCTATAAATGCCCCACCCACGCCGTAGAGCTCAAGGTATACAACGTAAGTGCGGATGCCACGAAGGTCCTCGTTCCCGCCGTTTCGGCGCTGGGCGCCTTCTGGTTCTATTGGTTCATTGTGGTCACCGTAGGAGTTTTTCGGATCTTAGTGGGGTTGTAGAAATGTTCGAAAGCATCGCCGCCGGTCTATTGCTCGGCCTGAGTAGCGGGATCCAGTGCACAGTCGTATGCCTCCCCGTCCTGCTCACTCAGCTCATGTCTAAGAAGAGGACGACAACAGATGCGTTGAAGGTCTCTTTTCTCTTCTCTTTGGGCAGGCTCTTAGTGTACTTCGCCACATCCTACGTCCTATTCATCTCATCACGAGCCATTGAAAGGCCTCTTCCTGAGCCTTTGTCTAGGGTTTCCTCCACTTTACTGCTTGGTGCGGTCATGGTTTACTACTCTCAGGGTGCGCTCAGGCGGAAGGGTGCATCCAGTTGCGGTGTCCACTCCGAGGGAAAGCACGTGTACATACCTTTCACTCCGTACGCAGTTGAGATCAGACAAGGCAGGAATGGAGCGCCCCTCGTTCTGGGCGTCATCTCGAGCTTAAGCTTGTGTTTGCCCATAGTGGCAGTCCTATCGTTCTCGGGTTCGTCGGACCTCCTAACAGCTTCCGCCGCCATCATCGCCTTCTGGGTGGGTTCTTCCATCTATTCGATCGGCGTCTCTTTGGCATTCGCTGGCGCGCTGCACATGAAGACGAGAGGCCCCCTCGTCCAAAGAATAGGCTTTATCGGGGTCCTTTCGAGCGGGCTACTGGGCGTGGCATACCTGACGATGGGCCTAAGCTCCCTATTCGTCACCTAGAACATCTGCAATATGACGCTCAGGTAGTCCGCGACCACGAACCTGAAGAAAAGTATGCCCAAATAGAAGCCTCCTAGGTACAACAGCGCTGAGCCATTGCCTGTGGTGGCGTTCACATGTTGTCTTAAGGGGCATCCTTCGGCCAGAACTGAGAAGAAGGCGTAGCCTATGCCCCCGATGGCAGCGAGGACTAGGACGACGAGAGAACCGGCACCAGGCTCGTTATGAAGAAAGAGGGGGAAGTCTGACATGGTTGGAGAGAACCAATAGAAGAGCAAGTAACCGCCCAACGCGCCCATCGCCATGCCCACTATTGTCCTCATAAAATGTGTTTCCCTGAACAGATAGAGGTCCCTATATCCGGTAATTGAACATGACCGTGACCTCTGCCACAGGTAACCTATGATCACCCCGGCCAACAGCGTGGCCAACCCGACCTGCAGGGTCATGTCCTCACGCTCCATTTCACGTAGTTCGCGGCTAGGATCACTCCCACCATCATGCCAGAGAACCCCACCAAGGCGATTACGCTTCCGTACGCTAGCCCCATGATGATGTGAACCGAACAGTAACCCAAGGTCAGGCCAAATACGGCTACCATGAAGCCGTAGATAGCTGGGCTCAAGCGACGTCTTGGTCGCCTGAAGCTGAACTCTCTGTGCTGATAGGTGGCCACTGATGCGCCGATGATGACGCCTATCACCGTGAGCACCGGTATGTCAACGGACGGTTGATGCACGTATAGCGTGGTGCCGAAAAGGAAGTTGACGATCCAGTCCAAGAGGTCGCTAGGATGGCTCACGAAGCAAATGCCGTAGGCAGACGGCGGGGAGACCCCCACCCACGCTTGAGCCACCGCCGCCCATAGGCCGGTTACGATCCCCGCCGACAGCTTGTCCACCTTCACCTCTCGCCGTGGCCATCTTGGCTTGGAGATGGGCTCTAACGTTCTAGGCCGGACTATGCTCCCCTCCTTGGCCCTCCGTCCAGTAGAAGCGGCCTCGAAGGAGGGATCAGAATGACTGCGCTTTTCCTTCGACCACGATAGACCTAGCAAGTCCTAAACGCACGTTCAGAAGGCGTAGGAGCAATATATCCTTTAAAGGTATAGTATTTAAGCATCCACCAGATGCTAGGTATACGGAATGCGAAGGTGAAAACCTTGCTCGACGAGCGACGCCAGCTGTACGTGATACTCGTCGTGGCGCTATTGATGACCTTCTTCGCTGAGTACACCGTCCCATTCGAGTTCTCAGCTAGGGGCTACGTCCCACTGGGAGACGCTCTCAGGGACAAGGTGAGCCTATCTTCTATCAACGGTGTAGTGCAGACCATCTTCGATGACCAACACGGAGACGTAGACCAATTCATGCAAGAGTATACGGTCTCCAGGACCGGGGAGGGCATCCTGATACAGCCTCTTCGGTCTAACGTACAGGGCTGTTCGACCGATTACACCAACTACCTCGTAGTGAACTTTACGATCTTCAATGAGTTGCCCCGTCCTCAGAAGGCGACGCTCAACGTCTCTGTGTACGATACAGCGAACGGCCAACTCGCAGCTTCCAAGCTTATTGTAGCTAACCTCGAGCCTAAGCAGGAGTCGTCCTATGAAGCGAAGTTCTACATAATTTCGACTGAATATGACCCCATCTTCCTAGTAAAGGTGACTTTTCCGACGGCAGACCAGCTAGCTTACGTTCCCTCTACAACCAAGGAGATACCTCTCTTTCAATACCTCCTTATTCAGCTGGGTCTTCTTTCCCCGGAGGTCCCCGAGCATCCCGTTCATGGGCCCCATTGGTGAGGTCCCAGACGGCTCCGCGATACCTTCCGCCACAGACGTCTTCTCCCGAAATGCCTTCATGTCCCCGGATCCTCGTGAGCGTCAGAACTCCGACGATCCGTGCTTACGCCTGAAGCTGAGTCCCTTACGGGCAGTTCACAGACGACCCGTCTGGAGCTGGACGTCCTTTCCTCGTATCGTAGACATGGCATATCCGGTCCGCTGTCCAAGGCGTCCATCTATCGGCGCAATGCACATGGGAGCTATGTTCCTCTCTTCAACAGCCCTTAGTACTCGGTCTCCGCTGTAAACTCCATCTCGTTCAGGTCCCTCTGTCCTTGCTTGAGTACGCCTCTCTTAGGCCCACCCGTTGCTACCCAATAGGTCCGGCCTCCTCTGGCCCTGGACAGCAGGAGCCCCAACGTGACTTCCACCGAAACACCACAACATGCGCACGAGCCCTCTATCTCATGCTCCTCTACGTATCCCTCGTTGAAGATGACCGTTGAACGCTCACAGACCAGAGCTTCTTAGAACGCTCAACCGAAGCCACGCTAACCCCTTCCCTTGAACTCCGGAAGAATCTTCACATGCTATCAGTCCAACAGGTTGTTGGGTGTCCAGATGGCAGGTGTGGTAGTTGGAAGTGGTGCTGAAGCTGGGAGACAAGGTCGTCGCCTTCATTCGGCACCGTCTTAAGTTTATACCGCCGACCGCTTAGATGTTTCAATTGGGTGGGCGATCAGAAGGCCGCCGAACCCAAGGAGCCAGATCAGCACAGGGTAAACGATCATACGTTCCATTCCACCAGGGCCCAAGCCCAGATAATTCCTGCTCATGAAGAGGGCCAACGCCACGAACGTCAGGCCCCCAAGGAGCACCGAGAAATACGAGAGAGGAGCTCGCTGTAGCCTAGAGGAAGCTATGGCGGAGGCCCCAGCAAACAGGAACGTAATTAGGGAGAAGACCGAATGATATATGCCGGTCGTTTCGGGGAACAGGCCTACTCCCATCGCTCCGATGGCAGCCACCGCGAAGAGGGAGGAAACAGAAACGGAACGAAAGCCGCTCCAAATGAAGTATGCGCCAACTATGCCAAGAACGCCCAGCCCGATGACGGATAAGTTGAAGATCGTGGAGGAGGGCTGGACGATTGTGCAGGAACCATTACACGTCGCGCCTAAGTCGCTTATGTAGTTTTGCGAGACGCTGTAACCTGGGTATAGCGCTTCGGCCACCAACATTCCCATCATGAACTGCGCCGCGCCCACGAATAACAAGGACCCGGCGATCTTCGTCGCAGGATACTTCATGGCGTCCCCTTTCCTCTGGTCGTCACAGCATCCTAATAAAGTGGCTGAGAATCCTTCGGTCGAGGCCTCGAGACGGCTTGCACGACCATCTGGGGAGGCGTCTTCTGCTTTTTCCTGACTTGATCGGCCGAGCGTCATCCGATCATCTCCGAGCTAGATGAGCTGTCCTTACCATGGGCTAGCCTTACATTCCGACGGCCAAGTCCTCTTGAACTTTATATGGGTCCCGGCGTCATCACATATTCGATGGCTGAGGTGGACCCGAACTTCCTTGGCAGGTCTAAGCCGGCGGGTATCAAACCGAAGGTGGACATCCCTGGCTTCGAGCTGACGTATTACGATCGTTTCGGTGGCATCCCAGAAAATGAAGTGGCGGAATTCAGGACCTTCTTGAGGGATTCCGCGCGTTATATCTACGACTGCATAGAAGCATCACGTTACCTGTGGATCAAGATGCAGGAAGAGAAGCGGATAGACGGAAAAGAGGCGGACCTGATGGCCACGCCCGTCGTCAAGCTCTATCACATATGTTCCACTGGTACGCAATACTATATTTGGGCCACATGGGACGGCGCCGTGTCCGTAGATAGGCAAGAAGTGGTCCATATGACATCCGAAAACGGAGCGGAGAAGGCCTACCCTGAGTTGCAACTCATTCAGTATGTGGGAGACATCCACTCGGTCGAAGATGGGTGAAGAGCGAAGCGGCGAGATCGATGGAATGTGAGAGATGGGGAGCTCATCCCTGCCAGGAGCCTTCGAGCCTCTTCAGCGCCGCTCGGATGACCGCATAGAAGGTCACGGCCAACTCAAAGATCACGATGGCGAGTATGGCGAGAGTCATCACCCTCAGGCTCATGGCCTGTGATGGCGCATGCTAAAATTTAAGGTTAAAGCTCTCATCCGTTACTCCATCGGCGCGACCATCTCTATACTGAGGAATAGGGATGAGATGTCGTGAGGAAGGGAGAGAGCATTGCAGTGCCTACGACGGTCAGCTGAGTCATCACGGTGGGCAGCCGGCGGAAGAGAAGAGATACACTAAAGGCCAACGAAGGAAAGGGTCCAAACGACGGTGGTCAGCTCGACATTTCTGGATGGCCACATGCTAACGTCCCGAGGGGTTGAGAAACAATTCACAGCGAGGAATTCGTAGGCGTATTGCCGCATCACGTGGTAAGCCTCTGACGACTTTCGTCGATGGGTGCAGGCGAGACACGAGAACCCTTCTCGCTGATTTAGCCAATGTTTCCACCAGACCGATCAGGAAACATCTTTCAAACGGATACTCATCAGATACCGGCCCTACCTCTTGAAGGTATGAGGAACATTAGCGCGCAGCCCTCGCTAGACGGATCCATGGCGACAAGCATGCCTTCGTCGTCTGACGGCACACCGCGTGGATCATGAAGTCTCGTCCGCCGTGAAACCATGGCCCATTGGTCACGCAACGGATGTCTCCAACCATTCGGAATACTTCTCGTTACGGATGTTGCCCTTCATGGTGACGATCTCTGGTACGTCATAGGGATGGCCGTTCCGGACATACTCGCAGAGCTCTGTGACCTTGCTCACCTTTGTCTTGTAGATGGTTAGCCATTCGTCCTCCCGCACGATCCTTCCCTTCCATCTGTACACAGATCTTATCTCCGCCATGTTCACGCAGGCGGCCAACTTCCTTTTCACAGCACCTTCGGATGCCTTTCGGGCTGTCTCCAATGAAGGATACGTACACAGGACCATGACCAAAGACATGGGGCTGTCGATCCCCTCGCTAGCCTAAATCCGTATCGTATATCGAAGAGGTAGCCATTGGGGGGCAAAAGGATTGAAATGTCGGGGCCATATCATTCCACGTCGAAGGCTCTGGTCTCGGTTAGGCTTCTCCCGTCATGCCGGACATCGTCCACAGGGGAATCAAGGAAGGCAAGGCGAGTGAAGGATGGTGGGATATCACAGGCAGAGGCCGACGGCGTTGTCTTGATGGAAGGGTTCAGTCGGGAATACGGAAGCGTCCCCGTTCCAAGAGAGATATGGACCTTAAGAGGCATAACGACGACGGAGACTTCGCATTAGGTGATCTAGAATGGTGAAGAGCTACAGCACTGGTCAACTTGTAGCTGGCTTCGACATGCTAACTCGCCTTATACGGGTCTATGCACTTGGGGACGAACATGGTTACGCAGGTCCATACAGTTCGTCTCTACTTCTGCTCAACGATATGGCTACTACTATGACAGGTCTGGGCCTATACGAAGAAATTGACGGACCTTTCATTAGCCCAAGAAGTGAATGGTGTAGATCCTTCCGTCGATAGCGCGGAAGTACATTTCGCCCTTTTCGCTGACGCCTAAGGATGTTACTTTCAGGTCAGTTCGAACCAATTCCGTTACAATCGGTGGCTGGACGCCATCATAGCTCAGAACCCAAATGCGCCCAGAACCGTAGTCGGAGAACAGGTACTTCCCGATCAGGGGTCCCAGCGCGAGCCCCCTGTAGACGTATCCTCCTAATTATCGCAGCCTCCAGCTGTGATCGTATTCCCATACAGGTAGTTCTAGCCCGGACCCGTTACAGCCCTGTGCCCGTAACAAAGGCTTCCTTTCATCAGATTCCATCCGCAGTTCCCTCCCTTACTAATAATGTCCACTTCTTCCATCCTGTCTTGGCCTACGTCGCCAGCCCATAGCCAGCCAGTCATGGGGTCGAAGCTGAACCTCCAAGGATTCCTTAACCCGTAAGCGTATATCTCCTCCTTGTATCCTATCGAGTTGCCGACGAACGGGTTATTTTGTGATATAGAGTAATTCCTCCCTTCAGAGGCCTTATCGACATCTATGCGCAGGATCTTACCCAGCAAAGAGGAAAGGTTCTGTGCGTTTCCCTGCAGGTCTCCGGCGGATCCGCCACCACCTAGGGCTATGCACAGGTATCCATCGGGTCCAAATGCCAGCTGACCTCCGTTATGATTTGAATAAGGCCGAGGGACTTCGAGCAATATCACCTCACTATCTTCGTCCGCTGTTTTCGGGTCGTTGGCGTCAACGGAATTTCCGGCAATGACCGTCCTCAACGGGCTCGGCGCCGTATAGTCTACAAAGAAGAAACCGTTCTGTTTGAACTGCGGATGGAAGGCCAGCCCGAGCAGCCCGAGTTCACCTCCGGAGATGACTAGATGTCTCATGTCCAGGAACACGTCTTCGTCATCCGTTCCTTCCGAATCGTAGAACCATTTGATCACGTCCCTTTGTTCCACTACGAAGAGACGATTTGATCCATCTTGAGCATTGCATACGCCCACGGCGAATCGAACTGTACTCGTGGGAAGGCCACCTTTACAACATAAAGCTGTGTGGAAGGTCTGTCTGAAGCCCTTGGGCTGACCATGTACATCATAACTACGAGAAGAGGAGGAGCAAGATCAGGACGACGGTTCGGGCCTTCAACCTTTGCCCTCGTCATCTCCTTGGTCATATAAAACCTACGCCATCGATGTTCTCTTGCGAAGGTCTAAACAAGAAAGGGGAGAGCACGACAGCAGTGCTCCATTCCTCTACGATAAGAGCGCCCCCTTGACCATGGTCGCAGCGAGGACCTTCTTGAAGGAGTTCTGGGTCATCGGCTTAGCGCCCGCCACCGCCTGTTGCCCGGCTGCCGTGGCCCTCCTAGGGCTCATCGCTTACGATATGACGCACGTGTCTTTCGTTAATGGCCAAGGCCATCCACAGCTTTCTCCCCTAGTCGGAACTTATGTCCCTGCGTGGCCAGAGGACCTACACCTGCCCATCTGACCCTTCCGCGACCACGCTAGGTCGCCGAAGTCCGATCTTCACGCACGTCGTCAAGCGCAAGAAGCGCATTCGTCTGTCTTCGAACCGCAGACAGGGCATCTTTCACCGGCACGTATAGTGTCCTCCGGCTCTCCTGTAAGCCTCCCGTAAGCGTTGCAGGATCCAAAGGGCGTTCCTACAGCGGAAATATAATATTTCTTGATGAACCCTAGGACGTGGTCTTGGGCTCCACCACGCCCTCAGGAGGCGGAGCCTTCTTGATTTCTTTCGTTCGTCGCAGTGTAGCGTCGATGAACTCCTTGGACGGGAGGGTTACGACCATGTTGGTCTGCCTTCCTTCCGTTTCGCATCTTTTCAGGTATTCCTCCCAGCTCATTGCAGGCCCTATTTCGAGCATCCAGTAATGAAAGGTGCACAATTTCTCTGCAAAGTAATGTTTCATGTTTTCCGGGAACACCCAGTGTTCGGCCTCCGTAATGATTCCCGACCTCTCACAAATTTGGCAATTATGTGACAAGGCCATCGAATCCCCTCCGACGCATGGGGCCCCTTATAGGCATGTCCTTAAACGCCGTCAGAGGTTTGAGCGTTCCTTAATCCTTTCATATTCGTCTCTTAGTATCCCGAAGAGAAGCCCATCATGGTAGCTGCCGTTAAAGTACACCGTCTCGCGGAACCTGCCTTCTTCTCGAAAACCACACTTCTTGGCGACGTTTTGGGCTGCGACGTTATCTCCTCGCGTCCACAGCTCCACCTTGTGCATGTTGTACTGGTCAAAGGCTAGTCTGAGCAACATCATCGTCGCTTCCGCGCCGAGGCCTTTTCCCCTCAAATCCTTATCCGCGATGACCAACCCGATGTCGGCCGTGGTCGCCATGGGTCTCCACCATCTTATCGAAGCAAATCCGATTGGCTTTTCCTCATCCTTCGCCATCACGATGAACGTCCTTCTCTTGGGGTTCTCTCCCCTAAGGTCAAGCTCGTATTCTCTTTCCAGGGATTCCATAGAGGCCAAATGGTCAGGTTTAGACCTAGCCCATTCCATTATTTCTTCATCGTTCAGCCATCTGTGCATGAGCTTAAGGTCTTCCCGTTCCAACCCTCTGAAGTAGATCCTTTTTCCACGTATCATATGGTCATCACTTTAGCTTCAGTACACACCCTTCATAAAGGTAACAGAAGCTGGAACCTGTTCGGGCCAAGAGTCTGGCGGAATGTCCCCCATATCCAAGATGGGACTAACCGATCACATGATAGCTCCTGTGCATCGCTCGGAGGCAGAGATGTATGAAGGTCGACAGGTTTGGTCCACACTTTCCTTGCAAGCGGCACGTTCTCTTGCCTCTGAAACCGGCGCTCGTACGCATTTCTCAGCACGTCTTCCGTCTTTACAAGACGACTCTGACATGTCGTCTGACAACCGGACCGCATGTTTCTGTGTCTTTGTCCTCGCTAGAAGATGGACCAAAGGATTTCCTTGCAAGAAGGGTTTCCTCTAATTGAAGTCTACTGCTAAATGAGCGATACGAAGATGTCTTCAGGCGGCGTGGGATGAGCTAGGTCGTGAGGGGAATGAGAGTCTCCCACCGTCAACGCTAAGACAGAGAGAGACGCCGTCTCGTTTTGGGAAAGCTCGAGGGCTTCCCCTGCTTACCTCTGGAGAAGCTCTATAGACTCTTTCGATGCATGGAGTAGGGACAAGCCCACCAGGCAACACCGCTTCAAACCCAGCTTCGGAAGAGAACAAGCAACCTTGCGGTCCCTGCGTGGCAGCATGAGTCTTGTGTCGATTTGGTTCGATCTAGTATAGGTATGCTTCAAACGGAGACGCAGCGATTGACTCCAAGAAACTTGCCGCATCGTCAAGACTACCAAATTCCTTGAAGTCCAGCCTCTTACCAGGTACTTCCATGCACTTTTTCGCCTTCTTCACCCTGTGCACGGCGATCACATATCCGGCACGAGACCTGTTGACGAAGGCAAAGCATTTCGTTTCTCTGTACCAAGCATGGAGCCTGATCCCCCCGTCAGGGTCCAAGTTTCTCAGTTCGTCCCTAAGCTGTACGTATGCATCCAGCCTCTTCTCGTGGATCATGCTCTCCCCGACGTGAAAGCAGCTTCAGCCCTTAATTTGCTTGCCGTAAGGACCCTGACGGAACCAATACGGAGGGGTCGACCGTTTTTCTCTCATCTTCGTTCGTTCATGAGAACCGTCATCTTACTCCAGTCTATCTCAGGTTTCGCCGTAGACGATGGACATCATCTCCGAGCATGGAGTTGAAGTGGCATATACACTTAATTGCCGCTCGGTCGGCGCCTAGTGGTGGAGAGCAGGGCGCTGTGCGTAGGAAGTACTCCCTTAAGGTCTTCAACACGTTGAACGGAAGATTGGAAACCTTCCGTAGCATTACCGAGGGGAGGGTTAAGATGTTCGTCTGCGGCCCCACCGTTCAAGGACCGATGCACGTTGGACATGCCAGGACGGATGTATTCTACGACGTCTTGGCAAGATACCTTCGACAAGTTGGATATAAAGTCACCTTCTTGATGAACGTCACGGATATAGATGAATCTATAGTCGAGGGGGCAAGGGAGGAAGGCGTCTCCACCGAGACATTTGTGGCGAACAATATCCGAGACTACGTTGAGAACATGCGGAAGTTGAAGGTCATGACCGTCACGCGCCTTGAAAGAGTATCGGGCTATGTGGTGGAGGCCATTCGGCAAGTCACGAAGCTCTTGGAGTCTGGGCATGCATACCTAGCTGACGGCAACGTCTACTTCGACACCTCCACCTACGCCCGTTTCGGCAGACTCTCTCACCAATCACGCGAGGAGTTGACGCTCAGGCCCACGGAGTTGTCCTTGAATAAGCGCAATCTCACAGACTTCATCCTGTGGAGGTCTTCGTCCTTCGGCCAAAGATGGAGTAGTCCTTGGGGAGAGGGCGTCCCGGGCTGGCACATACAGGACACGGCTGTGAGCATCGCCAACTTCGGTCCCCAATACGACATTCACGGTGGAGCTTATGAGCTCATCTACCCTCATCATGAAGCGGAGATGGCCCAGGCAGAATCCTTGACCGGTGCTGTTCCCTTCGTTAGGTACTGGATCCACGTAGGCCTTGTCACATCGAACGGAAGGAAGATGTCCAAGTCTGAGGGAAACGCTGTTACGGTCGGAGAGATATTGCACGAAGTCTCCCCCAGTTCCCTTCGCTTCTATCTCCTTGATTCCCGTTACCATGACGACCTAGAGTTCAACTATGAGGGGCTCACCGCAGCCGACGAAAGGTTCAGAGAGCTGAAGCACAGGGCAAGGTCGATCCTTCAGAGGCCATATCAAGTCCAAGACGGGGTCCTCGCGGAGCAGATCATGGAGCCCTTCCTTAATGCCCTGGAGGACGACCTAAATACGGCGCGAGCCATTTGGACCTTGACGCGTACGATAGATGAGGCAGCCGAAACCTGTGGCTCAAAGGGCTCTCCCCTGTACGCTATAGCAGCGAAGGCCATGGCCGGCATCCTAGGGTTGGACCTATTTGGCTAGGGACTTCCGTTCCTATATCCTTAATGAGGTGAAATGGTGGTCCAACTGGGCTAAGCTTGAATGGCTGGAGAAAGGCGCATATATGTTCACTTCTTTGGCTTTCCGAGAGCCCCTTTTCAACCACCTAGGGCTGATCGAACCACCGGCCGGACTGTCGAATATACTGCCCGACACCGAGGCCAGATTCGAAGCCTCTGGCATCTTGCCTTCCGTCTTCCTCCCCCGGTCGTTCCACGACGAAAGGTCATGTCTGCAGCAGCTTGGATATGGACGAACAGACCAGATGTTCGTCATGGAGATTGGCCAGCCCAACCTTGACGTCAATCCCGACGTGCGTCTAGAAATGGTGGACATCGTTTCGACCGAATGGGTAACCGTCTACCTGCAATCCTTCTACGGAAGCCTGGCCTTGTTCCGTCAGGTCACGGGAGCCCTTCGCAAGGCAACGGCAATGGACGGAACGAGGTTAGTCTTGGCCAGGGTTGGGGGAACGCCCGTCGGAACCATGGCGTTGTGCCGCACGGGCAGAGTGATGGGGGCCTATTGTGTGGGGACCTTACCCGCCTACAGGAGGAGTGGCATCGCGACCTCGATGCTCTCCTTCGCCCAACAAGTGGCGGAAGAAAGTGGGTGTAAGCTCATCCTTCAAGCTTTCCATTCAGATTCCTTAAGAGGTTTCTACACTGACAGGGGCTTCAAGTTAGCCTTCGTCAAGGACGTCTTCTCGAAGTGTGTATGATAGCGAGGGCCTTCGTTTCGCTCAGTTTTTATCGAAGGCCTTCGGTTCATGATGGGCGATTGAATCTCGGGGTCTCCTTCTTGAGGCAGGCGATGCCAGGCAGGTACCCATTCGTCGAAATCTTTGCAGGGTTTGAGAAAGTCGAAGTCGTGCGTCATATCTTCGGCGAGAAGGTCGAGCGGGTCTTGCGCGAGCTTGAGGTCGTGGTATATCAGGACGGCGGATATATGTACGTGAACGACAAGACGGGCCATATACACGTTTGCCAACAATATCTAGCCACCGCAGACGAAAGATACCTCTACCTAGATGTGGTCCACGAGTTAGTACACATCCGCCAGCACATTGAAGGGATGGAACTATTCGATGAGAAATACGACTATCTGAAAAGGCCCACGGAGATAGAAGCTTATTCCGTCACGCTCAAGGAAGCTCGTCGTATAGGCATGCGGGATGAGGAGATAATAGAGTACTTGAGGGTGGACTGGGTGAAGGAGAAGGACTTCCTCAGGTTCTTGAAGGTCCTTGGCGTGGGACTTGGTCCTTCCTTCCGCTAAGCTTTATATCTCACATGTGACCCGCCCGCCGACCAGTATGGCCAGGGCGGTAGCCATCCACGTCGTCTTCGCAAAATGGTGTCCCCATTGCGTCAGCGTGATCGATGCCATGAGAAAAGTTGGAGAGGAATTGAACATCCCGTGCGTATTGTATGACATAGATACTCCGGCGGTGGAAAAGGCGGACGAGCTCGTAAGAGCACATGGAGACTGGAAACCAGACTACCTCATCCCTCAGATCTTCATCGAATTCGACGATGGAACGTACATGCACGTCTTGACGGGCGATCCAAGAGGTGTGGCCTACACCCAGAAACTCATGGATTCCTTCCTTCAAAGCAACTTATATTCGGCGTTGAGGGCGAAGGCCAAGGCAAGTCCAGCTAGCATATAGCCGGTTCGTTGCAACCGGACTCGGCCGTCCACTGCTTCATGTAATTAAGTCCTTTAGAGCTTCTCGGCCGGGCCTGTCATCTAGGACGGCAACACGTGTAAACTTTCTAGCTCATGATTAGCGCTTCGTGACATTGGGCATTTATAATGCCTTTCCCTTGCAACCACGGGCAGGGTGGTACCCAAAGTGGACGAAGTTTCACAGGAACTGAGTGCTATAGAGCTCGAGATATGTAGATTGAGAAAGAGGTACAGGGAGCCGATCGTCGATGCTACGATCGACCGCTCTGGCAGGCCCGTCCTGGTCTACCCCGTGACCCTAGACAGAGTAGGATATAGGGCGCACGCCCTGCAGTACATTCCAGTCAAGACGAACGAAGATAAGGCCATGTGGCAGCTCCTCACGAAGGAGGCCGAGCTATTGAAGAAATATGCAGGATATCTGGAAGACTTGGACCAAGAGAGATAGCTACTTCATGAGGATTTCCTTGGTCCCCGATGACGGTGCCTGTACATCTTAAGCGACCAGGACATCTTTAGACTGGCGAGGGCTGCGGCGGAGCGGTGGGCTGGACCGGTTGCTCCTGAATCGAGAAGAAGGCCACTATCTGCAATATCACTGCGACCAAGAGGACGATGAAGCCCACAAGTATGATTAACGTGGCCGCCCCTATCAAGTACAGCAACGCGGTGGTCCTGAACAGGCCCACGTTGAGCTTCAATGCGATGTTATCGTAGCTCTTCTTCAAGAACACCGCGGAGACTATGAACGCCACCCATATCATCGCCAGTCCCAACATCACTGGGCCCACGATCCCCAAGAGCGAAGATGGTTCAAACCCCCCGGGCCCTCCAACTCCACTCATTATCGAAGTAATGGTGAAAAGTTCGGCCAGCACGAACGCGGCTCCGACGACGATACCGGCTATGCCAGCCAAGACCGAGATCAGCATGTTGTTGAAGACGGAAGGGTCTCTCACCTCATCCGAAATGTACTTCACTGCGACCAGGACTAAGATGAAGCCTATCAGCCCCACCAGCCACCCCACGGACGGTAACGCAGTAAGAACTATTAGAATGGAGCCTATTCCGCCCAAGGCCTTCGCCTGTGCTAAGGAGCTCATCCCTTCACTGACCCCAAACTTGAGATGGGGACATCGGCTTTATTAAGCGTTAAGTGCCCACATCTTTCAGCCAACACGGTCATCCAAATCATCTCTCTCGCCATCCCTAGAGACAGCAGTTGAGGCGAAGCCGCAGTCAACCCTCATGAACCACACGTGGCTTGGAGCCTGACGACGACTTTTGCGGCACTGAGTTTATTTCCCCCCATCCCACAGGTCGGACAGAAGGCGCACCACCTTTGCCTTCAGGAGACCCGTCCTTGGATAAGACTCTGGAGTGGGCCATTGAAAGGATGGCCAACGCAGGATTTCCCGTCGGGTCGAAGGTGGAGCTGGTAGTTGACCCCGAACTGAAGATGATGGGATATGCTAGAACGGAAAATGGCATACACTACATAGTCATATCCGATTGGGCCCTTGACTCTGAAATGCTCGGAGGGCTATTACTGCATGAACTTGCCCACATTTATCATACAGAGAAGATGTCCCCATCTCATCGCCCTGAAGTTCTTCAAGAACATATGAAACGCATGGTTAAGAGAGAAGGGCTCACCGACAGGGAGGTGCAGGCATTGACGGACGCATTCGGCCACCTACAGAACATGATAGTGGACGACATAGCCTTTGCCTGCATGACCGAACGAGAGCTGAAGCTAGTGGCAAAGTTCTTCGAGAACTGGGTCTCGGACAAACCCACCGGTGACGCCGTTGTCGACGCAACTCTACTCGTGAGGAACGCCTTCGCCATCGCCTCTCTTAAGAGAAGAGGTTTGAACGGAAGTGTGGTGGAAATGTACGCAAGGAACACGCGGTTTCTCTCGTTCTATAATGAAGAGAGGAAGGTGGCCTTCGAAATGATAGAGGGTTTCCTTGAGAATGTGAAAACCGACTGGTCGGCCGAGGACTTCGAGAGGGCCTTGGAGACCTACTTCGACATGGTCCTTGGGCTGATGGAAGCGCACGGAGGCCTCGAAGACCTCAGGTGATCGGGCTTCGCTAAGGACGGAAGGAGTATAATTATCTCTATTTAGAACTTAAACTAAACACAGATAAGGCCTCGCGACGGCAGAATGTACGGGAAGCCAAACTTTGCGAGAGAGAAAATCCTCCGCGATGGAAGAGTACTTGGAGGCGATAGTAAAGTTGGAACAGAAACACGGTGTCGCAAGGACCTATGACATAGCAGAAAGCTTACACGTGACGCCTGGGACGGTCACCAGCGCGGTGGAACAGCTAGAGAGGCACGGATTGGTAGTCCACGTTCCTTACAAAGGAGTGAAACTCACCGAAGAGGGCAGAAGGGAAGGCGTCTCCGTCGTCCGTCGCCATAGACTGGCGGAAAGGCTACTGACGGACATCCTCAACATCAGCTGGAGCAGGTCCCACGAGATAGCCTGTAAGTTCGAGCATGTCATAGATGACGAAGTGGCACGGGCCATCGAAAGGAAGCTGAACGAACCCGCCACCTGTCCACATGGTAACCCTATACCAAGTCCAACCGGGAGGATAGAACAGGATGAGTCTGTGCCTCTCACAGCTTTGGCTGCAAGACAGAAGGCGGTCATCGTGAAGATAACCGAAGAACGCGAGTCGTTGCTGCGGCACCTTTCTTCATTGGGCCTACTCCCGGGTGTCGAGATAGAGGTCCAAGAAAGGGCCCCCATGAAGGGTCCCATTCTGGTTTGTGTCTCCGGAGCCAGCTACGCCCTGGGCCGTGACGTAGCTTCCTGCATTTTCGTGAGGCAGAAGCTGTAGGACCATGCAGGCCCTCTCCTGTCACAGGATCATAAATGAAGCCAAGGAGAGGGGAGACTACGTCATCGCTTTAGCCGGCAACCCCAACACCGGAAAGAGCACCCTTTTCAACCTCCTGACGGGCCTCGAAGCTGTAACAGCCAACTTTCCCGGCAAGACCGTGGACATAAACGTAGGCAGCATGAAGTACAAGGCTAAAAGGATCACGTTCGTGGACCTTCCCGGCATCTACTCTCTGGACCCCGTTTCGGAAGACCAGTGGGTGGCTAGGAGGAGCCTCCTCGAAGACAGGCCTGATGTCGTGGTCATTGTAGTGGACGCTTCGAACCTCGTCAGAAACCTCTACTTGGTCCTACAGTGTCTTGACTTGGAGATACCGGCGGTAGTAGCCCTGAACATGGTGGACTACGCTACCAAGGTCGGCCTTTCTGTCGACGACCGCAAGCTCTCAGAGCTGTTGGGCGTGCCGGTCGTTAGGACAGTGGCCACAACAGGCAAGGGTGTGAAGGATTTGGTTGAAGCCTCGGTCAGGGTGGCCTCAAGACGTCTTAAGAAAGAAGGAGCGCTCGTGGATTACTCGGATGAAGTGGCCGCGGCAGTGACCGAACTCGAACGCCTTGTAACCAAGTCTCGTATCTCTACACCCTTCAGTTCGTCTCCTAGGTTCGCCGCCATGATGCTCTTGGAGGGCGACCAGGAGTTTCGGGATATCCTTGCCAAGAACGAGGGTGGAGAAGATGTGATCAGGGCCGCCGATGGTATCCTGCGAAGGTTGAACCCAAAGGCTAGAGGAAGCGCGTTCTCCATCATAGCGTCTGAGCGTTACAGGCTTGCCGGAGAGATAGCAACGACAGTCGAGGCCAAGACGTTTCGTCCCACACTGCTGTCTGAGAGGCTCAGGCACCTTACCGTCTCGCCGGCTACAGGGCTCCCCATCCTTGCGCTTGTATTCGCAGGCCTCTTTTCCTTCATATTCTTGGCAGGAGGTGCCCTCAGCAAGGCGATCGCCTCGTCTTGGGGTGCGTTCGTTTCGCCCATACTGGATGCCGCGGTCGAAACGATATGGGGCGGCGTGATAGGGAGGGTGATGCTCTGGGGTCTAGATGCTGGGGTTCTGGCTTGGCTGACCATAGGCGTTCCCTACGTGTTGACCTTTTACGTAGCCCTTTCCCTTCTAGAGGACTCAGGGTACCTGAATAGCATAGCCTTTCTTATGGATGGCCTAATGCATAGGGTTGGCCTGCATGGGAGGGCGATGATCCCCATGTTGGCCGGAGCAGGATGTAACGTTCCAGCCATCATGGGGACCAGAGTCCTCAGCACAAGGAGAGAGCGACTTATAGCCAGCACCCTCATTGTTCTGGTGCCCTGTAGCGCTAGGTTGGCCGTCATAGTTGGTGCAGTGGCTAACACCATCGGTTGGCTTTACGCTTTCTTGATATTGGCGTTCGAAGGCTCGATCATAATCTTGGTGGGCTATGGCCTTCACAAAGTTCTGCCGGGAGAATCGACGGGCTTGGTCATGGAGATGTTCCCCTTTCACGTCCCGTCGGCAAGGTCAACCCTGAAGAAGACATGGTTCAGGTTCCGCGATTTTGTGACCATAGCCTTCCCGATGGTCACGCTGGGAAGCCTTGCCATGGGCGCGCTGTACGAGACCGGCGCCCTATGGGTGGTCAATTCCGCGCTCGCCCCCATGGTGACCGGCATCTTGGGCCTGCCTGCTATCGCAGGCCTCGCTTTGGTGCTGGGAGTCCTTAGGAAGGAGCTCACCCTTGAGCTGCTGCTCGCTCTGGCCATCGTTCAGTTCGGTGCAAGGGGGGCCAGCCTGCAGGGGTTCATGACTCCCGTGCAGTTGTTCGTGTTTGCGCTCGTGGTGACAATATACGTCCCCTGCATCGCCACCATCTCAGTCTTAGGAAAGGAGCTGGGGTGGAAGAGCGCCCTCCTGATCTCTTCGTTCACCGTCGGCGTGGCCATCTTGGTGGGCGGCCTCGCGAACCTTGCCACCGCTCTCATGGAGGTCAGATGATGTCGGCGGAAGAGGAACGCACCACTCTGGAAGAGCATTCCTCAGTTAGGTGTCCGCTATGCGGATACCCGATCACAGAAGGGGAGATGGTCTACTGCAATCCGTGCCCCTTGAGCTTCAGCTGTCGTTTCGTAATATGCCCCAGATGTTTTTATAAGTTCCCTAGGCCGTGAAGCCCTCATCAAAGGTTAACCTATGCCTCACTCCACATCCCCAGCGGCAGCTCTATTGCCTTCACACCCTTACTCCTCGCTATCCCTATGAGAGATAGGAACACTCCGACGAGCGTCGTCACTATACCCGCATCGATGTATGGTACGTATGCGCTACCAAGGGGGTCCCAATCGTAGAACATGTAAAGCACCGTGGCCGCTGTGCTCACGATGTAACCTGATGTCAGCGCGGCCCCCGCCAGAGCTCCCAACCTTCCCTTCACATCGTACGCCACTGCCATCAGCATGAGTAGTGCGATGGCGGTCAACGTTATCAGGATGTGCTCGTGACCCGTAACGAACGCCACTTCGTTAGGCAGTCCTACGAACCTCTTCAAGTTCACAGCCACGTAGATCCCAGGCAGGGTCACCACAACGTTCACCCAAAATATGACGAAGAGCATCCCATAGCTCATGATGTTCTTCGCCAAGCCCCTCATTCCTCCGATCCTCAGTCGGCGCCATTCTACTGCCATGATGGCGTACATGATGAAAAGAGCTGCCTGCAGAAGGATGGTGGCGAAGATCGTGATCGCGTTATGTGCCTCCACCCCTATTGGAACGGTACCGAAGGTGGAAACCGTGACCGTCGGAACCCCCACTATCATTCCGTACAGGCCCCACTTTACGAAGGCACCCGGTACCCCCTTGTAACCATCCGCTTTGTAGTGCTTTACGACGAGCACGATGATGGCAGCATCGATGACCGTTATCACAGTATGTTCATGGGAAGCCACCATAAGCCGAAACTTCTCAAACGAGGCGACTGCTCCCCACTCGGTGCTGCCCGTGGAGGCGAACACGCCCAGAGCTACGGAGGCCAGAGTGGCGACTATGGATACCCATAACGCTAACGTGACGAGACTCCTACCTCTCAGCCTCATGGGGGACCCTTCTTCACTCCTGGGGAAGTATGCTATCGCCATTATCAAGCCCGAAGCCACGCACAAGCCCAGCCCCAAGACCATCATCGTGTAAATCCAGACGTCCTCCGTCACCAGTACGATATACAACATCGCGATGGAGGCCAGCATGAATCCTGCTGTCGAGGTGACAATTACGGCCCTTTCTGTCCTCCTTGGCAGGCGGAACAGGAGGAGCGTGGCGAACACCAACGCCGCTGTAAAAGGCACGGCAAGAGAGTGGAAGAACAGGCTTTCGAAGGCAAAGAAACGCCTCATCAGGTAGTCCTGCAGCCCCAACATCTTCTGTGCGTCCTCCAAGGGAGGAGCGAAGGGACCTGCGAAGGCGACGATGGCGAGGTCCCAAGCGGTGGCTACTAAGAATAGCCATTTGAGGGCCCTACGTTGAGCGTCTTCACGGCTTAGCAGTAATTCGGCCTTCGTCATGGTGCGCATTCCCGATGGATCATCTGTTGACCTAGTTCCTTCTACGTTCAGCCTCAAGATCGCGCTCTTCTCCGACTATACGTTTATCATATTTAAGTCGTCGACCGAGTCATCGGTCGACGTTAAGCCGCTCCTTTCGGCTAGCAGAAGGACATGAGAAACACATCTTGATGTTCAGGTCGATCAGATATGGTAGATCGTATAAGAATCGTGATGTAGCCGGCGGTAGGCCTTCTGCATCTTGGTCGAACAAACCAAACTGTTAGGGCTCGGCCAACGCCGACAGGTTTATTGGCGCATCCATAGATGTTATGTTACGGTCCACATGAGGGCACCATGGAGGATGTCAGGGGCCTTGAGGCAGCGGCTCTTGGCGTTATTGATCTCTTTGCTCATCACCGTCACGGCGACGTCGGCAGCCTTAATGATGCCGAAACCAAGACCTCTCTTTTCTCCCGGTCTTCGTCAGCTTACCTCGGGGCCCTACAATGACAGATATCCGGTTTGGAGCCCGGACGGCCGTTTCATCGCGTACGTATCAGACCGAGAAGGTGTAGAAAGCATCTGGGTGATTAAGGCAGACGGAACCTCCAACAGGAGGATTAGCCCCAAAGGTCTACTGGCCACCTATCCCTCATGGGCCCCAGATTCCATGACGCTGGCGTATTGGGGAGGGACTGGAGACAGTTTTGCCCTGTACATCGTATCGGTCGGCGACGAATCAACAAGAAAGATCTCCCCGGAATATTGGGGACGACCTAGGGCGCAGGCTCGTTGGAGTCCAGACGGAACGAGGCTCCTGTTCTTGGCCCTCTCAGATCATTACGACTTGTTGGTGCTCGACGTCCGCTCGGGGGCTACTGAAGCGTTAGTTCAGGTTCAAGGTGATTACGCCAAAGCAGACTGGATGAGTAGTGACAAGATAGTCTTCTCAACTCTAGCCGAGGACCTTTATGAAATAAAGACGATCGACTTGACTACACATCACGTAGAGGCCCTGTTCAGCGGGTCCGCCAACTACTATTCGCCGGCCGCAGCACCGCAGGCGTCCTTGCTGGCCTTCTTCTCCAACAGGTCCGTCCCCTACGAATCGCTTATCCCGGGTTTTGCTGGGGCCAACCTTGAACAGGTGATCGTGACGATGATGGGGGGGCCGAACCTTTGGCTGAGCGATTACTCTGGAGCGAACCTTTCGTTCCAGCACACCCTCGCTCAGCTCTGGCGTGAGACGCCCACACAAGTGGCCGTTCCATATTCGCCCGGCGATATAGAGATCACCTTCGCTCCCGTATGGAACATAGAGGGAAACAAAGTCGCATTCGTGGCCTACGATGTGGAGAATGGCCTTAACATCTACGTGTGGGATACCGTCACCTCGTCTACCGTACATGTTGGACCTTACTCAGGAGACTCGGTGGATCCCTGTTGGAGCCCGATCGCGCCGAACGTCGTGTTCAGCAACAGGGCGTCGGGATATTACCACATATACATCGCTTACTCGGTGGGCATGGGCTCGCCCCAGACGCCAACTACTTACTGATCCTCGCATGCTGCTCTCCTTTTCCGGTTCTACTACGCACGGACCATGACGGGAGATGAGCCCTTTGACATGGTGAAGGCGTGGCTCAGGCGAACGCCCATAAGACCCCAACGCCCATGTCGAGATGTTCCATCCTGCCTCGGTCAAGATACCGAGGCGGTCGATCCGGGCGTGACCACGACGAGCGGTCCGCTGATGGACGCATCGGACCTGATCCTGATGTGTGAAATCTGAACCTCTGCCTTCGGTCTGGCGCGCCAGGACCATCACATTCGGCGAGGGGGCCAAGAAGGGCGCCATACATACGATGTCCTACGTATCGCATGGGTGCTCCACGTAGCTCATCGGAACTGGCGATCCAGATACCGGTCATCGAAGGCGGCCAATAATCATACCAAGGAACAGCCGTCCTCCTCGAAAGCTCTGAGATAAGGGTAGAACCGCTCAAAGTAGTTCATGATAATTACATGAAGATCCTCGTTCATACGCGATGATATCGCCATGGCTTCAACTCTTCGAAGGCTTCACATTCTGTCGCTATGAGCGTAGCACCCCTTAGGGGAGCCTCGTCCATAAACGAGGTCAGGTTCAGCACGGGCATGCGGTTCCTCGTAAAGAGTCCTACATGAGGCACCATATGACGGCTCAGCACTTTCCAATTGCCCAAAACGACGCCTCCTCCGAACAGGATGACTTCGGGATCATAGGCGTTGATGACGCTGGCCACCCCCATGGCGTTAAGCCACCCGGCCCGCCGTAGCACTTCTTCGGCAAGCACATCCCCTCTCTCCGCCCATCTGAAGATCGTGGTTGCCTTCAGGCTACGCCGGCTGTGCATCGTCAACTTGTACAGGCCGCTCCCTTTCAGCTTTCCCTTGGGCATATCGTCCGCGATCGAACGCATGAACGCCGGAAGGCCACTCCCCGAGCAGTAGGCCTCCCAGTGTCCGTCGCCTCCGCACCCACATTTGAGTCGCCCCTCACAATCTAAGACCATGTGGCCCACCTCGTGAGCGTTTCCATCCTTTCCCATGAGGAGCCTTCCGTCCGCTACGACCCCAGCCCCAATGCCTGTACCTATGGAGACGTACGTCAGGTTCTGTACGCCTGCCCATCTACCTCTCTCCCTTTCCACCAGAGCCGCCGCTACGCAATCGTTAACAAGCACGATCTCACAACCGAACGAGTCATGAAGGGGTTCAACCAAGGGCAAGTAACCCATCTTCGGCATGTTCGCCGGGTTGATTATGCCGCCCCTCCTGTTCAAGGGGCCGACTGTAGCCACACATATACGAACTACTTGGCCCTTCAAGGCGCCGACAGCTGTCTGACTCCTTATGGCTCTAATGATGGTATCCGTAAGGGAATTCCTTCCCCTGATGCGCGTCGGACACGAGGCCCTAGATATCATCTTCCCTTCGTGGTCACAGATGCCCGCCCTCACCACGGACGCGCCGACGTCCACGCCAACGTAGAAGTTCATCCGAATTCCCTCCGGGCCAAAACCCCATTAGCTCGTCGGCGTGAGGTGGTCGGGCAGGAACTTTGAAACATCATAACCCCATGCGCCCTAGCAGGATGCCCACGAAGTAACCACCGAGCCCTACGCAGAACGCTCCGACGGCGACTAGGAACCAGTTGAGGTTCCACCATTCCGCCGGGGTGTAATTCCCCAAGAAAGGCACGTACACCCTGCCCTTCTCTCCCTTCACCTTACCGTCCTGCCCGGACTGGTCAAGCTCCCCCAGCTTCACCGAAAAGGCATAATCCGCACCCCAGAACCCGAATGAAATCAGGAAGCCTCCCAAGAGGAGCATCGCCGTCCCCGTTACCCCCATCGAAAAGTTATCACGTAACAGCTGGGCCGTCATCACCACCCCGAACAGAAAGATCACGGTGACGTAAGCTAGTTTGAACTCCGTATGCATGCCTAGGACTGGCCGCCCGTCAGAATTAAGCCTGCCGCCGCACTTTCAGGGAGAGGCGCGAAGGCCTGTCCCTCGATGGGCTTCGGAAGTCCATCCTGTGGGCGCCGGCGTCCATCCACTTACTTTCATTCTTACCCGGGCTCGTATTGGACATGTCCTCCGGGTAAGGCCTTCGCTTCACGTTATGCCAATTCTCATCTGGGACGGTCATCGTGGCTTTCATGTTGCTTCCGATTCGCTCGTATCGCCTAAATTACATTAATGACGACTTGAGCAGGTCTCCGACGAGATAGGCTAAGCCAGCCCCCATAAGCCCCAACGCAACGTATCGAAGCCCGAACGAGAACCGCCCCATGTGGCTCAGATGTCCTACGTAGGACCCAAGGGCGAACAGTAGAGCCGTGGCCAGGCAAACGGCCAAGATCATGGCCTGTGTTGTGGCCAACAATAAGAAAGGAGATACTGGTAAGATCATCGCCACTAGCGAAGAGATGAAGGAAAGGATGGAGCTCCTGTACATCTCCCTATGGGAAGCTACGGCTTTGTTCTCCCTGATATGTTCACCCCTTTCGGCCAGCTCCGATGCGTAAAACCCGATGGAATTGCCGAAGGCGTTCGCCACACCAGCCACCGTCCCAGTTACCACTATCAATGTGGCGTTTCCTGTCGCTTCGGCCACGCCTATGACGACCCCGAGTATCGTGATTACGCCGTCCATGACGCCGAACGCTGTCCCTTGGAAACCCTCAATGAGGTCGACCTGCACTTCCCCAAAGCTCACCTGCTTGGACCCGTTGGGTCTCAGGCCGTGTGAGATATAGATGTTTTCGCCAACGAACTGGCCCGAAAGGAGACCATCGATTAGGTCTTGCAGTCCACATACAAGGATCGGCGCAGTGAGGTTGTGGCAGGTTGGACGGCGGCCGTTAGGCCACATAGACATAAAAGCATCCGAACAGGTGGCATGGACACCTTGGCTCCCCATGTCGAGAGGAAGGTGAACGTCTGCGGTCATGCCGTAAGGACGAAGCTGGAGGACGCGGTCTGTCAGGACTTGTGTAGGAAGGGGGTCCTTCACGACCACGATGTCACACCGACAGAGGTGACCTTGGCTGATGGGCGTCGTGTGAAGTTCAAGCCGGAAATAATGATAACTTATGAGGGGAACACAATACTAGTGGTCTGCGTGGCCTCCTGCCGCCGAGGGGATACCCGCATGCTCAAGCTACGTTCGTTCAGGGAGCAGAACCGGAAGTTCTATCACATCGTTGTAGCGACATCTAAAGGAGTAGCCGGAAAAATACCTGAAGACGTGTACGATGACCTTCTGGTCCTGTGACCGACTTGTCCGTTCTTGATTGGGACGGACGACGATGGCCTCGTCGGAAGCAGGAAAGGTGCAAGAGCGGATCCAATCCGACCGACCTTCGTCCTGTTGCTTCGAGATCCAAACGGAAGTGGTCAGTGATACGTGGGGTTGGGCCAATGAAGCACGCCCGGAGAGACTGGCGAAATGACAGTATGTATGACTTTCCCTCTCAGGGATAGTGCGGCGGCCACGGACAGGCGCCTTATCCTGTGAAGCTTGGACAAGATTGCCCGTACTTCGGAGTGGTCGTGCTGGCCCGTACACCTAGGACAAGCGCAAGATGTCGCTTGCGTCATAGCTGGCAAGGATAATAAGCCAGCAACGATAGAAAGGTTGGCTTGCGAAGGAGGTTCATATCGTATAATGCGGACCTTGACGGTCTATTTCGTAAGGTGTGCGCCTTCTTGGTCATGAAAGGCTTCAAGGTCAGCTCCGACCGCCAGCATCTCCTGCTGGTCGCGTCCAAGGAGCGAGCCCTGACGGTGATAAAGGTCTCCTTCGCCCTTAAGATAGCAGGTGACAGAAATGACTTCACTGTGGAAATGGATAGAGACATCGGAAGGATGGTGAAGGACACCACGTTGGCGGGCGCCGTCGCCTGGGTGCTTGCGCCCTTCAGCCTCGGGCTCTCCATGCTAGGTACTGCCGCTGGGGCTCAAGCCCTCTATAAGCAGGTGGAGACAGATGTCATGGCTTTCATCGAGAAGGAGGTCAAGGCAGCCGAGCGGAGGGAGGAAAGGAGCGGCTAGGTCGGTTCTCTGTTCGGATTGACCCCCCTCTCAGTGGAGCCAAAAGAGCCTTCTGCAGTTTCAGGGCCACCGTGTGGAGAGGGTTCACGACCTGGGCCACCCTGATCTTCGCGACCAGACTGAGAAGCATGTAGGCGTCCTCGTGGGACAACCCGTATTCAACTCTCAACCACTTCATCATTTCGATGGTGGCCGCCTCTATGCACTTCTCCAAGTCGGCGTGGCTACAGATGACCATGAACTCCTCCTCATCTTCAACCATGGGCCAAGATATCTTCTTCCCCTTCTCGATATCGATCCTCAGCGATACCACAGCAGGTACTTCTAGCGCTGTGCCACATAGCTCTCCATCCCCCTGGACGGCATGCACGTCTCCCAATCCGAATAGCGCTCCTTCAACTTGCACCGGAAGCCTAAGCCTGCTGCCCGGTCCCACTTCTTGGGCGTCCATGTTCCCTCCGTGTCTACCCGGGACCGTCGTAGGTACCATCCGCCTCCTAGGGGCCACGCCCACCGTGCCGATGAACGGGCGGATAGGTATGGGTATGGTGGCTTCATCTCGAAGGCGAAATTTGGCCGTTCTGCCCTCGATCTCGCTAAACTTTGTTATCGCCTTTGCCTCCAGCTTCCTCTTCATTATGCCCGACCTTGGCTTGACTAGCGTTACCCCCTCGTCCGCCACCTTGATGTCTAGGATCTCGGCCACGATAACGTCCCCGGGCTCCGCCCCTCTAACGTAGAACGGCCCCGTTATCGGGTTCTTAAATGGCAGTGGGCCTCTCTCCAGCGCCCGTTCTAGGGTCATCTCATGCGTGATGACCCCAGCGTAAGCGTCCCAGGTCTCGACTTCGAGGACCTCCCCAGGCAGAAGGTCGGCCATGGGGTGACAGTCTGGCCCAAAGTGACAATTGTCCCTCACCGTCAACGCATCCCAACTGGGACGGGCTATCTTCCTAGTCATCCCCCCCACGGATGGCGCCCTACCCATATAAAGCCGAAAGGGGTACTCTGCCTTATCCCAGCAGCAACACGCTCGGGATGAACGTGATCAAGTTAGCCGCTAGCCCTCCAACGAGAAGCGTAGCCACGCACTGGGTCTTCTTCATGCCCAAAAGGAAGGCCACGACTGAGGCCGTCCACATCCCGGTCATGGGAACGGGGATGGCGATGAACAACGTCAGGCCTATGAACCCATACCTTCCGATGTAAGGGCTGGCCCTGGACCTGGCTTTGTAGATGTATGTGAGATATGCTATGCCCACGTGACGCAACCTGCCTGATCCGCTTGAGCTCATCCATGACGCTATCCCGTCGATGTAGGGTAGGGCGAACGGGAGGACCATCGACAGCGCAGCGACGCCCAAACAAGCAGAAAGGAGGGAGGCGTAGGGGTTCAGCCCTCCCACGATCCCCACCAGCAAGGCATACCTCCCTTCAAACGTAGGGAGAAGAGAAAGGACGAAGACATACAGGAATAGGGTTCCTATATCGGGCAAACGCGGTGGACCGAGGGATCTCCTTCGCGTCACCGATACTTAATCGCTTGCTTCAGTCTGTGTCGATGAGAATCGAGGAAGGACTGTGACTTCCACTTCTATCGACCCTCTGATGCTTCCGGTGACCACGCAGTACTTTTCAAATATGGAAAGACAGCGTTGCACCGACTCCGGATCTCCCTTCACAGAAGGTATGATCTTTACTGTCATACGTCTGACCCTCCAGTACCCTTCTTCGTTTCTGGCCACAAAGGGCTGAACGGACACTTCCATCGACCCAACTTCTACCCTAGCTTTGGAGAGGCAGAACAGCAAGCTGGCCGCCAAGCAATCTCCTACAGCTGCGGAGAGGACCCTCGATGCGTTGGGGCCAGCACCCTTCCCTAAGGGCTCCGGTTCGTCCATGAGTAGCTTCGTCCGTGCGTCGTCGTCGAACTGGACGCTGAACTGAAACCCATCCACCCTGCTCAGCTTCGTGACCGGTGCTTCGCTCATTGGTGGAGATGGGCCGTCCCCCCGTCAAAAGCTTTCCGCCTGGGTCAAATGATTGCTAAGAGTCTGCCCCGGACACTACCCCGAACGAACTCTCGTTCCGTAGAGAGCCTCAAATATCTTATCTGCGGCCGAGCACGGATCGAGCTCCCTCTTCATCACAGAATCCACATAGGCCGCCATCTGACCCGCAACCCTAGGGTCAGCATCCAACATCCTCATGAGCTTCTCCTGAAGTGCTTCCCTGATCTCTTGGAGGGCGCGCTCCCTGTCCTTCTTGCCTTCGTCCTGGACTTTCGTCCGAGTCCTGTATAGCTCGACCGCTTCGACCAACTCCCGCACGCCGGAGCAGGTCTTCGCCACCGTCATCAGGACGGGAGGCTTCCAGCCATCCTTCTCCTTAATCATGCCTGCGATCTCTATTGCTGCTTTATCCGCCCCTCCTAGGTCCGCCTTGTTGACGACGAATATATCTCCTATCTCCATCAACCCCGCTTTCATAGCCTGCACAGAGTCTCCCATCTCGGGCATCAAGACCATGACCGTCGCATCGGCGACTTTGATGACATCCATCTCGGTCTGGCCTATCCCGACCGTCTCTAAGATGATGACATCGTAGTGAGCGGCGCCCAACACCACGATGGCCTTTCTCGCGTTCCTCGAGAGACCCCCCACGCTCCCCCTCGAAGCCATGCTACGTATGTATACACCATCGTCCAGACTGTGGTCGACCATCCTCACCCTGTCTCCCAAGAGGGCGCCCCCCGTGAACGGGCTGGTAGGGTCTATGGCGACGACCCCGACCCTCCTGCCTTTCATTCTATATTCCCGAATCAGGCAATTGATCAAGGAACTCTTCCCAGCCCCCGGCGGTCCAGCAATTCCCAAGACGAACGCTGGGGTGGACTTCGAAAAGAGCTTCGAATAGACCTCCGCCGCTCCAGGCAGGTCATCTTCTATGATAGTTATGACCTTGGAAATGGCTCTCCTGTCCCCCTTCAGGACCCCTTCGACCAGCCCTTCGTATGGCATGAGCATCGCGATAGGTGAGGAGGGACTTATTTCAACGTTGTCGATACGTCGTTCCGTCCGACATCTGGGAAAACGGTGATATACCTAATCCAAAACACTTTACTCCGGTTGAATCATGACTGGAGGAAGGCAGGAGGGCTTCTGGGAAGACAAGCTGAAGAAGCATGGAAGAAACGTCCCCACCGCTAGGAAATTTGACCGCTTCCGGAGGTCATGGGAACGAGAGGTCCTCGCTCCTTGGGTCGAACGCTACGGCAAGAGAACAGGAACTCCCTATACTTCGTCAGGCATCGAGCTCAAGATAGTGTACACACCATCCGACCTGCGCGGACTGGACCCCATCAAGGACATCGGGCTACCCGGGTCCTACCCGTACACTAGGGGGATCTATCCCAACATGTATAGGGGGCGCCTCTGGACCATAAGGATGTTCTCTGGCTTCGGCACGCCTAAGGACACCAACCGTAGACTGAAGTATCTCCTTTCCAGCGGGGAGACCGGGTTGAGCATCGCCTTCGACATGCCTACCCTCTACGGATACGACGCAGATGACAGGAGGGCCAGGGGCGAAGTGGGTAAGTGTGGAGTGAACGTGAGCTCCATCGAGGATATGAAAAGGATCTTCTCCGGCATACCTCTAGCCGAAGTCAGCACATCGATGACCATTAACGCGCCCGCTGCGGTGATCCTAGCGATGTACGTAGCCAACGCGGAAGAGGAAGGAATTCCAACTCGGGCACTCAAGGGGACGACCCAGACAGATATCTTGAAGGAGTACATAGCCCAGAAGGAGTGGGCCTTCCCTCCAGAGGCCCATATGCGCCTTATCAGAGATATGATGGTGTATTCCATAAGGCATCTGCCCAAGTGGAACTACATCAGCATAAGCGGCTACCATATTAGGGAAGCGGGCGCCAGCGCTGTGCAGGAGCTAGCCTTTACTCTGGCCGACGGCTTCGCCTACGTCGACCTGGGAATCTCCGCCGGACTCCCTGTGGATTCCTTCGCGCCTAGGCTCTCCTTCTTCTTTAATTGCACCATGAACTTCTTCGAAGAGGTGGCCAAGTTCAGGGCGGCTAGGAGGATTTGGGCCACGGTCATGAAAGAGAGGTATGGAGCCAAGGACCCGAGGTCCCTCTTGCTAAGGTTCCATACACAAACTTCTGGAGCATCCCTGACATGGCAGCAACCGCTGAATAACGTAGTTAGGACTACCATCGAAGCGTTGGCTGCAGTCATGGGTGGGACCCAGTCCCTTCACACGAACGCCTACGATGAAGCATGGGCACTCCCGACCGAAGGCGCGGCCACAATTGCCCTCAGGACGCAACAGATCATCGCACACGAGACGGGGATAGCCGATGTGGTGGACCCCATGGGGGGTTCCTACTACTTGGAATGGCTGACAAGAAGGTTGGAGGAGGGCGCATACTCATACTTCGACAAGATAGAGAAGCTGGGCGGAGTCTTGTCCGCCATCAAGTCCGGCTACATTCAGAGGGAGATAGCGGAGACGGCGTACCGGACTCAGATGAAGATGGAGGAAGGCGAATACGTGGTCGTCGGCGTGAATAGGTACAAGGTGGAAGAGGCCGCACCCATAGAGACGCTTAAGATAAACGAGAGGGCGCAACGCGTCCAGGTGGAAGCCCTCAAGAGGTTACGGCGTAACAGGGATGAGAAGAAATGGACGGCTGCTCTTGAACGTCTTCGCCAAGCTCTCACCGACGAAGACGAGAACGTCATGGGGCCTCTGATAGAAGCTGTAAAGGCCAGGGCCACGCTGGGCGAGATCATGCAGTTGGGGAGGGAGGTATACGGAACTTGGAAGGAGCCGGCCATCCTGTGAAAGCGAGAGCGGGGACCACCTTATCGGGAAGGAGGGTCAAGGTCCTCATCGCGAAGCCGGCGCTCGACGGCCATGATAGGGGGGCGCTCGTCCTTTGCCGAGCTTTACGTGATGCGGGAATGGAGGTCATCTACGCTGGTTTGTTGACGACCCCGGAGCAGGTGGCTCAGATGGCTGTGGACGAAGACGTGGACGTGGTAGCTTTGAGCCTTCTCAACGGCGCCCACATGACCGCCTTTCCAGCTGTGATGCGCGCGCTCAAGCGGAAAGGAGGGACGGACATACTGGTCGTAGGCGGAGGGATAATACCCGAGGATGATAAGAAGAAGTTGGAGAGGATGGGGATTACGGGAAACTATGGACCTGGAACGCCACTGAAGACCATAATAGAGCATATCCTTTCCCGTGTAAAGAAGGAAAAGTGGAAGGACGAAGTCTGAGCTCGGCCCACCTCACGGCTATGGACCTCGTTCGACGTGAAGGGGGGCCACTGCCGAAACGGAAATTCCTTTCTCGGCGACCGTTACAGTCAGCGCGTAGAAATCTCCACCAAGGTCGTCCTCAAGCTTCAACTCCAAGTATATGGTTCCAGATGAAGCGCTGGAGTTCAAAGAGTTAAGAGTGAACATGGGGTAGATCGTCAACCACTTCGGCGTACCGTCAGATGTCTCAGAGCTCGCCACACCGTACGAGAGCGGGCCGGAGTACGTTCCACGGGATGTAAACTCAAACGAAAATTGCAGTTTCTCTCCCGTCCTCAGGGATATGTTTCCCATTCCGCTCAGAGAAATATCGGGCCTCAGGGAAGAATTGACCACACCTATCCTTCCAATCGACCATTCCGTGAACCATAGGTTTCCCGCAGGGTCGACAGCGATGCTGAGCACGTTGGCTACGCCCCCATACGTAGGGACGTAGCTAGGAACTGAGTATTCTGTCATGGTCATGTTCAGAGCGTCGAACCTACCGATACGATTGGCGTAATGTTCGTTGAACCAGAGCTGGCCATCCGGACCTTTGACCAGCCAATAGGGTAACGTGGAGGTAGTGCCCGCCTTTTGAGAAGTTGCAACCCTCATGAAATCTCCGGTCACAGGGTCGTAACGGATAAGAAGGCTAGAGCCGTGGTCCGTGACCCAAACCTTCCCTGTTCCGTCCACCGCGATGCCGGTGGGATTCGAGATGACCAATGGCGTCCTGTAGGAGGAAAAGGTCAGGTTCACTGGGTCGAAGCTTGAAATGACTCCCTGCAAGTCCTGTGAGAAGCTTACCATGGCGATCCAGAGGACTCCGTGCGCATCGAACGCCAGACCGCTCGGTCCCATTCCCTCCCAAGGGATGTCGTATTCCGACATGTTCCCTGACATCGGATCTATGCGTCCGATCCTTCGCCCATATAGCTCTGAAAACCATACGTCACCGTCTGGCCCTGTCAACATCTGAAACGGGAAGGAATTTGGCCTGAGCGGATGGACCTCGAATTTGCCCGAGGACGGTCTGAACCTGAGGATCGAGCTTGAATTCGCTTCCGTTAGCCACACGTCTCCGTCGTCGGATACGGCCATGCCCCATGAAATAGGATGGCTAATCGGCAAGTCACGTTCGACAAATTCGTCGGCGGCCGGGTCGTACATCGCTAGTTTGCTGACGTTCTCCTCCACAAACCAAATGCGACCCTGTTCGTCAGAGGCCAGCCCGTTGGGAGCTGAGCAGTTCGAGGGGGTCTGGTGCTCCGTTATGTAGGTGGAGATACTCGTCAGGTAGGTTGGTCCGCATGGGGCACCCATCACCCCAGGCGTCATCGTATCACGGTAGCTCAGCCCGACGGCCGCGGCCACGAGGATCAAGCCCAGAAAAACGGAAAGTAGGGCAGTTAGTCTCATGTATTAACCCTCTACCACTAGCTTTGCAACCATGAATTGATGGACGGTACAAAAGATGTTGCAGTAGATGGTGAAGTTACCTTCCTTATCCGCGACGAAGGACACCGACGCCTCTTGCCCTGGCCTGAGCGTCAGACCACGGTCCGAGTAGACGGCTATGGCGAACCCGTGAGCCTCCACCGTGTCCCGGTTGACGACCCGCATGGTCACTTTGTCGCCCTTGTGGACCACCATTATGGGCCATGGGATGCCCTCGTGTAAGCTGTCATTGAATCCGTCTGAGGCTGCTACTATCGTAAATTCCTTCGTGGCCCCTTGCGACGGAGTTGCCGGTGGAGGCACGTACGCAGACAAAGCTACCGCACCCGCTACGAGCAGGGTGACCGCCAGCAGGACCGAAACGCCGACCATCTCGATCTTCATGCTCCTTACCTTCATCACGAGTGAAGCAGGGCGGAAGCATAGACGGAGAGGGTCCCCAATAACGCCATCACGACCGCCGCCTTGCTGCTCGCCCCCGATAGGGCCTGAGGGATAGTTCGCCAGATGATGAAAAGGACGCCCCCGGCGCCCAGCGAAAAGAAGTATGACGAGTCTAGGAGAGAGTTGTAACCCAGTGGGGCTCCAAATATGGCGAAGGCGCCCACAAGTGAAGCCAATAACGTGGCATCCCGCATAAAGGACTTGCTCTGAAGGAATGTCCCCAATACGAGCCCTTCTAAGGCCTTGTGCAGGATGAACGCGATGGCGCCCGACTCAGAGAGTAGTTCCCCGGTTCGACCGGCCAACGCCGACGCCACAACCATTCCTTCACCTAAACTATGAAGGCCTATGGCCGTCGCCGCTAGCGACGCTGTCACCAACGTGGGCGTGGACGAACGGCCGAACCCTTCGTCGCCCATCGCCAAGGTCGCAAATCCCAAGACGAAGAGCAGAATTAGGGCCAACTGTCCTAAGCCCCCACCGAACCCCATGTTGACGTCAAGGAAGGCCGAGTCCGCCATCAGGTCGACGAAAAGCCAAGATGAGATGCCAGCGGCCAAGGCTGAAAAGAGGTATCTCTTGCCCGAAAGGCTTCCCGCCAACCCACCTATGGTCGTGCCCAGGAGCACGGGGAAGAAAGTGACGGCAGCCACTATCCCCACAGATGAGAGGTAATCCATCTCCATCTCAACGAAGTAAGAATTTGTTCACATTATAATCGTTGTCATCTTTCCTGCCCTTTCAACTTCGCAACTTGAGCGGATCGCTGGATGTGGAGACTGACACCACCAGTGGTTGTCTGTTTCCTCGAAACCACTTCGTCTCCTCATCCAGTAGGCCGTACCATTCCGAACCCAGGTCTTGATGATGAGCCCGCACGCTGTAGTTGCTCAGCAGCATCTAACCAGAAGGGCAAGCAAGTTGCCTGCTTGGCGCCCACAGAAAAGGTGAAATAAGGCCGGAATGGCTGTCCATTTGCGACGCCGCGGTAGCTCAGCCTGGGAGAGCAATCGGCTGAAGTTCGTCCTGGATCAGCCACCGATGTGTCGCAGGTTCAAACCCTGCCCGCGGCACTTCTATCTTACACCGCCTGTCAACGGCCGTTCCGTCTTTGTCAGGTTCCATTCGCAGATGCGATGCCCTCCCGTGGAACGAGATGCTGTGAAACGGCTTGACTTCTTCCCCGCATCGCTTATCTCAGACGATGTATACAAGATAACCATGCATGGCAGGAGGGTATACGTCGTCATCGTCTTAACCTTGGCCTACCTACTGGGGTTGGCGACGGGCTTCTATGTCTTCGCGCCTTACGGCCCGACTACGGCTCCAGGAGTCCCCATCACCGGCAGTGGGTCGTTCCGCATCGCTGATGGCATAGGATTCGAATGGGCGGGTATTTGGAGGGCAGATTTCGGAGGGAAGGTGGCACTAATAAGCAATGAGACGGGTCCGTCCGTCACATTCCAGGCCGTATTGTCTTTCGAGGGCGTGTTGATACTGAACTTCACTCGGGGCCTCGGGACGGGGCCGTTCTCCCAAGTCTACCAAATGCGGGTGACAGATGGCAAACTGTACCTTAACAACTACGGCGGCTCCCTCAATTACGCTCACGCCATCATGCGAGTCGTCAATGACGGCAACGATGCCTGGGTGGCGCTCAACGGGGAGTGGGCTCCTGCGGCCTCCGAAGGGCACATCACCTTCTCCGTCAGCGGGGAGGTGCCGCTCACCCTGTTCGGCGGCGTGCCTCACCAGGGGTTCGTCATCGACTTGAACGACTTCAACTGCACCTTCTAGGCTTCAGAGATGACTTCATAGGGAAAGGATGATGTCCACAGCTTCGTAAAGGCTATGGGCGATGTGGTCAGGGCCGTATGGCCTTACCCTTTCTTCGGTGTGGTAGCTTCCTTTCCAGATCAGGGATATGGCCTTCACACCAGCCCTCTTGGCTGCCAGCACGTCTTCGGCCATATCCCCGACGTACACCGAAGCTTCAGGTGCCACGTCCAACCTCTCCAGTGCAGACAAGATGGGCTTGGGCGAAGGCTTTAGCTCCTCCGAATCCTCCTCGCCAACAGCTACGTCTATGAGGTCGGACATTCTGAAACGCCGTATCTGTTCCTTCAGCGGTCCCCGTTTGGTCTGCGTGACCACGCCCACCTTCAACCCTCGTTCCTTCAGGCGCACAAGGGCTGGCTTCGACTGATGGAAGACCTTCACCATGGAAGAGAGAGGTTGGTAAATCCTCCAAAAGCGCGTATCTACCTCCTTCATAATTTCATCTCCTTTCACTCCAAACGAGGCGTAGAACTCCTGCCATGGAAGAAAGAACTTCTGTTTGAAGGTCTCGAGCTTCTGATGTGGCAACCCGAAGGACATCAGCGTCAGGTCGTTCGTCCTCCACACCACGTAAATGTCGTCCACTAGCGTCCCGCTCCAATCGAACAACACCGCACGCAAATTGGATGCCATTGTAATGGACCATCTCTCGAATGCGGATATGTAGAAGGGCTCCTTCTAAACCTTTTTTTGCGGGCCACACCCATCATGTGGGTGAGCGTCCTCTTGATGAAGGTAGGAGGTCTTGTCCGAGGAGCCGCCGTCACCGTGGAGCCGGAGGCCAGCCTTATGGATGCAGCCAAGCTGATGAGCTCCAATAGGGTGGGCCTGCTCGTCGTGGTCGACCCTTTCGACAAGGGCAAGATAGTGGGTGTAATCTCCGAAAGAGACATAGTGAACGCCGTCGCCCGTGGAGGTAGCATTTATTCGCCCATCGAGAATCTGATGACTAAACAGGTCATCACAATCTCCAAGGAGGCCCGTCTCGATGAGGCCGCCATGACTATGTCGAAGTTCGGAATACGCCACCTTGTGGTAGTGAACGAGGACTCCAGCCTGTTTGGCGTCGTCTCTGTCAGAGATATAGTGGCCGAAGAGAGGATCATCAAGGCCCTCAGCACCTCGGTCTTCTGAAGCCTCGGGTTCGGTCATGGATGGCTTCCCTAGCCTTTTAGTTACAGGCAGTTTGAGCTTCATATCATCGGAAGCCGCAGTGTCCGACTAAGATGGGGGGTGTTCGCCTTAGGCCATGGAATACAAATGGGTGGTCCTGACCGTAACCACGATTGGCATATTCATGTCCAGCCTTGACGCAAGCATCATAGTTGTGGGACTCAAGGTCGTAATCGAAGACCTAAATACGTCTCTGACGGCGGGAGTCTGGGTCATCACCAGCTATAGGTTGGCCACCACCGTCCTTCTGCTCACCATCGGCCGCTTCGCCGATATGATCGGTAGGGTGAAGCTGTACAACATCGGGTTCGTAGTATTCACCCTGGGCTCTGCCCTGTGTGCGGTCGCACCGGATGCCGTTACCCTGATCATGTTTAGGCTCATCCAAGGCGTTGGCTCTGCTCTCCTTTTCGTCAATAGCATGGCCATCGTGACCGACGCGTTTCCACCGAACGAGCTGGGGACGGGGATAGGCATCAACCAAGTGGCGATAAACGCTGGAAACATAGCCGGCTATTCGTTGAGTGGAATAATGATATCTTTGTTCGGCTGGCGGTCGTTATTCCTGATCAACTTGCCCATAGGAGCGTTCGCTACCTATTGGGCCCACCGACGCCTAAGGGAACTACCTAGGAAGAGGCTAGACGAGAAGTTCGACCTCCCCGGCGCCGCCACGTTCTCCGTCGCGCTGACCATCCTACTGCTGACGATGTCTGTGGGCGACATGAGGCAGGTGATCACCCAGATGTCTCTTCTTACGGGAGCTCTGCTCTTCTCCATTTTCATCTACATCGAGCGCCGGACCTCATATCCAATCATCAACCTCCAGCTCTTCAAGGTCGGGGCATTTGGAGTTGGAAACCTCACCAACTTCCTTAACGGGTTGACCTTTGGAGGTCTGGCCTTCACGATCGCTCTGTACTATCAGCTCGTCATGGGATTCAACCCAGAGCAGGCTGGCTTAGCTCTTATACCGCTGGACTTGACGTTGCTTTTCATCGGGCCGCTGAGCGGGAGGCTTTCCGACAGATTTGGGGCCCGGTGGCTGAGCTCTGTAGGCTTGGCCATTACTGGTGTAGCCTGCCTGATGTTCGCTTACATCGGCACCGCTTCCCCGGAGCTGGCCGTAATTGGAGCCCTGGCCGTGGCTGGGTTCGGCATAGGCTTCTTCAGGTCTCCCAATGCTAGCTCCGTGATGGGTTCCGTCCCGCCTACGCACAGAGGGGTCGCCGCGGGGGTCAGGAGCACCATCATCAATACCAGCCTCGTCATCAGCGTCCCCCTTGTCAGCCTCCTGATGACCGCTACGATGTCATATGATGACTTCTCGACCCTCATAGAGACATCGAACCCTTCCCCGGCGCAAATGATGACGTTCATCGCGGCGATGAAGTTCACGTTTCTCGTATTCGCGGCAATCAATTTCATCGCTGCTATCATTTCGCCCTTGAGGGGGGACGCCAGACGTCCCGTGCCGGCCCTGCCCGAATAGGCCGATGCCATCCCGAAGTTGCCCGACGTCTCCAAGTCCATCGCCTCTCAGCTTAAATAGTCCAACCATGGTACCAGCCCTCTAGAGCGTTGTTCACACCGAGGAAGGCATTCTTGACGAATGGCGTCGGTCGTCACAAAGAGCGGCTGGCTAGCTTCGAACTGGCGCTCAGAGATGCTGGGATAGCCCATTGCAACCTCGTGCCAGTGTCTAGCATCTTCCCTCCCAGGGCGAAGCTTATCAGCAGGAAGGAAGGGCTTCGCCTCATCAAACCTGGACAGATAGTCTTCGTCGTGCTAAGTAGGAACGAGACGGATGAGCCGAACAGGTTGATATCCGCGGCCGTGGGGCTGGCGATACCCACAGATAAGAACATGTATGGCTATCTTTCCGAGGTCCACGCCTACGGCAAGACGGATTCCAAGGCCGCCGACTACTCCGAAGACTTGGCCGTCTACATGTTGGCTTCCACCATGGGCCTGCCCTTCGACATGGACAGGAGTTGGGATGAACAGAAGCAGGAGTGGAAGATCTCGGGCAAGATATTCAAGACAACACATGTAGTCCAGTCGGCCGAAGGGGACAAGAACGGCCTGTGGACATCGGTCGTAGCGGCTTGCGTCCTTCTCCCTTGATGACGTCACTTCGTCCTCATGGCCACATAAACCATCAGCATCAGCACTACGCCGGCCAGCATGCCTGCGACGATGTCGTCCGGACGTAAGACGTATACGACGGACAACCCTAAGACGATAGTGATGCCTGCTACGATTAGGGCGTCAGGCGCCATGGCGGGGAAGAGCTCCGGCCTAATGCGAAAGAGCCTCCTATTCATGAACCACCTTTCTGCCATCAAGACCCCTTTCATGACTTCCAAGTGGTCTTGCACCGTCGCCTTGCTCTCTCTTATGCTTGAAGCTAGGGAGGAGATGCTGCTCCAGCTGTTGCCATTCTTCAGGTAATGGAGCACTATCTTGCGCCTCACCGGGTTCCTGAGCATAAGGGCCAAGTTTTCGTCCTTTTCCAACCGCCGAAGGGCCCATCGGCTAGTGATCTGTGAAGGAAGGACCCCTAACAGGAGCTTCCCGACGAACTTCCGAGCCAAGTTGTCTGCCGCTCCAACACTCAGCCTACGATATCTCTATGGCCATCCTAATAACCAACGCCGATACGAAAGTCCAAAAGAGCTGCGAGCCAGTCAAAGGCACGACGGCCAGGTTGAATAACCACAACAACAGCCAGAAGCCGAAGGCTAACCCGCCCACTCTTCCGAGCAGGCCCTTCAAGACCCTGCTCGGGCTACTGGAATCAAAGGATGAAACCAAGATAAGAGCGATGGATATGTAGAGGACGACCTTGGCGATATCGTCCACGAATCCGAGGGGGATCGCGATGATGTAAGCCAGCAACAGCACGATTCCAGCCTTGCCGAGGTTCCTCAATGTCCCATGCAGGCTCATCCTTGATTGTCTCCCCCTTCCTCCACACGCCTCCGCGCCATCCATCTAGGACCTACCACGACGAAGCTAGGAGAAGGAGAGAGGTTCTTTATCACGACGACGGGCTTCTCTCCTTCTCTATACACGCCGTTAAACTCCAAGGTGCCCATCTCGGACGTCACTTTGGTCCTCACAATCTTCCCGCCGATCTTCACCACCTTCCCTTCCGGCCCTTCGTACACGTAAACCCCCGGTACGCGTACGAGCCTCTTCCCGCCCACCTCCCTCACATCTATGAGACCATTCACGGCCACCCTTTCCCCCTCCACAGCTTCCGGTCTGTATCTGTCCAGCACATCTTTCACAAAACTCTCCGCCTGTTCCTGCAGCTGAGCATATTCCATCCTCAGCCTCCCGTCCAAGTCCTCCAAGCCCTTGAAATCAAGTGCCTGCGCGTCCTGGTCCATGGCGATCCTGGCCTGACCCATCCTCGTTACTAACCTGCAGGTGCTGACTGCGATGCAGATACCGTCTACCCTTTCACCCTCGTCGTAGACCTCTAGCTTCCCTGCGCCGGCCATGGCTATTCCGTTTCCGTCCTCATGCTGAATTATGATGGACCCGGGACCCCATTCCAGTTTGAACCCTGGACCTTCGGCGGAACCTCCGGCGGGATCCAGGGCAGGGCTCCCTAAGCTCACCGGCGGAAGAGGCTTCCTGCCGTCGGCGCAACCGCCGAACCTATCCGTGGCATCATATCTGCGCCTTCTGCCGACATCGAAGCGGGCCATGTAATTGGGCCATATCCGTTCTATCCTTCTCACTCCTAGGGAACCTAGGGGGACTGAAAGGGCTAGCAGAAGGGCCCCCAGCCAGAAGACCACACCCCTCATAGCTACACTGAGCAGGGTTATGCCCACGACGGAGACGAACATCAGGGTCAATCCTGCGAAACCGGATACAATGGACAAAACCAAGAGCCTGGGGAACCCGTACATCCTTCCGTAGTAGGACCCATAACCCACGAACGTAGTTGCCAACATGATGGCGAAGGTGATGTCCAGGTAGACCAGACCTTCGACCTGAACGCCGAACGCTACTGCCAACCTTGCCAGCGCTTCCACCACGAGCAGAGCCACGGTAGCCTTGGCGATCCCGTCCAAGATCGTCTTCCGATCCAAGTTCTCCGTCGTCCATGTCCTTTCCCCAAGAAGTATATAACGGCGAGCCACCGTCGGGCATCGAACGGTGCAGTAGGTCATCGTAGGATGCCGTTGGAAGCGCCTTCAAAATAAATAGGTCTATATAGGTGTTCATCGTATCTGAGTAAGTATACCAGACAGGTCATACACTCTCAAAGAGCCCTGCCTACTTCTCGGCCTTCACCGAGGACTATACAGAAATGGGATAAGCAAGGGAAGATTAGAGCCGTAAGGACCATAGGGGGCGTAGGAGGATACCTGGATCGGAGATACGAAGGCTGCAGGGTGAGAGGGGGATAAGAAGCGTGATAGGCTATGCCAGAGTTTCGTCAGCAATCCAAAGAGATGATCTTGAGAGGCAGGTAGAGCATTTGAGGCAGAGGGGAGTTCAAAAAGGTGATTACGGACATAGGCTCCGGCTTGAACGAAAAGAGAAGAGGCTTCTAGAGGCTTCAGGATAAAGTATTACACGACGAGGTAAACAAGGTGGTAATGTTATACGAAGACAGGCTCACAAGATTCGGATTCGATACGCTAAGGGAGGTGTTCGAAGTCCACGGAACAAGCATCGAGGTGTTGAATCAAGTAGAAATGAAATCTCCCCAGCAAGAATTGGTCGACGATCTTATCACCATAATCTCCCATTTCTCAGGCAGAACGTACGGGTTAAGAAGCCATAAGCATAAGGAGGTTGTGAAGCGTGCTAAGGACCCATTCGCTGAAGCATGATAAGAGAGAAGAGGTTGAGTCGCTGCTCAAAGCATGTAACAGGATAGTTAACTCTATGATGAGGATATCTGGACGAACATAAGATGGAAGAAGGTCAAGATAAACGCGAAGAATCAGTTCAGGCTCCTACCGATCTACAGTAAGGACAGCCAGTCCAAGAGATGCCTAAGGGATAAGTATCTGAAGAGCTGGGTTTACTCAGCGCATTGGGTCGACTCGGCATTGAAGACCGCCTTTTCAATGATGGACTCCTGGAGGAAGAACTACGTCAAGGTATACAGGAAGGGGGCATGCCCAAAGGCGAGGCGACCCTTCATCAGGGTTAAGCAGACCACATGCAAGTTAGAAGGGGATGAGCTGAGGGTTAGCATAACGCCCAGAAGCTTTGTTCATTTCGACCTATCAAAGCGCTACTTCCGTATACCCAAAGAAGTTTCATCGTCTGTAATCGCGGAGAGCCAATCGTCACCCCAGCCGGGATATACCTGTCAACACACTTACCTGATGAGAGAACTGAACCAATAACGGAAAAGATAGCCCGGGACTCGAACATGCCATCCTTTGACGGTTACTCCCCGAAACAGGCTGGATAAAGCTAGATACTAGGGCGGTCGCCACCGCTCATATCTCTTCTTTTGAGAAGAGGAGGTCAGTTCAAAGGAAAGCATCCAAATCAAAGAAAGCTGAGATGGTGTTAAACAAGTATTCGAGAAGGGAGGAACACGGCGAGGAAGCACCAAATCGAGATCGCTAGGGCCATGAAGTCATCAGCCGAAATGAACGGGTTCGAAAGGCTGTGGAAGGAGGGGATGTATTCGAAATCAGGAACGAGAAGGGTCGATGGCAGCGTAGAGATGCCTTCACAGCGCACATCCGACGCGTGCTCCAGATGTGGAGGCCGTGGACTGACGGTATACAGACAGCTCAACGCCGCAATCAGCCTCTACCTGAAGATGGAGGGAGTTCCCCATCGAATGAATTGGTGGGATGAGTGTATCCTGCCAACGTTGATGTGTGGGTACTTCCTGACAGGGGAGGAGCTGAAGGCCCCCGATGAACTCGTGAGGGAGCTATATGATGCTGCGAAGCCCGAGCTCTACTGTGCGTACGATAGGTATGCCGACGCATACCTATCTGTGCCTATGTAGGGTGAAACCCCCATGCCACAATGGAAGACGACCATCTCGAATCTCTGCACGATTTATAACCATATACATGGTATCCATCTGGAGATGCCGTCGTCTCTTCTCCTCCCGTCATTCAAGCTCTTCGGCACCTCTGGGGTGCGAGGCTACATAAACAGGAACGTTACCCCAGATTTCGTCGCAAAGATGGGGTTGGCATTCGCCATATCCATGGGAGGTAAGGGAAAGGTGGCCGTTGCGAGGGACGTCAGACCGCATTCCTTGGCCGTGCAAAAGGCGGTCGAGTCCGGGCTGATGGCAGGAGGGGTCGATGTCGTCGACTGTGGGGTAGCCCCCACCCCCTCCGTGCTTTACTTTCTGCTAAGGGAGGGGCTGGATGGAGCCGTCGTCGTCACGGGGAGTCATACCATAGCCCCCATAGTCGGCCTTCTCTTCTTTCAGAGGGATGGGGGGGAGATCAGCCCAAAGGACCAACTTCACGTTGAAAAGATCTACTTCAAAGGCAAGTTGGTACCTGTGCCTTGGAACAGGCTGGGCAGGTATGAGATGGGAAGTCCCCTTCCTCATTACGAAGAAGCGGTGATAGGACTGGTTAACTTGAAGAAGGTAAGCGGCTATAGGATAGTGGTGGACCCGGGCAACGGTGCCTCCTCCGCCTGCCTTGCGAAGGTGCTCTCCTCAGCGGGCTGCCACGTCTGGGCCATCAACGACGTACCCGATGGCAGGTTTCCCAATCGTCCCCCTTATCCGAGGAGGGAGGTCCTTGCATCCCTAATCAAAGAAGTGAGAGAAAGGAAGGCAGACCTTGGGGTGGCCACTGACGGAGACGGGGACAGGGCCGTTTTCGTTACCGAGAAGGGGAAGGTGGTCTGGGGTGACGTTACAGGGGCCCTGTTTGCTCGGGAAGAACTGAGGGAGAGACCTGGCGGGACTGTAGTTACGTCCATAAACTCTTCCGACTTGATACACGACGTCTGCAGGGGGAAGGGCAAGATCGTGGTCACAAGGGTAGGTCCGCCCGCGATAATCGACGCCCTGAGGAACGACGTGAACGCCGTCTTCGGGTTCGAGGAGACGGGCAAGTTCATATGGCCTGGCTCGCTGCTCTATGGGGACTGCGCCCTGTCCACCTTGAAGATGTTGTCGTTGATGAACGGTTTGGGTATGAGCCTTCACGAGGCCAAGGAGGACCTTCCTCGCTATCACATGATCAAGAGGGCCTATCGTTGTTCGGAAAGCTTGAAGGGCCCACTCCTTCAGAAGGTATACGAATCGCTGAAGAAGGAGGGAGTTTCGCTGAGCACAACCGACGGTGTGAAGGCCAGATATCCGGATGGGTCGTGGCTGTTGCTGAGACCAAGCGGTACGGAACCCTTCTTCAGGTGTTATGCAGAGGCAAGGAGCGCCCATCGCGCCTTGGAGCTAGCCAGACATGGCCTGCGGCTAATACGTGAGGCGTCATCCTAAAGAACTGGTATGGAGCCGTTCGTTGGGGCAGGAAAGGAATGGCCAGGACGTTCGACGTGGCGGTGGTGGGGGCTAGCATATCTGGATGTTGCGCCGCCAGGCAGGTAGCTAAGGCTGGCCATGAGGTCGTAGTCTTTGAAGACGACCTAGAGGTGGGGACCCCGGAGAAGTGCGGTGGGCTGGTTTCTCTATATAGCTTAACACAGCTGGGCCTGCCCCCCTCCGGCCGGTTGATCTCGGAGGTCATCAAGGCAGCGACCATAACCAGCCCAGGAGGAAGACAGCTCAAGGTCGATGCAACTAAGGCGGGTGTAGTGACGTTGAGGAGGAGGGAGCTGGACAAGGCGGCCGCAAAGGAGGCCGTCCTCGCAGGTGCCCATCTTCACGTGGGGGAAAGGGTCATCTCGTTCACCGATGAAGGGGGCTCCGTGCTAGTCAGGACCTCTTCCGGAGAATATGACGTCGACTACCTTATCGACGCTCGAGGCGCTTCCGTGTACAAGGTTCACCGACCGGATGGTCTGTTGCAAGCGGTTCAATATGAGTGTGTCCTCCCCGACCTTAGGAAGGCGACGGTGGAGGTCCTTCTCGACAAGGAGTTGACTAGAGAGTATTTCCTCTGGGTGATACCTCTGGACAGCTATACCGCACGTGTAGGGATAGCTGGAAGGAGCGTCTCCCTTCGTGAATCCCTAGAGGCGTACGTACGGGGAAGGGGAGGGCGCGTCTTGAAGAAGACCTTCGCTAGCATCGTCGTCGGCGGACCTTTGGATAGGTTCGTCTACGGTAGGAGGATAGTGGTGGGGGACGCAGCCGGGCAATGCAAGCCTATGACCGCGGGTGGGATATTCACCGGAGGGTTGGGTGGTAAGATGGGTGGATACGCAGTGGCCCAAGCCCTTTCCAAGGATGACCCCTCCATCCTCCTCAAGTACGAAGAAGCATGGAAGAACAAGTTCGAGAGGGATTTCAAGGTGCAATCCTCGCTCAGAAAGCTCTTCGTCGAGTTGGAGAACGAAGAGATAGATGCGCTCTTCGACGTGCTGCTGAAGAGCGGAGCTGCAGAGGCCCTGAGCGATGGAAGCTTCGACTACCACGCCATAAATCTGGTCAAGTTGGTCGGGGTGAAAGGCGTGGCGGAATCAATTCTGCGGTTGGGAAAGAGCTACGGAAGAATACGTTCGCTCCTAGCCATTGTAGAAGGAAAATAAAAAACTAGTCCTCGATCCTGTCTTACTTCTTGCCGAGTATCTTGAAGACCTTGGTACCGCACTTGGCGCAGGTGCCTGACAGTGCTTTCCTTCCGTTCTTCAGCTTGACTTCCTTAGGATTCTTGATTTCCCTCTTGGCCCTGCACTTGACGCAGTACGCAGTTTCAGCCAACTAGCCGTTTCACCGCTGTGCGTACTGTACGAAGCGTGCGTATTTAACTGTATGGTCCTTCATGCGCGGACCACGGTTCTCTCGGGCCACGCCCGTACGGGGGCCTTCTTTCAGGGCACCTATGGGTGGTCACGTCATGCTCGACCCGTGGTATGCGCGCCATTTGGGCCCTCGAGGCAACCGAAACCCATGTAAGCTACTTTTCAGGCGCCCCGCGCCCAGCAATCGTTATATAGACCACACCTGAAAGGGGCTTGAGCAAGTTGTCCCCAACGGTCAAGCCTCCGTCATGCACTTCATGTAACAGGTCCATCAATCCGAAGGAGAAGGCCGTCAAGTTCTACTGTCCCGAGTGCGGAAAGGTGTTGATCTGGCGCTGCGAACGCTGCAGGCTTCTAGCTCGTCCTTATAAGTGCGTCAACTGTGGCTTTGAGGGGCCGTAGGCTGGTGTCTTCATTTGGGAGATATATTGGTTCGCGTAAGGATCCTCCCCGAAGACGTTGAGACCGAGCCTGAGGATATCCTCGCTTCCATCCGGTCAGCGACTAGCTCCGTCGCAACCCTCCTCCGTTACAAGGTCGAGCCCATAGCCTTCGGGTTGAACGCCTTGATGGTTGATTTCGGCGTGGAGGATAAGGAGGGCGGAACAGACCCCCTAGAGGCGGCCCTCATGGCATGCAAGGGGGTCAGCCAGGTGGATGTCGTGGGGGTCAGCAGAGCCTCCACCAAGCTGAAGTAGGGGACGTCAGTCCCACCTCACAAGCAGTAGCAGAGCTTATTTCCGACCATGATATAGAGCGGATGTAGGCATGGTGGTCAAGAAGGTTCGCCTTAAGGTACTGGAAGCCCTGCCCAGGGATATCGGAAAGGCCAGAGCACGCCTCCCCGTTTCGGCCATGATGAAGATAGGCGTCAAGCCGGGAGACTTCTTAGAGCTGCGGGGCAAGTTCGTGTCGGCCGCCACCGCATGGCCCAGCGACTCCGATTCGACCGACCAGAACGGCATCAGAGTCGATGGCGCAACGAGGAGGAACTTGGGCGTAGTCCTAAACGAGTACATAGAGGTCAGCAAGGCCAACGTCCGGCCTGCAAACACTATAGTCCTTACTCCGCTCAGCAAGTCCGTGCACTTGGACGAGGACTTCGAGACATTCGTAAAGAATCGGATAAGGGAGATGCCCGTCGTAGAGGGCAGCACCATCTCCATCGTAGTGCTAGGGAACCCCGTCAGCTTCAAGGTGGCCAAGGTGTCTCCGAAGGGCATCGTCGTGTGCGAGGGAGGCACGAAGCTTAAGGTGGAACCGGGGCTGGCGGAGGGTTTGATGGCCGAGCAGAAGGTTACCTACGAAGACATCGGCGGCCTTCGAGATCAGCTGCGCCGCCTAAGGGAGATAGTAGAACTTCCCCTCCGCTTCCCAGAGCTCTTTGCTCGCCTCGGCATCGAGCCGCCCAGGGGGGTCCTCCTCTACGGCCCACCAGGCTGCGGCAAGACGATGATAGCGAAGGCCTTAGCGAACGAATCGCAGGCTAAATTCCATGCCATAAACGGTCCCGAAATAATGAGCAAGTACTATGGGGAAACTGAAGCCAAGCTGAGGGAGATCTTTAAGGAGGCCAAGGAAGGCGCCCCTAGCATCATCTTCATCGACGAGATCGACGCCATAGCCCCCAAGAGGGAAGAGGTCTTCGGAGAGGTAGAGAAGAGGATGGTTGCCCAGCTCCTTTCGCTCATGGACGGCCTCAGCGAAAGGGGGAACGTCATAGTTATAGGCGCCACGAACAGAATAGAGGATGTGGACCTGGCCCTTCGTCGCCCAGGCCGTTTCGATAGAGAGGTGGAGATAGGCGTTCCCAACACCGAAGGGCGCTTGGAAATACTTCAGATCCACACTAGAGGGATGCCCATATCGCCTGACGTCGACCTGAAGCAGCTGGCGGCCATAACTCATGGCTACACGGGCGCGGACCTGAAGGCCCTCTGCAGGGAGGCGGCCCTGGGGGCCCTTAGGGCTGTGATACCCCAATCAGACGTAACATTATCGAAAGTTCCGGCGTCCACCCTCGAAAGACTCTCCGTCTCGATGAAGGACTTCTTGGAGGCGTATAAGGGCATCGTCCCAACGGCATTAAGAGAGTTCTACGTGGAGATGCCTCAGACGAGCTGGAACGACGTCGGGGGGCTAGCTTCTGTCAAGGAAGCGTTGAAAGAGAACGTCCTGCAGGCCATCAAGAGCCCAGAAGAATTCAAGAAGAAGGGCATCGAGCCGCCCAGGGGGGTCCTCCTCTACGGCCCACCAGGCTGCGGCAAGACGCTCTTGGCCAAGGCCTTAGCGAACGAATCACAGGCGAACCTTATCGTCGTAAGGGGTCCGGAGGTGCTAAGCAAGTGGCTAGGCGAATCGGAAAGGGCCATCAGGGAGATCTTCAGGAAGGGCAAATCCTCCAGCCCATGCATAATCCTGTTCGACGAGATCGATTCCTTAGGGAAGGCAAGGTACGCTTCCGAAGAGGTCTGGAGCGGCGAAACGATACTTAGCCAGCTGCTCACTCAAATGGACTCCCTATATCCGGGCGAAGGCGTCTTCGTCATAGGCTCCACCAACCGTCCGGATATTCTTGACCCGTCTCTTCTCCGCCCGGGTAGGCTGGGGGTCATGCTTTACGTCCCGCCCCCCGATGTCTCGTCTCGTCTGGAGATCCTTCGGATATTGACCAAACGCATGCCTCTAGGCCAGGACGTGGATCTCAGGTCTTTGGCGGAGTCGACACAGAATTTCACAGGGGCGGACCTCGAATCCCTGTGTCGGGAGGCAGGCCTTTCGGCGATCAGACGTCGCTCCGAGGTCGTGGCGGCAGAGGATTTCAGGGAAGCGATCCTTAGAGTCAAGCCGAGCTTTACGAAGGAGATGGAGGAATGGTACATGGAACTCGGCAAGAAGCTACGTAGCCAAGTTATAAGGGCAAAGGGTCAAGCTCAGTACGCATGAATGGCGCCAAGTTTAATAACCTTGACTTACTAGCGCTGAACGTTCTGTTTCATCTTGGTGAAACCTCATGGTTGACAGTGGAGCGGCCCTTCTGAGTGAGAAGATCAGGGAGATGAAGGTCACCACGGACGTGGAGCTCCTGAACGAACTTCGGAAGAGTTCGGACTTCACAATGGCGAAGCTGAACAACATCCTCCTTAGGCTTGAGATCATGGGCCTAGTGAGCGTGAGCTGGATAGACAAGGACAGGCGGCGCATAGAATACAAGGAGCATGGCACCGAACCTAGACGGTCGGAAAGCACTTAAGCCACTCTGCTGTCGATTTGTTCGGTCGGCTCGCCTTGGGCGTGGACCTGGGGCCTCTGGTCAGGAGCAGGTATCCCATCAAGCTTGAAGACCTATTCGGAAAGGTCTTGGCCATCGACGCGCACAACGCCCTCTACCAGTTCCTTACGGTCATCCGGGGTGAAGACGGTCAACCACTCATGGACAGAAGAGGAAGGGTGACAAGCCACCTCAGCGGCCTCTTCTACCGAACCTGTAACTTCCTCGAGAAGGGCATCAAGCCCGTGTATGTGTTCGACGGCAAGCCCCCCCAGTTGAAACGTGAAGAAGTTCTTCGAAGGGTGGCCGCCAAGGAGAAAGCGGAAAGGCTGAAGGAGCTGGCACAGGAGGCTCACGACCTTCAGGCGGTTAGGAAATACGCAGCCATGGCCGTCCGGCTCACGGACACGATGGTGTCCGAGGCCAAGCTTCTCCTCGACGCCATGGGCCTTCCTTACGTGCAGGCCCCGTCCGAAGGAGAGAGCCAAGCAGCCCACTTGGCCGCCACAGGTTTAGCTTGGGCAACCGTTTCCCAAGATTACGATTCCCTCCTGTTTGGCTCCCCCAGGCTTGTGCGCAACCTGACCATCTCTGGAAGGCGCAAGCTGCCGGGCAAAGCGGTCTACATAGAGATCAACCCGGAGTTGCTGAAGCTAGAGGATGTCCTAAGGGACATTTCCCTCACACGACCTCAGCTGGTGGACTTGGGCATCCTATTGGGGACGGATTTCAACCCTGATGGCTTCAAGGGGGTGGGCCAGGCTACGGCGCTCAAGCTGATACACACCTATGGGTCCCTAGACAAGGTTGGATCGCTACGGGAGGAGCTGGATAGGGCCAACTATCAAGCGATAAGGGAGATATTCCTGAAACCCGATGTGGTCGAGGTTCGAAACCTTTCCTGGGGGTCGATCTATTCGGAGAGGGTGAAGTCCCTCCTCTGCGATGAGCATGACTTCTCGCCTGATAGGGTGGATGCGGCCATAGCTAGGGTGGCCCAGGCGTCCAGGGGCCACGGCGAAAGCCTCGACAGGTGGTTTGGCTGAAAGATGGACTTCGAAAGGCAGAGGAAGGCGCTGGCGAGGTCGCTTGAGGCACAGGGCCTACTGAGGTCCGAGTCGGTCAAGAGGGCCTTCCTTCGCGTGCCTCGTGAGCTGTTCGTCTGGCCGGGGACGGAGGACGACGCGTATGCGGACATACCCCTTCCCCTAGGTGACACGGGTCAGACCATTTCCGCCCCCCATATGGTGGTGATAATGTTGGAGGAGATGAGGCTTTCACTAGGAGATACCGTGCTCGAGGTGGGAGCTGGGAGTGGCTATAACGCTGCGCTCATGGCCGAAATCGTCGCCGGGAAGGACTCCCAGAAGAGGGGCCGAGTGGTCACGGTGGAAAGGCTGCCGGAACTTGCCGCCTTCGCGAGAGGCAACATAGCTAGGGCGGGCTACAGCGACGTAGTGGAGGTGGTGTTGGGCGACGGGACCTTGGGTTACCCTCCAAATGCGGAGGATAATTATGACCACATAATGGTAACCGCCGCGGCCCCGCACATCCCCGTCGCCTTGAAGAGACAGCTTAGAGTGGGTGGCACCCTGCTGATACCCCTGGGCCCCCCAGGCTACCAGGACCTCATCAGGCTCACGAAGTTGAGCCCACAAGACTATAGAGAAGAGAACTTGGGAGGTTGCGTCTTCGTTCCTCTTGTGGGCGAAGATGGATACTGAGAGGTGAACTCATGGCAGGCCCTCCCCTCGCCGTCGTCCATTTTAGAGGTCATCATAACGTGAAGGCCACCAACACGATGACTCTAGAGGTCACAAAGGACGAATTCCTGACACCGAGGGGGGACTGCATAATAGGGGTCATGTCCGACATGGGGTGTGGCGACCTGCCCCATGAAGCCAAGGGCTACTTGATGAAGGACGGGGCACGTGTCAGACTGGTCGTGGAGGTCGGCGGAGAGAGTTTCATATTCCACGCCTACGGCTCTTCGTCCCTCACACTTACCCATGCTTCGAGCATGGTCATAAGGCGTAGCGCTTACACCTGCCCAAGGACTTTGGCCATACGCTCCACAGCCGCGGCCTGCGACCTACCCAGGTCGATCGTCGCCAAGCTGGCAAATGGAGCTCTTGGCGCATTGAAGTTGTATCCGACGGACCCCTGAGCCAAGAAGGAACATGGCGTCGTTTCCGGTTAAGGAAGGTCAGCTCAGCTCAGGTCGAGGGTGCAGAAACCGTGTGGAAAGGTTTTAATTCCGCAAATGACGAACTGTTTACAGATGAGATATGGACGAAGTGGACAAGAAGCTCCTCGAGCTTCTTAAACACGACGCCCGTCTTTCTTTTGTCGAGCTCGGGTCTAGGGTCGGCCTTTCGGAGGCGGCCGTCCGACGCAGGGTTAAGCGCCTTCAGGAAACGGGGATCATAAAGAGGTTCACCATAGATATAGAAGTGGGTCAAGCGGCTAGCGCGCTCACCCTCATAGCCGTGGCCCCTTCCGTACCTACGAGCGACGTATCGGCAAAGATCAAGGACCTTCCCGCGGTCCATAGGGTGTATGAGATAACCGGCCAATATGACATCGCGGCCCTTATAACCGGTACCAACATAGCCGAAGTGAACGCTAGCATAGATATGATCAGGCGCTCGGAAGGAGTGGCCACCACCAACACGATCATCATCCTAAGGGAGATCACATGACCTCCCACCTTATCGACATCCTTAAGTTCAGTTGAGACAGTTTACTTGGACAAGTTGAGAGTGCGCCTGAACGTCAGGGGAATGGTGCAGGGCGTAGGCTATCGGTACTTCGTTAAGAGGGTGGCGGACGCCTACGGCCTGACGGGCTGGGTGAAGAACTCTTCCGACGGCTCCGTGGAGGTCGTGTTTGATGGACCTGAACCCGCGATCTCAGCTGCCGTACAAATGTGCCGCCGAGGACCGGCCGCTGCGGTCGTAGAAGACGTAGTTGTGATGGAGGATGTCTCTGCGGATCCCTTCGATGGGTTCACGATACGTTTCGACTAGACCCTTATTCCCGGCGCTCTTGGTGGTCTTGGGTCAGTTCGTCGCGAGGTCTTCAACGCCACGGGGGCTCAGCCTGGGACGGCGATAACTTCATCCCGACTTGGCCGTAGTGAGGCCTACGTCTTTAAGCTTTCTTCTTAACGCCTTCAACGTCCCGGAGCAAAGGAAGGGCTGCATCCATCCGTTCCCAGCCCTGGTGAAGCTCAACGCGGTAACCAGTTTGTCCATGACATCGCCATCCCGGGACACGACCCTCAAGATGAATCCCCATTCGTCTTCCTCGATCACCTTGACGGTGACTACCAACGCCATAATGGGCCCGAACAACCTGAACAGGTTCGTCCTAACTTCCTCCGCCATATCGTCTGCCCGCCCCCTTACCAAGGTGGCGTAGTACCTCCTCACTGGCTTCAAGGGGAAGTCATCCCTGTGAAGGATATGGCCCCGCTCAACCTTTCGGAGAAGCGCCTGTACGCCAGCCTATGGTACGGTTCCACCCTGCCAGTAACGATCCTGAGGAACGAAGATTTCGTCAGGGCTGACGCTACTTCGGAAGGGTCCACCGCATCAGAGGCTAGCAGGAGCGGCAGCCCCTTCGCCAGAGCCACCTTCTGAAGCCTTCCGACCTCTATCAGGGTGGTCAAGGGATCTTTCTCACAAAGCCGGCGGAGCTGGCGTAGGCTCACTTCGAGCCCGCCCAGCTTGTGGCCATGCCTTCCTACGTAGGAGCTAAGGCCCTCGTCAACACGCTGTAGGTCGACCCTCAATATGAAGGGAGGGGCCCCCCTTGTCGAGGGTTCCCCGTAGAAGGCGCACTTGACCACCGACATGGGCCCAGGTTCGAACCCTGTTCTAGACCTGATGAAGGTGACGAGGCGGCCCTTAGCAGATTTCGCAAACTCCGACGCCTCTTTTGTGGGCAGTTCGACCCCGACGGTGCGGTATCCCAGGAGGCAAAGCACGCGAACCCAGTCATCGAAAGGGTCCTTCGGCTTCACGCAGAGTTCGACCTGATTCAGGTTAAGCAACTTCTCACCATTTCGTACGCCCGATCTCCCTTCGCATCCAACTTGAACTTCATCCTCACGGAGTCCGATTCTGCCATGACCATCCTTTGTGAGAGCAACTGCTGTTTGTCTAGCCGGATGTAGAAAGTCCCTCCATCATCTACGTGCCTGCGGAGCTCTCCCAAGAGAAGGACCTTATCCGAAGAGCTCAGGCCTTCGCAGACCCTCCTAAGCAGCCTCTCCGCGTCCTCTCCCTCCACAGTGGCCCTCTCGTCAATTATATCGTTGCCGTAGTGGCCCTGAAGGTGAGTCTCCTCGAATCCCTTCACCATTAAGGCTTCGCCTATGGCCCTCGCAACCCTAGTTACGTCCTCGGTGGCGTGAAGGTGGAAGGACACCTCTGCCCACTTGACGGCGAGGTTCATCCGAGGACGGGTCCATCTTCACATAAGATAAAGATTATCTTCAGCCCATCCCCAGTGAGAGGTTGTGGGAAAGCCAAGGGAAGGCGAGAGGTTCGGGCTGGGCATCGAGAGCACCGCCCATACTTTCGCCGCATCGGTCGTGGACTCTCGAGGCGATGTCCTTTCCGATGTCCGTGAAGTGTACAGGGCTCCGGCTGGCGCGGGAATACATCCAAGGGAGGCTGCCCGTCACCATGCAGAGGTGTCGGCTTCGGTCGTCAAGGCATCGCTCGTCAAGGCCGGAAAGGACATTAGTGAGATGGATTTCATCGCTTATTCTGCGGGCCCAGGACTGGGCCCCTGCCTCAGGGTGGGCGCCGTCGTGGCTAGGTCGTTGTCGTCATACTTCGGGATCCCCTTGGTTCCGGTCAACCATGCAGTGGGCCATCTCGAGTTGGGTTGCTTGCTCACAGGAACGAAAGATCCAGTATGCCTGCTCGTTTCAGGAGGGCATACGACCGTGGTCGTAGCGTCCGGCGGTCGCTGGAGGATCTTCGGAGAGACGCTCGACATCACCGTGGGCCAGCTCATAGATCAGTTCGGGCGTTACATCGGATTGCCCAGCCCCTGTGGTCCCAGCATAGAACGGATGGCCAAGCAAGGCCACAAACTTATCGACCTTCCCTTCGTGGTCAAAGGCAACGATGTTTCATTCTCTGGGCTGCTAACGGCTTGCAAGAAGCTGGTAGGGAAGGAATCGAACGAAGACATCGCCTATTCGTTGCAGGAGCACGCATACGCCATGTTGTGTGAAGTGACAGAGAGGGCTCTGGCCTTTTCTGAGAGGACACAGCTCTTGGTGGTGGGAGGCGTCGCGGCGAACAGGCGCCTTACAGACATGCTGAAGCACGTCGCGAGGAGGCAGAATGTCACCCTAGCTGGCGTCCCCATCCGCTTTGCGGGAGACTGCGGCGTGCAGATCGCTTGGACGGGTATGCTGGAGTTCGAAAGCGGGAACCTCGTTGGCCCTCGAGATGGCTTCATCAGGCAGGCATGGCGGCTTGACAGGGTCGATGTGCCATGGCGAAGTTGATCAAGAGGGGGGCCGAGGCGGACATATGGCTGGGCAGATGGCTCCACCTCCCCGCCATCTTCAAGGTGAGGACTCCTAGGCCGTACATGCATGAACGCTTGGACGAGAGGACAAGGAAGCACAGGACCTATCATGAGGCCCAGTTCGTAGCCGAGTCTAAGAAGTTGGGTGTCCCGACCCCCTTGGTCTATCACGTCAACGTAGGGTCCTTCACGATCGTCATGCAATACCTTCCAGGGCCGCGCCTGAAAGAGCTATTGGCCTGTCCCACTCCTAGGTTGTACCTCTGTCGGAGCATGGGTGCACACTTGGCTACGCTTCACTCTCACGGTGTAGTGCATGGAGACCCGACCACCTCCAACTTCATATTTTCAGACGGGAAGCTGGCCGTGATAGACTTCGGCCTTTCTTACAGGACGACCCTCTTGGAGGACATAGCGGTCGACCTACACTTGGTGAAGGAGGTCTTCTCCAGCGCCCATGCGGACCTTTCGAAGGACGCCATGGACGAATTCAAACTCGGTTACGCTACTGTGGCAGGGCTCCCTAAGACCGAAAGGTTATGGGAGAGGGCCAGGGACATAGAGAGGCGGGGCAGGTACGCCCGCTCGGAGTGGGGTGCGACTAGCTGAAGATAACGATGGCCACCGGAAACAGACACAAGGTGGCAGAAGCGAACTTCGTGTTGAGGGAGTTCGGCATCGAGCTCGTCCCACGCCCGCTCAAGGGGGACGAGGTCCAGAGCTTGGACCCGGTTTACGTGGCTAGGCGCTCCCTTGAACACTTGCTACGGGGAGCGACCGGCCCCATCGTGGTGGAGGACACTGGCCTCTTTGTGCGTGCCCTGCGCGGCTTCCCCGGAGCCCTAGCTTCGTACGTTCATTCTACCATAGGGTTGGACGGGTTGCTCAAGTTGCTCGTAGGGCAGCAAGATAGAAGTGCCTACTTCGAAGCGGCCGTAGGATATGGTGAGCCACCGAAGAGGGTTTGGGTGTTCACGGGCCGGGTCTACGGGAAGATCACGACGACGCCCAAAGGCAGGCATGGTTTCGGCTTCGACCCGATATTCGTTCCGGAGGGCCGTGACAAGACATTGGCGCAGATGACCCTAGAGGAGAAGAGCTCTTGCTCGCACAGAGCCCTCGCTTTCACTAGGATGGGAGCATGGGTCTCAGGGAAAAGGGGAGCCGCACAGAGTAGCAAGTAATATAAGCATGGCAAATTAGAGGTTGGAAGGACATGGCCAGGAGACACAGCCACAGACACGGCAAGTCACATTCAAGCAGGCCTCCCTCCATCATCTCCACTCAGTGGATAAACTATAACGCCGAAGCTGTGGAGTCTCTCATAGTGAAGCTCGCCAGGGAGGGCCTCCCCCCTAGCGCGATAGGCGTCAAGCTGAGAGACGAATACGGCGTCCCCCTTACGAAGAAGCTGATCGGGAAGAAGGTGAGCCAAGTCTTAAAGAAGGCTGGCCTGCTACAGCCCATGCCCGAGGACCTGGCCAACCTGTTGGAAAAGGCCCGCAGCCTTCAGGCCCACCTGAAGGTTCACAAGACGGATAGGAAGAACGTGCATTCCTTGGAGCTGCTGGAGGCTTCCATACATCGCCTGTCGACTTATTACAAGAGGAAGGGCATCCTGCCACAGGAATGGAAGTACTCCGCCCAAGTAGCGCAGCTAGCGTGATCGAAGACACATGCCTGACGTCGACGCAATGCGCCGGGTGGCTTCGGAGAAGGGCCTGCGCCTTAGGGCGATGGCCAAGGAGAAGGTCAGCATTATCGTCCTCGGGCACGTCGATGCCGACGGCATGGCGTCCGTGGGCTTGATGGCCAGGGCCCTAGCTGCGAACGGCGCTATCTTCACCGCTCGCGCTGTGCCGGATGTCAACCTGCGCATGCTTCACGAAATGGCCAGCGAAGGCTTCGACTTTCACGTGTTCTGTGAAGTGGGCAGCGGGCACCTGAAAGATATAGAGGCTGCGCTCGGGGGCAAGTACATGCTGATAGACCATCATCAGCTAACAGAAGAAGAGAGAGAAAGTCCCAACGTGTTCAACGTCAACGCCTTCGGAGTGGACGGGTCTAGGGAGCTTTCCGGCGCGGGGGCCACCTACATGCTCGCCAGAAACATGGTGGACGACGCCAAGCCCATGAGTTGGCTTAGCGTCGTGGGTGCCCTGGGAGACCGCCAAGATAGAGGGAGCAAGCATACATTGATCGGAATGAACGAACAGCTCGCTGCAGAGGCGATCTCCAGCGGCTACCTCGACATCTCGGAGGACCTCCTGTTATTCGGGCGCAGCGTCAGGCCGCTTCACGAATCCATAGCCATGACCTTCGATCCGTACATACAGGGCCTCACAGGAAACAAGGACGCCTGCCTTGCAGCCCTCACCTCGGCAGGTCTACTGATCAAGGATTCCTCCCGGTGGAGGGTGGCGGCGGAACTCACCCCGGACGAAAAGGAGAAGCTCTTGGCCACTCTTTCCCCATACTTGGACATTTCCGGCGCCGACAGTTCGGCAGTCTGGGGAACGACGTACCTACTTAAGAGGGAGGACGAAAGGTCATACCTGAGAGATGCTAGGGACTTCGCCTCTTTGTTGGACGCGACGGGCCGCATGGGGAAGGCGGGGTTGGGCATCGCGATATGCTTGGGCGACAGGGGAGCCATGCTCACCGACGCCGAAAGGACGCTCCTAGAATACCGTAACGCCATAATGCGTCACCTAAGGGTCCTGCTTTCTGATGAAGAACGGATTTCTCAAGATGGACAGATGGTCCAGCTCGTGGGAGACGGCATCGTTCAAGAAAACATGACCGGTGCCGTTTCCAACGCTCTATCCGGCATGCCTCAGCTCAGGGGAAAGATGATCCTTCTCAGGACCATCACGAAGTCCGGAGAGATCAAGTTCTCCATAAGGAAGGGGTTGGGTTCGCAGAGCAAGGTCAACTTGGGCCAGGTCATGCTCCAATCAGCGGCCTTCGTCGGTGGGAATGGTGGAGGCCACGACTCAGCGGCTGGAGCGCGCATACCGGCAGTAAAGGCAGACATCTTCTACGAGAAGCTGAAGAGTGGCTTGCGGTAGCCTTGAAGGTCATCCTTACGTTGGAACTTAGGGCGCCCGATAACCGCGTCGCCAAGGCGATCTACGAAGCGCTCGCGCCGGACAATGTAGACTTTCCGGAAGGGCTCAGCCTGACTATGAGACAGAAGGGCAACATCTTGGAGCTGAAATTCTCCTCCATATCGAAGATAGATACGCTTATTTCCACCGTGGACGATGTGTTTGAGGCGTGCGGCGTAGGGCTGAGAGGCCTTTCTGTGGTCGCGGGAGTAGCCCACTGAAATGCTCGATATGAAGTTCGTCAGGGAGAACGCGGAGCTAGTCAGGTCATACATCAAGAAGAGGAGGGTAGACTTCCCGTTGGATCGCCTCCTTGAGCAAGATGCGAAAAGGAGGAAGCTCATAGGAGAGCTGCAGGAGCTGAGGCATCACAGGAACGTGTGCTCGGAGGAGATAGCGACCATCAAGTCTGAAGGAGGGGATGCCGAAAGGCTCATCGAAGAGATGAGAGACGTCTCCGCTAAGATCTCAAAGGACGAGGCGGACCTAAGACAGGTTGAGGCGGAGCTTCGGCGACTGCAGCTGTCCCTGCCCAACGTCGTTCACGAGAGCGTCCCGGACTGCATCGGCGAAGAGAACAGCGTAGAAGTGCGAAGATGGGGGGTGCCCAGGGCGGCAGGCTTCCCTGTGAAGGATCACATAGACTTGGGCAACAACCTGGGGTTGATAGATGTGGAGAAGGCCGCACGGGTAGCCGGCTCTAGGTTCTATTACTTGAAAGGGGACCTAGTAAGGCTGAACTACGCCCTGATCCAGTTCGCCCTCGACTTCGGACAGGAAAAGGGTTACACTCTCATTCAGCCTCCTTACATGCTAAAGAAAGAGATCATGGAAGGCTCCGTCGACTTGGGGGCCTTCGAAGATTCGATATACAAGCTGGAAGGGGAGGACCTTTACCTTCTTACGACCTCGGAGCACGCCCTCCTTGCCTATCATGCGGACGAAATACTGGACGAATCTAGCCTTCCTTTACGTTACTTGGGCATTTCGCCCTGCTTTAGGAAAGAGGCCGGAGCCCATGGTCGGGACACCAAGGGCATATTCAGGGTACACGAATTCGAGAAGGTAGAACAGTTCGTGTTCTCTAAGCCAGAAGATTCTTGGGCCGAACACGAGAGGCTCATATCTGTGGCTGAGGAATTCTTCCGGCAGCTGGGCCTTCCATATAGGGTCGTCAACGTCTGCTCTGGCGACCTAGGGGCCCCTGCGGCCAAGAAGTACGATCTCGAAGTCTGGCTTCCCGGTCAGGGCACGTACAGGGAGGCCGTATCGTGCTCCAACTGCACTGACTGGCAGGCTAGAAGGCTGGCGATACGGTTCAGGAGGAAGCAGAACGAAGAGCCGCGGTTCGTGCATACCCTTAACTCCACCCTGGTAGCCACGGAAAGGGCGCTCATAGCCATAATGGAGAACAACCAGCGCGAGGATGGCTCATTCGACGTGCCCCTACCGTTGCGACGTTACATGGGCGGCCAATCTCTGGTCCGCGCTCAACGGTAGAACGGTTTATATCGTCCTTCGCAAAGGGCTAAGCCGTATTCCATATGCCCAAGAGAGCGGCGAAGGTCAAGGACAAGTGGAGGGAGAAGGCTTGGCTTACGCTGTACGCCCCAAGCAGCTTCGGGGGGGTGCAGATCGGCTCCATCCCTGCCACGGACGCTATGAAGGCGGTCGGAAGGGTTGTCCAAACGACGCTGTACGACCTCCTCAAGCAGGATCCCTCGCACTACTCCATCAAGGTGTCCTTTCAGGTCAGCAAGGTAGAAGGAAATTCGGCTTTCACCATCTTCAGAGGCCATGAGTACGCCCGTGAATACATGAGAAGCTTGGTCAGGAGGGGTTCATCTATGGTAGGCCTCATAAGGGACTACACTACCAAGGACGGTTACGTCCTCAGGATCTACGTGATAGCCTTTACACAAGGTAGGATCAACAGCTCCAAGAAGCGTAGGATAAGGGAAGCCGCCGACAGGCTGCTCCAGGCCAAGGCTTCGTCCATGGACTACGAACAGTTCGTGCAGGAGATCGTGCTCAACAAGGTGGCCTCCGATATCTTCGCCGAAGCCAGGAAGACGGCCAACCTGAGACACCTAGGCATAAGGAAGACGAAGCTTATCTCAGCACCAGAAGGGGTTCAGGTCTCTAAGCAGCGGGTGGCCGAGGCTACGCCCGCTTCACAGTAGCGACTATCTTTATCACGTCCCCGTCCTTAAGCTCGTAGTCCGCTCCGAGCCTTATCTTCCTCTTGGCGTCTATGGCGTAAAGGAAGCTCTCCGCTAGGTCGCTGTGCACCTTCCTGGCTAGGTCCTTGGCCGTAGAGCCCTTCGGCATGATGAAAGCATCGGGGAGGACGTTTCCCTTCTTGTCGCTGAGCTTGTTCTCATCCTCCACTGGGTATACCACTATCCCGTTTAGAAGGCCGTAGTACGCCTCATTGAGAGCCCTCTGCACGCCCGTGCTCCCGTAAACCCTGAGAACTCTGTCTTCTATGAACTTCAGTGCCTTTCCCTGTTCGGGGGTGAGCCGAGCTCCGTCCTTTACCACAAAGGACGGATCTCCTGGGGAGTACGAGATCAACCCTTTTTCGGCCGCCTTCCTGAGCATCACCTCAGCTGCCGCCGAAGTAGGAACGACCATCCTCCCCGTCTCCTGCAAGCGCTTTATGTTACCCAGGGCCGTAGGAAGGTCGGCCTTGTTTGCGGCTATAAGTATGGGCTTGCTCGCCTTCCTGAGCTCCGTACAGAACTTGGAAACGTCATCCTGGCCCCAGTCCTCCATCCTCTTCGCCTCCAGCTGCGACCTTCTTATAGCTGCCAACAGGTCGTTTGAGGAGACCCCCAGTCCCGTCAACTTCTCGAGTACGGCCTCCCTAGCCTTCGATGGCTCCACATGTCTTGTCATCTTCCCCCAATCAGCTGACAGGAGGTTGATCAGCCAAAGGTCGTACTCACGTTCGACGAAGGCTACGTCCTGAAGGGGGTCATGGGACCCTGGCAGCACGACCTTCCCCTCCTCGTCCGTGGACCCTGAAGCGTCTACCACGTGGATCAGGGCGTCCGCCCTCCTTAGGTCGTCCAGAAACTTGTTGCCCAACCCCAGCCCCCGTGACGCCCCCGGTATGAGCCCTGCCACATCTACGATCTTTACGGGTATGCGACGAACCCCACCGACGCAAGTGCTGTTCCTTGGGTCATCTCGCACCCCCAGCTCTCTGCAGACGCAGGGTTTGGTCACGAACCCCACGCCCACGTTCGGCTCGATGGTGGTAAAGGGATAGCTAGCCACCGGGACGTCTAGCATGGTAGCCGCATTGAAGAAGCTAGACTTTCCGGCGTTGGGCTTGCCTATTAGTCCCACCATCAACTTATAATCGACCTCGCTCCGGATACCTGGTATGGAAAAAAGGTCGGTGGTTATTGTAGGTTGTGGGTTGGCTGGCACCACCGCTGCCGAAGCAGTTCGCAGACAAGACAGGTCCGCCAAGATCGTCATCATAGAGTCCTCATCAGACCACGAGTATTCACGATGCGGTCTGCCGTATTACATCTCCGGAGAGGTCGACCCTCAAGGCTTATTCCTAAATAGGAGGACATATTATGACACCTCCCTCAAGGCCACGCTCCTCCTGAACACCACCGCGACGAAGGTCGACCCCCATGAAAGGACCGTGTCCGTTTCTGGTCCTGAGGGGGAACGCGCGCTAAGGTACGATGCCCTCATCCTTGCGACCGGCGCGGAGCCCGTGGACCTGCCCATCCCCGGCATCAACAAGCCTGGGGTGATGAAGCTGAGGACGCTCGAAGACGCGAGAGCCATATCCGGTATGGCTCAAACGAGAGGTTCCACTATGGTCATCGGTGCCGGGCTCATAGGGCTCGAGCTCACGGATGCGCTCTTGGCTAAGGGCCAGCAGGTGACGGTCATCGAGATGATGCCTGAGGTGCTGCCCGCTTCCTTCGACCCCGGCCCGGCCTCCGTCGTGCGAAAAGAGCTCGAAAGGAAAGGCGCGACCTTCATGTTGGGTAAGAAGGTGGAACGCATCGTCGGTTTCGAGAAGGTGGAAGGGGCCCTGGTCGATGGATCCTTGATCAAAGTAGATTCCATCGTTGCCTGCGCCGGCATTAGGCCTAGGAGCAGGCTGGCCAAGGAGGCGGGTGTATCCGTCGGGCGTTACGGAGGTATAAAGGTGGACTATAAGGCAGAGACCGATGTCAAGGGCATCTTTGCCGCTGGGGATTGTATCGAACTCGTGAACAGGCTCATATCGGAAAGTCGCCCAATTCAGTTGGCCACGGTGGCCCTTCGCACCGCGGAGGTGGCGGGCGCCAACGCTGCAGGGGGGGATGAAAGGATCCCCGACCTATTCGGGAACACATCGTCCCGCATCTGTGGATTGGAGCTCTCGTCCACGGGCCTGACGGAAGCTGAAGCTAGGGAGCATGGCCTGAACGCGCTGGCAGCGGAGGCCGCTTCTTATTCGTATGCTCCATATTACCCCGGGGGTAGGGACCTCCTTACGAAGCTGGTGGTGGATTCGGGGTCCGGCCAGCTCTTGGGTGCGCAGTTCGTCGGCCCCGGGGCGGCCAGCTGGGGAAACCTTGCGACCATGATGATGTCTCAGGGGATCCACATATCGGCCTTGGCCTATCTTGAAACTAACTTCTCACCCCCGGTGCAGAACTTCTGGCCTTCTCCGGTCGTGGCGGCGCGCAGGATAACTAGGCTGCTGAAGTCCAAGCATCTCACCGTTTAAATCACACAAGGAGAAATCATCGTCGAGGTGTACCATCGAGTTGAAGCAACAGCTCAAAGTCTTGGTGTGCGATCGCTTGGCCGAAGAAGGATTGAAAGCGCTTTCCGACGCGGGACTCAAGGTGGACTACAGGCCAGAGATCGCACCAGACGAGCTTCTTTCTTTGGTCGGCGAATATGACGCCCTGCTGGTGAGAAGCCGCACAAAGGTGACCGGCGCAGTAATAGATAGGGCCATCAAGCTCAAGGCGATCGGAAGGGCCGGCGTGGGGCTGGACAACATCGACGTCAAGGCCGCGCGCGCCCGAGGCATCTCCGTAATCAATTCACCCGAATCTCTCACCAACGCAGTTGCGGAGCTGGTGCTGGGCTTGATGATCTCCTTGGCTAGGGGGATCCCGAAGGGGCACTGCAGCCTGAGGGAGGGAAGATGGATCAAGGATACCTTAGTCGGCACCGAGCTTTCTGGCAAGGTCCTAGGGATCGTCGGCTTCGGACGCATCGGCCGTCGTCTAGCCGAACTGGTGCGTCCCTTCGGGATGAAGGTCCTAGCATATGACATAGCGCAGCCCGACCCCGCCACGGTGGCCGCCCTTGGCGTCAACATGTGCTCACTAGAGGAGTTGCTTTCCACCTCCGACTTCGTTACCTTACATGTGCCAGGCGGGAAGGAGACTGCCGCCCTGATAGATGGCAGTAAGCTGGCCCTGATGAAGAAGAATGCGTACTTGATCAACACTTCCAGGGGGGAGGTAGTGGATGAAGACGCCCTTGTAAACGCCTTGAAGAGCGGCGTCATCAAGGGTGCGGCCTTGGATGTCTACCGTCTGGAGCCGCCTACCAACCGTGAGCTCCTTTCCTTAGAGAACGTAGTTCTCACCCCTCATATCGGAGGCCAGACTTACGAAGCTCAGGTCTCCGCTTCCGTCACCGTCGCCGACAAGCTCATACGCGAACTGCTACGGGCTGTCCCATGAAACTGGGCTAGCTTCAGCAAAACCTTTTAAATTGACTGCAGAAAGAGGCTTGCGTGAGATGATGTACAGGCACATAGCCAGCACTTGGCAGAAGATGCTCAAGGAGAAAGGACCAGAATACAAGGAACGCTTGATCGTATGGCGGAGGGGTCCTCGGGTCATAAGGGTGGACCACCCTACAAGGTTAGACAGGGCTAGGGCGCTCGGATACAAGGCCAAGCAGGGGTTCGTCGTGGCGAGGGTCCGCATCTCCAGGGGAGGGATCAGGATCAAGCGACCTGTGTCGGGCAGGCGGCCGAAGCATCTGGGCGTCCTCAGGATAAAGGGGCAGATAGAGGAAGCGAAGGTAGTGGAAGCCAGGGCATCGGAGAGGTTCCCCAACTTGGCCGTCCTGGGCTCGTACTTCTTGGCGGAAGATGGCAAGTATAGATGGTTTGAGGTTGTAATGGTCGATGTCCATCATCCCTCCATCTTGGCTGATAAGGAACTTCGTAACTTCGTCAAGAAGTAGGCACAGATGGGCTTGCTGGACGGCGCGTCGCCATGACCGAGCTTTTCGGTAGTAACGCGATAAGGAAGAAGGTGCTCTGCGACATCTTCTCGCTGACCGTCGAGGGCCTTCCATCTAGGCAGAGGCTCATAGATAGGTTGGGCCTTGGCGCGGAGATAGGGTCTGCGCTGGTGGAGGAGGCAGCTAGAGGCGGGCTGGCGGTCCTTTCAGATCAAGATACGATCAAGCTTACGAATGACGGCAGGAGCGCCATAAAGGTGGTCATGGCGGGAGGGGTCTTCGACATACTACACCCAGGCCACATCTACACTCTGACAAAGGCCAAGGCCCTGGGGGACGTGCTCGTCGTATCTGTCGCCAGAGATAAGACGGTGTTAAGGACGCGCGGCAAGCCCGTCGTCCATGACGAGCGCACCAGGCTGGAGTTGGTCAGGAGCCTAAGGTGCGTCGACGCCGCGTTATTGGGGAGCGAAACCGACATCATGGATACGGTTGACCAAGTGAAGCCCGACATCATCGCGCTCGGCTACGACCAGTCACACAGCGAGACCGGCCTCGCGGCAGAAGGCGCCGCCCGGGGCCTGAAGTTCCTCATAACCAGGTTGGACAGCCCCTTCCCCAACCTCAAGAGCACAAACCTCAAGAAGGACCCCGGGATCCTGAAGTCCCTCTGAGCTCTCTCGAAAGCCTGTCCGCCTCCACCAGCTCGACCGGGTACACGCACCCCCTCCCCTTGATCCATTTCTTGACTTCCATTAACCCCATCCTGTTGCCCGGGCTGACGTAGAATGGCCTGTCTCCGTCCACGAACCAACCCTCCACTTTGCCGTCTATGAACACCGGCCTGACCTTCCCCGTACCCCCGACCTTTCCCTTGAGGATGCTCTTAGCTACCCCCACTGTGGGCCTGTCCATCAGGACGCCTACAATGGTGGCCAGCCCCGCCCTCCTGGGATGGAGCCTCCCGTGGGCATCTACAAGGATGAGGTCATAGGAGGACTCCACGGCCATTAAGGTCCTCAATACCGCGGGCGCCTCCCTTAAGTAGAGGTAACCTGGGACGTACGGGAAGTGCACATCATAACCCTGCGTCTGTACCTCCAGAACTCGACCGAGGGACGGACGGTACACTACGGCCGCGGCGTACGCCTTCTCAGCGTCGTACGACACGTCCACGGCCACCGTCGTCTTCGCTTCCTCCGCCTTAAGTCCCTTCCCCACGTAGAGCTTCGCCAGCCGCAACTGCACGTACGTTGCGAAGGGAAACAGGTCCCTATAGTGAGCCTTCCTTTTCGAAGACATTCATCTTCTCTTCGAGGGACCGCATCGACTTAAGTAGTTTGGTTCGCCTCGTTTCTTCCGTCAGCAGGCCCCTCATGTCTTCGAGCAGGCCTCTATCCACGTCCAGCTTCCTCTTGAGCCCAGGGACGACGTTGTCGTGGACCGCCAGGGGGGCCATCGTCACGTACAGTTCCTCCATCAGCTCGAACAACCTCTCCGCTTCTTCCACGTCGCCCGCCCTGACGCTGTCCAACAGGCGCCTCTTGGACTCACCTATGGCGTCGAGCAGGCCGAGCACATATGCGCTAGGTTGTACTCGCATCTCCTTCATCCCTGGAAGGGCACGCCCTTCGGCCAGAGACAGGAGGGTCTCCGCCTCGACGTATTCCGTCTCTGCGGCGATCAGGTACCTTTTCAAGTCCCCGGAGGACGCTTTCCTTAGGCTCTCCAGTCCCTCCCTAGCCTCGGCTATGAAAGACTTGGCTGCTGCTCCATCCCCCGTGTGAACCTTCATGATGGCCTTGGAGCAGGCGGATATGACGTCACGTGAGCCCTTTAGCAACCTCTCACGTCTTTCTTCGACGGAATTCAGATGTCTTGCCACACGTGAGAGGGACATGCGAACATTTTCCAACCGGTCTGCCGTCTTCAAAGTTCTCTCGGTTTATCCCTTCAGAAGGTTATCGTTTCTTCCTTCACGCCCTGCTTGGTGATCACCAGAATGTCCACGCCATCTCCGCTGGCAGTGTCTCGCTGGATGGCAGCCTTTATGGCCTTCACGGCCAACTGTTTGGCCTGTTCTTCTTGCATGCCATCCTTGTATTCGGACTCCACCACACCTATGGCGACTTCCGTCCCGGAGCCGACCACAGCGTACTTGTCGGGTATCACCGACCCAAGGGCGTCGAGTATATAAATGGAAGGCTTATCCTCCACTCCACCTATTATGACTTGAGTCAGGAAAGGCATCAACTTCCTGTTGTACATAACTACGGACATGAGCTTGGCTATCGAGTTGGTGGCCATCTCCCTCCTGACTTCCATCTCCCTCATCTTGACGATGGCCTGCATGTTTCGAATCAATATCTGCATGTCGGCTATCATGCCAGCACAGGCCGCCCCCGAAGTGGAGTTTATCATGAACACCTTCTTGCCCGTCCTGCTGACCACGAAGTTACCGTAGGCGAACCTCTTCTCCGCGGCCAAGATCACCCCTTCCTTGAAGACCATGCCTACGACGGTGGCGCCGGGTATGTACGATTCAGACATGATGGCCCCTTTGAATGGCATGAATAAAAGGATTATTAACGTTGTCCATCTCCTGGGTCATCTCCTCCTTCCTGCCACGATCACTTCGCAAAGCCGTCCCGCTCGTTGAAGGTAGAAGTCGCAGCCGGTGAAGGCCTTGGCCACGGCCAAGTTGGTCGTCAGATGTGGAGTCTCCCTATCGGTGAGCAACCTTGCCCTCTTAGAGAACGCCATCAGCGGAACCAACATATCCGCGAGGTGGGGATCGACGCTAGCCCCCGAATCAAGTGTGGCTAGAAAGATCCTTGCTGCGGCCCTACCGACGGATTCCGCGGGGAGGCCCCTCTCGCCAATGGCATCTCCCCCAAAATAGCACCTGTCGGGCTCTGTCCTGTAGACCAAGACCGAGGACCCAGGCGAATTAGCCTCCTCTTCTCTAGCTTCCGTGGCTTCCACCTCTACGCCCCTCGTCTCAAGCGCCTCTCTGGCGGCACCACACTGTCGTTTCACCACATCTCTTCTTAGGTTCGAGGAGACGCTGACTATCGTCCCGGCCCTCTTGGTGGGTGGCAGGCAGAAATCTTTCTCCTCAACAACCTCAGACGGATGGGCCGTGCCCTCCACCAGCCCGCCGCCAATAGGATAGTAACCTCTCCTCAGGAGCCTTGTGGAGATGCGCAGTCCCATGGCGTTTGCAGCGGGCTCGAACACTCGTTTGAAGTACTCGTAGGTGGGGCTCCATTTGGTATCAGTCCCTCCCTTGACTTTGACCGATGCCCTCCTGCCGGCGAGGGCCACTGCAGGGAGCAAAGACTGAAGGATGAGGGTTACGCTCCCCGCCGTCCCCACCTCTATGGTCGTTTCGCCCTTTGCTTTGTCTGAAGGCCTGAACCTGATCCAGCTGGCTCCAACCTTGGCATTCTCCACCTCCCCTCCCGTGACTTCCGCGAAAGCCCTAATCGCAGCCAAGTGTTGTGGCCTGAGCCCTGGGTTTTCCCTCTTGGCCCTTATCTTCTCCACTCGGACTTCCTCCCCCAAGACTAACGAAAAGAACAAGCTAGTCCTTAGGATCTGCCCTCCCCCTTCGCCTTGGTTGCCATCTATGGTGATCATGACGGACGCCCTGCGGGGCTCGACCGGGACCGTCTCTTCAGGTTACTTTTTAAGGTTGACCCGTAGTAGGCTGTGACGAAGTTCGTTGAAGGTCGCGCTTCTGATAGGTCGCTTTCAGCCTTTCCACTTGGGTCATCTTAACGCTGTTCAGCACGCCTTGAAGAAAGCCGATCGCCTTGTCATCGTCATCGGCAGCTCCCAAAAGAGCCATGAGTACAGAAACCCTTTCACTGCAGGGGAGCGCATGGAGATGATACTTGCCACGTTGGAGAGTAGGGGGTTGCTGCATAGGGTCGTGTTGAGCCAAGTCCCCGATCTTGAGAACCACGCCCTGTGGGTCCCTCTGTTGAAGTCGGTCACCCCGAGGTTCGACGTAGCGTTCTCCAACGACCCGTTGACCATCCAGCTCTTGAAGGAATCGGGTGCCCGTGTGGAAGAGGTACCCCTTCTCAACAGGGAAGAGCTCGTGGCCACCGAGGTCAGGCGACGGATGGCGTTGGGCGAAGACTGGGAAAGCCTGGTGCCGCCTGAGGTGGCCTCATATATCCAATCCGTAGGCGGCGCCAAGAGGGTGAGGGAGCTGTACGAAATGCAGCAACTCTCGAACAACAAGCTTTAGATACCTTTCGACGGTAGCCTCCTTGGGTGCAGTGAGTTGAGCAGCCACCCGAGGAAGAAGCTTGTCATGCTTCCTGGCCCGACCAACATCCCAGAACGTGTCATGAGCGCCATGTCGAATCCCGTCATCAACCATAGGGGGGAGGATTTTCATCACCTGATGAAATCAATCTCTACCAAGGCCAGGGCCATCTTCGACACGTCCTCGGACGTGGCCATCCTGTCGTGCTCTGGGACGGGCGGAGTGGAAGCCGCCGTCATGAACGTGGTCAGGGAAGGGGACAACGTCCTAGTCCCCGTCTTCGGTGAGTTCAGCCAGAGGCTGGCCGACTCGATCGAACGGGTCGGAGGCCACGTCATAAGGGTTCGTGCTCCTCTTGGGGAAGCCCCACGCCCAGACGAATTAGAGGATGCGGCTAAGAAGACAGGACAGTTGAAGGCAGTCTTCGTGGTGTACAACGACACTTCCCCCGGGACCACCTACAGATGGATGAAGGAGGTCTGTGACATAGCGAAGTCCCATGGTGCATATTGCATATCCGACGCGGTCTCCATACTCGGTGGCGACGAGCTCCCCCAGGACAGGTGGGGAATCGATATGGTGGTGGCGGCGAGCCAGAAGTGCTTGGCGGGACCGCCCGGCCTAGCCCTGGTCTCCGTCAGCGAAGAGCTGAAGAGGTATATCTCATCCGATCCCCCTAGGTCCACATACTTCGACCTATCGAAGTACTTGGAGTTCCTTAACAAGGACGAGACCCCATTCACTCCCGCCCTGCCTCTTTTCTACGCCCTGGATGAAGCATTATCCATCGTGCTGGAGGAGGGCATGGAGAAGAGGGTGGCGAGGCACAGGCTGACGGCGTCAGCCTTCTACCGCTCGCTGAGCTTCGCCGGCCTTAGACCCTTCGTCAAACCTGAGGTGAGGTCCAACGTAGTCGTCTCCATGGCTTATCCGCCTGGCGTGGAAGACAGGGCCTTCAGGGAGACGGTGGAGGACAGGTTCGGGGTGGTCTTGGCCGGGGGCTTTGGGGAGCTGAAGGGAAAGATGTTCAGGATAGGGAATATGGGCGAAGTGAACAGGTGGCACGTCATGACCACCTTGGCTGCCATAGGGGGCGCCCTGTCTCTCACGGGTTACGAAACCGATTTACCCTCGATGCTGAAGGTAGCAGAAGAGGAGTTGAAGGCACTTCCAAGATGAACTCCGCGGCAATCCTTTTTATACCTCTCTCTCAGGGTCTATCTGCTGGTGGATGAAGCTTTGGAGAACGGAACTCTGGCTTACATCGACTACGTAGCGAAGGTGAAGGACACAGGAGAGGTCCTCGAGGCGACGCGCGAAGCTGACGCCAAGAACTTGGGCGTCTTCGACCCCACCGAAAGGTATTCCCCTAGGCTTGTGGCTGTAGGCGAGGGTTGGGTCCTGAAAGGTTTGGATGAGGCCTTGGCGAAGGCGAGCGTGGGCGAGAAGCTCACTGTGGAGGTGCCGCCAGAGAAGGGTTTCGGCGTCAGGGACCCATCCAAGGTGAAGCTCATCAACGAGAAGAAGTTCGGCGAGAAGGCCCATGACCTCTTCGTGGGAGCTGAAGTCGAGGTCGATGGCAAGGTCGGCACGGTCAGGTACATGGGCTCCGGTAGGGTACAAGTGGACTTCAATCATAGGCTTGCTGGGAAAACCATCGTCTACGAACTCGAGGTGGTTAGGACGGTTACGGAGCCCCTGGAAATGGCGAAGGCTTTACTGGGAAGACGTCTTTTCATCCCGGAGGATAAGCTCAACCTGAACATCGAAGGGGACATTGCGACCATAGTCCTGCCGGAGGAAGCCTTTCTCTTGGAGGGCCTACAATTCGTCAAGAGGGCCGTCTCTTCGGATCTCTTCAAGTTTCTCAAGGCTTTGAAGGCAGTACGTTTCATAGAAGAATACAAGTCCCCCGAAGCCGAGAAGCCGAAGGAGGCCTCCCATCCTGCAGGAGCCGAGCCTCAAGAGGCCGCCCCACCGACCGAGAAGGCCTAGACGACGCCAGTCTGCTTCGCCAGTTCTTCTGCTTGCTTCGCCGTCAGCCTGAGCTTGTGAAGTATAGTGTATCTATCGGGCCTTACTCTTGGGGCGTCGACCAGTGCCCGTACCACCTCGCGTTCCGTCAGCCCTATCTGAGCGGCCTTCGTGGGGGCTTTGGCCTGCTCCAAGGCATCTCTCAGCCTCTCCCAGTCCAAGCCATGAAGCTTGGCCATCATTATCGCCCCCATGCCCGTCTTTTCACCGTGGAGTCCCTTCCCGGGCGCCATCCTGTCTAGGGCATGGCTGAACAGGTGCTCTGCTCCGCTACATGGGCGGCTGCTGCCCGCTATGCCCGCTGCTACCCCGGCGCTTATGAGGGCTTCGACCAGACAGCGTATCCCTTCTTCGTTCCTTTCACCAATGTTTGCCGCCTCCTCGAGCGCCATCTGCCCGCTCATGCGGGCTAGGTTGGCCGAATACTTGCCGTAGTATTCTCCCTTTTCGTCTCGTGCCAGCTGCCAATCCCTAACTGCGGTAAGCTTGGCCAGCAGGTCTCCGACCCCACCGTTGAACAGCCTAGGGGGGGCTTTCATTATCACGCCGATGTCGGCCACTATGGCGAAGGGTGGCTTTGTAACGGCCGAATAGGGCTTAGCATGACCTCTGATTGAGGCAAAGGGACTTGCCATGCCATCGTGAGAAGCGCTAGTCGGGATGCTGACCAAGGCGACCCTCCTGTTGTATGAAGCCAACTTTGCCACGTCGATCGACTTGCCTCCGCCCATCCCTATCACCATCCTAGCACCCTTCGTGGCCACCGCCCTCTCTACTTCTTCAACCGCCCTTACGTCAGGGGTTTCCACCTTCACCCACGAGCTCGGTAGGCCAGTGGCCTTGAGCGCCTTACGCAAGGCCTCCCCGTGGACCCTCCAGACGTGGGGGCCGGAAGCCACGACGACAGGACCAGACAAGCCATGCTCGACCAACAGCTGACCCGCCGTCTCCAGAACGTCGTGTCCGACCAGGACCACCGAGGGTAGCTCCATGAGGTGCCGACTCTTGGACATGGCTAGCCTCACGCGCGATGGGCTGATAAGCGTTGTCCGTCAAAGGACATCTCTTTCCTGACATGACAATACCTTCCCAGGCGCCGCACGACGCGTCGCTCTGCCCAGGTTTCTTCGCTTCCACAGTGTCGCGATCATTCGAAGGGGTCTAGCGAATGAAGGGCCTGTCCCTCTCGTCTCTCCCTGGGGCCCGTCGTGCATTCGGACAAGCCAAGAAGACTTGGTGCAAGCTCCATCTCAAGAGGAGACGAAAGGCCCCTCCGTAGTATGTGTACAGGTTTCTGAAGCTTGCGGTATCGGTGTAAAGCTTATTTACCCCTCGGGCCAAGTCTGTGATGCTTTATTTCCAGTCCGTGTGATAGGCTGGGCGAGCTTCCTTTGACAGTGAGTAGTGAGAAGTTAAGCATTGCGAAGACGGGCACCACCACCGTAGGCCTTGTCTGCAAGGACGCCGTGGTCCTTGCCACAGACACCCGAGTCACCATGGGCAACTATGTGGCCCACCATAAGGGTAAGAAGTTGCATCAAGTGGACAGGCATATGGGGATCACCATAGCGGGGGCCGTCGCCGACGCACAGAACGTCATCGACATCGTGAGGTATTACTCCTCCCTGTACAGGATGGAGCATAACAAACCTATCCCCATAGGCTCTGCGGCCAGGCTGACGGCGAACGTATTCTTCAGCAACAGGTATTATCCCCTTATTGCCCAAATCATATTGGCAGGATATGACGAAGCAGGGCCATCCCTCTACAACATCGACTTCTTTGGCTCCTTGAGCAAGGAGACCTACATGTCCACTGGAAGCGGCTCACCCATAGTTCTTGGGCTACTTGAAACTGAGTTCAAGGAGGATATGAGGTCCGAGGATGCCGTAAGGCTGGCCGTCAAGGCCGTCACCTCGGCTATGAAACGTGATACATATTCGGGTGACAGCTTCGACGTGGCAGTCATTACGAAAGATGGGTTCAGGGAGCTGTCCCTGGAGGAGAAGGAAACCATCTTTAGGTCTCTACAGGTTAGTTAAATTGACGCAGAAGAACGTGAACGGGAATAAGAGCATCGTAGGTGTGATACTGCAGAATATACCGCCCGAGGCGCAGGTCGTGAGAGTGGAGTACGAAGGCCCCAGGATAGCCCTCTATTCCAAGAACCCAGCGTTCTTCGACCAGAATGACTACGTCATCCCAGAGATCGTCAACAGCCTGAAGAAGAGGGTCATCATCAGGGTCGACCAATCCGCTAGGAAGCAGGAAGAGGAAGCGCGAAATTTCCTGGCTTCTCGCATCCCCCGAGAGGCCGGCCTGCAGAATATGTTCTTCGATGAAACCACGGGTGAAGCCATCGTCGACGTGAGGCAGCCCAAGCTGATCAGCCCGGAGGTTTCCAAGCTTCTGGACACCACCGGCTGGAGGCTCAGGATAAGGAAGTCGTCCGACTTACCCAGCGCTACGGTACAGTCCGTGCTTTACACCCTGAACTCAACCCAGGACGAGAGGCGCCAGTTCTTGCGATATACAGGTGAACGCATCTTCCGTCAGAGGCTCGTTCAGAAGAACGAAGTTCGGTTTACGGCCCTTGGGGGATTCAAGGAGGTGGGCAGGTCGTGCATGCTCATAGAGACTTCTGAAAGCAGGATCCTGCTCGACGGAGGAATACACCCCGGCACGCGCAACGCTCCCGACTGTTTCCCCAGGCTGGACTGGCTGGGGATGGACCTTGAAGACATCGACGCCATCGTGCTTAGCCACAGCCATCTTGACCACTGTGGGTTCCTCCCCTTGCTCTACAAGTATGGCTACAGGGGCCCCCTCTACTGCACGGAGCCGACGCTGTACATGGCCGACCTTCTGTTGACTGATGCCCTGAAAGTATCCACCATGGAGGGGCAACCATACCTGTATGACATGAAGGACCTGCGCGCCCTCGTGAGCCATGCAATCCCCCTGCCTTATGGCATGGTCACAGACATCTCCCCGGATGTGAAGCTCGTCTTGTACAACGCGGGGCATATACTTGGCAGCGCGACTGTTCACCTTCATGTAGGAGAGGGGGCCCACAACATCGTCTTCACGGGCGATTTCAAGTTCGGAAAGAGTTTGCTCTTGGAGGCCGCGTCCTTCAACTACCCCAGGGTGGAGACGCTCATCCTTGAGAGCACGTACGGTAGCAAGGTGGACATAATGCCGCCCAGAGAGGAGGTCGAGATGTCGTTCGTCAACGGGATAAACGCCAGCCTCAAGGAGGGAGGGAAGGTCTTGATACCAGTGCCCGCGGTGGGGAGAGCCCAGGAGATAATGCTCGTCCTCGATTATTACATGAGGCAGAAGCTTCTTTCGGAGGCCCCCATCTTCATAGAGGGGATGATCCGAGAGGCCACTGCCATCCACATGTACTTCCCCGAATATCTCACCAGGGAGCTTCGTGAGAGGATAGTGGAGAACGACGAGAACCCGTTCATAACCGAGTACTTTACTATCATCGACCATCCGAGCAAGAGAGACGAGGCCCTTGCATCTGGCCCCGCCATAGTGATGGCCACTTCCGGGATGCTGGAGGGGGGCCCTTCGGTCCAGTACTTTCAGGAGCTAGCCTCCGACCCTAGGAACAAGATATTATTCGTCTCGTATCAAGTGCAGGGGACGCTGGGAAGGAGGATCCTCGAGGGGGCCAGGCAGGTCATGTTGCTTGAGGATGGGGGGAAGATGCGCGTCGTAGACGTGAACTGCAAGGTCGAAAAGGTGGAAGGCTTCAGCGGTCACAGCGACTACAACCAGTTGATACGCTATATATCCAGGCTGAGGCCCAAGCTGGAGAGGGTGATAGTGTGTCATGGAGAGAAGAAGAAGGTGGAAAGCTTCGCCGATTCGGTCGAAAGGATCTTCAGGCTTCCTACTTATCAACCCAACGTCTTGGATAGCATAAAGCTGTACTGATCATCCCAGCGCTCGCCAGATCTTTACTTTGGGAGGGGTGATGACTATCCTCTCTTCCCCTAAGCGGGCTATGTCGCCCCCTACACCTGTGGCATACTCATACAGCTCCTCCACGGTCCTCTTCAGCTCTTCGATGCTTTTGTTCGCGAGAGGTGTTATCCTCAGTATTATTATGGTGCCGTTCTTCAAGTCCTCCTTGACTTTGGGTACCTCGTCGACGCTCTTGATGGGATATGCCTTAAGGTAGGTCACGGCCTCCTTTTCATGAGATTTGGCGGTTGCCTGGCTCATCGCGTGGCTCTCTGCCTCTTGCCCTTTGACTACCGAGTTTCTTGATTACTTGCATGGGTAAAAATTGTTTGTCCTGTTTATCCAAAACCTCTCTTTCTTCGAGCCGCCTTAGCCTAGTTGATATATCCTACGGCCTCCTACCGCTGGTGGAACATGACACCGAAGGTTAAGCTACACGGGATCGTTAAGACGATCTACCTCTGCTCTAGGGCGAAGGATTTGGAACGGCGTGGTTGGGTGCTCGTGGCCGGAGTCCAGAACCCTGAATCCGTAGCCGACCATTCGTTCTCCGTCTCCGTCGCCGTTGCCTTCTTGGGCGACGCGCTTGGAATGGATACGCTCAAGCTTGTAAGGATGGCGTTGATCCATGATGTCTGCGAAGTGATGACGGGTGACCTTCAGCCGGGAGAAGTTTCAAAGGAGGAAAAGAGGAGGCTGGAACGCTCAGCTCTGGCCAGGCTTCTGAAGGGCCTTCCTCCTCAGGTGAGGAGGACCTACCTAACAGCCTTCGAAGAGTTCAACCGGGGACGAACACGTGAGGCCGTGTTGGCACGGGAAGTGGACAAGCTTGAGATGGTCCTGCAGGCGATCGAGTACGAAAAGGAGGGAGTCGACCCCAAGAGGTTGAAAGAGTTCTGGAGAGCGGCTCGCATTCGGTTGAGAACCCCCTTAGGCAGGTCCCTCTTCAAGGTGGTGGCTGGCCTGAGGCCTCGCCGCTGAGTTGCCTGTAAGCCCTCCATAATCCGTCTCCTACATAATGCATGTTCTTGATGACGGCACCCTTCTCCAACACTCTCGCTTCTTCACTTCTCATCAGGGCTAAGCCCACGGCCAAAGATTTCCCGTACCGTTCATCCTGGGCCACGACGATGTCACCTTCCTGGAAAGACCCCTCGAACCCTTTGATGCCTGGCCTCATCACATTAGCCCCGTTCGTCAGGAACTTCACGGCCCCAGCATCCACTTTGACCTTCGGGAAACAATTCAGCAGGGCCTCGTCACAGAGACAGGGGAGGAGGATGCCCTTGACCTCCACCAGCATGTGGTCTCCGAAGACCAGGAACCTGTCCTCATCTACGTATCCCTTCCTTTCTATCTTCAACGGAGGGATTGGATACTTTGCCCAGCGAGCGGAGAGGTACTCCTCCACCCGCTTCAACTCTCTCTTGGAATAGAAGAGTATCTTCAAACGCAGTGTCCTCTCGGGTCGTTGCAAATTTAAATATATGGCGTCCTCTCCCCCGTAGGACGGCGAGGAGAGCACGAGACTTGGCAGCCGACATGACGTTTAAGGTGTTGAACGAAAGCATCGGTAAGACGGTGCTCATAAAGCTGAAAGGAGGGAAGGTCATCAGGGGTTCTCTCCAAGGTTTCGACCAGCACATGAACCTGATACTCGAAGGTTCGGAAGAGATGTTGGCTGAGGGCAAGTCCAACTCCCTGGGCACGATAGTCGTAAGAGGGGATAACGTAGTGCTGATATCTCCCCCTCCGACTGGCTGAGGTTTGAAATCATAAGGTTGGTTCGCTTTGAAGGGTACACCATCGTTCGGAAAGCGCAGCAAACATAAGACCCACATCGTGTGTCGCAGATGTGGAAGGACGACATATAACGTGCACACGAAGAGGTGTTCGAGCTGCGGGTTTGGCGCCTCCCCCAAGCTGAGGTCTTACTCGTGGGCTAAGAGGGGTCGCTGAGCCGCCTCCGAATAACCTTAACTAACACGAGTTCGCCATAGTTGGAAGCAGAAGGAAAGTCTTCGTTGAGCCTAGATATAGCTAGCATCGTCTTGGGGGCCGCCTTGGGCAGCGTGTCCGCAGGCGCGGCAGTCTTCTTCCTCCATAGAAGAGGCTCCGAAAGAGGTGCCTCCGTCCGAGCTCCCTCCCCGCCTTCTATGGAGCAGGTCCTCGAAAGGACTTTAAGTGCACCACAGGTAGACTCAGCCCGAAGAGACCTCCGCTTGCTTAGGATGGAGAAAGAATACCTGAGCAGCGCGTTGACGAGGGTGTACGAGGCCGAAGTCCAGGGGCGCATAACCAAGGACGAAATGCAGTATCTCTCGCAGAAGTACAGGGCCCAATTGCAGGAGGTCGAAGAGAAGCTTTCGAAGGCGCAGATGGTCGTGGAGGTGGCCGACTTGGAGGACGCCAAGGAAGAGCTCCTTTCCTTGGTAAACAACAAGGTCTCCCAGATCGATGCGCGATTGAAGGAGCTCAGGCTGAAGGTAGTGGGCGAAGCTCAGATGGCACAGAAGGCCGTCGAGCCAACTAGAGAGGAGAAGAAGGAAAGGGTGGAGCCGAAGAAGGAGAAGCCCGTGGTTATGGATGAGAAGTTGAAGAAGGTCGTCGATGACATCAGCGAGGCCATGGCGAAGCTCGAACAGATGGATATGGAACAGTAGAGGGTTGGGGTCTCGTGGCGCTTAAGCTGAGTAGCTTCAGACGTCTGGAGAAGGAATTGGCCCAGAGCCGTATCGTTGGCCTGGGTAGCGGAGGAACGATGGCAGAGTTCGTCAGGGTCCTTGCCGGAGAGGAAGAGCTGGCCCGTAGGCTCACCGTGATACCATCGTCCTGGCAGATACACCTCGTGGCCAATGAACATGGTCTCAAGGTAGCACCCTCCACGTTCATGTCGGAGGTTGACCTGACGGTGGATGGGGCCGACCAGGTGGACGGAAGGCGTCGGATCATAAAAGGTGGAGGAGGAGCCCTGCTTAAGGAGAAGCTCCTCTGGGAGGCGGCCAAGTCCGTCTTCGTGATAGCGCGCGAAGACAAGTTCGTCCGAGATCTGGAGCGACCAGTTCCTGTGGAGGTAGTCCCCGCCGCAGTTAACCACGTTTCAAGGAGGGTGAAAGGGCTCGGAGGGGAGCCGGCGTTGAGAACCTTAGAGAAGGGTTATCCATTTGTTACGGAGAACGGCAACATGATCTTGGATGTAGGCTTCGCCGCCATCGAAGATGCCGAGGAGCTTGAGAGAAGAATAAAGCAGATGGTGGGAGTCGTGGAGGTGGGGCTTTTCAACTTCCCCGACGTCACCATATACAAGATAAGGGAACAGAAGGTGGAGGAGTTATGAAGCGGGGCCTACCTGTAAACCACCAAGGACCTGACTTTATAGCCCTTCAGCCTGCTCCTGCCGTTCAGGTAGGCAAGCTCCACTATGAACGCCATCCCGGCTATCACACCTCCCAGTTCCTCCACTAACCTCGCCGCCGCCGCAGCCGTCCCCCCCGTAGCCAAGAGGTCGTCCACTAACAGGATCCTATCTCCTTTCCCCACCGCATCCTCGTGTACTTCTATAGCCTCTTGGCCATATTCGAGCTGATAAGTGACCTTCCGTTTGCGCCAAGGAAGCTTTCCCGGCTTCCTCAGGGGGATGAACCCCACGTTAAGCTTCAATGCCAAAGGTGCGCCCACTATGAAGCCCCTTGCCTCCACGGCCGCCACGGCCTGCACGCCTTCGTCCATAAACAGGCGAGCCAAACGGTCCACACACCATGCCAAGGCCTCTCCGTCCTTAAACAGAGGCGTCAGGTCTCGAAAGATCACGCCCTTCACAGGGTAATCGGGTAGGTCTCGAATCAGTAGCTTCAGGTCCGAGGGTCGAGCGGGTTTCAACCCCACTCATGTTCCATGACTTTTATTTAAGCAGTGCGCGCACGAAAGGTGAGGCACTTGGGCACAACGTTCACGAGCTCTCCCAATACTTTATTGGGTCGATGAGCCTACCGTTGCCCGAGAAGTCATCCAAAGGCCTCCAGAGTCCGTCCAAGGCCGGAAAGTTCTTGATGAGATACTTCACCGTTTCGTTGTTGCGCGCGATGCCGTTGGTCCAAGGACAGGCTCGGAAGCATATGGCGCATCCCGTCCCCACTTCCCCCCACCATTTGAGGCATCTGTCCGAGAACTGCTGCCACTTGTAGACGTCCTTGATCTCCGACTCCGTAGGCCCCTCCCAGGCGGGATCCCCACTGGGAAGCGCCTGCACTGGACAGGCGTCAACACACTTCTTGCAGCTGTTGCAGAAGTCCGTCAGCCCGAAATCGATGGGGTTGTCGTGCTCCATCGGTAAGTTGGTCAACACCTTCGATAGCCTCACGTTGGGCCCGTACTCCGGCGTGACCAGCCTACAAATGCGCCCATACTGCCCCAACCCGGCGTCGATGGCTAGGGGTATGCTCAGCGCCGTGTCGTTACCACATGGTATGGCCTTATAGCCCAGTCCCCTGATGAATTCGGCCACCCTCGCGGCTACTATGGCCATCTCATCGTACCCCTTGTACGCCGTAACGAAGGAGGTCCCGTATGGGGCATACCTGATATTATCGAAGTCCATCTTAGTGGCGATCACGACGACGTAACGGAAGGACGAAGGGATGACCACCTTCGTCTCCGTGGAATAGGGGTCTTCGACGTCTTCGAATACGAACGGCCGCCCGCGTTCGTCGTTGGCGTAGACCCAACGTTCATCCAACTCGCAGATCCCAACGAGGTCGGCCCCCAAGGTCCTCGCGGCCTTCTTGACTATCCTTGACATCTCGTCTGGAGGCCGCCTCAACGGCGCTACCCCAGACGGCACCTTAGCCACGCCCAGCGGGTACCAGCTGTACAGCCCGGAGTCCCTGTTTCCGAATCCTGACGCCGTGTACATGCACACGGTCCTGCCAGCGTTGGTCAGGGCGTAATCCTCGAGACCGAAGCCCACCTCACCCCTCCTCACCCTTTCTTCGAATGTCAGGGTGTACTTGGCTAAGGCCATGTATGCTATCGAATTCCTATCGGAGGAGGAGCGGGCGAACGAGGTCTTCCTTACGTCGAACCTCTTGAACGTGTCCTTCACCTTGAAGATGTCCGCCGCCTTCTTACCCTTCAGCTCCGTGGCCGCCCTGACCGCTCTGCCGAACTCTTCCACAGAAGGTTCCGTCCTCACGCCAGCGAGGCCCGTCAGAGCAGCTAGGCCGAGCACCCCACCAAACCTCAGAACGTCCCTTCTTCGCCGATCGATCTCGGCGGGTTTAACACTGCCTTTCTCCAAATCCAGCCTCTTTCTTTCTGTGTCGGATAAAAACCTTAACCTTGTGGTCGTGGCCTTACGGCCCAAGATACGAGGCTTCCCTGTCGAGGTGACGCCGCCTCAAGGTTTAATTGGCCGGCGTTCGGACCACTTGCCGTCGAGCTTGATAGCATTCGGAATAATACTGACTGGAGGGCCCTATCAAACTCAGAGGTGGGAGACGGCTTACCATATAGCCAAGGCCGCGCTAGACAAATTCCACAAGGTCACCTTCTTCCTGTTCTTAGACGGCGTGTATAACGCCCTAGGGACTCAGGTGTTTCCAATAATGGAGAGGTTGCCCATGGACCACTTCAAGGAGTTGCAGGAAAAGGGTGCAGAGATATATGCCTGCGAGGTCTGTAGCTACAACAGGGGGCTGGACGAAGGCAAGGATTACTATCCAGGCGTCAAGATCGTGAGCGTGGCCTTCGTAGCCTCCTTGGTCAGCAAGAGCGACAGGTTGATCACCCTGTAGGTGATGTGGTGATGACCATATACCTGGTGGACGAGCCTTTCGCCGATCTCGCCCTGGAGTACGCCGAAAGGGACGAGCTCGCCAAGGTCGTCCTCCTTCAGGATGCAGTGTACTTGGCGCGTAACAAGACCCTCCCCAACGAAGTCTACGTGCTGAGCGAAGATGTGGTGAGAAGGGGGTTACAAAGCGCCATCCCTACCAACGTCCACATCATAGATTACGGCGACCTTGTGGACATGATGGAGGCTGAGAAGGTGGTAAACTTCCTGTAGGGATGAATAGGATGGGCAAGAAGGTCTTTGTCGCATTTCTCAGGTCGCCTGTAGGAAGCGTGTATTACGTCGAAGGGTTGAGGGTCGCCGCCGGTGCGCTCAGCGGGGACGAGGACCATTCTGTGACGGTGGCCTACATCGGCAAGGGGGTCAGGTGCGCGCTGAAGGGCGTGGACAGGTCCTACTCCGTCAAGTTCTTGGAATTCTTTCCAGAGGAAGCTGGAAAGAGGTTTCTAGTCGAGAAGGAATCCCTGTTGGAGGAGGGAATAGACGAAAGGGACTTGGGGGAGGACTTCGCCGTAGCTTCAAGGGATGAGCTGCGCAGGATGATGCTAGAAGCCGACCTCTGCATGAGCTTCTGACCGCTTCACCTCTTTTGTGGGTTCGGGTACCATCCTTCTTTCCACATGTGCCGCGGCTAGGAGGATATCCACAGATACGGCCGATAGGATCGATTCGTAGGTCCCGGACATGAGCCAAGCGTAGAGGGCCTGGGAGGGGAGGGCCAAGTAGGTCACTACCAGAAAGGAGGTTGGGATGCCCAGCAATATCCACGACAGCGACGACGCGTACACAGGCCTCATCCTCGAAGAAAGGAACCCTGTCATCAGCCCCACGAGAGGAAGCACGACCAACCAATGGACTTGTTGGTTCAACGCCAGCTGGCCAGCCACACCCGCTTGTAACATGTAATATCCGACGCCGCCAGCCAGCCCTGCCAGAAGTCCCCATAGGGCCCCACCCGAACAGGCTGACAGGAAGACGCCGAGCTGAGGTAGGACGATATATATCCCGAACTGGTACCTCAAGTTCAGTTGGGGGAGGAAGAAGGCTAGCGCGATCCCTACCAAGCGGATGTAAGACCTCGCCTTGGACATGCGTCCGGCCTGTCGATCTGAGGCCATGGAGTTCACCCAGGCGAAATGATGCCCAGCTTCATGAGCACGTACTCGAGGAGCGGCACCTGTCTGGAGGTGGCCGGGGTGAACGATAACTCATCCGAGGTGGGAAAGGTCACCTTCACCAAGAACAACGGGTCGAATTCATTCGAGAATATGGTGAACTTCGCTACGCCCGACGTCATCGTCCCCGGCTTGAAGTCCATTATGAACAGCTTCGTGGCGAGCTTGGCCCCGTTTCTGTTATCGAAGACCGTGACGTTCACCGTCCCCCTTTCGGGAAAGGTGAGTTGGTTGGAAATGCTGAAGTTCACCTCCAAGTTGTTGACGTATTCCGTGGAGCATCCTTGGACGTTTGATGTCTGTGGCTGCACTATGACGCCGTTGGTGACCTTCCACTGAGTATATTCGGTCTTGAACTGCTCCACATCTCCATGTTCGTCGGATGACAGGATGGTGCTCACAGCTCCGTTGACGAAGTCGACGCTCACCTTCTCTCTAGCTGAATCTGACAGAGGCACGTAGCCCATGGCTGGAAGGTCGAACGTGACCATGTACTTGGACAGAACGACCGCCAATACAAGGAGAGCTACGAAGGCGAAAGGTTTGACCAGCCTCTTCCCTGAACTACTACGTCGTTTGGCCTCCATTGCACCTCAAAATGATAGACGATTAGGTGTTATTAAAATTAACGTCATCTGGGCTTCGCTGAGGGAAGCCTGGGCGAGGCCACCAGGTAAACTGCTCCATCTTCCACTTTCAACAGGAACTTGAAGTTATCCCTGACGAACGCCAATGCGCGCCGTATGTCCCTCGTCCTCAGCCACCCGACCACCATCCTATTGTCATAGAGGAGCACGGGAGGCGCCCTCCTGTCTTCTTCCTTTTCGACTGGAGCTATGATGATGCTCTCGTAGGCCCTGAGCTTGGAGCATTCCTCGAAGAATCCTTCGATCATGTCCTTCGTCGGTGGCTCTTCGCTCACTTTAACTAGAAGAAGCCCCAGCGACGTCGCTCCGGATATATCCACCTTGACCTGCCCGAAGGTTTGGTCGTAAGCGAAAGGTGCCATGAGGCTGTTACGAGTGTCATCTAGGTGGCTCCTGAGGTATATCGTCAACAGCTGGTTCCTGATGTATGTGGGGAGATGTATTTCATGTATGGGCAAGCCACGCCTATGCCGAGGGAAGGACGCTATAAGGCTTTCATCGGTCTGGATGGGGGTTCCCCGCATTATCCGCTAATTCGATAACGCTTTGCCATAAATATATTCCTTACGCCCTTACTCCGGCTAGCATGTAAATATTTCCTATAAGTCAGATTTATAAGCTTATAAACAGCTCCGAAGGTCCGAGTTTTATAAATTGGCGGCTAAGGCTAAACTCGCCATAGAGGATTGCGCGATCTGCGGCGGATGCGAAATCGCACTCGCCGACCTCGGCGTCAGCCTGCTCAAAGTTCTGGACAAGAACATTGAGCTCGTGTACGCGCCCATCCTGGCCAGCACCACGGACTTCGAAGAAGCGGATGTGACCTTCGTCATTGGGGCCATCAGGACGAAGCATGACCTCGAGAGAGTGCAAGCCGCACGGAAGAAGTCCAAGGTCTTGGTCTCGTTTGGCACCTGTCCCGGCACGGGTGGCCTGATCGGTCTGGGCAATCTGAAGGGGAAGGATGACCTGCTGAACAGGGCCTACTCGGAGGGGAAGGTCCCCACGCAGGGGACGCCCGAGCTGTTGGACAAGCTAGAGCCTCTCTCCAAGTACGTCAAGGTGGACTATGTAATCCCCGGTTGTCCTCCACCGGCTGCCGTTATCAAGCAGCTGCTTGGGGAACTCCTAGGAGGTTGAATGGGTTGAGCCAGATCGAAATAGACCCCCTGACGAGAATAGAGGGGCACCTCAAGGTGCTAGTTCAGCTTGACCAGCAGGGGAAGGTGGCACGCACGATGGCTGACTTCGCCGAATTCAGGGGCTTCGAGAAGTTCCTCGAGGGCAGGCTGGTCCACAGAGCGCCCATTATAACAACTAGGATCTGTGGGGTCTGTCCTGTACCCCATCACTTGGCCAGCGTCAAGGCCATCGAAGACGGCCTAGGCCTTCAGCCGACGGAGACGGCGGACAAGCTCAGAGAGTTGATGCTTATGGGGGAGATCTTGGGCGACCATACGCTCCACATCTTCATCCTTTCTGGAGTGGACTACCTGCTTCCCGATACCCCGCCCAAGCAGAGGGACGTAGTGCAGCTCTACAGGAAGTACCCCGAAGTGGCAAAGGAGGTGGTCTACACTAGGGCCGTGGGACAGAAGATAATCGAGACATTGGGCGTCCAGGCAGTCCATCCCATGACTGCAGTCCCAGGGGGCATAACGAAGAGGCTGGAGGAAGACACGAGGAAGAAGCTCCTCGAATACGTGCTGGAGGCCAAAAAGAAGGTGGTCGGATGGTACGATGCAGCCATCGCTCCCGCCGTGGCCAAGTTCATAGACGAACACCTCGACCTGGGCCAGGTAGGCTCAGCTTACATGGCGATGAGCCACGACGGGGCCATCAACTTCTACAGGGGAGATGTGGGGCTGATCGATAGGGCCGGCAAGACGATCGCGGAATTCAAGGCTAGAAACTACTCGGACCACATCGTGGAGGAACCGATCCCATATTCCTACGGGAAGAGCGTGACGGTGAAAGGGCTAGGAAAGGATAAGGGTTTCGTACGGACCGGCCCCCTGGCTAGGGTTAACGTCGCCAAGAAGGCGGGCACGGAAGTGGCCGACAGGCTGTTGAAGGACCTGAGGGGCAAGTTCGGTTCGCCCGTCCACGGCACCCTGCAGTACAACCTTGCGAGGTACATCTGTCTGGTCTACGCCGCGGAGAGGCTGGAGCAGCTCCTGACCGACCCCGGGATAACGAAGGGTGACGTCCAGGCGGAGTTCAAGATGAAGGCTGGAGAAGGCGCGGGTTCAGTTGAGGCGGCACGGGGCACGCTCATTCACCATTACAGGTGGGACGATGAAGGTTACATCACCTACGCCAACATCATAACCCCAACTGTGGTCAACGCTAACGGCTTCGAGGCTTCCTTGGCGAGCGCCGCTAGCAGGAACATTTCGCCGGGCAAGCTCAACGAAGAGGGCCTGTGGCATGAGGTGGGGCTCGTCATAAGGGCCTACGACCCTTGCATTTCATGTGCCACACATCTCGAGAGGGCGCTTACCATACAGCTTTGCGACTCCGATGGCAACTCGCTCAGAGCTCTGAGAGGTCGATGAAATATGGAAATGGATAGGAGAAGATTCCTGAAGGCAGTTACAGGAGCGGGCGGGCTAGTCGTCATAACCTCCTTGGCCCCTGCCCTCGCGGTCGCCTCCAGGCCGAAGAACGCCATGCTTGTGGAGGTCGGAAAGTGCATCGGTTGCATGAGGTGCGTCGCCGCCTGCCAAGCCTATCACGATAAGTTCTTCCAAGATGGGCAGCCTGGCACCATGTATACGAAGGTCCCGTTGGTGAACAACAAGCCATTCCCTCAGAACTGTATGCATTGCGTCGACGCACCTTGCGCCACTGTCTGTCAGTCCCATGCGCTCACCCAGCTGAGCTCCGGCACTGTGACGTATGACAAGGAGAAGTGCATAGGTTGCCTCGAATGCACCACCGTCTGTCCTTTCAACTCGATAACCTTCGACCCGGTAACCAAGAAGATTTTCAAGTGCGACTTCTGCAGCGAGCTGACGGAGAACGGTAGGGAGCCCAGCTGTGTTACGGTTTGCCCACCACATGCGAAGACCTTCGGGCCTTACGACCAAAAGGTTCAGGAGGGGCTGTCACTCGCCCAGTCCAAGAACGGGAAGCTGCTTTACGCGGAAAGCACTCAGACTCTGCTCGTCCTCTCTCAGGAGGAGTTCGACGCCTACGTTTCTGCCCCCGAGGTGACCGTCGTCAAGGCCCAGTACCCGGACGAATACAAGCTCTTCTCATCTGGCGTAAAGTGGCTTAGGCTCGCCTGGTTGCCGTTCCTTGGAGGCGTGGTCTTCTATGCCCTCAGGTGGCGTGGAGACAGGGAGCAAGCAAAGGAGGTGAAATGACGTTGCCAAAGGACGAAGAACGAAAGTACAAGCTGTCTTCGCTTCAGGCGAAGAAGCCCGGGCTGATCCAGCTCCTCTTCAAGAGGAGCTTTGTGGTGGGCTACAGCGATTTCATCTTCCACCTGGGCGTATGGGGAAACATCATCACGGGCCTGATAATGGAGGTCCCCTTCCTCTTCGAAGGCCTATCGTCGGTCTACCAGGGTTGGGGTTGGCTCTTCTCCTGGATCCACGGGATAACGGGTCTGCTCATCCTGATGGGCGGGATCGGGTTCGTGCTCAGGTACTTCAGGAATCCGTTCTTCAGGCTGGCCTACGGCAGGGTCTTCTACTTGGACTTGGCATTCCTCGGGGGCCTAGCTTTGGTGGGGCTTGTGCAGGCCATTGAAGTGTTCGGCTTCCTGCCCATCGCCTCATTCACGCAGTCCTCCATCAAGTGGCTGGGGACGCTGCACTTGGCGCTCATCTATACCTGGATAGTCGTGTCTCTGGTTGCGGGTGGGGCCATTCGTCACGCCGTCTCGACCATAGGCTGGAGGCTCACCAAGGCGAATACCACCACAGGGATGCTGGCCTTCGCAGACGCCTGCGGTAAGTGTGGCCGCTGTGTGGAGGTCTGCCCCACCTTCGAGGCCTTCAACAGGAACCCGATGGAGGCGCCTGTGGTCAAGTTGAGGTACTACTATCAAGTAATGAAGTCCAGGAAGCTGACCCCCAAGGAGGTGCGGTACGTGTCCGAGCAGATGGCGACCTGCGCCCAGTGCAACCTCTGTGCAGGGGTGTGTCCATATTCGTTCAACTACGTTGCCATGTACAACGCCATGCTGCAGGAAGCGCAGAAGTTGGCGCCCAAACCTCAGGTCACCTAACAGCGTTCGATGAACCTCGCAGAAGCTCGCCGGCTCGTCGAGGGCCGGCGGGCCGTCATCATGTGCATCGGCAGCGACTTCGGCGACGACGCCGCTGGAAGGCTCCTTTATGATAGGATCTCCGGAAAGCTCAGGAACATGATAGCTTTCGAATGTGGAAACGCACCTGAAAGCTTCCTGCCGAAGCTCAAGGAGCTACGCCCAGAAGTGGTGATAATGGTCAACGCCGTGGATAGGGGGCTGGAACCGGGAGACATGGTCTCCGAAGACCTGCTGGAGGCTCAGCCCAAACTCTTCCTCACCCACAAGTTCCCTCTCTCCGTCCTCGCCCACGTCTTGGCATCGGAACTTGAAGGCGACGTAGAAGTGATCCTTGTAGGGGTGCAGGTCAAGAAGATGCATGGAAGGGCCTGCCCGGCCGTAAGGCGCTCCATGGCGAAGTTTGCTGACATCCTAAATGAAGTAGACCGCTTTGCCAAAAAGATGACCCGAACTTGACCAGGTTCGTCCTCAACATTGGGGCCATAATGATTACGATATTTGCAGTTATTCCGGGCGGCACGTTAAAGGATTATATGTTCCAAGGATGATCCGACATGGGAGAAACCTTGTCACGAGGGTCATCATCGGGGGAGGCCAGCGGACTAGGTCGTTCCATGTTCCTGTTCGAGCTCTTTAGGGACGCCATGAGAGCGGAGCACGTATTGAGGAGGGCAGGGTTCGACGTAAAGGCGGGGGCCCCACCTCCAGAGGTTCGCACAGGCTGTGACATAGCCATCACGGTCCCCAGCCACCAGGTGAACGAGGCGGAAAGGGCCCTCAGGGCGGATGGCATCCCCATCTTGGACGTCGTCTTCGCGTCCGAAGGCGAGCTCCCGCCTCTCCAGGTCAGCAAGATCGTGAAGAAGGTGGATTTCGGGGACTTCCTCATGATTAGGGTGGGGAACATGAAGCTCACCTTTGAAAAGAAGTCAGGGAAGGTGGTGAACATATCGGGGGGTGGATGCCCGGATATACCACTGCTAGCGCTGAAGATGATAGGTCAGCCTCTGGACACGGTGGTTTCGCCCAACGAGCTCGGGTTCACCCTCTGCGCCTACACCCTGCAGAAGGCGTACGAACATGCGCTCCAAGCTTGGAGGAAGATGAGGTAGATGCTTCTCCTCACAGGCACCCTCCCTATCGAAGACAGGTCCGTAGTCGTGGGCCAGATCAAGTACGATGGCAGGTCCCTTTCCTTGGGGGATAGGACGCTTCCTTCTTCGCTCATCTCCGTGGGGGCTACGGCCATGATGGCCGCATCTGCCTCCACGGCCGAAGCCATGGAAATAGAGCCTCCCATCGGGGTCATCGCCGGGGACCTCGGCCAGGGAGACGGTTCCGCTTCAATATACTCCTACCTTACCGAGGAAGCCGGCACGCTGGGTGCCTCCGCCCTTACGATGCACTACATACTCCCCATCCGCAAGGGCTTCATGGAGTTCATAGAAATGCTAGATTACTGGGAGAGGAAACCATTCATGATCGCGGACGCGGGGAGCATGCTCATAGCGAAGGCCACCGGCACCTGCGGCAAGTTCGACCTTTTCACCCCCGACGCAGGAGAAATATGTTTCTTGGCGGACCCCGATGCCGGCCATCCGGCGTACGTGAAGAGCATGCTGTTCGAAATCGACACGACGGAAGTGCCAAGGCTCATACAGGAGGCTTACTCTCACGGGAACTCGCCCCGATACCTCCTGGTCAAGGGCCCGGTGGACTTCATAGTCGACGGTGGAAAGATAGTGTACACCCTGGCCGAGCCGAACATACCCGCCCTCGAGCCCATAGGTGGCACGGGGGACACGATCACAGGGATCGTCTCCGCTCTCATCTCTGGAGGATACGAGCCCACCAAGGCCTGTCTGATGGCGGCGAAGGCCAACCGCCTGGCGGGGCAGATGGCGAACCCGACGCCGGCCACTCACGTCTCCGAAATAGTCAGGCACATAGGGGCGGCGGTCAGGTCGGTGGCAGGCTCCACATAAAGGTGGGGCAGCATGAACGTAGACAAGCTCAGCGCCGGATTCGTAACTGGATTGTGGGCCGCCGTGGCCCAGGCCTGGGTGGGCGTCTCACCGCCCTCAGCCTACGGCATCTGTTTCATCAGCCATCCAAGCGACCTGACGGATTGGGTCGTCAACAAGCTCTTCGGGACGGCCCTTTACGTCCACGACCCCTCCGTCGACATCCCAGTCCTGACTGTGGTGGGGGTCCTCATAGGTGCGACCATCGCCACGTTTCAATACGGTGAATTCAACTTCAGGTGGCCCAGGCAACCCTTTGACCACTTCGTCAACGGGTTCATGGTCGCGGTCTTCGGCCTCACCCTCGGCTACTGCTCCGTCCACATCATCATGGGGCTAATGTATGGAAGCTACGTGGCGTTCGTCGGGTTCGCCGGGATGATGACTGGGGTGATCCTCTCGGCCAACTACATCAAGTGGAGGGTGAGGAGATGACCGTCGTAGTAGCCGTCTCCACCCTCCTCGCTGGGATCGTCATCGGATACCTTTGGCAGAGGTCGAGGTCCTGCTCGATCACGGGCTACAGGGACTTCTACCTGTTCCGAGACACGCTCTTCATGAGGACCATCTTCGGGATGGCCCTGGGGGCGTTCGCGGGGTACCTCCTCTTCTACCGGTTCTCAGGGGCCATGGTGGACTTCCCCCTCTTCCTGCATGACGAGCCGGGCGCGGGCTCCGTTGCCACGTTGATCCTCGCGCTGGTGGGGGGCCTCGGATACGCCTTCTTCTCCGTCATGGCTGAGGGCTGCCCTCTCAGGCAGCACGTCAACGCCACCACTGGGAGCGGCGCCGCCATCGTCTACCTTATCGGCTTCTACTTCGGGGTCCTCTTCTTCAGGCTCATCGTGATCGACTTCATCAACGTATTCATGCGGCTCTTCTAGGCGCCGGAGAGGGAGCCTAGGCCCGCGATCAATAGGGTCAAGCCCAGCAGCCCGCCCGAAAGGGCGCCCACGAACTCCACGCGTCGGGCCAGCGAACTACCCAGCTTCAGCCTGAGCGCGCCCAAGAAGGCCGCAGTCACGCCGAAGGAGTAGACTGACGAACCCATCCAGAAAGTTACGACCGAACCATATGCACTCCACGCATCGGCAGACGCGGAAAGGGAAAGCAACGCCACGAGAGGCGCGCAAGCCAGCAGGCTCGACGCGACCCCCAGGGCTAGGGAAGGCCCATTCTGCGAATGTGAAGGACATGCCCGAGCCCTGCCCTTGAGGGCTCTGTAGCAGTTTGTGACGAGCAGCAGGCCGAGGACCACCATCACGGCCGACCTTGAGGCCGGGCCGTTGAGCGTCAGCCCCAAGCCCTGGGCCAACGTGAACGAAGCGTACGCAAGGCCCAAGTAGACCAGGAGCCTGCCTATGGCGAAGAGCGACGTTATCGCAAGCCCATTTCTGAGCGTCTTCTTGCCCACCATGAGCTGCACTAAGAGGATTGGAAGGCATACTATCGTGCATTGCACGCCATTGGTCAGACCTATGATGAGCCCCCCGGCCAGGGCTTCGAGCATCATGCTCCCATCACCAGTCGCGCAAGGTTGTAGACCACCATTATGAACCAGTAGAACCAGAGCGCCCCGGAGATCGTCGCCGCCGGGACCAGGAACTTTCGCGCATCGGTCTTGAGGTCGTACATCTGCATGTCTATGGCCCCCGTAGGGCACTTGTAGATGCACACCATGCACTTGTCACAGGTGTCCGTGACGACCACCTTTCCGTCCTCCGCCTTGGCTAGCCCGAAGGTCGGGCAGACGTTCAGGCAAGCGTAGCATTCGTTGCAGCTCTTATCGTCTATGGTCACCCTGAACGGCGTAACCCTGTCCATCAGGCTCAGCGCCGCGCCCACGGGGCAAATTGAATGACACCATTTGTTTCCGCTGAGCAACGGAAGCCCGATGAAGAAGACGGCCATCAGCGCTACGAACAGGGCTATGTTGAGGGGGGACCCGAACCAGTTCAGAAGCCCAGCCCAGCAGAAGACGCAGAACCATTGCACCGTGAAGACCAGTGCGAGCAGCATGGTCACGACGAATATCGCGTACTTCACATCCCTCAAGCTCTGAGCGGCCCCTGGAGCCGAAAGGTCCAGGCCCCTGCCCTTGGCTACGCCCTTTATGTATGAGATGGCCTTCGAATACGGCTTCATCGGCTTATGCCGATGCCTCAGGGCTTCACCTATGCCTCCGAAGGGGCAGAGCCATCCGCACCAGCCCTTCCCCAAGAACAGGGCCGTAAGGAGGAAGGCGAGGAGGATGATACCGAACTCCGTTACCGTCGGGGGGAAGGTGGAGAAGAACCTGACGTAGACGGGGAGGTTGACCAAGACCGGGTATCCGACGCTAGTGGGAAGCAGGAAAGGGCAGAGGATGGAGACGTAGCCCACGTTCGAGATTGGTGGAGGGGTCAGGGGCACCTTCTGGTGTCTCCCTATCCAGTCGTAAAGAGAAGTTGCCCCCAGCTGCAAGAGGAAGGCAGAAAAGGCCGCCCACATGACCACCGTCAGGGCCACGACGTAGATGCTCCTCACCCTGTACGGCTTGTTCGATATGAGGAGCTCAGTGGTGGCGAGTGCGGACCCAAGCGCCACGAGGGTGGCGATGAAGAAGTCGCCGCTGGAGAACGTGTAGAAGGCGACGGCAGTAACCGATAGGACGATCACAGACAGGTCCACCTTAGGTATCGTAACCCGTCTCTTCTTGGAGGCCATCCAAGTCCTTATCGGTATGTACTGAACGGGCTATATTAGTATTATAATGGCTCGCCCAGCGGCGTAGGGTCTGACACCATAGGTGCACGCCCGTGCGCCGGCGCCGAGGGCTTATCTGGAAGGGATGGCCGCGCTGGCGACTGTCGGGCTGCGATTCGTTTTCATCCTTTCGCAGGTTTGGTGGTGTGAAAGTAGATATTAGTTATAATTATAGTCTGAAAGTTTATATACGGATTTACATACCTACGCCACGACGGATATGTCTAATACGCAAATCACTTCATTATGCAGAACGTCAAGGCGCGCACAAGGAGGACATGGTCGATGTCTCTAGAAAAGGACGAAGATATCGCCAAGGCTAAGGTCACACGCAGAGGCTTCCTCAAGGGCGTCGGAGCGGGCGCGGCGGTGGCGGCTGTAGCCGTCGCCGGCGTGGAAGAGCTACGCATCATGCAGATGGGGCAGCAGCCGGTGACCCCTGGGCCGGGGCCGCAACCGACCGCCCCGGAGGTGACCACCGTATCCACCGTCAGCTTCACGGTCAACGGCACTGACTATACGGTGGAGGTGGATAACAGGTGGAGCCTGGCCGAAGTCCTACGCGAAAAGCTTGGGCTCTACGGGACGAAGATCGGCTGCGACAGGGGGGAGTGCGGGGCCTGCACCGTCCTACTGGACGGCGTCCCCGTGCAGAGCTGCGTGGTCCTCGCGGCCGAGACGAACGGCGCAAAGATAACCACCATAGAAGGCATCGGAACGCCCCAGAACCTGAGCAAGCTTCAGAAGTCCCTGCTGGACAACGACGGCACCCAGTGCGGCGTATGCGTACCGGGCATCGTGGTGGTCGCTACGGACCTCCTGAGCAAGAACCCCAACCCCACGGAGGACGAATTGAGGGCCGCCCTCGACGGGAACTTCTGCAGGTGTGGCAACCAGCCCCACATCATGAAGTCCATACTGGCGGTGAAATAGAATGAGCACACAGCTTAACGTCGTAGGCAAGTACATGGGACCCAGGCTTGACGGCGCGGCCAAGATCGCAGGCCAGTTTAAGTTCGGCGACGACTTCAGCCTCCCCGGACAGGCCTACATGAAGATGCTCAAGAGCCCATATCCTCACGCAAAGATAACCGCGGTCGACGCCAGCGAAGCGCTGGCGATGAAGGGCGTGCTGGGTGTGATAACCCCAGAGGACGTAAAGGACAATCCATACAGGCTGGCCGGGACGACGATGATGATCCTCCCCTACGACAAGGTGAGGTACGCAGGTGAGGAGGTCTGCGCGGTCGCAGCTGAAGACCCGCACGTAGCTGAAGAGGCCCTATCCAAGATAAAGGTCACTTACGACCCGTTGCCGTTCGTCCTGGACCCGGAGGAAGCGATGAAGGCGGGAGCCCCTGAGATACATACTGGAGGGAACCTGGTTAGGGGTGGCCCAAGCGCAACCTTCACCTTCGGTGACACGGCGGCGGGGATGGCCCAGGCTGACAAGGTCATAGAGGGCAGGTACGAGACGGTCTTCAACCAGCACAGCAACATCGAACCATGGGCGGGTTTGGTGAACTGGGACACGGGGAGCGGGAGGCTGGACATCTACACGGACTCACAGTACATGCACGGTGTGAGGAACGGCACCGCGACTGCCCTGGGCATACCCATCAGCAGAGTGGCGGTCTACAATAACGGCGGCTCCGGCGGCTTCGGGGACAAGACGGGCACGCACAGGTGGTTCATCCTCGCGGCCCTGCTTAGCAAGAAGGTTGGGAGGCCGATCAAGTTCAGGCTCACGAAGGAGGAGAACCTGCTGCAGGGCATCCATCGCTACAAGGTCATCTACTACATCAAGACGGGTGTGAAGAACGACGGCACTGTCACGGCCATGGAGGAGACGGTCATCTCCGATGCCGGGGCATACTATTATACTGGAGGGTCGGGCGCAGCGCTCGAAACATACGCTATCTACAAGTTCCCCAACTTCAAGATCACCGTTTACGACGTCTACACGAACAAGCCTAGATCGGGTCCCCGCAGGTGTGTGGGTGATCCGCCGGGCTGCTTCGCCATAGAGACCCACATGGACAAGGTGGCCACGACCCTGGGCATGAACCCGATGGACTTCAGGAAGAAGAACAACATGTACGTGAAGGGGGACAAGGACCAGCTCACTGGGAACAGGATACCGATGATAGAGCAGCCCGCCTGCATAGACAAGGCAAGGCAGATATCCGGATGGGACACGAAGTGGAAGCCGTTCGACAACAGTAAGCCGCTGAAGGGTGTGGTCCACGGGATAGGGATGGCGAACCACTGCTGCGCGCACGGCGCTGGCTCGCTGCCCAACGCCGCCGTAGTCGTGATGAACCCGGATGGCTCCGCCACGGTGCACGTGGGGGCGTCGAGCGTCGGGAACGGGAGGAGGACTCAGCTGGCGATAATCGCCGCAGAACACCTCGGCCTGCCCGTGGAGAAGGTGAACATCAGCAACTACAGCACTATAGAGAGCCCGGATTCCGGAGGGACCTACGGCAGCAGGCAGACCAAGTCCAGCGGCAACGCCGTGGGACTGGCCGCCCTGGACGCGAGGGACCAGCTCCTCGACAGGGCAGCGGCGAAGCTCGGAGTCCCGAAGGACCAGCTCTCCGTTGGCGTGGAGAAGATATACGTCACAGCCGACCCGACGAAGTTCGTGAATCACGTGGACCTGGTCTCCTCTCCCCCATGGATAATAGGCAGGGGGCAGTGGGTGCCTCCCACGAAGACCACCCAGAGGACTTACGCGACCCACGTCTGTGAGGTGGACGTGGACACGGACACAGGCCTTGTGAAGGTCACGAACTACTACGCGGTGCACGGCGTGGGGAGGAGGATCTTCGTGCCAGGGATAGAGGGGCAGTGTCACGGAGGGATAATACAGGGGATAGGGGAAGTCCTTCAGGAGGAGCTCCTCGTCGACCAGCCCACAGGAAAGTTCCTCAACACGTCCATGCTTGACCACAAGATGCCTGCCTTCACTCAGGTGCCCACAAGCATCGTCACGGACTGGGTGGAGGACCCCGAGAGCCCGCCCGACTCGTACAACTTCGGAGCTAAGGGCTTCGCCGAGCCGCCCAACGCCGCGACTTGGGGGGCGGTGTCGAACGCCATCGCCAACGCCGTCGGAGTCTATTTCGACACCATGCCGATAACGCCTGAGAAGATACTCAAGGCGTTGGGGAAGGTGTAAGAAATGAAGCCATTCAAGCTCTACAGCCCGACCACGGTGGACGAAGCGGCGAAGATACTGAAGGACAACGCTGACTCTGCGGCACTGGCCGGCGGCACCGAACTGATACACATGATGAAGCAGAACGCCCTGCCTCAACCCACGGTCCTGGTCAACCTGAAGACCATCTCTGGCCTGGACTACATCAAGGAGGAGGGAGGGGCGCTTAAGATAGGCGCGAACACGAAGCTCGTCACCATCGCCTCGAACTCTATCGTCAGGTCCAACTACACCGCGCTCGCCCAGGCCGCTGCGAGGGTGGCTTCTCCGCTCATCAGGAACAGGGGGACGATCGCGGGGAACCTCTGCCAGGACGTATGGTGCTGGTACTATAAGGCCACCGATAACCTCTACAACTGCATAAGGAAGGGAGGGGCCATCTGCTACGCGCAGGCTGGGGATAACAGGTATTACCACAGCATCTTCGGCGGGCCGAGGGGCTGCTACGCCGTCCATCCATCCGATACGGCCGTCGCCTTAACTGCGCTGGACGCCAGCGCGGTCACGAATTCTAGGACGATAGCCATGAAGGACCTGTTCCAAGAGCTGGCCCCTGGGCACACGCTTCAGAAGGGAGAGATAATCAAGGAAATACAGGTCCCAACACCGGCCTCCGGCTCTAAGTCGGCGTTCATGAAGGTCGCGATGAGGGAGTCGCCCGACTTCGCCATAGCCAGCGCCGCAGTCTGGTACAGCCTCTCGGGTGGAACGGTCTCCGACGCCAGGATAGTCCTCGGAGGTGTCTACCAGACCCCGAGGAGGGCCACGGCGGCCGAGAGCTACATCAAGGGCAAGGCAATAAACGAAGACACGGCCACGGCGGCAGGGCAACAGGCGGTGGCGGACGCTACGCCGATGACCCGGAACGCCTTCAAGAAGGTCCTCGCTGCGACCATGGTCAAGAGGGCGCTGTTAGCTTAGTGAGGGTTGAGGGGGCACAACGAATATAAGTGCCCCCTCACCTTTTTTTGCACATGGACTTCAAATCGGTTAACGAGAAGTATAGAGGGCTTTGGGTCGCGGCCCACGTGCTGAGGAGGGACGAAGCAAGTCAACCTGCGGATCTCGACGTGATCGCTTTCAGCCATGACAGGATATCCGTCAGGGAGAAGGTCCTGAACGAGAAGGAGATATGCGTGTTCTACGCGGGGGAGATCCCTCCAGGAGGCTACCTGATGCTCCTATGACGAAGTTGATCGTCCCGTTCGAAACGGTGCCGCGCCTGTTCGTGCAGGTCTTTGGGGAGAGCGGAAAGATGCGTGAACTCATGGCCGTCATAGACCCGGCATCCGTGGACGTAGTGATCCCCAGGGTGGACGCGTTACACCTAGGCTACCCGGCCTACCTCGACCTGGCCGCGGACAAACAATCCCTCAACGTGACCCTTGGGTTGACATTGTCCAGTCTGATAGAGGTCGCCGAGTTTCCGCTTGCTGAACTGAGGGTAGGCGAAATATCCCTGAAGGGAGTCAGTGCGGTGGCGTACGACACGCCCCTACAGGCAGGCGTGGACGTCATACTGGGTTGCAGTTTCCTCGAACGGTTCAGGACTACTATAGATTACGAGAGGAAGCTCCTGACCTTGGAGGAACTGCCACAGCCGAAGGAGCACGATGCCGTCCCCGAGCCGGCAGCCCAAGGAGCGAGCCCAACTCAGTAGCGAAGCCTCCGACGGCTTCTCTTCACCAGCTTAATGGCGATCCAGATAGCGCTAAAGTTGGAGCGTAACATTTAAACCCAAATGTAACCATCCGTGCAACTACCATGACCGAAGTCTCTGTGAACACATCCGAAGTCAAAGTAAACACGTTCGTGGACGCGAGGAACCAGCCCTGCCCCAAGCCCATCCTGATGACGAAACGCGCCCTGGAAAGGGCCCAGCTGGGCGAGGTCCTTGAGATAGTCGTCAACGACCACACCTCTAAGGGCAACGTCCTCAGGTACTGCTGGAACCATGGCCAGGAAATAATCGGCTCCAGGGAGGAGGGGCCTGACTTCCATCTTATCGTCAGGAAGTCGCCCGAAAGGAAGGTCGACAAGCCCCTCCCCGTCATAGGTCCCTGCGGACAGAGATGGGACTAGCGGCCTGGCCGCAGGAGCTCAGCCCCCGCGACACGGCTTCAAGCACTATGGCACCTCGTTCTCTGGTAAGGCGTGGGTCATCCGACAAGACGCTCCTCCAATAGACGGTCACGAATAACTTTATAATCTTCCGCATGGTGTAAACGGTTTAGCTTAACATGGTGGCTGGCCGTGGAGGACACATATACCATCGTTTCGAGGTTCCTCGAAGAAGGGATAAGGGTCGTGGTGGCATCCGTCATCGAGGCCGAGGGGTCCGTCCCCCGGGGTGTCAGCACAAAGATGGTGATCCCGGAGAAGGGCTCGCCCGTAGGGACGATAGGTGGCGGCTGCGTGGAGAAGTACATAGTAAGGGAGGCCAGGGAAGTCTTCGCGGACGGCCAGATGCGCATAAAGTCCTTTAACTTGGGAGACGAAAGCTGGAGCGGCCTAGGTATGGCATGCGGGGGGACCGTCAAGGTCTCCCTTGAGTTGGCGGAGCCGAAGGAGAGGCTGCTGATATTCGGGTCGGGCAACATAGCGCGCGCCCTATACAAGATGGGAGAGATACTAGGTTATAGGATGGTGGTCCTAGACCCATTCGCGACGCAGGAAATGTTCCCTGACGCGAAGGTGATAAGCCAGGACGTCCTAAACGCCATCAAGGAGCTCAGGGTCACCCCCTACGACAACATTGTGATCATCACTGAGCACAGATACGACGCCGAGGCCCTGAGGTCCGTGTTGGGCTCCCGCGCCAGGTACATAGGGATGATAGGGAGCAAGAACAGGGTCAACTCCGTGTACAAGGACTTGGTGAAGGAGGGAGTTCCGACGGAGAGGCTCTTCTCCATATATGCCCCTGTTGGTCTGGATATCGGGGCGGAGACCCCGGAGGAGATAGCCGTCAGCATCATGGCCGAAGTGATTATGAACAGGAGGGGCGGGACAGGCGAACACCTGCGGCTCACGAAGCTACTAGACAAGCCGGAGCCGACTCACGCCTACAGGCGCAGGCAGAGCGCAGAGGAGATGTTCCAACAACCGACCTCGGCCTCCAAATGAAGGGCTGTCCCGTAGCTTGGACCCCTTCCATGGACGCCATTTTCAGACCCTATCGGATATGTAAGCAGTTGTGATCGATACGGCTTGCCCCCGCCGCTAGCTTTAAAAGGGGAAGAGGCTCGGTTCACAGTGACAAGGGACATGTTCGCACCGATGCTGATACAGGGCTCTGAGTGGCTCATAGTAATAGTGATCGTCGTGATCCTTCTCTTCGGAGCTAGCAAGCTCCCGCAGATCGCTAGGGCGTTAGGCCGGGCGGGGGGAGAATTCCAGAAGGGCAAGCTTGAAGCGGAGAAGGAAGTGGAGAAGATGAAAGGAAGCCAGGGCACAGCCCCCGTTTCGGAGCGCGAGAAGCTGCTGAAGGCCGCTTGGGAGCTTGGGATAGATACAGAAGGAAAGACGGACGACGAGATTCGCGCCGAAGTAAAGAAGGCTCTAGGCTAGGCTGTAGGTCGCCTCGAGCCCTCAGTCACCCATAGATGCTTCAGCTCATCCTATGAAAGTCTGCGATCACACGAGCCGCGCCTGAACTGGCCTCCGTCGGTTACAGTATCCCGAGGCTGTTTATCACGTAGAACACGTACACTACGATGGGGGTCATGAGCGCGAAGCCGATGAGGTACCATATCGAGCTCTTGTTCCCCTCCGCCGCCATGACCGCGTTCCTCAAGGGGCAACCACCAGCTATGACCGAGAAGAAGCCCACACCTATCCCACCCACGATGGCCGCCGCCCACCCTACGGTCAGGTCGTTGGTCTTCAGTAGGGAGCCGGCGACCATCTTTAGGCCGTTGAAGTAGCTCCAGGGGAACTGGTTGGGATAGTAGATCCCCCCGGCAAGGGCCAATATGGTGAAGCCGATGACCCCGCCGACGAGGAAGCCGGCCACCCCCTTCAGCAGATGTGTATCCCTGAAGAGTATGTAGTCCCTGTATCCACCGATGCTGCAGAACCCGGCCTTCTGGGCCACGTATCCCACTATGAGGCCCACGACCAGCGTGATTATGCTCCAGAACCATACGCTCTCCAACTCCATCACCCCGCTCCCCTCTTCAACACCAGGAACGTTCCGAGGGCTACCCCAAGGGCGATCGAACCCATTCCGACGAACGCGAAGGCTTCAAGGTAGCCAGCCCTGACTATGATGCGTAGCGGGCATGCCCCGAGCATTCCGGCGAAGAACGAAACTCCTGCCCCGGCCAGCACGGCCTTCCAAGGCTGTATCGTTGTGCGCCATGCGAACTGCTGCCCGACCTTGGCGGCGACGAACGCTCCCAGGAGCACCCCTATGAGGGTAGCCGTGGGCGCGATCACAGATATCGGCGCCGGCTGGACCATCGGTGCGACCGCTTGCACCATCCAGTTCACCAGGTCCCTTGTATGACAGAACATGCAGAACCCGTAGGCTGGCGGGGACACCTTGTAGGTTGCTACTCCGGCCACGGACTTCGGAAGAAGGTAATACCCCGCCTGTGCCAGCGATGCGGTCAGGCCGATGACCAATCCGGCCTGCCATGGCTTCAACCTGAACGCTTTGGCCTTGCTCATGGCTATGAAGCGAGGAGAACGAAAATTTAAGCATATGAAGCCGCTTTCCTCCGGATAAGTATAAATGATATAGCCCTTTACGGAAGGATAACATTAATGTGCGCTGACCCATGAATTCCTTGCGATGGCCACGGGTCTGACTCTAGAATGTCCATCGTGTCATACCGTTTTACAGGTTAAGGCGACCCCTGGTTATCAGAGGGTAGAATGCGGCTGCGGCCATCCGGCTTTCCTTCTTGTCGAGGCCCTGGCTGGGCATGGCGAGGCCTTTACCATAAGGGTCCTCCGCTTTGACATCGAAGGGTTCGCTTCATTTCTCAAAAGGTCCAAGAAGCCCGTTGAAGTCTTCAATACCAAGACTGGGCTTCTCTATTCGGGGTGCGACAGGGCCTATGTCCTGCCATCGGGAGCAGTTGACGGCCCTCCCGTAGTCAGAGCTAAGATCAACCGCTGGATTCAGGAGTATCTACTTTCATCCGGATGACGGGCCTGCGGGTCAAGTGGTCCTCGGAGAAGCTCCGTGTACCAAGACCTACGACGGGCCACCGACCATTGGTTCTTGGCCAGATGCCAACGCGCCCGCTCGCGGCATCCTGGGATATCTCGAGTGCCCATGTGCCCTCGGAGAGGGACGGCAAGTAGCGACACTCGTATCGCCGATGGTTATGGAGGCCGGGATGGCTTCATAAGTGGACTGGGCGGGAATCGAATTCGCGGACCTTGCGGTCTCCCGCGACCTCCCGCCTGCAAAGCGGGCGTTTCTACCGCTGAACTACCAGCCCGGCGGCTAGTGCTTGGGCCTGGGCTCTAAAAAAGTCTTATAACGCGCCGTGATGGAGACCCAGTAACGGCAACTCGGGCCGGTAGCTCAGCTTGGTCAGAGACCGCTGGAACGGCGGCTGGAACGTCTGACTGATAATCAGAAGGTCAGGAGTCCGAATCTCCTCCGGCCCACTTACCTTCAGGGTTTAGAGGCGAACATCCCGTAAATGTCCAGAAGGTCCTTCAACCTTGACCTGTCCATCTCCACTTCTCCTCCAGACAGGACCTTGATCGTGCAATTCCCGCCATCCAGAGAAATCATGACGTCCGCCGTGACGCCTTCTCCTTTCAGCGCACATGACATCCTTCTCACACGCGCTACGGAGAGACCATGAAGATGCTCGGCTTCCATCTCCATCATCTTCAGCGTGGCATCGTCCAGGCCAGTCCCCCTCACGATGGCGTCCACCTCGGGCTCCGAAGCCGGAACAAGTATGGACGTGGAGAGCCTGACAAGCTCCGCCGCTCGCCTCAAGGATTTCCTGTGGGTTCTCCTCATGGTGAAGTCGGTCGCCCTTACGAACTTGTATTGAGAGCTCCCCACAGAAGCATCAGCTGGCGCCTCCTGTCCTCCATACGGTATGCATCTGAGGAAATACCTTGTCCTCTTGAACAGAAGCAGGTCCAAGATCCGATGGCTACCCACGGTCCTCTCGAAGGGCATCACGGTCCGAGCCAAGAAGGCCTGGACGCACCCCATCATCCTTCCAGCCCAGAAAGGGAGGGAACCTATGGCCGACGCAGCCGCAAGGGAAAGCGCCGGAAGGGGCTCCAAGGATCCAGGCGTCAGCGCGCCCGCGGCCACCATACCCAGGGTAAGCTTAAGGATACGTCTCATGTCTCTTCTTTTCTTCTTCCTTACCACAGCATATGTGAAGGACGCAGGCAGGCAGATGGCCAGAGCTAACTGAAACACCCTCGGCCCCAGGCCGCCCGGCCCCATCCTCAGTGATATCTCCAAGACGCTTGAATAGAAGAGGACATCCAAGAAGGACACGAAGAGGATGCTCAGGGCCCTCCTGACGACCATCTCAGCGTCACTTTGAAAGGCTAATGGAAACCTGCGTCGTCGAGCTTCAGAAGCGCAGCCGCCCCATAGTCATCGATGCGGGGATGGCGATATGCCCAGACCAGCCTGTTGCCTTTACCCACGAGCTCTGGGTTGGTCAAGGGGAGCTCCTTGAGCTTGCTTTCGGAGGGGGCTTTCTCCAGATGGAAGACGTACTTGAAGTCGTAGCCGACGATGAGGCCTCCGTACGGATGCGTCCATGCGGGGTTGTGGGGGTGGACGCTGATATGGTTTATCGCGACCACGACCATCTTCTTAGATGCGCACATCCTTTGCACCTGCCCAAGCAACAGGGCAAGTGAGGAGGAACGGGCTGGTAGGTCTTGGGTCCCGGCGAATGTAGCCTTCATCGGCGCCGATATGCTATCGTAAACCATCAACGATGCCCTCCTTTCCGCTGCAAATCTCCCTAAGGGGGAGCCGGTGGGGTCCACTAAACCATGAGGCTGCAGCCTCACCTCCACCCTTCCACCTTCGCTCACCACGAGGTCCACCTTGACGCCATGTAGGGCCAAGAGCTCCACCAGCCCTGGCGCCTCCACGACGTAGATGGCAGGGCCGTCCGAAGGCGGGGCCTCGATCTTCACGTTCGGCATGAAGATGTTCAAAGCCTCCGTCAGCTGTTGGTCTGAGGGAACCAGCTGTACCTGCTTCAGCGCGCTGACAATAGCTTCCTTCAGGAAGGCCTCAGCCGATCTCTTCCTTCTCAAATCATCGAAGGACCTTACGATGCTCGTCCTTACGGCTCCGCAGTTCGCCCCGAACCTGCCGTTCAAAGGGGCAAGCCAGTGTGGGATTATGTTGTTAAGGTAGCCCATCTCCGTATCTACGATGACCGAGCTTCCTCCTTCTGCTGCAGCCCTCGCTGCGACCTGCATGGACAGGATGCTCTTTCCGACCGCCTTCAGTCCGAATACCTGCACAAGGCTCGACTCTGGCAGACCTCCCCCCAGCATTTCGTCCAGCCCCTTCGCCCCCGTGGGTACAGCCAACTGCTAAGCCTCCAGAGACCTGGCGAACGACCTTCCTGATGCTGTGAGTCTAAGATACCTAGCTCCCGTCTTAACGCTTAGGGCCTGAACGTGGCCCTTCCTGATGAGCTCATCGAGAGCTAGGCAGATGGACCTTTCTTCCGCCTCGTTCCTAAGGAAGGAGACAAGGCTAGCGTAGGTCGCGTTGGGGTGCCGCCCCAGTGCTTCCAGCACGAGCCTGCATGCGCGCATGTCCATTCCTGAGGCCTCCGCTTCTAAGCCTTCCCGACGTCTGGCAGGCTTTCCAGCATGATTGATCACGAACAGCTCCCGCCTCGGGCATCCCTCCCTCCTGAGGGTGTATATGCCCCCGCGTTCCGCTAGCTCGACGGAGAAGGCCTCCTCCACATGCCTAGGAAGGCTTCGCCTCGACCCTCCCACGACAGAAACGCCAAGGTCTTTTGTAACCCTCAGGAAGGCCCCAGCCGCTTCCACCGGATACATCAGGGACCTCGTCTGGGATTCGGGGGACATGTCATCCATGTTGCATATTACGATGGTCCCTCCTTGATGTGATATTGTCCATCTCGCCATCAAGGCATATGCCACAGCCCTTCTGGCGTAACGCCCAGTGGCCTCGGGCAGCATGACGTGAGTTCTGTTCGGGAAATCACCGAAGGGCGCGAACGAAGGGGAGACCTGAGTCATCTCGTCCAACTTGAGCTTCAACAGCTCCAGTTCCCTGGGCTTCTCCGGCAACATGGACGAAATGGCCACAGGCCCGCCTATGTCGTTTGTGGCGTAATAGTTCCGCACGGCGTTCAAGAGGCAGAGATGTTCGTTCTCGTTCAGGTTGAGTGCGGAAGTTAACCCGAGGGCCAGCAGCTCCTCGTAGAGGGACGTCTCCTCCGGCAGAGAAAACGAGTAGCTCAGGGCTCCGCTCTCGTCTATCAAGTCACAGCCACTCGGAGGGCTCAGCTTCTTCTCGAAGTCCATGACTAAGATGTCGCCCCCCTCTACGGAGTCCGCTAACATCTGTAAGACGGTCCCGGACTTCTCCTTCAGGAGCACCCATCCTTTTAGGTCTTCTTCTTCAAGGAACACGGGGGCGGCATCGTCACAGGCGTAGCCCACTAACTTGGTCCATCCCATGCTGCTCCGGGCGTAGTCATGTGGCCTAATATGCGAGCCACCTTTGGAATGTAGGATACCGGACTTGCAACCCCGTCAGTCAAGGAACTTGGTTGTGACCAAGTATGACGCCGTCGCCAAGATCGCCCCGCCCATGAACCACCCAGCCTGAGCGTCCTGCAGCCCCCGCATCCCGGAGAGGATCAGAAAGAAGGATGGAAGGACGAAGTGAATCCACCTGGGTCGCTCCCTATCCTCTCGCGCCCCGAGGGGCTCCATCGTCGTCACGCGCTCCATGGCATCCAACGCCGCCCGCCCTAGGTCGGTCAGGTTCCAAGCGACCTGCCCGGGGCCCAGTTCCCTCCTCTCCACCACCCCTGCCTCTATCATCTCATCTACGATCCTGTAGATGGTCGAAGGGTTCTCCCCACTTTTCCTTATGACGTCCATCGGTCGAGTGGCTCCCTTCTTCATGGCCCACAGCATCTTCACCCTCGATTCCGTCTTCAGGCAGTTAGCTAGCTTTACCACAGCCTGTACGCGGGCATCCTCCATCGACATGCCCTCGATGTGATCGATGGCGTATTCATAATTAACGTTTTGTCCGGCCGTTGCGGAAAAGCTTTTATTGCTTACATATTTGGTCTTGGCCTGCGGAAGTGCGAGCTTCTTGGGACATAGGAAGCACAGCGCGCCTAGGAGGAGCTCCCTTGCCTTCTATCCGAGGTCGCGCGCCGGGTCACACTTGCCTAGGGTGAGGACTTGGGCCAAGCTTGAGAACGAAAGGCCTGTCCTCGCGGGTTATGTCGCTTTGAAGGCAGGCATGATACATGTGATCACAGCTGACGACAGAGAGAAGACGCTCAACTTTGGAAAGCCCCTCTTCAACTCCGCCACAGTCTTGGCCCTCCCCCCCATGAAGGTCTACGGCCTAAGGGCCTACGGCTATAGGGACGGGGCCCACTATGTCTTAGGTGAAGTCTACGACTATTCCGATAGGATGTTCGCAAGGGTCAAGCACAAGCCCACCTTAGATGAACAGTACGCTAAGATCCTTTCGCGGAAGGACGATGTGAGACAGGTCTTCGTGCTTGTGGCTTTCTCCCCCAAAGACGTAGGCCTCTCACAGAAGGAGCCCTTAAGGATGGAGGTGGCTGTAACTGGCGGGAAGGTGGAGGACCAGCTCGCCTACGCTAGGGACCTAGTGGGCAAGCCCGTATCCCTGAAGGATAGAGTGTCCGTCGGAAGCATGGTGGACGTAGCCGCCGTGTCCAAAGGCAAGGGCTTCGAAGGGCCGGTGACGAGGATGGGTGTCAAGAGGAAGCAGCACAAGTCCAGGAAGAGCGTAAGGGCGGTAGGCGTGCTGAGCCCATGGCACCCCCACGGGGTCATGTACAGCGTAGCTAGGGCGGGGCAAATGGGCTTTCATCAAAGGGTCGAATACAATCATAGAGTGCTCATTATTGACAACGAGTCCACCCGGCCGATCACTCCGCCCGGAGGCTTCCACCGCTTCGGACAACTCAAGGGAGACTACATCGTCCTAAAGGGCTCCGTTCCAGGTCCTCAGCGCCGGCCCGTCGTCATACGCCTCCCGCTGAGGAGCGAGTTCAACAGAGGCAAGGTGCCTCAGGTCCTTCACGTCAGCTCTAGGCCTTCCGGAGGGACCTCCTTATGAGAGCTCAAGTCTACGGGTTGGACGGCGAACCCCTCGGATGGACGGACCTCCCGCCCGTCTTCGAAACACCCCTCAATAGGCGCTTGATCAACCGTGCCTTCTGGATCCAGTTCACCCATATGCTGCAGCGAAAGGGGAGGGACCCAGAAGCGGGAGAGAGGACCAGCGCCATTTCTTGGAACACTGGCCACGGGGTGGCCAGGATGGCGAGGGTCAAGGGCGAAAGGAACCCAAGGGCCGGGCAGGCTGCTGGGGTGGCAGGAGTCGTCAAGGGCAGGTTGCCTCACCCCCCCAAAGTGGAGAAGGTCATCTACAAGAGGATGAACAGGAAAGAGAGGATTCTGGCTTTGATGTCTGCCATTTCAGCCACCACGTCCAAGGAGACCGTCGCCTCAAGGGGGCACAGGATCTCGAAGGTCCCCGACTTCCCTCTCGTGGTAGACGACAAATTACAACAGCTCTCCAAGGCTTCGGAGCTCAGGGCCTTCCTTGAGAAGATGGGCTTAAATGAGGATATAGAGAGGACCACCAACAGGAAGAGGAGGGCGGGCAAGTCCTCTTGGCGGGGGAGGGGGAGGAGGAACGGCAAGGGGCCACTGATAGTTGTGGCGGCGGACCAAGGGGTCGGAAGGGCGGCCGGCAGCTTTCCTGGCGTCGACGTCTTGGAAGTGGATGACCTGAACGTACTTGAGCTCGCCCCGGGGGGCAATCCGGGAAGGCTCACCGTCTGGACCAGGTCTTCTTTGGACGCCCTCTCGACGAAGTTCGCTGGGGTGTTGGTCAATGCAGCTTGAGAGGGCGTTCTCCATAGTCAAGATGCCATACATAACGGAGAAGACCTTCAGGCTGATAGAGCAGGAAAACAAGCTCTCCTTCTTGGTGAGCGACGATGCCACGAAGCCTCTGGTCAAGGAGGCCATCGAGCTCATATACGGCGTGAAGGTCGTGAAGGTGAACATCATGTCCACCCGGAAGGGGAAGCAGGCATTCGTAAAGTTCTCGGATCAGACGCCTGCGGCGGAGTTGGCCACCAAGCTGGGAGTGCTTTAGCGCAGGTGAGTTCGTTTGGGTAAGCGTCACGTAGTAAGAAGGCGTGGGAAAGCGGGCCTGCAGTGGAGGGCCCCCACGAAGGGCAAGATAGCTCCGGTCTCCTATCCGCTCTACGACCTCACGGTTACTAGGAAGGGCGTGGTGCTAGATATCATCCACGAAAGGGGAAGGAGCGCCCCTGTGGCCAAGGTCAAGTTTGAGGACAACGCAGTCAGGTACCTCCCCGCCGTCAACGGCTTACAGGTGGGTGCGGAAGTGCTCGTCGGAAACGACGCACCACCTCAAAATGGCAACATCCTTCCACTGGGACGCATACCGGAGGGGACTGCGGTGAGCAACATCGAGCTTCGCTTCGGAGATGGCGGCAAGCTGGTCAGGTCGGGAGGTTCCTCTGCCGTGGTCTTTTCTCATACCGGCCAGACGACCATCGTCCGCTTCCCTTCGAGGAAGAGCGTCGAGCTCGACTCGAAATGTAGGGCCACCGTTGGGATGATGGCTGGGGGAGGTAGGAAGGAGAAGCCCTTTCTTAAGGCCGGCAACCGTTATTGGCACATGAAGGCCAGAAACAAGAAGTATCCCACCATGAGGGGCATCGCCCAGGCCGTCGTCCACCATCCGTTCGGTGGAGGCAGACATCAGCACCCAGGCAAGTCGACCTCCACCTCTAGGAACGCGCCGCCGGGAAGGAAGGTGGGACACATCGCGCCTCGCAGGACTGGCAGAGGTAGGCAGGCCAGGGCTCAGTCGGTGCAGAGAGAATAGTTAAATAGATAGGCGGGTGCGTGAAGCAGCAATATGCCGAAGGAGTTCAGATATCGCGGCTACACCGTCGAAGAGCTTCAGGAGATGCCACTGGAGCAGGTGCTCGCCCTGCTACCTTCTAGGCAGAGGAGGACGTTGAACAGGGAGCTCAGCCACGAGAAGAAAAGGCTGATCGAGCGGGTCAGGGCCTCGGCCAGCGAGGGAAGAGCCATCAAGACACATGCCAGAGACATGGTGATACTTCCTTTCATGGTGGGCCTGACGGTGAACGTCTACAACGGAAGGGAATTCGTGCCAGTGGAGGTAAAGCCCGAGATGGTAGGGCATTACTTAGGAGAATACTCCAACCCGATCAAGAAGGTCGTGCACGGTACGCCGGGCATCGGGGCCAGCCGCAGCTCGCTCTACGTCCCACTCAAGTGACTTAATCCTCAGCCCTTAACTTGTCCGCGATGGACACCATCTTCCCGTCCTTCTCTATCCTTATGGTCGTCTCGATATGCACGTTCATCCCGAACTGCCTGAAGAGCCAGAGCAACGCTCCGCCGGAGATCTTGCCCTTGAGCTTCCCCCTCTGCACGAGGTCAGCCAGCTTCTCGACTATCATCTTAGTCTCGGCCGGGTACTGCTTCTCTGCCGCCTCCAAGACCTCGTCCCCTCTATCGTAGAGCATGGCGAGCAGAACCTCCTTCGGGGTCCTCTGCCTGTTCGCCTGAGACGCCTTCCTCTGTAACTCCAGCAGTTTCCTCCTCATTATTATGTCGATATCTATGTCCTTCTCCTCAGACATGGTCGAGCCTCCTAAAGCAAACGGAGCTTCCCTTTAAATCCATTTCAGCTCGTTTAATAGCTCGTCCTGCCCCTTACCTAGCGTCCGAGGATGTCGTCGGGAGTTTGGGTAGCGCTTCCCAGCAGCCTCCTCATGGAGGACAGGGACCTCCGTGACAAGACCTTGAAGCTCGGGCTGGTGGCCCGGGCGCTGGGCATATATCGCGTCGAAAGGGCCATCGTCTTCTGGGACCCCAAGGAGGAATCTCATGACGATGCCTCATTCATCGTAGAGGTCCTCAGGTACCTCGAAACGCCCCAATACCTCAGGAAGAAGATCTTTCCGCTCAAGCCACGCCTCGCCTATGCGGGGCTCCTCCCCCCGCTCAAGATACCTTCCCATAGACCTAGAGTGGGCATCTCAGGCTTGAAGGACGGCGAGGTCAGGGAGGCTCTAGTGGAACGCCGCGAGGGAGTCCTGGTCGCCGACGTAGGGATGGATACGCCCATATCCTTCAAGGGCAACGCTAGGGCAGGCTCGAGGGTGACCGTCGTTGTAAGGAGGCGGGACGACCAGCTCTATTGCGAGCAGATACAGCGGTCACAGGTCAAGGAGTACTGGGGCTTCGAAGTCAACGAACAGAGGGAACTTGGGCCTCTCCTAACGGACGGAAGGGTGGGGCTCGTCGTGGCCACGAGCAGGAAAGGCGTCCCCGTGACCAAGGTCTGGACGAAGTTCGCTTCCGCTATGAAGGCTCCATCCAAGAAGCTCTTCGTCTTCGGCGCCCCCAAGCGAGGCCTCTACGAAATGTATCCTGCAAGCTTCATAGCCGACCGCTGCGATTTCGTCCTGAACACCATCCCAGGCCAGGGGACGGAGACCGTGCGGACGGAGGAAGCGTTATTGATCACTTTGGCCTTGGCCAGCGTCGCCGGAGAGCTATAGAGCCGCCCCTTTCATGCGCGCAGACAAATCGGAAAGTATATATCTACTACTGCACGGGCGGTTTATACGCGCGGTGCGCTGTATTGCCGCAATTCCGCTATGCATTTGTCGGGTACAACCCTGCGGTCCACATCAGGGCTAGCGCCAGAGAGGTGGACGTCAGCCCAAAGTCTGCACGAGAAGTTTGCCAGGCCATCGTGGGCATGACGATCCCGAAGGCGAGGCTGTTCTTGGAAGAAGTGATCGCGTTAAAGAGGCCCGTGGCCTTCAGGCGCTTCAAGCTCAAGAGCGGGCACCGTAGCGAGCTTCAGGGCTTTCCTGCGGGAGGATACCCGACTAAGGCAGCACAGGAAGTGCTCAAGGCCCTACAGAACCTCCAGAACAACGCGGAATTCAAGGGCCTCAACGCCGACAAGGTCAAGGTCATTCACGCCGCCGCGCATTCTGGCCGAAGGATACCACGGATGACGCCTCGGGCGTTCGGCCGCTCCAGCCCCAGCATGAAGGTCTTGACTCACATCGAGTTGGTGGGCATGGAGGTGGCGTGAAGTTGGTCAACACGAAACTGATGCTGAAGAAACATTATTCCTACGCTGAAATAGACGAATTCCTCGAGGGCAAGCTGGGCGAGGCGGGTTACGCTGGGATGGAGATGGAGAAGCTCCCCCTTGGATACAGGCTCAACGTGATGGTGATGAAACCTGGCCTGGTCATAGGCAGGAAGGGGCTGGGCATTAGGGAGCTCACGGACACCCTCTCCTCCAAGTTCAAGCTCGAGAACCTTAGCATAAACGTAGTGGAGGTGCCCAACCCAGACCTCAACCCCAGGATAGTGGCGAGCCGGATAGCTTCCATGGCCCAGAGAGGTATGGCCTTCAGAAGGGCGGTCCTTGTTTCCCTGTCCAACGTGATGAAGGCCGGGGCCATGGGGTGTGAGATCGTGGTCAGGGGGAAGCTCCGTAGCGAAAGAGCCCACTTCGAAAAGCACACTCAGGGGGTGGTGCCTAAGAGCGGCCACCTCAGGGAGGTGGCAGTCGCGTCTGCGGTCACTCACGTCCTCCTGAAGATGGGCCTCTACGGAGTGCAGGTCCGCATCGCATACAGGGAGGCGGTCCCACCTGACTATGAGCTCATCGAGGCGCGGGAGGGACAGGTCGCTCCAGAAGCTCCGAAAGTGGAGGTGGCTGGAAACGCCAACCCCTAAGGGCAAGGACCTCCGTAAGATGAGCGTGTCAGACCTTCAGTCTCGGCTCGCGGAATACAGGAGGGAGCTGCTGAGGTTGAAGACGGCCGCCGCCAGAGGTACTGTAGCCAAAGAATCGGGGAAGATCAGGAACGTCAGGAAGGCCATCGCCCGGGTCAAGACGGTGCTCAGGGAGCAGGGTGTCAGGTCTTGAGCGGAGAGACTGAAGCCCTGCGGCATGTGCTGCTCGGCAGCAAGGTCGAAGTGGTGGGAGGACAGCCTCAGTATAGGGGACTCCATGGAATACTCTGTAACGAAACCAGGAACATGGTCTGGTTGTCCCACGGCGGACGCATCAAGTCCGTGCCGAAGCCGTCGAACGTCTTTTTGGTCGATGACCTTTTTCTCGTTTCTGGTGATCTGCTCGTCGGTCGCGTTTTTGATAGGTTGGTGAAATGATCTGTGAGAAACGTGGGCATACAGGGGGTCAGGCCTCCTAACAAGACTTGTTCCGACAAGAACTGCCCATGGCATGGAGACATATCCGTGAGGGGAAGGGTGCTCCACGGCAGGGCGGTCAGCTTGAAGGCCAAGGGCTTGGCCGTGGTACGAAGAGAGTACTATCATTACGTCCGCAAGTATAGCAGGTACGAAAAGAGGCGGAGCCGCATCCATGCCCACCTCCCGTCGTGCATCTCCTTGAAGGACGGCGAAGAGGTGGTGGTGGCCGAGTGCCGTCCCATCTCTAAGACCGTTTCGTTCGTGGTCGTGGGAAGGGCAGGTGCGTGAGGATGTCCTCCAAGTCTAGGGCCGTGTCCGCCAAGGGCGTGCAGGAGTTCAAGCCGTACATCACTAGGGCGATACCTCTCAATGCCGTCATAAACTGCGCCGACAACACGGGGGCCAAGACCCTCAGGGTCGTCCAAGTGGCCGGCTACAAGGGTAGGCTTTCTAGGACCCCTTCGGCGGGGGTTGGCGACTTGGTGACCGTAGTGGCGAAGAAGGGCCCACCCGAACTCAAGAAACAGATCATGCAGGCCGTCATAGTCCGCCAGAAGTACCCGATCAACAGGCTCAGCGGCGTCCGAGTGTGCTTCGAGGATAACGCCGCCGTCATCGTCACCCCAGAAGGGGAGCTCAAGGGGACGGATATCAGGGGTCCGGTGGCCACCGAGGCGGCAGAAAGGTGGGCGAGGATAGCCAGCCTCGCTCCGATGATAGTGTAGGTGAGTTGAGCTTGAGTAGACAGATCGCGTCGCAGCCAAGGAAGGTCCGGTCGGCCCTTCATAGGGCTCCCATTCATGCTCGTAGGTCCTGGCTGAGCGCCCCTCTTTCCAAGGATCTCAAGGAGAAACATCGCCTTGACAACATCGAGCTTAGGAAGGGAGACACGGTCAAGATCGCCAGGGGTGACTTCAAGGGGATCGAAGGCAAGGTCGTCAAGGTCTTCCCAGAGCTAGGACGCATTACCATAGAGGGGGTCACCCGTGAGAAGCTGAAGGGGGGGACTGTCCCCGTCAAGGTCCACGCTTCGAAGGTCATCGTCACAGGGCTTAACCTTGACGACAAAGCGCGCAGGAAGGGGTTGGAGAGAACGTAGGATGGTGCATGGCTGATGGCTCGCAAAGGTGGTTCGACGAGGCTCAAGAGGCAGGCCGCTCCCTCATTCTACGCCGTCCCCCGCAAGAAGCATCCGTTCCTCACTACGATAGAGCCTGGCCCTCATCCAGCCAGCGTCAGTTACGACCCCATCACCCTGCTGAGGGACGTCATCAAGGTCGTAAGGACCAAGAAGGAGGCGGAATACGCCATAAAGCTGGGCAGGTTGATGGTGGACGGCCTCCCTCGTCGAAGCATCAGGTTTCCCATCGGTTTAATGGACGTCGTAGAGTTAGGAGGGACGGACAAGGCCTACAGGATGCTGCCAGAGAAGGGCCACCTCGTCAGCCCGTTCGTTATTCCATATGACGAAAGGAACAGGAAGCTCTGTCAGGTCCGGTCCAAGGTCACGGTAAAGCGGGGAAGGATCCAGCTGGGGACCCACGACGGGAGGACCTTCCTCGTAGAGGAAGGGCCCAAGTACTCCTTGGGAGACGCCCTCTTGGTGGAGCTGCCCTCCGGGAGGATACTTGACGTCGTCTCCATGAAGAAGGGGAACTTGGGTCTGGTGGTAAAGGGCACGAAGCTTGGCTTCATAGGGGAGATCAAGGAGGTCATGAAGGGTAGCTTCTCTGTGGAGCCGAGCGTTAGGGTAAGCTTGGGTTCCGATGAGGTGGTACTGCCTAAGGATTTCGTCATCCCGGTGGGAGCGAAGGCGCCCCTTCTGACCCTGCCGAGGAGGGTCGAATGACCATGGCCGAGGCTACGTCCGTCCACGCGGTCCACCCCGCTGCTCGGGTGAGGCTCGACAAGGTGGTCTTGAACATAGCCGTAGGCAAGTCCGGCGAGCAGCTGGAGAAGGCGGCGAAGGTGTTGGAGGCGCTCACCGCACAAAAGCCCAGCCTGCGAAGGGCGAAGAAGACAGTAAGAGACTTCGGCATACATAAGGGTGAGCCCATCGCCGCCGTTGTGTCCGTGCGGGGCCCCAAGGCCGTGGAGTTGCTCAAAGCCCTACTGCAGGCAAAGGGCAACGTCATCGAAGCTTCTTCCTTCGACGACAGTGGTAATTTCTCGTTCGGGATAAAGGAGCACATCGACATCCCGGGCGTCCGCTACGACCCCGCCATAGGCATCTTCGGGATGGACGTGTGCGTCTCCCTCAAGAAGCACGGGTACAGGGTGAAGGATAGGCGCAGAGCCCGCCATAAGGTCGGCCGAGGCCAGAGGGTCACGAGGGAGGAGGCGATAGAGTTCGCCAAGTCGGTCTTGGCGGCGGAGGTCAGGTGATGGCGTAGCATGCCGAAGGAGAGACATGGTAAACTGCGGAAGTACGGAAAGGGCTCGAGGCCCTGCCGCAGGTGTGGCCAGTACGGCCCCGTCATCCAGAAGTATGGCCTCTTGCTTTGCCGCCAGTGTTTCAGGGAGGTAGCCCCCAAGATGGGCTTTAAGAAGTTCGAGTGAGGTGAGAACATGCCAGCAAGAGAAATCCTAGCAAACCTGTTCTCGACCATGTACAATAACGAGATGAGAAACAAGAAGGAATGCTTGGTAGTACCGGCATCCAAGCTTGCCCAGGAGGTGTTGCGCGTCCTGCAGAAGTCCAAGTACATCGGGGAATTTGAGTACATTGACGACGGCATCATGGGGAAGCTCAGAGTGCAGTTGCTCGGGAGGATAAACAGATGCGGGGTCATCAAGCCTCGGTACCCTGTAAAGGCCGACGCTTACTACGAATGGGAGAGGAGGTACCTTCCTGCGGTCAACGTCGGGATACTGGTTGTCTCAACGAGCCAAGGGGTGATGAGCCACACTGAGGCGATGCAGAAGGGATTGGGCGGCCGACTCTTGGGGTACGTCTATTGAGAGGAGTGAGTGAAGCGCGTTGGTAAAGGACAGGGGCCTGTCTGCGAAAGCCTCCGTCCCCGAAGGGGTGGAGGCGACCCTTCACGGTACGGTCTTGACGATGAAGGGCCCCAAGGGCGTGGTGTCCAGAGACTTCTCCAAGGTCCCCGTCAAGGTCTCCGTAAGTGGGGCTGAAGTGACCATCGGGACCCTAAGGGCGCGTAGGACGGACCGCGCCATCCTTAACACCTGTCTCAGCCACATCGACAACATGGTCAAAGGGGTGACCCAGGGCTTCGAGTATCGTCTGAAGGTGGCCTTCGCCCATTTCCCTGTCACCATCAAGGTGAAAGGGTCGGAGGTCCATATCGAGAACTTCTATGGCGAACGGTCGCCCAGGGTGGCTGCAATCGTTGGCGAACAGACGAAGGTGACAACCGAAGGGGACGACGTGGTCGTCAAGGGGCCGAGCTTGGAGGACGTGAGTCAGACTGCCGCCAACATAGAGTCTGCGACCAGAGTGAAGGAAAGGGACGTGCGCGTTTTCCTGGATGGGGTGTATATCTATGAAAGGAAGAAGCCAGACCAGTGAGGCTCCCGAAAGTCCGCTTGAGCTGAGAGATAGGGCGAGGGCCAGGAGGCCGAAGTTCGTGAGGCAGGAGAGCTGGAGGTACAAGAAGTTGAGGCCAAGCTGGCGCAAGCCGAAGGGCGTGGACAACAAGATGAGGTTGCAGCAGTCGGGAGTCCCCGCCCTCGTCAAGGTGGGGTACAGGACCCCCAAGGTAGCCAGAAGCCTTCATCCATCAGGAAAGGTGGAGAAACTCGTCCACAACCCGTCAGAGCTGGACGGCTTGGACCCAAAGGTCCATGTAGTAAGGGTCTCCAGCACGGTAGGGGATAGGAAGAGGGCGCTCATAGAGGCCAAGGCGGCCCGGCTGAACCTTAGGGTGCTCAATCGGCGCAGGGTGAAGAAGGGTGAGCAGAAGTAAGAAGAGGGTGGCTGCCGAGATCCTCAAGGTGGGCGTCAACCGCGTGCGCTTTGACCCCGAGGACCTCGAGAGGATAGAGAGCGCGGTCACTAGGCAGGACATCAGGAGGCTGATACACAGCGGCTCGATATGGGCTGAGCAGGAGAAGGGGATATCTTCGGGCAGAAGGAAGCTCAAGGCCATGAAGAAGAAGCTCCGGGGAAGGGGCCCTGGTACAAAGAAGGGGGCCAAGACCTCAAGAATGCCAAGGAAGGAGGTATGGATGCGTCAGGTGCGAGTCTTGAGGAGATACCTGAGGCGTCTCAAGGAGAGGGGGGAGCTCCCGCCGGAGCAGCAGAGGTCCCTCTACAAGAAGGTCAAGGGCGGCGAGATAAGGACCTTGAGGAGGCTGAAGGAAGTGATAGAGGAATCGAGGTCTAGGTGATGGAGATTGGTTGGGTTCGACCATCTATCCATCTTCAGGAGGAGGAGGGAGGGGAAGACGAACTATGGCAGGAGGCGCAAGGCCATCCTCGCCAGGAAGCCTCTCCTGACGGCTTTTGTCTCCGGTAAGAACGTAACCATGCAGGTCATCAGCCCGCGCCCATCCGGAGACGTCGTGTTGGCCTCCGCCAGCTCCACGGAGCTGATGAAGTACGGCTGGAAGCCATCAAGGCGTAGCATCCCCGCGGCGTACTTGACGGGCCTTATCCTAGGGGCCAGGGCAAAGGCGAAGGGCATAGCGGACGCCATCCTCTATACCAACACCGAGTCCCTCCACCCATGTGGCAGGGTGGCCGCGGCTGCCAAGGGGGCCATCGACTCCGGTCTACGGATCCCCATCGACGAAGGGGTCCTCCCCGAGGAGGAAAGGCTCTCGGGAAGGCATATAGCCGAACATGCGGCCTTCCTCAAGGAGGAGGACCAAGAGGGCTACGAGAAGAGGTTCTCGGGCCTGTTGAAGGCGGGATTGAAGCCAGAGGAGTACGTTGAGCATTTCATGGAAGTGAAAATCAGGATCATGAAGGAAGTGGTTGAGAAATGACGAACGGCCGCAGGGCTGAGAGGGCAAGCGACAGGGAGAGGGCCCCATGGACGCCCAAGACCAAGCTAGGGGCTTCGGTGGCTGAGGGAAAGGTGACGTCCCTGATGGAGATATTCGAAAACGGGTGGAAGATAAAGGAGCCTGAAATCGTCCGCACGCTACTTCCCGACTTGAAGAGTTACGTCGTGGGCGTCGGGATAGTCCAGAAGCAGACGGACGCTGGAGAATTGACGAGGTTCAGGGCCGTCGTGGCCGTCGGAGACGAGTCAGGCTGGTTCGGAGTGGGCCACGCCAAGGCCATGCAGATGCGCACGGCCATAGAGAAAGCCACGGACGTAGCCCTCCTGAACATAGTGCCAGTGGTGCAGGGATGTGGCAGTTGGGAGTGCAGATGTGGCACCCCACACTCCGTCCCCTTTAAGCTCGAAGGCAAGAGCGGTAGCGTGACCGTAGTCGTGATACCAGGTCCTAGGGGTTTGGGTCTGGTCGCAGGAGAGACGCTCAAGAACCTGCTCGGCCTTGCCGGCATCAAGGACGCATGGACACAAACCTTCGGCAACACCAGCACGGTCAGCTCGATAAGCAGTGCCCTCTACGACGCCTTCCTTGGGATGTACAAACTTCTCAATGTGTAGGGGTTGGATGAAATGACATCTCTGCTCGTCGTAAGGTTAAGGGGGACGGCCAACATGCGCCGGGATGTGGCCGCCTCCTTGGAGAGGCTTCGCCTCCTGAGAAGGTATACGGCGACCATCGTGCCCAACACCAAAGACTACCTAGGCCTGCTCAGGAGCTCTTCAGCGTTCGTTGCGTGGTGTGAGGCCGACAAGGGGACGGTCTTGAAGCTGCTGAGGGAAAGGGGAAGGCTTGTCGGCTCGAAGCCCGTCACGGACCGCTGGGCCCAGGGCGCGGGCTTCAAGGACTTGGAGGACTTGGCTTCGAAGGTGGCGGAGGGCTCCGTGGACCTCAGGCATGTCCATGGCGTGAAGCCCTTCTTCAGGCTGCATCCTCCTCTCAAAGGGTTAAAGAAGAGCGCAAACAAGCATTACAGGGCGGGCGGCCTCTTGGCCGAAAACCCCGAGCTTCCGAAGATCGTGGAGCGCATGGTTTAAGAGCAGAGCATGAAGGTGTCTGGTCGATGCCCACAAGGCTGAGGAAACAGAGGAAGATGAGAGGTACCAGGACCGTAGGTTACGGGCAGATAGGTCAACACCGCAAGCATCCCGGGGGGCGAGGTAAGGCGGGCAGGCACAAGCACAAGTGGAGCTGGGTGACCACCTACGAGCCAGATTACTTCGGGTCAAGGGGCTTCAGGCCACCCTCCCCGAACAAGGAGAGGTCCTGGCTCAACGTGGGAGACCTTGAGGGTCTGCAGGCCAAACTCCTGCGGATGAAAGAAGGCGAGATGCAGGACGGCTTACCCGTACTGAACCTCGCGAAGATGGGAGTGGGGAAGCTCCTTGGCGCGGGGAAGGTAGAGAAGCCCTTCGTTGTGGTCGTAAGCAAGTTCACCGATCAGGCCAAGGCCAAGGTGGAGGCCGCCGGCGGGAAGGTCAAGGAGGCCTAGCCTGCCCTTGGTCTTGGCAGATGCCATCAAGGGCGCCGCCTCGATCCTTCCCGAAGTGCCCAAGCCCACTAGGAAGCCTTCTCTTACAGAGAAGTTCATCTGGACGGCCATAGCCCTCGTCATGTTCCTTGTGATGTCAGAGATACCGTTGTATGGCATCAAGACGCTTGGGCAGGTGAGCGACCCTACGGCCCTCCGCGTCATCTTCGCTTCCACTCAGGGCTCCCTTATGGAACTGGGGATAGGCCCAATCGTAACGGCGGGCCTGATATCTCAGCTTCTCGTGGGCTCGGAGCTGATAAAACTGGACTTCTCGAAGCCCGAAGACAGGTCCACCTTCTCGGCCTTCAACAAGGTCTTCACCTTCCTCTTCATAATTGGGGAAGCCGCCCTCTACGTCTTCAGCGGTTACCTAGGGACGAACCTCTCCACGACGACGATGGTCATAGTCATAATTCAGCTGATCGCCGCCAGCGTCGTCGTCTTCCTCCTCGACCAGATGGTTCAGAAGGGCTGGGGGTTGGGCAGCGGAATAAGCCTGTTCATAATGGCAGGAGTGGCGCTCAGGGTCATGCTGGACCTCTTCAGCCCGATAGCTAGTCCGGACTACTATGGCTTCTTCCCATTCCTGGTCAACTCCACTCTAGCCGGGGATTACTCTAGCGTCCTCTACAGAGGGAGCTTCCCCAGCCTTTTGGCCTTGGTGGCCACCCTGGCCGTCATCCTCCTGATAGTCTATCTGGAGGGCGTCAGGATAGAGATCCCTGTCACCTCTCAAAAGTACAAGGGCTTTTCTGGCGTCTATCCGATAAAGCTGCTTTACGTCTCCAACATTCCCGTCATACTTGTGGGGGCCCTTATAGCCAACCTTCAGTTCTTTTCGCTCCTCCTGTACACCAGGTTCAACCCTACGGGGACGAATTGGTTGATCAACATGGTGGCGAACTACGTCCCCGCCAACGTAACCTTAGGGCAGCAGGGGCCCCAGCTGGTGGGTGGCCTCTTGTATTATGTCTCCTCTCCAAGGTCCCTCACCCTGGCCGCGGAGGACCCCCTCAGGATACTCACGTATGTAGGGTTCTTCGTCCTCTTCTCCGTACTCTTCGCAAAGCTGTGGGTGGAACTAGGTGGGATGTCCGCGGAGAAAGCCGCGAAGAGCCTGTTGGACGCACAGGTTCAGGTGCCCGGGTTCAGGAGCACCACCTACACGGTGAAGACGGTCCTCCAGAAGTACATTTCCGCCGTTACGATTCTGGGTGGCATCATCGTGGGGATGCTGGCTTCGGTCTCAGACATCCTAGGGGTCTTCGGCTCAGGGATAGGGCTCCTGCTGATGATCGACATCATACTGCAGTACTACCAGATGCTGATAAGAGAGAGGGTTGAAAGCCTGATGCCCAGGCTGGGTGGTCTCATTGGTCGATAGCCAGCGCATCATTGTGGCGGGCCTTCCCGGAGTGGGAAAGACCACGGTGGTCTCGAAGGCCGTCGAACGACTGCAGAAGATGGGCCATGACGCGATCCTCGTCACCTTGGGCTCTTTCATGTATGAAGAAGCGGAGAAGCTGGGTGTGTCCGATAGGGATTCTATAAGGAAACTCCCCGTAGGCATGCAGAGGGAACTGCAGCTCAAGGCCGCCAAGAGGATATCGGAGCTTTCCAACGAATTCGTCTTCGTGGACACCCACCTCTTGATTAAGACCCCCCAGGGCTTCTTCCCAGGACTGCCCTTAGATGTACTTCAGACCCTCAGGCCCACTCAGCTAGTCATGATAGAAGCCCCCATTTCGGACATCTTCAACCGTCGCCTGAGGGACGGCACCCGAAGGAGAGATAACGAAAGCGAGGAGGAGGTGGCGGAGGAGCTACTCCTTTCGAAACAGTTCCTTGTGGTGGCCGCGGCGAACACAGGGGCCACGATGACAATGGTTAATAACAGGGAGAACCTTTCGGACGAAGCAGTCAGGGACCTGCTGAAGTCTCTGAGGGTCCCGCTATAGTGGGTGGTGAGATAAGCCTCGACGCTAGAGTGGTATCAGACCATACCGTACGTCACAGTGCTCATCCTAGTCATAGCGGTCTGCATGAACTTGGTCTCCAACTACATAATAAAGAAGAGAGTGGACGTGAAGGCGGAAAGGATGGTCAGGGCAGAATACAACGCTGTGATGAAGGAATACAGGGAGGCCCTGTCCTCAGGAGATCAGGCAAGGATAGACAGGGCCAAGAAGAGGCAGAAGGTCGCCCAGGAGATGATGATGAAGCAATCCTCAGTTAGGATGAAGTCCACGTTCTATTTCCTCCTTCCCTTCACTTTGGTCTACTTCGCGGCAAGCTACGTCATCGGCTTCGGTACGCATACAGCCATCTCCCCTTACGCCTTCGACCTCTACCTCGTCAGGTCTTCCGTCCCAATGGGAGGTTACTACGCCATGGACCTCATTACGTGGTGGATAGTGGTTTCGTTCGCCTCCAACCTCATAATAGCCCGCGCCATGGGAACTAGCACGTAGGTCGATCCTTCTTGCGCGCGATAATCCTCTCCGGCCCCCCTGCGGTGGGGAAGACCACCGTAGCGAGGATACTGGCCTCGAAGCTGCCCCTTAGGTACGTGTCGGGGGGGGACATGTTGAAGGAGCTGGCGCAGGAGAAGGGATACTCGGTCGGGGGGGAGGATTGGTGGGATACTCCGGCAGGCCGCCAGTTCCTGATGGAGAGGAACAGGGAGCCCAAGTACGACTTGGAGGTGGACAGGAGGCTGGAGAAGCTTGCGGCGAACGGTGGGTACGTGATAACCAGTTACGCTCTGCCTTGGACATCACAGCATGGCGTGAAGGTCTGGCTGAAGGCCTCCAAGAGGGTGAGGGCCGAAAGGATGGCGAAGAGAGACCATCTCTCGCTAGACGAAGCCAACAAGATCGTGGAACTGAGGGACGTACAAAACGCGGCACTCTACAGGAAGCTCTATGGATACGAGTTCGACAGGGACCTCTCTGTCTTCCACTTGGTCGTCGATACGGAGATGATAGAAGCGGAGAAGGTTAGCCAAGTCGTCCAGCTCTACGTCCAATCTCTTCCGGAGTAGGGGAGTTCTCTTTGAGCGCCCTGAGGGAAAGGATCTTCCGCAACTTAGAGGTAGTAAGTGAGGAGTCGGAGGGAGAGCACGGCTACTATCCGGATCAGAGGCCCATGGAAGTCCTCCTGGATTACTGTATCATACCTCTCGACAAGCCGGCAGGCCAGACCAGCCACCAGGTGGTGGCTTGGATAAGGCAGATGTTCGGGGTCAAAAGGGCGGGGCACAGCGGGACCCTGGACCCTCCTGCGACGGGCCTCCTCCCCATCGCCCTGGGCGACGCTACAAAGGTCCTCTCGACCCTCCTGCTCGGGCCCAAGCAGTACTATGCCGTGATGAGGTTGCACAGCCCGGTTACGGAACAGGACCTTGAAGGCGTCATCTCGGAGTTCACCGGCGAGGTCTATCAGCGTCCGCCAGAAAGGTCCAGCGTAAAGAGGGTCAGGAGGGTGCGCTCCATATACGAGCTCGAGCTGGTGGAAAGGCAGGGGAACCTAGTGCTCCTCAGGGTCCTCTGTCAGGCCGGGACGTACGTCAGGAAGCTCGTCTACGATATGGGGGAGGTCCTAGGGGTGGGGGCATCCTTGATAGAGCTACGGCGCACCAAGGTGAGCGACATAGAAGAGAGCGCCGGCCTCACTCGGCTGCATGAACTATCCTACGCATACAGCCTGTATAGGGAGAAGAAAGATGATTCCCTTCTGCGCGAACTCGTCTGGCCCGTTGAGAGGGCCCTGACCCATGTCAAGGCCATCGTGATAAAGGATTCGGCCGTGGATGCGCTCTGTCATGGTGCTGCGTTGACGGTGCCGGGGGTTGCCCGCATGCCACGAAGCCTAAACAGGGGCGACACCGTGGCGATATACACTCAGAAAGGCGAGATAGTCGCTCTCGGGGAGGCCAAGATGGGATTCGATGAGATCTACGACGCCGAAAAAGGGGTAGCGTGTGTGCTTAGCAGGGTCGTCATGCCGGCCGGCACCTACCCTAGGGCATGGAAGACTCCTAGCAATATGATGACGGAATGACAGGCCGACTCGCACACGTTTTTTAAGCCCCCGGACTCCACTAGCGACCCGAGCCGGGATACCCTAGCCTGGTAGGGGGCAGTTTCGTCGGAAGCCCACGCCTGGAGCCCCAGCAGGTCAGAGAGCCTGTGGCCTGCGAAGGCCTCGAGGGTTCAAATCCCTCTCCCGGCGCCATCACGTGCAAAGGCAGAGGAAACCATCGAGATACCACATCAGACGACAAGCTAGCGTGTCATCATCGCTCCGCTGCCTCTGCTCTCTGAGGCATGGTGCATCTCGACCACATCAGCTAAACACGAAACCTATAAGGAACCCGATGACCAGCCCAGCGCTCAAAGGTACTATCCCGAAGAAGATGGAAAGGTACGACATGGCTACAGGCCCGTACGTCTTCACCATATCCTGCGCTTCGGCGGTAATGTTGCCTAGGTTGACGAACCCAAAGTAGGCGGCGACCAAAGCTATCGCGACCAAGATCAGCCCAACCTTCAGGATCCTCTTGACCACGTAGCCTAGGACCAGCCCCACGACGAACGGCACGGCCATGACCACCAGTGAAGGTAGGTTGCCCATGGACCCGGACATCATCTTGAAGAGGTCATCCATAATCGCTAACGCTATCGCTTCCGGCATGGCGACCAAAGTACGGAGTCATGGAACGCCATTATTAAACGCTGCTGTAGGAGCCTCCGCCCGAGCAAGTTTTAATCTAACCACGAGCAAGTTACTATGGTCCTAACGATGACAAGACGGATGGTCTCGGCCGAGAGGCCGGAGGACGAATCTGGGGCCCAGTATCATATCCAATGCAGGAAGGGAGATGTCGCCAAGTACGTGCTATTACCGGGTGACCCAGGTAGGGTGCCCATCATCTCATCCAAGTGGGACAGCTTCAAGGTCGTGGCACAGCACAGGGAGTACGTCACTCATACAGGCACATACAAGGGGGTTCCCATCTCATGTACTTCCACTGGGATCGGCGGCCCCTCGTCAGCCATAGCCCTGGAGGAGCTCCTAAGGGTGGGGGCGGATACCTTCATAAGGGTGGGCTCCTCGGGGGCTCTTCAGAGCCATATAGGCGTAGGGGACGTAATCATCACGGCGGGCGCCGTAAGGATGGAGGGCACCAGCCTTCAGTACGTCTGGCAAGGATACCCGGCCTTGGCTAATTATGAAGTGCTCCAGGCGTTGGTAGAGGGCGCGGAGTCACTTGGCGTAAAGTATCATGTGGGAGTCACCGCCAGCACGGATTCGTTCTACTTGGGACAGGGCCGGCCTGGGTTCAAGGGGTACATGACTCATCAAGCCTCCCATCTGCTGGACGACGCCAAGGCCGCCGGTATACTTAATTTCGAGATGGAGGCCGCAACCATCCTCACCCTGGCAAGCCTGTATGGCGCCAGGGCTGGCGTCGTCTGTGCCGTCCTCGCCAGTCGAGAAAGGGACGAGTTCGTGGCCGGGGCAGGAGTGGAGGACGCCGTGAGGGTGGGAAACGAGGCGGTCAGGATATTGTCCTCCTGGGACGCAGAGAAGGCTAAGAAGGGGAGGAGATATTTCTTCCCTTCCCTGCTAGAGTGATAGAGTTTTTAACGTCGCAGGCACACCGCCAGCGCGTGCCTTCAACGGTGAACGTCTCGAGGAACAAGGTCATCGCCCGTTCGGCGGTCCTCGCCGTGCCTTACGCCATCTTGAGGCTGATCCCCTTCGCCCAACTGGTCGGCGCCCCCGGAGTCCTGCCCGTCTCCTATTCGTTGACCCTGTTGTACGTCCTTCTGCAGGGGCCATGGGGAGCGGCGCTCAGCGTGCTCCTCGGCACCTTTGTATCTTTCGCGCTCGGCCAGCCCCCCTTCTTCCTCGGCTTGGACTTCGTCACGCCGGTCTGTGCCGTCACGGTGACCGGGCTGCTGGCCCAAAGGCGGCACCAGTGGACCATTCTGCTCGCCTTCCTAGCCCTGTTGACGCTGTTCAACATCAGCCCCATGACCACCCCCTTCGTACCTGTCCCGGCGCTCGGAATCTCGCTCCCATTCAGTTGGCTGCACACCGTGGCCCTGGTGGTCCTAGTTGCGTACATAATAAAGGGAAAGGGTCCTCTGAAGGCTTCTTCGTCCACCAGGGACCTGTTGACCAAGGGCACGGCCGTGACCTTCGTCGGGCTCCTCTTCCAACAACTGGTTGGGTCTTACTTCCTTTTCGAGTTGCTTCTGGGCACTCTGGCGAAGGCCATCGATCCTTCGAGTTGGCCGGCCATCTGGACCCTGTCCTTCTACGTGTATCCGCTTGAGTGGCTTTCCCTGACAGCGCTAGCGGTGGCCCTCGCGGTCCCAGCGTTACGTGCTGGGGCTGATAGATACGCACTCGAACGGTAAGTCGAGAACGACCGATAGGTTTTAAGCGCCCAGTCCAGTCGAGAAATCGAAGTTGCATCTCACGTCGGAAGAGGAGAAGGCCCTGGAGGGCGAATACGGCGTCGCCCTCCAAGCCGCGTACAGGGTCCTAGTCTCAACGGGGAAGCTACTGAAGGCGGACCGCCTCATCCCCATCGTTTCGGCTCACCTGAGCGGTGTAAACTATTCCAACCTCGGAGACGCCGGGCTAGAGTTCCTGGAGACGTTCAGCGGGGGCGCCAAGGTTAAAGTCAGGACCACCTTGAACCCATGTGGAATAGACCTTAATCGCACGGACGCCTTCTCCGCACCGAGGGACTTCATCGACAAGCAGAAGCGCGTGATAGAAAGCTACGTGAGGATGGGGGTTTCCAAGACCCTCTCATGCATCCCCTATGAGATCGATAACGAGCCTCCGAGGGGAAGCCATGTTGCGTGGGCGGAGAGCTCCGCGTGCGTATACGGCAACAGCGTCCTAGGAATAATGACTAATCGGGAAAGTGCCGTCAGCGCCCTTTCGTCCGCAATTACTGGGAAGACCCCTCACGCCGGCCTCCATCTGATGGAGAACAGGCGGCCGAAGGTCGTCGTAGAGGTGGAGGAACCCCTTGAATCCAGCACCGACTTTGGGATCCTCGGGTTCTTCGCTGGGAAGCTTACGCCAGAGACAATAGGGTTCACGAAGCTAAGGGGTGACAAGCCTCAACTGAAGGCGCTTTCGGCAGCAATAGGTACATCCGGAGCCTCGGGCATGTTCGTACTCCTAGATTCCGTTCCCAAGGGGACGGAAAGGGTGTCCTTTACTAGGGCTGAGCATCAGGAGGTGAAGGCTCAACTGAGTTCCCAGGTCGATCCAGAAGTCCTCCTGCTCGGTTGTCCCTTCTACACCGTCGAAGAGGTGGCCCATCTGGCCAGCCGTTTGAGGGGAAGGAAGCTGAAGAAGCCCACTTACGTTCACCTTTCCAGGAGCGTATACTCGGCGGCCAAGAAGGAGGGGATGGTCGATTGGATGGAAGGGGCCGGGGCCGTGGTCCTGAAAGATATGTGCCCATCTCTTACCCCCACTCCGAAATGGATGGGCTTCACCAAGGTGGCCACGGACAGCCCCAAGGGCTCTTACTACATGTCTTCCGCGTTGAGGCTGAGGGTCAGCCTTCTAAGCACAGAAGAGATAATAGATAGTTACACCTAGCGGTTGCCCTCATCATTTCACTGTGACAGACTTCGCCAAATTCCTGGGCTTGTCGACGTCAGCGTTCAGCAACCTGGCCGTGTGATAGGCCAGCAGCTGCAGGGGCACGACGGAAACCACGGGGTAAAGCTCGCGCCGCAACTCGGGTATCTTGATGAACCAATCATAGATCCTGTCGCTTCTAGTAGATACCCCTATTATGCTCCCGCCTCTCGCCTTGACTTCAGAGCCGTTGGCCAGCGTCTCTTCATAGGTCTCGTCTGGAGGGTTCACAAGCACGAGGGGGGTCCCCCTCTCTATCAGCGCCAGAGGGCCATGTTTCAGCTCCCCCGCCGCCAGCCCCTCCGCGTGAATGTAGGCCAATTCCTTCAGCTTCAATGCCCCTTCCAGAGCCACAGGATAGCTCAACCCCCTGCCGAGGAAGTACACATCCCTGCGCTCCTTCACCTGCTCGCTTACCCTGTATATGAGGGGATCAGACTTCAGGACGGTGCCTATGGCATCGGCCAACGCCCTCATCTCCCCTCCATTCGAGTCCTTCCTGCTGATGACGTAAAGCATGGCCATCTGGGCCGTCATGCTCTTCGTAGCAGCTACGCCCACCTCCGCCCCTACGTTCAGCTTCAAAGAGACGTCGCTGTACCTTTCTAGAGAAGATGGTGTCCTGTTCACTATGGATAACACCGTGGCCCCCTTCGACTTGGCCGCCTCCACCCCGGCCAACACATCCGCGGTCTCCCCGCTCTGAGATATTGCCACGACCACGACCCCTTCCTTAAACCATTCCTCCACCGCCTTGTATTCGCTGGCGAGGATCACGTCGCTATATACCCCCATTCCCTGAGCAAAGAGTTGCTTCCCCACCAAGCTGGCATGGTAGCTGCTTCCCGAAGCTACGAAGAATACCCTCTCTGCCCCCTCCACCTCCCTCCTGAAGAGAGTCAGGGCGCCGGCATCTTGGTCCAAGACCCGGATGATCACTTCGGGCTGCTCATGGATCTCCTTGAGTGTGAAATGCTCATAGTCCTTCTTGTCCGGCGTCGAAAGCTCCCTTGCCACCTCCACCGCCTCGGGCTTGAGCCTGCGCCCGATGAATGTCAACAGCCTAATCTCGGGACCGCGACTCACCACGGCTATCGTATCGTCTTCCATGAAGATCGCCCTGTTCGTCTTGTCGATGAAGGCTAGCGCGTCGCTTGCGATCACGTTTTCACCGTTTCCCACGCCGATCAACAACGGAGCCCTTCTCCTCAGGGCCAGCAAGCTGTCCGGGTGCTTTCTTGAAAGGGCCACAATGGCATACTGTCCCTCCAACTTCGAAGCCAGCTTCACTCCTGCTTCCTCTAGCCCCATCCCTTCCTGTAAGCACTCCTCCAAGAGGTGGGCCACTACCTCGGTATCGGTCTGGCTCCTGAACCTGTGTCCCCTGCTCTCCAGTTCCCTTCTCAGTCGACCGAAGTTCTCTATGATCCCGTTATGTACGACGGCTAGGCTACCATCGCAGGAGACGTGAGGGTGTGCATTCTCGTCCACGACCCCACCATGTGTGGCCCACCTCGTGTGCGCAAGCCCTATGCGCCCCTGCAGGGGTTTCTGCTCCACCAGGGAGACGAGCTTCTCCACCGTCCCGACCGACTTCCTGACCCGAAGCTCTCCCCCCTCCAACACCGCTAGTCCGACGGAATCGTATCCCCTGTACTCTAGCCTTTTCAGTCCATCAAGCAGGACGGGGACGGCGTTCGCCTGACCGACGAAACCGATTATGCCACACAAGGAAATCCTGCGCCACCTTGACTACGCGCGTTTATAAAAGGACCTTCAAAGGATATGGCTCAATAATCCTAAGGGCATCATAGTGGCCAAATAGGTCCGCCACAGGTCCATCCGAGAAACCGTTATAAGTGCTCCAATAATATTATGAACTGCCGGTGTATGAACATGGACGCGGAGCTTACCTACAGGAAGGACGGAAGGCTCTATTCGGCTAAGGTGAAGCTGGCTTCGGACCAAAGGGCGTTCAGGCTCCTCTCGAGCCCGCTCGCGATGGAGATACTCAGGGCCGCCGGAGAGCGACAACTGTATGCGCGGGAGCTTGCCAAGACCCTCAGGGTGAGCGAACAGACGGTCTACTATCATGTGAAGAGGCTGATAAGAGCCAGCCTGCTCGAAGTAGTGGGCACGAATGCCATAAGGGGGGCCGTGGCCAAAAAGGTGGCCTGCACTTCAGACGGTTTGGTCATCCTATACAAGGCCCCCGCGGTCACGGAGTCCCCTGGGGACCTTCGACTCTCCCCGCTAGCCTCGTTCTTCAGGGAGTTCATCTCCGACCACACGTTCAATGGATACTTGGTCGTAGGTTCGCCGGAGCCCCATGGCCCGTTCAGAGCCGCCGCCAGAGATGGCCACTACGCCGCCCAGCTGAGCTTTGCGCTAGGGAGCTTCGTCATGGCGACACATGATTTCTGCGTTCGGCTGGACACGGACGTTAAGGCCGAGAAGGCGTACGAATCCAACATGATCCTCTTCGGCGGGCCTGCTACCAACGTGCTGACCGCCGACGTGAACAAGCATCTCCCCGTGCGCTTCGATGAGACGAACTACTGGGCGGGTCTGATGGACGATGTGGGCCGTCGCTTCAACGGCGAGACCGACGCCGTCGTGGCCAAGGTCCCCAACCCTTTCTCGCCCTCTCATAGCGTGGTAGTGTTGGCCGGCATACGTCATGTGGGTACCAAGTCCGCCATAGTGGCCCTCACCAAGCAGCACGACGAAGTGTTAGCCGGTTACAGCGGGCAGAGGAGCTTCGCACGAGTGGTGAAAGGCTATGACCAGGACGGAGACGGCAAGGTGGACAGGGTGGACGTCCTAGCCAGGTACCCCTAAACTCCCTTTCTGCCCGAGGAAAAAGCTATATAAGATATGACTTTGAGGCATTTGACGCACGCTGGAGTTAGGATACAGTTTGCCAGGGGAGTTCCGGCCCATCGTTCGGTTAGCAGGCAGAGACCTGGATGGGTATAAGAGGGTGGCCGCGGCCCTCAAGGACATCAAGGGGATCAACGTTTCAATGGCCAACGCCATGGTCAACCTTTTGAGGATAGACCAGAGGGCGCGGCTGGGCCAACTCTCCGATAGTCAGGTCGCTGAGCTCGAGAGGGCTGTCAGGGACCCGAGGGCCCTGGGCCTGCCCCCTTGGATGTTCAACAGGAGGAAGGATGTGGAGACGGGGGAAGACAGACATCTGATCGAGAGCGACTGGAGCCTTTGCGTAAAGAACGATATAGAGAGGGAGAAGGTAGTGGGCAGCTGGAGGGGAATGCGCCATTCCTTAGGGCTTAAGGTCAGGGGCCAGAAGACAAGGACGACGGGCAGGAAGGGTGCTACCGTCGGCGTGAGGAAGGCCGCGGTGCAGGCGGCCGCCGCTGCCGCCTCCCAAGAGAAGAAGGAGTAGAAAAGGCTTGGGAGACCCGAAGAAGCCGCGGAACACTTACACTACACCCCGAAATCCTTGGAACGCGGAGCAGCTATCTAGGGAGCTTTTCTTGGTGGGCACCTATGGCCTTCGCAACAAGAGAGAGCTATGGAAGGTGGAGACGGAGCTTTCACGCATCAGGAAGCAGGCCAGGGACCTCCTAGCCGCCCCACCAGAAGTCCGCACTAAGCAGAGCAGCTACCTAATAGACCGTCTGGTCCGCCTGGGGCTGGTCAGTCCGGGCGCCACCATCGATGACGTACTCTCACTCAAGGTGGAGGACCTGCTGGAGAGGCGTCTCCAGACCTTGGTCTGGCGCAAGGGGATAGCTAGGAGCCCCCATCAGGCGAGGCAACTGGTCTTCCATGGGCACATCTCCGTTCGCGACAGGACAGTGACGAGGCCCAACTACCTCGTATCTAGGGCTGAGGAGGAATCGATCGCGTCCTCGGCCGCCGGAGGCGCCGCTTGAGGATGTCTGAGGAACAGCTCCCAGAAGCCAAGGAAGAGAGGTGGGGGGTAGTACACGTGTATAGCAGCTTTAACAACACCATCGTCCATATGACGGACCTCTCAGGTGCGGAGACCATAGGCTTCAGTAGCGGTGGCCGCCACGTGAAAGCGGACAGGCTGGAGTCGAGCCCATACGCAGCCATGAAGTCCGCGTCGGCCGTAGCTGCGATGGCAAAGGCTAAGGGGATAACCGCCGTTCACATTAAGGTCAGAGCTGTGGGGGGCACCGGACCAAGGACGCCAGGTCCTGGGGCTCAGGCGGCCATCAGGGCCATCGCACGCGCCGGGTTCAAGATTGGAAGGATAGAAGACGTCACGCCCATCCCCCACGACACCACTAGGAAGGCCGGCGGCAGAAGGGGAAGAAGGGCTTAAGAGGTCAGGAGGTCCGAATTGACTTCATCCGTCAAGGTCTTGGAGAAGGACGGGAAGCACATCAAGCTCCTTTTCGAGGGTTACGAGAGGCCCTTCTTGAACGCCTTGAGGAGGATCGCCTTGGCCGAGGTGCCCGTCTTGGCCATCGACGATGTCATAATCTTGGAGAACACTTCCCCAGTCTACGATGAGATCATCGCCCACAGGCTCGGCCTGATCCCCCTGAATACACCCCTCGACAAGTATCCTCTGCCAGAAGACTGCGATTGTGGTAGCCCTTCAGGGTGTCCGAAGTGCCGCGTCATGATGGTCTTGGACGCCGCCGCGGGAGATGAAGCTCGCACAGTCTTCTCCGGAGAGCTGCTCTCCCCTGAGGACCCCGAAGTCAAGCCGGTCAGCGCAGCCATACCCATAGTGAAGCTAGCCCCAGGGCAAAAGGTCAAGATAGAGGCCTACGCACGCATGGGCAGAGGCTGGGAGCACGCGAAATGGCAGGCCGCGAACGTCTCAGTCCTCAAGCCCCATCCCCAGGTGGAGGCGAAGGTGAAAAAGGTTGGCCCCGAAGCGGCGGGGATAGAGGAGGTCTGCCCCGTCGACATCCTCCGCGTCGAGGCCGGCTCCCTGAAGGTCACGGATGAGGCCAAGTGCACCCTCTGCATGGAATGCGTGAAGGCCTATCCGGACGTGATCGACGTAAGAGAGAAGCAGGGCTCCTTCTTTCTTGAAATCGAATCGGCGGGTGCCATGTCGGCCCAAGCCATACTTGCCAAGGCCCTTCAGATCCTGCAATCCCAGCTTTCCGACTTGGGCGCGAAGGTGAGTGGTGAAACGAAGTGAAAGACATAGAAATCGCTCGGCAGATGATGAAGGCCGCCACAAAGGCCCACAAGAGGCCCGTATATCGCCGTGCTCTAGAGCTGCTGTCAAGGCGGGCCAACAGGCTGCCCATAGTGAACGTGGGCAAGCTGGACAAACTGGCAGACGACGGCGGGATAATCCTCGTCCCTGGGAAGGTTCTCGGCGGCGGCACTGTCACAAAGAGGCTTCAAGTGGGTGCACTGTCGTTCACTTCTTCTGCTTCGTTGAAGATAACGCAGGCTGGGGGCCGGGCGTTGTCCTTGAAGGACTTCGTCGACGAGTTCGGCGACACCAAGGGGGTGCTTCTAGTTGGCGGCTGAAACGAGGTCCGTCCACCCGATCGTCATAGACGCCAAGAACGCAATAATGGGAAGGGTGGCATCCATCGTGGCGAAGCTCATCCTGAAGGGGGAGACCGTCTTCGTAGTGAACGTAGAGTCCATCCTGATCTCCGGTGACAAGAAGGCCACCATAAGCAAGTACAAGAAGTTCCTGGAGGTGGGCAGCGTGGTGAACCCCGAGCACGGTCCCATCCATTACAGGAGGCCTGACAACATCTTCACGAAGACTGTGAGGGGCATGCTGCCCTGGCGTCAGCCCAAAGGCAAGGAGGCCTTCCACAGGCTGAAGGCCTTCCACGGTTATCCGGAGGAGCTCAAGAAGTACAGGCCTTACGACATCCGAGAGGCCTTGGCCACCAAGCCCACGAGCTTCTACCTGAGCTTGGGCGAGTTGGCCAGGGAGCTGGGCTGGAGGGAATGAAGATATGTCGTCCGCATCGAGGAAGATGAAGCTGTTCACAGGGTCGAGGAAGACGGCCCGCGCGACCGCAAGCATAGAGCCCGGAGTGGGAAGGGTGAGGGTCAACGGCTTCTTGGTGGAGGCCCTCCCCAACGAACTTTCGCGTGAGATCATACTCGGGCCCCTGAGGCTGGCAGGGGATTCCAGATACAAGGTCAATATCGACGTTACGGTCAAGGGTGGCGGTTACGTGGGCCAGGCTTACGCGGCCGCCATGGCCATCGCCCGCGCGCTTACTGGCTACTTCAAGTCGATGGATCTGAAGAAGAAGATAATCGAATTCGATCCTCACCTGCTTTCCGGAGACCCTCGCCAGAGTGAGCCGAAGAAGTTCGGCGGCCCTGGCGCCCGCAGAAGGGAGCAGAAGAGCTACAGGTAACCACATACCTTCGACTTTCTCCCCATGACAACTCGTCCTCGGGGGATAGCGAAGCATAACGTCGTGGGGAGCGGGATGAATCGGCCTTTGGCTCCCGCTGCTTACGACTACATTTCGAAAGCGCGCCATGTCCTCCCCTACGCATAACGGGACGGGGCATACCTCTCGGTCCAAGTTGGGCCAGTGAGCGAAGACCGAGCGAATCCAAGACAAGCCGTCATCTCCGCGTGTGGTTTGAGCTGGCCGTCTGCTGGAAGACCTGAGCGTCAGAGGGCATCTCTCACTTTCGGCATTCCTCCGGCTTCATGGCCGAGGGCCATCAACTTTGAGCGGGCATCACGGGGCAGAAAGTATAATAGAACTGTGGAAGACAAGAGGCGAAGCGCAAGTTGAACGAAACGATAGACCTCATCGTCAGCGTCACTATCCCAGTGCTGGGATTGACCTTTGCTTCGCTCGTCGTCTACTTTACCCTGAAGCGCGTGAGAAAGCTAGCTGAAAAGACCAGGACGAGGCTGGACGATTTCCTCGTGATGGCCTTGAGGTTTCCTTTGCTGTTCGTCGTCCTTGCCCTAAGCTTCTCAATAGTGCTGAAGTATTGGCAGGCAAGGTTCCCCACCCTGTTGCCCGATATAGTTTCCCTGAACGTGGACTCCATCTTGGCGGCCGCATCGGTCCTGTTTGTAGGTTCGATCTTCTCCATCTCGATCAACTGGCTCATCTTCAAGTTATCGGTAGGGGCCGTCGAAAGGGACCCGGATAAGGAGACGAGCTTCAGGCTGTTGCAGAGGGTGGTCACCTACTCAATATACGCTGTGTCCATCGTCGCCGCGGTCTCTATCCTCTTCCCTGTTACCTTCGGCGCTGTCGTGAGCGTGATCGTGGGGGCAGGCTTCTTGGCCATAGTCGTGGGGCTGGCCGCTCAGAAGGTCATCGGGAACTGGCTGGCGGGGATAATGATCCAGACTACGAGGCCATACAGGATAGGTGACGCGGTGCTCTTCAGGAACGAATACGGGGTCGTAGAGGACATTACCTTAAGGCACACCGTGCTGAGGACCTGGGACAACAAGAGGGTGATAATCCCTAATTCTGTAATGGACGAGGAGCCAATCGTCAACTACACGATAGGGGACCCAAGGATGCTGGTCATCGTAACGGTCAGCATCAGCTACGAATCGGACCTGGAGCGCGCCAAGTCGATAATGGCGAAGGCTGCCAAGGACAACCCCAACGTCCTAAAGGACATGGCCCCGGTCGTCCAGCTACTGGAGTTTCAGGACAGCGGCATGCTGCTCAGGTTGCTAGCCATGGCGAAGGACCAGCCTACGGCCTTCTCTACGGCCTGCGAACTTAGGGAAACTATCAAGAAGGCCTTCGACGCCGCCGGCATAGAGATCCCATATCCTCACAGGACCATAGTCGAGAAGAGGGCCTCGACTGGCGGACGAGATCTTCAACAAGGTGGGTCCCAGGGGTAGACCATGGACTTTGGGAGGAGGCTGCTTGCTCCCCATCATCGGAGGAGCAGGCGGCCGATGCCACTTCGGTGCGAACACGTTGCGCTTCACCTTCGGGATCCCGCCCATACCTTCCCTCAACAGTAGGCGAGTCCGCCAGGCCCGAGGCGGAGAGGGCTAGGTCTGCGGGCCGACGTGCTTCACGAAAAGGTATAGGTAGGCTGAAGTGTGATCCTCTGGGATTCTACGAAAGCGATATATGACGACCGACTGAGGCGAAGGCCAGATCAGATGGGTCGAGGACAGGAAGATGAAGAAGAAGCTCAAGCTGGGACGAAATTCGTTCTCGATCCAGGCAAACAATGGATTGAAGCTTCTATAGTAAAGGTGGGGAAGCTCCGCGAGCATGTACGAGCCTTAATCGATCCTATGCCTTTCCTGAAGAAGGCGCCAGCGCCCAAAGCGTTGGCTGGACTCGGTTCGGGGGCCGAAAGAAATGCCAACATATCGGTACATGTCCCATCCCGCCGACCCCCCATCCGACCTGCATGTTGTGCATGGTGACGATGATGGACGCTTAATAAGGCAGCAGGGCTCTGGCCATTCCTGGCATGAGGCCCAGCGGGCGCCACAACGAGCGGATGAGAGACGTAGCTGTGACCACTCATGTAGTTCACTTCTCAAGCTCAGCAGACATGAGGGAGGTACCTTCTGCGACCGTGGACCTGGTAGTCACTTCTCCCCCTTATCCAATGATAGAAATGTGGGACCCGCTATTCTCTAGACTGAATCCTCTCATTGGAGATGCTCTGGCCGAGCGCGACGTAGATAAGGCGTTCGACATGATGCATGAAGAACTGGATAGATCTTGGGCAGAGGTCAGAAGAGTCCTGAAGGACGGGGGAATGGCCTGCGTGGTCATAGGGGATGCCTTAAGGACCGTGGAGGGCTCTTTCCAGCTATTCAGCAATCATTCACGTGTAATGAAGTCGTTCAGAGACCTTGGGTTTGCGGCTCTACCGTCGATCATCTGGAGGAAGGAGACCAATAAACCGAACAAGTACATGGGCTCCGGGACGCTCCCCGCTGGGGCATACGTAACGCTGGAACACGAGTTCATCCTAACCTTCAGGAAAGGCCAGCGCAGGACATTCGAAGGCGAAGGCAAGGAGATCAGGCGGAGGAGCGCGTTCTTCTGGGAAGAAAGGAACCGCTGGTTCTCCGACGTATGGGAAGACCTTAAGGGAATACATCAGAACTTAGGTCGTCATGAGCCGAGGGAGCGTTCCGCCGCTTTTCCGTTCGAATTAGCGTACAGGCTTATCAATATGTTCTCGGTGATGGGCGACATCGTCCTAGACCCCTTCCTTGGAACGGGCACTACCACGGCCGCCGCCATCTGCTCCTGTAGGAGCTCCATCGGGTACGAGCTTGAGGATGATTTTGCTCGGCTCATCCATGAGAGGATCAGAGAAGCGGTTCTCCGCTCCAAGGAGGTCGTAAACGGAAGGCTGTTCATGCACAGGAAATTCATTCAAGAGAGGGCCTCTTCCGGAAAGGAGGTTAGGTACAGGTCCAAAAGGTACGGATTCCCCGTGGTAACTGAGCAGGAAACGGACATCCTGCTCCCCGTCGCAGAGGATTACGAGAAGGTGGAAGACGGAACGTTCCGCGTCCGTTACTCTCTGCCATGACGTAGCGGAGGGCTCTTCGGAATCGACTTATAGCTCAAGATCTTGCCATCTCAGCAAGCGTTACGTTCATGAGAGGAAACATCATATGGCATAGAGACCGTTCGTTCTTCCTCACCAACCGTCTCTCCATCGTTTCCTTGCGAGCTACGAAGACGGATATGGTCCTGCAGGCCAGCATAGTTCAGTCCATCGGGCAGTCCGACCTAACTCACCATGCGCGCCCCCTTTGCGCTCCTTCGACGAAGTATGGTCCGTCAAGAGGTTGGTCGGCCGCGGTTCGCCCGTTCCCTACCCCTTCAAGCTTCAGCGTAGGTCCTAGCTCACGAACGATGGGGGCTCAAAGTGAGCTTAGGTATCATCACCTTTCAGGTACCCTAGTGTATGTCATCGCCCCCGAAACACGTGAACCTGCCTAGAGCTATTAACCGATCTGTCGGCCGAGGGGATCTCCTCGTGTTTGATGTGAGGGTTGGCCGTTTTGCGCAAAGGCTTATTTATCGATATCCCCCGTCTTGCCTAGGCGATTCGTTCATGCCAGAAAAGCACGACGCCAAGACATATGCTGTGCTCACCGCGGGCGGGGGCATCGGTGGTATGGCGTTCGTTGGCAAGCTCAAGGAATTCGTCAAGAAATCGCCCGACGGCCTCTTGGGTTTTGTGGTGAATTGGGGTAGGCTGTACAGCCTCTGGCCCGTCCACCTGGAGACGGCCTGTTGTAGCGTAGAATTCGGGGCCGCTTCCGGTGCTCGTTGGGACGTGGAGAGGTTCGGCATGTTGGAGGCCTTCGGCTCTCTCCGCCAGTGTGACCTCCTGGTCATCCTGGGGACCGTCACAAGGAAGATGATGGCGCGCATAAAGGTGGTCTGGGAGCAGATGCCCGACCCAAAATGGTGCATCGCCATAGGGGCCTGCTCCATATCTGGAGGGCTGTATATAGACAGCTACAGCGTCGTGCAGGGCATCGACCAGTACATTCCTGTGGACGTGTACATACCTGGCTGTCCCCCCGGACCGCAGACGATCATTCAGGGCGTCTATATGCTGCAGGAGAAGATCAGGCGGAGCAACTTAAAGGGAGAATATGTGGAGGTGGTGCGGCCCTGAACGCAGGCGAATTCATCAGGGGTTTCTTCTCGGCCCTGTACGCAGGTTCACGTCAGCTCTTCAAGAGGCGGATGACGCTTCGATATCCCGAGGCCGTGGCGTACCCCATAGTGGGGATGTACGCCTATGACCCAAAGAAGGGTGTGGCCACCCCTGGCTGGAGGGGCCTGCACTACCTAGACATGGAGAAATGCACGGGCTGTCAGCTTTGCGCCCTAGCATGCAAGAACATCGCCGAGGCAATCGAGATGGTCCACGTCAACGTGGATTATCCTCAGAACAAGAAGGAAATATATCCGAGCGTTGACTACGGAAGATGTCTTCCTTCTTGGGTGGAGATATTCACGTACGAGGGCCTGAAACAGATACGGGACGTCAGGGTGGGCGACAAGGTACTGACTCATGCTGGGCGTTTCAGGCCTGTGACGCAGGTGTTTAGGAGGAAGTACACAGGCCGCATCTTTTCGTTCAAGACATTGGGCAACGTTGAGCCTCTGACGGTTACAGAAGGACACCCCATCTTGATTCATGCTTCAGGGAAGAACGAATGGGCAACGCCCGAGAGCATTACCCCTCGCACATACTTGACGAGGCCCATCATCCAAGAGGTCTCCACCTTGGCTAGCGTCGAGTCTGGCTATCAGGCCTATCGCCCGGCCGGCAAGGGCAACTACTTTCTGCTGCAGAAGGAAACCTTCGCCTGCACGCCCGACCTAGGGAGGCTGATTGGCTACTATCTTGCCGAGGGCCATGCAGATAGATCTACGGTGTCGTTCGATGTCCACGAGGGAGAGCAGGAGATCGCCCATGACATCGTCAGAATCAGCAAGGAAGTGCTCAACACAGAGGTGTCTATTAGACTCGACAAGCGGAGCCAACGGCTGAAGTTGGTGATCGACTCCGACAGCGCAGCTTCTTTCTTCCGTCAGTTCGGGGCAACATGTTACCTGAAGCAACTGCCGAGTTGGGCCATGGTTCTCCCCGAAGCCATCCAAGCAGAGATCGTGAAAGGAATCTTCAGGGGTGAGGGCCGTTACTCGAATTACAAGTACGAGTATACACGCTTTAACTGCTTCGCCGTCCGCACCGCCTCTAAGGCGCTGGCCAACCAGCTGACATACGTTCTCGCGAGGCTTGGCATAGTCTCGTCGGTGTCGAAGCAAGACCAGAAGGGCAGAAGGAGACGCTACAACGTGACCGTGAACACCCCATTCATGGAGAGGATGGCGGCCGTCTGCGGGATTGTGGCCAGCAACGACCCGGACCATTCCCACGACCATGTAAAGATGGTCGATGGAATGATAATCTCTCCCGTGGTCAACATCAGCGTCGAAGACGTGAATGACTTGGAGGTCTTCAACCTTGAGGTTGAAGAGGACAATAGCTACGTCGCAAGCAACCAGGTCGTGCATAATTGCGTGTTCTGTGGGTTCTGCATCGACCCTTCCACTCCTGTAGTCACGAACCCCGGCCTCAAGCCGATCAGCCAAGTCGAAGTGGGTGACATGCTCCTGACGCACACCGGAGATTACAGGCCTGTAACGAAGGTCTGGGATATGCTCTACTCAGGCCCCATCTACTCGATCCACGTCTACGGCAGGCCCGAGCCTTTGATATGCACCAAAGACCACCCCGTCATGGCGGTTCCTGGCCCTCTCTACACCCGTAAGGACGGCCATCTGATTGGGCCCACATCCCCGATTCGCTTCTACACCCCTGACGAGCTCAAGGCGGGCGACTACATGATCAGCCCGATCGTCAAGAGGATCGTTCATACCTCCTTCTTTGAGAAGGAGGTGCCCACGTACAGAGGCGACGTTTCAACACGGCGCCTCAAGCTCGCCGCCGACCCCGATCTCTTCCGACTTATCGGTTACTACATGGCCGGGGGGTTCTGCGACGGAGGTCGGTCGGTTGGGTTCTCGTTCCAGACTGAGGAGGAGGAACTAATTGGTGATGTCCGGTGGCTCTGCAAGAACTTCTTCTCCGAGGAACCCAAGCTCAGGAGGAACGCCGACCTCGGCGTGGACGTCGTCCTCGACTCAGTGCTGGCAGGGGACTTCTTCTTGCAGTTCGGCCACGAAGCCGAGAATAAGAAGCTCCCCGACTGGGTCTTCTTCGCGGAGAAGGAGAAGCTCACCCAGTTAATCAAAGGAATCTGGCTGGGTGACGGTTGCAAGGTCCATCATCCTTGTCAGGGGTCCTTCAACTTCAACACCACGTCGGAGGTGCTTGCGTTCCAGCTGCAGGAGACCCTTGCCAGGCTGGGCGTGGTCGGACTGATCGAGGGGCAGCGCCAGAAGGACCGGCCCCCAGCCTACCGTGTGAACGTCTTCGGCAGATGGGCCCTCGAACTTTCCTCTCTCTTGGGCGTCGGGTTCGCAGGGGTCCTCTCCAACTTCGCCGACAGCTTCCATCTCGACGGCGATTATGTCTACCTCCCCATCAAGGAGATTGAAGTTAAGGACGTCAAGGACTACAGGGTGATGGACGTCACCGTGGACGAAGACCACACATTCGCTCCGCTGGGTCTCGCCACATCCAACTGTGTCGACGCTTGCCCGTTCTACGCCCTGTTCATGACGAACGACGTGGAGCTGAGTGAGCTTCACCGGAACGGCCTCTTCTATACCCCCGTAGAGCTCTTCAGGAAGCCGAAGTTGATCGACGCCAAGAGACAAGAATGGAGGATGGACACGGAGAAGGGTGCGCATCATGAGTGAGGATGACCTCGTCCTGAAGCTCACAGAAGCGTTTGGACCCCTGGGCTTTTCTGTGATGAGATCCGCCCCCCACAGGCTCAGGGTTTCCGGGACGGTCGATGCCTTGGTGCAAGCGATGAAGGTCCTGAACTCCGTCGGCTTCAACCACCTTCATACCATAACCGCCGCCGACTACCCAGAGAAGGGGGAGTTCGAGCTGAGCTACTGGGTGGGCAGCGTCGAAGGCGACCTGAAGGCGCATGTGGTGCAATATGTATTCAGGATACCCAAGGCGAAGGCCGTCGTCCCCAGCATAATGGACGTATGGCCTGGGGCCGAGCTAAGGGAGAGAGAGGAGTGGGAGTTCTTCGGCATCACCTTCGAAGGGAACCCCAACCTCAAGCGCCTATGGCTTCCGGAGGACTGGGACGAGATGCCTCCTCTCCTGAAGGACTACAAGCTGAAGAGGTGGGTGGAGGACGAGAGGGCCCGCCACGGCTTGGTGGTTAGAGGGGAATGACTTGAGCGCCTCCAGCATGCCCGGCGTCTTCGTGGAGGAGAAGAGCGGGGAAGGCAAGCTGACGGTGAGCGTGGGCCCGCAGCACCCTGGCTCGGGCCACTTCAGGATAATAGTGACCTTGGAGGGGGACCTGATCAAGGACGTCGTCCCAGACCCGGGTTTCGTCCACAGGGGGGCGGAGAAGATGGCCGAATACAGGAATTACATTCAGAACATACCCCATTTAGAGAGGCCCGTCATACTGGACAGTAGCGGGATCCTCTTCCCATACGTCCTCGCCGTGGAGGACTTGCTAGGAATATCGGACAAAGTCCCGGAGAGGGCGATGTACCTGAGGATGATAATGGCAGAGTTCAACCGCATCATAAGCCATGAATACTTTCTCGCGATCGAAGGCATCTTCCTTGGGCATTCCACACAGTTCATCTGGTCCACAGGGGACAGGGAAGCGTTCATAGACCTGGCCGCCATGCTGAGCGGCGCCCGCGTCACCTTCAGTTACTTCGTCCCTGGAGGTGTGCGCACGGACGTCCCCCCCGGTTTCGAAGAAAGGACGCTGAAGGCCTGCGATTACTTGGAATACAGGCTGAAGGATTACCGCCGAATGCTCGTGGACAACCCGTTCATGAGGATGAGGATGTGTGGCGTGGGAGTGATCAGCAGGGCCGACGCCATCGCGTACGGCTGTGTTGGTCCTACGGCCAGGGCGAGCGGCGTCGACTATGACGTAAGAAAAGACGAACCTTACAGCCTCTACGACACCGTAGACTTCCAAGTACCCGTATACCGGGAGGGGGACGCCATGGCTAGGGTCCTAGTGCACCTAGATGAGATGGAGCAGAGCTGTGGCATCATACGGCAGGCGCTTAGGAAAATGAGGCCAGGGCCTGTCAAGTACGTGATGAAGGGCCAGATGAGGGGTAGGGTGGGGGAGGCATATGCCCGGACCGAGGCCGCAAGGGGTATGATGAGTTATCACATCATAAGCGACGGAAGGCCGGAGCCATATCGTGTCAAGATAGACACCCCCAGCAACAGAAACCTGGCCATAATGCCGAAGCTCTTCAGGGGGCTCCATCTCGCGGACCTACCAGTAGTGTTTCAGTCGTTGGACTACTGGCCGGTGGAAGCGGACCGCTGAGGCAGACTCCGCCTCCCATCTTGAAAACGTACGGAAGAAGAAGACCTTCACCGGGCGGCATCGTAGGAAAGCAAACCCTGACCGGGCCCTGAGTCGACCCTTCGCAGGGGCCACCTCCGCTTCGTCCATGGCGGACGAAGGTCATGGTCGCCTCAGACCAGGCCCGCCCGAAGGCCACATATGATATGTTTTTAAGCACCCATTCCAGTGGGTTGCGATGATGCGTTTTGCTCATCCCTGTACGATGCTTCACCTGCGGGGCGCTGGTCGGCGATAAGTTCTATGAGTTTAAGGACAGGATCTCCAGGGGAGAGGAACCCACCAAAGTCTTCGAAGAGATGGGAATAAAGAGGTATTGTTGCCGCCGCATGCTCATGTCCGGCTTCGAAATAGTGGACCATCAGATCCCATATTACGAGGCTACGGAAAGGCGAAGGAAGAGCGACGCCGGCATAGGGTGAAACCATCCTAGCCTTCGCGCTTCCTCAACGAGGAATTCGGTGGCGGACACCTCGGGGTCGCTTCCGGTGTCGATCTCGGCCGACACATCCCACAACAGAAGCTTAAAATTGATGTGGTTCATGGGCTAGTGCGAAAGGTGTTCGGTGAACTCTCACATGTCCAATCCGGAGTCCGGCGTACAGGACGAAGAAGGCAGCAGCGAGAAGCTGATCACCACGCAGCTATCGGAGAAGACCCTGATCTCCACCGGCATCAGGATAGGCACGACCATCAAGACGAGGTATATGGAAGCGCATATAGCCCGCTCTAGGCCGGATGGGCTTCACCTCATCGACTTGAACAAGACCCTTAACAGGATCGAAGTGGCTGGCAAGTTCATCTCCAGGTTCCCGCCGTCCAGGGTGGTGGTCTACACCGCCAGAGACTTCGGGAAGACCCCTGTGACGAAGTTCTGCGAGCTCACCGGTTGCATTCCGATACTGGGGAGGTTCATGCCTGGCACTTTCACCAACCCCCAGCTGCCCTTCTACCGCGACGCTGACATCCTCGTCGTAGTGGACCCGGCGTTGGACCATCAGGCCATAGTGGAGGCTTCGGCCGTCGGCATACCCGTGATCTCGGTCGCAGATACAGATAACGTTACGGAGAAGGTGGACCTAGTCATCCCGGCCAATAACAGGGGGAGAAAGGCCTTGGCCGCCGTGTTCTGGCTCTTGGCCAGGTCTGTGCTCATCCACTCGGGCGCCCTCTCCGCCGAACAGCCCATGAAGTACTCCATCGACGAATTCGAGACCAAGCTGGTGGAGGAAGAGGAGAGTGAGGATTAGAAGGCCAGCCGTGGCCGGCCAGTTCTATCCCTCCGACCCAAGAGAACTAGAATCCGAGATCAAGCGTTGCTTCCTGAGCCCCCAAGGTCCCGGCCGCCTGCCGCCTGGCGAATTTGAGGGAGAAGTGGTGGCTACGGTGAACCCTCATGCAGGCTACATGTACTCCGGTGGCTTCGCATCAAACAGCTTCTTCGTGCTCTCGAGCCGACTTCCAGTGGACCTGGCCGTAATAATCGGGCCGAATCACTACGGTGTGGGGAGCGGCGTCGCCACCCCAGAAAGCGAGAGGTGGGAGACGCCTCTGGGAAGCCTAGACGTGGATCTGCGCTTGGCCCGGGAGCTTCTACTTAGGACCCACCTCATCGACATGGATGACTCGGCCCACTGGAGGGAGCACAGCGCCGAGGTGCAGCTGCCCTTCCTTCGCTTCGTATTTGGCTCGAGCATCAAGGTCCTCCCCATCAGCATGGCCATGCAGGATATGGGGACAGCCATCGAAGTAGGGGAGCACCTGGCCGAAGCGCTCAGAGGGAGGAACTTCGTCATGATAGCATCCTCAGACTTCACCCACTATGAGCCCGCCTCCGAGGCGAAGGCCAAGGACGAGAAGGCGCTCCAGCACATCGTCAGGTACGACGTGCAGGGTCTATACCGTGAGATAGAGGAGCTCGGAATAACCATGTGCGGCTACGGCCCCGTCGCAGCAGTGATGGAGGCATCCAAGAGGCTCGGGGCGGGGAAGGCGAGGGTCCTGAGGTACGGGTCCAGCGGAGACGTAACCGGCGACAACTCCTCCGTCGTGGGATACGCCTCGGTGGTCTTCTACAAGTGAAAGAAGGTTCCTTGAGGTATCGCGCGAAGGCGCCAGGGAAGGTGATCCTCCTAGGCGAACATTTTGTGGTCCACGGCAACCCCGCGTTGGCGGCGGCCCTAGACCGCGGGGTGGAGGCCGTAGCCGAAGAAGGCGACGAAGATATCGTCGCTTCTGAGGACCTTCGGCTCAGTTCTCCCATCTCCAAGCCGGCGGAGGGCTTGGCCCCGTTGTGTGCTTCGATATCGAAGCTCCTTTCCGATTTTGGAAGGAGAGGTGTCAAGGTCACCCTCCGCAGCTCCATCCCCGTCTCGGCCGGCCTGGGTTCTTCAGCGTCCTCAGCCGTGGCTGCGCTCTCCGCAGTTTCAGGGCTGTTCGACCTGCGCCTTGATGACGAGGCCCTCTTCGATTACGCGATGATTAGCGAAAGGATGGTGCACGAGAACCCCTCAGGTGTGGACGTATACGTAGCCGTCCACGGCGGCTTGGTCTACTTCCAGCGGAGCAAGAAAAGGTCCGTTTCCCTAGCCCAAAGGTTTCCGATCGTCGTCTGCTGCACGGGCTCGAGCAGGCGGACGGGGGACATGGTGGCACGTGTAGCCGCCTTCAAGGAAGCTTCGCCAGAAACCTATCGCACATGGGCGACCGCCTCGAGCAAGCTTGTGGAAGACTGCGCCCGAGCCCTTGAGGAAGGAAAGTACGAACTCTTGGCACAGGCGATGAACTTCCACCACATGGCCTTGAAGGCCATGGGGGTCTCTACTCCCGAGTTGGACTCACTCGTCCGTGAAGCCAGGTCGATCGGGTTCTCGGGGGCCAAGCTTACGGGTGGAGGAGGAGGGGGGTGTATGATAGCCCTCCCCACGCGTGGCGATGAGGTTAAGCTCTTCCACACGTTCAACGCCAAACATCCAAATAGCTTCCTGAGTTACATCCCGTCGGAGGGGGTGAGGTGTTGGTCGACGAAGTAGTAGTGAAGCTGGGTGGTAGCTTCGTCACAAAGAAGGGAGACGACTTCTCCTTCAGGGAGGAGGACGTGGGGAGAGCCGCCGAGGCCTTGAGGCAAGCTGGCGCCAAGCTGGCCATCGTCCACGGAGGGGGCTCCTTCGGCCACCCGTTAGCCGTCCGTTACGGTCTTTCCAGCAGCCGTCCCAAGAAGGGGTCCGAGGGCGTGCCAGAGACCAGGCTAGCCATGCATCACCTGTCCTATATGATATGCCAGCAGCTCCTCAAGGCGGGGCTCAGGCCGTTCCTCCTTCATGCCACTTCTCTGGTCAGGCCGGATGGCTCTCCGGCACCGGGGCATGAAACCCTTCTGCGACAGCTACTCAAGTCTGGCCTAACCCCCGTCAGCCACGGAGACGTCTTTCCCTTCAAACAGGGTTTTAAGGTGCTGAGCGGGGACCATCTGGCCTTCTTGTTCTGCAGGGCCCTCAAACCAAGGCGCATGGTGTACGTCTTGGACCAGCCCGGCATTCTGGAACGTGAAGGAGAACCAAGTTCCCTGATCAGGGAGCTCAATGTTCGCGAGCTCAGGAGGATGGTGTTCCCTACAGGTAGGGATGCCACGGGCGGAATAGGCGCTAAGCTTGAGGCCGCCCGCAAGATAACCTCCTTAGGGGTCGAAGTGAGGTTTGTGAGTGGGTTCAACTTAGATGGGCTTATTAGGGCGGTCTCCGGTGCGAATTTCGAAGGGACCCTGCTCAGGGGGTAGGTCCATTCGAATGCTACAGGTCACCTCACGCTTCTTCGTATCTGCGGAAGCCAGCATTAGGGAACCGGAGGTCTTATGGGCCTCAGGCTCTGGTGGGCCAATTTGAGCCTTCAAGATGAGTTAAAGCGCATCGCCTACGAGGTCAACACCTACATCTCCGACAGGGTTAAGGGCGAACCCCCTTACCTGTACGACGCTTCCCTGCACCTCATCAAAGCGGGGGGAAAGAGGCTTCGACCGTTCATGACCCTGAAGTTCCACGGCCTGTACAGCCAGGACGAACGCGCCGCCCTTCCCGCCGCCGCAGCGTTGGAGCTAGTTCACAACTTCACCCTCATCCATGACGACATAATGGACAGAGACGACATGAGGCACGGCGTCCCCACGGTGCACATCAAGTTCGGGGAGCCCTTGGCCATACTGGCAGGAGACGTGCTCTTCGCCGAGGCCTTCAGGATGGTGGCCGAAACCCCAGCCTTCCAAGGGGACTTTCATCGCGCCAACTCCGCTGTTCGCCTGCTAGCTGGCTCCCTCATCGCCCTCTGTGAAGGTCAGGCCCTGGACGTCCGCACGGCGGAGGGAGGGATGTTCAGCGAAGGACAGTACTACGAGATAATAGAAAAGAAGACAGCGGCCTTGTTCGAGGCATCCGCCGTAATGGGGGTGCTGACGGGAGGTGGAGGGGAGCAGGACGTGAAGCACGCTAGGCTCTACGCCAGAAACGTGGGGATGGCCTTCCAGATGGTGGATGACCTGCTGGGAGTGGTGGGAGACGCATCCGTAACCGGAAAGCCGGTCGGTGGAGACCTTAAGGAAGGCAAGAAGACTCTTCCCATCTTCCTTTCCGTACAGAGGAGCCGGCCAGAAGAGAGGGAACTCCTGATGAGGGTCTGGGGTAACCCTCGCGCGAACCAGGAAGACGTAGAGAAGGCGACCCAAGTGTTGAAGGCGTTGGGCATAGACTCCGAGGTGAGGGCCATGGCTCAGAAGCGCGTCGAAGAGGCGCTGGAGCATCTCGCCTTCCTCCCCAGCAGGGGAGGGAACTGGTTGGTGAGACTGGCTAACTTCGTCATCGAGAGAAAGATATAGTAATCCCTCGGTGCCGCTTCTTGGCATAAGAGTTGAGCATTTCACCAGCGGTCGTCCGGGCCCTCAGGAAGAACGCCCTTCTGAACGCTCGCCACCATGGGGGCAGGGCGGAGGCAGGGGCGGTGGTGGGGAGGACCATCGCCGAACTCCCCGAGCTCAAGGGGATAGCGAGGGAGCTCTTGGAGCAGGCCAAGCTCGTCTGCGAAGAGGTCAACAGGCTCACCTTGGAGGAACAGGAGGCGGAACTCCTGCGTGAGCACCCGGAGGCCCTCGAAGGAAGGAAGGTGACGAAGGAGGAGAGGAAGCTTCCGCCCCTCCCGAACGCGGACAGTTACGCCACGATCGTTACAAGGTTCGCCCCGAACCCGGACAGCGTCCTACACGTCGGTTCCACGAGGGCCATCATACTGAATCACGACTACGCCAGGATGTATGGAGGGAAGTTCATACTCAGGTATGAAGACACGGACCCGAGGCTCAAGAAGTCGGCCCTTTCCTTCTACCAGCTCATTCGCGAAGACTTGGACTGGCTGGGCTGTACTCCCGACGAGGTTTACATCCAGAGCGACAGGATGGACGTCTACTATTCCTACGCAGAGGACCTCTTGAAGATGGGCGGAGGATACGTCTGCACCTGCTCACAGGAATCCTTTCACCATCTGGCGTCGGCCGGAATGGCCTGTCCCTGCAGGGACGCCCCAGCTGAGGAGCAACTTAGACGCTGGCGCTTGATGCTGGACGGAGGCTTCGGGGAGGGCCAAGCCGTGATGAGAGTGAAGACAGACCTGAGCCACCCCAATCCAGCCGTAAGAGACTGGCCAGCCATGAGGATAATAGACACAAGTCGGCACAGACACCCCCGTACGGGCTCGAAGTACAGAGTTTGGCCACTTTACAACTGGAGCGCTGGCCTAGACGACCATCTCATGGGCATCACCCACATAATAAGGGGCAAGGAGCATTACACCAACATGGTCAGGCAGAAGTATCTCTACAGGGCCTTCGGCTGGCGATACCCGGAGGCGATCCATTACGGAAGGCTCAAGATAGAGGGGGGCGTGTTGAGCAAGAGCAAGATAGAGGCCGGGCTTAGGCAGAAGCTCTACACCGGCTACGACGATCCTCGTCTGGCCACCCTTAGGGCCCTGAGGCGGCGCGGCATCTCACCCGAGGCGATAAGGAAGATCATATATGAGATGGGCCCGAAACCCATCGACGCCACGATCAGCTGGGACAACTTGCTAGCGGCGAACAGGCAGGTGATAGACAGGGTGAGCCCTCGTTACTTCGCGATAATGGGGGAACCTGTCCCCCTCTTCATAACGGGCCTAGAGACGCCCATTCATGTGGAGTTGCCAAAGCACCCCGATGCTCCCGGGGGTGGCAAGAGGTCCTTCCATGTTCCCGTCTCGGAAGGGAGGGCGGAGCTCTGGGTGAGCGATTCTGACGTGATCACCCTGACAACTTCTTCCATGGTTAGGCTGATGGGCCTCATGAACGTCGGCAGGGCGAGCCCTCGCCCGGACGGATTGACCTCGGAGTTCCTCGGCTTCTCCGTGGAGGAGGCCAGACGTGCAAGGGCACCCGCCGTCCACTGGCTGGTCCCTCACGCATGTGTCCCCATCGAAGTGATGATGGCCGACGCGACGACCCAGAGGGGGGTGGCGGAGAGAGCCTTAGCCGACGAGGGGGAAGGTGTCACCGTCCAGCTAGAGAGGCTCTTCTTCGCCAGGGTGGACGCTAAGACCGACGGTCGGGTCCTGCTCTACTTCACGTCACGATGAAACGACGGACGCGCATGAAAAGTTTAAAACTGTGCGTCAGACGGTAGTGGTCGAGGGTGACTTTAAGAGATGACCCCGTTGGACAGCCCGCCGGGCAAGCCATATTTCGTCAAGTTCGAAACCCCCAAGGAACTGGTTGAAGCCGCCTATGAAGCCGTGAGGCAGGCCAAGCAGACTGGCAAGGTCAAGAAGGGAACGAACGAAACCACAAAGGCCATCGAGAGGGGGACGGCTAAGCTCGTCGTCATGGCGGAGGATGTGGAGCCCCCCGAGGTTGTGGCCCACCTGCCACTGTTGTGCACTGAGAGGAAGATCCCCTACCTTTACGTCTCCTCCAAGCAGCAGCTGGGTGCCTCCCTCGGAATGGACGTGCCATCGGCCGCGTGTGCCATCATCGAGTCGGGCGAGGCTCAACCCTTGCTGGAGCAGATCCTAGCAAGCCTCAGCAAGATCCAGGTAGGCTGATGTCCTTGAGCAGCAAGGCGGCCGAGGAGAAGCTCACGCCAGCTGAGGTGATCCAGATCGTGGGCCGCACAGGGGTGGCTGGTGAGATAACCCAGGTCCGGGTGAAGATACTGGAAGGAAAGGATAAGGGACGAATACTCACCAGAAACGTCAAGGGGCCCGTGCGTAGCGGAGATGTCCTAATACTCAGAGAAACCGAAAGAGAAGCGAGGAAGATCAAGTAGGTGGACCTGTTATGATGGTCTTGAGGAAGTGCAGTTTCTGCGGGGTTGAGATACGTCCCGGCACTGGCACTCAACTTATCAGGAACGATGGTTCCGTCCTTTACTTCTGCTCGAACAAGTGCCGCCTGAACAGCTTGAAGCTGAAGAGAGACCCCAGGAAATTGAAATGGACGACGAAGCATGTCAAGGGCGGGAAGGGCATTTGACGGAAACCTTCAACCCCAAGGACGTCCACTCCTATCCTCCAGAGGCGCTCAAGGATAAGACGCTTGTCGTGGTGAAACCAGACGCTTTCAGGCGAAGGCTGGTTGGAGAAGTGATAAGGAGGTTCGAGGCTAAGGGGATGGACGTCCTAGAGCTGAAGAAGGTGACCTTGACGAGGTCACAAGCTGAGGAGTTCTATTCTGTCCACAGAGGGAAGCCCTTCTTCGAGAAGCTGGTTTCATCCATCTCCTCCGGACCAGTGGTGGCGATGGTCCTTCAGGTCCCGCCGGAGAGGGACACAAGGGGCAAGACGGCGGTAGAAGTGGTCCGCCTGATGATAGGCGCCACCAACCCGGCGGAGGCCCCGCCCGGCTCAATAAGGGGAGACTTGGGGATCGACATCACGGATAACGTGGTCCACGCCTCCGATTCCGTCGAGAGCTTCGTCAAGGAAGTGAGCGTCGTCTTCGGCTAGGCCTGCCCCGGCCTCCTCATGGAATAGGTTATATTCGAGTTCGGAAGGCACCATCCTGGATGATGATGGGCCATGGACGGTCAGATCCGGCAGCCCATAGTAGTGGTCCTCGGGCACGTGGACTCCGGGAAGTGCGTCCATGGCGACACCTTGATCCAGCTTGCCTGCGGGCAGACATTGCCCGCTTCGAAGGCCTTTGATCTTTACAGGGTGGGCCACTCAATACCCTCTGAGGACGGTGTGGTCTATCGTTCCTCACATCTTAGCCTGCTTTCTCTGTCGCCGGACGGAACTGTTGTGGCGAAGGATGCATCGCACGTCTGGAGGCTCCGCTCCGACCGCCTAGTGGAGGTCATCACGGAGGAGGGATACAAGGTCAAGGTCACACCGGAGCACAAGTTCCTGACGGTCGGGCGCGGTGGTGGCGTGACGTACAGGGAAGCGGGGAGTTTGAGGCCTGGAGACCTCCTTCTGGTTCCTCAGAAGGTTCATGTCGTCCCCCCCTCAGGGCGAGAGGGGCAGGAGGGCTCAGCCCTAGCTGCTGGTGGACTCTCATTCATCGAGGGCCCTCCACCTGTCGAGGATATCTTCTCAGTCCCTTCCCCTTTCAGCGGATGCTGGACCCGGAGGCGACGAAGCACAACGGAGGCCTCGTATGGCTCTGAATTCGGTTCGGGCCAACCCTGGGTCACACCACTAGGCGCAGGGTTGCTGAGGGAATGCAGGACGGTGCGCGTCTCCGCATCCAGGCTCTTGAAAGGGGAATTCTACGTCTACGACTTTACCGTAGATGAAACTCACAACTTCTTGGCCAACGACCTCGTCATCCACAACACGAGCATCCTCGACCGCATCAGGGGGACAGCGGTCCAAGTGCGGGAGGCAGGGGGCATCACTCAGCAGATAGGGGCGAGCTTCTTTCCACCCGATACCCTGAGGGCTATGTGTGGCCCCTTGCTGAAGAGCTTGGGTGGAGATGTGACAATCCCGGGCCTCCTATTCATCGACACACCCGGCCACGAAGCTTTCTCCAACCTCCGCATCAGGGGGGGCTCGGCCGCGGACATCGCAGTCTTGGTGGTGGACATCACTAAGGGTCTGGAGCCTCAGACCCTTGAAAGCATAGAGATACTGAAGAGCCGTCGCGTCCCTTTCGTGGTCGCCCTGAACAAGGTCGACCTCTTGGCCGGATGGAGGCCGAAGGCGGGGAGGACCATCGTTCAGGCGCTGAAGGAGCAGGAACCCGCCACCCAGGAGATGCTCGACCAAGGGATCTATAGGGTCGTAGGTCAGTTGTCCAACCTTGGGTTCTCGAGTGAAGCATACTATAGGGTCAAGAGCTTCACAAAGGAGGTCTCCATAGTTCCTCTGTCTGCGCACACCGGAGAGGGGGTCTCAGAGCTGATGGCCGTGATCGTAGGCCTTACGCAGCAGTACCTGAGGGATAGGCTCAAGGCTACGCTGGGGCCGCCCAGAGGTATCGTCCTTGAGGTCAAAGAGGAACAGGGTCTGGGCCAGACTCTCAACGTCATCCTCCTGGATGGGGTCCTCGAAGTGGGCTCTACGGTGGTTGTGGGCAAGAGGACGGGGGCCGAGGCGATCAGGGTCAGGGCTCTCCTTATGCCCAAGCCTCTGGACGAGATGAGGGACCCCAGGGACAGGTTCGTCCCCGTCGACCAGGTGCGTGCCGCCGCTGGGGTCAAGCTTTCCTCCCCCGGCCTCGAAGGAGTGCTGCCCGGCTCCCCGATAGTTGGCGTGATGGAAGGGGTGAGGTTGGAGGAGGCCATCAAGTTCGTCGAATCTGAAGTGAAGAGCACCCTCATAGAGACGGACTCTGTAGGCGTGGTGCTAAAGGCGGACACCTTGGGCGCCCTCGAGGCCCTCACTGGCCTTCTTAAGAAGAAGGGAGTTCCCATTAGGGTTGCTGACATAGGCCCGGTGACGAAGAGGGATATCGTACAAGCCTCGACTGTGAGCTCCTCTGACCGTTACTTGGGTGTGGTCCTTGCTTTCAACGTCAGGGTGCTCGATGATGCCCGGCAGGACGCCAAGGATAAGGGCGTAAGGCTCTTTTCTAGCGACGTCATCTACAACCTGATAGATGACTACGTCTCGTGGGCAAGCGCAGAGAAGGAAAAAGAGCTGAGGATGCAGTTTACCTCCCTTACTCCCCCCTGCAAGTTCCAGATGCTAAGGGGTTACGTCTTCAGGAGGAGCGGGCCGGCCGTCTTCGGAGTCGAAGTCCTCGCGGGCAGGTTGAGGAGCAAGGTTCGGGTCATGAACTCTTCAGGAGAAGAGGTGGGCATGGTGCAGCAGGTGCAGGAGGAAGGAAGGGAGGTCGAATCTGCAGAAAAGGGCTCGCAGGTGGCCATCTCGATGAAAGAGCCGACGGTGGGGAGGCAGGTCAAGGAGGGGGAGACGTTATATTCTCTGCCCAGCAGCGAAGAGGCCAGGGCCCTGAAGACCAAGTTCAGGGACAGGCTCAGTGAGGAGGAGCTGGCCCTCCTGGACGAGATAATAGAACTAAGGCGGCGAGTGGAATACCTTTACGCCTTCTAGCGTCGCAAACGTATATAAGAATCGCACCTTTGGCAGGTAGGACAGGGAAAGAGTTGCCCGCGTTTCAGTTAGTCCTTTCGGACCCGAAGACGAGGAAGGCCGTTAAGCTTGAGGTCAAGGACCCTAAGTCATCCTTCCTCCTGGGCCTAAAGGTTGGAGACGTAGTGGACGCATCCCCCTTGGGCATCAATTGCAAGTTCCAGGTCACTGGGGGAAGCGATAGGGCGGGCTTCCCTATGCGCGCCGACGTCAAAGGGACGGGGAAGAAAAGGGCGATCCTGACTTATGGTGTGGGTTTCAGGCCGGCGGATAGGAGTGTCAGGAAGAGGAAGCTCGTGAGAGGGAACACGATAACGGAGGAGATCTACCAAGTGAACGCCAAGCTAGTGGAAGGGGAACTGCCAGCATCAGCTCCGGCCGAAGGTGGGTCACCCGAAGGCAAAGGAAAGGACAAGAAGTAGCTCCCTGCTCGGCTAACCTTTATCAAGGCATGACCGGATACCCCAACAATAATGTCCAAGCCTTCCAGCAAGAGCATACCGAAGCAGCCCGAAGTGAACATAGGGACGAGCGGCCATGTCGATCACGGCAAGACTACCTTAGTGGAAGCGCTCACGGGCAAGTGGACCAGCGCCCATAGCGAGGAGCTCAGGAGGGGCATCACCATAAGGGTAGGGTACGCCGACGCAGCGGTCTACAGATGTTCCGGGCTCGAGCCCCCTAGCTGCTATAACACAGAAGGAGAATGCACGTCCGGAGACGCCCAGCTTCAAAGGGTCGTCAGCTTCGTGGACAGTCCAGGTCACGAAAGCCTCATGGCGAACATGCTGAGCGGCGCAGCCCTAATGGACGGAGCGATCCTGGTTGTGGCCGCGAACGAGCCCGTCCCACAACCTCAGACGAAGGAGCATGTGCAGGCGCTTAAGATGATCGGTGTGAACAGGATAGTGGTGGCCCAGAACAAGGTGGACCTCGTGAGCTACGAAGAAGCCATGCAGAACCAAGACAGGATAGTCAGCTTCCTTGAATCGTTCGGGTTCAAGGGACTGCCCCTGATCCCCATTTCGGCTTTGAAGAAGCTGAACATCGACGCGCTGCTGGAAGCGATGGAGAAGTTCATACCCACTCCTCAGAGGGAGGTTAACGCCGAGCCCATCATGCACGTCCTCCGTTCCTTCGATGTCAACCGCCCCGGCGTGGCCGTGGCGGACGTAAGGGGAGGGGTCATCGGTGGAAGCTTGGTCAGGGGAACCTTGAACGTGGGCGACGAGATAGAGATAAGGCCAGGCATCTACGACCAAGTCAAGGCTCGGTACGTGCCTGTAGTCACCAAGGTCACTTCCCTCGGTACTAGCGCCGGTTTAGTCGATTCGGTGAAGCCAGGCGGGCTTGTCGCCATTGGCACAGACCTCGATCCATACTACACGAAGAGCGATGCCCTAGTGGGTTGTGTGGTCGGTCACCCGGGCACGCTTCCCCCTGAGATGACAGAGCTTACGCTGAAGGTGGAACTATTCGATACGGTGATAGGGGTCTCTGAGACCTTGAAGGTGGACCCCATCAAGATGAACGAGGTCTTGAGGCTCAACATCGGGACCGCCACCACGGCCGGAACGGTCACTTTGTTGAAGGGGGGCCTAGTTTACGTGAAGCTGAGAAAGCCCGTCTGCGCCGCCGGGGGCGCTAGGGTGGCCATCAGTCGAAGGGTAATGGACCGCTGGAGGCTCATCGGGTCGGCGACGCTGGTGTGACATTTGCTTGTACTCATGGATGCCAGCATCCTGATGTATTTGACCCAGAAGCCCTCTACCTTCCTCATGGAGCTGCACGATAGAGGGGACTTCAAGCTGTGCGTGCCCGAGCCAGTCCTGAGGGAGCTAAAGGGTCTGACGGCGAGCAGGGGAAGGAGGGCCAAGGCCGCGGCGATGGCCTACGAATACGCCAAGACCTTAGAGGTAGTGGAAGCCGAGGGGGAAGCCGATGAATCGCTTGTCAGGCTAGCCGTAGCCCTCGGTGCGGCTGTGGCGACCTTGGACCGTCGGCTCATGGTCCGGCTAAGGTCAACGGGGGTGCCAATCGCAACAGTGAAGGACGACCATCTGATGTTCACCGGGACGCTAATCTCAAAAGTTTAAAATACGTCGGCCCTGGACCTCAAGCTCGGAGATATAAGAGAAGTAGCGGATACCGTGAGAGGGTCTGATTTGTTCCAGCTAGTCAAGCTCAGAGATGTGGTAAGGGTGCCTCCAGATAAGTTCGGAGAGCCTCTCAGGGAAGTAGCTGAGAGCGTGCTGAAGCTAAGGTATGAGAGCACTCTCACCCCTGAGCACGGATACATCATCTTGGTCACCGACGTCAGCGTAGAACCCGTGGGGAAGATGGTGCACGGGGACGGCGGGATATACCACAGGGTGGAGTTCAGCGTCCTCGCTTACGACCCGAAGCTTCAGGAGATCGTGGAGGGAGAAGTGGTGGAGATAACCGAATTCGGCGCGTTCGTGAGGATTGGTCCTGCCGACGCCCTCCTACATGTCTCACAGATCATGGATGACTACATCTCCTCCGACCTAAAGCAGGGCGTCATCCTCGGCAGCAATACTGGGAGGAAGCTTAGGGTGGGCTCTAGGGTTAGGGTGAGGATCACCGCCGTCAGCCTGAGCAGAGGCATAAGCATGGGCAAGATCGGGGTCACCTGTCGCCAGCCGTACCTCGGAGCTATCGAATGGATAGAGGAGGACTTAGCGAAACTCTCATCCAAACGAGAGGCCAAGGAGCCTAAGGGGGCCAAGTAAGCTTGCCAAGGGAACTGGCCTGCAGGAAATGCTTAACGATAAGCCAAGGGAAGGTCTGCCCCAACTGTGGGTCGACGGAGCTGACAGAAAACTGGAAGGGCCTCGTCGTGGTCTTCGACGTGGAGAAATCAGAGGTGGCCAAGGCCCTGGGCGTCGCCAAGCCAGGCAGGTATGCCCTCCAGGTGAGCTAGTTCCTTTGGAGACGTACAGGCTGCCCAACTTCTTGCGGGAAGAGTTCGGCAGGCCTTTGGGGGTCGTAGTGCCCGGAGTGGATCAGGACAGGTACGTGGCTCAACTCCCCCTTAGGGACGAGATGTTGGTGACTGTGGGGGATAGGACCACGGAGTTCTTTGTGTCCAGGGGGCACAGACCTCACCTGCAGCTTGTGGACGCTAAGGAGAAGAGGGCCAATCGCCCAGCCCCCGTGGGAGGCTTCGACCATCTTTCGAGGGTCAAGAACCCGCCCGGGCAGATGACGGGAGAAGCCATCGCGCTGATAAAGGCTAAACTTCAGGAGCCTGAGGCATGCAGAGTGATGGTGGACGGCGAGGAGGACCTGTTGGTCCTGCCCGCCATCCTCTTTTCCCCAGACGGGGCCGACGTCTTCTACGGTCAGCCCGGACTGGGGATGGTCCACGTGAAGGTTGGGCCCGATGCCAGGAGGAGGGCTGCGGAGTTGCTCGGGAAGATGGGCTATCAGGCCACGGAGTAGGCAGTCCGCCTTCGTAGGCCCGCCGCCTGGGGCAAAACCTTCATAAACTCACGCAGGGCTAGCTGTCGGATGAAGATGTCACTGGAACGGTTGAAGCTCGTCGACAACCCCTTCTTAGGAAGGAGGGAAGCCACCTACCTGTTCAGAGGTTCTGCTGGCATGGTCACAAGGTCTCAGGCCGTGAAGATGGTGTCCGCCGACCTGGGGCTGAAGGAGGAGAACATCCTGCCCGTTTCGATCAGGGGGAGGCAAGGTTCCCACGATGTAGTGGGCACCTTTTACATCTTCGAAGATATGGAGCTGGCCAAGAAGCAGCTGCCGAAGTACATGTTCCTGAGGTCGTTGACGAAGGAAGAAAGGAAGAAGTACTTCGAAGAAAGACGCAAGAGCAGGGCGAAGAAGGTGGCCCCAGCGCAGAAGAAATAGAGATCTGGTGAAGCATAGATGAGCGAAGAAGCACCGGCGGAAGTTGAGGAGAAAAAGCCGAGGAAGGTTAGGAAGCCAAGGAAGCCGAAGGTGAGCCCCAAGGTCTACAAGTTTTATACGATCAGTGGATCCGTGATCTCGAAGACAAAGAGGGAATGTCCCCGCTGTGGCCGAGGGACCTTCATGGCGCAACATAGGGACAGGTTTTGCTGTGGAAAGTGCGGCTATACCGAATGGTTCGAAAGGAAGCGCTAGCCTGAGCTCAGCTCCTCCCTTACGGCCGTAGAGACCGGAGGCTGCACCAAGAGCTGGAAGGGGATGGCGTACCTTACGTCTGCAGCCTTTCTCAGGTTGTCGGCAAAGCCAGTCCTCAGGTATCCCATCTTGAACGTCTTCACGAGTTGGCGGGCCATATCGGGAGAGGCCATGGGTATGGCGGAATAATAGAGGAATTCCACAACGTCCCAAGGCTGGTCACCCCCTTCGTCCGCCTGCTCGAGGTCCACTATGTAGAGCCCCGAAGGGCCAAATACGACGTTCCCCGGCTTGCTGTCCCCGAGGCAGTAATTGGCCGAGTGTATCTTCCCTAGCGCCTCCCCGAAGGCTTCCACCTTCCTCCACCCTTCCTCCGCTCCATCCATGGCCTTCTTAGTCCAGGATTCCAGAGTTTCGCCGTCCACGAACTCCTTCACTATCAGCTTGTCCTCGGGGCAGACGGCCAGTATCTTCGGCACCCTTACTCCAGCCTTCCTCAACGCCATCGTCCCCTTGTACTCCCTCGTCATCCTGACCATGGGGCGGGACTCGAACTGTTTGGCCGTCACGGTCATCAGGTTGGCCACCACCCATTTGAAGCTCCAGAGGTCTTGATACCTCTTCGCCACCACCTTTGTAACGCCTTCCCTATGGCTGAGGGTAAAGAGGGTGGCCGTCGAGAAGAACTCGCCCATGTTCTCCGTCCTGTAGTCGTACGGCATGGAGATGCCCAGCGCCCGTGCGACTTCCTGCAACCAATCCGACGTAAACAGTAGCAACCCTTCGGGCAGCCTGATGAGCCCCCTAGGTTCGTTCAGCTCTTCGGGCAGCTTCGTCATAGTCCGGGCCCTGTTGATCTTTGAAGCCAACTCCTTGAGGGCAGTGTTGGGACCCACCGTACCTGCGAACCCGTGGGTGATGTACTGCTTGATCCCCCTCTCGGCGAGGCGCAAGATGTCAGCGAAGCGTGGGGCCCTTATCTTAGCTTCGGCCCCCCTGCTCAGCGCATAATATTCCCCTTCGGTTCGAAGGAGGCCATCGGCTACCAGCCCTTGCAACGCCCTCTCGAACCCAATGAGGCTGGCCCTCAGGTTTCTCTCCTTCTGAGGAGGGCTATAGGTGCTGACGTAACTGTACAGGACGGGAGGGTAGACGAACGCCCTCTTCTTGAGCTTGTTGAAAAGAAAGTAGGAAGACGGGATGAGCATCTGCTCTGCGAAGGCCCCGTACCTCTCCAGGAGCTCCTCCACGGTCTCCAGCACGACTCGGCGTTTAAGGTCCAGCTCCGTCTTGAGAAGATATTCCTCTCCGACTACGGCTTCGTAAATGTTTAACAGCCTTCCCGCCACGAACTCCCCAAGGAAACCCTCACGGGCGTCCCGTTCGAAGGCTTCTTGCTCCACTACTAGGGCAGAAAAGGGAGCCCCCCCGACTTCACCGTACACGTACTTTGCATGAGGCCGAAGCTTGTCCACTACGGTCAGGACATCGTAGTCGCTATCCGGCCTTGAATACCCAGCAACCTTCGAGCCGTAGCCGGCTACGGCCAAGACTCTCCGGCCTTCCGCGGCCCTCTCGGAGGCTTCTACAAGGACCTCCCGATCTTCCTTCGAAAGGGTCAAACGGTCATCTCCCTTATCTTTCGTAACGCCTCCGGGTCGAAGGAAGCATTCATGATCGCTTCCACGGGGACCCTGACCCAGTTGTCCTCCGGATGCACGACCACCACTGGAAGCTTCTTCTGCAGCCAGTTCCTTAACGTCCTCTCGTTCAGTGACTCGTCTGTGAAACCGCCTTCGAACTTCGAATCGATCAGGCGGGCGAGGCTCCTGTACCTTCCGAACATCTTCTGCGGGGGCATCGCCTCCTCCATGTCACGGTATGTGGCCTCGAACATCGTGGTCGCCGCGAAAGAAGAAGTCGGCTGTTCTGAGAACCTCCTGACCAGCTCCAAGTAATGGGTGAACTCGTGGGCCGCTACGGCCAGTAGAGTGGGCTTGGAAGAATAAAGGACAAGAGGGGCCGTGAATTCGACCAAGAGGTTCAACCTGTTGTTCACCGTCACGGGCACGTTCCTAGCATAGTAGATTCCAGTGACCCCCAGCTCGGCGCCAGATTGGACGAGGATCAACACGGGCTGAACGTAGTGGAGTGGATAGCGAAGGCCGGACGCCTTCTCTACCTTCTTGATGGCCTCTTCCAGGTTGACGAGCTTCGCCTGCAGCTTCTCGAGTACTTCTGCCGGTAGACGGCCAGCGCTCACCGCCTCCTTGACCTTCACTAGGGGGTCCAGCCTTATCTCCATACGTTGTGATGCTACTGGGGCCGGCACAAAAAGGTTTGCTTCAATGAAGGAGGCGGTTTCAAAGCATGTGTCGGGGTCGCAGCGAGAGTCCGCCTCTTCGAGAGGTTTCGGGTGGCCGCTCGGCTGAAGTCGATATCCTAATTCTTTGCTCAACGTTTATATCAATTCGGCCCCCCGCTTGGGACAGAGATCGTTCGGCAGTGAAATGTGATTACTGTGGCGTAGACGAAGCCTTCCCGTTCAGGTGCCCCTACTGCAATCGTTATTACTGCGGGGACCATAGGTTGCCGGAGAACCATGCCTGTGTGGGTTACGCCCTTGCCCTTCCACCTCGGCAGTACACCACTACCTCTGAGTCTCACACCACCTACGCCATGGGGTGGACTACCGCCTCCGTCTCGAAACGCGAGTTTATTTCATTCCTCGTGGGCGCAGCCCTAGTATGGTTTGTGGGGGCATCGATGCTCCTCGGGTTGCTCGCCTTCAGCTCCTACGCCTTGATAATCAACAGCGCCCTTTTCGTCCTGGCCTTCCTAGGTCACGAATATGCTCACAAGCTGGCCGCAGCCAGGAACGGCCTCTGGGCCGAGTTCAGGCTGAACTCCTTCGGCGTCGTATTGACAGGCCTTTCCGTCATCCTGCCTATCAAGTTCGTAGCGCCTGGAGCCGTAGTCTTGGGGGGATACGGGGACAGGAGGACCCTTGGGTTGGTGGGGGCATGGGGGCCAGCGGTGAACTTGGCCATATCTACTGCGTTGCTTCCCATCATCCTCCTTCTGGGGGCCTGGGTCTTGCTTCCTTCCTACTACATCAACTCCTTCATCGCCACATTCAACCTCATCCCGCTGGCCATCTTGGACGGGAAGAAGGTTTACGATTGGAGCCCAGCCGTCTGGGTTTCGATGTTCGTCTACTCGCTAGCCCACGTTGCCCTAGCTTACCTGTTCCTCTGAAACGAGAAATTGGGGACCCCTATGCCCTCGACCAAGAGAAGCCCCACCACGTCCTCTCTCTTGAGTAGCCCTTCTTTCGCAGCATGTAGGGTGACCGTTACGTCTGCTTTCACCACCAAACCGTTGTCCTGCCCGGTGTCCGGGTCCAGGCCAGAAGGGATGTCAACGGCGACCTTCATCGCAGACGATTCGTTGATCATCTTCATCGCCATCCCATGCAACCCGCCCGGGTGGCCCTTGATCCCTGTGCCAAATATGGCATCCACTATCACATCGGCCTCAGCGAACAGCGATTTAGAAGCGTTCAAGCTCGCCTCATCTTTGGCTTCCACGAATCTGATCCCTTCGACCTCCTTGAGGATCCTCCATTGCAAAGACGCCTCTTCGGCCTTAACCTTCTCCGTACCGCCGAGGAGCAGGACCGACACGTCGGCCCTTCCGGCAAGGTGACGTGCGGCAGCAGCTCCATCTCCCCCGTTATTTCCTGTCCCGGCCACCACTAGGACCTTAGGCTTCAGGTGTTCGTCGAAGAACCTGAGGACCGCTTGGGCCACAGCCTTTCCCGCGTTCTCCATCATGAGCAGCCTGGAGACCCCAAGCTGGCTGGCCCTTTCCTCGATCTGTTTCATCGTTCTGGAATCGATGGCCTTCATCTTCACGAACCCAATATTCCTATGGGCACGGGCTTCACGCCCCTCTTCTTAAGCGCCCTGAGAAGTGGGTTTATGCCCACTGAATCCCCCGATTCATGGCCCAAGAGTATCAGGTTCTTGCTCGTGGGGTCATCCCGTAGCTTCTTGAGCTCCTCGAAGTCCACATGCATATATATCAGCGTGTCTATTCCGTGTGAGAAGTACGCCTTAGCTATATGGTATCCACCGTTCGTGCCCGCGGCGACCACAAGCTTCGTCCTTCCTCTCGCTGCCGTGGGGTCGCCTAGCACCACTTCCGGCTTGATCTCGGATGCCTTGAATTCAGGCATGGAGGTAAGCGCCTCCACTACGTCCATAACCTTGGGTCCCGCCCTTTCCAGCCTCCTCTGCATCAGTTGCCTGCCTATTTCGTCACATGGAAGATGCACGTTCATGAGAGGCATCCTGAGCTTCTTCGCCGCTTCGACAACATGATGATAGATGGCAGGATGCGTCTTCATGCGCACCTTCTGAACAAGCATACCGAGGGCTTCGTTGGCCTCCGCGTCAGGGATCCCTTCTTCCTTCATGAAGTCCAAGTGCCTTCTCAAGACCTTGTAGAAGTTAACGTTGGTCTTCCCCAAAGGGTGGTGGGCTATGACGCTGTCGCACCCGATCTCCCTTGCCATCATCAGCTCCCCCACCCCCACGTCTATCGACACCAGCGGGCTGTTCACTTCCCCGCGTACGTGGATCCCCGTATCCGCCGGGACGTCGCTGAACCCGGAAAGCCGTAGAGAAACTTCGAGGACCTCTTCTTGCTTCAACTTGACGCGCTCCTTTCATCCCTTCCTCTGAGCCTATGCTTTTAAGCTTGATGCCCATCACATGTGGCCGGATGCCACTGGTCGCCCTACTTACCGATTACGGGCTTCTCGACCATTACGTTGGCGTAGTAAAAGCGGTGATCAAACGGGCTTGCTCTAGCGTGGACGTGATAGATATCACCCACCACGTCACCCCTTTCAACGTGCAGGAAGGGGCCTTCCTCCTCCTCAAGTCCGTAGGTTATCTCCCGGATGGTTGTGTGATAATGGCGGTGGTGGACCCCGGCGTGGCCACCCGACGCAAGGCGATAGCGGTGGTCACAAAGAAGAGGGCCATGGTGGGTCCGGACAACGGGCTACTTTTCCCCGCGGCCGAACTCGAAGGCATCCAATCCATCTACGAGATATCTAGCAGCAGCTACGTTCTGGCCCGTCCTGGCACGTTCGCTGGCAGAGATGTTTTCGCTCCCGCGGCTGCTCATCTCGCATGCGGCCTCCCAGCCTGGAAGCTTGGCAGACGTCTCAAGGGGATGAAGTCACTTCGCCTGCCGACCCCTAGAGTGGAGAGGGAGAAGCTACATGGAACGGTAATGCATGTGGACCACTTCGGAAATTTGGTCACCAACGTGGACGCGAAGACCTTCGACGGGTGGAGGCAGGGGAGGACCGAGTTCATCCTGCGAGGGAGGGACTTCTCCGGCATGGTGTACCTTCGCTCTTCATACCAAGAGATGAGGGGGACTTCCCTCATCGTGGGTAGCGGTGGGGAGGTAGAGATTTCAAGGAGGGAGAGGGCTCCGGGCCTTCCCCTATCCCTCGGAGACGGTTTCACCCTTTCGTTCGTCTGAGGGGCGACGGAGGGTCGGAACCGGTTCGCCTTTCTGTTAAGCGTCTGCCCCACAGTTATGTATTTAAGACAATTTGATGTACGGATGGTCAAGGCCACGGCCTTGCTCCCAGTCAACAAGAAGGTGGCGGACATCGTCCGCATGACGCTGACCGACCTCTTCGGCGAGCAGACCGCCGAGACGATCCTCTCCTTCTGCGAAAAGAACGGCCTTCCTCTATCCATAATACCGGAGAGGCTGGTGCAGTTTGGAACCTTGCTCAGGTCTCTGCTAGGCGAAATGACAGCGAACTCCGTGAACTCCATAATAGCCAGGAACATAATGGCGGAGTTTCACATGTCCCTGGGCAACGAGATGCCAACCCTGGAAGAGGCCTCGATGGTCGTCTGGAACCAGAGGAGGCTCAGGATATGACCCCGAGGGGCTCGTTCATATATCGATCCTCAGGGCGTTCCTGCGAAGCCACTCGCGTGCCTGAACGTAGTCCCTGCACTGGCTCCTTACGAGCTCCCAGAACCTGTCCGAGTGATTCCTCTCCTTCAAGTGCATGAGTTCGTGGACCACCACATATTCCAACACTTCTGGGGGCGCGGCTATCAGCTTCATGTTGAAGCTAAGGTTTCCCTCGTTTGAGCAACTACCCCATCTGGTCCTTTGGTTCCTGATCGCTATCTTGCCCGGCTGCAGGCCCAGCGCTCGGCTAGCCCTCCACACAGCCTGTTTGATGGATATATCAGCTTGTGACCGAAACCACCGATTTAGCGCCCTCCTGACAGCCGCTTGCGATCCCTGCCCTACGTATACCAGTATTCGGTCGCCCTCTATCCTCACCGCTGCCCGAGGGTTCCCATCCGCCACCACGACGAGCTGATGCTCACGCCCCCTGAGAAGGATTGTTTGATTCATTCGCTCCGGACCACTTTAGGTGGTGCGAGGCGCGGGATTCGGACCCGCGTCGCCGCCTTGGGAGGGCGACGTCCTAGACCAGGCTAGACGAGCCTCGCACCGTCCACGCTATCCTCGTTTCGGCTTTAAGCTTTGTCGCCACAAAGACCAACGGCTGACATGACCCCTCGGCCGACTATGGGTTGCTCCCTAGGCGGGGCAACCACGGGCCGTCGTGACATCGTCGACGTCGTGCTACGCACGCCCTCAGCTTCCCCGGGTCTCATAAAGTGGATCTCCTCCATCTTCCTAGGATGATAACGTTTTCATACTCTAGATGGGTGAGAAGCCACCCTTCACATCTCTCGTGAGCTCGGAGCCGTGGCTTCGTACAGGCCCACGAAACGGCCAAAGGCTCCCTCGTAAACACGGTCGGATGGCCGCCGTGGCCTGCCCTCAATGGTAAGGTGAGTACCTGCTCTTGCGCCTCTCATGCCGCCTTCTCCGCCGAAGCCGTCTTCCTTTCGGCCATCTTGGCCAGAGCCTTCTCCACGTATTCCCTAGTGATCACCCCTGAATTGATGAGGTTTGTCAGGGCGTTGGCGGAGGCCTGCCCCGTCACCCTTCCGAACATCCCCTTCGTCTGGCGCCACCTTAGCTTCGTATTCCCGCTCTTTGATTCGTACAGGACGCCGAGGACGTCCTTGGCGTCTACGAAGGTTATGTCCCTCATCTTCTTTAGTGAAGCCTTGTCCGTGGCCTCCACATATATTGCCCCCTGCCCGCTTTCTCTCTCGGGAAAGACGCCCGGGTCGCGAAGGTAGCTTTCCGGGATGAAGGACCTGCACGTACTATATATGAGGAAGGTCCTAAATCGTTCTAGCGTGGCCTCAACGTTGATTTCCACCATGTTCCCGTGCCACTCACATCTCCATAGCTATGCTAAAGCGGTAAATAATTATTAGGACAATCTGGCTCAACCAGCCGCGGCGATGAAGACTCTAGCCCAAGCGACTTCGGGATGAGCTGGATCTTGAGTTCTGAGCCATTGTTGCGGCTTTCCTCCTCGGAAACGCTTATCTAGGAAGCCCCTTTAGCCTGCGCACGAGGTAGGCGGACTTAGTCGGTCATGCTGGTGATGCTGTCTCTTGGTCCTCAGCCTTGTGACCGCTACGCAGTTGGACGCCTATCAGCTGCTCTCTTACGCCCTCTTCTCCCTAGCTAGGATGTCCATAGCGATGGCGATATCGATCGTCTTCGCCCTGACCGTGGGCATGCTCGCCGCCCGCAGGCGCAGGGTCGGCAAGGTGCTTCTCCTCATCCTCGATATACTGCAGTCCGTGCCCATACTGGGCTTCTTCCCTGCCGCCATCTTCTTCTTCGTCCTGCTTTACGGAGATGTCCTCGGCGTAGAAATGGCCGCAGTCTTCCTGATATTCACGGGCATGGCATGGAACATGGCCTTCTCCGTCTATGAATCCATGACCACCATCCCTGCGGACCTCGTAGAAGTCGGCGAAGTCTTCGGGGTCAGCGGGTGGAGGAGGGTCACCGTGCTTTACTTGCCCGCCGTTGCCCCCAAGCTAGTCTATAACATCCTCATGTCTTGGGCAGGGGGATGGTACTTCCTGACGGCTGCGGAGATAATATCCTTCGGGGCCTCCAGCTACGCCCTTCCTGGCCTCGGCAGATACATAGCTCAGAGCGCGTCCTCCTACGACTGGATGGGCCTGTCCGCCGGCCTGGGTGTGCTGGTGGGGATAATCTTGCTGATGGAGTATCTCCTTTGGCACCCTTTGGAGACGTATGCCGAACGTTTCAAGTATGAAACTGTTGGGGCGCAGAAGGCAGGAAGGATGACGGGCCCGATGATCGTGGGCTACAGGCTGACCCACTCCCATGTGACCAAACGCTTGAGGGTAAGACTCCTCCGTCGTACCGCCATCCTATCCGATTTCCTTTCCTCCTTGAGCGGTTGGGTCGGCCGCCTGGTCACGAGCGCCATCCTGCGTTCGCCACGCCTCAGGAAGGCCATCTACCTGGCCGCCCTGGCCTGTTTCATCGTGGTCCTGTACGACGTGATGCCTGACTTCATAGAAGGAATTAGCTACGTGATGGGCGACGCCGCTAAGCTGGCCTCCTCCCCCTCCATGACGAAAGAGCTTTACGAGCTGCCTCTGCACGTTGGGGCTTCCCTCTCGAGGCTTGCCGTAGCGTACGCGATCTCCGTGGCATGGACCTTGCCTGCGGCCTATCTGATAGGGCGGAGCGACAGGGCGACCTCCTTAGTCCTTCCTCTCTTCGAGGTGATCGCCTCCATACCCGGCATATCCTACTTCCCTCTCGTATTGGTGTTACTCTTGGGCTTCGCCTGGGGGCCGAACGTGGCAAGCATAATACTCGTGCTCACCGGCATGCAGTGGTACCTGTTGTTCAACTTAGTGGGAGGGATGCGCACCGTCCCGGCTGAGCTCTCTGAAGCGTCGAACCTGTTCGGGGTGAAGGGAATGCGGCTGTGGAAAGTCCTGATCTTGCCGGCCCTTGCCCCCACTTTCATCACGGGCAGCATCACGGCCTGGGGGGGAGGATGGAATGCCCTCATAGTCAGCGAATACATCGCCTTCACCGACCGCACGATAAGGCTCCCCGGGTTGGGCGGGCTCCTCGATGCCGCCACCTTCCAGTATGGTAACGTGGCGCTCCTGTTGATGGCGCTTCTCACCATGTCTGCCGTCATCTTATGCTTCAACACCCTTATCTGGCGCAGGCTTTACGGCATAACGTCAGAGAGGTACAGGCTGGAAGTGGGACAGTGACCACTCATGGCAGGGCTTCTTGACGTCATCGACGTGTCGATGAGATACAAGTCTGTGGGCAAGGAGATCGAAGTGCTTAGGGATATCTCCTTCTCCATAGATAGGCCGGAGGTCCTCTCCATCGTGGGCCCCTCCGGCTGCGGAAAGTCCACCTTGTTGAGGATAATGATCGGTTCCCTTGTGCCGACGAAGGGGCAGGTCCTGCACCATGGTCAGCCAGTGAAGGGGGTGGACCTAGGGATGTCCTTGGTCTTCCAGAACTTCGCGCTTTTCCCATGGCTTTCCATCTTGGACAACGTCCTGATCGGCTTGGAGCACGTACAGGCTACGAAGGAACAGAAGGTAGCAAAGGCGAGGCGCATAATCCAGGAGGTGGGGCTGGAGGGGTTCGAGGAGGCCACCCCCAGAGAGCTCTCCGGTGGAATGAAGCAGAGGGTGGGCCTAGCGCGCGCCCTGATACGAGACCCCGAGATCCTCCTCATGGATGAGCCGTTCTCGTCCCTCGACCCTCTCACGGCAGAGACGCTCAGGGAGGACGTGTTGAGGGTGTGGGCGGACAGGTCGCTGGCACCCAACGTTGTAGTCATCGTAACTCACAACATAGAGGAGGCCGTGTATATGTCTGACCGCGTGCTGGTCCTCTCCGCTAGGCCGGGCAGGATCATCAGAGATTGCGCCGTGGACTTGCCCAGGCCTAGGGACAGGCGTTCTCCAGAATTCTATAAGAAGGTGGACGAGATAACTAGCTTGTTCACATAGGTGATAACGGGTGAATTCCTACCGCAAAGGAAGGAGGGTTTCGGTTGAACTCTAACGGCGGAATCCCATTCCCTAACGTGCACCTCAGCAGGATCATCGGGCTGATGGAGATACTTAGTTCCCACAGAGGTTCGATGGACATGGCCAGGTTGTCGAAGGACTTCCTTCTCGACCTAGACGAGCTCCTCCCGGTAGTCGACGCGGCTGAGCTACTCGGTTTCGTGAGGGCAGATAGAGGCGACCTGAAGCTGACTAACGAAGGCGCACTCTTCCTCACCATGAACCCAAAGAACAAGAAGTCTTACCTGCGTAGGAAGCTCGTCGAGCTCGAGGTCTTTCGTGAAGCTCTCGAAATAGTCGGCGACGCAGGCGGTTGCATGCCTAGGCAGAGCTTCCTTTCCAAGCTGGCCCTGAAGTACCCTTTCGCTACAGGCGAGCTGGTGGACTGGATAATTTACTACGGCAGGGTGGCCCTCCTTCTCAGGTACGACAGCCAGCTCGAAATGATATGGCTTGAAGGCTCCCGGCCTCGATAGTCGTTCCCACCATCTCAACGGTGTCCTGGTTGAAAAGTATTTAAAACGTGAATCGATGCACCACCACGAGTGGTTAATTCATTGGAGGCCGACTTGGAGCGGGCCGAGCATTACTTGATCGGCGCGACGAAGAGCATCTGTCCGGAGTGCAACAGGATCATACCGGCCGACATATTCCGGAGGGATGGGAAGGTCTACATCTCCAAGGAGTGCCCCACCCATGGTAGGTTCGAGGACCTCTACTTCGGCGATTACGATATGTACGTTAGGTTCTCCAAATACGCGAGGGATGGGCTGGGCATCTCCAATCCGGACATAATCGCGAGGGCGGTCAACTGCCCCGCGGGCTGTGGCCTCTGTTCCAACCACTTGAGTCACACCGCACTCGCCAACATAGTTGTGACGAACCGCTGCGACCTGAACTGTTGGTATTGTTTCTTCTATGCGGAGAAGGCCGGCTACGTCTTCGAGCCCACCCTGGAGCAGATCAGGGCCATGATCAGGAAGATGAGGGCGATGAAGCCCATCGCCGCTACCGCGTTACAGCTCACAGGGGGAGAGCCCACCCTGAGGGAGGACCTGGAGGAGATCATCAGGATCGCCAAGGAGGAAGGGGTAGAACACGTCCAGCTCAACACTGATGGAATAAACCTCGCCAAGGACCCCACACTGGCGAAACGTGTAAGGAGGGCGGGCGTGAACACCGTCTATCTCAGCTTCGATGGCGTCACCCCCAAGACCAACCCCAAGAACTACTGGGAGATACCAGCAGTGTTAGCCAACGCTAGGGCCGCGGGCCTAGGGCTTGTCCTCGTCCCCACCGTAATAAACGGCGTCAACGACGGAGAAGTGGGGGACATCGTCAGGTTCGGCTTCAAGAACATGGACATAGTTAGGGCCGTCAACTTCCAACCGGTGTCGCTGGTGGGCAGGGTGAGCAGGAGCGACCTAAAGAAGTACAGGATCACCATCCCTGACGTGATAAAGAGGCTAGAGGAGCAGACCGGCGGGGCCATCTGCAGGGACGATTGGTTCCCCGTGCCCGCGTCGATGCCTTTCTCCTCCTTCGTGGAGGCATGGGTTGGGATACCCAAGTATCAGCTGACGACGCATTTTGCCTGCGGCGCGGCGACCTACGTCTTCCAAAAGGAAGGGAGGATGCTGCCTCTTACCCGCTTCATAGACGTCCCTGGACTGCTCGAATTCTTGGAACGTGAAGCTGAGAACATCAAGGCCGGGGAGATGAAGCTGGTGGCGGGCACGAAGCTCCTTATTGGGCTAAGGAAGTTCATCGACTCGAGCAGGGCTCCGGAGGGCATGAAGCTGGGAGATATCCTGTACAACGCCCTGATAAAGCACGATTATGCTTCGCTGGGGGAGTTCCACCATAGGGCCCTCTTCCTAGGCATGATGCACTTCATGGACAAGTATAACCACGATGAGGAGAGGGTCAGACGATGCGACGTTCATTACTTGATGCCCGACGGCCGGACCATACCTTTCTGCAGCTTCAACGTCATACCTGAGTGGTACAGGGACGCCGTCCAGAAGAAGTACTCCATACCCGTGTCGGAGTGGGAGAAGAAGACGGGTAGGTCCCTCAAGGACGGCTATTACAGGAGGCCCCATGCCCCTGTCAGCGAAGGGGAAAGCCTGCTGAACCTTCCTGTTCCGACGGCGTAGGCAACTTACTTTCAACCGTTTAGTGAGCTTCGAATGGCAAAACACTTTCAGTCTACTCCTATTACATTATCCGTTCTATGCCATAGCAAATATTATATTAAATAAAACTATCAACCATCACGGTGGCCGGGGACGACCATCTTCGTGGAGGAGTACAAGCTCCTGCCCGACTATCTGCCCAGCCGCATCCCCCACAGAGAGGAGGACCTAGAGCGCCTCTTCAAGGTCTTCTCCCCCATGCTCTCCCCCACGCCCACGCCGGCCACTTCCTTCATGGTGGGAGCGGTGGGCAGCGGCAAGACCATGTTGGCTAGGAAGATAGGCGAGAAGTTGGAAGATGAAGGGAGGCGGAACGGCGTCATCGTCAAGGCCGTCACCGTGAACTGCCGCATAGACAGAGGTCCCTCGTCCGTGCTCAACAGAGTGGTCCAGTCTCTTGGCCTGAGCTTCCCCAAACGCGGGTACGAGGTGCAGGAGACCCTCCGCTTCATCATGGACGAGCTACGCCAGCTGAGGGCCTGCTTGCTGCTCGTCTTGGACGAAGTGGACAGCTTGGTGGCGTCCAACGGCTCCTCCCTGCTCTACTCTTTAGCTAGGATAAACGAAACGGTCAACCCCCCTCCGCTCTCATTGTTGCTTGTGACGAAGGATTTGAAGTTCTTTTGGGAGGTGGACGCCAGCACCAGAAGCTCCCTGCAGAAGGTCGTCATCAGGTTGGCCCCTTATACGGAAGGCCAACTGTACAACATCATACTCAGCAGAGCCGAGGAGGCCCTTCGCCCAGGGGCGCTTGGGGCTGACACAGCCAGGCTGATAGCTGGGTCGGGAGGGGATTCTGGTGACGCACGTTACGCCATCGAGCTATTGTACAGGGCGGCCAAGATAGCCGACTATAGCGGAGCTGACAGGATCAGGCCAGTCGACGTACAGGAGGCCAGGAACAGCCTCCCCCCGCAGGTCAGCTTGGAGGAGCTCAGCTACCTCACAAAGCATGAGCGCGCCATACTCCTCGCCGCGGCCCAGATACTGAGCCCCACGGAGAGGGCCTTCGTCTCCACGGGCGAGCTCGAGGCAGAATACAGGTCGCTCTGCGCCTCATTGAACTTAAAGCCCTACAAGCACACCATGGTATGGATGGTCGTCCAGAACCTGAAGGCCAGGGGGTTCTTCGTCACGTCTCAATCTGGGAAGGGTCGAAGGGGGAGGACCACTTTGATAGGTCTCAACATGCCTCCTCATGACGTCATCAGGTCCTGCTCGGGAGGTAGGTAGGTTCTCTTGCTCGACCCTCTTCCACTTGAAGAGGTCTTCGAATCTGCAGGTAGGGTCAAAGTGCTCCTGCTGCTTATCGACCACGGAGAGATGAACATCTCCCAGATAGTCAGGCTCTCGGGGTTGGAACATTCATCTGTCCAGAAGCATCTGAGGTCCCTCTGCGAGAAGCATCTCCTTATGGAGAAGCGATACGGCAGGATAAGGATCTTCGCGGTGGAGGACAGGAACCCGTACATAGTCCTCCTCAGGAGGTTCAGAACGGATTGGCGGAGGTTGGCCGACGTCAGGCCGCCCGGATACGTGTAGGACAACGGTTTTAACCGAACGATGCCCTATCGAAGACAGTGTAGACCTGTTGGCCAAGATGGTGGATATATCATCGAAGGAGCCCCTGAGGCGTGAGGCAGTGGCAGAAGGCTTCATCAAGCTCAGGAAAGAGACGCTCACGGCGATGAGAGAGGGTAGGTTAGAGAAGGGGGATGCCTCGGAGATAGCGAAGGTGGCTGGAATACTAGCGGCCAAGCGGGCCCCTGAAATCCTCATGCTATGTCACCCCATCCCCATAGAATCCCTGAAAGTGGACGTGACCCTGCTCGAAGACGGCGTCAAGGTCACGAGCCATGTGACGGCAATGGCCAAGACGGGCGTCGAGATGGAGGCTCTGCTGGCAGTGGCCGTCGCCCTCCTCAACATCTGGGACGTGACCAAGAAGCTCGAGAAGGACGAACGAGGACAATATCCCTACACAGTGGTGTCGGGCATCAGGGTGGTAAGAAAGGTGAAGGGGACGTGAGCTCCGTCCACGGGCACAGAAGCGAAGCCAAAGCCCCAGTGCGTGTGGCCGTCATCACCGTCAGCACCTCAAGGTCCAGGGCCGCGGCCTCCGGTTCGCCCGTCGAAGACGAATCAGGGGACCTGGCCTGTTCCATGGTGCGGAAGGCGGGGTTCAGGGTGGTTAGCCGCAGGCTGGTGGGAGACGACGTGAACGAAATAAGGGGTGCCGTCCTTGAATGCCTCAGGCCACGTCTGGCGAACGTCCTGCTCCTCCTTGGTGGGACGGGACTCTCCTCCGCCGATGTCACCCCCGAAGCGGTGGAACCTCTCCTTCAGAAACGCCTTCCGGGCTTCGGCGAGCTGTTCAGGTACAGGAGCAGCCTCCGCATCGGTCCTGCGGCGATGATGAGCAGGGCCTTGGCAGGGTCCGTGGACGGGACTGTCATTTTCGCTCTACCAGGGTCTCCGGACGGCGTCAGGTTGGCGCTGACCATCCTTCTTCCTGAGCTTCCGCATATGGTGTCAATCTGCAGAACCTAAGGACAGCATCCACTTCTCCCTGTACGCCTTCAAGCCTCCGGCTGCGCATCCCCCACAGACGCAACGTCCCCCGACGAGCTCTATTGAACATGTCTTCGCGTACTCGCAGTTCACACAAGAAGCATCCCTGCCACAGACGTAGCATTTGAAGTCGAAACTCACCTCTTCCCCCGTGGCAGAGGAGATGATCCTCTTGGCCTCTCTGAGGTTTGTGTCTGCGCGGAAGTAAAAACCTCTGGCCGTCGAGTACTCCACTCCCAACTTCATCAGCTTGCTGAACGCCTCCTTCCCCAGCCTGGGCAGGCTGACCCAGGTTTCCAGCTGTATCCTCAAGCTCACCCGCCACCCCAAGGCATCGCTCCAAGCGCCAGGAGGAGGCCCACCCACGAAACCACGACCAAGGCAAGGCCGATGTGGTCTCTGCGGCTGAACTTGAGCCGATATAGGGAAGTGGGCTTCTTCACAGCCCCGTATCCCCTCGCTTCCATCGCCTCAGCGAGCTCCCCGCTCCTGACCAGCGCGTTGACGATCAAAGGTATAAGCACAGGGACCAAGTTACGCAGCCTCTGGATGGGTCCCCCCTTGTCCAGCTCCAGCCCCCTAGATTTCTGTGCGTCTATAATCTGTGTCAGGTCCAGCATCAGCACCGGCACGAACCTCACGGCAGTTACGAACGCGAACACGAAGTCCCTCGGAAGATGGAACCACCTCATCACATATTCTAGCTCGTCGGGCGAGGTGGTGACGAAGAATAGGGATGTGGCGGAGACTATCGCGATGAACCTCAGGGTTACGGAGATGCTTCGTATCAAAGTGTAACCCACCAGCACGTTCACGGCGAATATGAAGGCGGCGAAGGCCAAGGACACGCTCACCACCTTCGCCATCCGCCTCAGCGACCTGCCCAAGGCCGTGGGTACCAGTATCGCCGCGAAGACTAGGGCGAGCTGGTAGGGGTTATCGCTTATGAGCGCGACGGAGAAGAGCATCACGGAAAGGAGGAGCTTAAGCCGTGGGTCTAGGTTGTGTATCGGCGTATCCATATGCCGGAACTTGAGCCCTTCGGCCAGAAGGTGAGCCAGTCTCCTTCACCTCTCGACGAACCATTTCAGCGCTTCGTTCACGTTCCCGAAGGGCTTCTGAACCCCGAAAAGCCCGGCTATGGAAACTAGCTGAGGTTGTTTGAGCCCGGCCGACGACAGCAACTCCGCCTGAAGGAAGATGGACTGAGGCTCACCGTCCGCTAGGATCCTCCCCTCGCTCATGACTATCGTCCTGGGGTTCAGAGGCCAGAGGAACTCCAAGTCGTGTGAAACTATGATGACGGTCTTCCCATCTGAAACTAGCTTGCGCACAGTCTCCAGGATCCTGTTCTTGCTCGTATAGTCCTGCCCCACGGTTGGCTCGTCCAGCACAAGAACGTCGGGGTCCCATGCCATCACCGCAGCTATGCAGAGCCTCTTCTTTTCGCCTCCGCTCAGGGTGAGCGGCGCCCTACCCCTGAGCCCTTCGAGGCCGAAATATCGGAAGACTTCATCTGCCCTCCTCTTGGCTTCCTGTTCCCCGAAGCCGAAGTTCTTGAGGCCAAAGAGAACTTCGGCCTCCGCCGTGTCCGAGAAGAGTTGGTGGTCAGAATTCTGGAAGACCAAGCCAATCCTTCTGGACAGCTGGGCCACGCTCATCTCCCTCGTCTCCCTTCCGAAGACCTTGACGGATCCCGTGGTGGGCTTCAGTAGGCCGTTGAGGTGCTTCAGTAAGGTGGTCTTTCCTGCACCGTTCCCTCCGACGATGGACACCATCTCTCCGGCCTCTATCTGAAGGTTGATGTCTCTGAGGGCCATTATTCCGTTGGGCTGCCTGAAGGAGACGCCCTTGAACTCTATCATGGCCAAAGTCGTTTCGCCTCCTCGTAGAAGCCTTGAAGGCTCAAATGCATCCTGTCCGACCACCTGCCTAGCGACCTGAGTTGCCTCTGTAATTCCACGACGGCGGGAGGGGAAAGGCCCACTTCGTGTATCCCCTCCGCGCTGAGCACTTCGGACGGCTCCCCCTTGGCCCAAACCCTGCCGTCCGCAAGGATGATGAGCTGGTCGGCGATGGGCGCCACGAGCTCCAACCTGTGCTCGACAAGAAGCACCGTGAGCCCTAGTCGTTCGTTCAGGTCTTTAACCAAGGAAACGACGTCGTACGCGGAGCGAGGGTCCAGAAGGGACGTTGGCTCGTCCAGTACGAGCAGCTTCGGCCCCATCACTAGGGCGCCCGCTATTGCCACCCTCTGCTTCTGCCCGTCCGATAGCTCGCTAGGGGACCGCTGGCGTAGGTCCTCTATCTTCAGGAGTCGGAGGGCCCAGTCCACCCTCCTGGCTATCTCCTCCCTGTCCACCCCGAGGTTTTCGAGCCCAAACGCTATGTCTCTCTCCACGGTGAACATGAATATCTGGTTCTCCGGGTTCTGAAAGAGGAAGCCTATTCTCTTCGCGAGCTCGTACGTGGGGGTCTCCTCCACCACTAGCCCGTCCACCGTCACCCGCCCCCTGTACTCGCCCGGATAGATGTGAGGGATCAGGCCGTTTATGCTCCTCAAGAGCGTGGTCTTACCGCTCCCACTGGCGCCGGCCAAGACCACTATCTCCCCCTTCCTGACAGATAGCGAAACGTCCTGAACGGCGGGGCTGTCGAGGCCGAGATACTTGAAGGAGAACTCGTCGAACCTAAGTATCTCGTCGCTCAAGCACGATCAGGCCGCCTTGCGAAAGGAGAAGGCTTTGAGGCGTCCTTTTAAAGTGTTGCTAGGCGTGCCCTACGCCAGCTCCTTTAGCTTCTGTCCGAGCCTTGCTTCGAGGGCCTCCTTAAATGAGGCCAGGACCTTATCCGGAGGTACCTTCAGGTTCATGGAGGCGGCCGTAGGGTGTCCCCCGCCGGAACCCCCAAGCCGGTTCGCGATCTCCTTACAGACGTCTGTGCCTAGATGCAACCCCGTCCTCTCCTTGAATATCTGGGTGGAGCGCATGCTCGCCCTAGTCTCGCCTTCGGCTTCGCCCACGGCCATGGCCACGTCGGCGCCCAGCTCCACGAGGGCCCTGGCCACGGAGGCCTGAAAGGAACCGATCGTGGAGACCGCTACAAGCCATTCCCCTGCCCTATAGTAGGAGCCACGCTTCGCCCCCTTTATCCTCGCGATGGACTCCGACACGTCACGCCTCATCCTCAGAAGGGTCCTGGCCTTCTCCACATCCCCTCCCAGAGTGCAAAGGCGATGCACGACCGCTATCGTCCTGTTGCTCGCCAGCGTCAGGAACTGCGAGTCAGCCATGATGCCCAGAAGGAGGACCTGGGCCATCTTCCTCCCCACCTTGACCGACGCCTTCTCCGCCAGCCTGAAGACGAGCTCGCTCGCAGAGGATGATGTCACGTCGGTCACGGCCCTGTCCACCACCGCCTTCATGCTTTCGTCAAGAGGGTGATGATCGATGAGCACCTTGTAGGACTTGAGCCCCTTCAGCACTTCTGTCTGCTCACGGAGCAATGCGGAGTGGCCCGTATCGGTGACGAACGCCACGTCGAAGCTCTTCTGAGGTATCTCCGTCATGAATTCGAAGCCGAATTCTTCGACCACCTTCCTAGACTGCACCGACATGCCGGAAGGGGATACGAGACATATCCTCTTCCCGCGCCCAAACGACTTGGAAACCATGGCCACCGCCATCGCCGAGGCCACAGCGTCTACATCCGCGTTACGATGCGTCAGGACTAGCACGTCCTTCGATGTCCTAAGCCTGTACAACGGGTTAAGGGAAGCCAAGCTCTACGAGGCAGGGGGCTGCTGCTTTCCCTTTAAAGATTCGTTGACCTTGTCTTGGACCTCCTGTAGGTTCGCCCTGATCCGCTCTTCCTGCTTGGCAAGCACCATGATCCTGGTGTTGGTGAGGTCCTTCTTCTCCTCCAGCTCCTTTAGCAATTCGTCTCTATTAGCCTTGACTAGCACAGACCCGGCGCGCTTGTAGACCGTCGCCTCGGAGGGCGCCTTCCTCAACTCTTCTACCGCCCTCTCGGTCTCCGACATCTCGGCCTCCAGTACCTGCTTCTGGCTCACTATGGCCTGAAGGCTCTGCTGAAGCTGCTCATATCTGGCCAGCTGCTCTCTCAACCAAGGAGGGAGGCCTTCTTCACTCATTGCGTTCTACCTCGTCGATGCTTTCCCTTGCTGCCTTTAAAAGTCTTAGAAGGGAATTCGTCAACGCCCTGACGTCGCTAAGAGAACCTTCCCCGACCTTGATGGCCAGACCCCCCTCCTTCTTCTCGATGGTGTAGGCCGTCGCATCTTCGCCCTGGCCTGGGGTCAGGGCATCGTAAAGGGCGTCCGCCTCCCTCCTGTCGGCCTGTACGAGGATCCTTACGGACGCTTCACTCAAAGGAATATGCCCCGCCGGCGGCCTTGAAGCCACACTTGCCGCAGAGCCAGACCCCCGCCGCCTGCCGTCGGAAGTCCGTCGACCCACAGCTGGGACACCTCCTCTTGGCCTTCAGATCCCTCATCACCCTGCTGTACCTTTTCCTTACGGTGGCACCATACTTCTGACCGAGGCCCTTGAGGCTCTTATCCTTCCTTGGCAAGCCGCACGGCCTCCTTGATCTTCTCCCTTATCTCTGCAGACTTTTCGATGGCGATATCCAACGCCTTCAGGACCTGCTCGGGCGTGAACCCGGAGGTCCCGCCTTTCTGCGCAGCGCATGGCTTCCCTTCGGAAGTTATCGCCAGCGTCAGCCTGGCGTCCTGTATGGACTCCTCTTCGGACGTCGGGTCTAGGAAGAGGACGTTACCCACCTTGGCCGTCGTTATGGAAACTGGAAGGGTGGTGACGGGCAGCGGTGCCGTCTCCTCCAGCTGGACCACCTCCTCATCCTTGAGGGTAACCTTCTTGAACTTTGTAGTGGCCAGCGCAGACACTACCGCGTATGAAGTTGCATCAAGCAGGTTGCCGTCGACGTTCAGCACAGTTACATCAACGAATATGGAGTAGACCTTCTTCCCTGGCTCGATCACGAGCTGGCTCAGGTCGATCATATGAGACTCCCTGACCCCTCTATCCACGACCCTGGCTAGCTCTATGGCGTCTTCGTCCGGGGGCCCCGGCTCAGAGTAGGCTGAAGCCACAGGAAGGACCTCTGCCCCCACCATCAGTATGCCTTGGTCGGGCGTGTCCGGAAAGGGAGTCCCCACGCCGATCTTCACTCCGGCTATGACCGTCGTGTTCCCCAAGTCCACTTGGCTGGAGCCCTCCGCCTTGGTCATCGTCCCCGTCCTGATCTTCAGCTCCCTGTAGTCTAGGAGGCCCCTCCCATCCACCCTTTTGCCCTGCGCCATGAGCGCCGCCATCTGCTCCTTCTTCAGGTTCTCGACGAAAAGCGACTTTCTGGATGAGGTCGACATATCTTAAACCACCTTGCTCTTGGGCCTTGAGTCCCCGAAGTACCTCCTTATGACCGCCTCCCTCTGTAGCTGGTAGACCTTCCTGCAACCGTCCAAAGCCATCCGGAACGCCTTCTCAAATTCCTCCTTGCTCAGGATGCCGTCCATCTGTAACAGGGTAACCAACCCTAGGTTGGGCATGAGCGCCACCGGTAGGTCTACATCACCTTCCTTGTCCTCCTCATCGTTCAAGTCTAGGATCAGATGGTCCTGTGCCTTGCCCGCCGCGCAGGCTACCACCAGGTCCTTCATGGGTATCCCTGCGTCGGCCAGGGCGGCCGCCGCCGCCGTGATGCCCGCCCCCCTCGACCCTCCGTCCGAGGTCAGGACTTCCACATATATTTCGATGGCAGTGCGAGGGTACTCCTCCAAGATCAGGGCAGGGGCCAGGGCTTCTCTCGTCACCTTGGACAACTCTATCTCCCTCCTCGATGGCTGAGGCGCCTTCCTCTCCTCCACGGAGAATGGGGCCATATGATACCTACACTTCATTACGGCCCTATCGGGGAGGGCAAGATGCTTCGGATGACATTCCCGTGGGCCGTAGACCGCCGCATATATCTTGTTCTTCCCCCATTCGATGTAGGCTGAGCCATCCGCGTTCTTCAGCACTCCCACCTCTATCTTGATGGGCCTGAGTTCGTCCGGCTTCCTGCCGTCTATCCTCAACCCATTCTCATCTATCAGTTTCACCTAATCGGTCTCCTCCAAACCATCAACTCGCCTTCCCTTCGCTCGAAATTCCCTCATTCATGGGCGCCTTTCCTTCGACGGGAGCCGGCGTTGGGTGCGCCTCCACAGCGTCGGGCTGCTCCATCATGCCCAGCCTCTCCGCCAGGAACCTTTCTATCTTCTCCGTCAACCCTGAAGTATGGGCTTGTTCCTCGACCATCTTGATGGCCTCTGCCGCAAGGACCACTCCTTCCGGAGGCCCTGCCACTATTATGTAACCGTTCTGCCCTATGGTGATCCTGCAGCCTGATGCGTCTTCTATCATCTTGCTCATGCTCCCCCTCCTTCCGATCAGTCGGGGCACCTTGACCGGTGAGATCTTTATGAGGACGCCGCTGGGCACCCTGCCCAGCCTTGGTCCCGATACAGACAGCATCGGGTCCTTCGACCTGTCGAAGGCCGCCACTACGGCGACTATGGCGTCACCCACCCGAAACCTCGAGCCTAGCTCGTCCCTCTCCGGGTTGAACCTCCTCCCGAACACGCTCTGCGCAGGGAGGAAGGCTGGGAAGAACGAATTGATGTCCACCGTCCAAGCGAAGGCGGAGATCTCGGTAATTATCCCCACTACTATGTCATCTACCTTCGGCACGTAAGGACCTGAGAGGGGGATCACTTTGACCCTGTTCCCCTCTATTTCGCACAGGCCGACCCTAAGCGAATACAGCTTATCACCCATCCTGTATACGTTGGACTCTGGGCGGTAGTTGCCCTCGGCTATCACGTCCCCTGGTATCACGTACCTTCTCTCAACTTTGCTCAACGAACCATCACTCCAAAGGCGTGACCTGCGCCGTACCTCTGGTGACGGAACCTAGCCTGTCCAGCAGGCTCCTCTGGGAGGCGATGGGGGCCTCGATCACGGCATCGAGCCCGCCGTCGCTCCTCCATTCTTCCTTCAGCAGCTCCCCGAAGCCTTTCAATACTCCGATGGCCTGAGGGGCATGCTGGGCTTCCACCCTGACCCTGAACTTCATGTTTCCAGTCTTGAGGGGAAGTATGCTCCTGAGCTCGTCCACCACCCTCTTCGCCTGCTCTTCTGCATCCCTAGAAGGGTCTATCACCACCCTCACCTGTTGAAGGGCTTGCTCCACCCTTGTGGGCGGGTGAGGAAGGTTGGTCTTGGGGTCTACGTAGTTCTTGGAGATGAAGTTCACTATCTGCTTCCGTTTCTCCTCTATCATCTTCCTCCTCTGTTCTGTCGTGAGCTGAAGCTCTCCCTTCTGGAGGATGACCTGCGCGACCTGCTCGAAGGAGGCGGTCCTGAAGTGCTTCATCAGCTTCTCTTCCGAGGCCTTCTGGCCCTTGCTAGAGTCGGTGTAGATCTCGTCAGATGCCAACACTTGGCTAAGTTCCACCTTCTTGCCCAACTTGTAGTTCAGAGCCGCATCAGGTTCTACCAGTATCTCGAACCTGTCGCCTCCCACCACAAAGCGGACGGTGGTCAGCTTTCCTGTCAATTCTTTCCTTGCTTAGCCGATACTTTGTGGGTGATATAAACGTATACCCCCTCTCAGGACAGCGAGATGGGCCCACCGTACGGCCTACGCCTGGGCCCCGACGCCCTTGCCTAGCTTGGCAAGATAAGCGTTGATCTCCTCTTCGGTGAGCTTACGCATCTTCTTTGTCTGCACATCGATGACGGCCATCTTGATGTGCTTTGGCTCCGCCTTCTCCTCTCCGCCCTTTCCTATGCTCTCCACAGCAAGCAGCGATGCCTCCTCAAGGGTCATGTCGGGCCTGTACTTCTGCTCGAGGAACTCGTTCACTTGGTCGCCGCCGCCACCTATTGCAATGGCATCGTAACCAAGGTATGTCCCACTCGGGTCGGTGACGAATATGGAAGGGCCGTTGCGGTCGACTCCTGCGATGATCAAGGAAACCCCGAACGGCCTTACACCGGCGTATTGAGTGAACTGTTGCGCCGCGTCCCCTAGGTGGCGCGCCACCGCCTCGACATCTATGGCTTCGTCGTAGATCAGCCTGTTGTTCTGGGCGAAGACCCGGGCCTGGTCCACCATGACCCTTGCGTCGGGGACGTATCCGGCGGCGGCTATGCCCACATGGTCGTCCACTTGGAAGAGCTTCTGGCTGAGCTCATGGTTCTGAAGCTTCCTGACCCTTTCCTCCGCGCAAAGGACCACCCCATCCTTACACTTTATTCCTATGGCCAGGGTGCCCCTTCGAACTGTCTCTATGGCGTATTCCACCTGATAGAGCCTGCCGTCTGGCGAGAATATGGTGAGGGCCCTATCGTAACCGGCCGATGGAGCGAACATCTTGGCTATTTCACCGACTCACTAGGCCTATAAATTGTCCTGTTTTTAACTCTTTTTTAACTTTGAGGCGCTCAGTTTAAAGCGTACCGCTCCTTTGTGGCAATGAACGTTGAAGCCCATACTTTGGCAGGGTGGCGTCCTCAAGGTGCTCGACCAGAGGCTGCTCCCCGCTAGGATGGTCTGGCTTAAGGTGACAGGGGCGGAGGACGCGCACAGATACATCAAGAGCATGGTGGTAAGGGGGGCCCCCCTGATCGGGGTTGTGGGGGCCTTCGGGTTGGCCATCGAAGCGAGAAGGATCGAGGAGAGCGACCGTTCGGCCTTCATCAGGTCCCTGTCGGAGGCCTCGGACTTCATTTCATCCGCTAGGCCCACTGCGGTCAACCTGCCTTGGGCGGTGGGGCGGGTGCTGAAGGCGGCCCGAGGTTGTACCACAGTCTCTGTTATGAAGGAGGCGACCCTAGCGGAGGCCGTTTCCATAATGCAGGCAGAGGAGGAGATGAGCAGGCGAATAGGGAGATATGGGGCAGAGCTACTCAGGGATGGGGACACTGTGCTTACTCATTGCAACGCTGGCTCGCTCGCCACGGTGGATTACGGGACAGCGCTCGCACCCGTCAGGGTGGCGATGGCCGAAGGGAAGAAGGTCAATGTCATCGCCACCGAGACTCGCCCGGCGTTGCAAGGGGCAAGGCTCACCACCTTCGAGCTGATGCATGACAACATAGACGTCACCCTGATCTGTGACACGATGGTGGGGCACGTGATGTCCAAGGGCATGGTCGACAAGGTGTTCGTAGGTGCAGACAGGGTGCTCGTCGACGGAACCGTCATCAACAAGGTGGGTACCTACCAGGTGGCGGTCTTGGCGAAGAGACATGGTGTCCCCTTCTACTCCCTCTTCCCCTCATCGACCTTCGACCTCTCTACCCCGTTGAGCGAGGTCAAGATCGAAGAAAGAGACCCAGCGGAGGTCACCACCATCCGGGGGCGGCGCATCGCCCCGAACGGGGTGCACGTCCTTAACCCGGCCTTCGACGTCACCCCTCCTGAGCTGGTCGCCGGGTACGTCACGGACAGGGGGTTAGAAAGCCCCCCCTTCAAGGCGCCGGTCGCCTACAGGCGCTCATAAATACAATCTTAGTGGGTACTCCTGCGAGTTCCTACATAGATTAGGTATTATAGGAATATTATTAAGGCAGTTGCCACATACTTTGACCGAATAAGGCTTGTCCACCACCGCCATACACAGGGGCCTGGAGGACGTGGTCACAGGCGAAAGCAGGATCTGCTACATAGACGGCGTAAAGGGGACGATCCTCTACAGGGGGTACAACGTGGAGGAGTTGGTCCAGAAGTCCAACTTCGAGGAGGTTTCTTACCTCCTCCTTTACGGTGGTCTGCCGAGGAAAGCGGAGTTCGAGAGGTTCAGGCAGGAGCTGAGCAACAGGTGCTCCGTCCCCACTCAAGTGCTGAACCTGGTGGGGGGGTTCCCCGGGGATAGGAATGCGATGGACATGCTGAGGACAGCGGTCTCGGCCCTCAGCCTCTACGACATGGCACCGAACGACCCTCTGAAGCAGAGCATGTCCATAGTGGCCAAGATGCCGAACCTCATCTCGGCGGTCTACAGGCAGAAGGAGGGAGAATGGTTCGTCCCGCTGAGGAAGGACCTCTCCCTAGCCGCCACCTTCCTTTACTCAAGCTATGGCACGGAGCCGAATCCGCAGGACGTCAAGGTCCTCGATGCCCTTCTGATACTACATGCGGACCACGAGCTCAACGCCTCCACCTTTGCCGGAAGGGTTGCGGCATCGACCCTCACGGATGTCTACTCCGCCTTTATCTCCGCCTTAGGGGCGCTTAAGGGGCCGCTTCACGGGGGGGCGAACGAGCTGGCCTTCCAGATGCTTGAGGAGATAGGTGAACCGAGCCGTGCGGAGCAATACGTGTTGAGCAGGCTCGCCGAAAAGAAGAAGATAATGGGCTTCGGCCACAGGGTGTACAAGCTGCAGGACCCAAGGGCCGCCGTCATGCGTGGATACTTGGAGGACCTATCCAAGAGGAAGAACAACACCCTCTACCTCGAAATAATAGATGAGCTTGAGAGGGTGATGAAGAAGGAGAAGGGCCTCTACTCCAACCTTGACCTGTACACCGGGTCGATATTGCACCTCCTAGGATATCCTTCCTACATGGACCCCCTCTTTTTCGCCTTGGGCAGGAGCCCGGGCTGGCTGGCCCACATACTGGAACAGTATCAGGACAACAAGATAATCAGGCCCAGGGCCGAGTACGTTGGGGAAATGCACCGACCTTACGTTCCGCTGGAGAAGAGGACGTAGGCCATAGCGGTGCAGGTTTCCTTTAAATCCGAGGCAAGTTAGGGTATCGTGGGCCCGTCGTCTAGCATGGATCAGGACGCTGAATCATTTCGATGCGCAGGCCTTCGGAGCCGGAGATCCGGGGTTCGAATCCTCGCGGGCCCGCTATCATTTGGGGGCAGATCCCTCTTGAACGAAGACAGATCAGGCTGCCGCGCAGGCCGCTGTTAGGTATTCATGCTCCCTAAGTCCGGGACGCTCGCCACTCGGCCCCAGATGTTCGTTCACGTCCGAAGACCTAGCGTGCCTGTAGGGTTGCATACGTCGGCCATGTGGAGGGGACCGACTTCCGCGTAGCTCCGTCGTGGACGCCGTCCCCCTTTCCTCGGCCGCCGTTCGCCCCACCCTGTTACCTTGTCGCAGGAACAAGGACGTCAGCTGGGGGGTCCATCTGGTCTTCTATTGGGAATGGTGTGCTGTTATATCTGCTGGCCCTTTAAACTATCATGGAAGGAGTAACGATCAGCCGAAAGCGGGCGGGCTTTGAGGACGCAGCTTCGGGGTACAACGCGGTTAAGGAGTTTGAGGGCAGAAAGTACACAGGAATGAGGGTCGGCGGCAACCACTGCTGGTTCTATCAGCAGGGGGAATGGAACGAAACGAAGGTGGCCCCCGACAGATGGGAGTTCTCATACTCGGTGAACAAGCTCAGGAAATGGAACGCGCCCGAAGGGTCTGGAGCCCCGGTTGGAACAGAGTACCATTGGTTCATTCTGGCCCACCAGAACGTGCGCAAGCTCAACGCCAACGAATACGCCACCTCCATGAGGGGGGTCAAGTACAAGTTGGCTCACCGGCGGGCCGATAGCGAAGAGTGGAGCGCGAGCGAGAGGGCCCGGCTAAGACGATTGATAGAGATATTTGAAGAGAATATCATCCAGCTACGGCACGAGCTGGGGGAAGAAATGGGGGAACCAGAGGTAGTTCACAGCGAGGCTGGCCCCTCCACCATGGGTGCAGATAGACGATGGAGGGCTGCTGCCGGATACAAGAGGACAAAGCTCAGGGATCCGACCCTTGGCACGGTGTTGGCGCAGGCACGGCTTGAGACGTACATGGCGCCCTGAACGGGATCTCGTTTCTCTCGGGGTCGAACTGCCCATCGGCCACCATCGGGCTCGAGGCCTTTCCATGAGGATGACTTAACCGGGGTACACGTGTGAGGAAGTGGAGGGACTTCCTCCAGCCCCACCGCATGGTCGACAGCGGGCTCCCTCCCACGGACCCTGAGGGGGACCTGACCGTCCCCGTAGGTTCGGAGTTATACTATATGAAGCCAGTTAAGGGGCTATGGATGCGAAAGTCTCATGAAGGGACCCGTGCTCGTTCGGACGCGAATCTCTCCAGGCCAGCCTCCATCAACCCCTGAAGGTGTCCTTCATTCCGATGGCTGAAACCGAGGTGGCCGATCCTTCTGCCTCCTGACGAAGGGTCGCCGGCGGCCCACGCATGAATATCCGATGCGTGTTCCAAAAGGACCCTGCAGTTGAACCTGGCCAGCTATGGTGGTGAGCTAAGTTTAAAATCAGCCTCAATTCAGCTTACAACGAATTGAAGCCATACTCTCACCTTCTTGCCAACCTGAACGAAGAGGACATCTCGAAGATGTTGAAGGCGTTGGGGGCCGAGAGCATCGAAGACCTTTACTCGGATGTCCCTCAGGACGCCATGGCCAAAGTTCCGGTGAGCATACCGGGCCCGTACACCCAGATGGAGATAGAGAGGGCCATGGACGAGAAGCTTGCAGGCGACAAAGTTCAGCCCTCCTTCCCCTGCTTCTTGGGAGGCGGTGTGTGGCCTCATTACGTCCCGCCTGCGGTCCAGTTCATCATTTCGAGGTCCGAATTCTACACTTCATATACCCCCTACCAAGCGGAGACGAGCCAAGGCATGCTGCAGGCGCTGTTCGAGTACCAGAACTTGATCTGCGACCTGACGAAGATGGACGCGGCGAACGCATCTATGTACGATTGGCCCACGGCTGCGGCCGAAGCAGCGCTCATGGCCATGAGGGCCACCGGCAGGAAGAAGGTCCTCGTCAGCAGGGCGGCCGGATACGACAGGAGGCGGGCAATTAAGACGTACGTGGAAGCGGCGGGGGGACGGCTGGTGGAGTTGGGCTACGACCCCCGGACGGGGCTCACCCTTATGGACAGGGCGAAACCCGAGCTCGAGGATGCGGCCGCGGTCTACGTGGAGCAGCCCAACTTCTTCGGGGCGATAGAGGACTGCGCCTTGGAGCTGGGCGAGGAGGCCCACAGGAAGAACTCCCTCTTCATAGTGGGAGTGGAACCCATCAGCTTGGGCCTCCTGAAGCCGCCGGGGGAGTACGGCGCTGACATCGTGGTAGGGGAGGGGCAGCCGTTGGGCATGCCAATGAACTATGGGGGACCACTGTTGGGGATATTTGCGGCAAGGGGGGACTTGGCGTTCATCAGGCAGATGCCGGGCAGGATGGTGGGGAGGACGACGGAGAAGGGAGGAGAGGTTCGAGGATACGTGCTTGTGCTTCAGTCTAGGGAACAACACATAAGGAGGGAGAAGGCCACCTCCAACATCTGCACGAATCAAGCGCTGATGGCCCTGGCCGCCTCGGCCTACCTTTCCCTCCTAGGAGGAGACGGCCTAAGGGAGCTCAGCAGGACCATCCATCTGAACGCCCACCACGTCGCTAGGAGGATCTCCGGCCTTAGCAAGTACGCCGTGCCATACTTCGAGTCCAAGTTCTTCGGGGAGTTCGCCATCGCCCACGATTCGCCGTCCGTCTCTGGAGAGGACATCTACCGCCGCCTCTACGCACAGGGGGTGCTGGGAGGGTTACCATTGAAGTGGTTCTACGGGGAGCTCCCAAAGGCGGCCCTCATCTCCGTAACGGAGGTGCACATGAGGAAGGACGTTGACAGGCTCGTCGACGCGCTATCGAAGGTCGGGTGAAGTCAATGGCATACATGCAGGCTGCATGGGACGAAAGGGAACTCATAGAGCTGGGTCGAAGGGGTAGGTTGGGATACGTCCCCCCTAGGCCGATCGAGGAAGGGGAGATAGACATCCCGAGCGCTCTTCTGAGGGAGAAGCTGGAACTTCCGGGTCTGAGCGAGCTCCAAGTCGTGAGGCACTTCGTAAGGCTATCCCAGATGAACTTCTGCGTAGACACCGGGTTCTATCCCTTGGGTAGCTGCACCATGAAGTACAACCCGAAGCTCAACGATAGGGTGGCATCTCACCCTAAGGTAGTCAACGCCCATCCCTATCAGCCCTACGAGAGCGTGCAGGGGATCTTGAGCGTGCTCTACGACCTCTCCAAGATGTTGACCTCCATAACGGGCACGGAGCATGTGTCCCTGCTCCCTGCGGCTGGAGCGCACGGGGAGCTGGCGGGGGCCTTGATGATGAGGAAATACCATTCCGTAAGAGGGGATGACGGAAGGGACGAGATGATAGTCCCTGACTCCGCGCACGGCACCAACCCAGCCAGCGCCTCCATGGCGGGCTTCAAGGTGGTCAAGGTGCGCACGGACGAAAGGGGGCTGGTCGACATGGAGGAGCTGAGGAGGTTGGTGAGTGAACGTACGGCGGGGATGATGATGACCGTCCCCAATACGCTGGGCCTTTTCGAGAGGGATGTGATGAATATTTCTAAGCTGATACATGAAGTTGGAGGGCTGATGTACTACGACGGCGCCAACCTTAACGCCATCCTCGGTCGAGTCAGGCCAGGGGACCTTGGCTTCGACATAGTGCATCTGAACATACACAAGACCTTCTCTACCCCCCATGGAGGGGGAGGGCCTGGAGCTGGCCCCCTGTGCGTCAAGGGCTTCTTACACGATTACCTGCCCGTCCCCGTCCTCGAGTATGACGGGAGGATGTACGTTTGGAGGCACGACCTTCCCCATACGATAGGAGGGATCAAGGGCTTCTGGGGGAACGTGGGGGTCTTATTGAGGGCCTATTGCTACCTTCTCACCTTGGGCCCCGATGGATTAAAGGACGTTTCCGGCCTGGCCGTCCTCGCCTCCAACTACCTGATGAGCAAATTGGATCAGAGGTACTATGACGTTCCCTACGCCAAGGGCATCCCGAGGAAGCACGAATTCGTCGTCTCGGCCAAACCACTTTCGAAGGGTGGAGTGAAGGCGGCGAACGTCGCGAAGGCCCTGATCGATAGAGGGCAGCATGCCCCCACGGTGTACTTCCCGCTCATCGTGGACGAGGCCCTTATGGTGGAGCCCACCGAAACGGAGCCGATAGAAGAGATAGAAAGGTACGCGGAAGCCTTGAACGAGATCGGGAAGCATGCCCTTTCGAACCCTCAGCTGATACAGGGGATGCCGACTCACACCACCGTCAAGCAACTGGACGAGCTGAAGGCCTCCCATCCCTCATCACTCAAGCTACGATGGTCCAAGGAAGGGACGGGATGAATCCTTGACTCACCTCACGTTGATGTACTTCGCTGCGGCAAGGGAGGCGATGGGCGTCAAGCAGGAAGAAGTGGAGGTGGAAGCCAAGACGGTCCTGGAAGTCCTGCGTTGGCTTTACAGGAACCATCGCGACAAGTTGGTCCCGCTCGTGATGGATGAGAAGGGCAGGCTGAATAGGGAATACAGGCTCCTGCTGAACGGGACGGAGTGCAAGAGGGCCTCATTCGGCAGGGTGCACCTGAAGGACGGTGATGTGTTGGTCCTAATGCCCCCCGTCGCCGGGGGGTAGGATCCCTAGCGGAAGCGGAGGGTCAGGCGGGAGGGACCTGAAAAGATGCCAGTACGGAAGCTCAGGGTCTCGCCCTTATGGTCATCAGCAGGAGAAAGAGGAGGCCAGACCAGAAAAGTATCACCAGCGCGGCCGCCACCCATCTACCCCGATTAGAACCTATTTCCGAACGGGCCTTGGCCTTGTATTCTTTCATTACTTCCTGTGGAATCATCCTCAGGGCCAGACTGGTCAGGGCCGAAAGGACAACAAGGTCATCCAACTGACCTAGGACCGGTATGAAGTCTGGGATGAGGTCTATGGGGCTAAGGGCGTAGGCCACGGCAGCTGCAGCCAACGCCTTCGCCCGAAACGGCACCCGGGGGTCCCTGTACGCCAACGCCAGCGCGTAGACTTCGGCCTGGAGGTCCTTAGCCCTCTTTCTCCATGAACCAGCCGAAGGTGGTCCGCGGGCGGTTCCCCCCATCCCTTGGCTCGGTGGCTCGTCCTCGGATGGCGACGCCGCATCGAGAAGCTCACCCCGACAAGACGGTGTAGGTGGGACGTCACTACGCTGGCGCCCACCTCCTTCTAGGGATCCGGCCCTTACAGCGAACATGGGTGAGCTTCCACCTATTTGACCAAGATGCCCACGAAGTATCTTCCGACCTTTAACGTTTCTGCTCTGACGAAGCCGGAGCCAACGGAGGACCTCACGAAGGTGGAGCCATCCATCGTATGGCTTCGGGCCAAGATGCCTAAGAGGCCCCCGGCGACGGAAGGATGAAACTCATAGACGTAGAACCTCCCCCCTGGCCTGAGCACCCTCCTCACTTCTTGTAATGACTCCCTCCTTCTGCCCCAATGATGGAAGGAAAGGCTCGCGATGATGGTGCCCAGAGAAGAGGAGCGGCAAGGCAGATGGGTCGACGTGCCTCTCACCGCCTCCAGCCTGTCGTACACGCCCGACCTTGCTCCCCGCTTCTGGGCTATCTTCAGCATGCTCACGGAAGGGTCCAGGCCGATCGCCCAAGATGAACGGTTTCGTTCAAGGAAACGGATGGGCACCACGCCGGGACCCATCCCCACGTCCAAGATGGGGCCAGACGAACAGCTCATTTGAGATACTATGAACTGATGGAAACTTCGCATGAAGCCAAAGGACGTAACCCAGGCATACAACAAGGATGAAATGGGGCCGAAATCCTCCTCAACCATCGGGCATGCGAGGGCAGAGACGAGTTATATACCTGCCTGTAGATGCTAACCCCTTTCAGCATCGTGTATGCCATCAGACGCACTCCCCTATCAGGTAGACGTCGGAGGCCCCGACAATCCTCACGTCCACCCAGTCACCTAGGATGTTACGCGTGCTGCTTATCACCACTGGCTTGTAAACATCGTTCCTACCAACCCATGTGCCCTCCCGCTTCCCCTTTTCCGTGATGAGAACCCTGCAGTCTTTCCCCAGCCATCCTTCATTCCTGCTCCTGCTTATCGAACGACAGAGTTCGACGACCGTCCTGCTCCTTCTCGCCACCACTTCCGTGGGGAGTGGCTTCAAGGCCGCGGCCACGGTCCCGGGCCTAGGTGCGAACTTCGATACGTTCACCACGTCTGGCTTGACCGCCTTCAGCATATCTAGGGTGGAATTGAAGTCTTCCTCGGTTTCGCCAGGAAAGCCGACGATCACATCTGTCGCTATGGTTAAGTGGCTAAAATGCCCCCTGAAGAAATCCACCAGCTCTGAGAAGAGCATGGCCTTGTGTCCTCTCCTCATCCTTTTCAGGATAAGGTCGCTTCCGCTCTGCACGGGGATGTGCAACATCCGGTAGACCTTCTCGCTCCTTAGGGCCTTCACCAAGCCCTCTCGAATTCCATGGGCCTTCAATGGCGTCATCATCCCCAGCCTCACCCTAAACTCGCCCTCGAGCTCTGTAAGTCCCTTCAGGACCTTGGGTAGGTCCACGGAACCGTAGGAATAACCCGCGATGTCCTGACCTGTAAGCCAAACCTCCTTCGCCCCGGCGGACACCATCCTGCATACGGAAGCTACGATGGAACTGGGGTCGAAGCTGTAAGTGTATCCCCTCGCCGCCTTCGTCGCGCAGAACGAACACCTGAAGTCACACCCTTCTTCCACCATGACTATCCCCACGACTCCGTTGAGCGTCCTCGTGGGCAGGGAGGGCAGGTTGGGGGGAGGCTTCTCGGAGAAGAGCTCTTCCATCGTTTCCCCACGTGACGCCAGCCGGACGGCCTCTACGACCCTGTCCACGCTGTAAGGGTCTAACGCAACGGAATACTCTATGTCTCGTCTGAGACGTCCGTATGATGTCCTGGTCAGACAACCGGCCACCACTATCTTCTTCCCGCTCGACCGAAGGGCCTTCAACCTGTTGAAAATCCTGTTTTCGGTCGTGGCCTTGACGCCGCAGGTGTTGACGATGAACACGTCGGCATCAGCCTCGTCAGCCTCTTCGAAACCTGCCCTGAGTAGGAGGGAAGCCATGAGCTCGCCGTCCGCCCTGTTCGCGCTGCATCCGTAAGTCTCAACGTGGAACTTCAAGGGGGTCACCCACGATGACAGGCCCATGGCACTCCAGGGTGCAGGGGGAGAAGACGCTACCCCAAGGTCTTCTTTCCCATGCGTCCAGGTTCGAGGTTGAATACAATGGTCTTGAGGTTCGTCATCTCGTCGATGCTGTAACCAACTCCCTCCCTGCCCGTACCGGAATCCTTCGCTCCGCCGAACGGAAAGAACCCCGTCCCATGGCGTGGGAGGTCGTTTATCACTATCTCTCCTGCTTGGATCCTCTTGGCGGCCCTCCACATCCTGTAGAAGTTGTTTGTGAATATGCATCCGTCGAGCCCGTACCTGCTGTTAGCCGCCATCTCTATTGCCTCCTCCTCGTCTTCGACCCGGACGACCGTGACCACTGGTCCGAACGTTTCTTCGCGGGCGATGCGGGCGTCCTTGGGGACCTCATCCAAGAATGTGGGCTGGTGATAGGCCCCCTTGAAGTCCCCGCCTCGAAGTAGCTTGGCTCCACGGTGCAACGCGTCTGAGACCAAGAGGTTCACCCTCACGGCCGCCTCCTTGGAAATGAGCGGTCCCACAGTCACCTTTTCGTCGAATGGGTCACCGAATCTCATGGCATCGAACGACTCAAGCGCAAGCTTCACGAATTCATCTGCCACTTTCTTCTCCACAAGGATGGCGCTTATCGCGTCGCACCTCTGTCCGGCGTTCTTCAGGCTCCCTTCGACTGCCTTAGCCGCGGCCATCCTTAGGTCAGCATCCGATAGGACTATGGCATAGGCTTTCCCGCCCAGTTCGAGGTGCAACTTCTTCAGACCAGCCTTCTCCACCACCCTGCGGCCCGCCTCTGTGCTCCCGGTCAGGCTCACCATGGAGACCCTGGGGTCGCCCACCAGCGCATCGCCCACCACCGCCCCGCTCCCCGTCACCACGTTGAGGACACCCTTGGGAAGGCCGGCGGCCTCAAGCACTCTTGCGAACAGGAGACATGAGATGGGGGTGGCGCTGGCCGGCTTTACGACCACCGAGTTCCCGGCGAGCAGGGCGGGGATCATCTTCGAAGCCGGTATGAAGAGGGGATAGTTGAAAGGTGATATGGCAGCCACCACTCCGACGGGCTCCCGGATGACGAGGGCTATCTTAGCCAACGTGTCCTTGGACCAGTCCCCTGGAATGTATTCCCCATAGATTCGTCTGGCCTCCTCCAGTGCCAGCTCCATCCTGTTGGCGATCGCCCTGAATTCCCCCACGGCGTCGGCCCTTGTCTTTCCACCCTCCAGCATGAGCGTGGAGACGAACTCCTCCTCATGATCTAGCAGTATATGGCGCGCTTCCTGCACGATGCCGGCCCTCTCTATCCCAGCCAGGTCTCTCACAAGGTGCTGTTTCCTCGAGGCCGACCCCACGGCATCACGGACATCCTGCTGCGTGGCCGCGGACACGCTGGCGAACACGCCTCCGTCCACGGGGGTCACCAGCCGGAAGAGCTTCCCGTCCCCGCTGCCCGTCCACTTCCCATCGATGAGCATCTGAAAGACCTGTTCGCCGTCCTGCTCTAGGAAGACGCCTTCGAACAATCCGCTCAATCTCAGCCTGCGGGAACTCCTCTGCAACTCGCTTCCACAAACTCGATGTGATAGGGCGCGATTTAAGAGTAATGCACCTCGACGCGCTGCCTGGCGCGCAGTTGACCTCTCCGAGGCTGTAGTTGTCAACATAAGTTAATCTAGTGTAAAGCGTTGATGATAACTACGTGTTAAATCGGAGGTCCTCCAGTGTCAGGGGCTTGCGAGGGAATGGCTTGGAGGCTAGCGGCGGGCGTGTCCTTGTGATCGGCGTTGGTACTTCAGGTTGCCGTATAGCTGGTTTCATGCAGCAGAGAGAAGTGGACGCGAAGTACATGTACGCCAGTTTGGACGAAGAGGACCTCTTCGGGAAGGAGGGCGGCCTCAACATGAGCGGCTGGGATGACTCCGAGGTTCAGAGGGAGCTCGAGGCGGTTTCTCGCGGAAGCTCCACCGCCTTCGTGGTTGCCGGCCTGGGCGGGTCCTCCGGCAGCTACCTTGCTCCTAGGCTGGCGAAAGCCTGCAGCGCGAACGACCTGAAGACCATATCCGTGTTGCTATTACCCTTCAAGTATCAGAAGTGGATGGAGTACAGGGCCGGGGTGGCGCTGGAGAAGGTCAGGAAACATTCCGACGGGGTCCTCACGGTGGACAGGGAACAGTTCGTGGAAGAATCGGTCGAGGAGCTTCCGTTGAACAGGCTGTACGAGATGATCGACGGCAGGGTGGCCGACGCCCTGGAGGCCCTCTTGATCGGAGGGACCGGTAGAGGTCAGGCGATCGAGCTCAGGAAGCTCCTTAAGATGATGGAGAGCGGGCAGGCGACCCTCGAGGTAAGAGACCTCTCAGGGGGGTTCGACGAAGGGTTGGCATCCCTGGTGAGGCGGGCCTACTCGATGGGCAGCTCCGAAGTTGACGAAGTGCTCATTTATTCGAACGGATGCAGGCCCATCACCTTCGACCAAGCTAGGTTCTCGTCGGAGGGCTTGAAGGGCCTGCTGGGCGAGGAAACGCGCCTGCATTACGGCAGCAAGCTCACGGAGAGGAGAAGTTCCGTCATCGCGATGATCGCCAGCTTGAAGAGGACTACGAAGCTCAGGGTCTACGACCCAGTGGCCGAGGTACTGGGTGACAGGTCCTTGGACGACGACCCAGAACAGGGCTTGGACATCGACCTGGGCATACCTTCATTGGACTAGGAGACCTTCGCGCCTGTCTCTATCTCCACATCGGGCTTGAGCAGGGCCAGCTTATCGTTCGCGAAAGCGGCCAGTATCATTACTTCGCTTTCCAACCCAAAGATGACCCGTGGTTGCAGGTTCGTGACGACCGCCACCTGTGCTCCTGGTAGCTTCTCCACGTCGTAATAGGAAGCGATGCCGGCCACTGCCCTCTTCACGGCTCCGCCCACGTCTATCTTCAGCTCCACGAGCTTCTTCGAGCCCTCCACCTTCCGAGCCTCCAAGACTCTCCCAATCCTTATGTCGAGCCTAGAGAACTCGGCAAAGCTCACCTTCTCGCTGGACATGCCGACGCCTCTCTCGTTCGGCCTGACCAATCTTGGAGAGTTATTTAAACTTGGCTGGGCGAAGGGGTCCTTCACAAGCTAGCGGAGGAAACCTTTAAGGCCTAAGTGGTGAGATGGGAGGCAAGAAGAGGTGCTTCGTTGTCGTCGAGAAGCTACAAGGAGCTGCTTGACAGGATCGCCCCAGAGCTATCCAAGGCGGGCTCAAAGAAGGTGAGCAGGCTCGTGCTCCCTGCCCCTAAGGTCGTCTTCGTCGGGAACAGGACGATATTCCGCAACTTCAGGGAGGTGGCCACCCTGATCAGGAGGGACCCCTCCAAGATATTGATGTACTTGGCCAAAGAGCTGGCTACGGCGGCTTCCATGGACAGCGAGGGCAGGGCCATCTTCATAGGCAGGAAGGACGTGAATTCTTTCTCCGTGCTGTTGGACAGGTACCTAGTGGAGCATGTCCTCTGCCCTGTCTGCGGCAGTCCCGACACACATGTCGATAAGCAGAGGAAGGTCTCCACTCTCGTTTGCGAAGCGTGCGGCGCGAAGTCTCCTGTGAAGGGTTAGGCCATGGCTAGGCCCAGGGGGTTCGTCGTCAGGCGCCTGCGCTATCGGTCGGCCAGCATCGTAAACGTATGTGACGAAGAGCTCCTCGGCAAGACCTTGGTGGACGGGCGCCTGAAGGTGGACCTGAGCGAAGGATACTTCCTCGGCGAGAGGGTGGGCGAGGAGGAGGCGATGAAGCTCATCGAACGGACGGAGATCGTCAACCTGGTGGGGAGGAGGATAGTCGGAAAGGCGGTAAGGGCTAGGCTCGCACATCCACGCGCGGTGAGAAAGATAGCGCGTGTCCCGTTCGTAATGATATATAAGTTCTCCGCGTAGGGCTAGGTAAGTTTATTACACCTCTCATTGTAGAAGTTGGAGACTGAGTTTGGGCAAGAGGAAGGTGTTGAGCGAGAAGGCCCTCAAGGAGTTCATGACCCCCGGTGAGGGAGAGATGTTTGGCCGGGTGGTCAAGCTCTTGGGAAGCGACCACATAATGGTCAGATGTGCGGACGGGGCCACCCGAGTGGGGCGGATAAGGGGCAAGCTGAAGAGGAAGATCTGGATAAGGGAGGGGGACGTGGTCCTCGTCGCTCCTTGGGACTTCAAGTCCTCGGAGAGGTGCGACATACTTTGGAGGTACACCGTCGCCCAAGTGGACACGCTGAAGGAGAACGGCTCAATTCCAAAGGAACTATAGGCTTGAGCGGTTACGATGAGAAGCTGGAAGCTAGGATAGCGAGGGAGCTATTCCAATCGGAGAAGGACAACCGCTACCTGCGGAAGAGGTCTGAGGAATACCAGGCCCTGGAGTCTGTGTTCGATAGGGAGACGCTCTTCGCCCTGTACGAATTGATGAAGAGGGGTAGCTTCGACTACCTGAACGGCGTGGTGCGAGCCGGAAAAGAGGGCAGGGTGTACTGGGGGGTGAAGGGGGTGGAGGACGTTGCAGTCAAGGTCTTTTATACGACGGCTTCATCCTACAGGAAGAGGCTTCCCTACATGGCTGGGGATCCACGTTTCAAGCGCGTTAAGAAATACGGGAAGGCGCTCATCATGGAGTGGACAAGGAAAGAATTCAGCAATCTTAGCCAGGCCTACATGGCTGGCGTCAGCGTCCCCAGGCCACATTCTTTCAGGCGTAACGTGATAGTCATGGAGTTCATCGGGAGGGAAGGAAGCCCCGCGGAGACCCTCGCGGAAACCGAAGTGACCAAAAGGGACTACGCCTCGGTCGTTTCCAACGTCGGGCGGCTTTACTCTAAGGCGAAGCTCGTCCACGCGGACCTCTCCGAATACAACGTCTTCAAGTTCGATGGCAGGGTCTACCTCTTCGACTTCGGGTCGGCCGTGGACGTGCGGCATCCCATGGCATTGGCCTTCCTGCGCAGGGACCTTGGCAACATCAATAGGTTCTTTATGAGGAGGGGTATCGAGGTGCGACCGGTGGAGGAGCTCCTCAAGAGGTGGAGAGCAGAATGAGCTTCGAACAGACTGTGAAGCTACCCAGGGAGAGGATAGGGGTCCTGATTGGGAGGGGAGGGGAACAGAAGAGGAAACTGGAGGAGATGCTGAGGGTGGAGCTATCTGTGGACAGCGAGTCCGGGGACGTGAGGGTCAGGGCCGCCGGCGTGGACTTCGAAGAAGTCGACCCTTTCAAGGCGATAGATGTCGTCGATGCCATAGGGAAGGGCTTCTCGCCAGAAAGGGCCGTCCGCCTCTTGGGCGATGGCCAGGGCTTGACCGTGGTGGACCTCCGCGAATACGCGGGGAAGTCAAAGAGTTCCATGGAGAGGTTGAGGGGTAGAGTCATAGGTGAAGGAGGGAAGGCACGGAGGTTGATAGAGGAGTTGACGGGTGCGAGCGTGAGCGTCTATGGGCATTACGTGGCCATCATAGGGGACGAGGGGCAAGGCAAGCTGGCGAGGGAGGCGGTTGAGGCCTTGGCCTCCGGAGCCGAACACAAGGTGGTGTATGAGATGCTTCAGCGGGCCAGGACGAAGGCGAAGCTGGAAAGGCTGAAGCTCTGGGAAGACCAACCTGCGGATGAGCGCTCTTCTCACATCGATTCATAGGAGGCGGGATAGAGTGAGGTCTACGGACAGGTTGACGACCGATGCGAGGTTGCGCTTCAAGGCAAAAGAACTCGAACGGGCGGGGAGGGGAGGAAGGCGTCCTACAGGTGGAGGGAAAGGGGACTAACTATGCCTAGGGGCGATGTCTTGTTCAGCGAGATCTCGCCATCGGACTTCTTCTACCGTAACCGTGACTTGGCAGGCTTCAGCAACCCCACTAGGGCGCTCTACGCCTCGGTCCGCGAACTCGTAGAGAACTCCCTAGACTCGTGTGAACTTCACGGAATCCCCCCGGACATCTACGTTCGCCTCACTTCGCTCCCTGGAGAAGAGGACAAGCCGGACCCGAAGAGCTACGAGCTCCTCGTGAGGGACAACGGTTCTGGGGTAGATGCTGAGCAGGTGCCGAAGGCCTTCGGGAGGATCTTCTACGGCTCCAAGTTCAGGCTCAGGCAGGCGAGAGGGATGTTCGGGATGGGTGGCACGATGGCGATCCTCTACGGTCAGATCACCACCAACCGGCCCATGGAGGTGACCAGCTCCACGGACGGATCCCGCGCCCACGTCTTCGAAATGATGATAGATATCGAAAGGAACAACCCCATCGTCTTGAAACATGAGGTTGTCGAAGCGAAGGGTTGGAGGGGGACTAAGGTTGTGATCAGGCTGGAGGGAGACTACTTTAGGTCGTCCGGGAAGATACAGGAGTATTTCAAGCAGACGGCCCTGGTTAGCCCTTACGCCGACATAACCTACGTGGATCCGTTGGGCAGGCTGACCGTCTTCGTAAAGGGGACTTCGGAGCTGCCCAGTCCCCCTAAGGAGACTCTCCCGCATCCTCACGGCATAGACGTGGAGGCTGTGAAACGCATGGTAAGGGCCTGGAAGGGGGGGAACATGGTGAAGTTCATGGTGAAGAATTTTCACAGGGTGGGCGAAAGGATAGCCTTGGACTTCTTGAAGTATGCGGAAATCGACCCTGGAATGGACCCGAGGGCCATGGCCAACGACCAGCTGGTCAGGTTCACCGAATCACTCCGCGCCTACGACAAGTTCCTGCCGCCAGATGCGCGTTGCCTTTCCCCTTTGGGTGAGCAGATATTCAACGCTGGGATAGTGAAGGAGCTCAAGCCAGAGTTCTCCGCTGTAGCCGTAAGGGACCCTGCGGCGTACTCAGGCTTCCCCTTCATCGTCGAAGTGGGGTTGGCATACGGAGTGAAGGGGCAAGCCCAGGGGCTGAAGCTCCTCAGGTTCGCCAATAGGATACCTCTGCTGTACGATGAAGGTAGCGATGTTTCTTGGAAGGTGATAAATGAGGAGATAGATTTTAAGAGGTACTCTGTAACGGCGGAATCATCTTTGGTTCTGATCACTCACATCTGCTCTACGAGGATACCCTATAAGACCGTGGGCAAGGAGTACATAGCCGACAGGCCGGAGATCGAAAGGGAGCTCAGGAACGGCATTAGGGAGGTGCTGAGGAAGCTGCAGGTTTACCTGAGCAGGAAGGGGAGCATGGAGAGGCAGGTCAAACGAATGAGCATATACGCGAAGTACATACCGATGATAGCGAGGTTCAGCGCTTCCCTATACGGCAAGAAGAGGCTCCCGGATTACAGGAAGCTTCTGGGGGCGGGGTTCGAAACAGGGAGTCCAGAGGAGGCGTCCGATTGAAGGAGACAAAGAAGGTGGCCGAGCAGAGGAAGGAGGAGGTCCTGAACCAGCTGAGGGAGTTAGGAAGGGGGGCGTACGAAGCCATAGATGCGGGCAGATTTCCGGAGATAACCCTCCCCAGCCGCTCCGTCAGGAACATAGTCTACGACGAGAAGCTCAGACAGTTCATTCTCGGTGAGAGCAGGGTGAAGAGGTCCGCCCACAACGTCAAGCACATAAGGCCGTACGCCCAGCTCATGTGGCTGGCGTACTTCGCACAGCAGCTGGTGCGAGAAAGGAAGACTTCCACCCTCAGGGACGTGTTCTACTCGGCCCAGGCCTACAATGCCGAGTTCGCGGACCAGGATGAGTCGGATGAGACGATCACCGACCTCGAGACGGCCCTGATGAAGGCCAGAGAGGACTTCAACATATACCCCGAGGAAAGGTCCAGCATCTTCGGAGAGCTGACGGTCGAGTATACCATACCGGGTTACGAGGGAAAGAGGCTAGATCTGACCTCTCACCCCGACGGGGTCATGATTGGCCCTGCGCTCACGACCGCCGAGTTCGTAGACACGAACGCCGAAATGGTCATGGCCATCGAGAAGGGAGGTCTCTTCACACGCTTCATAGAGGAGAACGTGCACAAGAAGCACAGGGCGATACTAGTGAACACTGCTGGCCAGCCGCCTCGTAGCACCAGGTACATAATCAGGAGGCTGAACCAGGAGCTCGGCCTGCCTGTATACATATTCACCGACAGCGTGGCCGGGGACGAGCCGATACTCGTGAGAAGGGACGGTGGCATCTACTATACTACGATGCAGAAGCTCGCCGACGTAATCTTCGGGGGGAGGGGAGACGGCTCCCCTGAGTGGAGGGTGCTGGAAGGAGAGCGCTGGGAGGCCCTATCCTTCGACCCCAAGACTTTGAAGGTCCTGTGGACGCCCATCTCAGTCGCCTACAGGCACAAGGTCGACGGCCCCCTTTACGAAGTGAAGCTGGAGGACGGGAGGAGGGTGAAGGTGACGAGGAACCATTCGCTCTTCACCCTCAGGCAGGGCGAGGTGACGCCCATCGCGACATCGGAGCTGAAGGTAGGTCAGCACGTCATGATGCCCATAAGGTTGCCGCCTCTTGAATCAGGTGGCGTTCATCACGAAGCTAAGGGCTCTTCGAAAGCCGAGAAGTCGTGGGCGGCCTTGGTCCAGGAAGGGGTCGAGGTCTGCCCCGAACCCCATCCCGCCATCGTGGACCGACGCACGGCTTGGGCCCTCGGCCTCAACGTGGGCCGGAGCCTTCGAAGGAGGGAGGGTCCTGCAGACAAGGGTGCCCACCTAGGACCCTCAGGGATGGGTTGGGCCAAGGTTCGGAAGGTGGGAGGCAAGCCGGGGGTGCCAGCCGCCGTCTGGGGGATGCCCTCCGAGCTGAAACTCGAATTCGTCAAGGGCCTGATGACCGGGCTGAGGCGGGGCCACCGCTACGGCAGTGCGACCTTCTACGGCACCTCTGGAGAGAAGCTATCGAGCCAGCTGGCCTATCTGCTGAGGAGCCTCGGGTGCGGCGTCAAGGTCAGCACGGAGGGACGTTCGAAGGTCACCCTGCACGTGAGCGGTCTCACGAGGAAGGCAAGCCCTCGACTGTCTCCGGAATCCTTCCCGGAGCTCTTCGAGATATCTCGTTTCGGCCTGCGCAAGGGCCAAAGAGGCGGAATTCCATACGCAAGGCTCCTCCGTTACGTAGAGGCCATGGCTTCCTCCCTGAGGGAGGTGGAGGCGACGGGGAGGACCTCTCCTGGTATGCTCTCGTACCTGAGCAGGAAAGGGTTCGTTGAAAGGAGCGGACTCGGCTACTCCCTCACGACGAAGGGGGTTAGAGCATTTCGGCTGCTGGAACGGGCATCCTCCCTTCTGAGGGGGGACCTTGAACCCGTGAAAGTGACCTCGGTGGTCGAAAGGCCAGGAGGGGGGACGGTCTACGACCTCACTGTCCCTGGGGGCAGGAGCTTCGTGGCCGGGCGCAATTGCGCCCTTGTTCATAATTCGGACCCCTGGGGGGCACACATCGCCATGGTGATAATATCTGGCTCCGCGAACGCGGCCCATCTACGAGAGTTGACCACCCCGGCGGCCAAATGGCTGGGCGTCTACGCCACGGACATCATCAAGTATAAGCTACCATACGAGAAGCTGAACGAACTGGACATAAAGAGATTATACGAACTACAGAAGGACCCGAGGTACGAAGAGAAGCTTTGGAAGGAGGAGATAGAGTGTTTCCTCAAGTACAGGAGGAAGGCGGAGCAGGAGGCCTTCGCTAGGTACGGCCTGACCTACATCGTGGACAAGTACCTCCCGGAGAAGTTGGAGACGGCCAGGAGCCTTTAGGCGGGCGGAAAGGGTTTAAAAGAACGTTTCAACCGGCAGTAGACGACATGAACGATAGAGTGGCCGTCGTCCTGAGGATAACGGGGTTGATGTCTCTCGGGGTCGGCCTTCTCATCGGATATTTCGCTATGACAGCCAGTCCAAGCCTTTACCCGCCGATACAGGCTTCTTACCTCATAATAGCTACCATACTGGCCGGGGCGGGATTCTTGGCCTTCATCTCGAAGTACACGGAGTGACGATGGCGTTGGTCAACGTGGCCCTGTTCGGTGCAGGAAACAGCGCCAAGGCCTTCGTCGATGCGATAGGCAGGTACTCGGGGAAGGGGAAAGGGGGTCTCTGGCACGAAAAGGTGGGTGGGCTTGTACCAGGGGACCTTTCCGTCAAGCTGGCGTTCGACATCGACCCAGCTAAGGTGGGAGGCTTCCTGGGTGAAGCCAAGGTCCTTCCAGGGTTGGCCATGGACGCTCCCCCGAGAAACGTAGCCGGAGGCTCGGTCGTGAGCATAGCCCCGGAAGAAGTGGCCCTTCGACTGAAGCGGGACAAGGTGGACGTGGCCCTGAACTTGGTGAGCTCCGGCCAAGACAAGTCATCCTTGAAGTACGCGGAGGTCTGCGGGAAACTGGGGATTGCTTTCGCCAACGCCACACCGGCTTCTGTGGCGAACGACGACAAGATCCAGAGGCTGTTCGAGGAGAGCGGGGCTCCACTGGCCGGGGACGATCTGCTCAGCCAAATGGGGGGCACGATCCTCCACAAGGGCATCTTAGACCTACTAGATTCCAGAGGGATCAGGATACTGAAGAGCTACCAGCTCGACGTAGGAGGCAGCCCTGATACTCTGAACACAATCCAAGACGAGGTCAGGGCTTTCAAGAGGGGAATCAAGAGCAGGGCCATAGCCTCAGAGCTACCGTACGACGTGCACACCGTCGCCGGCACGACGGACTTCGTCGAGTTCATGGGGGCGAGGAGGACAGTGTATCTCTGGGTGATGGGGAAAGGGGCACTGGACGAGCCGTACATCTTGGACATATACTTCAAGAGCAGCGACACGGCCAACGCCGTTAACGTCCTCCTGGACGTGGCCAGAAGCCTGTTCTCCGCCAGGGGCAGGGGAGGGGTGGAGCCCGTGATAAGCGCCTATGCCTTCAAGAACCCGCCAAGACCAATGAAGTTCAGGCTTGCCATGGCGAGCTTCGAGAGGCGATATGCCAGGGCTCAAGAATAGAAACGACCTGACCGCCGAAGACTTTCTTGAATCTCAAGCGATCCGCTTTCAACGCCTTTCATGGTTCTTGATCCGCGTCGGGCTCCATCACCACGAAGTGCCTGAGCACGAGCCCTACGTCCTCCTTCTATACCCGCTCGAGCTTCGTCAACGCGAGGGACGGGCTTGTACAACGTGCGTTCGGACGGCCTGCGTACCTGCCTGCGGGCTTGATGAGCCGACCGGACCGGCTTTCTCCTATCCAGACCGGTGGAAATTCGCCTTCGATGTTCAACGTCGAACCCTCGGGTTGTAATGTCGTCCAGGAAAGGAGAACCCATTCCTACCCCTCTTCAGTCCGTCCAAGACGGCAAGGACCTCGTCCAGCGCGCGGAGGCGTTTCTCCGCCGTGACGAACCTGAAACCGTGGCATGCACACTCCGCTTGTCCGCCGTCCCCCGCCCAGGTGCAGAGGAACGACCTGCCTCCGGCCATCGAATGCGCGGATGACGCCGAGCCTGAGCCGCGTGGAGGAGACGGCAAGCGTTGGGAGCGCGATGTGGGGGTCCGGACGGTCATTGGGCCTGCCGCGCAGGCGATACCTGTTCGCCGTTCCGTGCTCGAGGGAGACGGATGGACTTATCGTTATCAATTCTTCCTCATTCTCGTCGGCCTCGCCAGGCGGACAGATTCGTTCGACCCATCCATTCGCCTCTCGTTCGCTCTCGTTCCATCTCCATTGAAGGCGCCAAGCAACGCAACGTTTTTAACGAGTGACCATAGTGTGCCTCACAGCGCCGTCGAGGGCCGTCGTTGGGCCGAGTGCCCGACGAAAGCTCAGCGTGGTAGAGCAGCTGACTTCAACAAGGCTGAAGCTGTTAATCCACGCGGAGACCAGCTGGTCGCAGGTTCGAGTCCTGCCGACGGCGCCTCAGATCTTCTTCAACCGTAAGGAGGAGGAAGCTCGCCCTTGGGTATTCGTGCGATCGCGTTCAGCCTGATGTCTTCATAGTTCTTCTCTTTTGCTAGATGAGCTGCGATGTCATTCGCAGAAATGATGCCCACCACCCTTCCTCCTTCGACTACGGGAAGCCTCCTTATCTTGAATGTAGTCATCGTCTCCGAGGCCTCCTCTATCGTGTCGCTAGGCCCCACCGTTATCAGCGGAGTGGACATTATATCGGAGACCTTGACCTTTGAAGCATCGAACCCCTCGGCCACTATCTTTCTTACTATGTCACGCTCGGTCACGATGCCCACAAGCTTGCCTAGACCATAGATGAGGACGCTGCCCACATCGGCCCTCGCCATGACCTCGGCCGCCTCTCTGACCGTGCGGTCCGCCTCAAGGTAGCTTATCTTGCTGGACATCACGTCCTTGACCAGCACCATGGGTCTGACACCGGAAAGACGTCCGGCGAACTTCGTTTTAAACTGTACACCGAAGACGACGCGCTTTGAAAGCGAGCCTCGACGGTGGAAATGCCTGGCCATTGTTAGAAGGCGCAACGCGCGAAGTCGTGACATGACTCATCCTATGACGGGCTTAGTCCGACCTAGCTGGCATGGCTTTCTCCCACCGCCGGCGACGATCGTACAGAGACGCCAACATCCATCCTCTTCGCCGAGGAAGGTGTGCCGGATGGAACCCGTCGGCCAACAAACTTCGTATCGAAGGACTTAAATATGTGAGTCGCGCTCCGCACGGCGATACTCCTTGGGGCCGGAAGCTGGAAATGCTAGTTCGAGACGCCTATCCTTCCTGACGAGGTTCCTGACCGTCTGGATATTCTTGGCCATGGCCTTGGGGGTGGGGCTGGGAGCGGTTTTTCCCAGCTTCGCGACCTTCCTCGAGAGGCTCAGCGTGGGCACGACCTCCATCCCCATCGCTGTGGGACTCCTCTGGATGATGTACCCTCCGCTTGCGGGGGTCAGGTACGAAGAGCTCTCGAAGCTGAGGAGCATGAAGAAGATGTTCGCGACCTCGCTCGCGCTCAACTGGGCGGTGGGCCCTGTCCTCATGTTCGTCCTCGCCTGGACGTTCCTTGCAGACCTTCCCGAATACAGGATAGGCCTCATCCTGACGGGGCTGGCGCGATGTATAGCCATGGTCATCGTCTGGAACAGGCTCGCCGGCGGAGACAACGAGTATGCCGCCGTCCTCGTCGCATTGAACTCAATCTTCCAGGTTGTCTTCTACTCTCTGTACGCTTACGCTTTCGTGACGGTCCTCTCCTCCTGGGTCTCCCCGGGCGGCGGCGCGATAGTCCATGTCTCCATCGTTGAGGTGGCCCAGACCGTCATCATCTTCCTGGGGATCCCCTTCTTCGGGGGCCTCCTCACAAGGTTCTCCCTTCTTCCTCGTAAGGGCGAAGAATGGTATAACCACAAGTTCCTTAGGTACCTTAACCCCACCTCTCTGATTGGGCTGCTCTTCACGATAATCGTCATGTTCTCGTTGAAGGGAGAGTACATACTCGCCCTCCCAATGGACGTCGTCAGGGTGGCCATCCCTCTCACCATGTACTTCGTCCTAATGTTCGCCCTATCCCTCACCATTTCGAAGGCGCTCCATCTCGACTATCCTTCTTCGGCAACCATGTCCTTCACTGCCGCCAGTAACAACTTCGAGCTGGCGATAGCCGTGGGGGTGGGCGTATTTGGCATAAATTCCGGAGTGGCCTTCGCCACCGTCATAGGCCCCCTGATAGAGGTGCCGGTCATGATAAGCCTAGTCAACGTCGCCCTGTTGGTCGAGAGGAAGTGGTACAAGGCAGAAAGGCTTACTAAAGAGGACTTGGTGGTGAGTGAACGGATTGCCCGGACAGGTTAACGTCGACGATGAGCTGAAGCCCCGCTTGGCTCGCCTAGTGTCCTCGGGGTTGTGCATGACCAAGGACGTGGAGAAGCACCAGAAAGAGCTGGCGGAACTGATAGAGCGGACCTCCGGATCGAGGGAGCTCCGCTCTGAGGCGACGTTCTTCAAGGCGCTGGCCGACGAAACACGCCTCAAGATGGTTTATGCCCTGCTCGCTAGGGAGATGTGCGAATGCGAAGTCATGGCGGCCCTGCACATGACTCAGCCCACAGCCTCTCACCATCTTTCGATCTTGCAGAGAGCCCGCATCGTCGAAAGGAGGAAGAAGGGGAAATGGGTCTTTTACAGCGCAACTCCTGTTCCGACGAAAGCCGTCCTGGACGCGCTCAAGGACCTCAGGTCGTGACGGCCTGTGAAGGCGGAGGGAAGGAGGGGCCTCATCAGGGACGCCTGACCTAACCCTTCCCTCGATGGGCCCAGCTCATCTGAAGCCGCAGGAAGAGTTCGGCCGAACCGTGGGGTGATCGCCGAAGGGAGAGAAACCGAGGGTCTATCCGGGGCGTACGTTACGACACGTTTCCACTTTGATGGCGTGATCATGCTTGGGGTTGAGCGCATAGAAACGATAATAGGGATGCCGGCGCTCGACACACCGGTTTGAGCGGCTGGAGGCCATTGGAGGGGGTCAAGGTCGTCGACCTTTCTAGGGCGCTTGCCGGACCATACTGCACAATGATGCTTGCGGACATGGGCGCGGACGTGGTCAAGGTGGAGGTTCCCGGGACGGGAGACGAATCTAGGTCTTGGGGCCCCCCGTTCATCGGCGGGGAGAGCGCTTACTTCATGTGCGTCAACAGAAACAAGAGGAGCATAGCTATAGACCTCAAGTCTCCAGAAGGTTCGGAGGTCCTTTTCAGGCTGGCGAAACGAGCGGATGTCTTTGTCGAGAACTTCCGTCCAGGCACGGCGGCAAGCCTGGGGGTGGACTACGCTTCTCTCAATAGGCTGAACCCTCGGCTGGTGTACTGTTCCATCTCGGGTTTTGGGCAGACCGGACCCTACAGGGACATGCCTGGATACGACATAATCGCATTCGCGCTCAGCGGGATGATGAGCATCACCGGGGAGGAAGGTAGGCCGCCCGTCAAGATGGGAGTCCCCGTTTCAGACATCGGCGCTGGCATGTTCGCGGCTTACGCGATTGTTTCAGCTCTCTTGGACAGGTCCAAGGGGAACAGGGGATGCTACATTGACGTGAGCCTCCTTGAGGGGCAGATGGCTTGGCTCACCTATCAGGCAGCATCATACTTTGCGACCGGAGAAACGCCTGGGAGGCTGGGATCAGCCCACGCCACCATCGCCCCCTATCAAGCCTTCAGGGCAAGAGACGACTACTTCGTAGTGGCCGTAGGCAACGATTCCCTCTGGAGCGCCTTCTGCGACGCCATCGGGCTGCCTCTACTGAAGAAGGACCCGCTCTTCGACTCCAACCCCAAACGGGTGAAGAACAGGGAGGAGCTGGAGGGGAAGCTGGCAGCCTTCTTCCTGAAGGACGATGCAGGGAATTGGGTGAGGAAGCTGAAGGCCGCAGGGGTGCCTTCATGCAAGATAAACACACTGAGAGATGCCTTCTCCGACACACATGTGAAGGAAAGAGGTGTGATAGTTGAAGTGGACCATCCAAAGGCCGGGCGAATAAGCCAGGTCCGTCCTCCCTTCCTGGTAGATTCCGAGGCCTTCTCTATCAGGCTTCCACCTCCTCTGCTCGGCCAGCACACGGACGAAGTGCTACAGGAGCTTGGCTACGGAGAATGGGAGATAAGGAGGCTCAGGTCGTCGGGAGCGGTGGCTTGAACCCTAGCCCGTCATAGGAACTCTGTCATCGTGCCGTAGCATTCTGGCCTTCGGTCCCTGAGGAAGGGAGCGACGATCCTCCTCTTGCGCACATCGTCCAGGTCTATATCTGTGACCGTGAGCTCCTCGCTCGTGGAGGCCTTCGCAACCACCTGCCCCAGAGGGTTGGCGACCAAAGCCGAGCCGTAATACGGCCCCGGCTGCTCGTCGTTCTCCACACCGCACCTGTTCACCCCTGCGACGAAGATCTGGTTGAACGCGGCGTGAGCTCTCAATTCCAGCTCCCATAGCTCCGGATATATGGCCGTACATGTGGGGATGAAGATGACCTCCGCCCCCTTGAGCGCCATGGACCTCGGCCCTTCTGGGAAATGCCTGTCGTAACAGATGTAGACGCCCACCTTGTGGCCGTCCACTTCAAACACTGGGTAGCCCAGGTTGCCGGGCCTAAAGTAGAACTTCTCAAGATAACCCAACAGCTGAGGTATGTGTGTCTTCCTATACTTGCCCAGCACCCTGCCCCTGCGGTCGATGACAACGGCCGTGTTGTAGTACGTCCCGGGAACCTCTGTGTCCAGCTCGAAGATGGGACAGACCACGTTGATATCGTTCTTCTTGGCCGCCTCCGCTACGGCATCGGTCGTAGGTCCCGGCACGTGCTCCGCCCATTCGAAGTACCTGTGTGACTGATGCCAAGGAAAGTATATCGTTGAGAAGAGCTCCTGGAAGCAGATTATGTCGGCTCCCTTCGATGCTGCAATCTCCAGGTAACCCAGGGCCTTGTCCAGGTTCTTCTTCCTGTCTTCGCTGCACGTATTCTGAAGGAGGGCTACCTTCATGAAGCACTTACAACAAATTCGCCTTTATTAGCCTTTGCTCAAGTGTCAGACCAGGTCGCCCAAGAGCTTTGCCATCAGGAGGAGCCCAGACGCCTGGCCGGCCCGTCAGCTTCGAGGGCAGACATATTTATTAGGAGAGGGGGCCGAAATAAGGTAGCACGATACCCCTTGGCCAGCCTCGTCATCAAGAACGGAACCGTGGCCACCTCGTCGGACGTATACCGGGCGGACGTGAAGGCAGAAGACGGAATAATAACCAAGATCGCCCTCTCCATAGATGACCCCGCGGACAAGGTCATAGACGCTCAGGGGAAGATAGTGGTCCCCGGAGGGATCGACGGCCATACTCACTTCGAGATGCCGTTCATGGGGACGACCACGGCGGACGACTTCAAGTCCGGCACAGCGTCCGCCGCTGCGGGCGGGGTCACTTCCGTGATTGACTTCGTCGTCCCGCAGAAGGGGGAGTCGCTAAAGGCAGCCCTCCAGAAGTGGCATGATAAGGCCGCGGATAAAGTGTTCGTGGACTATGGGTTTCACATGATCTTCAGGGAGATGACGGAAGGTACCTTAGCAGAGATCAAGGAGGTCATCGCGGCGGGGGTCACAAGCTTCAAGGTCTTCACCACCTACCGTAAGGAGGGGTTAATGCTCGACGACGGCGGCATAGCTACGGTGATGAGGGAAGTCTCATCACGTGGAGGCCTTGTGGCTGTGCACGCTGAGAACAACGGCATGATAGAGCGGAACGTCGAAGCCTTCCTGAACGAGGGGAAGACGGGGCCAGAGTACCACCTTCTGAGCAAGCCTCAGATCGTCGAGGCCGAAGCCGTCCAGAGGATGGTGACACTGGCGAAGCATACTGGGGCCTCCTCATACATAGTTCATCTCTCAACGAAGATGGGTCGAGAAACTGTAAGGGAAGCGCAGAGGGCCGGGCTGCCCTTCTTCGCGGAGACTTGTCCCCACTACTTGGTCTTCAACGATTCCGTTTACAGGCGTTCCGATGCGGCCAACTTCGTGATGAGTCCTCCCATCAAGTCCGAGGAGGACCGCATCGCCCTGTGGCAGGGGCTGATCGAGGGAGACATCAAGACCGTGGGGAGCGACCACGCCGACTTCACGTCGGAGCAGAAGGCCATGGGTAAGGACGACTTTACGAAGATACCCAACGGAGTTCCGGGCACGGAGGTAATAATGCCCATCCTCTTCACGGAAGGCGTGGCTAAGAGGAGGTTCTCGATAAACAGGTTCGTACAGGTCACGTCCACCAACGCTGCCAAGGCTTACAACCTTTTCCCGAAGAAGGGCACGATCGCCGTAGGGAGCGACGCAGACCTTGTGGTCATAGACCCGACGTTCAGGGCGAGGCTCACGGCGGACTTCCTCCACGCGAACATCGATTATTCCATCTATGAAAACTTCGTCACTGAAGGCTATCCCGTCGTGACCATATCGCGAGGAGAGGTCATCGCGCAGGACAATCAGCTCTTAGCTTCCCCCGGGAGGGGCAGGTTCCTGCCGAGGAAGCCCTACCCCGACAACAGGTGTCCACTTTTCGCCTAAGTTCTGGCTCCTTCCACCTGTTCGTCAGTCAGCCTGAGGGCCGAGTCCAGCGCCTCCAATCCTATGTCCAGCTCCTCGGTCGAGATTATCAGTGGGGGGGCGATGACCAAGTGGCTCACCCAGCCTACGACGTAGACCCCTCGCCCCATCATGGCCTTCGTCACCTGGTCCATCATCAGCGGCCTGCCATCGTATTTGTCCTTCATAGTATTGAACGGCTTCTTCGTCCTCCTGTCCTTGACCAGCTCCACCGCGCAGAAGAGCCCCAGCCCCCTGACGTCCCCCACGGACGGATGCTTCTCCTTGAGTTCCTCCAACCTCCTCTTGAGGTAGAGGCCTTTGTTCCTTGACGCCTCCAGAAGGTTGAGCCTCTTGTACTCCGCTATCGCGGCAGGGACGGGAGCCAAGGACATGGGGTGAGCCTCGTAGGTGTGGCCGTGGGCTAGGTAGTGTTCCTCAAAGTAGTCTGACACCTGCCCGTTCGTAGCCGTCACGCCGAGGGGCATGTAGGCCCCCGTTACGCCTTTTGCGGTGGTGATGATGTCAGGTACTACTCCCCAGTGATTCACTGCGAACCATTCCCCCGTGCGCCCCCATGCGCTCATCACCTCGTCTGCGATGAGGAGGACATCGTTCTCCTCCGTTATCCGCCTAAGTCTGGGAAGGTATTCGTCCGGTGGGATGAGGACTCCGTTCGTCCCTACGACGGGCTCCACCATCACCGCGGCGACGTTGTTCTCCTTCTTTATCATGTAGTCCACGTAGTCGGCGCACGCTACGTTGCAGGCTGGGTACTCGAGGCCGAAGGGGCACCTGTAGCAGTAACAATCTGGCCCGAAGATCACCCCTTCGACCTTGCCTGAAGGCTCCACGTGCCACCTTCGAAAGTCGCCCGTGGCGGCCACAGACCCGGCGGTGGACCCATGATAACTCAGGTACCTTGAGATGATCTTGTACTTGCCCTTGTAAAGGCGCGCCATCTTCATGGCCGCTTCGTTCGCCTCCGTCCCCGACGTGGAATAGAAGAACTTCTCCAGCCCCTTCGGGAAGACCTCCAAGAGGGCCTTGGTAGCGTCGCTCCTGACCTTGCACGTAAACGACGGGGTAATGTAAGGCAAGGTGGCCGCCTGACGGCATATGGCTTCTATCACCGCCCTGTCCTTGTGGCCCAAGTTGCTGCACATCAGCTGAGAGGAAAGGTCCAAGTACCTTCTCCCAGAGGAGTCAACGAAGTAGCATCCTTCGGCGTCGGTCACGTCGAGAGGCGCCCACCCCTTCTGCATCCTCCAGGTCCCGTATGTATGCCTCCTCGTAACTTCCACGACCTCGTCGCCCGAGCTCATCTTCGAAACACGCCGCGTAAAATCGTGCAAGGATAAAAAGGCTTTCTCGAAGAGCTACCTTTCCCTCTCGCGTGGGGCCGATGGGGGTCCACTATTGGCGGCCAAGGCCAAGGAAACGAGCGACCATCATCCCTGTTGAGATGCCGCCAGAGCCCGCAGCTTCTGCAGGCGGCCCCTCCTGTCCTCGGCCACCTTCTTGAACGCCGCATGTATGGTGGAGAGGAGGGTCTTCGACCTTTCGGCCACGTCGGAGTAGAAGCCCGCCGCCTTCTCCTCGAAGGCTATGGCTTCCCGAAGGGCCGCCTGAAGCCCCAGTCCCTCCTGCCATGGCTGTGGTGAGAGATCCTTTAGGACGAGCCCCCTGAAGGAATATCCCGTCTCAAGCGCATCCGTGACGGTTTCCTGGTACGTCCTCACCACTAGCATCCTGTTCCTCCTGCTGTCCCTAGCGAGGCCGAGGAAGAGCTCCCTATGGGAAGGAAAGGAGGAAGCTAGCCTCTCGTAGAATTGAGACGATTGGCCTTCGAGCTTCTCCGCGAAGCTGACCACCGCTGAAGTGGTGGCGCCCGAGCCCTCCACTCACATCCACCTCTGTATTACGACCTTGCTTTCCGTGAAGAAGCGTATGGCCTCCCTTCCCTGTGGATGCAAGATGCCGAAGAAAGAATCCTTCATCCCACCGAAGGGGAACATGGCCACTGGTGCGGGAAGCCCCACGTTTACCCCTATGTTTCCCGCGGTGACCCTGTACTGGAGCTCCCTCGCCCATCTGCCGTTGTTTGTAAAGATGCTTGCGGCGTTGCCGAACGGGTTCCTTTCTATCTGGTCGATGGCTTCATCGAGGTCCTTCGCCTTGTAGATGTTGGCCACCGGCCCGAAGATCTCCTCCCTGCCTATGGTGATGTCGGGAGAACCGTCCACGAAAACTGTGGGGTTCAGGAAGCAATCATGGGGCCAGTCTCCCACAAGCCTGACTTCCCTTCCGTCCAGCTTAAGCTTGGCCCCTTCTTCCAGCCCCTTTTCGATGTACCCGACGACCTTTTCCTTCTTCTTCTTGTCCCTGAGAGGACCCATCTGCACCGATTCGTCGAGGCCATACCCCACCCTTATCTTCGAAGCGGCCGCGACGAAGGCGTCGACAACCTTGTTGTAGAAAGCCTCATGTTCTCTTTCGGAGAGCCCCTCCCCTACCACTACGAGGTTCGCACCCGCCAGGCATCTCTGGCCAGTGTTCCCGAAGAAGGAAGTCATCAGCGCGGGCATCGCCTTGGCCAAGTCGACGTCCGGCATGACCAAGACGGCGTTCTTGGCGCCGGCCCCAGCGATGGCCCTCTTCCCCGTCTCGCCGCATTTCCTGTATATCACGTCCCTCGCCACGGGCGTGGAGCCGACGAAGCAGATCCCCCTCACGTCCTTGTGCTCCAAGAGGGCGTTGGTGACAGCCCTGCCTCCGTGGACCACGTTCAGGACTCCAGGGGGGATCCCCGCCTCTTCGGCCAGCTCCGCCACCTTGGCTTGGCTCGTGGGGTCCTCGCTGCTGGGCTTCACGACCACACAATTGCCTGTGGCTACGGCGTAGGGGATGAACCAAAGGGGAACCATCCAGGGGAAGTTGAAGGGGCCGATGACTCCGAAGACCCCGAGAGGTTGATGCACCACGTACTCGTCTATCTCCGCCGACACGTCCTCCAAGTTGTAGCCCATCATCAGCGTAGGGATGCCGGTGGCGACCTCTACGTTCTCTATTCCCCGCCTAGTCTCCCCCCTCGATTCGTCGATGGTCTTTCCGTGTTCCATCGTCTGAATGCGGCTGACCTCCTCGAAGTGTTCCTCCATCAGCTCCTTCAGCCTGAAGAGGCATCTCACCCTCGCCAACGGAGGCGTCCTCCTCCACTCGGGGAAGGCTTCGACCGCGGCCCTGACGGCCTCCTCCAGATCCTCCTTGGTGGACATCGGTACCCTGCCGATGACCTTTAGTGTGGCTGGGTTGACGACGTGCACCAGCTCGCCAGAGGACTCCACCCACTCTCCGCCGATGTAGTTCTTCAGGACCCCCACTTCCTTTATGGGCTCATCGAGGATGGCCAAATCTTCAGCACTGGAGCAGCAAAATGGCCAATGCGGCTACTTAAGCCTTCTTTCCTCGAGGCTCGGCACAAGGGTTCTTGCATAACCGTTTTAAAGTGTTGCACGAAGTCGATAGCTTATGCCAGCTACTATAGCAAGGCAGATGATCGAGAAGGCAGGAGTCGACGTCCCTCAGCTGATCAAGAAGCTGAACAAGGCACTGGCGGCGGAGTTCACGACCTACTACTACTATACCGTCTTGAGAAATCACTTGGTCGGCGAAGACCTGAAGGAGATAGCCGAAGACGCCAGGCTAGAGGATAGGTTGCACTTCGAGGCACTTGTCCCTAGGGTCTACGAGCTGGGCGGAGACATCTACCGGGACATGAAGGAGATGCATGACGATGCCGCCTGCTCGGCCGCTTACCTCCCCGAGGGCATTACGGTGGACACGGTGCACAACGAAGAGACCAACCGTAAGATACTGAAGGTCCTCTTGGAGGCCGAACGCTGTGCCGTAAAGGTGTATACGGAGATATGCAACATGACATTCGGGAAGGATCCTCGCACGTACGACCTGGCCCTGGCCATACTTCAGGAAGAAGTAGAACACGAATCCTGGTTCGAAGAGATGCTGGAGGGGAAGCCCTCCGGTCACTTCAGGCGCAGGCATCCGGGCGAAGGTCCGTACACACAGAAGTTCAGGCACATCGAATGAGCTGGGCCGAGGCGAGCTGCTTAGGCCCACGCTCACTTTCTTTACACGCAGGTGGCTTGCAGTGCCCAAGGAATATACACTCTGGGTCTGCACGATGGACGGCAGAGACCGATGCGGGGAGAAAGGCGGGAAGGCCCTGCTACGGGCGTTCGAAGCCGAAGTGAATCGAAGGGGGCTGAGGGGCGTCATCGTCACTCCGATGGGGTGCACCGACCGGCACGCACATGGGCCGGCGGTGCTAGTTGATCCTGATGGATTGTGGTACTGTGGAGTGGGAAAAGACGATGTGCCCAAGATAGTAGATTCGCATTTCTGCAAAGGCGAACCAGCGGAAGGCCTCGTGTGTCCCCAGTGCCAGATGAACAAGCCAAAGTGACGTCCTCCAACAGCTAATGCTGTCCGTTGGTTTCCCACTTCGTCTCTTGAACTTGTTGTACGCTGCATCTCCTTACGAACCAGCATCCCGAGCCCGCCTATCTTCAAGAGGTAGAGCTTGTCGCTGATTTTGATGTTTGTACCATAATGTTCCCTTTCAGCTAAGCTTGAGCAGCCGGCGTCATGATCCATCCCTGCAGCCTTTCTGTCGCGAGCGATCGCTTCCGCAATGAAGTACGAAGTACGCTGGGCAGATCTCATCATGAGCTTCCTTGCCAAGAGACTTGACAGGTACGCCCAATGGTGGAGCTGACGCTGGGCCACTTCATGGGCTATGATGGGATGTTCAGACGCTCCGGCGGGACACCAGCTCCTTGACCGCCCTAATGATGACCTTGATGATCTCGCCCCCAGGAGGCTCCTCATAGAGCCCCTCACACTGGGCGTCCGCCGCTATCATGTACGTGTTGAGCGTGGTATCCAAGACCCTGACGGCCGGATCACCTATGATGAAGTCCACCCCGGCCAGCTTCTTCTTGATCGCTTCGATCACCATCTCCGGCTGGAGCTCTTCATCACCTCACACTTCGTCCTGACAAGGCGATGAGGGGCCTTGTGAACGAAATGGCGGCCTGGATTACCACGTTGTTTGGCAGCCTGACCTCCACGTTTTCGTCCGTGCGTATTGTAGTGTACATCAACGATATATCCGTCACCGTGCCGGTCGTTCCTGGGATGAGGAAGTCGTTGGACCAGAACTTGGGGGATACGCCGTCGCGAAGAGCCCGTACTGCCAGGTGGACACGGTCACCCTGTCGCCCGTCACGAAAGGCCTAGACATGATGGACGCCACGCCGCCGAACACGTTTGACAGAGATGTCTGAGCAGCCAAGCCGAGCACCATGCCGGAGAAGGCCGCTCCAAGCACCACGCTTTCCACCCCCACGTTCAATATCGTCAGAGCGGCCGCCATGGTGACGGCGTAGCCGATGATTTCAGCCCCGAAAGTAAGCCGCTCGGTGGCCCCCGGTCCTGCAACGGAAACGAGCTCCGCCTTCAAAAGCCTGACAACTATCTCGGTCAAGACCACGCCCGACACAGTTGCAAGGCCCGTGTACGCCAGCTGAATGGGAGCCCCAGTCGGTATGATACGAGTAACGTCCGAAAGGAGATACACAACGACGGCGACGAAGATGGCTATGAGAACGGTCGAAAGGGGGTAAGCCGTTATCTTTTCTTAGAACTCCATAAACTCATCTTCCCCGGGTTCGCGCCATCCTGTAGCCATGCTCGGTCAGATAAATATCCTTGCGCCGGGGAAGAAGGTGCGAGGGGTGGGACTCGAACCCACGAAGGCCTGCGCCAGCGGATCTTAAGTATGGGCGCCATCCCGCTCCGCCCCCTAAGGCCGCCACGATGCGCCAGCTTTGGCCTGGCTCGGGAACCCTCGCGACTGACAGCAAGGCCGAACGATGGTATTAAGCCTTTCAGCGCGTTTCGTACTGGGACATGTGAAAAGATAAAAGGGAACACAAAGCGTACCTAGCATCGCGGGCCCGTAGCTCAGCATGGTAGAGCGACCGGCTCATAGGGTCTTCCTGAGGCACCGGTCGGTCAAGGGTCCAAGTCCCTTCGGGCCCACACGCACCTAGCACCAAGAAAGTCCGTTCGCACCAAAAAGGCCAAACACCCTGGTGTACGCGCAGGCCTCTGACTGGGTGCCGCTGGGCTCAAGGTATGAACAGCTGTTCGACGATGAAAGGGTGAGGAAATGGGTCGATTACGTGGCCAGAGGTCCCTCCGTCACGGCAGAGGTCTACTTCCGCCGGCTGGGCTTTGACGGTGTGGAAGTGAGAAGGAAGGTGAAGATAAGGGGTGAGAGACGCGTCCACCCTCAGGGACAACCAGCCGACAATAGGGGCTCTCCTCCGCAGACTTTACGCGGTTTCTACGATCAGAGTGAAGTGCAACATCGCCCTCCTGACAGGCTCGGGGGTGAGGCCTGAGGCTTGGGGACATCCAGAAGCTGGAGATCCAAGAGGGGAGGGTGAAGTTCAGGAAGCTACCGCCCATGCTCACGGTGAGGCAGGAGCTGAGCAAGGCCGGGCACCAGTATTTCACATTCATCACCAAGAAGGGATGCGAGTTCCTCTCACACTACCTTGCGGGGAGGATGAAAGCTGGAGAAGTCCTGACTCCCGCCTCTCCCCTGACAGCGCCGGATGTAATGAAAGGAGCCATAAGGCCCTTCGAAACGGCGTGGTGGGACACCCCTGTGGGCTCAGCCTTCCTGAAGGGACTGAGCGGCTCTAGCTTCATCCCGGGCGGCCTCATAGTAGACGTGTTGAAGGGAAGGGTAGACGAATGGACCTTGCGAAAGGGCTATCTGAGATATATGCCAGAGTCGCCCGGTCGAAGGATGCTTGGCTTCTATCACATGAGACCGATGGGTGCAACTTAGGTTCCATAATGGGGCAGCGGTTGCTTCCTAAGGAACAGGAATTCAGGGGGATAAGAGATAAAGCGGTCTTTACCATAGATGCCACGAACGAGGAATTCAGAAACATTGACGAATCGAAGGCAAGGAATGGGCTGAGAGGGCATGGCTTATGTGGTCTTCAATAAGCCTCCGCATGAAACACATCGTCCAATTCATCTCCCGGAGGATCTGACGGGTCTAGAGGAGATGATAATGGACAAAATGATACAGGCCCTGAAAGGCTGGTTAGTTTCCACTATGCCAGTAGATCCAGTTCACATCACCTAGCCTACGGATATAATGGGGACCTCCTATACATGGAGAAGGCCTAAGACATTAATCAGATGCGTACTGAGGAGTATGAGACTCCATGTGGCGTTCCACCCGAGCTATTCTGGAGTCCGTTGAAAGATCGTCTACCGAGACGATGCTTCCGAAACATTTCCATCCGCCTTCTACGAAGGCGCAATTTCTGGCCTCATAGAACTGATGATCCTCCACCGCTTTGGGCATCAATCCAATTTCAGGCTTACTTTAGCCCTTTCCACTCTGCTCTGAGTGTAAAAGTCAAAGAACTTGATATAACCCCTCTTCCTGTAAAAGGCGAGGCCTGCTATGAGATCCAATGGCAGGACGAAGACCTTTCCGACGTTCCTTATCCCGGACTCCGTTAAACTCAATCTCCTTCCGGAGACGGTGATCACCCTAATCCCAAACAGATAGCGTCCCGGAGTCTGGCCGTTGTAGGCGTCAAAGAGCGTGAACGCGATGAAGATGGCGAAGAAGATATGGGAATATCCTTCGATGACCCGGTAGATCCCTTCTCCCAACAATGGAAGGAACTCCGGATGGAAGGATAACGGGTTCAGACGAATGATCGATGTCAAGTTCCTAGTGAAGGTTCCCAGATAGTCGTAAAGGGTCGGATCGGCTAGGGCTCCGCTGATGAAGAGGAAGACGAAGGTGTCGAAGAGGAAGGCGGCGATGCGTCTCAATACGATATCCCTGCTCAGGGGTGGTGCCCGCACGAAGGAGCCGTTCGTCTTCATTTCTTTCTCTATTGAGGCTATTATTCCGAAGGCGACATTGCCCAACCGCGACAGCTTGTATTTGCCGTCGGGGGTCACTTCCGTTAGCTTCTTCACTAGGCGGAGATGAAAGTTGAATTGGCCTTCATCCATCTTCAAGTCTGCAAGTAGCTCAGAGTAGCTCAGCTCGATCCTGTTGTGAAGGAGCCTTATGATGGTGCGCCTAGCCGGATGGTTCAGGATCCGGTAAATGTCATCTTCATTTGGCCCCTCCTGTTCCCCCATCCAAGGCCCCTCGGAGAAGAGACGAGCCCACTATTATTAAAAACTAGGGGGCCCGTTATTGCAAGCTCATGCTTTGAGTGTGAAATTGAAGGCCTGTCCGCCGATGATTACTTCTAGAGTATGCTGAGAGCCCGGGACCGGCGTGGCTACGCCCAGATATAGCACAACAACCGTATTGGGCTGGATGCTGGAACCGACCGGACCACCTGTGTCCAAGTTCCAATGGCCGGCAGCGGCGAAGATCAAGTCATTAGATGGCTGCTGATAGGAGGAGGCCCTTAGGCCTTCGGCGAGGACTTCTCCGTCGTAGATGACCTGTGAGATGGAGGCTAGCGAGTCCCCTCTGTACCAGAGCGTGACTGAGGCCTGAGTCAGATCCTTATCAAAATTGTATCCCATCAGCTCCAGCCCCTTAGGGGCTCTTTCAAGGGCGAAGTTCTTGGCCATCAGTAAGAGCCCCTCCCAGCGGTTATGGGCATAGGTTATCGGCAGCTGACCGACGTTAGAAAGCCTCCCCGGAAGACGCCCTGTCTGAGCAACCTGAGCTATGGCGATGGAAACGACGAGGAGGAGTAGAGGGATGATGGTCACTGCTTTGCTCGGCTTCAATGCATCTCCTGACCCCCTTCGGCCCTTCTCTTAGAGTCGGCCCTTATGCCTACTATCTGCTTAATTGCGTAGATGTAGACCATCCAGACCGAACCGACGACTAGTATGACCAAAGATACAATAACCGCAGCAGGGATGGGCTCTACACCTACCAGCCTCAAGTCTATCATCGGGTTCTGGCCACTGACGTAAGGCGGAACGATTGCAGACGATGAAGGGGATACGATGGGGAGGAAGGCCTCCGTAGCGTTGCTCGGTTCGTAGTGGCCGCTCCCTCTGAAAAGCACTTCAATTCCCCTCTCCAAAGTTGAGGGCAACGCATACTGGTAATCGGCCACTCCATCGGCAGACGTGATGTTCGTACCCACCTCCATCAAGCCCAGCGTAGTATTTACGTCAAAACCGACCGTGACGCCTGCCACAGGCAGCCCGTTCTCATCCACCACATTGGCCACAATATGGAGGACGTTAGGAGGGTGGACCTCTACGTGGGTGATGAACGTGCTAGTTTTGGTGAGTCCGGCGCCGCTTCCGACGTTCACTCTGAGCAGGCCCTCCTGGAGGTTCTCCATTCCGAGGCAGGGAAGAGAACAGTGCATCCTGAAATCACCGGACTGCCCTGCCACGAACTCTACGGTGGAATTCGGCGTAGTCCTCCTTAACTTAGAGCTGACGACGTTGTAGCCGTCAATGGTGATCACGTGGGGGTTATCCTGACTGAGGTCCCAATCTCCATACACGAAGGTCAGACGCACCTTATCCCCTTGATTCACCTCTATGACGAAGCGGGATGCCGTCCCGTTAAACCCGCTCCTGCTGACCACTATGACGAAGGCCTTAGTTTGCGTCTGCGAGGCGCCGTTGGAGGATGATGAGTCGGCCATGATGATCGCTGCCGGATGAAGGAGGAGCAGTGCTATTATGGTCCAGATCCTCACATTCATCCTAGCTCACCTCCATAGATTGGGCTATAGTTAGGAGTTCTGCTACAGGGAGATTTGCTATGATGGTGTACCTCGTGCCTGACTCCCACCATTGAAGACGTGCGGGGATGGGACCGCCTCTAGGAGCGCCGTTCGATCCTTCTGTCGCTAAGTACTCCCTTCCAGAGGAATTGAACCTGTAGAAGCCCTGTGAAAGGTAAAGGGGAGGGGCATCGATGCGGGCATCCTCAGACTCGAATATCGCCAGGGTAGAGCCATCATCGTACATCTCCAGCGGAGGAGATCCCTCAGTACGATAGAAGAGGCCTACAAGCCGGCCACCGCCAGCCACCTTAACTGATAGAAGTGAACTCCCATCTGGCAGAGCTCGCGGAACCATCAGGGTGAACGAGGCCGTCCTCCTAGCTTCTTCTAAGGAGGTGGCGCCGCCAACTCTAACCGGCTTAGGCCTTACGGTTACATCCTTTGTAGGAGAGGCAGGGAGGTAGGCCTTAACGACCTTCGGCAACATGAACCCCAAAGACATCATAACGACGGAAATAGCGGCAGTCCTCAAAAATGAACGCCGGGAGGGTGAAGCGACATCCATTTGGGGGGCTCCCTCGATTTGCATCATTGAAGGCATAGATTCAGAAGGCACCGACTGTGCTCCTTCGATGTTCTCCCAGATCGAGACCACCGGGAAGAGCCTGCCGAAGATCGCTAGGAACAACGCGAAGGTCGCAAAGGCCCCTACCACGAGCGATATTTCCACCCAGGTTGGAGTGTATTGGCCTAACGGGTAAGGGAGCTGCGGGACGGCCAACGCGGGGACTATGAGCAGAAGGCGCTCAACCCACATCCCGACATCTACGAGCACGGCGGCGATCACGATCCACTTTATGTTCCGCGTCCTAGGAAAGGACACAAGAAAGGCCGGAAGCACAAGCCCACCCAAGACCATGAACCAAAAGAGAGGCGCGTACTGGCCGGAGAAGAGTAGACCGAGGTAGGTCATGTCCTGCGCCACCCCACCATAACCGGCAACGAGATATTCGCTGATGGTAAAGTAGATCATCCCCACGTTCAGGACCAACATCATATATCCAAGGTAGATGAAATGCTTCGGTTGAATGTAATCTTCAAGATGATAGAACCTCCTGAAGATGGCCATAACTATTATGATCGTGGCTATGCCGGAGAAGATGGCACCTGCGACGAAATATGGTGCAAACAGCGTATTATGCCACTCGACCCTCAGCGTCATGGCGAAGTCCCAAGAAACGACCGAGTGCACGGAGACAGCCACCGGTATTATCACCACTGCCATGACCTTAATCGCCTTCTTCAGTCTCTCTTCCTGCGTCTTAGTCCCCCTCCAGCCGAGCGACAATTTCGTGTACAGCCATCTTCTAAAGCCTGAAGCCTCCGCCAGGGAGTCCCGACAGGCTGCCAGATCGGGAATCAGAGGTAGATAGAGGTAGATGATGCTTCCTATGAGATAAGTGCCGATGCTTAGGAGGTCCCAAATCAGAGGTGACTGTAGACGACCAAACAGTATGACGTTACCGATCCTGTCAGGGCGCCCTAGATCGATCAGGGGGAGACCGGCCGCTATGATTATCGCCACGACCGTGATGGCCTCGGCCATCCTGGTGATCGGCCTCCTCCATTCGGCGTTGGCCACCCTTAGTATGGCTGAGATGAGGGTCCCTGCATGGCTTATGCCGATCATGAAGACGAAGTTGATTATGTAGAAGGCCCAAGAGACGACGCTCCTCATGCCGGTCACGCCGAGGCCGGTTGAAAGCTGCACCGAAAAGGCATACCAAGCCCATAGGACCAGGGCCAGAAGCGTAGATATCAAGAGGTAGTACCTAGTGCCGCTCCAGAGGAGGGGGGCGAGAAGCGTCTCCACCTTGAGCTTCGACGACAGCGTCACTGGCTAACACCTCCCCTTGAGGGTAAGTATAACACGCTTGGCTGGGTCCCCAGCTCTTCCTTCAAACGATATGCGCCCCTCCCTTTGATGGCCGCACTCAGTCTGATGACCTCTTCACCGTTGCCGAGCGCGTCCTGAGCTGCATCTCCGAACCAGAGGGCCCTCATACCAGCCCTTGTGCAGGCTTCAACACAGGCGGGGAGCCTTCCTTCCTTTAATCTGTGACTGCACCAGATGCACTTCTCAACCACACCCCTTCTATGAGGGACGTTCAAATCAGGCGAATAGGGAATCTTCTTATCTTCTTCTGTCAGAGGAGGATCGAACCAGTTGAAGAAACGCCTCTCGTAGGGACAGGCGGCCATACAGATGCGGCAACCTATGCAACGATCCTGATCGATCAGGACTATGCTTTCATCGTTGTAGTAAGTGGCTCCGACGGGACAGACTTTGGCACAGGGCGCGTCTTGGCAGTTCTGACAGGGGACGACTAGGAAGCCATCCGATCCCTGGTCGAAGACCTGAATCCAGGGCTGCCTGCCTTCCCACTGGGGTTCGCCCCAAGCCGGCGGTACGTGCATTTCGGTATAGCAGGCCTCTGTGCACTTTCTACATCCGTTACATCTGTCCAAGTCTATCACGAAGATCCACCTCCTTTTCCCCTTCACAGAGGGCTGAGCGAGCTGGGCCGTCTCCTGAGCGCTTATCGGACGCAGATCCCCCACTAAGGGTGACAGGGCTGCGCCTGCGGCGGCCGATGCGCAGCCTACAAGCAGGTCGCGCCTAGAGAGCTTCAAGGCGCGGAAGGCACCATCCCGGCTAACCTAGCGTGCTGGACTCGGAGGAGCGTGGGAGCACCGTGAAGTACCCCATCATCTGAAAGTGACCTTCTCCGCAGTACACAGAGCAGTAGAACTGAAATACACCAGGAGTCGTAGCTGTAAAAGTGGGAACGGTAGTCTCGACGGGCACTATAGTCCCGTTGACCACTTCAGCTGGGGCCACGGTAACGTTGATCTTGTAGGCATCGATCGCGAATCCATGCTCCATCTCATCAGTATTCCTAATGACGATGCTTACGTTATCGCCTTGGTTCACAGTTATGCTGGCGGGGACGAAGTCATCGTAGCCGTCGCCGCCCAGATCGGGGATGACTAGCAGGTAGATATCTCTATTCTGCGCGGGTGGATTATATCTAACGCCCGGAGGTCCTTGGGATCCTGCGGGTCCCTGTGGCCCGGGAGGCCCCTGGGGGCCGGGCGGCCCTTGAGGTCCTATGGGACCTGGTATGACCAGGACGGCGCCTACGGCCGCCAAGGCCAGAACGAGAGCGACGACTGACAGAGCAGCGACCGATGTAGTTGACACCATTGCCGATCACAGGATATTCTTTTTCGACAAAAAATAAGCATTGTCAAGAAGAACTGCCAAGTCACAAAGGGAAGCGGACTTCTGGGTTCAGATGCTCAAGGAAGAGGGATCGCTTTCGATACTAGGTTGTGAAGGCCCCTTTATTGCTGCCGAGCTGCCCTTCGTATAACTGCCTCATTGAAAGGTGCGGATCCGACCGGGATTTAGGGAGGCGCTCGTGCTGGTCCTCCGGCTTCTTCGATAGGCGTGTGAGCTCCTTCAACGCGAACCTGCAGTCCTCAATGGCCCTAGACTTTCTGGCCCACCCGACCATTGGACCACTACCGACTGCGTAAGTCCTAAGGGTATCGAGTTAGTGCATCGTGTTCTCAGGCTTGGCAACGATCACCCGACCTCCTCGAGGACCTCCTCAGAGCTCTTAACTTCGGCGTCGTACCAGAACTTCTCGTAGTTCAGGGCCCCGCCATGGTCCATGCCCAGACTGCCTTCAGGATCGTCGAACGAAGCCGTGCAGTCGCTCACAATTGTGATGGAGTACCCCCTGAACCAAGCGTCGGCGGCCGTGTGCTTATCACAGCAGTTAGTGTGAAGCCCCGTAATGTAGAGCTTGTCCCCGGGCCCGAAGCCGAGCTTCTTAAGTAGTGGGTCCATGGCCGTGGGCCTCCCTCCGTCGTCCGTGAAGCTGCTGTAAGTTCCCTTCTCGACTTCGAAGAGAAGTCTACTCCAGCCCCTTTCGATGTCCTTCAGGTCACTCCTCGACCACTTTCTCTCAAGGACCTTAAGGCCGTCGGTGACCAGTCCTTCCACTATCTTCGACCCCTCCGTCCCCTTCATGGAATGAGGTCCCCACTTCTTCAGCTCGTAATCCGTTTCCAGATGTCTATCTGTGGCGTATATCACGGGGAGGTGCGCGGCGAGGAACGCCTCCTGCAGAGCCCTTATCCTCGGGACCAATTCCAGCCCCTTCTCAAGGGCCAGGCTGGGGTTATAGCTCTTGAGAAGGAAGTCATTGGTCATGTCGATTACTAACAATGCTTTCTTGACCATGTTCTTCACACAAGGACGTCGAGGGGCTCCCTTATTACTTTGTCTTGAAGGCGGGCTGTCTTAACAGCAGGAGATATCCCTCGTCGTACATCATCCCACGTCGAGGATTATATGACGCAGGCAACGGGTCGACGCCCGGCGCGCTCGGGGAGCTCGTGAAGCGCTGTGCCACCTCTTTCGGGATGAGGCGATTCTAACGGCTTGGGAGGCGTGTGATCTCGACTGGTATGAACTGTGTGAGGTGCCCGCAGAGGGCCGAGCCCGCATAACTATGAGCGTGGGAAAGAGTACGTAAGACACCCAGTGGACCGGGCGGCGGCCACATGGCATCGCCGCCGTCTAGAGGAGCCTGTCCAGGACGCCATGTCGTCCGTAAGCTTCTCCTCCACAGCGTTGATGGACCCGGCCCCCGACCCCATGCAGGATACCCTAAATCAAATGCCGCAACGTAGAGTTCGCCGTCAGCCGGAGGCATCAGGAGGATGGAGCGATGAGCCGTTTGGAGCACCATCCGGTGCCTCGAGAAGCCATCTAGCCAGTGAAACCTCGTTAGTGTTACCCTTCCTTACCACATAGATGATGTTCCGTTTAGCTAGCCTGGCGACGACCCTGTGGGTCTTGAGCTTTGAGAACCCGGCCTCCCTCGTTATCAGCTTCTGCAGGTATGTACCCCCGTGTTGCCGAAGTATGGAAACCACCTTCTTCTCGTCAACGTCTAGCGTCTTTAGGACCATCTGAAACCCAGTCCCGACGGAATCGAGGTCTTGCCCATAGTATGTCCTTATCTCCGGCAAGACCAGAAAATAGACCACCCCGACCATGCTCGCGAGAGAGGTGCTGAGGAAGAAGAAGAACGAGAGGGGGACGAAAAGCGGTATGTCTGACGGCAGGCCCTGCGTCAGGATGTTCACCAGAAGCTCGAGGGGAGAAATCGCAGGCTCTACGCTCAAGGCAATGAGGAACAAGGATGTGGCCAAGCCCGCAGCTGCGGACACCAATACTATCAGCAGGAGCTTCAGCCTGTTCATCGGCGGCTTCGCACGAGGCCCCCGTCATAAATGCTTCGGCCATGGCAGCTTGCAACAGGTCCACGGGACGGTATCATGACGGTATCAGCAAACCGATATAAGGTCACCCCCACCCTCCCCGGCCAGAAGGGTTGAGGATGCAGACCCAGTCTGTCGACGATTATCCGAGGACCGCCTACATCTTGTCCCTCACGGCGGGGATCCTCATGACGGTCAGCGGGACCTTAGCGTTGGCCTTGGCGATGCGCATCGGTACGGTCCTCGCGCACGCAAGCGAAATCCAGTGGAGGTTAGGGCCCTTTGTCGACCGGGGCTTGGTCCACCCATCTGTCTTCTCATCGCTGATCTTCCTTGGGATCGCGGCTTTCGGCCTGCTCTGCGGAATGGTGGTCCTGCTCTTGGCTTTCATGCTGAAGAAAAGGCCGGCAGCACATTCGACCTGGGGGGTGCTGATAATCGTCTTCTCCGTCCTGAGCTTCTTCGGCTTGGGGGGCTTCTTCGTTGGCGCGTTGCTGGGGATCATGGGGGGCGCATTCGCCTTGAACTGGAGGCCTCCGACCGTCGGGTCGGTCGGAGGGAACGAGACCAAGGGAGCAGCGGTATGAAGCCTTCGATCGAAGCAGTCAACCTTTCCAAGAAGTATGGCTCGTTCACAGCCCTTTCGGACCTGAACTTGGAGATAGAGGGGTCGAAGTGCGTTGGCTTCTTGGGCCCCAACGGGGCGGGAAAGACCACCACCCTCAAGCTCTTCACGGACCTAATACGGCCGACGTCCGGCGAGGCGTTGATCAATGGGATGAACGTCCGCACCCACAAGAAGCAAGCCCTAGACTCAGTGGGGGCCCTCATCGAGACGCCGGAGATCTATCCATCTCTGACGCCTCGGGAGGCGCTGACGATGTTGGCCGAGTTGAGGGGAGTACCTGGCGCTGAAAGGAAAGGGAAGGTAGAGGAGGCCCTCTCCGAGGTGCAGATGGATGAATGGATGGACAAGCGGATCGGGAAGTTCTCCAAAGGGATGAAGCAGAGGGTCTGCATCGCCTCGGCCCTCCTGAGCGACCCCACCATAGTCCTCCTCGACGAGCCCTCCATGGGGCTCGACCCTAGGGGGATGAGCGAAGTCAGGGAGATAGTTAAGGCCCTCAAGAACAAGAAGAGGTTGGTTTTCATGAGTTCTCACCTACTGAGCGAGGTCTCCGAAGTGTGCGACGAAGTGGCCATCATAGATCACGGCAAGCTCCTGGTCTACGACGCGCTTTCGAAGGTCACGGAGAAGTTCTCCGGGGTGGGGAACGTCATAGACGTGGGGCTTAGCCGTCCCATACCTGATGCCCTTCTGAGCAACATGATCCCGTCCCTCGAATACGTCGTCTCTGCCGAGAAACTGGACGACAAGAACCTGCGGATCAGGTTCAACGGCGGCCCGGAAGCCCAGGAGCACATCTTGTCCGAACTGGTCAGGATGGAGGTGGGGGTCATCAGCTACAGGCCTGCTTCTTCGGCGTTGGAGGGGGTCTACCTGAACCTAATCAAGGACACGATGTGAGCAGGCTTGACTGAGTACAAACCTGAAGATATGGGTGGAGTCCCCGGAAGCATGAGGCAGACAGGCATCATCATGAGGTACACCTTTCTGGATTACCTAAGGTCCCGCAGGTTCTACATCCTGCTGGGGATCACGCTTCTCATCGACGCTCTTCTTACCGCCTTGGTCGGTTATTATCGGCCAGAAAGTTTCCTCTCGTCCGAGCTCTCCCTCTATTCGAGCTGGTGGGGCAATTCGGCGACTTACATAGTCATCCTTTCCGGCATATTCTTCGGGGGAGACGCCATCTCGGGGGAGTTCCAGAACAAGACGGGTTACTTCATAATCCCTAACCCCACCAGAAGGTCCTCCATATACGTCGGAAAGTGGTTGGCGGCTTTCGTAGCCTCCTCCTTGATACTGGCGGTCTTCACTGCCATCACCCTCGCCAATGGATTGTACTATTTCGGCTTCAGCGTCCCGTACCAGTTCCTCGAATCTGCGCTGTTCGCGTGGTTCTACCTCGCGGGCGTCATGGGGTTCACCTTCTTCTTCAGTTCTCTTTTCAAGAGCGGCTCTTATTCGATACTCGTAACTGCCATCCTGTTCCTCTTCGCCTTCACCCTCGTTCAGACTCTCGTCTCAAGCCTGGTGCAGATCGAGCCCTGGTTCTTGGTGACATACGGCGCGGAGATCATCGGAAACGTGCTGAAGTCACCATATCCTGCACACGTTTCCACCACGAGCTTCGGGCCCGGCGGCGGAACATTCACGATATACAGCGCCACAGTCGAGGAAGGGCTTGCTATAATCGCGGTCTATTGCATCCTGACGGCCGTGCTTGGTCTGGTCCTCTTTGAAAGGAAGGAGTTCACCTAAAGGTCCGCCTGAGCCGACGACCTGCCGTCACGATGACTCGGATCGTAGGCGGAAGCTCTCCCCGGAAGGATGCCAAGTCGAACGCCGCCTTCTCCGGCTCGTCATTACAGATCCCTCGCATGGCCTTGTCGTGCCCACAATCCACCGAGGCCGTGTCGGTCCGCATCAGTGTCGGAACGCGCTTGAGGGTCCTTGTTTAGCGGCTTTAACAAGTGCACCTCCAGGCAAGACCGGGGGTCTCCTCTAGGGTCCCGTCTTCCCCAACTAGATTCCGGGTCGATCTCCGGTGTCTGCGCTTGGGAGGCGGGCCTCCTCCTGCCGGCTTCACGCCTACCGGACAAAGCGGCATCCCCAACCGTCGACATCCAACCCCTAGCTGCATGGCTCTGAGAGGTCCTAAGAAGACCTAGGTCGGCAAATGCGACGCCGGATAGGCTTAAATAGCTAGCATTTCAAATCATTAGAAGATGCAACTATCATGAGAACCAGACCTGAGGAATCAGCCCGTCAACTTCTGGACGTGGTGCCACTCATAATGAGGGAATTGCGTTCGCAGATGAGGAGCAGAAGGGCCCCCGGCCTCTCCGTCGCGCAGTTCCGCGCCCTGGTCTTCATTGACCGTTCACGCGGTCCTTCTCTCTCCGACGTGGCCAGCCACATGGGCCTTAGCCTTCCTTCGACGAACAGGCTTGTAGAAGGGCTCATCGAAAGGGATCTGGCCGTGAGAGATGACGACCCCTCCGACCGGAGGCGCATAAGGCTGACTTTAACCTCGAAGGGCAGGAAGATGATGGAGACCGCAAGACGCGGGACGTTGGATTACTTTGCGAGGAAGCTGAGCGTCATAGGCGAAGAAGATAGGGAGCTGGTCTCGAAGGCCCTCGGCATTCTTCAGGCGATCTTTCGCGAAGACGCCAAGCGGGACGCGGAGGTGCGAAGGTAGGGTGGCCATAATAGAGACGCAGCATCTCACCAGACGTTTCGGAGACCTTGAAGCCGTCCACGACTTCACGCTATCGGTGGAGGAGGGGGAGATCTTCGGGCTCCTGGGACCGAACGGAGCGGGGAAGTCCACCGTCATCAAGATGCTGACCACACTTCTGCCTCCCACCTCAGGCAGGGCAAGCGTCGGAGGCTTCGATGTCGTCCGTCAGGCGGATAAAGTGAGGAGGTTGATAGGCTACGTCCCTCAGACCCTGTCCGCAGACGGTTCGCTCACTGGGAGGGAGAACCTCGAAATCTTTGCGAAGCTCTACGACATCCCTCGGAAGGAACGCAGAGAGAGGGTGGAGGGGGCGCTGAACCTCATGGGGCTCTCGGGTGCGGAGGACAAGCTGGTGAAGAACTACTCCGGCGGCATGATCAGACGCCTGGAGATAGCCCAATCCCTCCTGCACCATCCCGATGTGCTCTTCTTGGACGAACCTACGCTCGGCCTTGACCCAGTGGCGCGGACCGCCGTCTGGGAACACGTTCGAAGACTAAGACAGGACTTCGGCACCACCATCTTCATGACCACCCATTACATGGAGGAGGCGGACATCCTCTGCTCGAGGGTGGCGATAATGCACAGGGGAAGGCTGGCGGCCGTGGGGCCACCTTCCGAGCTGAAGGCCTCCGTGGGGCCCAACGCCTCGTTGGGGGACGTGTTCGTGTTCTACTCAGGACAGCTACTTGAAACGGGGGAGAGCTACAGGGAAACCGCCAGGGTAAGGCGCACGGCCAGGAGGCTGGGCTGAAATGGCGCGGGCCCCAGCAGAAGGGATAATGACCTCCGCCCTAAGATTCCTCGGAAAGAGCGTGAGCATAGGAGAGATGGAGGTGAGGAAACTTCGCCACGACCCAACAGAGCTCATCACTAGGGCCGTGCAACCCGCCCTTTGGCTTCTGGTCTTCGGCGAGGTGCTGTCCACGGTGAGGGCCATCCCCTCAGGTAACCTCCCGTACATAGATTTCATGGCGCCGGGAATACTGGCCCAGAGCGTCCTTTTCATCGCCATCTTCTACGGCATAGCTGTGATCTGGGAGAGAGACCTAGGGGTCATCCACAAGTTCCTCGTTACGCCAACGCCTAGGGGGGCCTTAGTCCTAGGGAAGGCCCTTTCCGCTGGCGTGCGCGCACTTTCGCAGGTGGTGATCATATACCTGCTGTCCCTCGCCATAGGAGTCGCGATAGACTGGAGCCCCCTGAACCTAGCATTGGTCATCGCGGTGGTGATTCTGGGCTCCGCACTCTTCTCGACCTTCTCACTCATCATAGCCACGCTAGTGAAGACTAGGGAACGGTTCATGGGAATAGGCCAGGTGCTGACGATGCCTCTATTCTTTGCAAGCAACGCCATATACCCCGTCGCGATGATGCCCTCTTGGCTCCGGGTGGTCTCGGAGGCCAACCCCCTCACCTACCAAGTGGATGCGCTCCGTGCGCTAATGGTCGTCGGAGGTGAAAGCGTATACGGCATCGGTTTCGACTTCTTGGTCCTCCTAGTTGGGACCATAGTGACGGTGGCCGTGGGGGCGAAGCTCTATCCTAGGGTCGTAACTTGAACATCTGCCGGCGACCTGCGCTTCGGTTCACGTCCGCCGCAACGAGGATCTGCTCAACCTCGGCTCCACGAAGTCTGGTCCCAAGCGTGGCAGGATCCCTTGGGCTCCTTCCCTTCGTGTGACTTGATCATCTCCTTCAGTTCCTTGCCGTCGCGGTCTCACCACTCCTTCGGTCCGCTGTCCGGGATGAGCCCGACTTCGATGAACTCCGACTCCAAGTAGTTCTTGTTGGCGGAGACGGCGCCTGAATCGTTCGAGAAAGAGGGATGCCGGATGACCTCTCGAGGGGTTTCAATTCGTGTCTTTCTCCGCCAAAGGCGATCTCAGAGAGAAGTCTTCGGGGCCGCACATCCCCCTGGCCATGTACACAGTTCGACGCGTTTCCTTATGGCAGCTCGGAACCATCACTCCCTGTCCTGGTTCTAATGTTCTAGAGCTCGACGATATTTATAGCCGGATAGGTTGACGGCATGCTGCATGAGAACTCAGGCTCGGACGGCGCTCTGTCTCCTATCGGTCCTCCTGCTACTCTCCCCGATTAGCTTAGCTCAACCGGATTCCAGAGCTGCGAGCGCTTCCGTTACTATCAAGAACATGGCCCTTTACTTCCATTACACTCCGAATCCTCCTTCCGTGGGCGGCACCGTGAGCAACTATGTCGCCAATACCACAGACTTCTTCCAGTCAACGAAGAACAGCGACTACAAGGCCATCGGCCAGCCCAAGATCTCCCTCGATTTCTACGTCTATCCAAACTTCGCTGGAGCGGTGCAGATCTCCGGACTGTGGCGAGCGATCGTATTCGCCAACTCATCGGCCCTTCACCCTGCGGGGTGGACGCTGGAGTTCTGGGAGAAGGGGGCGGATGGCTCCGTGGCCTGGGATTCCGGCGCTATTGCGCCGAACGTTTCCGGCGGCCCCAGCGGCAACCCGGGATACGTTGATTCCCTTGTCTACGGTTACGTGCTCACAACGGGAGAGATGTCACACACATTCTCGGCCGGGAACACCCTCGAAGTCGAAATCACCGTCAACACCGGATCAACGGTAGACCTCCGCGTATGGTACGATTCGCCCTTCTACCCCAGCCGGCTGGTCCTTCCTATTACGGGCTACGCCGCCGTATCCGGCGTTTCCACGCTGGACGTCAATGGCACCGCTCGCACCGTCTTCTATCCGTTCTGGGGGCCCGACCAGAGGAAGGTGGTGATGCGGGCGTTGGTCACCGATCCCTTCGGAGGCTACGACATATTCGCCGTCCGCGTTCAGGTCACGGATCCAGCCGGGAGGGTAGTTGTCAGCAACTCTACGATGCAGAAGAAGGTAGGGAGTTCCTTCACATTCGAAAACCTCTACGAGTACGTCTTACCGTACTCCAGTGACGCCCTTAAGGGCAACTACAGCGTCCTAGTATCCGTCGTGGACAACAACGGCGAAGTGCAATTCAAGACCTTCGGATACTATGACCCCTTCGTTGAATATGGATCGGCCCAATTCACCATTGGAACGCAATTCACTGTCGTCGTGAAGCTGACCAGCTTCAGCAGCCAACCTTTAGGCGGAGCCCTCGTAGCCTTATATGCCTCCGGCCTTCCCGTCGCATCGGGGACGGCCGGCCCAGACGGCACACTCAACGTCACTCTCTTCACGGGTGAGTACGTCGCCAAGGTCTGGTGGCAGGGCGTCTTGGTGAGCGAACGAAACTTAACTCTTACGAACAGCACGGAGCTGTCCATCTTCGCCGAGGTCTTCGATCCAACCTTCGTGTTCGAGTCTGACTTGGGCGACCCCGTCCAGGGCGTCATGGCCCTTGTGACCTTCCCCAACGGCTCCACAGGCAATCTGCCATATTTCTCTGACGTTGACGGTGCCATCAATCTCCTTCAGCAGCCTGAAGGTAGCTTTTCGATTCTGGCCTTCTACGAGGGAGTGCAGGTGGCCAATGTCACCGTGCTAGCCAATCTCAGTCCTCCTCCGCCCAACGCTTCATTCCCCCTGCCTGGCCCATTCTTCGTAAGCACCAGAATTTTTCGTCTCGTGGTTGACGTCACGGATTCATCCGGTTCCCCCCTTCCCAACGTCGCTGTGATCGTCCGAGCCTCGGGTTTGGGTGGAGGTAGAGTCCTAGACGCGGGCATTTCAGGGCCTGACGGAGTCGTTAAGTTCAGCCTGCCCGTCGGAGACTATCAATTGCAGGTCGAATACAACGGCGTGTACTGGCTCTCCTATGTGTCCAACGTCACCACGGTGCCCGTAAACCTCGACTCGAACCGATCCGTCGGCATTTCGCTGGCCGACGTCCCGCCGCCCATCTGGGCCACCATTGGGTTCTGGCTTATCGTGATCTCCGTTTTGTTGTTGGTGACTCCGCTGGTGCTCATCCTCGTAAGGCGAAGGCGGGCCCCGACCCGAAGGGCTTGGTCTCCCAACGGCGGAACGGCTATCGGAACGGCGAGGACCTTTCCAGGCGCGTCTTCGAGGCGCTTCTCATAGCCATAGATGTCCTTGCCGTCCTCCTTCCTTTCGCTATCCACCGCTCTATAATACAGGTATTTGCACCCGTAGTAGCTGGTGCTGCGGGCGGGATTTGGACCCGCGATCAGCGGCTCGAAAGGCCGCTATGCTTATCCGGGCTACACCACCGCAGCGCCCGCAGAGAAGGGCCCGAAGTTCGTCTTTAAAGGTTTGGCTCTCCGCTCCGCGAGGGCTTCAGATATAGAACCCTTCCCTGCAGAAGTATACGTCGTCCGCCGCCCATTCTCTCAAGGCCAGCCTGGCCGACGAAAGCAGGGAGGGCCGAGGATCCGGGTGCATGACGTCCCTGAGCACGACGGTGGAGTCGGGGAGAGGGAAGAGGTCGCATTCTCCTGAAACGGCGTCCGACATGATCCCGTCCGCGGAACCCTCGAACTCACCGTAGGACAGCCTGACGTGGTGGAGGAAACCTCTCGCCCCGAGCTTCACCGGGGCGGACAGCTCCTCCCCTCCGAGGGCTTTCGAGAGGAGGACCTCTATCGATGAGGGTCGCATAGCCTCCACCGCCGCCAGTATCATGAAGAGTTCATCGGGCGCCAGTAGGCCTTCACAGCGTGAAGCAAGCGAGAAGAACTTCGAACTCGGTGGCAGGTACCTCCCCCTGACGTGAAGGACCACATCCTTCCCGGCCTTCGCCGTGTGCAGATATCCGTTCGCCGTCCAGCAGGGACGGAATGGACGTCGCTCCACGTGATGAAGGGGAAAGGATAGCTCTGCAGCGACCATTTCGAAGAGCCCCTTGGGCCCCAGGAGCAGCCCCCGGGGCATGAGCCTGACGGACGAACTTCCAAGCCTGAAGCCTATCACGGTCGGCCCGCGCCTTAGGAGCCTTGGGCCAGCCAGGCCCAGCCCACGTAGCCTAGATGTGGCTTCGGCCACGTCTTCATCACTCAACTTCGGAAGGAAGATCACCTCCCTTTCTTCGGCTGGCCGGAGCAGCCTGTACCTGAACGGGATCGCTTCTCGAAACAAGGTTAGGCTAGGCGCACCCGGCCACGACGCAGACCTTGCACTGTTCGTCCACCGTCTCGACCTCCCTGTGGAGCTGACAGAAGTCATCCGATGACCTGAGCTTCGAGCATAGCTGGCAGAACTTGGCCGTGGCCTCCAAGGAAGACATTTCCCCTTTAGCGAGTCCACTGGCTACGTCCACCGCCGCGGCGCGGACGAGCTCGTTCCTTTCGAAGACCCTTATCTTCTTGCCACGCCTTTCGCCGAGGTAATAGCTTATGGCCGCCTGAGTGGTGCCGAGGACCGTCGCCGCCCGCATCTGCGTGAACCCATAATCTTCAACAAGGGACCTGGCCACGGTGGACCTGAACGCCGGCAGGACGTACCTTATGACTACCTCGCAGGGAGGGCGCATATCAACCTGTTATAATGGGGACTGGGATATATAATTTGACCTTCCGATCCGCCTTCGGGCTAAACCTTCAGCCCTCCTTAAGAGCCGCCGGCGGAGGTCGGATGTAGATGTTCTGGATGGAAGGCCAGAGCTCAAGGTTAACTCTTTGCTTTATGTCGCAATTTCTATAAATACTGGACCACCGATAAGTCTGAGAAGGGAACGGCCCCTAACTGGAGATAGTGTCGGGCCTTGGCCGGGGAATTGACGAGTCAAGAACTTCGGTTCATGAGGGAACACCAGGAGTACATAGAGAGGGTGGACAGGGGCCTTGTGGAGCTCATGAAGGCACACGTTTCTCATCCGTTGTGGGAACCCATGATGTATTCCCTCAAGGGAGGCAAGAGGCTGAGGCCCCTTGTCGTCCTGCTCGTCAACGAAGCCTTGGGCCCTGGGGAGGAGGACCCCGTCCCCGCGACGGCCGCGGTCGAGCTCCTCCACACGGTGTCCCTAATCCACGACGACGTCATCGACAGGGAAGACGACAGGAGGGGAAGGATGGCATATTACAAGCGCTACGGCCTGGACTCGGCCCTGCTATCGGCCGACTTCGTCCTGGGGATCATCCTCGATATAACATCTAGGTACAAGGAAAGGGCCATCGGCGGTGAGCTGGCACGAGCGGCGATCGAGATGTCGGCGGGGGAGGAACTGGAAAGGAAGTTGATCAAGTCCGCGCAGGGGGTGACCTGGGAGGAGTACGTCAAGGTCCTAAAGCAGAAGACCGCTTCCCTCTTCAGGGCGGCGGCCGCCCTGGGCGCCCTCCTTTCTTCCAAGCCGTCCTTGAGCGATAGGTTCAGCGAGTTTGGCCTGGAGCTGGGGATGGCATATCAGCTCAGGGACGACCTTTCGGACATGGACAGGCCAAACGAGCTCATAGGTGCGCTTGAGGTCCCGGGAGGGCGGGCGGCGGAGAGGGTCATGACGGAAGCCGACCGTTATACCGCTGCATCTCTGGAGACGCTTAGAGACGTGCCTCCCTCCCCCGCCCTCTCGAAGTTGGAGAAGCTGGTGGCCGAATACTTCTAGGGCACCGGGGGCGTCAAGAGAGAGATCAGCCTCACCAGTGGTTCAGGGTAGAGGCCCGTGGCAAGTATGAACGCCGACGCGAACATGGCGACGGCCAGCACGTCGGGTTGAAGCAACTTCCCTTCGCCGAGCGGCTCGTCGAAGAACATCCTCTTGGCGACGTATCCATAGTAGCCCAGAGCCAAGGCGCTGTTCGCCAGGCCGACGGCGGCGAGCCAGGCCATCCCTCCCTGCACCGCGCCCATGAACAGGAAGAGCTTGCTCCAGAAGCCGTTCAGCGGAGGAAGGCCTGCGAGCGAGAAGAGGGCTATGACGAAGCTCAGTGCCATGATGGGGCTCTTCTTGAACAGCCCAGCCGCTTCGTCCAAAGTCCCTCCAACGTTGCGAAGGGAGATGAAGGCAGACCCCTTCATCACAGCGTGAAAGAGCACATGTAGGAGCAGGCCCATGAGCCCGAAGAAGGCACCGGCCGTGCCCTGCACCGCGAGCCCCATCATCATGTATCCGGCCTGGGCGATGCTGGAGTAGGCGAGGAGCCTGGACAGGCTCTTCTGAGTGAGGGCGGCGAGGTTCCCCCAGGTCATGGTCAGGGCGGCCATCAGCCCCAATGACAGCTGCCAAGTGGGAGAGATGGATGCGAACCTGCCCACAAGCACGACCAGCACGGTGACCCTCAGGGCGGCCGCGAAGCCGGCCTTCTTCGAGCCGGCGGCAAGCAACGCAGAGACGGGGGGAAGGGCACCCGTCAGGGTATCCGGAAGCCAGAAGTGAAATGGGGCGATGGCCATCTTCACGGCGAAGCCGGAAAGGAGGAGGGCGGTGGAGAGCAGGACGATGGAGGACCCCTCGCCGGACAAGGACGCCAGCCTGTCCCTAAGCGCATAAAGGTTTGTGGAGCCGGTCACCCCATATGCCAAGGATATCCCGTAGAGCATCAGGGCTGAAGAAAGGGCCGCGGCGAGGAAGAACTTGACAGCCGCTTCGTTCGCCTTGGGGTCCTTCTTCTTCAGCGCCACCATAAGGAAGCCGGGGACCGTCATCAGCTCCCAGGAGATGAGGAGGAAGAGTAGGTCGGCCGTGGAGGAGACGAGCACCATCCCAACTGTGGAGAACAGGAGAAGGGAATAGTAGACAGGCTTGTTGCCATCGCCTTCGAGCATCGTGGAGGAGGATATCGCAACCATCATGGAGACGAGCATCACGGTCAGGCTGAAGATGAAGGAGATCCCGTCGAAGCGAATGAGGTTAGCTGGGTAATACCAGAACCCGGCAGGCTGGGCCGAATAGGAGGCCGCCACGAGTATGTACGGCAGCTGCAGCATGGCGGCGAAAAGGGCGGCCACAGTCACGACTTCAGGGAACCTCCTGCGTCCGACTTTCAGCGTGGGCAGGAGTGGGATGAGGAGGGCTGGGACCGCGAGGGTGACGATCACAGTGAGCATGGCCACCTAACCTCCTGCCACCGCCCTTGCGAACTGGGAGGCGGGAGAAAGGATGAGGCTGGGCGCGAGCAGAAGGACCACGAGGGGGACAAGGTAGACGATCAGGTAGATCGTTTCACGCTGAGTCATGTCCCGGTAGAGTGCCCCTTGCGTCGGGGAGCTGAGCACGCTGCGCCACAGCATCCAGAGCATGTAGGCGGCGGTGATCCCGGGGACGAGCACCGCCACCCATAGCCAGCCGCTATACGTTATGCCACTCAGCAGGACCATGACTTCGCTGAGGAAACTGCTGAAGACCGGGGCGCCCATAGCGGCGAGCGAAGCCAAGATGAGCATCGCGCCCATCCTTGGAGTGGCCGTCCTAAGGCCTCGGAGGACCTTCAAGTCCCTGGTCCCGGCCCCGTGCTTCACGAAGCCCGCGAGCATGAACATGGCCCCAATCGCGAAGGCATGGTTGAACATCTGGAAGATCGCCCCCGTAATGCCGTAGCTGACGGAGCCGGCCGCCAATCCTGCGAATGCCCCCAGAAGGACGAACCCCATGTGGTTTATGCTTGTGAGCGCGACCATGCGCTTGAAATCCCTCTGCATCAGCGCGACTATGGCGCCATAGAACATCGTAATGACCCCGACGGATATATAGGCCCACGAATAGTTGATGGCCGCCCTGTTGAAGAGCTCCAAGTTGAACCTGAGGAAACCGTAGCCCCCCATCTTGAGCAGGAGCCCGGCGAGGAGGACGCTTATGGGCGACGGGGCCTCGACGTGGGCGTCCGGGAGCCAAGTGTGCAGGGGGAACACGGGGAGCTTAACACCGAAGCCTATGAAGGTGAGCGCCGACGCGGCGGCCTGAAGCCAAGAAGGTATATCCGAGTTGAGGAGAGAGAGGAGGTCGAAGCTCGAACCGGGCGTGAAGAAGTACACGATGAGGAACCCAAGGAGCATCGCCACGCTGCCCGCGTAGGTGAAGAGGAGGAACTTGACTGCGGCGTACCTCCTGTTGGGCCCTCCCCACACGCCTATGAAGAAGAACATGGGGATCAAAGTGATCTCCCAGAAGAAGTAGAACAGTATCAGGTTCAAAGAAGTGAAGACCCCCACCGCCGCGGAGACGAAGAAAAGCATCAAGGCATAGTACGAGGGCTGCTTCTCCTCGATCTCGAAGGTGGACCCCACCGTCGCCATTATGGTGAGGAAGACGGCCATCAAGACCAGGGGACCGCTAAGGCCGTCCAGACCGACGTGATATGAAACGAAGTTCTGCCCGAAGACGTTCACCCAAGCGTACCGCTCCTGTAAGACGAAGGAGCTCAATCCGAACGGGCCTTCGGAGAAGATGACTGCCGAATAGGCCAGAGACGCCAGCCCCCCCTCCGCCAGGACGAGAACCAAAGCGACGAGCTTCGGCAACCTCTGATCCACCCTTCCGGATAGGTATGCCAAGACCCCCCCTACCGCCGGGAGGGCTATCATCATGGATATGACGGGCAGCTCCAAGCTAAGTCGCGCCTCCGGCGTAGGTCACGAGCAGGAAGAGGAGCAATAGGAAGCCCAGCAGTATGGCGAAAAGGTACGTCTGAGCCATCCCCGTCTGAAGCCTCCTCACCGCCCTAGAACATACCCTGGAGACTAGGGCCAGCCCGTTGGCTGCCCCGTCGACGACGTTCCTGTCGAACCAGTCGATGGCGGAGGAAGCCCCCATGGATGCCGCCGCAACCGCGTCGTTGACCCTGTCGAAGAAGCCCTTCTCGACCGTCATGTACCCCGTGCGTGCCAGCCAGGCCAGGGGGACGACGAAGGCCCTATAGTAAAGGGCATCCACATACCAGCGTCTCCAGAGGAAGCCGTGGAGCCTGCTCAGGGTGGGGCTCCCCCTTACGAAGCTCACCGGGTCGATGGAGCTGAGGACGTAGAACGGGTAGGCGAGGAGGACCCCGACAGAAAGCGCTGCCAGAGAAGTAAAGACGGCGACGACGTTGAGGGAGGACGCCCCCCCTTCTGCTATGCCAAAGTAGCCAAGGTAAGCGCCGAACCACTGCAGGAGCGAACCTTCGAAGAAAGGCCCCACCAACCCCACCACAAGCGTGGCGAGGGCTAGGACCCAGTAGGTCGCAAGCTGTCTTGGACCGGCGTCGTGTCCGTGAACTTCCTTCGCTCCTCGGCCAAGGAAGACCATCCCGACCATCCTTATGCTGTAGAAGGCGGTCATCATGGCGGTCAAGCTTGCCGCCAGGTAGACGGCGACCGTGACCCACCCCCCTCCGGCCGTCCAAGCGGCCGCAAGGATGGAGTCCTTGCTCCAGAAGCCGCTCAACGGGGGCACTCCCGCCAGCGCCAGGGCCAGGATGGTGAAGGCGAAAAAGGTACGGCGGGCCGCTCCCTTTAGTCCTCCCATTTCGTTCATGTACTTCGTCTCCGCCATATGTATCAATACACCGGCCGCCATGAAGAGCCCTGCCTTGAAGATCATGTGAGAGAGGAGATGGAAGATGCCGGCCACGTACCCCTCTATGAACTCCGTCGAGAGGCCCGCCACACCTATTGCCAGCATCATGTAGCCTATTTGCGAAATGGTGCTGTACGCCAACACCTTCTTCAACTCCCTGTTCACCATTGCCTGGGAAGCGGCCATGAAGGCCGTGAAGCCCCCGATGAGCGCCACCGCGACGAAGAAGTCCGCCTTCTCTGTGAAGGGAAGGATGAAGAAGATCGGTGCCAGCCTCGCCACAAGGTAGACCCCAGCCTTGACCATGGTGGCGGCGTGGATGAGGGCTGAGACAGAGGTGGGCCCTGCCATGGCATCCGGGAGCCATTCGTGAAGCGGGAACTGGGCGGACTTACCCACGGCCCCACCCAATAGGAGGAGCATGGTCGGCAGAAGCAGGCCGGAAGCATGAAGAGAGGTGGCCCACGAGGTATCCGACGCCAGTTTCAGATATTCGAAAGTTCCCGAATAAGCGAAGACCAGGAAGAGGCCCGCCAGAGTGAAGACGTCCCCAATTCGGGTAGTGATGAAAGCCTTCATCCCTGCATGGGATGGAGAGTATGCTTGGGGAAGGCCGAGGACCTTCTCACCCACAGTCCCCACCCACCTAGACTCTTCGTCCGTGTACCAGTGGCCTATGAGCGCATAGCTGCATAGCCCAACCCCCTCCCACCCGAAGAAGAGCTGCAGCAGGTTATCCGAGTATATGATGAGCTGCATGCTTCCGATGAAGAGGTTCATGAAGAACCAGTAGCGGGTCAGGCCTTCGTCCCCGTGCATGTAGTCCAGGCTGTAGACCATGATCAGAAAGCAGACCCATCCGACGGCCGTCCCTATGAAGACGCTCAGGGGGTCGACCAAGACCCCCGCCTTCAGCCCCAAGAACCAGTCCACCTGCTCGTCCACCACGTTCCCACCTAGGAGGGCGGGCAGGAGGGCCGTGGACGACAGGGCAGAAGCCAGCGAAAACGCCACGGCTCCATGATCCCTCGCCCTGTCGCTCAGCTTCGCAAGTGCCGGGACGAGCAGCGCCCCGAGGAAGGGCAGGGCCCATACGAGCCAGGCGAACGTAACCTGCATCGTCAAGCGCCCCCTCCCGCCGTCGCCCTGAGCAGCTCCACCGTCCTGTCAAGCAGGAATGGGAAGATCCCGAGCGCTACGGACAGCACGCACAACGCGAGCATGGGATACAGGACGGAGCCCCCCGGCTCCTTGACCTCCTGCAGATGAGGGGGAAGCTTCCCGAAGAATATCCTTTTCACAGTCCAAAGCGCGTACCCGAAGGTTAGAAGGCTCGCAAGAAGGGAAAGAAAGGAGAGGAAGAGACGGAGCGAGGACCCCACGGCCACGGCCGTACCGAACGTTCCCTGGAAGATGAAGAACTCGGATATGAAGCCCACCGTGGGGGGGACGCCCATGATCGTGAGGAAGCCGAGCAGGGCCGAGGTGGCCGTGACCGGCAACCTCTTGGCCAACCCTCCTAGACGGCCTATGGACCTAGTCCCCGTCTGCATTATCAAAGTGCCGGCCATCATGAAGAGGGTCGCCTTCCCCAGGCCATGGGCCACGTACTGGAGAGAGGCCCCCGCATAACCCAGGATGCTGGCTGATGAGACGCCCACCAACAGGTAGCCCATCTGGCTTATGCTCGAATATGCCAACAGCCTCTTGACGTCGTCCTGGGCGAGGGCCATCAGCCCCCCGTATAGGATCGTCAAGAACCCCCAGAGGAGGAGGTATGGGGAGACGATGGCGTAGCCAGCTGGCAGCAGGCCGACAAGGAAACGCAGGAGGGCGTAGCCTCCTATGCCTATCATGGCCGGCGACAGTAGCGCGCTTATGGGCGTGGGGGCCTCTGCGTGGGCGTGTGGCAGCCAGACGTGTAGGCCGAAGGCAGCCATCTTCACCCCCAGACCGACGGAGAGGGCCAAGGCCACGTATGCCTGGGCGAGGGCAGGAAGCAGCCGTGCCCCTCGGCTCAGGTCGACCAGGTCGAAGGAGCCGGCGGAGAAGCCCAGGTAGACCAGTCCCGCCAGCATAACGAGCGCCCCGATGTGAGTCCAAATGAAGTACATGAAAGATATCTTTCCCTTCTCCCCATACCCGAACTCAGCTATGAGGAAGTAGGAGGGAATGAGCATCAACTCGAAGAAGATGTAGAACTCGACCATGTTCGTCGCCAAGACTGCACCCAGCATCCCAGCGTAGTACAGCTGGTAGAGGGTGAAGTAGAGGCCCCACCTTTCCGTGCCCTCCTCCTTAAACCTATGAGACATATACGGAGCCGAGTAGAAGGTGATGACGAACGAAAGAAGGCTCACTATCAACGCGAAGGGCAGGCTGAGGCCGTCCAGCCTGAAACCCGCGGTCCCCAGAGGCCACCACCCGTACACCTCGTAGTAAACCTGAGTCCCGGAACTGAGCACATCCCCAGAGGCTGCGGACTGCATCAGGAAGAGAAGCGAGAGACCGCAGCTGGCCGCAGAGGCTGAGGTGGCCAGCCTCCTGTCGTCGAGGAAGGAGGAGACCCCAGCACCCATCAAGGGGAGGAAGACCGCAGCCAGCAACCAACTCCCCATCTATCGTTCACCTTCATCCTTCAGCTCTTCCATTAGGTCCACATCCGCCTTCCCTCTCAGGCGGAAGGCTTCGATGATCAAGGCCAGGCCCGCGGCGGCTTCCGCCGCCGCAAGAGCTATGACGAACATGGCAAGTGACTGGGCGCCACCTGTAGAATATGGGGTGAACCTCGAGAAGGCGGCTATGTTGAGGTTCGCGGCGTTTATTACTATCTCCACAGCGAAGAGGATCCTTACGATGTTCCTCTTGGACAGGAGGCCGTAGACGCCTATGGCGAGGAGTAGCGCCGAAACGCCCACGAAGAACTCGAGCTCGTTCAGGTCTCTTCCTCCTCCTTCTTCGCCAGGGCCACGGCACCGTAAGCTGCCGAGGCCAGGAGCAGACCAAGGACGACCATCAGAAGCCCGTACCCGTCCAAGAGGGAAGAGGCGAGCTCTGCCAGGCTGAAGGGGACCTCCCCTGGATACACCCTCAACTGCCCCAAGTACGTGAGGGCGCCGAGGAAGCTGGAGAAGATGAGCGCACCACCTAAGAGGCCGAAGGCCCTGTACCTGTACATCCCCTTCCTCTCCGGGTCTCGGAGGAAGAGCGCCACGAAGGCGACAAGCAAAGCCCCTGGGCCGACGTACGCGAGGATGGGAAGCGCCGCTTCCATCGGAGCGCCGATGAAGGAGAAGACGAAGTAGAGTCCGGCGAAGGCCACCGCCAACGCCACCAGCAGCCCACCCAGCAGGCCCATCTCAGAGAGCCGCGCGGACGCTCGCTCGACCTCGGCCTCCCCTATCACCATGACTGCGAACAAGATCAGTACGGATATGGCGCCGACGTAGACGAGGAGCTGGAAGACGGCCAAGTAGGGCAGGCCGAGGAGGAAGAAGTACAGAGAGAGCCCGATGAAGAACCCGGCCAAAGATATGGCGCCGTATACGAGGGACCTGCTTTCCAAGGCCAAGAGGGCCATCAGAGCTGTGTAGGCCAGAAGTGCCAACGGGATGAGGTAGTCCAAATTGCCATCAACCCAAAAGTGCGCGCAGCCATGGCTGCAGGGCCACCACGGCGACCAAGTTCAGCAATGCAAGCGGAATGAGCTTGGTCCAGCCGGCCGAGATCAGCTGGTCTATCCTGATCCTAGGAAAGAAGGCCCTGGTCGAGATGACGAGGGTCATCACCACTGAGACCTTGAGGATCATCCACCATTCCCCTGGAAGGAACCATGGCCCGTTCCATGCTCCGAGGAAGAGTATGGTGAAGACGCTCGAATAGGCTACGAGCTTAACGTATATCCCGAACCAGTAGAGGCCGTATGTCATCCCTGAGTATTCCGTCATCCAACCTGACACTATCTCGCTGTCCGCCTCAGGTATGTCGAAGGGAAACTTCTCCAGTTCAGCCAGCATGGCGGTAAAGAACACGATGGCGGATATGGGGGCGACCAAGATGTACCATAGGCTCGTCTGGGCTTGCCCTATGTCCACCAGGCGGAAGGACCTAGAGAAGATGACGACGGAGAGGGCCGAAAGGAACAGGGGGACTTCATATGAAGCCTGCTGGTAAAGCGCCCTGAGCCCTCCTATGAAGGAGAACTTGTTGTTGCTGCTCCAGGCTGCGAGGAGGATCACCAGTGGGAAGAAGGCGCAGAAGGCGAAGAAGAGCAGGAGGCTGAGCGGAAAGTCGAAGATCACGTATGAGGGGCTGAAGGGGACGAACGCCATCGGGGCGGCGCCCGCCACCAGGGCGACCACCGGCGCCATCGTATATATGAGCTTGTCAGTCCTTGAGGGGACGACGATCTCCTTGAAGAGCAGTTTGACTAGGTCGGCTACCGGCTGAAGGATGCCGCCGGGAAGGGCGCCCGCGTAAAGAGGACCCACCCTGTTCTGCACCTTGGCTGCGAACTTCCTTTCCCCCCAGATGGCCAGTATGGCGGCTATGCCTATGAAGCCCAGCCCTGGGAACACCAACACCTTGAAGACTGGATGGGTCAGGGCGAGCGCGGGGTCCGAGAGAAGGTAGCCGATGAACTGAAGGAGGGGCTGGTACAGAAGGGCAGCGGTGACTAATATGGAGACGGCGAGGAAGGCCACGGCCCCCTTGAAGAAGCTCCTCAGGAAGTCGCTCTGCCCTAGCTCGTCCATCTTCTACCACAGGTCCAACGTCTTCGTTAGCTTCACAGTGAACGCCAGGGGGGGGATCAGGATGGCGACGAGCGCCAAAGGATATACGGACGACGCCATTTCCGAGGACAGGAAGGCGTATCCCCAAACAAAGAGGAACATGATGACGACGTCGAAGACCAAGAAGAGGAGCAGATAGGCGTAGTACTGCAGGGCGAACCTTATCCTCTTGCTACCGGGGGGGACCTGGCCCGCCTCGAACGTTTCCTCCTTCAGCGCGCTCCTCTTGCGAGGGCCGAGGGCAACCGGGATGGAGAGGAAGAGCAGGCCTGATTCGAGCATCACAAGGACGAAGACGACGAACCAATAAAGGCCCTGGTCTGCCTCGAACAACCTCAGTCCTAGCCTCCGGCTATCCAAGGTACTGGCCCGTCTGGTGCTTTTAAATTTTGCAGGAAAAAAACGCACGATACGATAATATACGCAACCGTAGCATTTTTTGGGGCCGCAAAGGGAAGTATGCCGCCCACATGAAGATAGCGATCGTAGGCCTGGGGCCCGCGGGGAGCTACCTCGCCTCCAGGCTCTCAGGCAGACATCAGGTCGAGGTCTTCGAGGGCCAGACCGAGGAGAGGTTCACTAGCACGTGCGCTTGGGGGACGGGATACGGAGGTATCAAGCCCCTCCTCAGCGAAATAGGGTTAAACTTCGACGACTACACCTTCCACAGAGGTAGGAGGCTTCACATCTACGCCCATGGGAAGATAACAGTGATGAGGGCCCCTCACCTGACCACCTTCGACAAGCCGCGTCTGTTGAAGGACATGGTGGATGGCGTCAAGGTGCATTATGGGAGCTACGTGAAGTCCGGAGACATAGAGTCGAAGTACGACCTCGTGGTGGATGCGACTGGCCCTTATCGGCGGTTGCTGGGTGGAGCGCAGACCAACAGAGACCTCGTGCTGCCCACTGTTCAGTTTCTGGTGAGATATGAAAATGAGCCTTTCGACGACTTCTACGTTGAGCCGTTCGCCAGCTACACGGGCTACCTCTGGTACTTTCCGCTTGGCGACGGCATGGCGTACGTCGGGGCCGGAGATGTAGCCAAGCATCACGAGAGCCGGTGTAACCTGTTCCTGGAGAGGTATCCACCGGACAAAGTCCTGAAGAAGATGGGCAAGCCCATAAGGGTGGCCTCCCCCACGGCTGTCACTCCCTTCAGGCGGGGGAACGTCGTCGGAGTGGGTGAGGCGATAGGCACGGTCTTTCCGATACTCGGGGAGGGCATCCTGCCCAGCATGATCTGCGCCAAGTTCCTGGCCGAAAGCCTTGACGACCTGGACGGCTATGAGAGACAAGTGAAGAAGCGCTTCAGCGTGTACGATGACGCGTATGACTTCGTGCTGAAGAAGATGAACCACACCGCCACCTTCCTGAATACCTTCGCCCAGATGGTCAAGGTGTTCCTCTTCTTCAGGCGTCATCAGGAGGTTACCGGGGTCGACCCGGGCCTGAGGGAAACCTTGGAGGTCCTCAAGCCCTTCAGAAAAGGATGACCGAGGCTTCCCTATACTTGGCTACGCTTGCACGACGGACAGAAGACCACGCCTGGCTCTAGGAGGGCGCCACAGTATCTGCACCTTTCCCCCATGGGAAGTTCTTCCGGCTTTTCCTCCTCCTTCTCGTACCTCCTGGCCACCATTATGGAGACCTCCGTGAGGATGGCCATGGGCAGGAATAGGGCAATGTCCGCGAGCGGTCCCCCGTCAGGGGTTATTATCGCTGTGATTATGTATAGCGCCGCGTAGAAGTATTTCCTGTTGTTCCTCACGATGCCCGTGCTCATCACATGAAACTTCACCAGGAGGACGAAGAAGACGGGCAACGTAAACGATAGGCCGGATAGGGCCACGCTGAGGAAGACGAGGCTGTAGAAGTCGTTCACGAAGATGATGGGCTGAGCGCTGACGAACCTGAAGAACGGTAGCAGGCCGTAGAGCATGAACGGGACCAGGATGTAAAAGCCGAAGATGGCGCCCACGACGAACAGAGACGTAAAGGAAACCACGAACGGGTAGACCGCCCTCCTCTCCTCCGGGTAGAGGGCTGGGTCCACGAACCTGTAGAGCTGGTACGCGAAGACTGGGGCCGTCACCACCGCCCCAAGGAGGAATGAAACCATCACCCATAGTTCCAGTGGCGCGGTGATCTCCCCAGCTATGAGCGTAACCTCCTTGGGCTTGATCGTCTGGTTTATGTATTCGAGGACGACGATGGATGGCGTGCGGTAGAAAGAGGCGTTCTCAAGGAACGAAAAGTCGACAGGGACCGCCAGGAAGACAAGGCTGGAAACCACGAAAGTGGCAGCTACGACCTTCATCCTCTTTATGAGTTCGTTGACGTGTTCCCATATGCTCATTGCCCTGTCCCTTTCTTTGCTCACGCCGTGCCCACCTCTCCGTCGGTGCGGTCAGATGGCCTCCTCTCCCGCTAGCGATGGGCTGCTGTTATAAGTGTTCACGTAGGTGAGGCACGCAATCCTTCTCCGACTTAGCCTTGAGGAGCCTGGGCCTCCGCCTTGCCGCCAGCCTTCTGGAGTATTTCGTTGGATATCTCCTCCTTCGTCTTGCCAGCGGTCTCGATGCCCAGCTTATGGGCCACCTCGATTAGGGGGTCTGCGGCCAAAGGGGAGGGGGCTAGGGATGGGGTGGGCGACGTGGTTGATGGAGCTGATGGCGTCCCCAACGATGGATTGAACGCGGACTCGACCGAAGAGGCCGTGGCCTTCGCGCTCTCGTCTATGCTCTTGACCGCCATATCCATGACCCCCCTGGCTTCTCGAGAGGCCTTGTCGAACTCAGCCTTGGCCCGTCCGATGGACCTGGCCAGCTCGGGTATCTTCTCCGGGCCGAAAAAGAGGAGGGCGCCCAATATCACCGCAACTATCACCCATTCCGTCCCCTGCAAGAATAGTGGAGTGGAGAGCAACTCCGATGACCCAGAAAGACGACCGGGACGGTTACATTAAAGGTTATCGAACGACTGGAACTCCGTCCTGGCGAAGGCTTATGAAAGAGGTGGTCACACGTCATCCCATGGCGCAGGGACAGGACGAAGCCTCTCGGCGGCTTCGTCGAAAGCGAGAGAAGAAGGTGCAGCTCTTCACCCTGGCCCTGGGCTTCATCGTGGCGGGTGGGGCCCTGGGGGGGCTCTTCGTCGGCCTTTGGATGGACGACGTGTGGGGCATGGCGGAGAACCCCGCCCCTCCCATCCTGCTCTCCCTTGCCGGCCTGAGCCTATCCGTACTAGCGGCCTACTACATAACGAAGAAGCTGCTGGCGAAGTGGCTGGCCTAGACCTTGCCAAGTATCAGCAGGGCCACTACTATGCCGTAGATGGCCAAAGCCTCTCCAAGGGCGGAGATGATTATCGCCGTAGTCTTTATCTCAGGCCTTTCGGCTGAGCCCGCAAGTCCTGCCGAGCCCGCCTTGCTGATGGCCCAACCCGCCGCTAGCGCGGAGAGGCCGAAGGCCATCGATGCGGAGAGGAAGTTGGCGCTCTTTTCGTCTATGGAGGAGCCAGTAGTCTGGGCGTGGACGGGCGTCACGAAGAGCGCCCCCAGGACCAAGAGGACCGAAAGAGATGTGAGGAGCTTCATGTCCATCTGCGCCTGGATAGCGAAAGGCCGATTTTATAAGTCTTTTAATTCCTCCACCGCTTTCTTCTTGAGTTCTTGAAGCTGCCCGGTGAGTTCCTTCAGGGCTTCCTCCCCCTTCGATCTGACGGCTTCCCTGGCCTGGACGAAGGCCGCCGATTCTTTCTTCCTCCTCCTTTCTTCGGCCATGGCTTCGGCTTCGTGGCTCATATCGCCGACCTCCTCTTCTCCAGCACCCTCTTTACGTTCTTCAACCTGACGAACTCCTCCCTTTCGCGCTCCTCCAACGTCGAGGCGATGAATTTGATCGTAGACTCATACTGAGGGATTATTATGAACTCCAGGGCGTTGATCGTCCTCTGCGTCCGCTCTATTTCGCTGACCAGCCTGAAGATCACGTTCTCGATCTCCGCGGCCCTGAGTATCTCAGGCAAGAGCGAAGAGATGTGAGCATAGGCCCTGTCCAGAGAGTATGTGGTGTCCCCGAAGCCGTAGGGTCGAGGGACCTCCCTGAAGTCCAGGCGAAGGGAGGGGACGTCCACGTCCACTATCCTCTTCACAGTCACAGATACTTCCGCCGTAACCGGGGTGTCCCTGGCCGTGGCCTCCAGCTTCATGGCCCCCATCTCCATGTACGCGTCATACAGGAACCCGTAGCCCTTCGAGACGGCCATGTTCAGGCTCCTCTTCTCCTCCGAGGCCTGCTCCATGTACTCGCTCAGCTTCTTGATCAGCACTTCGCGCTTATCGTCCAGGATCTTGTGTATCTTCCTTGCCACTACGAGCGAACGACGGAGCCTTATCAGTTCAAGCTTGGTGGGCTGCACCTTCTGGCTGGACAAACGACCTAACCCTTCCCCCTGTAATGTTCGGCCAGCGTCTCCGTCTTCATCTTGGTCAGCTCCCGCTCCGGGAGCATGGAAAGCACATCCCAAGCGATGTCCATGGTCTCGTCGAGGGTGCGGCTTTCGTTGTATCCCTGGCCCAAGAACTTCCTCTCGAAGACGTCCCCGAAGTCCAAGTACTTCAAGTCCACAGGCGAGAGGCCCGCCTTGCCCACTATCCCCACGAGGGCCCTGAGCTCCTGCGCCCTAGAATAGGAATCGTAAAGCTGGTTGCTCACCTCGGCGTGGTCTGGCCTTGTCTTGCCCTCTCCTATGCCGTCCTTCATCAACCTGCTGAGGCTCATCAGGACCTGCACCGGGGGGTAGACCCCCTTCCTGAAGAGCTCCCTGTCCAGCACGACCTGGCCCTCGGTTATGTACCCCGTGAGGTCTGGTATCGGGTGGGTTATGTCGTCGCTCGGCATGCTGAGGATGGGGAGCTGCGTGATGCTCCCCGCCTTGCCCTTGATCCTCCCTGCCCTTTCATAGATCGTGGAGAAGTCCGTATACAGGTAGCCTGGATAGCCCTTTCTCCCTGGCACCTCCTCCCTAGCTGCGCTTATCTCCCTGAGGGCCTCCGCGTAGTTCGTCATGTCCGTCAGGATCACTAGGACGTGCAGGTCTCGCGCGTAGGCCAAATACTCGGCGGCTGTAAGAGCCACCCTAGGTGTAATTATCCTCTCGATGGCGGGGTCGTCCGCTAGGTTCAGGTAGAGGATGCTCCTCCGCAGGGCGCCCGTCTCCTCCAAAGCCCTACGGAAGAAGGCTGCTTCGTCGCTCTGCACCCCGATGGCGGCGAAGACGACGGCAAAGTCCTGGCCGCCTCCCTTGACGCTGGCCTGCCTAGCTATCTGTGCGGCGAGCAGGTTGTGCGGAAGCCCGGCGCCGGAGAAGATTGGAAGCTTCTGTCCTCTCACTAGCGTGAGCATCCCGTCTATCACGGAGACACCCGTCTGTATGAAGTCAGTAGGATAGTCCCTCATCGACGGGTTAATGGGGGAGCCGTTCACATCTCGGAACTCCTCCCCGAGAGGGGAGGGAAGGCCATCCAGAGGCCTACCCAGGCCGTCGAAGACCCTGCCCAGCAACTCCATGGATACGGGTATCTCCATGGGTTTGCCCAAGAAGCGGACCTTGGTCCCCATGGTGGAGATCCCTGTGGTGCCTTCGAACACCTGTATGACCGCCCTGCCGCCTCCCACCTCAAGCACCCTGCCCAGCCTCCTCTCCCCCGCGGCCAGCTCCACCTCCACCAGTTCGTCGTACGAGACCCTGCTCACCCCTTCTAGCACCAAGAGAGGACCCCTGATCTCGGTAACCCGTGAATACTCCACACCGCCCGTGCGCTTAGACTGCAACCTGGGTCACCCCCTTCGCCGCCAGTTCCCTGAAGGCCTGGTTCATCTCCGCCAATAGGTCATCGAGCCTGAACAGCTCGTCATCCCTGATCTCGAACCTTGCCCTGGTGAGCTTGCCTATGATGGGCATGCTCCTGATGGAATGCAGGCTCACCCCTGACCTTAGGGCTGCGCTGGCCTGCCTGTAGAATTCCACGATCAGCCTGAGTAGGGCCACCTGCCTCTTCGGATTGGTGTAGCTGTCCACGGGGTCGTAGGCTGTCTGTTGCAGGAAGCCCACCTTTATGATCCTAGCGACGTCCAGCACGAGCTTCTCTTCGTCTGGGAGCACTTCCGGGCCGAGAAGTCGCACTATCTCCTTCAGGGTGTCCTCCCTCTGCAGTACGGCGTACGCCTCCTGTCTCAGGCTGAACCATTCCTTGTCCACGCTAGCCGTCCACCACCTTGAGACTTTATCGAGGAAGCCGGAATAGCTGGTCATCCAGTTGATGGCCGGGTAGTGCCTCGAATAGGCCAGCTTCGTGTCCAGGGCCCAGAATGTCCTGATGAACCTCATGGTGTGAGTGGTTACGGGCTCCGTGAAGTCCGCCCCGCTCGGGGAGACGGCGCCTATCAGGCTGACGGAGCCCACCCGCTGAGGCGTCCCCCAAGCATTGACTCGGCCAGCCCTTTCGTAGAACTCGGCCAGCCTGGTGGCTAGGTAGGACGGGTAACCCTCTTCCGCCGGCATCTCTTCGAGGCGGCCGCTGATCTCCCTCAGCGCCTCCGCCCACCTGCTCGTGGAATCGGCTAGCATAACCACGTCGTACCCCATGTCCCTGTAGTACTCCGCTAGCGTTACGCCCGTGTAGATGCTGGCCTCCCTGGCGGCCACAGGCATGTTGCTAGTGTTCGCCACCAACACGGTCCTCTCCATCAGAGGCCTGCCGGAATACGGGTCCTTCAGCTTCGGGAAGTGGATGAGGACCTCCGTCATCTCGTTTCCCCTTTCGCCACACCCCACGTACACGACGACCTTCGTGTCCGCCCACGATGCTATCTGATGAAGGGTCACCGTCTTCCCGGTGCCGAAGCCCCCAGGGATGGCCGCGGTCCCCCCCTTCGCAAGAGGGAAGAACGTGTCAAGCACCCTCTGGCCTGTTATCAGGGGAACCTCAGGGTCGATCCTGGACCTGTAGGGGCGAGGCTTCCTGACGGGCCAGTAGTGGTACATCTTGAGGGGAACCTGTTCACCGTTGTGCAAAAGAGCTATCTCGTGTTCGATGTCGTATTCCCCCTCCGGCTCCACGCTTTCCACCACACCTGGCTTGACGTCGGGTGGTGCCATTACTCTATGCTCCACCGTGGGTGTCTCATCCACGGTCCCGAGGACTGTCCCGCCCTCCACCTGGTCCCCCTTCTTGACCTTTGGGATGAAGTGCCATCTGGCCTTCTTGGAGATTGGGAAGACGCTTATCCCCCTGCGGATGTAGGGGCCGGAGATGGACGCCAGCTCGCTCAAGGGACGTTGCAGGCCATCGTAGATCTGTCCCATGACGCCAGGACCTAGGGCGACTGAAAGGGGCATGCCCGTGCCGACGACGGGCTCGCCCGGCCGGAGGCCGCTCGTGCTCTCGTACACCTGCACGAAAGCTACATCTCCGGTGACCTTGATGACCTCCCCTACCAGCTCGTCCTCGCCGACGCTGACCGTCTCGCCCATCTTCACCTCGGCCATTCCGTCGGCCTTGACGGCCGGGCCGCTTATCCAGATTATCCTTCCCTTAGCAGGCAACTACCTACCCTCCTTGAAGTACTTCTCGAAGACCCTCCTACGGATGGCCGGCTTCAGCCTCTCCAACCTGGACTCGAAAGTATTGTCGTATTCCACCATTCCGTCTTCACTCCTAACTATGATGCCCCCGGCGGACTTCGTGTACTTGCTTGCCATGGTGAGCTCGTAGCCCATGTTCCCATCCTTCAAGGATGCCATCGCCTTGCTCACAGCTTCCTTATCTCTGGCGGAGCATTGGACGACGTACCTTCCCTCCTCTAGCTCGGAGATGGCTTCCTGCAGGAGCCTTACCATGGCCTTGACGTAACGGGAGTCCCTGGGAAGCGAGGCGACCTCCTGAAGGGCACCCTCAACGGCGGAGTCAAAGAAGGCCTCGAAGGCCTGAAGCAGAAGGTTCCTTGCCTCAAGCTCTGCCGAGCCCAGCATCTTCCTTCTCTCGTTCTCGGCCTCCTTCTTTCCCTCCAGCATGACCTCCTCATACCTTGACCTGGCCTTGAGCTCGTAATCGTCGATAAGCTTCAGGGCGGCATCCACGGCCTCCGATATAGTACGCCTTATCTCGTCCGCCTCGACCTGCATCACCCTGTCGATGACGGCTTCGACTCCACTTGTGGGCATTTTGCCAACTACACACCCAACATGGCCCTAAGTACTTTGCTGTAGTCGGAGTTCTCCTCCTGCGCCCCCGGGGCCGCGATGGCGTAGATGAGGGGTACGGCCTTCTTCTTCCTGTAGTCTGCGAGCTTAACCCTTATCTTGGAGTACAGCTCCGAGTCCAAGAGGACCAGGCCCACGCCGTCGGCCGCATAAAGCCCGTCCACCACCCTTAGCATATCCTCTGGGTCGTCCACCTCCATACCGTCGGCACCCACGAGACGGAAGGCGGTGACGAAAGGCCTCCTTCCGACGGCCACGACCCTCATGGCTTGAAGTTGCCTTGAAGTCACGATTTAAGCATTTTCGGGGTTGCGTATGGGCGCGCACACGACTATGGAGACGCAGTGCCCATGAGAGATGTCCATGGCCTTTCACGTAGGGGGTAAGCTGCCCTTTCCCTCCGAAACCAAGCTGAAGAGCGGAGCCGGTTACGGCAAACGTTAAATTTCCATGCCTCGAGGCTAAAGGCGTAATTCGAGGCATCGTGGTGTCGCCATGGGCGTTAAGTCCCTCGTCAAGGTCATACTCGTAGCCCCCAAGGTGGAGTCGGACGCAGTCTTCAAGAAGCTCGCCGCCTTCAACTGGTTCGACCCGGAGGAAGCCAAGAGCTACAGGCAGAGGTACGAGCTAGCTGAGGAGGCCAAAGCGCTCAGGGACCAGCTCGACTCCCTGGCCAATTCCCTTTCCCTAAAGGAGGAGCCAGGGGTGATCGAAGTCCTCACCAAAGGCTACAACGTGAGGAAAGAGAAGTTGGAGGCGGAGGACTGGAGGGAGTACATCTCCAAGGTGAGGGAGGAGGCCCAGCCCATGTTGGAGGAAGCCGGCCGACTCAAGGAGGAGATGGATAGGGTTCAGAGGAGGATGGAGGACGTAGAATCCCAGAGGGGCCTGCTTGAGTTCGTGGCGACGTTCAGAACCAACCCGAACATAGCCTCGGAGATCACGCGCCTTCATGTCCGGCTGGCAATAATCAAGTCAAAGGACGTAAAGGAGTTGGAGAAGAGCCTGCCGAAGGTCGCCGTCTTCAGCCAGCCCATAACGAAGAAGGACTCGGTGGTGCTGACGGTCGGGTCGAGGGAGGATGGTCAGAGGATAGAAAGGGCGCTCAAGTCGTTCGATGCGAGGCAGGTGAGCGTTCCGAAGGAGATGGCCGACAGGCCGGCCGAGGCCTATCGCAGGGCGACGGAAGAAATGGGGAAGCTGAAGGAGGAGAGGGTCAGGCTTTCTGACCTGTGGGAGAGGTTCAGGCAGGAGAAGGGGGAGAGGGTCCTCTTCCTCAGAGAGGCCAGCCAGGTAGCCTGCGACGTCCTTTCACACGGCTCCGCGAACCCTTTCAACCGGTTCCTAAAGGTCTCAGGCTACGTGCCTAGGCAGAAGCTGCAGGAGCTTAAAGATGCCTTAGGGGACGCCATCGTCCTGGTGGAGGAGGAAGCGCATGACGGCGTTCCCACCCTCGTATCGAACCCAAAGTACGTGGATTCGTTCGAGGAGATCACGTTTACGCAGGGGCCTCCGTCGCCCGGGGACATCGACCCAACACCGTTGATCTCCGTGGTCTTCCCCGTCTTCTATGGGATGATGTTCGCGGACGCAGGTCAGGGGCTCCTCATGCTGTTATTGGGCTTGGCCATTTGGAAGAGGGCTGCCGGCAGGCTGAAGAAATGGGGGATGGCCATCTGCAGTTTCGGCGCCGCCGCGACGGTTGTGGGCCTCCTGACGGGGGAGGTGTTCGGGTTCGCCACGGAGGCACTTCCCCTGATAGGTGGGGAGTTGAGGAGGTTGGTGCTCATCGACCTCGAGCCCTTGAAAGAGGGACAGGGGATCGGGATCTTTATGCTCCTCCTGGTGTTCGCCATCATGGTCGGCATAGCGCATATAACCATAGGCCTCTCGCTGGATACGGTGAAGTCTTGGAAGAAGGGGGAGAGGGTGGAGGTCTTGGTGAACAAGCTCCCGACGCTCCTATTCTATGCAGGTGGAGTCATCTTCGCACTTGCGTTCGTGGGAAACGGGTTCACTTTCGACGGGATCATGGCTTCGACTTCCTTTACCCCCATCCTCGGGCTTCCCGTCGGCATGGTATCTTCCATGGTGCTTCCACTAATATTCGTGGTGGTGTCCATCATCGCCCTGGGCAGGGCCATGGCGGTGAAGCTTGGGAAGCTGCAAGGCGAAGGGTCCTTCGCCATACTCGTGGTGGACGGGATCGTCGAGGTCCTGCTGAAGATAGTTGAGTTCATGGCCAACTCCATAAGCTACGCGCGTCTCGGTATCCTGCTCGTGGTCCACGTTTCCTTGATGGTGGTGGTCAACAAGGCGATGGCGTTGGGACTGGCCGGCCTCCCGATAGTCATCTTCGGAAACGTCGGTGTGATGATGCTGGAAGGGCTCATAGTTTACATACAGGACCTCAGGCTCCACCTTTACGAGTGGTTCACCAAATTTTACGAGGGAGGGGGGAAGGCCTTCCGCACGATGGTGCCTTACACTAGGAGGGTGGAGCTCAGCTGGAAGGCCTAGACGAAGACCAGCTTACCTATGATCGTGGAGGCGCTCACGCCTGTCTCCAGCCCGAAGGCGATCGACGATAGGTTCCTGACCTCCGCCTCCTTCACCTTCAGCGCTGCCAGTAGCACCGGCTCGGACATTGGCCTTGCGGAAAAGGCCCTCCTCGAAATGACGAGAGAGGACTTCAGAAACGAGTCTTCAATTCCACCTATCATCTCTTCAGGAGAGGACGCCTTCGGGATGACCTGCCGGTAGGCGGTCCTCCGCAGCTTCTCGGCTGCGCCGATCACGTTCTCCGCCCTGGCCATGGCCTCCAATAGGTCAGGGTTCACCTTGTAGCTCGGCGCCACCAAGAGGTCCCTTATCGTGGAAGGAGGAAGATCTAGCCACTTCGCCCTAAGGGTCGCCAGAACGTTGAATCCGTCGACGTCCATCCCCACCAAGTCCTTCACTGTCCTGTCGACTCCCCGGGGGCGAAGGCGGAACCTTCGAGCTCTTCTCCCCGCAAGGGCGGCCAGCTTCCCGATGGCGAACCTGTCCAGGAACAGGTCGAAGGTGTTTACCTCCTTGGTCTGCTTGTACACGGCCAAAGCTTTCAAGAGGTACGGGTATACTTCTTCGTTCTCCAATAGCCCGACGGCCTGCTCGAGGCTGGCGGCGGAGAGGACCCTGACTATAAGGTCCCTGCGGCCGGCCAGCTCCTCGGCGCCCAGGACAAGCATCTCGCTGAGGTCCTCGAAGGATAGGCCAAGGGCCTTCCCCTTCAACGCTACCTTCAGGTTCCAAGAAAGGTTCCTCTCAAAATACCTTTCCAAGACAGCCGACGTCCTGTAATAAGTTAGCAACTTGTAGTTGAAGATGGTGAGGCTGGCTCGCAACGCTGATTCGAGCTTGCGAGAGGTGAGCTTCCCCGCCAGCGCAGATATCTGCTCACCGTATCCCGTAGGCTTAAGCTTGGAGGCCATTTCGTTGAGGCTTCTTGAGTTGGCCAACTCCTCCAGGAACTGTCTTGAAAGGCCGGCGCCCCTCGAGCAGTAGGCCTTGACGAATGCGTAAACGTCGTCCTGCTTCATGGCGCTGTACAAGGCCGCTCATGCCTCGTCCAGAAGCACGCCCACGATCAGTTCCCGTACTTCCTGCCTCTGAGCCTCGGCCCTAGCCTTGAAGGAATCGACTTTGGACCTACCCTGTGATATTATGCCTTCGACTTCCGCTTGTGTGGTGGTGCGGACGGCTGAAATGAGCTCCTCCTTCTCCCTTTCTGCCTCCTCCACAGCCGCGCGGTAGGCCTCCTGCCCCTTCTCCTCTGCCAAGCGCCCTATTTCGACCTTATAGGCTTCAGCCCTTTTCTTGAGCTCATCTAGGGACCGCTCCAGGTCGTAGAGCACCTTCAGGGCCGTTTCCACCGGTGACTGCTTCTCCGACAAGCCCTTTCAGGTATGATACCTAGTTTAATTAAACCTTCCCGGCCTGCCATGGCCTCGGTCGCGTCCTGTATCCGTACCGAGCAGCATCGGAGGAACTACGTCCGAAGATGCTCAACGGACATCGTCTTCGATGGCCCCAGTCAAGCGTAGGGCCAACGCATGTCATCGGTCGTTTCGAAGGCCGGAGGGGGACGGTGGTCGCCATGGCACTGACGGAGGGATGGTGGGGAGAGGGCTGTTTGAAGGAGGAAGGTTCGTCTGCATATGTTGGAACTGAGAGACTTTGCCCAAGAGGAGAGGCCCATCGTGGAGGCTTCATCCTTCCTCGATCCCCACGTTGAGCGGGGAGGCCGCTGGCACGGAAGACAACACCTGCAGGGCTCATCATTTAATCTGACATTTCGTGCTCAAAGATGCATCTCCTCCTCAGATGGGTTGTGCCGGCCATGCCACTCACGTCGACGTGAAGCACGTCACGAAAACGTTCAACTATGGCGGGCGCTCGGGCCCCTTACGATGAAGCCTCTGGCAAGGGTCGTCGTCGGGAGCACGAACGAAGTCAAGGTGAACTCTGTTCGCCTCGCCTTCAAGCCGTATTATGACGCCAAGGTCGTTGGCGTGGAGGTGGAGTCGGGGGTGGGCGCTCAGCCCCTGGGGGAGGAAACCTTCCTAGGAGCTCGCAGGAGAGCTGCAAACGCGATGAAAAAGCAGGCCTGTGATTTCGCCGTGGGCATAGAGGGTGGCATAATGGATATAAGTACAATAAAGTTCGCGTTCGCAGCCATCTGCATCCTCGACCGTGAAGGCATGCAGTCTACGGCCACCACGGGCCTCTTCCCTCTGCCGGAAGAAATCCTGAGGCTTGTGGACGAGGGCTTTGAGCTGGGGAGCGCCATCGACAGGCTGACCGGCCTGAACGGCGTCAAGAGAGGACCTGGGGCGGTGGGCATACTCACCAAGAGGGTGATCGACAGGACGAAGCTATACTGCCATGGCACCACCTTGGCGCTCATCCCTCACCTCAACAGGCAGTACACCTGGCGAAGCATGACGCCATGACTGTGGAGGCCGGCGGCCTCCGTCAGAACAGGGCTCGGAAGAACCAGAGGAGTCGTAGCTTGATGGTCTCCAGAAGGGTCCACCTAATCCCATGCCATAGTGCCTCCACAGGCAAGGATGCAGTCTTCAGCTCTCCTCCCATAGGATACTTCAGGCCCTTTACGACCACCACTGGGATGCCTTCCGCCGTCTGGCCCATGAGGAGCGCCGAGGCGCAGGCGATTTCGTCCACCACCACATCCGCACCTCCGAACTTCTCCCTTCCGAACCTATCTCTTGCAGCGAACCCCCTGGCAACAGGGCTGATCCCCGAAGACCCCACGGCGAGCTCCATCGAACCAAAGAGATGGGCGAACGCGACCTCGGTGTCCGTGATCACGACGGCCACATTGCCTCCAACCATCTTCGCAAGGCCCTCCCTTATCCTTCTGGCCGAGGCGCTGGGATCCAGAGGGAGGTATGAGCATCTGCCCGGCGGGTTGTTGGAGTAGTCGAGGGCGGCGTCGCTGGCGAGATGTCCTTGCCTCGTCACGGTTATCAGCAGAGTCGGGTCTCTCCTCATCACCCTTTCGGCTGCCTCCCTGTCTGTCGTGATGGCGTCGAGCACCTGTGGGAACCTCTTTGCCATCTTCCACACGGGCACCGCCGCTAGGATGCGGGTGGACTCCCTGAGTATGGCCTCGACCTCCACAGGGTCCTTTCCCGTCGTCCTGGCGATGGCCTTGGCCTTCCTCGAAGGCGTGATGGCGTTCAGGTCGGCCGTGCGGCCCTCCGCCTTTGACACTATCTTCGACGTTATCACGATTACGTCCCCGGCCTCCAGCAGCACGCCTTCCCTTTCGCATGCTTCTCCGATCAGGCGAACCAGGTCGTCTCCTTCCTTGACTTCACCTATCGTCTGCAGGCCGATCAAAGAAATGGCCATCAACAGGCTTCGTCCACAGACCTCGTCGAAGCCGGCAGAAAAGCGTTTCATCCTCGCGTAGAAAGCATTCACTGGCCGGTCCCCAACCGCCCATAGGTTGCAGCCCTAGGCCTGATGCTTGGCCCCGCCAAGCCCATCTAGACCTCCAGCAGGCTTTCCCTACACATATATGGACATGCGTCCCATTCATGATGCTTCTCTTCGAGCAAAAACATAAATAACGACCTCAGTTGACGTTGGTAGAGCTAAGTATGAGGCTGAGGCCCGTCGCCCTGTTCTTGGTGCTTCTCCTTGCGATCTCCGCCCCGGGCGTCCCCAGCAGGGCCGATGTCCCTATGCCACTGCTCTATACCATAACCAACCTCGTAAGCGTTGACAACTTTGGCTGGGTATATGTGGATACCACGGTCGCCATCACCAATAACGGGACGGTCGACTCAGGCCCCTTCCTGATGAACATGACCTTCATGGATGTCTTCCCGCCACATACCTATGAGCTCAAGACGAATGGAACCCTTTCATCTATCGAGACGGACGTCAATTCCACCACATACTGGTTCGATGTGGCCAACGTACCGGCCGGAGACACGGTTGCGGTCAATCTTTGGGTGAAACTGTGGGGGATGATCAGCGAGTACACGCCTGGAAGCTACACATATAACTTCACCAGCTTCCCCATAGTCCTGTTCCCGGGAGGGCTGGTCACCAACGCCACCTCACAGCTTCAGTTTGTGCCGGACGTCACCCCATCCACGGACCTGCCATCCTTCGGGTTCGTGAGACAGGCCAAGGCTTATCCGACCTTCCTCAAACAGTACGTCAACGAGACACAGCTCTTCGCCGAATTCCTCAGGGTGAACTTCTCCTCCGCGTCCACCGCTTCGTTCGTCCTCTATCGCATCCAGAGCGTGGACCGCGAGCTATTCCTGAACGATGACGGGCGAGTCATGGTCGCGGACCATATAATCATACGTAATGAGGACACTCAAGATATCACCGTCCTAAACCTGACAGTCCCCACCGGTGGGGATTTCTATTTGAAACAAGGCTTGGTGGACGGTGGGGCGATTAGCCTTCAATTCGGTCAGGTCTCTCTACCCTTCCCCGTGTCGGCCTCGAGCTTAGGAGATATCCTTCTGACATACCCCATGCCTCCGTCAGCGGTGGCGGAGAGCGGCGGTGCCCTCGTCTTGAACGTCAGCGGCTCCGTCCTTAGCTTCGTGAACCTAGTCGACCGCTACTCCCTAAACTACTCGTTCCCTGAGGGGACTGAGGTTCACGCTTCCGGGCCCCTGACTTACTCCAACCTCACCTCCATCCCGACCATAATGATCACCGCCAAAGTACCCTGGGGTTGGTCACTCGGCTCCGCGACCCCCGTGGGCCTCGGGGCCCTCCTTGCAGTGTCCTCGGTCTACCTCCTTTACCGTCGGTCCGACGTGCAGCCATACGAGGAGGAAGGGAGGGAGATCCTCGACTCCAAGTCGAAGGTGGTGTTGGACCTACTCGAGCTCTACAGGCTAAGGGGCGAAGGATATTCGTCCTTGGACATGTACTCCACTGAGAGGAAGGGCCTCGAAGAAGAGAAGAACAAGATCACATCGAGGCTGAACGACTTCAGGGTCAAAGCGCAGAAGGATAAGGTGCAGAAGGCCTTCTACGAGAAGCTGGCGGCTGAGGACCTTCGCCTGGAGCAGGCACACAGGGAAGGGAAACATCTTATGGAGGAGAGGCTGGCTGGCAGGCTGGCGGAAAAGGAGTTCACGGCCAAGATCATGGCCTTGGAGAGGTCCATAGTGGAGAAGGCGAAGGAGAGGCCCCAGCCGACGAGGCCCACCAAGTAGGCCTCAGGTGCTTCCGGCTGGAAACTTATCCCAGCTTCCCTGGGCCTGAGGGGGCACAACCGCCTCCGCCTGTGCACGCTACATGACGGCATCCTTCAAGGAGTCGCCGCAGGGGCAGCTCCTCTCTGGCGGCACTGAAGGTATGAGTTCCTCGAGCAGCCTTCGTACCTTCTCTACGTTCGAGCTGAGGGTACTGACCACTTCCTGCGCAGACACAGGCTTCTCTGCCCAGACGTCGTAATCCGTCACCATGGCCACGGTCAGGTAGCACATCCCCTGCTCCCTGGCCAGGTTGACCTCGGGGACTAGGGTCATACCGATGACGTGCGCTCCCCAGCTCCTGTACAGGGCAGATTCGGCCCTTGTGCTGAACCTCGGTCCCTCTATACATACGTACGTACCCTTTCCACGGAAGCTCAGCCCGAGGACTTCCGCCTTCTCCTCCGCCACCTTCCTCAGCTCGGGGCAGAAGGGGTCAGCTAGAGATACGTGCGCGACCTGCCCCCCTTCGTAGAACGTGTAATCCCTCCTCTTCGTTAGGTCGATGAACTGGTCAGGAAACACGAGCTGGCCTGGCTCTACTTCCGGTTGCAGGCTTCCCACAGCGGAGGGGGCTACTATCCTTTTGACACCCAGCTGTTTGAACGCCCATACGTTGGCCCTCGAGTTGATGCGATGGGGGGGAATCCTGTGCCCCTTACCGTGCCTAGGCAGAAAGGCGACCCTCCTGCCCGCGTATTCGCCTAAGGTGATTAGGTCAGAGGTGTCTCCGAACGGAGTGTACACCTTCACCTCCCTGACGTTCTCTAGGATCGAGACGTCGTAGACCCCGGAGCCTCCTATTATGCCGATCTCAGCTTGGTCCTCCATGTGAGAGCCGACCGGCTTCATATTTGGCCGACCGGTATTTAGGTCTACGCGACCGCCGGGGGCGAGCTAAGCTTTTTCTACCTAATGGGCCATATCTCCTTCGTGGCCGGCGTCCTTTTCAAAGCGCGATACATCCTTCCCGACGCTTCCTCTCAGGTGCTGGAGGAGTCGTGCATCATCGTCGAGGGGGACAGGTTATCCTACGTGGGCCCTTTTTCGACGTCCAAGGAGCTTGGACCCTTCGAAGATACGGTGGACCTGGGGGACTGCATCCTCCTCCCAGGCTTCGTCAACGCGCATGCTCACGCGGCCATGAGCCTGTTGAGAGGGGTGGGTAACGGCCTTTCTCTTGACGATTGGCTAAGGAAGGAAGTTTGGCCCATCGAGGAGCGCCTCTCGGAAAGGGACATGGTGTACGGTGACCTACTCTCTTTGGTGGAATTCGTAAGGACTGGGATCACCTCCTTCCTGGACTTCTACAACATAAGGCCCATGCTTCAGGCGCTGAAGGAGGTCCCCCTGAGGGCGACCCTTTCCTTGGCGTTCCTTGACCTGCTACCAAGCATGAAGGAGGAAAGCTGGAGGCGGATCGAAGAAGTGGACTCCTACCTTCGCCTCGTGAGGGAGAGTGGCGACCTGAACGGCTTGGCTCTGGCACCGCACTCCGCGTACGCCTGCTCGAAGGAGATGCTGGCTAGGATAGTCGAAGAGTCGTCGAAGAGGCAACTACTCGTCACTGCACACGTCCTTGAGTCCCCCTCCGAGTGGGGGGAAGTGGAGAGGGTCCATGGTCTCCAAACCATCCAGCTCCTCGAGAGGCTCCGCCTCCTGAACGGTCGTTTCCTCGCGGTTCACTGCGTGCACGTGGACGAGGGCTCGATGGACGCTCTGGCCTCCAATCGCTCTTCCGTAATCCACTGCCCTAGGTCGAACTCTAGGTTGGGAGTGGGTGTGGCCCCTGTAGCCAAGATGCTAAGGAGGGGCATGAACGTGGCTCTGGGGACGGACGGACAGGGTAGCTCAGATAGTTCGGATTTCTTCGAAGAGATGAGGCTTGCCGCCTACTTGCAGAGGTCCATGAACAGAGACGCAAGAACCTTGAGCCCTAGGGTCCTGCTCGCCATGGCCACAACCAACGGTTGCAGCGCCTTGGGCTTACCTAGCGTGGGCGAGCTGGCTCCAGGAAAGAGGGCTGACTTCATCGCGGTAAGGATGGATAGGCCGCACCTTGTCCCCGCCCTCGACCTGATAGGCAACCTAGTCTTCGCTTCTAGGCCGGAAGACGTCCGTCTGACCGTAGTGAACGGGAGGACCCTCTGCGAGGACGGGAGAGTGCTCGACGTCGACGTCGAACGATTGATGAGGGAAGTACAAGATATAGCTTCTTCGCTGGCTTGACCTCTACGCTCGCCAGCTCTCCAGGTATTCCTTCTGGGCTGGCGTCAGAGAATCTACCCCTATCCCTTCAGCTTCCAGCTTGAGCTCCGCCACCCTCCTGTCCACCTCGGGCGGGACGGGGAGCACGTCATCCTGAAGATTCCCTCTGTTCCGCACAAGATACAGGACGGATAACAGCTGCAAGGAGAAGCTCATGTCCATGATCTCGATCGGGTGGCCATCCGCAGCCGCTATGTTCACCAGCCTGCCCTCCGCCAAGACGAAGAGGTCTCTACCGTCCTTCAATGTGAACTTTGTAACGTTTGGCCTGGCCTGCTCCTGGCTGACCGACATCTCCTCCAGTTCCCTGACGTTGACCTCCACATCGAAGTGGCCCGCGTTAGCGAGCATGGCCCCGTCCTTCATCACGGAGAAGTGCCTTCTTCCAACGACGTCTTTGACACCCGTGCAGGTGATGAAGATGTCGCCTATGGGGGCTGCTTCGTCCATCTTCATGACTTCGTAACCGTCGAAATGAGCTTCCAGCGCCCTGAAGGGGTCCACTTCGGTCACGATGACCCTGGCCCCCATCCCTCTCAGCCTTTCCGCTACTCCCATCCCCACCCAGCCGTATCCTACTACTACACACCTCTTGCCCGCGATGATGACGTTCGTAGCCCTCATCAAACCGTCGACCACGCTCTGCCCGCTTCCAAACCGGTTGTCGAAGAGGCGCTTGCTGCGTGCGTCGTTTACAGCGATGACGGGGAACCTCAGCACCCCTTCCCTTTTCATGCTCCTGAACCTCTTGAGGCCCGTCGTAGTCTCCTCCGTGGCGCCTATCACCCTCTGCGAAACGTTCCTCTGTGTCGCCATCACGGAAAGGTCAGCCCCATCGTCCACAAGGACGTCCGGGGCCTGGTCTAGGACCCTGCCCAAGTTCAGAGCATACTCCTCCTGTGTTTCTCCCCTCCACGAAAAGACGTGACTGACACGGCTAGCTAGCGCCGCAGCAACGTCGTCTTGGGTCGTCAGCGGATTGGAGCTAGTCACGGAGACCTCGGCTCCCAGCTCCTGCATGGTCGAGCAGAGCACCGCAGTCTTGGCCTCCAGATGAAGGCAGACCCCCACCTTCACCCCTTTCAGAGGCTCCATCTGCACGTGCTGTTCCCTAAGCGCACGGAGGACGGGCATCCTCGCCTGGGCCCACTCTATCTTCCTCTCCCCCCCGGGAGCCAGGGAGAGGTCCCTTACTGTATGCTCCATGTGAGAGATTTCACAGCTCAGGTTACTAAAGCCTTTCTGGACCGCTTTATATCGTGGACTTGCATTCCTAGTCTCGGGCATGTCTGAAGATGAGCTCAGGGCCATGGTGGAGAAGAGGAGGAAGGCCAGGCGTAGGACAAGGGGCCCTTACAGGAAGTCCGCGGTGGCGGCCCATTGATCACGCCTTGACGTAGACCTCCCCTCCCTGAAGTTTCACTTCATACCTGTCAAGCTGCGGGATCGTCGACGGCTCGTCGCCGTCCGGGCCCAGCATGGCCTTCCCGGTCCTCACATCGAACTCGGCTCCATGCTCCGGACACTTCAGCGTATGGCCGAACAGCTTCCCCTGGGAGAGGTCTCCCGATTCGTGTGTGCACCAGTTTCCTACCGCGAAGACTTCCCCACCCGCTTTCAGAAGAAGGATGTCCCTCCCACCCACCTTGAAGATGCGTCTGTCCCCTTCCTCCAGCTCGGTCAACTTGCACACCCTTTGGAAGTCGCCCACCTTCCCACCTGCGAGACGAGCGCGTCGTTTGCTTATATCCCTTGTGAACCTTCCTTTCCGGTCATGCGGGGCCGCCCCGGACCTCCACCGGGCCTTGTGATTGACGGAGCCTTTTAAAGAGGGAAGTAGAGGAGGCGATGTCATGAGGGTTGCAAGGGATGGGCAAGCCTTTAGCCCTTAAGATAATAGAAGGTCATCTGGTGGACGGCAGGCCCGAGCCAGGAAGCGAGGTCGGGATAAGGGTGGATAGGACGTTGATGCAGGACGCCACCGGAACTGTGGCCTGCCTCGAGTTCGAAGCTCTAGGGATACCTCGAGTGAGGAACGAGCATTCTGCCATATATGTGGACCACAACATACTGCAGATAGGCTTCGAAAACCCCGACGACCACAAGTTCTTGGAGACCTTCGCCTCGAAGTATGGCATCTACTATTCGAAGCCGGGGAACGGTATCTGCCATCAGGTCAACTTGGAAAGGTTCTCCGTGCCGGGGAGGACTTTGTTGGGCTCCGACAGCCACACCCCCACGGCCGGAGGGGCGGGGATGCTGGCCATAGGGGCCGGAGGCTTAGATGTGGCAATGGCCATGGCTGGCATCCCGTTCTACTTTGAGATGCCGAAGATAGTGGGCGTCAAGCTGCTCGGCGCCCTGAAGCCCTGGGTCTCCGCCAAGGACATCATCCTTGAGATGCTTCGCCGCCTGAGCGTCAAGGGTGGCGTCGGACGCATATTCGAGTACTACGGCCCAGGCGTGTCATCTCTCAGCGTCCCTGAGAGGTCCACTGTGGCCAACATGGGCGCCGAACTTGGTGCCACCTCTTCCATCTTCCCTTCGGACGAAGTCACAAGGGACTATTTCAGGAGGCAGGGGAGGGAGACGGACTGGTCCCCCCTGATCCCCGACCCGGATGCGGAATACGACGAGCAGGTCGAATTGGACCTCAGCTCACTCGAGCCGCTCATCGCCTGTCCAGGTTCCCCGGACGCGGTGGTCAGGGTCTCGGAAGTGGAGGGGGTTCAGGCCCAGCAGGTCCTCATCGGGTCCTGCACTAATTCCAGCTTTCACGACCTGATGGTAGTCGCCGCTGCCCTCAGGGGAAGGAAGGTCGCACCTCACGTGACCATGGCCGTCAATCCGGGCTCGAGGCAGGTCCTCGCCACAGTGGAAGAGCACGGAGGCCTCTCGAGCCTGATACTAGCTGGGGTTCGCATCCTCGAGAACGCCTGCGGGGGGTGCATAGGCATGGGATCCGCCCCAGGCACCGACTGGGTATCCGTCCGCTCCTTCAACAGGAACTGGCCAGGCAGGAGCGGCACCGTCAACGATCACGTCTACCTTGCTAGCCCAGAGGTGTGTGTGGCCACGGCCGTCCAGGGCGCCATCACCGACCCGAGGAGGCTAGGTCCATATCCTCAGATCGACTGGCCGGAGAGGTTCGTGACCGACGATTCCATGGTCCTCCCACCCTCCCCTGAACCGTCTAGGGTTCAGGTCGTCAGGGGCCCGAACATCAAACCTCTCCCCCTCAGGGGCCCGTTGGAGCCCACATTGGAGGGCGATGTCCTGATAAAGCTTGGAGACAACGTGAGCACGGACGCCATCATGCCGGCTGGCGCCAAGATACTGCCGCTCAGGAGCAACATACCTGCCATCAGCGAATACGTCTTCGCTTGGGTAGACCCCAGCTTCGTCTCTAGGGCCAAGGAGAAGAGAGGTGGGTTCGTGGTTGGAGGGGTGAATTACGGCCAGGGCTCGAGCAGGGAGCACGCAGCCTTGGCGCCCATGTATCTTGGCGTCAAGGCCGTCCTTGCCAAGTCCTTCGCCCGCATCCATAGGGCGAACCTGATCAACTTCGGGATCCTTCCTCTTGAATTCGTCCACCCTGCGGACTACGAAAAGGTGAAGGTGGGTTCAAAGGTAAGGATCGAGGGCGTGATCGATGTCCTCAGGCGCGGGGACGAACGGCTGGAGGTCAGCGTGGACGGATCCTCCGTGCAGGCGAAGGCCGCCTTGACGGAAAGGGACAGGGCGGTGCTGATGGAGGGCGGCCTCCTGAACTACGCCAAGGCGAAGCTGTCTGGCTCCAAGACCTGAGACGGACGTACCTCCCTCTTGGACGGAGGGCTGGCCCACGTGGTAGCCCCCAACCTGCGCTCCGGGCCCATGTTCCTCGTCAACACTTATCTTCATGAAATTAGAAGGCGATGGAGGTAGATCGAAGTGAACACAGCCGAACGCCTTGCCGAATATGCCCACTCCTTGAGGTTTGAGGACTTGAGCCAGGCAGATGTGGTCGAGGCCAAGAAGAGGCTTATAGACGGGCTGGGGTGCGCCATCGGTGCATTCGAGGCTCCCCCCGTCGTAATCTCGAGGAGGCTGGCAGGGACGGTGAGCTCCGTCCGACCGGCTACGCTGTTGGGGACCACCGTCAAGACATCGCCCGAGATGGCGACCTTCGTCAACGGGGTGATGGTGCGCTACCTGGATTACAACGACACTTATCTTGGGAAGGAGCCAGCCCATCCGAGCGACAACATCTCCACCGCCCTAGCCGTCGCTGAGTCGGAGGGGGCGAGCGGGAAGGACTTCCTTCTCGCCCTAGTCCTTGCGTACGAGATACAGTGCAGGCTCTGCGACCTGGCCGACATCAGGCACAGGGGATGGGACCACGTCAACTACGGTCTCGTCTCCACGTCGCTGGCCTCCGGGAAGCTACTGGGGCTGGACACCTCGAGGCTCACAGAGGCGGTGAACATCGCCCTGAATCCCCACATCGCCATGAGGCAGGTGAGGGTGGGGAGGCTTTCGATGTGGAAGGGGGCATCATTCGCTGAGGCTGCTAGAAACGGCGTCTTCTCGGCCCTTCTGGCGAAGGAGGGGATGACGGGGCCGTCCCCCATCTTCGAAGGGGAGATGGGCTTCTTCAGGCAGGTTTCGGGGCCCTTCAAACTGGACTTGGAGGCCTTCGGTGGAAGGAGGGGCTCCTTCAAGATATCGCAAACATACATCAAGTACTTCCCCGCGGAATATCATTCTCAGTCCGCGATCTGGGCGGCGATCGAGACGAGGGAGGGGATCAGGGGCCTAGAGGATATCGAATCCGTGCTAGTAGAATCACACGAGGCCGGATTCAGTATCCTAGGGAACGATCCGGCGAAGTGGAACCCCACGACGAGGGAGACGGCGGATCACAGCCTCCCCTACATAGTCACCCTGGCCCTCAGGGACGGTAAGATAGATGAGAATTCGTACTCCGAGGCGAACATAAGGGACCCGAGGCTCCTAGAATTTATGAAGAAGGTGAGCGTAAGGGAGGATAAGGGGCTATCCTCGATCTACCCCCAGGCCATCGCAAATAGGGTGACCCTGAGGCTGAAGTCTGGGGGATACGTCAGCAGGGAGGTGCGATATCCGAAGGGGCACCCTTCGAATCCCATGAGCGCAGACGAAATTGAGGCCAAGTTCCGCCGCTTGGCGGGGCGATACCTAGAGGAGGGGCAGATGAATGCCATCCTTGGGAAGCTCTGGAGCGTGGAGAAGCTGGGAAGCCTATCCGAACTCCTCCAGCTCATGCAGGTAAGGAGAGACGGCCCAGACCTCCGGTGACGGAGCTTTCAGGACGGATGACGCTAACCAGATGGGATCAGAGAAGGTTAAAGCGGGGCAGTCCTTGAGCTGAAACGTTGCCCAAGGGCGTCGTCGTCATCGGCCTCGGAAACCCCTACATGCGCGATGACGCCGTGGGCGTCCTCGTCGCCAGGGCCCTGCAGGAGCGTAGCTTGGGGGGGTCAATCCAGATCTACGAGCATCAGGAAGCGGATACCTCCCTCCTGGAGTACTTCGAGGGGGCGAAGAAGGTGATAATCGTGGATGCGCTTAGGGCTGGCAGGCCCCCCGGAAGCCTGACCAAGTACACGATATCCGATAGGGGGATGAGCTCACTCATCTCCCCGGCCTGCATGCCCTTCAGCTTCACGACTTGGTGGACCTAGCCAGGAGCCTAAAGCTCCTCTCCTCCCCCGTCATCGTAATTGGGGTCGAGCCGGGAGATACCTCCCTGGGAGAAGGGCTTACACCCGAAGTGGCGAAGGCCATCCCCGCCGCGCTCTCCCTAGTGCTGGAAGAGATCGAAGGGCAGGAAGTGCATGGGGCCTGAGGGAGATCGATAGCCGAGGGCGGGAAATGCAGTAAGGCTTAAGGCTATAGATTATTGGCACACATTTCACTTATGTAAGTCTATTAACTATCTCATAGGCTACTTTAAGAGACATTAACAATAAATAGCGTCCGAGGACGAAAAGTCTATAAACGCAATATGCTCACCATCCTTTGGTTCTAGCCGGATGATGCAGAGGAGAGATTTCCTTAAGGTCGCCGCCATTCTGGGCATCTCCTATACGCTCTCCAGGTACTCTCAAGACATAAGGAAGGTATTCGCCCTCCTTCCGGAGAACAAAGTTCACCTGATCTGGCTGAACGCAGCTGCGGATAGCGGATGCACCATCTCCATGCTCTAGGCTTACGATCCCGAGCTTATGGATGCCGTCTCCGACCTGAGGCTCTCAGCGGACTTCTGGCAGCCGCTCATGACCCCTGATTACGACTTGGGATGGGTCTCCGCAGGCTACACCTCCGAGGAGAGCTCCTCCGTCCCCCTGATGAGGGCAGCATACGAGGAGGCCCCCGTAGACGTCCTAGTAGTAGAGGGCTCCATTCAGACGGCCTCCCCGAAGGGCGGCTCCCCCGGAGATTTCTGTACGATCGGAGAATATCAGGGGAAGCCGAGGTCAGCGTACGAGCTGCTCCAGAGGCTTGCTGCGAAGGCTTCCTACGTTGTGGCTGTAGGGCAGTGCTCGGCCTTCGGAGGGATCCCCGCCGCCATGGGCAACGTAACCGGTGCGACCTCCGTCGTCAATGCCCTCAAGCAGGCGGGGGTGGGCACGAGGAACCCCGTCATAAACCTCCCAGGCTGCCCGGCGCACCCCGATTGGACCCTTCTCACCTTGGCCTCCGTCCTGCAGGGCTTCAAACCCGACCTTGATCCGCTCGGGCGTCCCAGGGCCTTCTTCAGCGAAGTGATCCACGATCACTGCCCAAGAAGGGGCTATTATGACAGGGGCGAATTCGCCACCTCATTCGATGACCCGAGGTGTCTTTGGAAGCTCGGCTGCAAGGGCCCCATAACTTACTCGGCCTGCGCGATAACGAAATGGAACAGCGGATTGAGCTTTTGCACCCAGAGAGGCCCGATGTGCTGGGGCTGCATGCATGAGAGCTTCCCCGATCCCCCAAGCAGCCCGTTCTTCAAGGAGGTCGAGGCCGTCCCTTCCATCCTCGGCGTGGATGCGAACGCCCTGGGCGCCGTCATGGCCGTCGGGACAGCCGCCGCCGTAGGGGCCCATCTGGCGAGCTCCTACCGCCGGGGGAAGTTCAAGAGGGGCGGAGAGGAGGAGGCCAGGTCGGAGGGCGGTAAGGCTTGAAGGTAGTCATAGACCCGGTGTCCCGCATAGAGGGCCACCTCAAGGTTCAACTCGAGGTAGACGAATCTTCCAGCATCGTGAAGTCCGCACAGTGCACCGCCACCCTCTTCAGGGGCTTCGAGAACATCGTGAGGGGGAGGGACCCGAGGGACTGCCCACCGATCCTTTCCGCGATCTGCGGCGTCTGTCACAGCGACCATCATATCGCTTCGGTGAAGGCCGTGGAGAACGCCGCTGGGATGCTGCGATACCTGGAAGGCTACAACTACGAGGGGACGACGATCCCGAAGAACGCTGTCCTTTCGAGGAACGTCATCCAAGGGGCGAACATGGTCTACTCCCACGCGGCCCACCTCCTCGTCCTGGCGGGCCCCGATTACCACCTCTACGACTTGCTTGAAGTCCTGAAGAAGTCGGTCGTGGTGAATTCATACCCTGACCTCCTGAAATGGGTGATAATACCTGCTCAGCGCCTTATGCACCAGCTGATCACCCTCTGGGGAGGGAAGACGCCTCACCAGAGGGGGACGATCCCCGGTGGGAACCCCGTAAGGCCGACCCCTGAAATAGTCGCAGAGTCCATAGCTAAGGTGAGCGAGTTCAGGAAGATACTGGACGTCGCCGCCCCCGTGATATGGAACTTCGTCACGCTGAGGGCATCCGCCCTGGCAGGCCTGGGGAGCGGAACGGGGAACTTCTTATCCTTAGGGGCCTTCCCAGACCCGACCACGTCGAGCGGGACGGACAGGATGCCGCTGGCTCTGCGCAGAGGCGTGATAATGGCGCCCTCCACCGCCCCCATCCCCTTCGATCCATCACAGGTAACGGAAGACACGTCCCTATCCTGGTACGATCAGCCCTCATCCGTCCCTGTGATCGGGGAGCAGCTCCCCGTCCCGGATATGTCGAAACCCGGTGCCTATTCATGGGCTAAGTCACCGAGGTATATGGGGAAGCCTGCGGAGGTCGGTCCCCTCTCAAGGCTTTACGTCTCTGGGATCTACCCTAAGCTCGGGGAGGTGATTCACAGAGTCATCCCCGAAGTGCCAGGGCTCCCCTTGAACCCCCGGGGCTCCGTCTTCGACAGGATGGCCTGCAGGGCCCTGGAGCTGGTCGCCCTTGTGGGCTCGGAAAACACCACACCGAACCTGCAGGTCCTAGGGAGGCCGCTCGGGGTCTCCCTAGTAGACGTCTTGGACGCCCTTGGCCTCCCACGTAAGGGACTCATCCAGACCTGGCTGGAAGCGATGGAGATCGGTGGGCCGGCTTATGCGCCCTATCAGAACCCCTCCGAAGCGGAGGGGATTGGCCTCTGGGAGGCGCCCAGGGGATCCCTGTTTCATTGGGTGAAGGTCTCTTCATCGAAGGTGGAGAACTATCAGGTGATAGCCCCGACGACCTGGAACGTATCCCCGAAGGGGCCTCTAGAGGGCGCACTGGTCGGCACGCCCATCGGCCGGACCGGGACGAATGACGACCTGAGGCAGGCCGCCTGGGTCGTCCGCTCATTCGACCTCTGCCTTGCCTGCACCGTTCACGCAGTGGATGTCAGGGGGAACGAGCGCTACGTAACGGTGGGATAGGTGCTCCTCTTGTCCTCGGCATCGATTCGCCTCAAGGAGGACGCGCCGGTCAGGGCAGGAGCGGTAGCCCCAGTAACCTCCGTGAAGGGCGGAAGCGTGATCGTGAGGAGGCATAGCTACTTCGACGTGCTCTGGCATTGGGTGAACTTCTTCGCTCTAGGTTTCGTCATCCTGACCGGGATGCAGATATACTTCGGATGGCCCTTCCTGGCCGAATACGCCGTGGTGAGGGGGATCCATTTCACACTGGCGATATTCGTCGCCTTATGGAACTTCCCCGTCTTCCTCTACTACAGCGCGGTCAGCGGCGAGCTCCCATACTTCCTGTTTAGGCTTGTGGACCTAAGGAGGGCGCTCTACGACTTTAAGGCCTTCTTGGGGATCGCTGAGGAGGCGGAGCATAATACATACGATCTGGAGGATGGAAGGTACTTCAGGAAGTACAACGCGATGCACAAGATGCACGTCTGGGTCTCCCTCATCCTCCTCCTCGGCTTGGGTACCACTGGGCTCTCCCTCTGGTCGGATTACTATGCCTTCCTCTCGGGGTGGGTGGGGAATATCGCCGTGGTCAGAGCAGTCCACCTGAACCTCTTCTACATCTTCCTCTTCTTCAACGTAGGTCACATCTACTTCGCATCCGTGCCCTGGAACTGGAGGACGATGACAAAGTCTATATTCAACGGAGTCGCCGTCGCCAAGCTTCACGTCAAGGTAGGCAAGGAGAGCGAGGAGGACAGGTTTTAGGAGGGGGTACCTCCAGCTCCCCGCTGGCGACGCCCCTTCCAGATATCCGGGTCCCCCCAGAGCCCCAGCCTCCAGGCGTTGAATTCCACGATCTGAGAATGATCTATGAAGACGTTGACGTCCCTCCCGAACGTCTTCAGGTACCACTTAAAGACTGGCGGGTCCGACGCTTCGAACATCCAGACGCTCGAGCCGAATTCCTTAACGAGCCTCCCCACTAGATCCTTCCTCCACTTATTCGGAGGGAGGTCTTCCGTCAACCCTTCCGATTCCAGCATGAGCATCTTGCTTCCGGCCCTGAGGTGTGCGCGGACCTCTTCCACCACCTCCTCGAAGGGCCTCATCTTCGTCCTGTAACCGGCCACGTGCGTCCCCGCCCCCGCCCCGATCACGAAGGAAACCTCCGGCTTCGCCTTCATCCCCAGCTCCATCACCCTCCTGACTATGTTCACCTTGTCCTGCAAGGAGATCTGCGCTAGGCCGCTCGAAACCTCGACAACATCGAATTCGAGGGCCTTGCACTCCTCGAGGTATCTATCCACTGCGTCCGCCCCCTGGACCATCACCCTCTCCACGAAGCCCCCTGTGGAGACGTAGACCTCATGGTCGTGACATAGTCGGATCATCTTCCTGACCGTGGTCTTCGAAAGCAGCCTCATGGAGCCCCCAGCGAACTTGAAGCCGTCGACATATTCTCCCCAATCGTCCAGCACGCCCTTTAGGTAGTCATAGGTCACGGTCGTGTAGTACGGCCCCCTAAACTCTACGACCCCTGAGGCCCTGGGCTTCGGGGGGAGCTCGTCTATCCGAACGAACCCGAAGGCTTTCTCGTGTCCCTCTTCACCTGTTGTCATTTCGCCTTCGAATCGTCGATAGTGAAGTCGATATATACGAATGTCGGCGGAACCCTCTTCCCATAAGGTTCCTTGGTCAGCTAAAGGATAAAACTACGGCTTGCATGCACATCCGCTCGGGCGCGAGACGTGGATTACCTAATCCCCCTCGCAGACGAAGATGGTAACGTCATCGGGCTGGCGGACCGATGGTCCACCCATACGGTTAGGCAGACGGACGGTGGCCTAGTCCTCGGCCAGAGGCACGTAGGCATCTGCATCGCCTGCCAGGATGGGTCAGGCAGGGTCCTCCTGCAGTTCAGGAGGCACAAGATCTTCGACCGTTGCTGGAGCTTCACCGCGGATACACATCCACGAAAATACGAAGGTAGGGAGCTGGAGACTTTGTTTCAGGCCGCTACTAGATGCGCAAACGAGGATTTCGGGATCGTCGTCGAGGACTGGGTGGACGCGCTCACTGTGACATACGCCGCTAGAGACCCTAGGGACCCCAGGTTCTGTGAGAACGAATTCATGCATCTGCTAGTCGGCAGACACGATGGAGAAGTGCGCCCCAACCCGGAAAGCGTCTATACGTGTAGATGGGCCGACCCAGAGGCCGTTATGAACGAAGTGGCGTCCGAAGCTGAGGTGGAGCCTGAAGCCCGACGGTACGCGCCCTGGGTCCACTCCGTCTTCAATAAGCTGAGCAAAGAGAACAGGATATGGGTCTTGTAGGGTCCCCCTCCTCCACGTCGAGGATTACCGCCTGTCCCATCGCCGTTGACGTATGTTTCCATACCTTGCGGTCACTTCCTTCAGGTTCCTGGCGAAGCGTCGGAGCGCGAGGGGGAGGAAAACGTTATCTTGATGCCGTGTAATGCTCATCACATGCTCTTCGTGGTCGAGAACAGACACCCCGCCGAGGACTGTCCGGCGGGGGTTTGTCGTCCGGACTGGAAGTTCGCGGTCAAGCTGGACGACAGGGCGAAGGATAAGGGGCTCAGCCTTGAGGAGGGCTACGTAGACCCCGTCGGCCACAACATCTTTTTCGTGGTGGACGCCGAGCACGCGCAACAGGTCTTCGACTTCATAACTCCCCTCTTGAGCGTTGGGCGCACGAGAGTAGTCCCAGTCTTCAAGTGGTCGGGCATAGTGGACGTGGCGAGAAGGAAGCATAAAGATGTTCGGTGAACTTACAAGGGGGTCCTGTCGCCTGCCTTAGGCTCCATGGCCTGCCCTCACGAGATCTTGCACCGGCTAAAGCATGCGTCATCGTCCACGCGTCGGCCTTTGGGCTACCGGCCCATGACGGTACGATAGGTGGCCATGAAGGGTCGGCCCTGGCCAGCGTGGCCGTTGGCGTAGGGATAAGGCTACAAGGATAAATATCACTAGTGATATCGCTAACGACTAACGGGCGGGACGATGGAAGATACAACGAGGTCCTTCAGCATGGAACCTCAAATAGGCCCACGCCACCGTCGGAGGGCGACGTGCAGGGGATGAGCGCCAAGGCCAGATACGTGCTGGTCTCGGACGTCACGCTGAACAGAGACTATCGTGGTTTTCCCTTGCTCGACTTCCTTCCCTGCGCTCCCTCGGGGATAATGCCTAGGTTCGCGTACCTCTACCTGAGCGGGAGGGCACCCCCTCCTCTGCAGGACCTTCAGGCTTCCCTCGCGCCTTACTCGTTAAGGAAGCTCGAAGCAGCCCTCCTACGCGACAACGAGGAGGCCGAAGTCAAGGTCCCTCACGAATCCTACGTGGAGGATTTCATATCCGACGAAACCGAGGTCATCGCGGTGACGACCATGGACCCACTTGGACTTGGGCCTCTAACCGTGTCCTACCAGGCCCTATTCGGGACCGTAGGACACACCCCGTACGTCAGGATAGAGTTCGAACGCCTGATATCCAGAATAAACATTGCCAGGCGGGGGACGAAGGCGAAACTCATCGTGGGTGGCCCCGGCGCCTGGGAGTTCACCGTTCGGCCCGAAGAGTTGGACAGGCTGGGGATAGACTACTGCTTCCAGGGTGAAGCGGACGAGGTGGCCTCCGACCTCTTCACGAGGGTCTCCCAGGGCGACTTGTCCGGCAGGGGCTCGCCCTTCTACGTCGGTTTCCAGACCTTCGACGGTAACTTCCGAAGGACGTGGAAACACCACGACAGGTTCATCAGCAGGGGTCGGTACTCAAGGCAGGCCCCTGAGGTAGATGACATACCCGACATCAGGCGGCCATCCGTGAAGTCATTGGTCGAAGTCATGAGGGGATGTGGCATAGGGTGCGACTTCTGCGAGGTCACCCTCAGGCCTCCCAGATATTATCCACCCAAGAAGGTGCAGAGCGAAGTTTCGGTGAACGCTTCGGCTGGCTTCCACAACGCTTGGCTGCACTCAGATGAGATCTTCGCCTACCAGCATGGAAGGAACTTCGAGCCCAACCAGGACGCGCTTTGTGACCTCTTTCGCGCCGTCATGTCCGTGAGAGGAATGGCAAGATGCAATCCGACCCACGGACGCATCTCCGTCCCCGGCGCCTTCCCGGACCTGATCATGAAGCTGTCGTCCATCATGGGAGCGGGCCCTTCCAACTGGATTGGGCTGCAGGTGGGGCTGGAAACCGGAAGCGAAAGGCTGGCCAGGCTTCACATGCCCAACAAGACCCTTCCCTTGAAGATAGGGAGCGATGGCTCCTGGTTCGACATCGTGTGGAGGGGGGTGTACGTGATGAATCGTTACTACTGGAGGCCGGCCTTCACCGTCCAACTGGGGCAGGAAGGGGAGACCTCCGAGGACAACTGGGAAACCGTCGCCATGGTCAACCGCCTGAGCAATTCCTTCGTCGAGGACAGGCCCTTCGAGTTCACCGTGACGCCCCTGCAGAACGTCCCCCTCGGACTGATGAAGGCTAGAGGCGATACCGCCCCTGGTACGACGCTGAGCGAGTCCCAGCTAGCCGTCTACTATGCTTGCTACAGGCACTTGGCCAAGATGGCGGCTAGGGACGCCGCAAGAGAAAGCAGGGGGAGGCTTCGCGAGAGGGTGGTCACATATGCGATGCTAAGGTTGGGGGCCAACCTGATGCTGCAGGTCCTTACTGCCATCTGCAGGAAGCGGGGCCTCGATACGGAGAGGATAGCTAGATTTGGGTTGAACGAACGTGCTCCTCAGCCGCCAAGCATCGTCAGGTTAGCGCATGCGGTCGCGGCGTGAGATGACGCAGGTGTACCTTCATGTATCACCTTCGGTCGCCTCAGGGCAAGACTGGGCCTAAAGTCATGGCCGCAGCGTGAATCTCTGGCGAAAGAGACGTCGTTGCCCATCGTCCACTATCGTACGGTCGCAGCGGAGAACGCATAAATATCACTAGCGATATTGAACAAGCCGTGAGCACCAGCTTAGTACCGCGGGGCTTCTCTAGGTTTCATGTGCTTGCCCTGTTGAAGGAGAGGCCCATGACGGGAAAGGAGATCATGGAGGAAACCGGTAAGAGGTCGGGCGGCGCCTGGAGGCCATCCCCCGGCCTCGTCTATCCCCTGCTGGGGAAGCTACTTTCACAGGGGTTGATAGAAGAGGTGGACGGCCGCTACAGGACAACTGAGGCTGGGACGAAGGTATTGGAAAGCTATGAAAGATCTCAAGATGAGTTCAATAGGAGGATCCAGGCTTTGGTGAGGCTGGGCTCCTACGGTAAGTTCGTCGCCCTCGACATGGTGGACAGGCTCGTCGGGATAATGAACGCTCTGAGGGACGATATCTCCAACCTTACGGCCGAGCAAAGGGAGAAGTACATGGCTTTCCTTCGTTCGGAACTTAGGAAGCTTGAAGAGCTGGACAGGAGGGCGAGGGCGAAGAACGAACGGGCCACCGGGTCGAAGTAGGCTACCTCCGGACTCAAGTTCACCCGTCGACTTTGTAAGGGCCCTCGGTTTCGACGGGCTGGACTGTGGAACCTGCGCCTAAGGATAACGATCCCGCGACCCCCGGAGAACAAGCAATGCCGGCCGGACCCCTTAGTTCTCTTTCAACAGGTCTTTGGTAGCCCGGGAAGGATTCGAACCCTCGTCTCCGGCTCCAAAGGCCGGAATGCTTGGCCTGACTACACCACCGGGCTGCCCATGCGGCCGAACTTAGCCCGCCGGGCTCTTAAATCATGTTCGGCGTCACCTTACGAGCCCGCGTCCTCCGCCAGCGTCTTGGCTATTACGTCAGAGGGATCCTCCATCTCCCTTAGGGTCCTTTCGGCTTTCTCACGCAGCCTCCCCTTCTGCGTTTCGTCCTTCAGCATCTTCTTGACGAGCCTGACAAGTTCCTCTTCCGTCTCGGCGTGTGCTGCTAGCCCGTGCCTCTCTAGGAACCTCTGCACGTAGGTCCTAGGACCTGGATAGTTGCATATGGTCGGGACCCCAAGGAGGGCTGCCTCTGCCGTCATGGTCCCTCCCCTTCCTACGAAAAGCGCCGCCTGCTTCAGCATGTTCGCCCCGAAGAAAGGGCTGTGGCAGACGCGCACGTTGCTGAGCCGGATCCTGCCATAGGCCACCTCCTGTTCCTCGTATCTAGCTAGGAGGATGAACTTCCTTTCAGGAATGGCCTCCGCCATCTTCACGATCGTCCCCGTCGCCTCCGTATCCTCCTTTAGGAGATAGCTGGCCTGGGATTCCTCGAGCCTGACCACTATCGCGCCCTTCGCTTCCTCCTCAACTTCGTTCTGAGGGGGCCACCGCTCGGGATGCTTTAGCCAAGCTGCGGGGTCCAACGCATTATAAGTCTTCACCCTCTCTTTTTCTATCCCGTACTTCATCCATGACGAAGTGGGGATCACCGAAGGCGTGAAGAGCATCTTACAGAGAGGCACCGTCAGCCTCGCCACGGCCGTGGCGTGTGGGGAGTCGTTGACAGCGTAGTGAGGTATCCCAAGCCCGAAGGCAACCCTCGCCGCCTCGGGGGAGCTGAAAGAGAGCGCCACGTCTACCTTCTCCGCCACGACCACCGAGGTCAACAGCGCGGCCCTCTCCAAGCTGGCCTCCAGCTTCCTCCTCAGCCCTCTTCCTCCGTGGCTGCCCAATACCTCGACGTTCAGCCCCAACCTTTCGACTACGTACCCTACGTCGTGATACCTCCTCGTGGTCGCAAAAACCTCATGTCCATAGCTTGTCAACTTCCTTGAAACGGCGTCGAAGAAGATGAGCTGCTTCGGCGTCAGGGCGTCGATCCATACTCTCAACCCGACACCAACCTTCGCCTTCTCGCTTCGGGTTGGACCCTCCCGCTTAAAGCGTTTTTCTGGACGGAGGCCTTCCATCTCGGGGAAGTTCCAACTGCAAAGCGTTAAATTCCCTTGTAGCGTACACGGTGAAGCGGTTCTCAAGGGACATGCCTGCGATGGAGCAAGCCACGGTCTACGGCGTGAGCGATGCAGGTTTCAAGCTGGGACGTGGGCTCGCCTCCGCGGGTTACCTGGTGAGCATGGTGGACGAGAGCTTGAAGACGGCCGTCCGGCTCCCGGAGTCGGGAGAACGCAACTTGGCCTCTCTGTTCGGCGAGGATACCCTCAGCCCGATAGCTCCCCTTTCCGGCACCATCGCGGACTCTTCCGTGATAGTCTTCGCGCCAAAGCTCAGGCTATCGGGGGCAGAGGCCAGAGCCGAGATGCTCCTGAGATTGAAGGAGGTCGGTCAGAACATGACTAGGGGATGCGTCCTGCTGAACGTCGTCCCCTTCCCCCCAGGAGGGAACAGGGGCGCCCTGAACGTGCTGGAGGAGCAAAGCGGCCTGAAGCCAGGCCAGGAGTTCACATATATCTACCTCCCCGAGAGCGGGCGAGGAGACCACGCGCCCGCGGGGCTACTCGGCAAGGCCCCACCGAAGAAGATCTGGATGGCGGTGGGTTTCCCATCCGTGCAGATGGACGTCGATTCTGCGGAGCTGTTGTTCGTCCAGTACATGTTGAGGTCCTACCTGGACAAGGCCGTGCAGACCGCGACGTACAGAGACCTCTCCGTCTCCTTCAAGCCTGAGAAACCCATCTATGTCCAGGACCTATCGGAAGGCCTCTACGAGGTCCAGATGCTCACGGAGAGCCTGCCCCAGGGTGACCCTCTCCTTCACTTCGCTGCGGGGGCCATGAGGTCCCTTTCGGGCTACATCAAGGTCCTGGAGTCCTTCCTTAGGGTCCAAACTAGGAACAAGGGGCTCAAGGCCATCAGGTCCAAGATACTGGTGCTGTGGAGCATAGACCAGTACGAAATGAAGGCGGAGAGGCTGAGGTTACTGGGGCTGATCCTCTCGGAGCTCAGGGAGGTCTTCGGCGAAGTGCAGTACTGGAACCCTCATGACTTGGAGAGCAAGGAGAGGGCTCAGCCTCCTTTCGCCGACCGCTACCAGGTGGTTGTGGCGTGTAGCCCACACGACTTGGAGGAATACGTTAAGGCCAGGCCCTCCGCCGGCCAACTGGTGGTGAAGGCCTGCGTCCCGCCGGAGGCGCTATGATTTATTATCCGCCGGGCGGTGACTCCTTGCGTCCATGACGAACGTCGGCCTAGTGGGCGCTGGAGGCTGGGGGAAGAACCATGCCCGCGTCCTAGGGGAGCTGGGAGTCTTGAGGGCCGTCTGCGACATCGACTACTCCAGGGCGCAGCTTCACGCCAAGAAGTACGGCGCAAACGCCTATTCTTCCATCGAAGAGATGCTCTCTAGGGAGGACCTCGACGCGGCCCACGTCTGCACCCCGACGGTCACTCACGCCCAAGTAGCGAAGCGTCTGCTCGAATCCGGCTTGCACGTCTTTGTGGAAAAGCCTCTGGCGACCACCACGGAAGAAGGGGAGATGCTGGCAAACTTGGCGGAGGAAAAGGGGGCCCTCCTAGCCGTCGGGTTCATAGAGAGGTTCAACCCCGCAGTCTCCTACCTGAAGGAATTGGTCTCCCAGAAGAGGATGGGAGAGCTTCTGTTGGCGGAGTTTCACAGAGAGAGCAGGTGGGGGGGAATAAAGGATGTGGGCGTAGTCAAGGACACGGCGGTGCACGACATCGACACGGCGAGATGGATCTTTGCCGAGGAGCCGCGACAGGTCTACGCCAGGACTGGAAGGGTCATGGGAGAATTTGAGGACTTCGCCGTCATCGTGTTGGGCTTCGGAGGACATCGTTCCGCCATCCTCACAGCGAACTGGGTGACGCCGAAGAAGGAGAGGAGACTAGAGACGGTCTTCACGGAGGGTGTCGCCAGGCTGGACTTCGTGTCCCAGGAGGTGAGGCTGGACTCCGAGAGAGGAACGGAGATACCCAGGCTGCAGGTGCAGGAGCCACTCATGGTGGAGGTCAAGTCCTTCATCAGGTGCGTCGAAACCGGGGCAAAGCCCTTGGTGGACGCTTGGGACGCAATCAAGACCAGCAGGGTGGCTGAAGCTGCGAGCTACTCCAGCGAGAGGGGTCTCCCCGTCTTCCTTGAGCTTTAACCAAAAAACGTTATAAGGAATGAGATGGCGAAGACACTTCATGAACGGCGATAACGTCGTGAACTACATCAGCCCTAAGGCGAAGCTGGGCAAGGGGGTGAAGGTGTGGCATTTCGCCTACGTCGGTGACGATGCGGAAATCGGAGACAACGTCTCCATAGGTTCGCTCGCACATGTAGACTACCGCGTCAAAGTGGGGGAAGGCACCAGGATCGAGGGTTCCGTTTACATCCCTCCCCTCACAGTGATAGGAAGCAACGTCTTCATAGGGCCCGCCGCGGTCTTCACCAACGATCCCTACCCCATGAGCAGGCGGCTGATCGGATGCGTCGTGGAAGATGACGCCGTGATAGGGGCGCGCGCGGTCATAAAGGCAGGTGTCAGGGTGGGCAGGGGCAGCGTCGTGGCCATGGGGTCCGTCGTCACCAGAGACGTGCCTCCGGAAACGGTCGTGGCCGGAGTGCCGGCCAAGCCCTTCTATTCTAGGCGGACGTACGATGAGAAGAGGCTGAACTGGGAGTCTCGCGCAGCCCTGTGAGCCTGACGTAGGCATCCCTCAACACGTAGAAAGAGTAGAGCCAAGCCCCCATTATCGCCACCGCCAGAGCTGCCCTAAAGATAGCGTACCAGAGCTCCACCTCATAGGGAGACCCCCGAGGCGCAGAGATTGGCACCACCACTTCGAAGATCAGGTAGATGCTTACCAGCAGGATCGCCCAGGAGGCGGTAATGACTACCGCCAAGGTGGACAGGACCTTCGTGCTTGCCACCATCATGACCACCAAGTCAGGCCCAGAGTCACCAAGGCCAGCGCGGCCGAATATGCCTCAAGCAAGTAGACCGACTTCACTAGGTCTTCTTCCGTCAGGGGCCCTCCGGCTAAGAGCATCCTCGAAAGGGTCATGGGAGCATCCTCGTCTTTCACAGCTTCTATCTTCCAGTCAGCTCTCAACCTTACGGGCCTCTTCTTCATGTTCCTGTGTTCCATAAATCCTCTCACGGAGGACAGGACGAAGAAGGAGTTCAAAACCGCAGGGATGAGTGCCACGACTCCTACCACCTCCATATGGCCCACTATCGCCATCGCTCCGAAGGCCGCCCCTACTGCAAGGCTTCCCGAATCGCCTGGGAAGACCCTAGCGGGGTTCCTGTGAAAGGGGTAGAAGCCGGCCACGGCCAGGGAAAAGGCCAGTGCGGTCCCTGCCATGGCCCAGTCCCCGGTGAGAGCGAATGCCAAGATGAACGGGATGGCGGCTATGATGGAGAAACCCGAGAGGAGGCCGTTGTACACATCTATCATATTGAACGTGTTCGCAGTTACGGGTATGGCGACGAGCACGAGGAAAGGGTATATGATCGTCAGCCTCAGGCGCCCTACGAACGGGAGGACGGGGAAGGGCGAATAGGTCCCCATAAGAAGGATTGGGAGGGAGGCGCCGAACAGGAGAGCCACCTTCATGGGACCGCTCAGCGTCCTGAGGTCGTCTATCAGGCCCACGAGGCCCGCGACCGAGGCCACCGCAGCCACCGACAGGGGCCTGATATCCCCTGAGGCCATCCCTATCGCAACCATGGCGGTGGCCATAGCCAATAGGATGGCCGGACCCCCCGGCCTCGCCACCAAGGGTTCCCCTTCCTTGTGCACGTCCGGGACCTGCATGCCCCTCCCCTTCAGGAGGCCCTCCATCTTCCTTGTGGCCAGATACGCCAACGGGAAGGCCGAAGCCGAGAGGGCCAACGGAAGGAGGGCCGTCCACTCCTGACCGATCATCCGTAGTTCGTCTCTTCAGCACGGCTGTGGGAAGGGCAGTTTAAAAAGGATTAACATTGGTCCATCGCCTCAGAGTGGCCAGAAGAAGGACTGGGGCCGCCAAGCCCGCGTCCCCAGCCCCTTCCGGTGGCGCTGGCGAGGCTTACATGTTTATATATGCTCAAATTCCTTGACATGCGCAGATTAGCTTGAAGCTGAAGGAGCTGAGGCCTGATTCACGCAGGGTCTTCGTCGACGCCGTAGTAAAGGAAGTGTCGCCTCCAAGGGAGGTCTCCCTCAAGACGGGGGAGAGGGCCACGGTGGCGGACGTGACGATAGAGGACGACACGGGAACTGCGACCCTGACCCTCTGGAATGAGAACGCCACCCGCGTGAAGGTCGGAGATAGGCTCAAGATCGAGAACGGCTACGTAAGCACCTTCAGGGGCGAGATGAGGCTGAACGTGGGCAAGTACGGTCGCCTCGTCATCGAAGGGGAGTAGGACCAGGCAAACTTTAAAAGAGGACCGCTGAAAGCTTTCGGAAGGCTGTTCGCCCATGGTTCAGATAGCTAGGATAAAGCTCGTCTCAACAAACCTCGAGGATTTGGAGAGGGTCAGCAAGGACATCAAGGACCTGGGCGAGAAGACGGGGATCAACGTCAGGGGACCCGTGCCGCTTCCCACAAAGAAGCTCAGGGTAGTCACAAGGAAGGCCCCCAGCGGCCAGGGGACCCACACTTACGATAAATGGGACCTGAAGGTCCACAGGAGGCTCATAGACATGGACGCAAACGAGAGGACAATAGCTCAGCTTACGCGTTTGAGGATCCCTGACACTGTGAACATAGAGATCAAGCTGAAGACCAAGTAGCGCGTTTCCGTTCTGCTTAGTTCCTGCCGCCTGGACAAGGTTTTTATTCACTGACAAGGACAAGGGTCAGCGTCGAAAGGTGCATCCGCAGTGTTTCAGTTCGCACAGTCTATCATGGGTCTGTCCCTCGATTCCCCTGCCGTATTCTGGCTGGCCCCGTCCGCCGGGCTGTTGGCCATCGTGGTCTCCTTGCTCCTGATGTTCAGGATAGCGAAGATGTCTCCCGGCTCCCCAAAGGCAGTTGAAGTGGCCTCCGCCATAAGGGTGGGAGCTTACGCCTTCATGAAGAGGCAGTATACCACAATCATCGCCATCGCGGCTATAATATTCGTCCTCTTGGCCATCAGTTTGGGGCCCGGCACCGCTGCGGCGTTCATCGTAGGCGCGGTGGCTTCGCTTGCGGCCGGCTACATCGCCATGGATAACGCCACGAGGGCGAACGTGCGCACCGTGGCCGCGGCAAAGGAAAGCGCTGAGAAGGCCCTCAAGACCGCCTTCTATGGAGGCGCCACCATGGGCTTCGCCGTAGTCGGCCTGTCGCTTCTCGGAGTGAGCTTGCTCTTCCTACTTTACAACGGGTACGGGGCCCTCTTCGGCAACATCGGAGTACAGGAAGCCGCTTCGCTGGGCAGGGAGGCGGCCAGCGGCATCGTGGGGATGGGGTTCGGCGCGTCTCTCATAGCCCTCTTCGCCCAGCTGGGTGGCGGCATCTATACGAAGGCTGCCGACGTGGGGGCAGACCTTGTCGGGAAGGTGGAGGCGGGCATCCCCGAGGACGACCCCCGCAATCCGGCCACCATAGCAGACAACGTGGGGGACAACGTCGGAGATTCCGCGGGGAGAGGGGCGGACCTGTTCGAATCGGCCACAGGTGAGAACATAGGCGGAATGATCATAGGTGGCCTCATAAGCTCCGTCACGGGCAACCTAGCCTTCCTAGTCTTCCCCCTGATCGCTCGTGCCCTGGGGATATTTGCCACGCTCCTCGGGATGCCGTTCGTAAGGCTGAGCGCAGCTGAAGCGAGGAACCCAATGAAGGCGCTCAGAAAGGGGCTTATGGTCACGACGGTGGTGGCCGCCGTCCTGTTCTTCTTCGCCACGGACATACTGCTAGGAAGCGTGTATCTCTACTTCGCTCTGCTGTCCGGCCTGATGGCGAGCATCGCCATAGACTTGATCACGGACTACTACACGGGCAGGGACAGGTCTCCAGTCAGAAGGATAGCCAACTCGAGCCAGACTGGGGTCGCCACAAACATAATCACTGGGTTCGCCGTGGGGCTAGAGACCACCGCCCTGCCGATCGTTGTGTTGGGAGGGGCACTGCTCGCATCATACTACTTTGGAAGCCTGTTCGGGTTGTCCAACCCGGCCATCGGGGCCTTCAAAGGGGGCGTATACGGAACCACTTTGGCCACGATGGGCATGCTAGCCGTGATGGGGATGGTCTTGGCATTGGATGGTTTCGGTCCAATCGCCGACAACGCGGCCGGCATAGCGGAGATGTCTGGGGAGCAGGGGGCGGAGGAGACGATGGAGGCGCTGGACGCCGTGGGCAATACGACGAAGGCGCTAACGAAGGGATTCGCCATGGGCTCCGCCCTCCTGGCCGCCCAGCTCCTCTTCCAAGCTTACGCCGAGGAGTCGGCCGCCTACTACGGCATGGCCAGCTTCATAGTCGACGTCTCGAGGCCCGCCGTCCTGGTGGCTGGCTTCGTGGGGGCCATGCTTCCCTTCCTCTTTTCTGCCATGGCCATCAGCGCCGTGGGCAGGGCCGCGGGTCAGATGGTGGAGGAGGTGAGGAGGCAGTTCAGGGAGATACCGGGGATCTTGGAGGGAAAGGCTAAGCCTCAGTACGACAGGGCCGTGGACATAAGCACCAAGGCCGCCCTACGCGAGATGGTGATGCCAGGCCTTCTTGTCGTCGCAGTGCCTCTCGTGATCGGCCTCCTCCTAGGGGTGGAGGCCGTCGGGGCGTTGGTCATTGGGGCCACGCTGTCGGGCATACCCTTGGCAATCCTTATGAATACCGGAGGAGGGGCGTGGGATAACGCGAAGAAGTACATCGAAGCGGGCCATTTGGGAGGCAAAAGGTCGCCTGCCCACCAGGCGGCGGTCGTAGGCGATACGGTGGGAGACCCCATGAAGGACACGGCAGGGCCGAGCCTACACGTGCTGATAAAGCTGTTGAACACGCTCTCCATCGTCTTCATACCCCTCTTCTTCAACGTGCTACACCTCATCTGACGGACGGACCCTAACCCTTCCCTCGAAAGGGCGGCCTTCGGGTGCGGCCCTTAACGTTTTTATAACCTCGTTCGCTAGCGGTACTATGGCGGCTTCCCACGGGGCGGGTCCCTCCGCTGGGGAGTTTCTGGTAGAACTGAAAGGGGTAGTAAAGCGCTTTCCCGAAGTGCTGGCTGTAGACTCAGTCGACTTTCAGCTCAAGAAGGGCGAGGTCCACGCCCTCTTGGGCGAAAACGGCGCAGGTAAGACGACCTTGATGAACGTCCTCTACGGCTTGGTGAAACCTGACCTCGGCGAGATATGGATAAGGGGAAGCCCGTGCACCATAAGGTCCCCCAAGGACGCCATCGCCCAGGGCATAGGGATGGTCCATCAGAACCTCAAGGTCGTGGAGCCTCACACAGTCTTGGAGAACATCATCCTGGGGTTGAAGGAGCCCCGCTTCCTTCTGAAGCTCAATGACGCCAGCAAGAGGGTGAGGCAGATCTCGGAAAGATATGGGTTGGAAGTGGACCCAGGCTCCCGCATCTGGCAGCTCTCCGTGGGCGAAAGGCAGAGGGTGGAGATACTGAAGGTCCTCTACAGGAACGCCGAAATCTTGATAATGGACGAGCCTACCAGCGTCCTGACCCCCCAAGAGACCGTCGAACTCTTCCGTTCCCTGCGCAGGATGGCGGAGGAGGGCAAAGGCATCATCTACATCACGCATAAGCTAAGGGAGGTCTTCGAGCTAAGCGACAGGGTCACCGTAATGAGGAAGGGGAGGGTGGTTGCCACGATGGCGACGGAGGACGCGGAAGACCACCTGCTCGCCAGGCTTATGGTGGGGAGAGATGTCGTGTTCGAAATGGCGAGGTCGTCTTCGAAGGCCGGCGACGAAATGCTCACGCTGAGGGAAGTTAGCGCGCTCAACGATAAGGGCCTGCCAGCCCTCCGTTCTGTCACCCTCTCGGTCAGGAGGGGCGAAATAGTCGGCGTGGCTGGGGTGGCAGGGAACGGGCAGAGGGAGTTGGCCGAAGTGATCGCGGGTCTTCGCAAGCCCACGGAGGGCCGCATCTTCATCGAAGGAAGAGACGTTACGGGAGCGTCTCCCAGGGCAATCTTCGAGAGGGGGCTGGCATTCATCCCAGAAGAGAGGATGGGGGTCGGAACGGTCCCAACCCTGAGCGTCGCCGAAAACTTGGCCATGAAGAACTACCGCTATCCGCCCTATTCAAGGAGAGGTGTGTTGGACGCCGGCGTGGTCCTCGGGAGGGCTGAGGAGCTGATCAGGCGTTTCGACATAGCAGCCCCAAGCCCGAGCACCCCCTCACGCTTCCTCTCGGGCGGGAACATACAGAAGGTGGTCCTCGCCAGGGAGCTCTCGGGCGTGGTGTCTTCTCAGCCGCCCAAGGTCCTGGTCGCCGCCTACGCCACCAGGGGGTTGGACGTAGGGGCCACGGAGTACGTGCAGAGGACGTTACTAAGATACCGTGACGACGGGTGTGCCATACTCCTCATCTCCGAGGACCTCGATGAGCTCATGATGTTGAGCGACAGGCTGGCCGTCATCTTCGAGGGACGCATTATGGGCTGTCTCTCTCCTGACCAGTTCGTCGTAGAGGACATAGGGCTCATGATGGCTGGGCGAGAACCGGGCGCGGCAGGAGGGAGGAGATGATGGCCTTGCACATGAGGCTTTGGGACATCAGGCTGGTCAGGAGGGCCACCCTCACAAGGGATCAGTCAGTCGCCTTCACCCTCTTGGGATTGGGCTTGGCCTTCGCTTCGGCGGGCGTCCTCTTCGCATCCGTGGGGGTGAACCCCATCGCAGCGTACATGGCCATCGCAGGGTCGTTCACCAATCCCATACTGCTCGGTGGCACGATACAGAGGGCCACACCTCTGCTTTTCGCCGCCCTTGGCCTTGTGGTCGCGTTCCGACTCAACTTCTGGAACATAGGCGCCGAAGGGCAGCTCTACATGGGCGCCATCGCGGCAACAGGGGTCGTCACGCTCCGATTGACCACATCTTACGTCCCCGGCTTCTTAGTCCTTCCCACAATGCTGGTTTCATCTTTCCTCTTGGGGGCCCTGTACGGGCTCGTCCCCGCCCTCCTCAAGGCGAAGCTACAGGTCAACGAGATACTTTCCACCCTCATGCTCAACTACATCGCCATCCTGTTCGGCAACTTCCTGATCTACGGCCCGTGGCAGGACCCGGGGTCTCACGGCTTCCCCAACAGCCGGATCTTCCCGCCGGAAGCCCTGCTCCCTCCCATCCCTCTCCTCGGCGGTAGCTCGGGTTTCCTCATCGCCATCCTGGTCGCCTTTGGGATGTATTTCCTGATGAACAGGACCACCTTCGGCTTCGAGCTAAAGGTCACGGGGGACAGCCCACCGGCTTCGAAGTATGCAGGGATCAGCTACACTAAGGTCGTCTCGCTGGCCATGGCCATCAGCGGAGGCCTCTGTGGCATCGCAGGCATGGCCTACCTGAGCGGCATCATCGGACGCATGAAGGAGAACTTCTCCGGTGGGGCAGGCTATACCGCCATAATCGTCGCGTGGCTCGCGGGCCTGAACCCGCTCTTGGCCGTCCTAGCGGCGTTCCTCTTCGGCGGCCTTCTCGTCAGCGGTGACTCCCTTCAGATCACCCTCAACCTCTCGGCATCGACCGTCAACATCTTCCAGGCCCTAATCCTGATCTTCGTCCTGGCCTCGGACTTCCTTAAGAGGTATCATATCGTAATGGGGGCGAAGAAATAGTTTGGATCCCGTTTCAATGCTGCAAACGCTCCTCGTGGTGGCCGTGGAGGAGGGGACCATCCTCCTGCTGGCCGCTCTAGGCGAGATATATGCGGAAAGATCTGGGGTCCTGAACCTCGGCGTGGAAGGCATGATGGCCGTGGGGGCTTTGACTGCTGTCCTCACCACCATGACCACTGGGAGCTACCTGCTGGCCGTGGCTGCGGCCATGGGGATGGGGCTTGCCCTCAGTTCCGTACATGGCTTCGTGTCCATTCACCTGAGAGGCAACCAGATAGTGAGCGGCTTGGCCATCACCATGTTGGGTTTGGGCCTGAGCGGCTTCCTGGGAAGGCAGGAGGGCATCATCGGCAGGCCCATTTCGGCACTGCAAGACGTCCCCCTCCCCGGCCTCTCCGTCATCCCCATAGTCGGTCCCGCCTTCTTCAACCAGAACGTATTGGTCTACTTCTCCTACTTCCTCGTAGCCGTCCTCTGGTTCCTGATGTTCAAGACCCGCCTTGGTCTCAACATAAGGACCGTGGGCGAGAACCCCGCCATGGCCGACAGCATGGGCGTGCGTGTATACCACCTGAGGTACTTCTGCGTCATGCTGGGCGGGTCCTTGGCAGGGTTGTCAGGGGCGCTCATCACCCTGGGCTACTACCCGGCTTGGACGGAGGGGATCACGCTGGGAAGGGGCTGGATAGCCATCGGCTTGGTCATCCTGGCCACTTGGAGCCCGTTTAGGGCCATGCTGGGAGCCTACCTCTTCGGGGGCGTGGCCGCCCTTCCTTACATCCTTCAGTCCGTCGGCTTCCAACAGGTCCCCTCTTCCTTCCTTCAGATGCTTCCGTACGCCCTGACCCTGTTGGTCCTTTCGGCCATATCGTCTAGGGGTCTGAAGAAGAAGGTCGCCCCTCCAGCCGCGCTTGGTGTGCCATATTCCCGGGAAGAATGACCGCGTGATGCTCATTAATTGCATATATTGCCCCCATTCGGTATTATAAATGGGTCTCTGTGCCGCGGGATTGCAAAGATTTATATAAGCTGTCCTGGTACCTCTTGACCACGATGCAGGACAAGATCACCAGAAGGAAGTTCCTCGGCGTTTCGACCACCGCGGCAGCCGGCGCAGCCGTGATCGCCGCCGCTGCGGGGGCTGGAGCCGGCTACTTCGCTGGACAAGCTTCGGCGTCCCCATCCCAACAACGGAAGAGGCTGACAGCGGGCTTCGTGTACGTTGGCCCCGTGGGCGACTACGGCTACACCTACGCGCACGACGTGGGCAGAAAGTACGCCAAGGACCATCTCTCATGGCTAGATACCATCCAGGCTGAAAGCGTCCTCCCCGCCGATACCGCCAGCACCTGCGACAACCTGATATCCAAGGGCGCGGAGGTCGTCTTCACCACCAGCTTCGACTTCATGGACGGTACGGTTCAGGCTGCCGCGAAGTACCCCGACAAGTTCTTCGCCCACTGCTCTGGGTACAAGAGCGGGGCGGCTGGCAACGCTACCCAGAACATGAGCGCCTACTTCGCGGACTTCTATCAGCTGTACTACCTGTGCGGCCTCGCCGCCGGTGCCGTCACTCAGACCGGAAACGTAGGATACGTCGCCGCCCACGTCATACCGGAGGTCGTCCGTCACATCAACGGATTCGTCATAGGCGCAAACGAAGCCTACAAGGCCAGGACGGGCAAGAACATCAAGGCATACCTGCAGCTCATCAGCGACTGGTACAACCCTCAGAAGGCCAGCACCGCCGCGCACACCCTCGTGGACAACAACAACTGCGACGTCCTCGCTTACACAGAAGACAGCCCCACAGTCCTGCAGGTGGCGCAGGACTACACCGTCAACAAGGGGAAGAGGGTATGGAGCTTCAGCCACTACAGCGACATGACCCAGTACGGCCCCAACGCCCATCTGACGGGGCAGGTGGTCAACTGGGGTCCTCTGTACGTGGACATGCTGATGCAAGCGTACAGCGGCGCGTGGAGGAGCGTCGACATCTTCGCCCGCGCTGGAGACTACATGCCGCTCAGGTGGCAGCCGTCCAACGCCTCCAGCTACAGCTTCGACAATCAGCCGCCGTCCGCGGGTGGCTCCGACCCTCGCGGTGCGGTGTACCTAGCGCCCGTGAACACCACCGCCATACCGGCGGAGATCGTCAACCTGATGAAGCTCCGATGGGAGCAGATGAAGGAGTTGCTCTTCGAGCCCTTTACGGGACCGTTGAAGGACATGGACGGTAACATGGTGCTGCAGGCGGGGGAGAGGGCCAACCACGATGTCCTCACCAACATGATGTGGTTCGTCGAAGGAGTCCAGAACAAGATATCCGAGTAGATCTTAAAGGAATTTTTTTTGGACCAGCGGACGCTATCCCTAAATACGGTAGAGTGAGAATGACTCCCGTTTGAGACGCACCCTGGCCGAACAGGTCGTCGTGAGGCCCATGACCTTGGACGACCTCGGGGCCGTCTGGAGGCTGGGCAAGTCTCTCTTCACGGGAGAGATATCCTACTCCAAGAGGCTCTGGACAGAAGACGAGCTGCTCGCTCGTTTCGTAGACGAGCCTCCGTTGTGCCTTACGGCCACCTTCAAGGACAGGGTAGTGGGCTTCACCATAGGGGCGATACTGAGGCGCGCAGGGTCTTCGTGGGCCACGGGGTATCTGGTCTGGATCGGGGTTTCCAAGAGGTACCAGAGGAAGCAGGTTGCCCTCAAGCTCTACAGAGAGCTGGAAAGGCGACTTAGGGAAAGGGGCGCAAGGAACGTCATCGCGGAGGTCGAGACTAGGAACCTGAAGGCTCTGGGGTTCATGAGGAAGGCGGGATTCCACGAGGACCATACCGTCTCCTTCTTGAAGAAGAGGCTGTCCTGAAGCTGCTTCTTAGAGTGGATTAACGCCTTCTCCTGCGCACGAGCATCAAGGCGGCCACGATGAGTATGGCCAAGGAGAGGCCCAGGTACGCATACAACATCTGGTCCGACCCCTGGGGGGAGGCCTGCTGCTGCCCGGAGCTCGAAGGCAAGACGTCAAGCTCGAATTCCACCGAGACCTGTTGGTAGGCCTGCCCTGACGCGGTCAACCTCAAGGTCACACTCTGTCCAGAATGTTTGGCCAGCAGGGATGCGGGGATGTAAACGGAGAACTTCCCCTGAGGGGAGGGGTCCAAGTTGATGGGGGATGCCAGGAGGGCATCGGAGCCAAGGGTGGCGGTGAGGGACCCTATGAAACCGACGCCGAGTTTGTCCGATACGAACACGCCAACGCTGACAGGCGCCGCCGGGTCCAGGGTCCTGTTCGTGGGCATACCCGAAGCGACTTCGACCTTCAGCGAGTTGTCAGGAGGGACGGACGGAGGCTGAACCCCCGCCCTCGTGATGGCCGTCACCCAGACCCTAGCGACGTCGACGATTGCAGAGTTGGTCCTGTTCTCGATTATGCTCGTGAGCTCCTGAGACCAGGGCCTGCCTTCGTCGATGAGGGTGCGGTTGATGACCGGCAGGAAGGAATTGCTCTGCCTGGCTATGGAGAAGACGAAGTCCGTCAGGTTTGAGACGGGTTGAAGAGGACCAAGTTCGTCAGGCTTCACCAAGGTCATCTCCGCTATGTGGGCCTGAAGAGAACCATCTAGCACGGAGTGGAGACCCTTGGGATTGTAGTAGACCGTAGCATGGTAGGGCTGGTGTATGTCAGCCACATAATGAGCTACCCTCCCCGCGTCCAGCAGGACAGCATTCCAGTCTCCGGCCTTCATGGCTTCCGCCATCGCCTGCACGAACTCCTCCACCGCCAAATGGAGGGTGCCTGTGTTGGGGTCCGAAGGGGTCCAGACCTCCAAGTCTATGAAATGTCTGGGGTCTTCGTCCGAATATATGCTCCTGTAGACCGTATCGGGATAGAGCGTCGTCTCGTTTATGAGCCATTCGTAGTTCGAGAAGAACTCCCTCCATCCTGCCGGAAGGAAGTCTATGGCCCTGGAAGCGATCACCTGATGGCCTACGTCCCACCACGCCTGGGCCGTCCTGATTTGGAAGACGGGTGCGTTCCACGATGAAACAAGGAGGACGAGGAGCAAGAGAGAAACCTTCTTCATGGCTACATGGCTTGCGGAGGACGCACCCTCTTATTAACTATGACCATACCTGCGGACAGACTTAAATAAGCTCCTAGCTCCTATCTTTCCAAGTTGAAGAAGGCGATACCGGCCTTATGTTTGGTCCTTCTCACGTTCGTCCTGCCCAGCCCCATCATTCCGTCCTCCGACGCGCCTACGATTCCCTTTTCTCCGTACAGCTCCGCCCCCTTGGGGGGCGTGCTCTTCCCTAGGCTGGGGGCGCCCGCCTTCGCCACGTCTGGGTCCGCCGTATACGTGTACGTGGCTGGAACCTTCAGCGGTCCTTGGACCGGGCTGATGATTTCGCCCTTCGATACCTACTCGCCGTTGGTCATTTCCAGCGACGCCCACGACAACATCACCGTCGTCGAGCTCTCCATCCCCGCGGAGGCCAAACGGGGGCTCTACAACCTGAGCCTCGTCGATATGTCCACGATGTTCCCCGTCGTCTTCGAGGAGCCCAACTGCCTTTACGTCGTCGGCCCCTCCTTCCCGGTGTCCATAGAAGTGGCCGTCATTTCCGACTCTCACTTCGGGGTGGGCACATACTACGACTTCACTACCAAGATACTGAGGCAGACGATCGACACCCTGAACGCCCTGGGCCCTGACGTTCTGGTCATCCCTGGCGACTTGGTTGACGGGACCACAGACCCTGCCGCCTTCGAGGCGGTAAGGGCCGAGCTGATGCGGCTGCGCATCCCCGCCATCATAGCTCAGGGCAACAACGACGTCGTCCCACTTGAGAAGGGCCTACACTTCTGGGAGCAGTACATAGCCCCGGACCACTTTGAGACAAGCTTCGGCGACTACACGTTCTTTGTGATACAATCGGACACAGGCGACGTGTCCGCCGACCAGCTGCGCTGGCTTGATTCGTCCTTGGCCTCCGTTACGGCCCACAAGGTCGTCGTGCTCCATCATCCGTACTGGGAGGAGACCTCTTCAAGCATGAAAGTGGAGCTCCCAACCATCCTGAAGACGAGGGGCGTGGACCTGGTGTTGATGGGCCATACTCACTCCGACGACGTCCGCACGGACCCCGTATTGAGCATAGTGACGGAGAGCATCTCAGACAGCCCGGCCGGCTATAGGCTAGTAAGGCTGTCCAGCTCGGGCGTCGCCTACTCCCTCAGGAGCACTCCATACGACCAGCTGAGCGTCGTTCACCTTCAGAGGAACGATTTCACCTCCACTGGTGGTTCCGTCCTAGTCAAGAACGATGGTCCCACGGACGTCGACCTTAGGCTGCTGTTCCGGCTACGTAACCCCTCTGGCTCGTCTCCCAGCGTCCTCGGAGGGGAGTTATCCCGGGCCGTCACGTATCGGCAGGGTCAGGCGTACGTCGAAGTGACCTGCAGGTGCACGGCCTCCTCAAGCAGGCTGGTTTCCGTCTACTTTGAAGAAGACAGTTCGCCCCCAACCGTGCAGGTCTCGGGCGCCTTCGACGGGCCGACGTTCGTAGCGTCCGTCGTCCCCTCAGACGTTGGCCTGGGGGTCCTGAAGGCTGACGTCTTTTACTCCTCCGACAACTCCACTTGGAGCCCGCTCAACAGGTCAGTGCTCAACAGGGTCGAGGCCTACAGGCTTGAAGATGCCCCGGCCCAGGTCTACCTGAAGGTTGTCGTCGAGGACGCCGCCGGCCTATCTACGACCTCTTACAGCGTCTTTACTAGAGAGGGCTCGGCTCCCGCCGCGGAGAAGGGGGGCTTCGACCTGACCTTGCTTGTGGGGCTGGTTCTCGCCATCTCTCTCGCGGCCCTTTTCGCAACCTTTTTCCTTAGGAGGAGAAGGTGAGTTGAAACTCTCGCCCATCCTCATCTTGCTGCTCCTCGTCCTTTCGGTGGCGCCGGCCCTCGGCGTGGAGACGAAGCTGCCTACGGACGATACGCTGAGCGGGATAGTCCTGCCTCGCCTGGGGTTGCCGGCCTTCGTGTCGTACGGGAGTGAGCTGAACGTTACGTTGAAGGCGGATCCATCCGTCACGGCGCGCGAGGTGACCATCTCCAGCTCTTCCTTCGTCAACTCGTCACTGGTGGGCCTCGTGGGCTACTCCTACGAGCTGGCCGTGACGGGGACCTTCTCCGATTCAGGTTACGCCGTGGTCGAGGTGGTCGTCCCTAGGTCCATCCCCTCGGGTATGTACGACCTGACGGTGGTGGAGTCGGGCTCCTTCGGGAAGAGGAGCATGACGGAGCCCCACAGCGTGGTCGTCAGGGAGGCCTTCACGGAGCCTTTCCGCATCTTTTGGTTCTCCGACCCGCACATAGACGTCCTGCAGTCTCAGGTCTCCAACTTCTGGTCTCTGGTCTGGAGGTCCAACTTCCTGAAGCCTGACCTTGTAGTGATAACGGGGGACGTGGTCCAGAGCCCCAGCGAGGGGGTCTTCGAGCTGGCAAGGGAGCTGATCCTCAGGATGGAGGCGCCCGTGCTGTTGGTCCCAGGCAACCACGACCATTCGGGGATAGCCCCCTTCTTCTCCAGGTACTTTTCTCCGTTCGTCGGCTCTTGGAGGTTCGGACCTCTCCTCATCGCCTACTTGGACACGGGGGACGGAGGCATAGCGGGCGTCCTCTCAGATGAGGAAGTTTCCTGGCTCGACTCGACGCTCAGGGCCAACCCTGACGCTTCTGTGAAGATAGTCGCCTTCCATCACCCGATGTATCAGGTTGACGACCCTAGTAACTCTACGGTCGACAGGGTGTACGACGTGATGAAGTCAGATGGGGTCTCTTTGGTGATCAACGGCCACATGCACGAGGACCTGGTCTTCAACGGGCCCGTCTTCACCCTAGTCAACTCAAACTCCTACCCTGGCGGCAGGCCTTACAGCGGCTTCAGGTTCCTGAACGTGTACAGGGACCATGTAGACTACCTTCAAGCCGGAGCGTTGTCCTCCTTCAACCTTGATGACTTTACCGTGTCCTTTTCACAGCTAAACGATGGCTCTTCGAGGGGAGAGAGGGTGCAGGTCACCAACGGCCTGCCGATGAAGATATCCGGCACCATCACCATGAGGTTGGCCAAGGGCGACCTGCCCCAGCCGAAGGTCTTCAACGCCAGTGCCTCCAGCAGCGTGGACTTGGGCCAGTACTACCTGGTCACGGTCCCCCTCACCCTAGACCCACACGTATCCTATACCATAGTCGGAACCACGACGACCACGGTGGGGCCGCCCAGGATATCCTCCGTTGCGGCGGCTGGGATGGAGGGTCCAACGGCACGTTTCCTGTACTTGAACGCGTCCGTCTTCGACGACTACGTGGGGGTGCAGAAGGTGGTCTTGCACTACTCACTCGACAACAGGTCTTGGTCGGACGTTGACGCTGGATTCTTCTCTCCTAATGACTTTAGGGTTCAGCTTCAGCTCGAGAAGTCAGTCGGCGTCGTCTACTACTATGTCGAAGCGTTCAGCTGGGCTGGCACCTCCTCCTCAAGCGCGGTTGGCTCCATCTCGTTCCAGGGCTCTCCCCCCGTCGGTGGGGCAGGGACGGGACTGGATCCCACCCTTCTGGCCGCCATCGTGATCGCCCTGTTCTCTGTGGCGATCCTTGCCCTTCTGATAAGAAGGCGCATGGGGTCTTCGGTGCACGCATGACCTCCTCGGGCAAAGGCTTATAAGCCGTTTCGGACCCTTTTTCGGGTTGACAGCAGATATGAACAGCCAAGTGTCGAAAGCGATAGTCATCGTCCTCGTCTCTGCCCTCGTCCTTTCTCTGTACGCGCCCGTCACCCCGATGAAGGTCAGGGCAGCAGGCAAGGTGGTGGCCGTCGACCTTACGTCTCGCGAAGTGAACGGGACCATCATGTACAGGGTCAAAGACATGTTTTCGGCGGCCAGCTGGACCGCCCTCTACGAACAACTGAAGGGGAACCTCACTGCCGCCGGATACACCGTGAAAGAGATCAACGGGCTCACCACCGACAACCTGAATGGCGTCGATGCCCTCATCACGGGCAAGCTACGTGACGCGACCTGGAACTATACGGACGCTGAGGTTTCGGCCGTGGCAGCGTGGTTCAAGACAGGCGGGAAGTTCCTGTGGGTGAGCAGCGATAGCGATTTCCCCGAACCATACCTCAATAACCATGTGGGCTTCAAGGCGGACCAGCCGAATAGACTGCTGGCGGCCATCGGGTCTCAGCTGAGGATAGAGTGGGCGGCGGCTGCGGATACGGTGGGCAGGGGCGCCGCAGGTGCATCCTACAGGGTCTTCGCCAACATTACTGAAGGCGGAGTCAACTCTCAAGGGTTCGCGGCTAACATCACGGCCGGGACTCAAAGGGTGCTCTTCCACGGTCCCACCTTCATCATAGGGTTCAAGAACGACAATTACGTATCCTTCGACCAGCTGACCCTTGGGGACAACCTTCAGTGGCTTTACAGGACCACGGTGAACGCCTCCGGTCTGGACCAGGATGCAGACCCGCCTAAGACGATAACGAACGGACAGAGAGGCCAGTTCGTGCTAGCCGCCGCCGAGAAGATCCCCGAAGGCAGCACCTACAGCAAGGTCATCGCTACGGGCGAATCGTTGCTCGGCGACAGGACGATCAATACGGCGATAGAGAGCGGGATCACGATGCAGGGCATGACCTTCGTTCTCAACGCCTTCAACTGGGGCACCACCGTCGAGACGATCCCCTCAGCGGGGCTTGACACAACCACAATCTTGGGCATCATCGTCGTAGTGATCGTGGTCGTCGCGGCCGCATTCTTCTTCATGAGGAAGAAGCCATCTCCAAAGTAGCCGGAGACGGTCTCTCACTTTCTTCTTTCCCTTCCCCCGCCGAGCGTGGGCTGACAAGACTTAAATAAAGGACAGCGGCAGAACGGCTTGTTATGAGACGAGGAATCTCCGTCAAACTACTTTCGATGGTCATCGTCGTCTTGGTCATCGCGGGCGGAGCGGCCTATTACTTCCTAGCGATCCCGCCTTCCGGGCCCGGCCCCTCGCAGGGGGTGATCCTGAGGGTGGCTACGAGGCACGACACCACCATAACGGATGTCGCGCACGCCCTTTTCCTTTCTTCTGACATCGCAAAGAAGTACAACATAAAGGACGTCCTCTTCATCAACGTGCAGCCGTCCCTGTGGACGGATACGATTAAGGGGGCGAAGGCTCAGGGAAGCCCGTTCGATATAGCGTGGGGCGGAGGCCCCACCCTCTTCGACGACTCCTATTCAAACGGGCTGCTCGCACCCATAAATAGCACGGATGCCCTGCAGGTCATATCCCAAATACAGGATTCGTTGGGAGGGGCGCCGCTCAAGAGGCTTCACGACGGCCAGATATACTGGGTGGCGGCCGCCATCTCCTCCTTCGGCTTCATCATAAACAACGACGTCCTGAAGAGCTACCAGCTTCCTACCCCAAGGCTGTGGGAGGACCTTGCTAGCGTCGACTTTGCCAGGAAGCTTCCCACCCCCACCGTAGCCTTCGCGACCACGGCCTCCTCCACTTCCCATACAAGGATCTACGAGATCATACTGGAAAAGTTCGGTTGGGAGGATGGCTGGAGCGTCCTAGCCCGCCTGGCCGCGAACGGGAAGCCCTACGGAGGCTCCGTCGAGGCTCTTACGGGGGTGCAGAGCGGGGAGGTCCCGGTGGGGATAGCCATCGACTTCTACGGCTACTCTTCTGAGCTCCAGTTCCCCAACACGAAGTATGTCCTTCCTTTCAACGAATCCATAATCAACGGAGACCCCATAGCTCTCCTCAGCACTACATCTCATCCGGTGGAGGCGCAGGCCTTCATCCAGTGGGCCCTATCCGTAGACGGCCAGAAGGTGTGGCTCGACAGGAACATAAACAGGATGCCTGTCCTGCCGGCCGTCTTCAACACACCAGAAGGCCAGCAGAGGCAGGACCTCTACGCCGACTACAATGCCACCATCAGTAATATCGGCATCCCGTTCGACGACGCTAAGGTCCTCTCGTATGAATACGCCATGAAGACTTATTTCGACGCGGTCTTCTCTGACCTCCATGACCAGCTGGTTGCCGCTTGGATGAAGATAGTGAACGACTACACGTCCGGGAAGATTAGCCAAGACCAGTTCCTGAGTTACTCAAAGCAGCTAGGCTCGCCGCTGAGCTGGACCTCCGGAGGGACCCAGTACACATTCAGCCTATCCTACGCCCAAAGCATCAACGATTCTCTGAAGGACACCGCCGTGGCCTCTCAGTACACTCAGATCTGGAGGAATGCCGCCCGAGAGCGCTACCAGAACATAATAAATAGCCTGCCGTGATATGTAACATCGTTTGACCACCGTAGGCCCCCAGCTTCGTTTTTCTCGCTTCGACATCCGTAGGTCACTCAGGGAACTGCGTTGGCAGATGGACCCCGTCGCATGGTTGCAGCTTGCGAGCGTCCTCTCCGTCTTCGTCGCTTTCATGATAGCCCCTCTGCTCCTAGTGAGCTACCGAGCCCTTACGTATCAGGGCAGCATTTCCGCCTACTGGTTCGGCTTCATCCTTTCCGACCCGTTCTACTGGCCCCTGAGCTTCATGCTTCAACCGAACTTTCCATTCATAGCCTTGCAGGGGGTGAGCGGCGAGCTCTTCACCCTCTCCGGGGGGACGCTGACGATAGGGCGCATCGACTTCGGGGTGATCCCCAACACGCTCATCGTAGCCACGTTCACTACCCTCTTTTCTTCGGTCATCGGGTTCATCTTGGCCTTCATCTTCGCTCGCTACCGATTCTTCGGGAGCTCCGCCCTAAGGATAGCCGTCCTTCTCCCCCTCCTTTCCACACCGTTCGTCGGGGCCATAGGGCTGAAGAGGATGATAATTCCGAACGGGGTCTTGAACAACCTCTTGGTGGGGATCCTCCCTTACCGCTTCGAGATCACCGGCCTTGCCGCGATGGTACTCGTCCAGACGCTTCTATTCTATCCGATCGTCTTCCTGAACAGTTACACCGCCCTCGTCAACATAGACCCTTCTCAGGAGGAGCAGGCCGAGAACTTGGGCGCTTCAAGGTTCAGGCTCTTCAGGACGGTCACCCTCCCGCTGGCCACGCCTGGCTTGGAGGCGGGGGCGCTGCTCGTCTTCATCCTCAGCCTGGAGGACCTGGGCACCCCAATAATCTTCGCGGGGACCAGCGCCGAGAAGGTGCTCACCTATCAGATCTTCAAGAGGTTCTCGCCGTCCGGCTTCATTTCAGAGGAAGCGATGGCCCTCTCCCTCCTTCTCCTAGCGATAGCGATCGTCATCTTCGTCGCAATAAGGCGGTACGTAAGTTTGAAGCGGTACGCCATGCTCTCCAAGGGGGGAGCCTGGCATCCTAGGTCTTCCAAGCTCTCGAAGAAGGCCACACTTGGGGTATACGCGCTCGTCCTAGCCATCCTCTTCGTGGCGACCCTGCCCCATGTGGGCGTCTTGCTCCTTGCCTTCGCGGGCCAATGGGGGTCGGGCCTTCTGCCGGACTGGTTCACGCTTAACAACTTCGTGAAGGTATTCGAGAGGCCAGACCTTTTCTCCTACATCCTCAACAGCTTCGAATACTCCGCCCTGGCTACGTTCATCATCGTCATCTTGGGGGTGAGCGCGGCCTACCTGGTATCTAGGAAGAAGGTGGTCGGGATGGGCGCCCTTGACACCCTAGTCACACTCCCCATCGCCGTACCGGGGATCGTGATAGCCGCTGGCCTATTCCTCCTTTTCCTGCCCACGGCCATATCGCCTCTGGTGTCGGCTGCGCCTCTACTCGTGATCAGCTACACCGTAAGGAAGTTTCCCTTCACGGTCAGGGCGGCCTTCTCCGGTCTAGAGCAGACGGACAAGGCCATGGACGAAGCCGCCGTAGCGATGGGGGCCAGCAGGGCCCGGACCTTCTACACCATAATAATCCCCCTCGTCATGATGAACGTCCTGGCAGGAGGCATGTTATCCTTCATCTATTCTATGTCGGAAGTGAGCACTAGCATCTTGATAGGCGCAGCCAACCCACCCACCGCCCCTTGGACGTTCGGCATGTACAACACCCTTTACGGCCTCGGCGGCGGCGTCTTCCAGGCTGCGGCGATGGGCGTCCTCTTGATGGTCCTTCAGTTCTTCGCCCTTACCGTGGCCAACGTCATCCTTAGAAGGAGGGCGACCGCCCTCTTGGCTATAAGCTAGGCGCATCTGGCATGGTCAAGATAGAGACGAGGTCCGTCTGCAAGAGCTACGGAAGCGTCAGAGCACTAGACGATGTCAGCCTCAGGATAGAGAACGGAGAGCTATTCACAGTGCTGGGCCCCAGCGGATGCGGCAAGACCACCTTCCTCAGGACGGTGGCGGGCTTCGAGCTCGTCGACTCCGGAAGGATATTCTTCGATTCCACGGACGTGACCATGATGCCCGCGCATAAGAGGAACGCGGGGATGGTCTTTCAGAACTACGCACTTTGGCCACACATGAGCGTCTTCGACAACATAGCGTACGGCCTGAAGGTGCGCAAGGTTCCCAAGGACGAGATCAGGAGGAAGGTCGAATCAGTGCTGGCGCTGGTCAGGCTCGAGGGCTTGGGCGACAGGAACCCTCACCAGCTCAGCGGAGGCCAGCAGCAACGGGTGGCCCTCGCGAGGGCGCTAGTTATCAACCCGAACGTCCTCCTCCTCGACGAGCCGCTGAGCAACCTAGACGCCAAACTCCGCCTAGAGATGCGCTCCGAGATAAAGAGGATCCAAAGGGAGTTGGGCATCACTACCCTGTACGTCACGCACGACCAAGAGGAAGCCATGAGCATCTCCGACAGGATAGCCGTGATGTACCGAGGCAGGGTCGTCCAAGTGGATTCCCCGAAGGACCTGTACTTCAGGCCTAAGACTCAGTTCGTATCTGAATTCATCGGCCAGGGCACGTTCCTCAAGGGGACGGTGGAGGGGAGGAGGGACGACGTCTATTCCGTCAAAGTCGGCAGGACCCTCTTCCGGGCTGTCTCAGCGGACCCCACCGTCTCTTACGAGGTGGGAGAGCCGGTCCTCATAACCATAAGGCCCGAGAGCTTTCGCATCGGCTCTGGCGAAGGAAACGAAGTCAACTGCTTGGTTACGCATGTCTCCTTCCTGGGGAAGTCCCAAAGGATACTGGCCAGGTTCGAAGGCGAACAGGTCGTGGTCGAGGCGGACCCATCCCTCGAAGTCGAAGTGGGAGCATCCATGAGGGTTTTCGTCGAGCCGTCCAAGACCCTGATGGTAAAGTCTTCATGAAGCAACACAAATAAGCGGAATTGATTCTCGGGAGTGACCATATGCTCCAAGAGCTTCTGGTGACGTTCATCTTCGGCCTCATTGTAGGCAGGGCGTTATCCAAGAAGGGGGTCAGGCCGAACATCCATGGACCCTCCTTCGCCTTAGCTGCGGCCCTCCTCTTCGTCATGGGCCTGAACGTGGGCACTGCGAAGGGGGCTTTAGTCGACGCCCTACCCTCCGTCGGGTTTACCGCGTTCTTCATCGGCGTTACGGCTGCCCTCTCCGGGGTCTTCCTCGCCCTGCTCTTCAGGCGGAGGGTTCGTGCTTGAACAAGACCACCCTGATCCCTCTGTCACTCGTCACCTCATTCTTGGCGGGGCTCTCAGTCTCGCTCTTCGGTCCAGCGGCACTGGGCGCGGACGAGCTCGTCATGCTCGGTGAATGGCTCCTCTTCCTGTTCATCTTCATAGTCTCGGTGGATGTTGGAGCTGGGCTGAGCAGGCGGGTGATCTCCTCCATGGGCAGGGATGCGCTCGTCCTCTCGCTAGCTACGGTATTAGGAAGCGTCGCCGCCGGATTGATGCTTTCCGGCCTGCTTGGGCTGGACGCAAAGCTGACCCTCTCTTCTTCTATGGGTATGGGCTGGTATTCGCTGACTGGACCTCTGGTGGCGGCCTCCCTTGGGCCGATGGCGGGCGCAACCGCCTTCCTCTCCAGCTTCCTGAGGGAGCTCTTCACTTTCATAACATATCCCACCGCAGCCAGGTTCGCCGGCGCTAGGAACGCCGTAGTCCTCGGAGGGGCAACCACCATGGATACGACTCTGGCCATGATAGCCGCTTGCGCGGGCCCGGAGGTGGCATCGGTCAGTTTCCTGCATGGCCTAATCATCTCCGTGATAACTCCCTTTGCCGTATCGTTCGTGCTGAGCCTGCCCATATGATTGCTTCCGTAGGCTTAAAGCCGCCTTTCCCTCAAACCATGGTCATGCCCAAGGTCCTGTACGGCGTTAGCCCGATCGGACTGGGGCATGCTTCTCGGGCCGTGGCGATAGGCCAACAGCTCGTTGGACGAGGGGTGAACGTGCGCTTCGTCACTGGAGGGGCCGCCTCATCCTTCCTGCGTTCCTACGGGTTAGACGTCCACAACCTGATAAGCTATCCCACTCCGGCGGAGTTCAGGGGACGAGTCGTGCTCTCCAGCCTCTGGTACCTCAGGTTCTGGTGGGGGTACAAGGGCTCGAAAGGAAGGGTGGAGAAGCTAATTCAGTCGGTTCAACCGGACCTGGTCGTCGGAGACGAAGAATTCACAGTCCTTTCTCTCGCCGTTGAGAGAGGCATAAAGAGCGTGATGGTGTCGGACGAGCTGGAGCTGGCATTCGCACGGAACAGGCTTACGAGGGCGATAGAAAGGAGGGTGTACAAGTGGTACAAGGAGCTGCAGCGCAAGGTGGATATGTTGATCGTCCCCGACTTCGGGAGAGACACCGAGAATGTGAGGTACGTCGGCCCGGTTGTAAGGGAGATGAGAAGGGGAAGGGAGCAGGTCTTGAGCGAGCTGGGCCTGCCGAAGGACAGGAAGCTCGTGCTCGTATCTTCGAGCGGGACAGGGTTGGGGGACTTCCTGCTGAGTAGGGTCCTCGAACTGCACAGGAAACGGCGGTTAGGAGACGTCTTTCTGGCCGTAACTGGAGGGCGGCAACGTGAGACCGCAGACGACGTCGTCCATCTTGGGTTCGTGAGAGACCAGCAGGACTTGATCGCTGCCTCCGACTTGGTCATATCTCTAGCCGGGAAGAGCACGATCGATGAGGCCCTCAGCTCGGGGACGCCCATAATAGCGATCCCCCTCAAACACCATTTCGAACAGGAAAAGAACGCCATGTCTCTCGGCTTCAGGTATGAAGACGTCGAAAGGCTCGACGAGCTTGTGAAGGAAAAGCTCGGGCTCAGGTCTGAGCCTACGGAGTTCGGAGGGGCGGAGAGGGCGGCCGAGCGGATGCTGGGGATGCTGCGGCCTCCGATGATGAAGGCTGACGTGTAGGGCCGTCGACTCCACCGTCACCTAGCTATTGTTAGGGATCATGTCTAACAATGGGGTCGCCCACGATAATGTTGGATTGTAGATGTCCGAGTCTCATGGGAAGGAACTTACAATGGTGGTCGTAGGGGCTCTCGTGGGCATCTTGACCATAGAAGCGATCGTCTTCGGCGTGGGCCAAGCACTACCCATCCTCGAACAGACGAACGTCGGCCCTGTCAACGCACAGCTCTTGGGCTCAGCGCATTTCACCCTGATTGCCAGGATGCAGACCGTGGTCGTGGCCCCGAACATCACCTTCGACGCTTGGACGTACAACGGGACCTTACCCGGTCCTGTCATCAGGGTGACCCAGGGTCAGAACGTTTCGATCACTCTAGTGAACGAGGATATCATGGGCCATTCCGTGGACTTTCACGCGGCGCAGGTGCCCTGGGATGTCTATTACAAGACCATCCCGCCCAACTCCACCTTCACCTTCTCCTTCATCCCCAAGTACCCCGGCGTCTTCATGTACCACTGTGGCACTCCTCCCGTGTTGCAGCACATTTCGAAGGGCATGTATGGCATCATCATCGTCGACCCTGTGGTCCCTCGCCCACCGGCAAGGGAGTTCGTGATAGCGCAGAGCGAAATATACGACAGCTATGAAGACGCCCTAGCCGTCAAGCCTCATTTTGTAGTCTTCAACGGATACGCGAACAGGTATTCGTCCGCGCCCCTTCAGGTGAAGGCCGGAGAGCTGGTGAGGGTTTACTTCGTCAACGAAGGGCCCACTCTCTTCTCAGCCTTCCACGTCATAGGGGCAATATTCGACAGGGTGTATCCGGACGGCAACCCAGATAACGTGCTGAAGGGCATCCAGACTTGGACGGTGCCACCTGGAGGTGGTGCTGTCTTCGAATTGACCTTCCCCGAACCCGGGCAGTACCCCTTCGTCACCCATTCCTTCGCCTATACTGGCCTGGGCGCAGTCGGCCTGTTTAACGTCTCGCCGTCAGAACCCTCGCCGACCACCCCTGGCGAGGGCCCGAGCACAGGCACACAGCTGCCATCCGTTCCGGCGGACATCTTGCCAGGAGGCATGGACCAGGGCAAGAGCATGTACTATTCGCCCGACCCGGTCGTGGTGGTCGTAGGGGTGAACAATACGATCACTTGGACGAACAGGGACACGGTGCCCCATACCGTCTCTTCCAAGGATGGCCTGTTTGATTCAGGGATAATAGAAAGCGGCGCCAGCTGGACGTTCACCTTCTCGAACCCGGGCACCTTCGATTACTACTGCATGTTGCACCCATGGATGAAAGGGAGGGTCATCGTGTTAATGCCCGATGCTGGGATGGTCCACTAGCTAATCCTTCACACCTTCCTCCTCGAGGATAGGTATCCCTCTACGACGTTCCTTTCACCTCTCCTCAGGGTCTCCGCCAACGAAGCCGGGGCTATATTCAGGAGCTTCGCAAGGCGCCTCAATCCAACCCTTCTCGGGTACTCGAAGTAACCCATTTCGTATGCCACCCTAAGCAGCTCCTCCTGCCTGGCCGTCAACCTTTGGGACCTCGTCACCCTCCTGACCTCCGTCACCGTTACGGCCAAGCCCAACGACGAGAGGTCATCGATCAGCTTCTTCAGAGGCTCCTCCTGTCCCATCAGCAAGCGCCACTCGACCTCCTCACTGGTCCGCGAAAAGGCACCCATCACGAAGCAGCCCGATCCGCTGATGGTCTTGCACATGGGGCAGCCCGTGCTGATCACCATGGCCAAAGCCCTGTCCCTTTCCAGCTTCGCGACTTCTAGCTCCTCTATAGCGGGCGATGCCCGTATCTCGTCGATCACGTCCACCGCGTCCCTCGATGGTGTGTTAACCTCGATAAAATGATGGTATCCTCTACCCCGTGTTGCCACCCTGAAATCCAGTAGGTGGGCGTAGCCCGAGCTATGTCGAAGTACCTCGCATACTGGGCCCTGTGACATCCTAACGGACAGGACGGCCTCTTTCAACGTGTTCGGTATCCTCCAGGGGCCTAATATCCGCGTCGTATTTTCTTTAGCCGCTGGCCACGAGGCTCTGGCTTGGCGACGTGGACCTGCTTGCTTATGACGTGGCGCCGGGAGAGGGATTCGAACCCTCGAGGCCCCATGAGGGCCACGGGCTATCCTGCCTTCCACCTGGCCTCAAGGCCCGCGCGTTCGTCCACTCCGCATTCGGTCCGAGCGGATCCCGGCAGAACTCGCTCCCGGCGATAAGGGCGCAGGGCAGTGTTAACGCGTGGTTCTCTTTAAAGGGTTTCCAGCTACTCGAAGCTCTTAATACTTGGCTGCGCCATCGAACCTGACGGGCGGGGGAGGGAAATGCCGAGGACCGTCAGGTACAAGCTATTGAACTATATGTCCGACGCGCTCTTGGAGTCCTATGGCCGGGACCTCGGCGAGGCCTTCGCGAACGCCGCCATGGCGACCACGAGCGTCATGCTCGACCTGCGCACCATATCTTCACACAGGGTCGTCGAGGAGGTCGAGGTGCGCGGCTTCGACAAGGCCAACCTTCTCTACAACTGGATCGAAGCGGTTCTGCTAAAGAAGGAGATAGAAAGGAAGGTCTTCAGGTCCTTCGAGGTGAGGGTCTACGAAACCTCCGCCGGATACTTGCTGAAGGCAACGCTGAAAGGTGAGCATATAGACCCGCTGCGCCACCGTTTCAAGAGGGACGTCAAGGCCGTTACATATCACGAGATGAAGATCGAAGACTCCGCTTCACGCTGCGTCGTCCGATTCCTGTTGGACCTGTGAACGCCGGCGAGGAGAGCTTCGCCACGGTGGGCTAAAGCCTCTGCATGACTTCGTCGCGGAAGAGCTCTAGGCTCCTCCGTTGATGCGCGTCCCTGAAGTAGAGTATGAAGTAGCTCACCCCCAAGTCCTTGAACTCGCCCAGCTTCCTGGCCACTTCATCGGGGGTCCCCACGGCATGTTTCTTCTTGAACTCCTCCAGCCCTCCGAAATATGAAGCTAATTCACCTATCTTCCGCTCCGCTTCGCCCTGTTCCCTGCCCAGGGACACAGTAGCCATGTACGTCTTCCTTATGTCTTCGTAGTTCCTTCCCACCTTGTCACAGTGGTTCGCCAGCACCTGCAGCTTGCGCCTGTATGTTTCGAGGTCACCTCCTGTGTTGAACATGTCAGCGTACTTCGCCACGACCCTAAGTGTCAACTTCTCCCCGCCGCCACCTATGAGCACGGGTGGATGAGGCTTCTGGACAGGAAGGGGGAAGTTCAGGGCTCCCTTCAAGCTGTAGTACTTGCCTTCAAATTCACACCTTCCGCTAGTCCAGAGCTCCTTTACTATCTGTACCGCTTCTCCGAGCATCCTTATCCTGTCTGGATTGGGGTCGAACCTGTACCCATATCCCTCGTACTCTTGTTGGTACCACCCGGCCCCGATGCCGAACTCGAGCCTTCCGTTGGATAAGACGTCGAATACGCTTGCCATCTTTGCCAGGAGGGCAGGGTTTCTGTAGGAGTTACACGTGACTATCGTCCCTAGCCTCAGCCTCTCCGTGGCCATGGCGAGGGCGGTAAGTGTAGTCCAAGCCTCAAACACGCTCTCCTCCTTTACGAGCGGGTAGGTGTGGAAATGGTCGTATAGCCATCCAGACGTGAACCCCAGCTCTTCCAGCGCGTGAGCCGTCTTCACGATAAGGAGGAACTGGTCACGGGGGCTCACCGTGGCAGGAAGGTCCAACCTCCATCCCTGCGGGATGATTATGCCTATCTTGCTCTCCATATCTCATCCTCTAACCGTGAAGTTCTAAAGCCTTGCCCCGGAATAGGCTATATCGATGGCAGGAGGCAACGGACTTAGGGGGACATGAGGAATACCTCGGAGCTGGGTGAGAGCTTCTTTGACGAAGAGGCGAGGGAGGCCCTTCCTCACTACTACGGGGTCCTCAGAGGAAGCCATCTTCCCAGATATCGCCTAGCGTGCTCCTTCCCAGTCCGCTTCGGTCCGGAGGAACCACTGGAGGCCCTGCTGGAGGTCCACAGGGCCACCGCGCCTGCCTTCTGGTCGTACGTCTTGGAATCGGAAAGGAAAGGCGGCTGGCCCCAACCACAACGACTCGACCGTAGTTACCTTTCGCTCAAGGCGGCCATCGCTTGGAAGATCTTGGAAAGGTGCACCCTCTGCGAGTGGCGATGTGGGGTGGATAGGAGGCAGAAGGCAGGGTTCTGCCGCCTCCCCGATTCCTTCAGGGTTTCGTCCTTCTTCCTTCACTTCGGGGAGGAGCCACCCCTTGTGGGATCCTGTGGCTCAGGGACCGTCTTCTTTACAGGTTGCAACTTCAGGTGTGTCTTCTGTCAGAACTACGACATCTCCCAGGACCCCCTCAACGGGGTGGAAGTCTCCCCAGAACGGCTGGCCGGCATCCTGAAGGCCCTTTCGCGTGAAAGGTGCCTGAACTTCAACTTTGTAGGTGGGGAGCCAACGCCCAGCCTCCCGGTCATCCTTTCCTCACTTCTTCTGCTGGAGGAGGACGTCCCGTTCCTTTGGAACAGCAATATGTACATGAGCGAAGAGGGCATGGAGCTGCTGAGGGACATCGTGGACATCTGGCTTCCAGACTTCAAGTATGGCAACGACGCCTGCGCCCAGCGCCTCTCAAGCCCTAGAAACTACTTTTCCGTCGTCTCCCGCAACCATTTGGTCGCAAGGTCGTACGGCGACATGATAGTGCGAGTCCTCTTGCTCCCAGGTCACTGGGCCTGTTGCGGAGAACCCATATTGGAGTGGATAGGCGCCAACCTTCCGAACGTCCTCGTCAACATCATGGGCCAGTATCGTCCTGAGTACCTGGTCCTGAGGAACGAAAGGTACCTCCCCTTAAGGCGGAGGATCTCGAAGGCTGAGATGGAGGAGGCCTTCCGTCGTGCAGATGAGCTGGGGCTGAAATACAGGTGCGTCCTGTAGCCAACATCTTTTCATCAGCAGGTCAGCATTGTTGGCCAGCAGGATATTTACCCGAAGGGAGCGTTCAGGCCGCCCGCCAGACCCATGAGCGATAGGCCAAGCCCAGAGGACGACCTCCTTTCCATGAAGACGATCGAGAAATACTCCAAGATGATAGAGGACCTCAGGTCGGGCCTGGACCCAGACATAATCAAGGGATGGTACATGAAGGTGGAGGCTGACGCCCGTGAGCTTGCCCCCTCCCACCTGAAGGACACCATAGAAGTCGTGCAGGACCCCCTCTTGCCCGTCAGGTATAACCTCAAGGCTTCAAAGAGGGCCGTTCCGTTCGTTGTGCAGGCCATCGAGAAGAACCTCGCGGCCATGCCGTTCGCCACCAGGCTCTACTTTCAGAAGGTCGAGGAGGTCGTCTGGGAGGAGTACGAGAAATACGTCAGGGATCACTGAGAAGGCCGTCTCCTCGCGTTGGACTTAAATAAGCGACGAAGGCAATCTCATGCCGCCTAAGCGAAGCGTGAGATGAGATTGGACTCGTTGAACAAGGAAGGTTGCGCCAATTCTTCTTTGAAGCCGTTCGTCACCCCGTACGCTAGGCCTCATTTCGCGCCGGATCGTCCATTCGACTTGGTCCACATAAAGATAGAAGTGACACCAGACTTCGGCGAGAGGTCGATCAGAGGGAGGGCCGTCCTTAGGCTCAGGGCCGTGGCGGACGACCAAGAGAGCATCAAGCTAGACGCGTCCAACCTGAAGGTCAGGTCCGTCAGCTTGAAGGATAAGGGCCTGCTGCTCTTCAACAACCTGGACGGCAAGCTGGATGTGCAGCTCCCAGGCACCGTGGCCAGGGGTACGGAGCTAGAACTGGAGGTGGAGTACGAAGGGAGGCCAGTCAAGGGCCTTTACTTCAGAGGGCCGGACAAGGATTACCCGGACAGGCCTGTCCAGCTTTGGACTCAGGGTGAAGACGAGGACAGCCATTACTGGTTTCCGTGCATAGATACGCCCGCCCAGAAGACGACGAGCGAGGTGGTCGCCGTAGTGCCATCTTCGTTCGTTGCGATCTCCAACGGGAAGCTCGTGTCGGTCAAGGAGGACGTCTCGCAGGGCACCAAGACGTACCATTACTCTCAGGATAAGCCCCACTCCGTCTATCTCATCAGCTTGGTAGCGGGAGACTTCGTCGAGCTCAAGGAGGAGGTGGACGGCGTCCCTGTCCTGTACTACGTCCCCAAGGGAAGAGAGGAGGACGCGAGGAGGTCCTTCTCTGAAACCCCTGAGATGATTAGGTTCTACTCAGAGAGGACTGGGATGCCCTACCCTTGGGACAAGTACGCCCAGGTGACCGTCAACGAGTTCATCTTCGGCGGGATGGAGAACACATCAGCGACGACCCTGACGGACTTGACCCTGCATGATGAGAGGGCGCACCTTGACTTTTCCAGCGTGCCCCTCGTCGCCCACGAGCTAGCCCATATGTGGTTCGGGGACCTCGTTACATGTAGGTATTGGAAGGACGCCTGGCTTAACGAAGGGTTTGCGACATTCTTCGAAGCACTCTACACCGAACACAGCAAGGGGAGGGACGAATACATTTACGAGATCATCAGGAACCAAGAAGCCTACCTGGAGGAGCTGGAAAGGTACGCTAGGCCCATAGTGACGAACGTCTTCGAGACCCCCACGGAGATGTTCGACAAGCACCTGTACGAGAAGGCTTCAGTGGTGCTACACATGCTCAGGAGCCTCTTAGGTGAGGAGGCGTTCTGGAGGGGGATAAGGCACTACGTCAAGGAGAATGCTTTCGGCGTGGTTGAGACCTCCGACCTGAGGAAGGCGTTCGAGGCCTCGTCCGGCATCAATTTGGACGCCTTCTTCGCCCAGTGGCTGGAGAGGCCAGGCCATCCGGAAATTTCGGCGACCTACGAGACGAAGGCCGATGGCCAAGCGTCCCTTCGACTTGTGCAGAAGCAGCAAGAAGAGGCGTTCAGCTTCAGGCTCAAGGTGAAGGTCCAATACAGCGACGAGGCGGAGACCTTGTACTACGACGTGACGTCCAAGGACCAGACCTTCGTCGTCCCCCTGAAGAGGAGGCCCATCTTCGTCTCGCTAGACCCAGAACATGAACTTCTGAAGACCATGGAATTCGTCAGGCCCCGGGAGATGATGTTGCAGCAGCTTTCCAAGGACGCCGTACCTGGCAGGATCCAGGCGGCCAAGGCCCTGGCCAAGGATGGCTCGATGGAGGCGGTTGAAGCGCTCAAGAGGACGGTCCTCAGTGATCCCTTCTGGGGCGTGCAGGCCGAAGCCGCAAAGGCCCTGGGGGAGGTGGGGAACGACGCCGCGATGAGGGCCCTGACGGAATGCATGACCGTACAGCATCCGAAGGCCAGAAGGGCCGCGGTCGCCGCACTCGGCCAGTTCAGGAGGGAGGAGGCCGCTGAAGCGCTCATCCGTCTCCTCGAGAAGGGAGACCCTAGCTACTTCGTTGAAGCGGAATGTCTCAAGAGCCTGGGGAAGACGAAGAGCCCAAAGGCATTCGAAGTTCTCCAGAAAGCACTCGACCGGGGTTCCTTCCAGGAGGTCATCAGGACCGGCGCCTTAGAGGGGCTGGCGTCTCTGGGAGACCGTAGGGCTCTCCCACTCGTGATGGAGAGGACGAAGCTGGGCCAGCACTACAAGGTGAGGGAATCTGCCACCGCGGCCTTGGGCAAGCTTGGGAAAGACGACAAGGAGGTCTTGGCCAGACTGGAGGAGCTCTTGGTGGACTACTGGTTCAGGGTGAGGATCGCGGCGGCCAACGCGCTTGTTGAGCTTAAGGCTGCAGACCGCGTGGCCTCGATCGAAAGGGCGGCGCATAAGGAACTGGATGGCCGGGTTAAGCGCATCTTCAGAGAGGCGGTGATCAAGCTTCGTGAAGGTCGGCCGTTCGACCAAGAGCTCAAGCGCATTTCCGAGGATCTGGACAGGCTCAAGGAAGAGAATAGGCTGCTCAAGGAGAGGTTGGAACGGCTGGAAGCTTCCCTAAAGAGGAAACGCTGAGCCCTGACGAAGGTCATGCAAGACGTCTGCCCGTCTCTTCGAAGGCTTTCATCAACTCTTTCGCTTCAGGGAAACGTCCTTCCTTCCCCCTGGAGAAGATGAGCTGCCCGTCAGCGTAGACGTCGAAGACCCCACCGTCCCTCGGTTCCAGCGCTAGCCTGAAGTCTTTGTTGAGTTCATAGCCGTACTTCGACAGAAGTTCCTCCCCGAGCTGTAGCGCCCTTCGCATATGCCCACATGGTTGGCAGTACACTATTCGTAACTCTCTCATGAACTGGGTTGGAAAGGTAGTGGGATAAATCCTCTTCGCATGTACCGATCCAGCCGAGCGGGCAGGACCGATGGCACCCCTTGAATATCGTCGCGCCGGCTAAGCGGGAGGGGGCTTGCTTCGTATCCCCCACGACGTCTTCTGCCCGTGGCGAAGTACACCTACAACATGAAATGTCTAATCTCGCTCCTAAGGTTCGACACCGGTAGGTGACGGACGCGCCTCCATAAAGGGGTAGAAATGGGATGGGGCCGGCCGGATTTGAACCGGCGATCTCCAGCGCCCTTAGCCTCCCGTTGCATTCGCCGCGGGATCAGGCTGGTATCCTAGACCAAGCTGGACGACGGCCCCTCTCTTACGGCGAGGTGCTGCGCATACCTGCTTATTTATGTGTTAGCGGGGTCCGCGGCTGTCCCAAACGTGTCTACGACAGCTTCATGGCTTCGATCAGCGCAAGGAAGGACTCCTTGCTCGGGTCTTCCTTGTAGGCCCTGAGGGCCCTCAGGACCTCGAACTCGTCGGCTCCCAACCTGCTCAGGACGACCCTACCGAAGGGCCTCGCCATCGTAATGTACTGGACCAGCCTTGTCACGTTCCTCTTCCTTAGGGTCACTCCTGCAGTCTCGAAATCCAAGACGCAGGCTTCGGAACCTTCCTTCAGCACTACGTGCCTCCTAGGGTCGGAGAGCTCACGATGGTCTATCCCCGCCTCGTCTAGGAGCCGCCCCTGCTCGCAGACGCTCCTGAGCGTCCTCCTGAACTCCAGGTCAGGGATGGAGGAGCATTCCTGAAGCCAGTCCACGAGCTTCTTCCCCCTGACCTCCTCCATCACTATGAAATTGGAGCTGTAGGCGAAAAGGATGGGCCCCACTTTCTTGGAGTTCGCCACGGTCATGACCTTGGCTTCGTCCTCCAAGCTTTCCCTGTCCGCATCCGTCCTCCTGATCTTCAACGCTGCAGGCTTGCCCCTCCACGAACATCTGGTCACCACACCAACCTGGCCCTTTCCCAACACGTTCACGCCGTCTATTTGAGTGGCGCCGCCCGGGATCAAGGCCGTCACACCCAGCTTGGAAAGCTCTTCGACCCTTTCCTTCACGAGCTCCGGTGTGGGATGAGGGTAAGCGATGACCCTCCTGAACGGATGCTCCAGCAGTCTTTCCAACGACACTTCAACCGAACCTGTATCCGGCAAGCTGCCCGAGCGCCTCCCGGTCCGTAGCCCTCCTGCTGGAGTAGGCCCTGGGTCCAGCTAGGACGTCATAGGTGGAAATCGCGTCGTCCGCTAGCCCCCTGGCGAACCCAACCGTTCCAACGGGGTTCTTCATGTATTTGGTGATAAGGTCCACAGCCGTGTGGGCGTCGGCCCTAGCTACCGTGCGGACCCTCAGGTCGTCCCCCATCCACCATGAATCGGAGCAGCGGGCGGCGGAAGCCATGAAGTTGGAGACCGCTTCGGCCATGAAGATATCGGGGCCCCTCCTGTACAAGACCTCCGGCAGGTCCAGGGACGATATGAGGAAGGCCACGGCCGCCCTTCCTTCCCTGGCGGAGATGGTGTACCTGAGCACGTGGAGCCCGTCTTTCTCCAGGTGTTTGGCCAACCCCTCGGCCGTCTTCCAGAGCTCCCCCCACAATATGTCCTCGCTCTTATCCCGGTAGTCGAACCTGAGAAGCAAAGTGTTGTCCACAATATGTCTGGGGGGCGAATCTAGGGGCTTCAACTTCCTCTCCCTGAAGAAAGAATAGGAGGGAGACGCCAAGAAAGACCTCGAAAGGAATATGAGCTCTCCAAGCTTCTCAGGAGAAACTGCTGAGGCCAAGTTCCTTGTTGTGTCCACGGGGTCCAAGATGATCAGGGGGGCGTCTCTGAAAAGGAGACTAGCCCTCTCCTCCCCACCCTCGAGGCTCACTACTTGTCCCCTCGACCATCTCGCCGCTTCGGTCACGAAGCTCAGGAATGTGCCGTACTTAAGCGTCAGAACTTCGCAGGCGTACCCACTGAACCCCCTCACCTTTATCTCCGCGCCGTACAGCCCCTGGGCCCTCATGAACTGCTTGAGGATCCTGACTTGGGCCTTGTGCCCTTCCGTCAGCTTCGCCTGCATGTAGGAAGTATGGTGGGGGGACCTATCCGCCGCGCTCAACCATCCTCCTCTGGGGACGTCGTAGCAGGGGACGGCGTTGACGATCACTTGGTCCAGCCTGGCCTCTATGTATGGATGTTCCGCGTATCTCCTGACGGGAGAATGGTCTGCCAGGGCCCGTTCCGCCAGTTCGAGCCCTGACCTCTCGAATTCCTCCCTCTCGACTTCCTTAGGGTACAACATGAATACGTCCACGTCTGTATCCGTGGGAAGCCAAGTATCGTGGGCGAAGGACCCGCCCACCCTGATGGAGGGCTTCACCTTAACGGTCGCCGTCGCCCTCTCGAAGCCGGCTATCACCCTCTCCAGAACGCTCGAAACCGCCCGCCGTCTTGAGGCGGAGGGCGTGACCTCCCCTGCGACCCTCTTCAATATGGCTTCCAAGGACAACGCCGTCACCTCAGCGGAAAGGTGGCTATATCTTCGTATACAGGCCCAGACGGCGTCAAGGTGCTCTTCTTGAACTGAAACTCGGAGAAAATGACCCTTCCCACTTCAACGTCGGCCATTCCCTTGATGGCTCTGGAGAGTTCGCCTACGTTCCGTCCACCCTTCACCCTGAACAGCGTCATATGTGCGTGGAACCTCTCTGGAGGGCCATACGAGGCCAGCCTCCTCTCCACCTCAGATTGCAGCTCCATCACCTTCTCTGATCCATCCGCCACTCCGACCCAGACCACGTTGATCCTGTTGAGCGACGGAAATGCGCCAATGCCTTTAAACCGAAGCTCAAACTTCGGCAGCTCGATCGCCTTGAGCGCCTCCACTATCCCCGCCACGGCCTCCTCGGGGACCTCCCCGAGGAACTTCAACGTTATATGCATGTTCTGGGGCTCCACGGGCTTCAGGTCTGCCTGCGTTTCCATCAGCTTCCCCTGAAGCCCAATGAGCCTCGACCTTACTTCCTCGTCCTTCAGCTCAAGTGCTACGAAACTTCTCATCCCCGCGACATGAACTATACCGTCTGGAGGTAATTATGTATATTTGGAGGAGGACCAACGAACGTTCCATGCCACGCTTAAAGGCTAGTTGCTTCAACCCATTGGGAGGGGACGCCCGACCTTGTCCGAGGGAGTGCGTATCGTCTGCGTCACGGGGATGCCAGGAGCCGGCAAGACGACTGCGACAGCGGCCCTTGTAAAGGAGGGGTTCACGAGCGTCAGCATGGGAGACGTCGTCAGGAAGGAAGCCGCAAGGCGGGGGATGGGGCTTGACGGAGAGGGCCAGAGGCGGACAATGCTCCTGCTGAGAGAGGAGGAGGGGCCCGCGGCCGTCGCGAGGCTGTGTGGCGATGAGATCAGGAGGCTTCGCCTGACAAAGGTCGTTATAGATGGCGCCCGTTCGATGGACGAAGTCGAATACTTCAAGACCCTGGGCAAGGTCTGGATACTGGGCATTCACGCCTCTCCCATGAGGCGTTTCAAGCTCCTCACCGCTCGAGGCAGGAAGGACGACCCCATGAGCTACCCCGAATTCCGAGCGAGGGATGAAAGGGAGCTTGACCTGGGCCTCGGAAGGGTGATAGCGATGTCAGATCGGATGATTGAGAACGAGGAGATAAGCATAGAGGATCTCGCGTTGCGGGTGAGGGAGGTCGTAAGGGGTTGGTTGGCCGTGCAATGAGGATGCGCTTCCCTTACGGGCTGAGGGTGACGGTGGAGGCCACCGTCCACCCTTCGGAGGACCCCAAGAAGGTCTTTAGGGCCATAGCTTCGATCTTCGGCGATTCCGGCCGGGTGGGATCGTCAAAGGGATCTATGCAGGTCGTCTACGACGGTCCGTCATGCTTGGAGAAGGTCTACGAGGACGTAAGGACGAAGAGGACTGTGAGCGCGCTCAGGAGGCTCCTCAGGCGATCCGTCCGAGGCTCCACAGCTTCCTTCCTTCTCAACAAGCAGGCTGCAACCAGGGGCTCCGTCGTCCTATGTGAGGAGGAGGCCGAGAGCCCGCTTGGACCCTTGAGGGTGAAGCTTGAGACGGCCGCTATCGAGGAGCTCATCGAATGGCTGGCCCCTCAGGTGAGTCCACCTGAGCGGAAGTTACGGCAGAGGCAGCTCCACTGAAAGGAAGTCGTGAGCTATTTCTGCATTCCTGAACGCGCTCTTAGCCTGCTCTAGAAGGGCGGCCTCATCGTTCATCCGGGCGCTTATGTGTGTCAGGATAAGCCGTCCGACCCGGGCCTTGGCCGCCAGCTTGGCGCCCTCCTCGACCGTCGAATGAGAATACTGCATGGCCTTGTCGGCATATTCTGAGCTGTAGGTGCCGTCGAAGACCAAGAGGTCCACCCCCCTGAAGAATCTGGCCAGCCTTTCCGTGGGCCTGGCGTCGCCGGAGTACCCTAGGCTCCTTCCCCTTCTCCTAGGCCCTAGGACCTGGCTCGGCCTGACGAGCTCTCCATTCACCTTGACCGCCCTGCCGTCCTGGAGCTTCTTCCAGAGAGGGCCTCGAGGCACGCCCAGGCTCAGGGCCTTCTCGGGATGGAACCTCCCGGGCCTGCTCCTCTCATCCAGCCTGTACGCATAGCTTTCATCGGCATGCTCCGTCTTCTCGGCTCGGACGACGAATGCTTCTTCCTCAAGGATGGTGCCCACCTTCGTCTTCCTCAAGATCAACTTGTAGGGGAGGTTGACCTTCAACGCCTCCAAGTTACACTCCACGAATTCCTTGAGACCTTTCGGCCCGAAGATGTTCAGGGCTTTTCGTCTGTCTTGGAGCGCTAGGCTCTGAAGCAGGCCGGGTATCCCCAGGACGTGGTCTCCATGCATGTGTGATACGAAGATGTAATCGGGGTTGGATAGGGGAGGCCTCGCCAACATCATCTGCCTTTGGGTACCTTCCCCACAGTCGAAGAGGAGGAGCTTTCCCTCCCTCTGCAAGGCCAAGGCGGGGAGCCCCCGCTCCCTAGTTGGTGTCGCGGCCGCCGTGCCTAGGACCGTCACCTTGAACATCTTATGTTTCTCGCTCCAGCACCGTGATCACCCTCGTGAGGCTCCGGTGCGCTCGGAACTCATATTCGCCCACCCGCTCAAATCCTTTTGCATCCTTCGGTGAAACTTCGCGCGGATGCATCACCACGAGCCTGTGGCCCCTTCCCAGACACCCGACGGCGGAGTCCAAGAGGCCCCTCAGCAGGTCCCATGTGGAGGCCCCCCACGAGCTGCTGACCCTTCCGTAAGGGATGTCCGTGGCGATGGCATCGACTTCTCTGATGGGCAAATGCCTTACGTCCCCATGGAGGACTTCGCTCTTCGAGGACATGCCCAGCTCCTCTAGGTTTCTCTTCCCACCTGTCGCCATCCTCGGGTCCAGGTCGATGGCGATGCCGAACCCCCCGACGAGGCAGGCCTCCATGACAACGCTACAGGTGCCAGCGAAGGGATCAAGAAGAACCTCAGAGGGTGCCAAGGCTGAAAGGTTTACCATGAGCCTAGCCATCTTCGGGTGAAGGGCCGAAGGATGGAAGAATGCCCTTGAACGAGGCCTCCTCTCCCACCACTTGCGCTTCACCGTTGGCTCCATTACGCCCAGAAGGACTCGACCTCCCGTGTTCAACGCTCTGACCACGAGCTGTGGTTCCTTGACGTCCACCTCCGCACCCGGGATGGAACGTACGATCCTCTCACCCAAGCAGGCATCCACTTCACCCTTGGTGTTCCCATGGAAACCCTCCGAGTCCACTTTGAACGACTTCCCTTCAAGAAGGCGCGCGGCGCCATCGAGCTCGACGTCCCCAAGCCGGCAGGCCGAAACTTCTGCAATGAGCACCCCAAGCTCCTTTATGAAAGCCGCCCTACCCCCCAACCCCTCGGGCACGAAGCGGGCATCACAGAAGATTACCCCCTCCCTCTCCACCGGCTCCACCCTTTGCCCGACCGACAGCATCAACGCTTGCAGTTCTCCTCTGGCCACGTCCAACCTCCCTCCGCTGGCTATCGCATATATCATCAAGGTCCTTCATACCTGGAACCTGCCGAAAGACCTTTCGAACGGCGGAAAAGCCGAGGTCACAGCTGTCTTATGAATTCTGCGAGAAGCGGCGCGACCGTGACTTTGCTATGCTTTCCAGGAATGGTGTCCGTAGCCACGAGGTCCTCCACACCGGCCTCTTTCATCCTTTCCATGGCCCCTTCCGCCAGAAGGGCGTGAGTGCAGGCGACTATCACCTTCTTAGCCCCGTTCACTCGAAGGAGCTTGGCGGTCTTCGCAATAGTCCCGCCGGTCGATATCAGGTCGTCCACTACGACCACGTCCCTCCCTGAAACTCCCGCTCCCGCCGGCATCGCCACCGTAGTTTCTCCCGTGGTCCTGTCCCTGCTCTTTTCCATCACGATGTAGTCCGCGTCCATTCTGGTAGCCATCGCTTCCGCCCTGACGCTTGACCCCCTGTCAGGGCCCACCACGAGGGGCTTACTCAGGAGGGACTTCGAGACGTATTCCGCCAGCAGCGGTATCGCCGATATGCTATGGGCTGGCATGCTGAAGAAGCCGAGGCCCTCCACATTGTGTATGTCCACCGTGACCATCCTTCTTATCCCGGCTGCGGCCATCAGGCCAGCCACCGCCTTCAACGATACTACCTCTCCTTGAAGGAAGGACCTGTGCTGGCGGGCGTAAGCTAAGTAGGGCACCACAGCTATTACCTTAGCCCCATCCTCCGCCAGCTTGCTCGAGAGGAGCATCAACTGCATTAGGTGAACGTCCTGGGGAGGATAGGTGGACTGTATCACTATTACATGCCTTGACATCTCGCCTCCTGTGACTCTGAAGTAGTTCTCACCGTCGGGAAAGAGCTTGTGTTGCACTTCCAGCGTCTTCCCCCTCAACAGCTTCGCCGTCTTCTCGGCCAGCTCCTTCGATGCCGGGCCTGCAACTAGGTAGACCTCGTCCATCTTTCCCTCATGTGGCTATCCGTGCTTGCCCGTTTTTAACCTATTCAACCTTGGAGCCCGCCCCGACTGGAAAGCGCCCGAAGTCCGGGGCCTCCTCGGACGGTTGTACCACAGCATGAATAGCCATACGAAAGGGTCCACGTTCTTCATCCAGAACGTTATGTCGAGCCACCACAGCCCATACCTCTCCGCTGACCTTGGATATCGCTCCCCCCTGTCCTCCATGCCCACAGGTTCGTTCGTGCACGCCCTCACGGGACGTCGACTGTACGGGCTTATGGTGGGCTCTCATCGCGAACGTCATCCGCGTCCCCCGATCCCCTTGCGACATACGGTGGCTTGGATCCTTTCGCTGGTCTCTATCAGACCATCAGCTCAGGTAAGTGTATCTTGACGGTACCGCACTGCACGGTGGAAAGGTTTAAGGAGAGGGCTCCTGATGCCACCCCAGAGGATTCGTCGTAGAGATGTCACAGACGGCCTGTCCTGAATGCGGCGGACCGATGGTCTACGAGCTGTCTACAAAACATTTTCAGTGTAAACGATGCGGCCTTTACGTCACCAGAGAGCAGCTCGATGATATCAAGGCCAAGATAAGAGACAGAGAGGAGGACGACAGGAAGAAGCGTCGCCGCATTGAGAACGACTACCTAGCTTGGTGGTTGAGCGGGAAAAAGTGAGCCCAAGAGGCCTAGCCTCGCCGCCCCCCACTATTGGGACTCGAGCTCCCTTGACATGAAGCTCGCTCCCCTAGATTCCAGGTACGACGTCAATTCCGCCTTCGCCGAGAGGGCGTCGGCGACCCCCTTTTCTCCCCTTCCAGTAAGCTGAACCACAAGCTTGCTCTCCTCCTCGCTCCCCCTGGGATGAGACTTCACGTATATGGAAGGATGCGTCCGAGCCAGCTTGAGGACGAAAGGAGCCAGGACCGCCTCGGGCACGCCGACGACTTCCACCTCCACAGTCAGAGTGCGTAGCTTCCCCCGCGCCATGCGAGGCCCAATATGTTCCAAGAACATCGCTTTCATCTCGGCGGGAACTCCGGGCAGACAGGCCATCCATGTTCCTCCCACCTTGACAAGAGCACCGGGGGCAGTTCCAACGGGGTTGCTCAACGGGATCGAGCCACTCGGAAGCCTGGCCATCTTGGCCCTCTCCGGCGTGAACAGGCTCCTGGGGTCCGCCCCCATGTTCAGTTTGCTCAGGCTCCTTAACACCATCTCCTTTGCCTCGAGGTTCTCCTCGAGGAGGACACCTAAGGCGAGCGACACGCCTTCAAGCGTGACGTCGTCGTACGTGGGTCCGAGCCCCCCAGTAGTCACGAGCCAGTCCGGTCCTCTTGCTAGACATTCTTTCACCGCTTCCTCGATGGCCGGAAGCTCGTCCGGGACCATGAGCACCCTTCTGACAGTCCCACCCAAGGAATAGACCTCCTGCCCCAACCATTGGGCGTTCGTGTTAGCCGTCCTGCCGTTGAGCAATTCGTTCCCGACGCTAACGATTATCACGGAGAAGCCAGCGCTCATTCATGTATCAAAACGTGCCCCTCTCTATAAATAGAGCGCCAGGCCATTCGCCCCCGCCACGTTAATTAGACGATGGGCCATCAGCAACTTGCGGAAGGGGATAGGACCACGTACAACGTCTTCATCGTGGGCACGGCGGGCTCGGGAAAGAGCCTCCTCACGCACGTCTTAAAGGACTACCTCATGGAGAAGGAATGGCACGTAGCGACGGTGAACCTCGACCCAGGGGCTGAGTCTCTACCTTACGACCCGGACGTGGACGTCAGGACCCACATTGACCTACGCCGGCTGATGGAGAGCTACCAGCTGGGTCCCAACGGGGCCTTAGTTCTGGCGGCTGACATGATGGCGTCTAGGTTCCAAGAGATCCAGTCCGAGATCGAGGAATGTAGGGCCGACTACGTACTGTTCGACACGCCGGGACAGATGGAGCTCTTCGCCTATAGGCCGAGCGGGCCCTTCATCGTCAGGCAGTCCGGGGCGCAGTGCAGCGTCGTCGTCTTCCTTTACGACGCCTGGCTGGCCAACGACCCCTCCAACTTCATCTCCCTCTGCCTACTTTCGTCATCCGTCCGGCTCAGGTTCGGGACGCCCTTCATACCTGTCCTCTCCAAGGTGGACTTGGCGCCAGAAGAGGCGACCAAGGTCCAAGCCTGGTCGAGGAGGCCGGCCGCCCTAGAGGAGGAGCTGGCGAACACGCTAAGAGGTGAGGAGTACCTGCTCTATTCCAAGTTGGTTAGGTCGCTTGTGGCAGGGGGCTTCGTCTCGGGCCTGGTGCCAGTTTCTTCGGCCACGAAGGAGGGGCTTCTTGACCTTTCCGCTCACATCTCGAACATCTTCAGGGGAGGGGAGGAACAGGCAGGCTAGAGGACCATATCCTCGAAGACCTGAGAGCAGCAGCTGAACTTCTCCGTCACCGAGCATCCAAGCTCTGCCGCTGCTTCGTATGCCGCCTTGGTGGGATGAGCGATGGCGTTAGCTCCCACCTCTATGGCGGCCCTGTCCATCTCCTCCCTGAGCTTGCCCACAGGCCTCATGCAGCCCAGGGCCAGGGGAACGTCCCTCAACCTTAGCCTCGCCTTGGCCAAGGCCACGGCAACGTCCCTTGGAGAGGGTGGTGGAGAGAGGGACATGGGGGTGGATGGAAGCGGCCTCAAGGCTATGACTATGAAGGCCTTGGGCCTAGACCCCTCTAACATGTCCAGGACCTTCTCCACTGCTTCGCCGTCTGACCCAAGCCCCACGATGAAGTGTGGGGTAAGGGAGATGCCGGCTTCGACCAAGTCCCTCACTGCCCTCCTATAGTCATCCAAACCCGCCGATAGGTGATAGATACTTTGTATCGAACGTTCATCTCCCAGAAGGTCTATGAGGGCAGCATCCACCCCGGCCCTCGCCAAGCCGAAGGCCGTCTCACGGCGGACAAGGCCCGTATGAACCACGATCTTCATCCTCGTATCCGCTTTGGCCCGCCGGATGGCTTCGACGAACCTTTCCAGCGGAACCGAGCCATCGGGACGGGAGCCTCCGCTGACCAGGCATCCCGTAGCGCCTGCCTTGAACGCCATCATGATTCCTTCGTAAAGCGCGTCGGGGGTTAGGGTGGGCTTCATCGACTTTAACACCTGCGCTTTACAGTGTTCACATTGCAGCGCGCAGGAGGGGCCCGTGACAGAAAATGTGGGGAAGGACTTGCTTCCGGGCCCGTGGAATTCGGGCCTGTAGAACACCACTTTTCTGCCGAAGAGGCGGTCGGTGGTCTCCCTGCTTTCCTCCATGAGTCTCCTCGCGCTGTCCTGCAAGGGCCTCAGGTGCCTCTTCCCCTCCCACCATAAAAACCTCCCACAGCTTCCACTACCCGTGTTCTTATATCCCGGTCCCCCTTATGCCTCAAAGGGGACCTACACACGAGCAACTACGTCTCTGGAAGGAACGCAGAATACGCCGTAAAGAAGATGTTGTTGGCGAAAGGCTTCCGTTACATCATAAGGAGCGCAGGTTCCCACACCCCAGTGGACTTGATCGCGACGGACGGGAAGCGGACCATCGCAGTGCAGGTGAAGAAGAGGTCTTACATCTCGTACGACGAGAAGGTCAAGTTCTACGAATGGGGAAAGGCTTTCGGGGCCAAGCCTATGCTGGCCACCAAGAAGGAAGGGCACTGGGTCCTGATCGAAGTCAAGCGCCTATGACGAAGCAGACATCTTTTCGTATACGATCCATGCTGCGCTCAACGCGCCGTATACTACTGAGGCGGGGTCCGGGCCCCAGGCTATGATCACCGCATCTCCATCATTCAAGGACCCAGCCTTGATTATCTCTGTGGCTAGCTCGGGATGCTCCTTGGTCAGGTCCGAAAGCTCTGGCATCAGAAGGCTGCCACGGGTGTAGACGAGGGTCATTGCCCCTTCTGCGCCAGCCTTCACGGCTTCGTCCCTCTCCTTGAGCCCGCTTCCTACGAACTTAGCCCCACTCCTGATGACGACCCCGAAGGGATGCCCTCGGGGCACCGTCTTAGGAGAAGGGATAAAGGTGAAGAAGGACCTGATGGCCTCATTATACAGCATAATCCCCCTCGGGGTCAGATGGCAGCCCTTCCTGTCCGTGATGATTATCCCCATCTTCTTCATCTTCTTCAATAACGTCCTCGCGGAGCCCTCTCCCAAACCAAGCGTCGCCGCTAACCTCTGTCTCCCGACGACGGAGGTGCCCATTATCAGGATGGCGTAAAGTGCGTGCGCAAGGGAGAAGCCGGGATGGGGGCCGGGGGCCTCTCCCTCGGTCAGCCTTTTCGCCTCGACGAGAAGCATTCGACATCCATTCCGGGTCGGAATATATATAGTAATCCGAACTGCGATAAGGCTTAAATGGTTGGATAATCCATCCAATACCGTGAACAAGACCGCCTTCCTTGCCATGATGGTAGCGCTCATACTCGCCACAAACTACGCCATGTTCGGCGTAGCCAACGTCAAGCTCATGGACATGCTCGTCTTCCTCACCGGTTTCTGGCTGGGGCCTTGGTACGGGGCGGCGGCCGGCGTGCTCTCCTGGTCCGTCTATGGGACTTTCAATCCTCTGGGTTTTTCTCTCCTGACGTTGGCCACCGTCGCGCCAATGGAGGCCGTCTACGGCATGTTCGGGGGGTTCATCGGAAGAAGGGTCCGAGGGCCTTTCTCTCTCATAGCATGGTCGTTCTCCGTGGCAGGCCTTTTGACCACTCTAGCATACGACGTAGTTACGAACGCTGTCACGGGCGCGATCTTTTACTCGAGCGCTTTGACCGGAGTGGTGGTGGGGATCCCCTTCAGCCTGGTACACATTGCCTCTAATCTCGTCCAGTTTTCCCTATTGGCCCCCTCCCTTGTGGTGAAGACCAGTAGCATGATACCTACGGAGGCCTCTCAAGTTGGTTGAAAGGTTGAAGGTGCTGACGGTCTTGCTACTATCGGCTACCATTTTTTCCAGCTACGGCGCCCTCTATTATTACGGGCTTTACACCTCGTCCGAATCCACGAACAGGTACCTCCAGGACCAGCTCCGCAGCGTGGGGATGAAGGTGAGCATAGCCATTTCCTTCGGCAACGGGACCGTGCGATGGTTCAATTCCACGTACGTTCCGATAGGGTCCACCGTCTTCAACGCCACCTATCTTGTCACAGGAGGGCGGCTCAACTACACCGTTTATGCCTCGCCTTCGCTTTCGGGGGTGTTCATCACGGGCCTGATGGGAGTCTCTCAGACCGCGGATTCCTTCTGGCTTTGGTACTACTTTGACCCCACTTCGGGAAGCTGGAGGGAGGCCCCCGTTGGCGCCGATCAATATCAAGTGAAGGATGGGGACCTCTACCTCTGGAACTTCACGAAATTCGCATAAGAAAGGATGTCGTTCGACGCACGCCAATCTCGACGGTCGAGGGCCTCGCTTATATTTTACCGCCCGTAATGCGCTGGCGTGGTAGCAGCTGGGGGCAACGGGACGGGCAAGCTACAGGAGCTGTTCGTGCAGCATAAAGGGATAGTGGAACAGCTGAAGAAGATAAGGGCAAGGAGGGCCGAGCTGAGGAAGGAGATACTCTCCTTCACCGAGAAGCTAGATATTGAGAACGCAGAGCATAGGGCCCTCCAGGATAGGCTCAAGGCCCTTTCGGAATACAGGCGGCAGACGGCGGAAAGGCTCCGCGAAGGTCGGGTCCGCCTGAGGGAATTGAAGGAACAGCTGAAGGGGATAGAGCCTTCTCTCCTCCACAGGGGGGAGAAGATGGAGGAGGAGTTGAAGAAGCTGGAATGGCGGTTGCAGACACAACGCATCACGAGAGAGCAGGAGCAGGAAGCGCTATCCCGGATGAAGGAGCTGGCGAGGTCCCTTTCCGTCTGGAGGAAGGCCTTCAACCTCAGGGACGAAGTGTACAGGCTGGAAGGCGACTTGGACGAGGACGCCGCTCGCATGCTGGAGCTCAGGGCCGACAGGGACGAAGTGATACGAGCCTTGAGGGAAAGGAGAAGAAAGATCAAGGACTACATAGGAGCACGGAAGCAGGTTGCACATGAGATTAAGGCGTTGGACGTCGACATAGCCGACCTTGAGAGGACCTTGGCCGAACTGGACGAGAGGATAGACAGGGCCAGGGAGGAGCTGGCGGCCCAGAAGGCTTCCCAGAGGTCCACAGAGGTCAAGGCCAGGTCCTACTTGGAGAGGAAGGCGCTCGAAAGCGCCAGGATGGCGGCGCTAGAGAAGATGAAGAGCGGCAAAGCCCTGACCTTCGATGAGCTGCGGGTGCTCTACGACGAGGACCTGTCGACGGCAGGAAGTTGACTTCACGTCTTCGCCTAGAATACCTTAAATCCTGCTGAATTTGAAGTATGCTCAAGTTGGATTCTGAGCCCCATCGCCTTCTCGTCGTCAACGTGGACAGAGATGACGACATTGGGCTTAAGACGGGCTTGGAAACCCCCATAGTGGGAAGGCAGAGATGTCTTGAGGCGGCGACGAAGCTCTCCCTCGCCGACCCCGAAGAAGCGGACGGAAACGCCATCTTTGCTTCGATAAAGATGCACGACGAGTTGGTAGCCAAGGGGTATTACTGCGACGTGGCCGTCTTGGCCGGCCATCCATCCAGCGGGTTCGAGGCGGACCAGAAGATACGCAGGGAAGCGATGACGGTCATCGCCAGCTTCAAGCCAGATGGGCTCGTCCTGGTCTCCGATGGGGTCGAGGACGAGAAGATACTGCCCGTCCTCCAATCCCTCGCCCCCATCGTGAGCGTCAAGAGGATGGTCATCAAGCACAGCGCTAGCGTCGAGGAGAGCTACGAAGTGCTTGCGCGCTACCTGAAGATGTTGGTCTACGACCCAAGGTACTCGAGGTTCTTCCTAGGGGTTCCGGGGATACTTCTCCTACTTTACGGCGCTCTAGCCATCGCCCAGGTGAACCCCACCGACTACATATATGGAGTCGCCCTAGTCCTGGGTCTCAGCCTCGTCGTGAGGGCCTTCGACCTAGACAAGATGTTCATGGAGGCCAGGCGTAGGACCTTCTTCTATCCTCGGTTCTTCGCATTCGTAGCTTCCCTCGTCATACTGATCGTCGGCCTGTACCAGTCTTACAGCTTCGTATCCGGGCTCCCAGAGTTCAAGGCGGTGCAGGCCAGCCCCGACCTAATATGGCAGTACATGGGGGTCATCGTAGGGAATTTCATCCAAAGGTCCATGCCCCTCCTCTGGACGGCCATCGGCACAAACATAGTCGTCGCCCTAGTGTACCATGCCCTTAGGAGGAGCACCAAAGTGATAAGAGATGTGATAGCCACCTTGAGCCTCTCCCTCCTGTACTTTCCTATCTACGGCATGGCCTCAGTCCTCATAAATCCGGCCACCAACCCCTTCAGCTTCATCGCCCTCCTCCTTGCGGGGCTGGCCGTCCTCCTGTTGGTCGTGTACTTCGCCTACAGCTTCTATCAAGCAAGACGGACGCTGACGCGTGATGAAGGTTGACACTCTGGTGGACGCCTTCGCCAGGAACATGGGGATCTATCGCCTCTACACCTGGCTGCTCTCCAAAGAGGTGAAGAGCGGACCAAAGCCTCGCCACCTCGGCGTCATCCTCGACGGTAACAGGAGGTGGGCACAGGCGCACGATTACCCCAAGTGGATGGGGTACACCTTTGGGGCTGAGAAGGTGGAGCGCCTCCTCGACTGGTGCCTCGACTACGGGGTGAGGACCCTGACCCTCTACGCCCTTTCTACGGAGAACTTGAGCAGGCCCCGAGATGAGCTCGATGCGATCTTCAAGGTGATAGAGGACAAGCTCACGAAGCTGGCCACGGACGGGACGGTGCACAGGCACCGGGTTAGGGTGAAGAGCCTAGGGGACCTTTCCCTCGTGCCGGAGACCATAAGGAAGAAGATGCTCTACCTAGAGAAGGTGACAGCCGGCTACGACAGGCTTTACCTGAACATCGCCCTGGCCTACGGCGGACGCATGGAAATTGTGGACGCCGTAAGGAGGGTGGCACAGGACGTCGCGAGAGGTGCAATGGACCCATCCTCGATAGACGAGGAGACCTTCGCCGGCTACCTTTTCACTTCCCAGCTTCCAGACCCGGACCCAGACCTGATAATAAGGACGTCGGGGGAGGTCAGGCTTAGCGGCTTCCTCCTCTGGCAGTCGGCCTACAGCGAGTTAGTCTTCATGGACGTCTACTGGCCAGGCTTCAGGAAGATGGACTTCCTCAGGGCCATCAGGACGTACCAACGCCGTCAGAGACGCTTCGGGCGATGAGGCATTTCATCCATAAATTTCCAGAGCTCGTCCTGGACAGTTTCATCCACTTCCTCCCTCCTCCCGGAACGCCTCAGTAGGACCCTCTTCGTCCCACCAAAGCGACCGATGGCCGTCGCCCTCACCTTCGCGGAGCTCAGGGCGTGGGCCACCACGTCCGCCGCCCCACCATCTACGGAGATGAGCAGCGAACCTGATGCTATCAGGCGAAGGGGGTCGACGCTCAGGGCTGAGGCCACCTTCTTGGTGACCGGATGCACGGGTATCCTTGCTTCGTGCACCTCGAACCCCACACCTGAAGCCACGCTCATCTCGTAAAGGCCACCTAGGATCCCGCCCTCCGTTGGGTCGTGCATGGCATGCACCCCTCCAGCCCTGAAGGCCGCCTCTGCTTCTTCGACGACGCTTAGAAACCCCTTCATTGCGGCGGCGCGTCGAAGCGTCGCCTCGTCAAGCCCATTCAGGCCTCGGCCTCCCACCTTGGCTAGGATGGATGTCCCCTCTATGCCGGCCGTCTTCGTCATCATTATCACGTCCCCCTCCCTAGCCCCGGCCGCGGTTACGTAGGTTCGTCCGAAGCCCAAGGCCGTGGTCACAGCTACGCTGTGGTCCAGGCCCATCGTCCTCTCCGTGTGCCCCCCGACGATGTCCACCCCCAGCCTTGAGGCAGCCCTGGCCATGCCCGTGGCGATCTGGCCAGCCCTCTCGTCCGGCTCGTCCTCCCCCAGCATGATCGTAGTTTCAAGGAACTGAGGCCTGTTTCCGCTCGTCGCGACGTCGTTGCAAGACACGTGCACAGAGTACCAGCCGGGATCGTCCAGCTCCCCTGTGACGGGGTCCATGGAGGTGATCAGGTAGGAGTCCCCGCATTGGATCACAGCGAAATCTATCCCGAAGGATGGGCCGAGCAATAGCTCCTTTCTCTTCGTCTTGAAATGCCTCAAGACGTTCTCCTCCAAGCTCCGCCTACCCAGCTTGCCCGCCTTCATCTTCTACTCCTGAGCCTCCTGCGAGCCTCGAGGCCGACCAAGTGCAACGCGGCCCTGAGACAGTCCCTCGACCTCCTTACTTCTTCGAGCGCCGAGCGCGGGTCCTCCCTAAGCCGAGCAAGGGCCTCCTCCGCGTGGTCCCGGGCCATGGAGACCAAGGAGATGGGCTTCTCCTCCTCTAGGCGATCGTCGTATGTCCCAGCCGAGTCATCGTCTATGTGGAGCTTCAACAGCAGGGCAGAGTATTCGAGCTTTGTATACGCGGCGCGGAGGAGGTCCCTCGGGAGGTCGGCCTTCCTCCCTTCTAACATCTTCTTCAAGTCTTCCATCGCCTCCTTGACCGCAGAGGCAGCTTTGACCGAAAGCTCGACTTCGGTCATCCCTTCGAGGCCACCCATCCCCGGCAGGTCTCGCTCCGTCCATGACTTTAATATATCGTCTTGCGCAGCCTTTCCGAGGGATAGTTTATATTCGGCCGGCCCGGGCATGTGCGAGGGCAAGACCGATGAAGGTATCACCCATCTTTCGCCGCCTGAGGTCCCTTAAGGACTTGGCGAGGTTGGCCTGCGCGTTCGAAAGGATACCCCGCCCTCTCTTCGCCTTCCCCTACGACGGGAAGTCGTACGCTTTGGCCGTCCACGCGGAGCAGCTGGGCGACCATCCCCTCTTCTTTTTCGCCGTCGTCGACTCTCTAAGACCTTTCGTGCGCTATCGTAGCGAGGGGGACTACGAAGACGCTTCGTTTTCGGACGACGCCTTACCCACTTCCTACCTCCACGCTCCAGTCCTGACAGTGAAGACGGCTCCCAAGGAGTTCGGTGTACACATGAAGGACGGACCCCTTCCCGAAGGCGTCGGAAGGATGGAGCTTGAGGACGTGAACAGCCTTCTGAAGCTAGGAGCGTACAGGTACATAGTCGACGAATCCTATCCGGCCTTCTACCTTTCGACAGAAGGGGGCGACCTGTACTTGGGGACGTTCGTCCACATGGGCGACTTCGATGGTTCCGACTTCTACTTCTACGTGAAGTTGACCGGCGACCCCGGCAGCCCCTTCATCAGGTACAACCCCTCGAAGGTCAACGACTGGTCCTTCACTTCCCGTACCGCGGAGCATGGGTACTACTACGTGAAGGTCGTTCGAATTGCAGAGGGCTCATTCTGAACCGAGCACCCCGCAAGAAGATCCCTCCGGCAGTGTCCGCCATACAATTGGGCGACTTGGGCCATCACCTGAAGTCAGGTTACTTTGCTTGCTTCCCGGCCGAATGAGGCGACTTCCGACCGAGGCAGACCACCTTAAGGAACGCGCGCGGCACAATCCTTGCCGGCCCCGGGACCTCGAGGGGAAGAGCTGACGGCCGGACGTAGCGTCCACGACGAGAAGCCTTTTATACCGTTTTTATGGACATAAATGCCCAATGCCGAGAGATAAGGTACGTGTCGCCTTGGCCGGGGTCGGAAACTGCGCTTCGGCCCTGGTCCAGGGGGTAGAGTATTATTCCCGACGCAACGCCCAAGAGGCCGTCGGGTTGCTCTCGTACGACTTGGGCGGAATCAGGCCTGGAGACATCGAATTCGTGGCCGCATTCGACGTGGATGACAGAAAGGTGGGTAGGGACCTGAGCGAGGCCATCTTCTCAGGCCTTAATAACACACCCAAGTTCTGCGATGTTCCCTCGTTGGGTGTCAAGGTGAAGAAGGGGAAGGTGCTGGACGGCCTCGGAAAGTACCTTTCACAGGTCATCAAGGTGGCGGAGGGGCCCGAGGAGGAGGTGGCAAGGGTCCTCAGGGACTCGGGCGCAGAGATCTTGGTGAACTACCTCCCCGTCGGCAGCACCAAGGCGGTGCACCACTATGCCTCCGAGGCCCTTAAGGCGGGCGTCGCGTTCATAAACGCGATGCCAGTGTTCGTGGCTTCGGATACCGGTTGGTCCTCAAGGTTCGCGGAGTCCGGACTCCCCGTCGCGGGCGACGACGTCATGAGCCAGCTGGGTGCAACGGTCCTTCACAAGTCCCTGGTCAAGCTCATGCACGAGCGAGGTGTGAAGGTGGACGAAACCTACCAGCTCAATATAGGGGGCGATGCCGACTTCCTGAACATGCTCGAGGAGTCGAGGCTTGTGGACAAGAGGGAGAGCAAGACGAGCGCCGTCAGGGCCATGACTCCCTACCCCGTACCCACAAGGATAGGCCCAAGCGATTACGTAGATTTCCTTGAGAACGACAAGATATGCTACATTTGGTTGAAGGGTAGGTACTTCGCCAACACCCCGTTGACGATCGAGGTCAAGCTGCACGTAGTGGACGCACCCAACAGTGGCGGCGTGATGATAGACGCCATAAGGGGGACGAAGCTTGCCTTGAAGAGGGGCGTGGGCGGGCCCCTGACGAGCCTTTCTTCATATTGTTTCAAGCATCCCCCTGTTCAGATGCCCTACGAGGAGGCAAAGCGCGCCTTCATGGAATACGTCGATGGAAAGAGGGAGCGCTAGGAGCCTATCAGCCCCCAGGCCAGGAGCGCATCGTGTATCATTTGCGCCGCGATGGCCGCCAGGACGAGGCTGAACAGCCTGCTCACCGCCCTCAGACCGTTCTTGCCCAACGTCCTTCCTATCGCCGAAGAGAACCTCAAGATCAACGCCACAAGGACCGTCGTCAGCACCACGGAGAAAAGAAGGTTGATCAGAGGTCTGGTGCCCTCGAGGACGATTATCGTAGCCATCGTTCCAGGGCCCACCAGCAAGGGGGAGGCGAGAGGGACTATGGCCGCCTCATCGGGCTCTAGGGACTTGGTCCTCGCCCCTTCGCCCAACATGTCCACCGCGAGCACTATGAGCAAGATGCCACCCCCCAGCTGGAAGCTGGAGACAGAAATGCGAAGGATCTGCAACATCACTGGACCAAGGAACACGAAGAAGAGCAGGAGGGACAACACGGCCACCGTTATTGTCCGGGCCAGCTTGCCGCCCTGTTCCGGCCCGGCCGCCTGGTCGTACATGATGTAGATCGGGAGGGCACCTATCGGGTCTATGATGGCGAAGAGCTGCACGGTGATGAGCGCTACGTCCGTCATGTCCAGCCTCAGGTCTTCGGAGATGTTTCCCAAGGTGGCCTCCGTCAGGCCGAGCATTATCACGATGACCACGGCCAACGCTATGAAGGCGAACAGGACCGTCTTGCTCCTGTAGGTGAGCCAATATCGCAGGGTATCGACCAGTGCCATTGGGTAAGCCTCCCTTCAGGCCTGAAGCCTCGACTGCCCCCCGCCCCTCCCCTCTCCCTTATTTATCCTCTTCCAGGTCTTCCATGTCAGCCTAGCGAAGCTCGGGGGCTCCGCGTGCTCGGCCATCCAACCTCTCAGGAAACTCAAGGTACGAGGATCGCTCGGGTATCCCGAGCCGAAGTCGCCGTGGGCCGACCTGAGAGAGGCGATCTCTCTGTCACGTTCGACCTTCGCCAATATGCTCGCCGCCGATACCACGGGGAAGATGCGGTCGGCGTAGTGAGTGGCCACGACCTTCACCCTTCTGGTCAGGTTCGCCCTTATCTGCTCTGCGAACCGTTCTTCGTCTGTGTCAGATGCGTCCACGTAGGCCGTCTCCCCTTCCAGCTCGTCGATGACCCTCGCCATGTAAATGGCCTCCAAGTAGTTGAGCTTCGTATACTTCCTCTTCCTCCTCACGTACTCGTCCACTTCCCTTGGCTGGACCTTCAGGACCAGAAATCTTCTGGCGATGGCCTTTATCTCATCGTACAATACCTCCCTTCTCCTCGGGGGAAGGAGCTTCGAGTCCTTTACGCCCATCCGCCTGAGGCCCTCCTCCAATGAGGCTGAGACCGACACCCCTCCTATGCAGAGGGGACCGATCACGCATCCCCTCCCTGCATCGTCCACCCCTATTATCAGCCCATCTGCCCTATCGCTCGAAGCCCTTCAGCCTCCAGACCAGTCTCACGTAGACCTCCTGCGGGAGGATTTCTCTGTTCTGCTCCGTGACTTCCATCTGCTCACCATCCTCCGCCTTCTTGAACTTCTCGAGAAGGGGGTCCGCCATCCTGGAATGGAGTACGACCAAGCAGGGCTTCTCAGAGGTGAGAAGCCCCTCGAGGGCCCTCCTGAACTCAGGGCTGAGGAGCTCCATGGGTCCCACTTCATCGCATACCACAACGTCGCTCGTCCGCAACGCCTGTATGATGGCGGGGGCGGCGAACTCGCCCAGCCCCTTGAGGTTCACTTTATACCTACCTAACCTCGGGCCCGAGGTCCCTTGCCCGGCCAGCTCCTCCGTCGAATCGTCCGCCAAATTGACCATTTCGAATCCTATGCGGACGCCGTGGGACCTTATCTCTCGGGAGCAGACCCCACCCACGGTGTACCCGTCTCTCCTCAGCATGTAGACGACCTTCGAAACCAAAGTCGTCTTGCCCACCCCCGGCCTTCCCGACAGGAGGATCATCCTAGCCGCCCTCTCGCCTGCTCTCAATTCGGACAAGGGTTATATGAGGCGTTATTTAAGAGGACTGCCGAGTTGGGGATGGTGGGTTGGGCTGAGATCGAATCCCTCATTCGTCAGTACTCAGTGGTTCAGCCTCACATGGAGGTGGACCCTTTCGAAGCGCTCATCCGCACCATCCTTTCACAGAACACCAACGACCTGAACAGCTACAGGGCCTTCGAATCCCTGAAGGGCAGGGTCGGCATGACGCCTGCAGCCCTGGCTTCCGCGGACGTTGGTACCATTGCCGAGAGCATTCGGATGGGAGGCCTGTACAACTTGAAGGCGGCGAGGATAAAGCTGGTCTCCGAGGAGCTCCTGGTCAGGTACCCGCGCGGCCTCGCCTTCCTGAAGGAGCTCGGCGACGAAGAAGTAAGGAGGGCCCTCTCAGGACTGAAGGGCGTCGGCCCGAAGACGGTGGACATCGTCCTGGCCTTCTCCCTGGGACGGGATGTGATCCCTGTGGACACCCATGTGAACAGGGTATCGAAGAGGATGGGGTACGCTAACCCGAAGGCCGGATACCGTGCCGTCAAGGAAGCGCTTGAGGCTGCCGTCCCACCTGGCAAGCGCTTGCTTGCGCACTTCGCGCTCATCACCCACGGAAGGAGGACCTGTAAGGCGCTACGGCCCCTCTGCGGCTCGTGTCCTGTCCGCTCGACCTGTAGCTACTATAGGCTCTCCAAGGGACGAGGTGTTGGCGGACGAGCCTAGAAGGCTTCACCTGCTACAGAGAAGGGAGAGCGGAGCTGCTCGTTCCGAAGGGTTGCCTTGGGAAGGGCCCTCCAGACGGAAAGCTCGCGTTCTTTAACTGGAGGGGGAAGGTGGTCAGAGACTTCACAGTGCTGGCCTACGATGCCTATAGCGAGGCTTTCCCGGAACCGTTCAGCTTCGCCGACCCCCTGGCGGGGGTAGGGGCGAGGTCCATCCGGGTGGCCCTTGAGTGTAAGAAGTCTGGGCATCTTTTCGTAAACGACGTCAACCCGTTGGCGATGGAAGCGGCGAGACTGGCCTCCCAGCGCAACGGAGTTCATGGGAAGATGTCCTTCCATGCTGAGGAAGCGGGCCTTTTCCTTGCGGAGCTGTCGGGTCGTAGGGAGAGGGTCGACATAGTGGACATCGACCCGTTCGGAACCCCCGCCCCCTATGTGGAGCCGGCCTTGCGGGCCCTGAAGGATGGAGGGCTTCTTTCCGTCACCGCCACGGACACCGCAATCCTCTGCGGCATCCATCCTCAAGTGGCTTTCAGGAAGTACCTTGGGATGCCCCTCAGGTCGGAGTACTGCGTCGAAGTGGGCCTGCGCCTCCTCCTCGCCATGGTGGTGAGGAAGGGTCTAGCCTTCGATATGGCGCCCAGGCCTCTCTTCGCCCATGCCGACCAGCACTACATGAGGGTGTACTGCTCCTTCGAGCTCTCCGCCTCCAAGGCCAACCTAGCCGTGGGCCACTTGGGCTACGTGCTCCACTGTTTCAAGTGCGGACACAGGGAGGCTTCCCCCTCCGCCAAGGAAAGGTGTGGCCGATGCGGGGGTACGATGCAAGCCGCTGGCCCCCTCTGGACGTCCGACCTTCATGATTCCTACTTCTTGAAGAGGATGTCTGCGTCGGCGAGGGAGGGCCCCTTCTTGCGCTTCCTCACCATCCTAGATAGGGCATCTTCAGAGGTGGGGCTTCCCCCTTACTTTTTCAAGCTGCCGAAGCTTACGGCCGCCCTTAAGTCTCCCGGCCACAGCCCTTCCAAAGTCGTCGAAGAGCTGAGTAAGATCGGTTACAGGGCGGCGGTCTCCAGCGTAGACCCTCAAGGCATAAAGACCGACGCCTCCATCGAGGAGATAATTGCTATCCTGAAGGCTTCTAACCCTTGAACCCTAGGCAGACCAGGTACAGCTCGCTGCTCTCCTTCCTGCTGGCTTCGGGCTTCGCTAGGTCCACCCTTTCGAAGCGCCCCTTGGCCTCTCTTAAGAGCTCGTCGGTGAGCTCCCCTTGGAAGACCTTGAATACGGCCGGCCCATCCCTCTTTAACACCTGGCACGCCACCCGCAGGGCCTTGGCAGACATGTCTATCTGCCTCGCGCTGTCCACCTCCCACACCCCAATGGTCTTGGGCGAGAGGTCTGAGAAGACCGCGTCCACCCCTCCGGGCATCTTCTCCAAGATCTCCGAGGCGGCCTGGGGGCTGGTCACGTCCAAGGTCATGGTCTCCACGTTCGCCGCGGGGGGTTCCACGGGCAATATATCCACCCCCAGGACTTTACCCTCTTGTCCTACCGCCTCCGACTCGACCTGGAGCCATCCGCCGGGGGCGCATCCGATGTCGAGGACCCTGTCCCCTGGCTTCATGAGCCTGAACTTCCTGTTCAGCTGGATGAGCTTGAAGGCCGCTCTGCTCCTGTAGCCCTCCTCCCTGGCCTTCCTCCTGTATAGGTCCCTCTTAGCTTGAAGCGGCCGCATCAGTCCCCTTCACCCTGTACTCCGAACTATACCAGCCCTCGATCTTCAGGCAGGTCAGGGGGCTTATCTCGCCGTCGACGAAGCACTTCTCCTCGTCGGGGCATCTTATGCACGGAGCGTCCTCTATGCTTCCAGTATCTATGGGGATGACCAGCGGGAGGAGCTTGTACGTCCACCGCCCTTTCTCAAGCACCTTTTCCCTCTTTATCAGCCGCCTCTTCTCGAGCCTAGAAGCTATCCTGGACCCGTCTCTGCTCGTCAATCCGAGGACCTTCCAGAGCTCGCTCTGGAGGATGCCCCCTTCCCCGTTCTCTATCACGAGGCGGTAGACCTTGCTGATCAGGTCTTCATCTGCTTCATGCAATTTCCAACAAATCCTCTGGGTTCTTTAACGGATAATTCTTCTTCATCTCCTGTCTAAAAAGCATATCTATGTTTGAACGTCCAGAGCTCACGCGGCCCTGACGCGCACCGTGATGTTGTAGTTTTCGAAGAGCTCCTTGCACCTCTTCCTTATCGTGACCTCCGTAATGCCTGCCGCCTCCGCAACGTCCCTCTGAGGAAGATGCTCGTTGAGCAGGTTGGCTGAGACGTAAAGGAAGGCCGCGGCTAGGCCAGCAGGAGACCTGCCGCTGCTCATGGAAGCCCCGGAAGCCTTGTTCGCCAGGGTGATCGCCAACCTTTCGACCTTCTCGGACATCCTAACCTTCGAATTCAGGTTGTTGTACAGCTTGGAGATGTGCCTCTGTATCGACGCCATGGGCACGCTAGCTATCTCCATTTCCTTCACCATCTGCCTGTAGTACTTCGCCACTACCTTCCTATCTAGGTACGATTTCTCCGCCACCTCGGCGAGCGACCTGTTGACGTCACATTTCCTACACGCCAGGTATATCGCGGCCGAGGCGATCCCAGACACCTGCTTCCCCCTCGCCCTGCTGTGCAGCGGGCTACCACACTTAGGGCAGAACGGCTCGGGTGGGTATTCCCTCTGGCACTTGATGCAGAGGGTCTTGAGGGATGTGCCACAGACCTTGCAGAACCGCTCTTCTGGCGTACCTGGTTTCCCACACTGGGGGCACTTCCTGACCAACGGTATCGCGCAGGTCAGGCAGGTTGGCCTATCGGACGGCTCCACCTCCATCTTGCACTTCTTACAGAAGTTGGGCTTAGAGTACTGTCTGAAGATATAGGCCGCCGTCTCAGAGACGTTAGACGGCAGCGAAAGACTCGATGAAATCTCGTGGATCTTCTGCAGCACGTTTGACATGCTTCGTTCCCTGCTGTCTATGGTCCTGAGCCTGAACTGCCACGTCTTGATCCTCTCCATCTTCGCCCTTTCGTCTCCTATGATCCTGTTCCCTCGCGAATCCAACCCGCTGTCGTCGATCGTAGTGGTAAGGCCGAAGTCGTGGAGAGTGTATGTCAGAGGAGCCCCCACCCTGCTCTTCTTCATCTTGTCCTCTGGGTCTATGGCCTTCCATTCTGGCCCCTCAAACTCCACCTCATCCAAGAGCACGTAGCCACAGGTGGGACAGACGACTTCTCCGGCCGCCCTGTCGCCTATCAGAGGAGAATTGCACTGGGGACACTTGGATGGCTGGTCGTGCTGGCCTTCTTCCCTGGGCCTCAATCCCTGGTGAACACCTTCTCACCCAGGAGGCCCTCCACCCTGTCCGTCTTGGGCATAAGTGAAGCGTAAGGGGACCTGACTGGGCCGAAGACCTCCACGACCTTCCCCACTGGCCTCCCTTTCGAATCGCAGAGGACCTGTCCCTCCTTGGGCTCCCTTTTCAGCTTTACGATGACCATGCCGCTTCGGGCCCTCCTGAGGACTGTCCCCACTTCCTCCAAAACACAGAGGGTGGGGTCCTGCGAAGTATTAAGTTTGCCGTCCCTCTCCCTTTCATCCTTGTGGCCTTCGTTCGGACCTTACTTCCGCCAAGCTCTTGGCAAGGGCCATCATCATCGTCCCCTTGGCCCCCTTTTTGGGGAGCTGCACGTATCCGCTCTGTCTCGTGGGCCTCTGAGGCCATCTGGCAGGCTGTGGCATCGGCTTATACCCTAGCTTCACAGCCGCCTCCTGCAACTCTTCCAGGGAGGGGGCTTTCGTGGCCAGGTGAATGGGGACGCGTCGACCCTGAGACCTGCTGAGCCCGGAGTCGAAGTAGTCCAGCCAGAAGACCTGCAAGTCGTAGTCCTTCAAGCCCGTCCAGCTTGGTGGGGTGGACGTATTTCTACTTTTGAACGAGCAAGGCGTTGACCACGCCGTCTTGGGAGGGCCTCGAAACCACTCGAGCCCTGCCCAGTTCGGTCTCTATGACAGCACCCTTGGTGATAACGCCTCGCCTCTCGTAATCCCTGTTGGCGGGGTTTGAGACCACGCGGACGATCTTCACCTTCTTAGAAATGTGCGTGCTCGGGTCCGTTACGTTCGCGTGCTCGATCCTGACCGCGGCGTTGCGTAGGCGACCTCCCCTTCCCCTCTTGAGGGTCATCTTCATCGGCCCCAAGGTCGTCTCCAACGGATAGCCATCCTTTTCATATGCCCTCCTTCCCCTGTACGGTATTCGCCTGCCCCCGCTCGCCTTCCTCTTCTTCAGGTTTTCCAAGGGCCTCTTCATATGAAAGCCTCGTCCTTCAGGTCCCTAGTGGTCTAGCGGGTGGCATTTAAGCCTTCTCGGAGGAGGGAGGCTGAAACAGATGCTGCAACTTCTGTCTGATCTGCGCTGGGTCTGACGGCAGCCCAAAGTACTCCGAGAAGTAAGGGGTGGTGGTATACACCCTGCTCTTGCCTTCTTGGACGGAGGTCACGAAACCCATCGCCTCCAGCGTCCTCAAGTGGGAATATACCTGCGTCCCTCTCTTGGACATGAGCTTGTTTCCGCTCACAGGCTGAAAGTAGGCGACCATCGTCAGAGTCTTTAGCACGGACCTCGTAAGGAGGGGCTGTGTGGCGAACCTCTTCGCCATTGGGTTGAATTCGGCCTTAAGCTGAAGCACGTACCTGCCTTCCCCTACCTTGGCCAGCTCTATCGCCTTCATCGTAGAATTGATCCTAGCCGCCAAGGCCTGAACCGCTGCCGCGGCCTTCCTTCGAGAAGTCGTACCTGCGGCCCTGCAGAGGTCGTCCAGGGTGAGGGGCTTGCCGGCCACGTACAGGGCTGCCTCAATCCTGGCCTCTAGTACTTCATCCGACAACCTGTTCACCCACACCCAGCAGGCGGAAATCCTCTTCGTCCTCCTCCTGAAGGATCACCACCTTGCCCTCGTAGGCCAGGAAGAGGAGGACGATGAACGTCCTCGCGACCTCCAGCGAATCCATCCCTTCGGTCAGCTGGGTGAAACGGACGGGCTCCCGGGCATCCAGCCTGGAAAGTAGCTTGTCCGTGTAGTTCTGAAGCATCTCGGCCACGGCGTCCTGCTCCACTCCCCTAGCTTCCAGCCCAGCCCGGAATACCCCTTCCTCTATGGGGGAAGCGGGCGTCCTAGCCATCTCCTTCAACAATGCCTCCAGGGCACTCAGGAGGTCTTCCATGTCCGTGACAGGCAGCTGAAGGCGAAAGGGCATCCTCAAGGTTTCCACAGGCTCTTGGAGGTCGGAGGGCTTCTTTCGATAGGCCCTCCTGTCATCGTAGAAGAGCTTCTCCACCTTGAGCTTGTAGATTATGCTGGAGGTGAGGAGGGCCAGCCCTCCCAACCTCATGTCGATCATGGGCTGCCTCCTGAGGTATGTAAGGAATTCCTCCAACAGCACCTGTATGCTTATGTCCCACGGCCTCTGGCGTAGAGCCAAGTCGGGGTTCAGCAGCAGGCGGACCTTCTCCGACTCATCCATCCCTTCAGACGCTGACGGTCACCTCCGCCTTGCTCTTGAAGCGAACGGCGTTGCTGACGCCGTTGACCCCGTAGACGCCGATGAGGTTGTGGGCGTGAGAAACTACAGCCTCCTTCAGGCTCACCATGACGATCTGCGCCTGGGACGACCACTCAGCCATGAGCCTCCCCAGCCTTTGAGTGTAGACGGCGTCAAGATGGGCGTCGATCTCATCCAGTAGGTAGAAGGGAGACGGATAGGCCGCCTGGAAGGCCAAGAGGAACGACACCGCCACGATGGCCTTCTCCCCTCCGCTGGTGCTGCTCGATTCCCTGGCGGCCTTGGTCGGAAACTGTGTGACGAGGAAGAGCCCTCCTGAGAACGGGTCTGCAGGGTTCTCCAGCTCCATCCACGCGGCGCCGTCCGTAAGCTTTGCGAATATTCCCCTGAGCTCCCTGTCCACCTTCTCATACGCCAGCATGAACGTGGCCCTCTTCTCCGACTCCACTTCTTCTATGAACTTGACTATGGCGTTCCTGTCCTTCTCCAGCTCGTTCCTCCTCCTGGAGGCTTCCCTGTAAGACGTAAAGGCCTCCCTGTAGCTCTGGTCTGCCAGAAGGTTCACTTGGTCTTTCAGGGCGGCCTGTTCCTGGACGTAGAGGGCTAGCACTGCTTCCGTCTCCACGGTATAATCCACCTCTTCGTCCACCCCCAGTTCCTCTATGGCCCTCTGGTTGGCCACCTTCTCCCCCCTTATACCCTGGGCGTTGCTCTCTACCCTAAGCTTCTCCCTTTCGATCCTGAGTATCCTCTGCTCGACCGCCGAGATCTCGTCCCTTAACGATTTCGAAGACATCTCCAGTTCTTTAAGCCTCGGGAGGGCCCTTTCTGCATCTGCCCTGACCTTGGCTTCTCTTTCAGCGAGCTCCTGCCTCCGCGCCTGCAGCTCTTCCATCTGCGCCCGTATGGTCGGAAGCCCCAACTCAGCTTCCTTCAGGTCCGCGACGGTCCTCTCGAGGGCATCTCCTATCTGCCTGGCCTTTGGTTCCAGCTCGCCGTTGAGCCTGGCTTGAAGGGTGGAAAGCCGTGCGTTTACGTTCAAGACCGCCTTGGCAGATTCGTCCTCCGCCTTCGAAAGGGAAGCCAGCAGGCCATCCAGCTCCTCCTCCTGAAACTTCAGGGCCAGCAAGCCCAGCTCCGCCCTCCGCTCGGCCAGCTTGGCGCCCTTCGTCCTTAGCCTCGCTAGCAGAACTGATAGCCTGGCTATCCTCCTCTGCAGCACGCCTATCGCTGCCGTCTGCGCCCTCAACCGTCTGGCCATCACCCTTTCGAGCTTGACGTACCTCTTGACCATGGGGACGAGAGTGTTCAGCCTGGAATCTTCGTTCTCAAGCCGCAACGCCAGCTTGAACTTCTCCTTCTCGTAGGCGGCTAGGGCCTGCGTGAGGCGTTCAAGCCCCTTCTTCTGCCTCTCGATCGAGATCTTGAAGGCCTTGAGGGACTCTTCCACGTACTTAAGTTGCTCAGGGTCGCTGATGCCAAGCTCCTCGAGCGTGAGTTCTGACGCCCTTCCCGTCTCCATGGCCGTCCCGCCCGCTTCGAACAGGTCTCCGTGAAGCGTGACGGCCCTGTAGCCTCTCTTGGAGAAGACGTATGCGGCCTTGGCGGAGGCGGCTAGCAGGACGTCTCCGAAGACGAAGTTGACGGCTGGCTCGAAGAGGTCGGAAGACTTCACGAAGTCGCTCAGGCGTCCCAATATCTCCCTGTCATACGGGACCTTAGTCACTGGGGTGCCCTTGAGCTCGGAAAGGGGAAGGATCCTTATCCTCGAGCTTCTGAGCCTCTTGGTGAGGGCCGCAAGCTGCAAGAGCCCGTTCATGTCGTCCACCACCATGGCGGAGAGCCAGTCTCCACCGGCCGCCTTCACCGCCGAAGAGTACTGCTTCTCATATGAGATCATCTCGTGCAGCATCCCCCTGTAGCCGTCCACGACCCCCGACCTGGCCAGCTCATCCACCTTCCTAGCGTTGAGCTCCTCTGTGAGATACTTCTCGGCCACTTCCTTCCCCGATTCATACTTCAGTATGGTCTGGGTCGCGTTCGCGAGTATGCCCTCCGCCAGCTTCACTTCTGCGGAGAGCTTCTCCTGCTGTCTTCGGGCTATCGAAATCCTCTCGTCTAGGGCCCTTATGCGAGACCTATCCTCCTCCCTGTCGACGGCGACGGCCTCGAGCTGCTGTTTCATCGATCTGACAAGGCCTTCCATCTCCTGGTGTTTGCGCTCGAGTTCATCCTTAGCTGAGAGCGCCTTCGCCAGTTCCTCCCTTAGCTCGTCAAGCTTGGCCTGCGCCTCGACCACCTTGGCCTCCACCATCTCCTTCCTTTCCCAGAGGCGAAGGTCTCTGACGGTCACGTCCTCCACCCGGCGCCTGATCTTCTCCCTCCTTACGAGGAGCTCCTTCTTTCGCTGGGCCTCCGCCCTTCCTTCTTCGTCCAGCCTCCTCAGCTCGGCTTGGAGGCCTTCCGCCTCATCCCTCACTTCCGCCATTTCCTTCTGGATTTCCCTGAGCATCCCCTCCAACCGTAGGGCGGTGTCCTTCAACGTAGAGAGGGAGGATTCGTACCTCTGTTTCCTGTCCGCCAGGCCCGTCAGCTGGGTATCTATCTTGCCGATCTCAAGCCCCAGGTCTATCATCTGCTTGTTGGGGACCGACACGTTCTCGCCGTAGTAGGCGTCTCGTTCCTCCTCCACGGCCTTCAGGGAGGCCTGAAGATGGACCACCTTCGCCCTCTCCCTCTCCTCCTGGCCAGCCAGCTCCTTCGCCCGCTGCTCCAACGACTCCAGTTGGCGGTCTAACTCGTTCGCTTTACGGAGGGCCACTGCCTTCCTAAGCCTCCTTATTTCATAGTCCAACTGCTTGTACCTGAGGGCGTCGTTCCTTTCTATCTCCAGCCGCTCTATGCTGGCGCGCCTCTCGTCCAGCTTCGCAAACGAGACCGCCAGCTGGTTGTCCGCCTCCCTCAGCCTCTCCATGGCTTCGGCCTTCTTCTCGTCGAAGTGCTTTAGGCCGATGGCGGCCTCTATCATCTGCCTCCTTTCGTTGGGGTGCAGCTCCGCCAGCCGGCTGATGGCACCTTGGGGGACGACGTTCAGCCCTTCCGGAGTGATGTGCGCCGCCCCCAGAAGCTCCATCAACGTGCTCCTAGAAACCCTCCTGCCGTTCAGATAGTAGGAACTTTCGCCGTTGGGCTTGAGCTCCCTCACAATGGTGACTCGGCTTTCATCTACGGCTATGGCCCTGTCGTCGTTTTCAAACGTAACGGAGACCCTGGCGGGCAGGGTGGCTCCGCCTCCTGGGTCAAATATCAGTCCCGTAAGGGTGTTGCTCCTCAAGGACTTCGCGCTGTTCTCTCCCATTGCGAACCTTATGGCGTCGATGATGTTCGACTTGCCGCTGCCGTTCGGCCCGGTGATGACATTTAGACCCTTTTCGAAGGCCACCCATACCTGCTTCTGTGGGAAGGACTTGAATCCTTTCACGATCACCTTGCTGATGTAGACCAAGACGTTCGCGCGCTTGTCGAGGAATAATCCGGCACGGTATTTAAGCACTTAAAGATGAATCGCGTCTCAAGGCGAATCTCTTAAAGAAAGCCTAAATACTTTCCTTCCGGTTACCTCGAGACGGAAGGTATGTCTCACCATTACGCAGAGCGAAGGCGCAGCGTCCTGAACTACGCCCTCTCCAAGGGCTGTGAAGGGGTCATCGTGGCGGACCCCAGAAACGTGTACTACCTTACGGGCTTCTGGGGCGAAGCGTTCGTGGCTCTCACCTCGGAGGAGGCTACGCTCGTGGTCCCGGCCCTGGAGCACCAGAGGGCGAGCGAGGCCGCTGTCCAGTCTGACGTCGTGGCAAGCGAGAGAGGGGCTGCCATGTACGAGACGGTGAAGGAAAGGCTCGGCGGAAGGAAGGTCTTGACCGACGACATGGAGGCCAGTTCGTTCTGTAGGTTCTCCAAGATGCTCGACGGCCGCGTGGAGGTGGACCCCGAAGTCCTGTTACAGCCTCGCCGGGTCAAGGACGACTGGGAGCTCTCCCAGCTCATGGAGGGTGGCAGGGTCATGGACCACCTTTACAGGGTCACCGCGGAGGTCCTGTCGCCCGGAAAGAGCGAGAGGGAAGTGGCCGCGTACGTGCTGGCCGAGATGGTGCGTTCGAAGGCTGACCCCCCTGCCTACCCGTCCACGCTCAACCCACTGATCGTGGCCTCCGGCCCGAACGGTGCCCTTCCACACGCATACACTACAGAGAAGAAGGTCGATAGAGGGGAGTTCGTGGTCTGCGATTATACCCTCAGGTTCGGCGGATATGTGGTGGACGCGACGCGCACCTTCGCCGTGGGGCCTGTCTCTGATGAGATGAAACGCTCTTACGATGCTGTCCTCGGCGCTCAGCTTGCTGGCATCTCAGTAGCGAAGGCTGGCATCAAGGCCTCCGACGTAGATAAGGCCTGCAGAGACCACTTGGCAGAGTTTGGCCTTGCGGACAGGTTCGTCCACGGCACCGGCCACGGCGTGGGGCTGGACGTGCACGAGCCGCCGTGGGTGAGTAAGGGAAGCGAGGAGGTGCTTCAGAAGGACAACACAGTCACAATAGAGCCAGGGGTGTACATCCCAGGGAGGTACGGGGTTAGAATAGAAGATACCGTAGTGGTTAAGGATAAGGCGGAGCCTCTCACTCACTACGCCAAGGAGCTAGTGTCCATCTAGGGCCGGGCCGCTCGGAATTTATACCTCCTTTAATCAGTATATACCTACCATGGAATACAGGAAGCTACAAGCAATCGGAGGGGGCACTCTGTTGGTCTCCCTGCCTAAGAGGTGGATAGTCAAGAACCACCTCTCCAGGGGGGACACCGTGGCGATAGAGGAATCCAGGTCAGGCCCCCTGCTGGTATACCCGAAGGACGTCACGTCCCTGGAGGAGACCAGCTTCCACACCGTCAGGGCGACGGGACAGGATCCGCAGGCCGTGGTCAGGGACGTCACGGCGGCCTACCTATTGGGGTACAACGTGATCAACGTCGTAGGCGACAGGGCCCAGCTCTCCAGGGTGAAGAGATATCTTCGCGAGTCCGTGCATGGCCTGCTCGGCCTTGAGACGGTGGCCGAGGAGCAGTCTTCCTTGACACTGCAATTCATACTTGACCTGAATACAATTCATCCGGAGAAGCTTTACAGGAGGATGAACGTCCTGGCCAGGAGCATGTACGTGGATTGCCTCGAAGCGGCATCGGAGGGAGACATCACGGTGTTGGAGGACGTGTTGAGGAGGGACGAAGAGATCAATCGACTTTTCTTCCTGATGGTCAGGCTGCTCAGGAGCGCCCTGACGGACGCGAGGATAGCTTCGAAGCTCGGGCTCAGTAGCGTCCAGTGCTTGGACTACAGGCTGGCCTCTCACCATGTCGAACTCCTAGGCGACCACTCCTTCGCCCTGGCCTCCATCCTCAAGGGGCTTCCACCCTTCCCAGAAAGGGTGGCGGCGAAAGCTAGGCTGGTATCGGAGAACCTTTCAAGCCTTCACGACATGGCCAACGCCTACTTCCTTGGGTCGAAGGAGATGGACTACTCCTCCTTCCTCAACAGGGCCAGGGACGTCGAATCGCTCATCTCCTCGCTAAGGTCGGAGATGGGCTCCTCCGCCGTGGCGGACAGGCTTGAAGACATACGAAGGCTGATAGTGGACATAGGAGACCTAGCAGAGATACTTTACCCATACGTGAGATGAGCCTCAGGAAAGCGTTTAAGAACGGCTTGACCGCAGGTAACATGTGCCGGACGTAATTTCTGGGAATACAAAGTACGTGTTCGTCACCGGAGGGGTCATGTCCGGGCTGGGCAAGGGCGCCACTGTCGGCTCGATCGCCAAGCTCCTGCAGCTCTCCGGGATGAGGGTTACGTGCGTCAAGATAGACCCTTACCTCAACGTCGACGCCGGGACGATGAACCCCATAGTACACGGGGAGGTCTTCGTGACGGATGACGGAGGCGAATGTGACATGGACCTCGGCACATACGAGAGGTTCCTCGACGTAGACCTCACCCGCCAGCACAACATCACGACGGGCCAGGTCTACGAAGACGTAATCAGGGCTGAGAGGAGGGGGGACTACTTGGGCAGTTGCGTCCAGATCATCCCTCACATCACCGACGAGATCAAGGCGAAGCTCAGGAGGGTGGCGCAGTCGACCGGAGCGGAGGTGGTTCTGGTCGAATGTGGAGGGACCGTGGGGGACATCGAGGGCCTGCCCTTCTTGGAGGCGTTCAGGCAGATGAGGTTGGAGGAGGGGCCCGAAAACACTTTCTTCGTCCACGTTACGTTGGCCCCGACGCTGGCCCCGGTGGGGGAGGTGAAGACGAAGCCTACCCAGCACAGCGTGCAAGAGTTGAGGAGGATAGGGATCCAGCCAGACATGATCGTGGTGAGGAGCCAGTCTCAGTTGCCTTCCGAAGCGAAGAAGAAGATCGCCCTCTTCACCAGCGTAGATTCTGACGCCGTAATCTCCGACCCCGACGTCAAGTCCGTCTACCTCCTCCCCACCGTCCTGGCCGATGAGGGCGTCCTTAGGCCGCTCTTCAGGCATCTGCGGGTAGAAGGAAGGGACGTAAGTTGGGGGGAGTGGCCCCAGGTCGTCAGTGGATTCGTGAACTACCAGGCTTCAGTCAAGGTAGCCATGGTTGGAAAGTACGTCAACTTGGCCGACAGCTATGTCAGCGTCAACCACGCCCTGCACCATTCTGCTGCCAGCCTGAAGCTCGGCCTGAAGCTTGAGTGGTTGGATTCGGAGAAGTTCGAGGGGGGTAGCCCTGAAGAGCTGGAGAAGTACGACGGTGTGGTCATACCTGGTGGCTTCGGAAGGAGGGGGAGCGAAGGGAAGATAGCCGTGGCCGACTACTGTAGGCGAAGGGACCTACCATACTTGGGCCTGTGCTTCGGCTTCCAGTTGGCGACGGTGGCCTTCGCTAGGTCTGAGGTGGGCATGGCCAGGGCTAACTCCACCGAGCTCGACCCGTCCACTCCATATCCGGTCGTAGACCTGCTGCCGGAGCAGGGCGGCGTAAGCGAGCTCGGGGGCACCATGAGGCTGGGAGCACACGAGATCTCCATCAGGGAGGGGACGAGGGCTCGCCAATTGTACGGCTCCGATAGGATCTTCCGCAGACATCGTCACAGATACGAGGTCAACCCCCGGTTCAGGCCCCTGTTGGAGGAAAAGGGGATGGTCTTCTCCGGCTTTAGCGACGGCGGCCTGAGGGCAGAAATCCTCGAGTTCCCAAGGAACGGTTTCTACATGGCGACTCAGTATCACCCTGAGTTCTCCAGCAGGCCTGGCAGGCCTGAGCCGGTCTTCACGGCCTTCATCAAGGCCGCTGCGGAACGATCTTCGAAGCGGGCTTCCTGAGGACGGCGGATGCGCTCTCCGAAAGGAACAGCGCACCCACCAGGCCTATGACCACCTGGCCGACGTTGAGTGGGACCTCCACAAGGGCGTACTGCACCGGTATGCGAAGCGGCCCAACCTCGTACAGGAAATATCCGATGACCATTGCGGCCCCTCCTGCGACGGCGCTGAGCGCCATCCATCCCATCTTGGGCTGCGCCCTCCTCCCCCTGTAAGCTATCCCCCCTGCCGCCAGCAACCCGAGGGCGAGCCACCCGTAGTAGTACTCTGAGAAGGGGTAGCCCCCAGTCAGGACGGAGTAATAGTCCAGCGAGTACATCGAATCTCCCGCGTAATAATAAAGGCCTACGAACGCCAGAAGGAGGAAGACAACGGCCCCCATGACGTAGGTCAGACCCTTCCAGTGCTTCACAACCAGCTTGGAATCGCCCTTCCCGTAAAGATGTCCCACGATGAACCCTTCTAGGCCCTTGACGACCAGGGTCCCGGGGGCGAAAACAGGATACCCCAGCAGGACATCCGATATAGCCGACCCCACACCGCCCGCCAGGGCCCCGACGTAGGGGCCCGTCAGGATGGCCGTGGTATAGACCATGACTTCTCCAAGGTTGAAGTAGCCCTTGGTGGACGGTATCCCTACAGTGAGGGCCATTGTGGTGGCCGCCACTAGGGCGGCGAAGACGGCGGCGTACGCGGTCCTAGCGACGTTCCCCCTTGGCTCGAACATACCCGTCAGGATGCAGGGGGACGCCGTCTGTTTAAGGGTTTACTTCCTAGCGCCCTATCCGGAGCGCTTTTTTATGCCGAAGAGCACAGGCAGAGTTACGGCATGTCACAGGTGAGGGCGGCCGCAGAGACGACGGGGCTCCTACAGTCCGAAGACTACCTCCTGTTGCGGTTGATGGTGCGAGGCCTAAGGGACTTCGACCGGGTCCCCACGAGCTACCTCGCGGGTCTAGCCTCTATGCCTTCGGGGAGGGTGGAATATCATCTTTCACGCCTCGAGAGGGCCATGTTGATAAAGGGTTCGCCCAACGGGTACAAGCTACTCTCAATGGGGCTGGACGTGCTAGCCCTTCATTCATATTTCGAAAAGAAGCTTCTGAGCAAGGTGGGGCCAGCCATCGCGATGGGAAAGGAGTCCGACGTCTTCGAGGCGATGGGCGTCGACGAGAGGCCACTGGTACTGAAGCTCTACAGGCTCGGCAGGATCAGCTTCAGGGACATCCGAAGGAAGAGGGGGTACGCATCACCGGAAGACCACGAATGGCTGCGCGCGAACATCAGGGCTGCGGCCCGTGAAGCGAGGGCGCTCGGAAGCCTGTCTGGACGGGGATTGCCTGTCCCAAAGCTCATCGCATCCGAATATCATACCCTGTTGATGGAGATGGAGATGGGCATCCCCCTGTACAAGGTCAAGGAGCTGGACGACGCGGCTCGGGTGCTCAAGACGATCCTGGAAGCCCTCAGGAGGTGCTACCTTGAGGCTAAGCTGGTGAACGGGGACGTCAGCGAATACAACGTGCTGATCACGCCCACGCACAGGATAGTCATCATCGACTGGCCTCAGGCGGTGTCTAGCTCACATCCGAACGCCCTGGATTACCTTAGGAGGGACGTCCAAAACGTAGTCAGGTTCTTCGCCCGTCGTCACGGCGTAGACTACCCTAAGGAAAGAGCTCTACGGCTGGTGACGGGCCGGGCCGAATGATTAGATCTTGAGTGCCTCTTCCACCATTACGAAGAGCACGTTGTTGCCCCGGATCACCACTTTTCCGTAGTTGGTCACGATGGAGCCACCATCGTTGTACTCTGCGGCGTCGGAAAGGAACACATTCATGTATGGGTCTATGTTCACCATGACGCCTCTGTACTCTTCGGAGTTCTTCAGACGCACCCTCACGGGTTTGCTTATAGATTTCTGCAGGACCGCGAGTGGCTTCTTCAATGTGGGTGTGGATGAGACGTTCTCGGTCAAGCTGCCATCAGGGATATGGTTCGCAGATAAAAAGCCTTCGAATGAGCGTTGTAAGAAACATCTCAAGTGCAAAGGTCCGTGCCCTTCCTCATCCGTCCTTCGAACTCATCCACGAGACCTCAGACGTCTTCATGCCTCTCTTCCGCTCCAAGTATGTCGTGACCCTAGAGGACGGCTGGTGCTCCCGCCCTCCTACGAGGAGGGCGTCTGCTGCAGCCCGATGGACGAGCCTTCACGTGGGTCTCGCTCGGCCCGGAATGGTCGAATGCTATCATCTTTTTATTCTCCTTGGGTACCCCTTTCGTGGAGGTCCCTGTGCACTGTACGGAGATGGAGCCGTGGCCACCCGCGTCGTAAAGCTTGGACGGGCTTCCCCACCTGTGGCCTTCTTCATCCCCACGGGGTCGAAGTCCCTAGACGGCCTCCTTGGCGGGGGGATACCTTCGGGGAGGGTCACGGAGTTCGCCGGGGCCAGCGGCACGGGCAAGACCCAGCTGCTCCTCTCAGCGACGGTGGAATGTGTGAGAAATGGAGGAAGGGTGTTGTTCGTGGAGACCCAGGGGAAGATGAGGCCCGAACGGCTTGCCCAGATCGCGGAGGCCAGGGGATTGTCCTACGACGTCGTTCTTTCCTCCGTCGACGTGCTCATGGCCAGGTCTGCCGATAGGATGGTGGCTGAAGTCAGGTCGGCCTTCAGAGGTCATGCATACCGCTACTTGATGGTGGATTCCCTCAGCGACCTGTTCTACGCTGGCGGCGACATGTCAAGAAGCCTATCCTTCTTGTCCCTCTTCTGCAGGGACCTGGCGTTTGAAGCTGTGGCGAATGGCACTGTGGTGGCCGTCTCCAACGGCGTTCGGTACAACCCGAAGGCTGGGACGACCGTGCCTCTCGGCGACGAATACATAGCCCCTTATATACACGGCAGGGTTTGGCTCAGCAGGTCAGGGGCGGAGCTCTTCGCCCTGCGCCCAGAGATAGGGGCGAAGGCGGCCTTCCGCATCGGCCTGCAGGGAGTGAAGGATTGAAAAGATGACATTGGACGAAACGGCCCTGGCGGAGATGGTGGACTTGGCTCTCCTTGACGAGGAGCTGGCCCTCTCCAGGGTCACCGCGAGCCCCCTTGACCCCTTGGAGAAGAGGGGGGTCATGCTGGCCATCAGGGGCATCCGCTTCATGGTGGAGAACGGAGGGTCACAGGCCGTGTCCTCTTACAGGGATACCCTAAAGAGGTTGAGCCAGGACGTCTCCTTAAGCCCTCTGGACTTCGCCTACTTCCGCACTTGGCTGGCCTACCTCGACCGGTCAGCCGGGAGTGTAAAGGAAGAAGGTCACGTAAAGCGAGAAGACCATGAACCAAAGGAGGAAATACGTGCCGATCCCCTGAGTGTAAAGCTGTCTCTCAGGGACGCCGAGGCCGGAGACGGCGGCCCTGCCCACCAAGACGCTGACAAGGTAAAAGGCTAGCATTATTGAAAAGCCTCCGTACGGCTGGACCAACAGGTTCATGGTCATGCCGGAAAGGACCCCGGCCGCCGCGGCGAACGCGACCCGTATCCAATACACTTTATCAAGGGGTGCCCTCAAATCACGGTCCGAGTTGGGTCGAGGCTTCCTTGAGCTTTCGGGCCTGGAGCTGGGGTCCTTAGTTGGCAATATCGACTCGACCCTAGCGGGCTATTATGTTAATAACGTTTGCCCGGTCGGGTCAGCTTCTTTCTCCTTCAGGATGCATCGTAGCGACCGGCCGGAGCTCTACTTGGTGGCATCTCCCCGCATCGGCTTCTGGGTTACGTCTAGGGACCTGCCAAGGGGCCCGGCATCTCCCTTCGCCGCGGCTCTGAGAAGGACCTTCCACAGGGCCAGGTTCATGAGGGCGGTCAGCTACGAGGGTGAAAGGATGCTCAGGGTGGATTTCTCCACTGCAGAAGGCATCGTCAGCCTGCTCGGGGAGTTCTTCGGGGCAGGAAACATACTGGTCCTGGACAAGACGGGGAGGATCCTCGACTGCCTAAACCGCATAGAGACGGACGAGAGGACCCTGAAGCCAGGCGTCCACTATTCCCCCCCACCACGCAGGGGGCCGCCTCCGAGCATGTTGGAGCTTCAGCACATTTCCACCATCCTCTCTTCTGAGCTCCCCGTGGAAAGGGCCCTGGGCAGGGGCCTCTCCCTCCCCGGGCGGGTCGTCGAGGAAGCCCTTCGTCGATCTTCCGTGTCCAAGGGGACGAAGGCTTCCTCCCTTTCCCAGGAAGAGATACGGCGCCTTTACGAGACATTCAAGGAAATCTTTCTGGAAGCAGCTAGAGGCGGGAGGCTCTACGTCTACTTCCAGGAAGGTCGGCCTGTAGAGGTCTCGGCCGTAAGGTTGAGCCTGGGCGAAGGGTTGGTCGAGAAATGCTTCGAAGACCCAAACTCTGCTCTGGACGACATCTTTACGCCCTTATTGGCCCAGGAGGGGCTGGCGGAAGGGGGCTCGGAGGTCGCGGCAAGGCTTCGACGTCTGGAAAGCAGCTTCAAGTTCCAGCAGCAGGAGATGGCTTCTCTTAACGAAACGTCAGAGAAGCTAAGGCGGCTGGCGGAGGGCCTGATGGACGGCAGGATGGGGCTCGACGAGGTAGCGGCCCAGCTTCACGCCTTGGGAGACTCCTATGGCGTGGAGGAGGGGAGCGGCCTCTGGGTCCTCTCGGGCAGGAAGTTCCGTCCAGATTCCCCCTTCTCCGTGGCCTCGGAGCTCTATTCGGAGGCCAAGAGGCTTAAGGGAGACGCCATGAAGCTTGGTGATGCCCTCAAGAGGCTGGAGGCTGAGAGCCAGGAGCTGGTCAGGGTGTTGCAGAAAAGGAGGGACGATGCAAAGGCGCGCCCTATGGCTAGGCCGAGGAGATGGTTCGAAAAGTTCAGATGGTTTCATACGAGCGAAGGGCTCTTGGCCATAGGTGGAAGGGACGCGGGGACGAACAGCCTGCTCGTTCGACGCCATCTCGCCGCAGAGGACCTGATCTTCCATGCTGAGATCCCAGGGTCCCCCTTCTTCGTTCTGAAAGGCGGCGGGAGGGCGGGGCCGGAAAGCCTCAGGCAGGTCGCGTCGGCCACGGTGTCGTACAGCCGGGCGTGGAGGGAAGGCCTGGCCTCGGCGGATGCTTATTACGTGAAACCGGAGCAGGTGAGCAGCCGCGCACCATCGGGCGAATACGTGCCGAGGGGCAGCTTCATGGTCCTCGGGCAGAGGAACTACTTGAAAGGGGTGACCGTCTCCGCCGCTGTGGGGCTGTGCAAGGTCGACGGCGAACTGACCGTGGTCGGCGGCCCCATCGAGGCGTTGCTATCGCACTGTAAGGTGGCAGTGGAGCTCGTCCCCGGGCATCTCCATCCCTCCGAAGCCGCCAAGAAGGTGAAGAGGGAGCTCTCTTCGAGGCTCAGTGGCGAGGCCTTGGCCTACGTAGAGGGGCTTCCTTTGGATGAGATAGTCCGCCTCCTTCCTTCTGGCAAGATGAGTCTGCAGCGTGTCCTTCGAGGGTCCGAGCTCGGCCCCCCGCCACCGGAGCAGGCCGACGACCCTGCTTATGGGGAAAACCGTTAAAAAGAGTCACCGTTAAGTCTCTGCTAGAGAACGATGGCCCTGGAGAGGCACATCCCCCTGAAGATCTTCGTACGTGACGTCATGAACAGCCCCCTGGTCTCCGGGTCGAAGGAAGATTCTGTGGCGGACTTGGCTAGGAAGATGGTGGAGTTCAAGGTGGGTAGCGTCGTCATCATAGACGGTGACAGGGTGGAGGGCGTCGTCACCGATGGCGACATGGTGAGGAAGGTGGTGGCCCGTGACCTGCAGCCGAGCGTCACCAAGGCCAAGGAGATCATGTCCACCCCCCTTTACACCATAGATGCCTCGAAGGAGGTGACGGAGGCGGCTCGAATGATGAGGAAGCTGGGCATAAAGAGGCTGGGGGTAGTCCACAAGGGGAAGGTGGTTGGGATCATCTCCATGTCCGACGTGCTCAGCGTTACGCCGGAGCTGGTGGACCTGGTTTCGGAGAAGGCCAGGATCCTGACGGGAGAGAGCCGCAGGGCGACGGGGTTCGTCTCAGGATACTGTGACCTGTGCAACCAGTGGTCGGACTACCTTCTGGAGATGGACGGCAGGTTCATCTGCGAAGAGTGTCGTTCCGAAGCTCCAGAGAAGCCCTGACTGCCCCAGACAGGGGTAGCCAAGGAGGTCCCATGTCTCCTGCGTTCGCGGTGGACAGCATGTTGGGCAGCGTCGCCAGGAAGCTCAGGCTGTACGGGTTCGACGTATTCTACGACCATTCGATACAGGACGATGAGCTCATCCAGGTCTGCGCCCTTCAAGGTAGGGTCCTGCTCACTTCAGACAGACCCCTCCACGCGAAGGCGTTGAAGAAGGGTTTGCAGGCTGTGCTGGTGGGGGGAAGGAACGACGTCGTCAGGGTAGCAGAGGTCTTCAGTGCAATGGGCCTAGACCCATCCCTCCTTCCGGAAAAGTCCAGATGTCCTTTGTGTAATGGGCCCCTACGTGAGGCTTCCAAGGAGGACGTAAACGGCGTCGTTCCTCCAGGGGTGCTCGCTCGTTATAGCAGCTTTTATCAATGCGAGCACTGTCGGCACACTTACTGGGAGGGAGGCCACTGGCTTCGCCTTGGCCTATTCGCCGAGCAGGTGAGGAGGGTGATGAAGGGATGAGCGAGGAGCAGTATTCCGATGACGAGGGTTCCTTCTTGGTCGGCCTAGCACGTAGCTCCCTTTCAAAGTACTTGAAGGATGGGCGCAGGCCGCATCTCCCCGACTCCATCCCTCCTAGGCTGATGGAGAAGAGGGGAGCCTTCGTCACGATAAGGACGCACCCTGAAGGGGAGCTCAGGGGATGTATAGGTAGGCCCTATCCCACCGAGCCGCTCGCACGGGCGGTCGCGGACTCGGCCATAGACGCGGGCGTAGGGGACCCTCGCTTCGAGCCCATGTCGGCGGACGAGCTGTCACGGGTTACGTTCGAGGTCAGCGTCCTGACCCTTCCGTTGAAGCTGTCGGTGAAGACCCCGTACGAGTACAGAGAGAAGGTGGTCATCGGACGCGACGGAGTCATCTTCAGCTGGAGAGGAGGCTCCGGCCTCCTGCTCCCCCAGGTGCCCGTCGAAGAGGGATGGGACGTGGACACATACCTGAGCTATGCATGCATGAAGGCCGGAGCGACGCCGGACATGTGGCTGGAGAAGGGCGTAGAGGTCCTGACGTTTCGAGCCGTGGTCTTCGAGGAGGAGGTACCCTCAGGGCCGGTGAAGCGCAAGCGACTTGAGCCCTTCGGTTAAGATCCATTACGCCGTCTACGGGTCCGGGCTGGGCCACGCCGCTAGGACCTGCCTGCTGGCCGACGCGTTGAAGCCCACTTATTCGGGCTACTTTACGAGCTGGGGGGAGGGCCTGAACTACCTAAGGGCGAAGGGTCACAGGGTGGCCCACGTCCCGCCGGTGGACGTCGAGTGGGGTGTCACGGGCCGCATGGCCTTCAGGAAGACCCTTCGGCGGTTCCCACATCCCTATGCGAACGTGGCGCGCCAAGTCCTCTACGAAAGGCGGATGATCGCCAAGATGAAGCCCATCTTGGTCTTATCGGACTCACGCCTATCGGCCGTCCTCGCAGCTTGGTCTCTGGGGGTCAGGAGCGTGCTTCTCATCAACCAGCTTCGCATCTCTCTGCCGCCCGTGGCGGGGGGACTAAGGTTCCCTTTGGAGAGGGCCACGGCCGAGCTGCTGGCCTTGGGGTGGGACAGGAGCAGCGTCATAATCGCGCCCGACCTACCCCCTCCGTACACCATCTCCGAGCAGCAACTCTGGAACGTCAAGGTCGCCGAGCCCAAGGTCAACTATGTAGGGTTCCTGCTCGAAGGCTCCACCGTCAGTCCTGAGGCAGCTGGGAGGGTGAAGGGTTCATACGCGGGGGGCAAGAAGATGGTCTTCGCGCACATAAGCGGCCCCCAGGACAGCCGCGCGGCGATGTTCTACCTGATAAGGAAGGCTGCGGCGATGCTGGGCCCAGACGTTTCCATGGTGGTATCTCTAGGGGACCCCAAGGGGGATACGAGGCCGAAGCGGGGAGATGGCTTTACGTTCTTCGAGTGGTGCCCGATCAAGGACGAGCTGATGGAGGCCAGCGACCTAGTTCTTGCCCGTGGAGGCCATACGACCGTGGCGGAGGTCATGAAACGAGGCAAGGTGGGGCTGTTCTTGCCCATCCCATACCACGGAGAACAATGGGGGAACTCGGTCAAGGCGGAGAAGCTGGGGTTCGCGAAGGCCCTCGATCCCCTCAGCACAACCCCTCGCTCCCTCGTGGACGGCATCTACGAAATGCTTGAAGACGAAGGGGCCAGGTCAAGGGCAGAGCGCCTTAAGTTAGTCGCAGAAAGGTACGACGGAGTTGCCAACTCCTTGGCCATCATCAGGCGCTGCGCTTCTTGAGCTCGCGGGCCAAGGAGTCCATGGAAGCGAAGTAGTCCATATACCCTCGGCCCAGGTCCACCCTGAAGGCTTCTTCCGAGGCCTTCTTCGCCGTCTCCTCCAACCTTGCCCGTGACCAGGCCCTCTCGGCCTCCGTGGGGTCCTTCAACTTCCGTCTGGACGAACCACGCTCGACCAGCCTCCATCTGCCTCCTTTCGCCAAGTGTTTCGGCAGGTTGCGAACGCCTTCCTCGACCTCCCGCTCGGTCCTGCTGGCGGCCGGGAAGATGGTAGCTATGCCACGAGAGGCGGCCTCCCTACAGAAGGCCGCGGCCCGCACGGCCCCCATGTCCTCCGCGGTGAACCCGGCAGATACCCACCCCGCATCCAGCTTGGAGGCGAAGTTGGCACCCACCGTTCCCATGGCCCTGAAGGCGGCCCACTCCTTGTATTCCGAAGGGAGCTTCTCTTCGATCACATCCATCAGCTCCGACACGTCGGCGACCCAAAGGTGGAAGGAAGATGTGGGGCAGTGCGCCCTCAGGGTTGCCGCCCTCGCCAACGCCCTCCTCATGTGCTGTGGCGGAGTGCTTTCTGTGTAAAGGTACGTCAGCGTCGGCTCTAGGCCCGCCCTTAGTGCCCCAAGGGCTGCTTCGGAGCTTCCCATCCCACCGGAGAAGAGCAGCACAACCCGCCCGTTGACGCCGGCGGGAAGCCCCCCAAACCCAGGGAAGGCCATGTAGGATACATAGGTGCGTTCTGGGGAAGCCCAGGCCGAGATCACCTTATCCGGACGCCTCTCGTCCGGCCTGCATCCTTTCGGTGCCAGCATGTCGATGAGCTTGGAGGTAGATGCGTACTCCACGTCAGTCCCGCTGAACTCAGTCCCCTGGGTCTCCACTTTGACCCTGAACCTCTCTCCAGGATAGACGACCTTGGAGCCAGCCTCGACGATGGCCTGAACAGCCGCCTCGAACCCTGGTGGGACCTTCCTGCCCACGGCCGCCTCTCTGACGCCGCTGAACAGTGAAGCTTCCTGTGCGGCACGCACTTGATCTCCCCCTTCGATCACGACCACGCCGTCCTCCGCCCTCACCCTGCCCCCCCAACCCAGAGCCGAAGCCCTACCCTCGACCTGCCTCCTGAGCAAGGAAAGCGAAGCCCTTCGCAAGTGCGCGTCGGACGGGCGAGCGACCCTTAGGACGACAGTGTAGCCCTCGAAACCCTCTCTCGCCATGTCTCGAGCCTGCAAGGTTTAAAACCAGCCGCTAGATTAACTTATGTCCTAGCTCGTCCGTGGGTGTTGAGACGACACTTGGAGACCCGCAGTCATACGGCATCCGAAGCGCTCAAGCTCCCCTCTGGCGCCTCCGTCCGCCTCTTGGGCTGGGTCAGCCTGCGGCACGTCGTAGGTGGGCTCGTCTTCCTCAGGTTGAGGGACGGCTCTGGTTACATCCAGCTGGCGGCCAAGAAGGGGAAATCTCCTGACCCTGCATGGAAGCTAGCTAGGGAGGTCGCTGTGGAGTCCGCGGTATACGTGGAGGGGTTGGTGAGGGACGACCCCAGGGCCCCGGGGGGGAAAGAGGTTTCCGTCAGAGAATTCAAAGTCATAGCGCCGAGCGAACAATGGCCCATAACAAGGTCAGCCCTGAAGTCCACCAAGCTCCTGTACGACCTGAGGCATCTGACCATCCGCGGGCCGAAGACGTCGGCGATCCTCAAGATCAGGTCGAAGCTCATCAGATCGGCGATGGAATACTTCTTCGGCCGTGGTTACGTGCTGATACAGCCTCCGCTCATTGTCAAGGCCGCAGTGGAGGGTGGGGCCACCCTGTTCCCCGTGCAGTACTTTGGGGAGACGGCGTACCTCAGCCAGAGCGCCCAGCTCTACGAGGAGGCCGCGATCTGCAGCTTCGACAGGGTCTTCATCGCCCAGCCGGCCTTCAGGGCCGAAAGGTCGAAGACAAGCCGCCATCTGACCGAGTTTTGGATGGTCGAGGCGGAGCTGGCCTTCTGCGACCTAGATGGCCTGATGCAGGTGGAGGAGGAACTGGTTCACGCCGTTACCAGCGACCTGAGCGAAAGCTGCAAGCCCGAACTCCAGGTCCTGGGGAGATCCATCAAGGTCCCCGAGCCCCCCTTCCCCAAAATAACCTATGACGAGGCGCTCGAGATAGCCGGCTCCAAGGGGGTGAAAGTGGATTGGGGCGACGACCTCGGCACCGACGCGGAGAGGCTGGTTTCGATGCAATTCGAGAAGCCCGTCTTTGTGACGGGATACCCCGTGAAGGCGAGAAGCTTCTACCACGTGAGCGACCCCAGCCGTCCCGAGGCCACGATGAGCGCAGACCTGCTGGCGCCACAGGGCTACGGGGAGATAGCCACAGGCGGGCAGAGGATACACGACTACGAAACGCTCAGAAAGAAGGTCATGGAGTTCGGGATCGACCCGGCCTCCTTGGGCTGGTATCTGGAGCTGCGTAGGTACGGCCTCCCCCCGCATGCGGGCTTCGGGATAGGGGTGGAGAGGATGCTTCGCTGGATGCTCGGGCTTAAGCACATACGTGCCACCTCCATCTTCCCTCGGACGATGAACAGGCTTTACCCTTGAACGGAAGCGAGAAATACCCTTAATAACGCCCCGCCGTTTACTTCCTTAGAAATACTTTGGCTACGGAGGACCTGGAGCTCGACACCCTGGAGGGAGTGGGCCCTGTGACCAAACAGAAGTTGCAGGAGGCGGGGATCTACAGCCTCATGGACCTCGCCGCCCGCGGGGTGGGAGAGGTAGCCGACTGTCTGGGCGGCGACATGGCCAAGGCGACCGAGCTGATGAACAAGGCAAGGCAGAGGCTGATGGACCTCAACATAATCACGAAGGAGTTCGTCTCAGCCAAGGAGCTATTCAAGCGCAGGCAGACCGTGGAGAGGGTCACCACTGGAAGTAGGAACCTTGACGAGCTCCTCGCCGGAGGGATAGAGACAGGAGCCGTAACGGAGTTCTACGGTGAATTTGGGTCCGGTAAGAGCCAGATCTGTCATACCCTAACCGTGACAGTGCAGTTGCCTCACGAGAAGGGAGGCTTGGACGGCGGCGCCGTCTACGTCGATACGGAGGGGACCTTCAGGCCAGAGCGGATCGCGCAGATAGCGGAGGCGAGAGGCCTTGACCCTGCACCGATCTTGGACCGCATCATAGTGGCCAAGGCCTACAACAGCGCCCATCAGGAGCTGATCGTCAGAGAGCTGGGGCCCATAATAGAGAAGTCCAAGGTCAGGCTGGTGTGCATCGACTCCGCGGTAGCGCACTTCAGGGCGGAGTTCCTGGGGAGGGGCACGCTAGCGGAGAGGCAGCAGAGGCTGAACAGGTTCATGCATACCATACTGAGGCTGGCCGAGATCTATAACATCGCCGTCGTGGTGACGAACCAGGTTCAGGCGGCCCCAGACTTCTTCTTCGGGGACCCCACAAGACCCACTGGTGGTCACGTCGTGGCCCACACGAGCACGTACAGGGTCTACCTGAGGAAGGCCGCCAAGAGCAGGGTGGCCAGGATGGTGGACAGCCCCTACCATCCTGAAAGGGAGGTAGTCTTCATAATAAACGAGAAGGGTGTGGACGACCCACCGGAGGACGGCCCGAAGAGGAGGACGGCCGCGGTCGAGAAGTAGCGGTCCCTTTCACAGCTAGCATCATGGCATGGTCCCTGTCGAAGGGGTCAAGCGCCAGCGTCTGCAGGACGGACAGGCCATCTTCCCTGACCTTGCTCGCTTCTTCCTGCACTATCGAAGATGGCTCCCGAGTGGAGTCGATGCTCCTCGCCTTCACCACGAGCATCAGATGCCCGCCTTTCTTGAGGTAGCGCCTGCAGTTGAGGAGGGCTATCGCTGTCTGGTCTGGTTGAGCTATGTCACAGTACACGACGTCCGCCAGCCCGAAGACGGACCGGTAGGACTCCGGGTTCCTGGCATCTCCAACTATGGGGACCACGTTTCGCCTGTACTTCACCACCTTCTCCAGGAGCTCTCTCGCGACCCTGTGCGCGACCTCCACCGCGAACACCAGCCCCTCCGGCCCTACGAGGTCGGAAACGTGGCTGACGGTTGTTCCTGTGGATGCTCCAAGGTATAGGACACGGCTTCCCCTCCTCAGGGGCATGGCCGATAGGCCCTTCAGCAGGCTGGCAGAGAGTTTGCTTCTGAACGGGTCCCATACGCGGTACTCCGCTCCGTCCTGCACTATCACGAGCTCCCCATACACGGAATGGCCAGGGGCCAAGCTGAGGGTGGCTGGCCACTTCCTGTCCCGCAGCTCAGCCCAGAAGAGCCCTTCAACGACGCCGTCCGCTTCGACCTTCATCCATGCCTCTGCCGCCGAAACCTTTCCTTCTCCCGAACGCGCCCCTCCCCTTTTCGAATGTCTTCTTCGGCCCTTCCCTGGCCCTCCCAGGCCTAGGCTCCGGGTATTTCCTCCTGATTTCTTCTATCTTCTCGTTCATCTTATCTAGCAGTGCGCGGTTGAGCTTTCCTGAATGATAATCCGTCCTCGCCGCCAGTGCGAGCTTGCTCCCCAACAGGCGGGCTATCTTCCCCCTCTGCCAGAGGGGAGCGGAGTGAACTAGGGGGTGCTGGAAGATTATTCCATGCTTGGGCGGCCGACCCCCCGTCCTAAGGGCCCTGAATAGGGCCTTCTCCGCTCCCAGCACTTGGACGGTGCTGGCCGGCATCTCGCTCAACCTCTTCAGGCTACCCGCTCTAGCTATCAGCCTCGCCCCTATCCCAGCTCCTGCCATCGCCGTAAGGTTGGGGCAGAGCTTCGCCATGTTCCTCTCGACATGACGCAGCATCCTATCTCTCAGCTTTCCGGTGGAGACCGCCTCCCGCGCAAGGAGCTGCAGGGCCTCTACGTCTTCCTCCCTGAGCTCCCCACCTTTCGAACGGGAGCTCGCCTCCACGATGGCGTTCACTTTGGCTTCGCTGAAGCCCGTGGCGGCCAGCCTCTCCGAAGTGAAGTTCTGTCTCAAACCTAGGTCCTGCACGATCCGACAGTAGGCCATGGGGTCCTGAACTAGGCCGTCCAGCTCGGGGAAATGTAGGCCATACCATTCCCTGACCCTAGTGGCCATGATGTTGGAGATCTTGTCCAGCTCGTCCACGGCGTTTATCGACTGCACTATCTGAAGGTCCGGGTGGGCGGCCGCTTCCCTTATCCTCTCCTCGCCCTCCTTTATCGAGACTTCCCTAATTATGTCGAGGACTTCCTCCATGCTGTACGCCAAGCCCGCCTTGACCATGATGGTGTCCTTCACCCCTTCGAGCGCCTCCCTTTCCTCCGGCCTGGCCACCACCCTTAGCCCTTTCTCCTCGGCCATGGCGGCCAGCTCGGGGTAGGGCACTTGAAGCTCCTCGACATTCCTTCTTGTGGCCTCTCCGAGGATCATATCCAGCTCTTCGACGGGAAGACCCACCGTTAGAGACTTGTACTTCCTGTAGAGGTCGTCCTGAAACCGCGCGGAAGCGATCGGCTCGTTGTTCTCGTCCAAGAGAGCAAGGCCAGCTTCGCAGAAGAATAGCTTCGCCTTCACGAATCATCCAGCCCTGGCATACCTACTCTCTGCGTCCGTTTAAAACCTTGTCAGGGCGTTCCTTTCCGATCGTTCACGCTCCCTCCTTCCGAGGAGGCCCTGTGGTCCAACGGCAGTTAGGGTTATATATCGCCTCACTACAGGCAGACCGGAAAGGGAGGTAAAGCAGTTGCCGACTCACGGTTCTTTGACCAAGGCCGGAAAGGTCAGGTCTCAGACCCCTAAGCTTCAGGGCCGCACAAGGGTGGCGCCCATCCCCAAGAGGAGCCTAAGGGACAAGTACAGAAAGAGGTTCGACCTGAAGAGGAGGGCTGGGCAGAACTGGGGGGTGCCGTAGGCGCCTCGGGCTATGCCTCCTTCACCTGAAGCAAGCGCCAGCTCAGCGAGAGTGTTTTCATCCTTCGGAGAGGACGGCCCTGGCCATGTACTTCTTCCCGTCCCTCACTACTTCTAGAAGTAGCTCGTCCCCGGGCTTCTTGGAGCGCACGTACTTCCTCAGTTCCTTGATGGTCCTCACCTGCTGCTCGTCCAGTTTGACTATGACGTCCCCCGCGCTCAGCCCCGCCCTATAAGCAGGCCCTCCCTTCGCCACGCCAGCCACGGCCACCCCTTCGTTTACGGGGAGATTGTAATGCTCCGCCACGTTGTTGTCCACCGTGAACCCGGCTATGCCCAGCCAGCTCCTCGTCACCTTGCCGTAAAGTATCAAGTCCTCCACTACCTTCTTCACGGTCGTCGCCGGTATGGCGAACCCTATGCCCTGAGCGAATGGTATCATCGCTGTGTTCAGCCCGACTACGTGTCCGTGGAGGTCTATCAGCGGCCCACCGCTGTTCCCCGGGTTGATCGCCGCATCCGTCTGTATCAGGTCTTCGAAGATGTTGTCTTCAAGGCTGATGTCGCGGTGGACTGCGCTCACCACACCCCTAGTCACCGTGGGCCCCCCTAAGAAGAAGCCGAAGGGGTTCCCTATGGCGATGACGGTCTGGCCCACCTTGAGCTCCTCCGCGTCCGCCAGCTCGGCCACGGGCAGGTCGATCTCCTTCACCTTCACCACGGCGACGTCGCTGGATGGGTCCGCTCCCACAACGACCGCGGCGAGCTTCCTGCCGTCCGAAGTGGCCACCCTCAGATCCCTAGTGTTGGCCACGACGTGGTTGTTTGTGGCTATGTACCCGTCCGGGTGCACCAGCACACCACTGCCCATACCCTGAACGGGATGCACCCTGAATATCTCCTCGACGACCTGGACCGTGCTGATCGTGACGACGCTCGGAAGGACCTTCCCCACGGCTTCGGTCACCGCCCTATCTAGCGGGTGTTCTTCGCTCATTCTCGATTGCCTGCCGAGACTGCCGAGGTAAGCGGGTTTTAAAGATATATCGGATTTCGGGGTTCAGGCCTGTGTCGGCTAGGGATGGAAATCCCCAAATATGTACAGCCTCTGCTACACCGTAGCATGAGCGGGCCCGTGACACTGGACGCAATCGACCTGGGTATCCTCAGGGAGTACCTTTCCGATTCTCGCCAGAGCTGCAGGAAGCTGGCCGAAAAGCTCAACCTCGCTGTGGGCACTGTGCTATCTAGGACCAGGAAGCTGGAAGCCAGCGGCGTCATCAAGGCTTACTCCGCCATCTTGGACCATCAGAGGCTGGGGTACACCCTGACGGCGGTCACGGAGATGACCGTCTCCAAGGGGAAGCTGGTCGAGGTGGAGCAGGAGGTGGCGTCGTGGCCTATGGTCTGCGCTGTATACGATGTTACCGGGCTGACGGACATCATGATAATAGCGAAGTTCAAGTCTCGGGAGGACTTGAGCGCCTTCACAAAGAAGCTTCTCTCTCTTCCAAACGCCGAAAGGACGAACACTCACGTCGTCCTTACCACCGTGAAGGAAGATTTCCGGCTCCTCTGACGATGGCGTGCTGGCCCATGGGTAGGAGGTTGGACCTCCGCGACCGAAGTAGGGTCTGCCCGAACGGATGTTCAGCCTGCCGCTAGATCTCTGGTCGTATTTCTACTTCCGCCAGTACAACGTTTATATCCGGCTAGAGCATTAGGGAGGCATTAAGCCGGTTGGAGAGGACCGCGTGATTGCCCTACCTGGTCAGAGATGGGACGTTCGAACCGTTTAGGATGACGGCAGGCGAAGTAGCTGAGGCCATCAAGCGAGAAGGTGTCAAGTTCGTGGACCTGCAGTTCGTAGACCTGCCGGGAAGGCTGAACCACATCACCATCCCTGCATATCATGTCACCGAGGGCGACTTGGAGGAGGGATACCCCAAGATAGACGGCTCTAGCATAAGGGGGTACACCGGGATCGGGGACTCCGACATGGTGTTGAAGCCGGATACGAACACCTTCGCCCTCATCCCTTGGTCCCCCCCGGAAACGAAGATGGCGCGGCTGGTGGGGGATGTCTACATGAACAGGAGGAGGGGGAGGTACTCCAAGGACCCCAGGGCCATCGCTCAAGCGGCGGAGAGGTATCTACATGAGAAGGGCTTCAGCTTCGGCCTCTGGGGGCCAGAGCTGGAGCTCTTCGTCCTCGACAGGGTCACCTGGGACGTCCTCGACCCGTACAGAGGGCAGTCATATTCCGTGGAGTCAAGGGAGGCGGCATGGAACAGGGGTGAGGGGTATCCGATCAGGTTCAAGGAGGGCTACCACCCCACCACCCCTCAGGATACCCTCTTAGATTTCAGGAACGAGTGCAGCCTCTACTTGGCGGAATACTTCCACGTCCCTGTGGAGGCGCATCATCATGAGGTGGCCACGGCCGGGCAGGTGGAATTCAACGTCAGGAGGGACACCCTCACCAACATGGCCGACGGGATCTCCACGGTCAAGTACGTGGCCAGAAACGTTGCCCACAAGCACGGAAGGGTGGTGACCGCCATGCCCAAGCCCATCGCCATGGACAACGGCTCCGGGATGCACGTCCACGTGAGCCTATGGCACAGCCCAGGGAACCCTCATCCATCCCCCTTGCAGGAGCTTGACTTGAAGGAGACGAACCTCTTTTACGACGAATCCGACCCCTATGCGGAGATCAGCCAGTTGGCAAGATACTTCATAGGGGGGCTGCTTGAGCACAGCAGGAGCCTAGCGAGCATCGTTGCCCCCACGACGAACTCATACCGTCGCCTAGTCCCGGGTTTCGAGGCCCCCGTCTACATAGCCTGGAGCAGGAGCAACAGGAGCGCCAACGTGAGGATCCCCACCTACACCACAAGGAAGCCGGAGACCAAGAGGATTGAGTTCAGGACTCCCGATGCCAGCTGCAACCCTTACCTCGCGATGGCCGCGATCCTTGCGGCCGGGCTTCACGGGATAGAGAAGAAGATGGATTGTGGAGACCCGGTGGACGGCAACATCTACGAGCTCTCCCCAGAAAGGAGGAGGGAGCTGGGCATAAGGCAGTTGCCGGGCAGCCTCCAGGAGGCAGTGCAGGCCCTTCAGTCCGATTCCGAGTACCTACGCCCTATATTCCCCAAGGAGGTCCTAGAGGACATAGTGGAAAGGGAGCTCAAGGATCACACGGCCTTGAGCCTGAGGCCCCATCCATACGAATTCTACATGTACTTCGACAGTTGATTCCCTGACATGGTGGCCTATCTTCCTTCGTCCCTCCCCTTCGCCAAAGAGAGCACAGTCCATGTCAGGGCGAACGACAAGGCAACCCCCATGAGCCCCACCAGGAGACGGGCCAAATAGGAGCCACCGAATCCGAAGAGCGGGACCAACCCCTCCCACAGGGGCTCCCCCTCTCCGATCCCAAGGGACATCGCCACCTTCTGGAGGCCGTCCGGGTCGGTGGAGGCCAGCGGGAAGAGAAGCGCCAGCCCGAGCATGGTAAGAACGAGGGCCTTTACGCACCCCCTCAAGTCAGTCCACCTTCCATCCCCTGAGGCCCAGGAGTAGGGCCGGATGGCTCCTGTTCAGCTGGCCTAACAGCGCCACCGTTATCGCGCCCTCCCCTATGCCTATGAGGCTGTGCCAGAAGGCCATCGAGGGCACGGTCACGAAGATCCCCCCTGACGGGGTGAAGACGGATGAGACCCCAATCTCCAGCCCAGCAAGGGTCCCTCCTACCATTACGGAAGCCCATGAGGCGGCGAAAGCGCCGGCGAGGAAGTTCATGTGGAAGCGGCGGCCGAGGAGCTCGAAGAAGTAGAAGGAAAGCCCTCCCATTACAGCCATGTTGAAGATGTTTGCCCCCAGGGCCGTCATTCCTCCGTCCCCTAAGAGGAAGGCCTGGAGGAGGATCACCATGCTCATGCTGGCGACCGCCCCCTGTGGTCCCAAGAGCATGGCCAAGAAGGTCCCCCCAACAAGATGGCCGCTGGTTCCGAAGATTATCGGGAAGTTCAGCATCTGGGCGGCGAACACGAAAGAACTGCAGACTGCGACCGTGGAGATGGAGGCGCCATGAAGCCTACCTTTCAAACCCCGCCAAGCCCAGACCTCGGCCACGGCGGAAAGGACGAAGAAGAGGACGGCGACCCACGGGTCCAAGTATCCGTCGGGTATGTGCAACGTCCCCCCCCGTATTACGATTCGATTAATTAGTAATACTCTTTTATAAGCTTTCCCCCTCGGCCTTCCGACATTTTCTGGACGCTCAAGACGGAGAGTGAAACCCTACCCGGATGGGTGAGACAGGGCCTTCCACGTCCTGTACGCCATCCTCTCCGTGCCGTCGACCCCTATGAGCCCTATCCTATCCTCCGCGGACAGGTCGTGTAGCCATGCCCAGCAGACGAACCGAAGCTGCACCCCCTGCCCCTCGGTCAGTCGCCCCACAACCGCGGCTAGAAACTGCGCTTGTCCTGCTTCCCCCCCGAAGTGTGAGTCCGCAGACCATCCCAGCTCGCTGAACCCCATGGCCTTCCCTGGCATGTAGCCTAGCGCTCTAGAGTAGTAATCGTCCGGGATATCCGAAGGGCTGTTCACTCCAGCTACAGAAAAAGGGTAGCTGGTGAAGACGAGCAAGTCCATCTTCGATCTGTCGAAGAAGCTCAATACACTGAGGTCCGCTTCCCTGTTCTGAGAGACCACTTCTCGAGCGAAGGTGCAGAATACTTGTGTCTGTGGTGACAGTCCCTTCACGGCATCGTAGATTTCGTTATACAGGGATACGAAGTTCCTGAAGCTGTTGGGATCGCCGTCCTTCGCCCCGTACCTTTCGTACCATCTGTTCACCTCGTTCCCGAGGGATAGGAAGAGAGGCTTCGAAGCCTTGACGACGGCCAACGCCGCCTCTTTGTAGGCCTTTCTCCAGGCGGGATCGCCCAGCGTTGCGTTCTGCATTCCGGGAGGGGCAATAAGCGTCACGTTAGGGCCTATGAAGGACATGTGGACTAGAGGGATCATGCCGTTCCCCCTGACCAAGGTTTCCACGAAGGCCTTCCCCCACGATCCGGACAGGTCGTCGGCCAGCTGATAGAACGGCGATGGCCTGCCCCATATCGGCACGAGCTCCGCGTCCGCCTTGGCCTGCCTGTATGCGTCATCTAGGCTCTGGCCCCCCGCGGGGGTGGGGAGCACCCCCATGTAGTAGCCTCGGGCGGGAAGTATGAGAGGGTCTTCGGGTGCGATGGTGGTGGGGGCCTTCTGCAAGGCCCCAAGACCAGCTACGGCTATCGCCACGACGACGATGGCCGCCAGAGACAGGAGGGCGGACCTCCTTGAAACGCCCATGCTTCTTCTCAACATCACCAACGCTTACGCCGGAGAAATAAGCCTTCCGTCCGCAGCTAGGGCGCTCGAAGCGCCTAGTATCACGCCCTTGTCCCAACGTTTGGTTCGACGGAGGCGGGCCTTCGGTACTCGATCCCCTTGCGCTTCCCTATGATCCAGTCCTTTGGCTCGGGCCCGCTGGGTGGTCCAAGCCAAGCCTGTTGTCGTCTCGCCGGCCGCACGTTCGCCATGCCCTCGTCTCAAACCCACCATGCTGGGGCGTTCCTCGACCTCCTCCACCGCAAGACGAACGACACATGGGAAGGGGATAACCAAAAATACCATCCGATCTCTTGACTACATCAGCATGTTCATCTTGCTTTCCCACGTCCTCGACGTATCGACGCCTTCGTTCGAGGGTGGGCCTTCCCTCAAGATAGAGCCCCTGAAGGAGATCGGGGCGGGTGCCTCGAGCAACAGCTACACCCTAACCTTCCCTAACCATCTAGGCACCCACGCGGACGCCCCCAAGCACGTCGACGAACGAGGGAAGTCCTTGGCGGAATACCCGATCGAAGCCTTCGTGTTCGACAGGCCCATCCTTTTGGACCTGCCCAAGGGGGAGTCTGAGCTCATCCTGCCGTCCGAGCTTAGCGAGCACGAGGACGAGGTCGCCGAGGCGGACCTTCTTCTCATCAGGACGGGATTCCAGAAGTATCGGAGGTCCGATCCGGACAGGTTCATGAATAGGAACCCAGGTTTCTCGGAGGCGGCCGCCAGGTACGTTTCGAACTTCCCACGTCTGAGGGCCCTCGGCCTCGACTTCATCTCCCTTTCCGCCGTTCAGCGCAGAGAGGAGGGACGTGCGGCTCACCGTGCCCTCCTGTCGGGGAGGGACTTCTTCGTCGTCGAGGACATGGACCTCGCCAGATGTCCTAGACGCCCCAGAAGGGTCATCATGGTACCCCTGCTCGTCTCCGGAGTGGATAGCGCACCCTGTACCGTCCTAGCAGAGGTCTAACCGGTTCTGCTGAGGAGCGATACACAAAAGGGATGGGATGGTGCATCCCCCGTGGGATGTAGCTTGCTAAAGGCGCGGATGGGCATAGTGGGCCTTGGGACGATGGGAGAGAACTTGGCCCTGAACATAGCTGGGAGGGGCTTCCCCGTCTCCGTCTACAACAGGACGGCGGAGAGGACCAAGGAGTTCGTTTCGAGGCTGGACGGCTCTCTGGACGTGAGGCCCACCTTTTCCATCAAGGAACTTGTGGACTCCCTCGAACGGCCAAGGCAGGTGCTCTTGATGGTGACGGCAGGCTCTGCGGTCGATTCCGTCTTCATGCAGCTCGCAGAACATCTTTCCGAAGGGGATATCGTGATAGACGGTGGCAATTCCTACTTCAAGGATACCGAGCGAAGGTTCAAGGAAGCGGCAAAAAGGAAGATAGCCTTCATGGGCGTGGGCATCAGCGGTGGGGAGGAGGGGGCCCTCAAGGGGCCCTGCATCATGGCCGGGGGCCCCATCGACGCGTACATGACCCTTGAACCAGTCTTCAGCAAGATCGCCGCAAGGATCGAATCCGGGCCATGTTGCGCCTACCTCGGCCCAGGTGGAGCCGGCCACTACACAAAGATGGTCCACAACGGGATCGAGTACGCCCTGTTGGAGGTGATCGCCGAGGTCTACGACGTGCAGCTGACTGGCCTGGGGTTGGACACGCGCTCGATAAGGGAAAACTTTGCAGAGTGGGACGATGAAGACCTACAGTCCTACCTACTAGACATTACCAAGCTGGCCCTCAGCAAGGAGGACCCCGAAACTGGCAGGCCTCTGGTGGAGATGATCTCCGATAGGACCGGCCAGAAGGGGACGGGGAAATGGGCTTCGCAGACGGCGCTGGACCTGGGAGTGCCCACTCCCACCATTGATGCGGGGGTCAGCTCTAGGAACCTTTCCACCTACAGGGAGGAACGCCTTAAAGCGGCGGCCAAGTACAACCCTGAGAAGGTCAGGTTCCGAGGGGACGGGAGGGAACTGGTCGAAGCCCTTCGAGACGCTTTGCGCTGCTCCTTCATCGTGTCTTATGCACAAGGCTTCGACCTCCTTCGGGCCGGCTCCGAGAACTATGGGTATTCCCTGCCTCTTGCGGTGACGGCTAGGATTTGGAGGGGGGGTTGCATAATCAGGGCTCGGCTTCTGGAGAGGTTCGAGCGTGCCTTGGCGTCGAGCCCGAGCCTAAGGAACCTGCTGCTGGACGACGCTATCGCCTCGACCCTCAAGGAGCACGAGGGTGGATGGCGGAAGGCGGTCCTTGCGGCCAAGTCTCTTGGCATTCCCGTCCCAGCGTTGAGCTCCGCTCTGGACTACTACGATGCCTTCAGGAGGGAGAAGTTGCCCTCGAACCTCATCCAAGCTCTGCGGGACATCTTCGGTGCTCACACTTACGAGAGGGTGGATAGGCCCGGGTCCTTTCATACCATATGGTCATGAGGTTCACCAACTCAGCTCCTGTAACCCAATGGCCTCAATTCGTTAACGCTTTTGACCTACCTTCGCCCTGTACCCTGCGTCAAGATGTCACTTCCACTGAGCGGAGTAAGGGTCTTGGACTTGACCAGGCTTCTCCCTGGAGGTCTTTGCACCATGTTGCTGGCGGACATGGGGGCCCGGGTTGTGAAAGTCGAAGAGCCAGGAAAGGGCGACTACATCAGGCTGGCCCCTCCTCTTCTGGATGGCGTCAGTCCCTTTCATGCCATCGTCAACAGGAACAAGAGGAGCTTGGCCCTGAACCTGAAGAAGGAGGAGGGGAAGGCCGTGCTAAGGAGGCTGATCTCCAGGTCGAACGTATTCGTCGAAGGCTTTCGGCCTGGCGTCATGGAGAGGCTGGGGTTCTCCTTCGACTCCGTCAAGGAGTTGAACCCCACCATAGTCTACTGTTCCATCTCCGCCTTCGGCCATCGCCACAAGATGAGCTCCATGCCCGGGCACGACATCAACTTCCAGGCGCTCAGCGGGGCGTTGGCGGTCGGCCGAAAGCCGGAACTCCCCATGGTGCAACTGGCAGACCTCTGCGCCGGGATGTACGCAGCGGTTGGCGTCCTCGCAGCTTTGGCGAGGGCCAGGAGGTCCGCCGTGCACGTCGATGTCCCCATAGTGCCGTCCCTCGTTTCCTGGCTCATCCTCCCCCTGGCTATGAGGCTTGTTGCAGGTCGCCCTCCCAAACCCGAGGACGGCCTGCTCACCGGCTCCGACCCGTTCTACGGCCTGTACGAAACGGCCGACGGAAGGCAGATCGCGGTGGCGGCCATAGAGGATGATTTCCGTCACAACCTGATAAGGGAGCTGGGCTCCCCTGAACTCGAATCCCTCGCCCATGATGGTGGCAGGGGACGCTGTCGAGCAAAGAGGCTGCTGAAGAAGATCTTCGCTTCGAAGACCAGGGACGAATGGCATAGTCAGCTCTCCTTCAAGGAGACCTGTGTAACCCCTGTCTTGGACATAGGGGAGGTCGTCGGGCTCGGACGGATTGCGGGCAGGACGCTCAGCCGCGGGTTGATCGGTGGCCTTCTGCCCTCGCCTCTCTCCTTTTCCCCTTACGGCCAGACGCACACGATTAGGGCCGCGCCTAGGCTTGGGCAACACACCACAGAGATCCTGAAGGAGCTGGGCTATACCGAGCATCAGATCTTACGCCTTGAGAGAAGCGGGGTGGTGCAGCGTTGATGGTCCAAGATGACTCGCCACCACCTCGTGGCTTAAATAAGGAAACATACGCACTTTCGCCGATGAAGACCGGTAGGCTCAGGTTGCTTCTCTTCCTGTTGGCTTTGGCCTCCTTTTCATATGTCGTCATCGATTACCTCACAATAAGGGACGTGCTGAGCGGAATCCTTGCGCTCATACTGATGGCCGCCTTCTCTTCCAGCGTCTTTTTGTTCTTCCCCAGGCAGAGCCGGCCCGAGCGAGAGGAGGAAGGACAGGCAGGCTCATATTACGACGCTGAAGGCAGGCCCTATGTTCCCTGTTTCGTCGAATTCGCTGTGAACGGGGCCAAGAGAACATGCGTCCTCAAGGACGGACACCGAGGGCCACATTCCGACAGGCTACCAAGCGGCTACAGGAAGGAATAGCCTTCCAGCTTCGAATCTTCGTGTTGCAAGGGCTTCGCGCGCACCACCGCACTTGCTTCGATGGCTCGGTCAAGCTCTTGGTTCCGCGGAGCTCATCTCGATAAGTTTGGAGAGGAGGCGGCTATGCTTTTCTTCGTCCGCTTCGACCGTCTCCAGGAGGGCGGCGATTATGGGTGACGGGAAGAGCTGCTGCACCCTATCTAGGCTGTGTACATGAGCAACCTCCTCGTAACGGTGCAGCCTCTTCAATTCTTCGACGGAGGGCAGGTCGACCTTTCCTTCTTCTCCCCTTTCCACGGCGGATATGATCGCCATCACGATGTCCGCATGCCTGATGCTGTCGCTTGCCACCTGCCTGAAAAGTAGCCTGGAGAGGTCGTTCCTTACGTGCACGGCCATCCCCATGAACATCTCTGCGGCCTCCTGTTCGGCCTGAAGCCTAGACTTCAAGGTCTCTAGGAGTTGATCCTTTCCCTCGAGGCGCACGGAGGGGGCCTCCCCCTCTCCCGGGGGTCGCTTCATCTGGAGAAGCCTTGAGGCCTCGTAAAGGAGCTGGAGGAACTCCGCCTGTATTAGCTGTCCCTTCCGGGCCGCCACCTTTTCGCACAGTTCGTCCACCAACGACATGACCTCAGGCTGGTTAAGGGCACCGGCCTGCGACAGCGCCCTCCCACCTTTGATGTACTGGGTTATGGCTGAGGGGCTCAGCCCAAGGGCTTGAGCCACCTCTTTCTGCTTAAACCCGAACCTCTCTACAAGCCTCCTGGCGACTAGGGCCCTCAGGCCCGGAAGCAGCTTCTCAGCGTTCACGGAGATTGCTGTGGTCCATGCCTTAAATCAGCTTTTTGCCGGTCGGGGCCATCGCGCCCGCGTAAATTCACGCCGTAAAAGCAGCAATTGACGGGGTAAACCTAATAAACGGCCATGCCGAGCGTTCCCTCCGGTCCAACAAATGTTTTCGGATTTGCTCGCCTCGTCCGTCGGACCCCTCGTCATAGTCTTCAGGGAGGCCTTGGAGGCTGGGTTGATAACTTCCGTCATCTTCGGCTATCTGAAGGGGATAGGAAGGAGGGACCTCTTCAGGTGGGGCTACCTTGGGGTCTGCCTCTCCCTGGCGTCCTCCTTCCTCCTGGGATACTCGCTCTTTTTCTTCTACGCTAGTCTGGCGGAGGAGGTGGCTACAATCCTTCAGGGCCTTGCAGGGATGACGGCTGTAGTCGTCCTTTCGTACATGATATTGTGGATGGCTAAGAACTCCAGGAAGATCAAGGGGGAACTGGAGGCGAGGATCGAGGTGGCCGTCTCGACGGGTGACTTGATGGCCATTTCGCTGATTGCGTTCACGACGGTGGGTAGAGAAGGGCTTGAGACCGTCCTCTTCCTCTCCCCCTTTGCGAGGAACGACCCCCTGAGCGTGGCGGTCGGGAGCGTCGCAGGTGCCACTTTGGCTCTGTCCCTTCTGTACCTTCTCGCACTGAGGATCGCCAAGGCCCGGCTATCTTCGGTCTTCAAGTATACCAGCCTGCTCGTGGCGGTGCTTGCAGCCGGAATAATGTTCCACACTACGGCGGAGCTGACGGAGGCCCTCGACGGCGCGGGCTTCCCTCTCGGCTTCCTCTCCTCCTCCGCCTACGACCTAGGCATCCCGGCGACGAGCCCTTTCAGCGAAGAAGGGATACTGGGAGGCGTGATACATTCCTTCACGGGGTTCATGAATAGCGCCCCATGGCTCTCCGTCGTCTGTTACGTCATCTACTGGTCGTTGATGGGCGCCTTCCTCTATAGGACCTATAAGTAATGCCCAGCGCTCATGTGCTGGAAGCACCACGCGTCTCCCTCGGATGGGCTCTCCGCTCTTCGTGACGCTTCGAAAGGAACGACCCTTGCTTGCAGGTCCCCATCCCTTGGAACCGGATGCGGGGCAACCACGAAGGGCTTGGATTCGAGGAAGCGAAGCTGGTGACAGTTAGCGACAGCAATGGCCGTCGTCCGTCTTGCCTTCGTCGCCACCTTCCTGATGGCCTCGGCCATCGTTATGGCAGTGCCCTTCGTGACCACGACCTACATACCCTACAAAGTGCATGCCCAGCATGGCCGCCACGAGCCCGCCGTAGACCGGTGTGGGCTGGTCTGTGATCAGCCCCGTGGCTGCCAAGATGAGGGACAAGACGAAGAGAAGCCTGCCTCCAGCTATGTGAATCCGGCCTATCTTGAGCAATTCAAGAAGGCCTCCACCGGTTCATCAGCATCGAGTTCGTCGTCACGGTCACCGACGAGAGAGCCATGGCGATGGCTGCGAAGATCGGGTTGAGAAGAACACCCGTGAAGGGATATACGGCCCCCGCTGCGATGGGGATCAGGACGACGTTGTAAGCGAAGGCCCAGAAGAGGTTCTCCTTGATCTTCCTGACGGTCCTCCTGCTAAGGTTTATCGCTTTCACCACATCGTTCACGTCGTCCCTCATCAGGACTATCCCGCCCGTCTCCTTGGCTACGTCCGTCCCGCTGCCTATGGCTATGCCTACGTCGGCGGCTGCCAGAGCCGGCGCGTCGTTGATCCCATCGCCCACCATGGCCACCACCTTCCCGGACCTCTTGAGCTCCTGCACCGCCCTGGCCTTATCCCCGGGCAACACTTCGGCCATCACCCTGTCGATGCCCAGCTTCCTGCCCATCGCCTCGGCCGTCCTCCTGTTATCCCCGGTGAGCATTATGACCTCTATCCCTAGCTCCTTCAACCTCTTGACGGCCTCCGCAGAGCTCTGCTTCAACGTATCAGCCACCGCCACTATGCCTGCCAGCCTGCCGTCCACGGCCACGAGCATGGCGGTCTTCCCCTCCTCCTCCAGTCTTGCGACCTCGGGCTCTGCCTGATGGAAGGAAATTCCCTCTTCCTCCATAAGCCTCCTGTTCCCCACCAACACCCTAGACCCGAGGACGGTGGCGGATACGCCCCTGCCCACGGCCATAGAGAACTCAAGCGGGTCCTCCAGCGATATCCCAGACATCTTCGCGCTTCCGACGATCGCTTGGCCCAACGGATGTTCGGAGCCTTTCTCGGCTGAGGCGGCATAGCGCAGGACGCCCTCCTTCCCATGGCCGGAGAACGGTATGACGTCTGTGACGGAGGGTTCCCCCTTCGTGAGCGTGCCGGTCTTGTCTAGGACTACGACCTGCACCTTGCTCAGCTTCTCCAGAGATTCGCCATCCTTCAATAGGACGCCGTTCTGGGCCCCCTTGCCCGCCCCTATCATTATCGCAGCTGGGGTGGCAATGCCTAGGGCGCAGGGGCATGCCACTATCAAGACAGAGACTAGGACGATGAAGGAGATGGAGAAGGGCAAGCCCCACACAAGGTACCAAAATGCGAACGATGTGACGGCGATCCCCACCACGACGGGCACGAAGTAGGAGGATATCCTATCAGCCAACCTCTGCATGGGTGCCTGAGTCGCCACCGCGTCCTCCACCATCTTCACGATCTGGGACAGGGTCGTGTCCGAGCCGACCTTGGTCGCCCTGACCTTCATGAGCCCTGACCTGTTGATGGTCGCCCCTATCACTTCATCCCCAGGCTTCTTGTCCACTGGCATGCTCTCCCCGGTGACCATGGACTGGTCGACGGAGGAGTACCCCTCCATCACGACCCCATCTACAGGTATCTTCTCCCCCGGCTTCACGACAAGGACCTCGTCCACGGCGACCTCCTCGACGGGGACCTCCGCTTCGATCCCTCCCCTTATGACCCTTGCGACCCTGGGCTGAAGGTCGAGGAGCTTCCTCACCGCCTCGGAGGCCTTCCCCTTAACGATGTGCTCCATCGTCTTGCCTAAGAGGATGAAGCCTATGATGAGACCAGTCTCCGTGAAGTACACCTCTGGCCCGGATATGGTCGACTTCGGGAAGATCCATGGAAAGAAGGTGAAGAGCGTGCTGTACAGCCAGGCGGCCGAAGTGCCGATGGCGATAAGGCTGTCCATGTTGGCCTGCCTCGCCCTTATCGCGTCCTTCGTTCCCCTGTAGAACCTGTAGCCACCTATGAACTGTACTGGGGTGGCGAAGAGGAAGAGCCACACGTAGTTGGGAAGGCCAAGCCATGTGAAGTTGTAGTTTGAGGCTCCCATCAGTGGAGGGACGGCGTATTCGAAGATGGCCGTAACCGCGCCCAGTGCTAGGCTGAAAGCTGTAAAGGCCTTCAGCTGCCTGAACTCCCTTTCGGGAGCAAGGAAAGCGTCAAGGCAGGTCTGGCTACAGAAGTAGTAGGTTGTGCCGCCCCTCGTCGTGCTGAAGGTCGCCTTCCTTTCATCTACGTACATTCCGCAGACGACGTCCTTCGCCAATATCCTTCGGCATCTTTCCGTCCAGCATCCTCTAAATCTTCTCTGTTTACGTTTGTCAAGGGATAGTAAGTTGGCCGTTTCCACCTAGGTGTGGCCGGGGTATAGCAGGTCACGGTCGGCGGCCGCCGACCTTCTTCGCTCCGTCATCTTGGGCCCGCCCAGCCGCTTGGCTCATTCCTCGTCAAAAGGTCGTACGCAGGCATTACGGTGTGACAGGGGATCTCCAGCCCGCTCCCTCAAGTCTATCTCTCGATAGGTGCAAGCATCGTCCTATGGCTTCATATCCGGCCGCGTCCTCGAGATGTACTTGGCCTTGTAAAGGGTTAGGCATGACGTGCAACACAGGAACCTCTTTCCCTCTCCGACGTTCAGAACAAGCGGCTGGCCGGCGATCTTCCCGCCGCAGTAGTCGCAGTTGAGGCTAACTGCCATGCCCTCCCTGAACGTTGCACCTTGCTCGTCCTTCTTTGTCTGTAATATTATCTCGCTGGCCACGATCCTCACGCCCCCAAGGGGGAGCAGAAATGACTCCATGAATTGGTCCACAGTTTCGCCTTGATGTAACACCACCCTGATCACTATGTTCGCCTCTCCAGTGGTAAGGAAGATATTCCTTACTTCGTCCAATTGCCTCAGCTTTTCGATCGTCTCGTTCACGTTAGGGAGCTCCGCCCTGAGCGAGATGATGACGGAGGTCGCCGATTCGACCTTGTCCGCGTTCAAGACCGGCACAAACCTAACTATTATGCCGGAATCGACCAGCTTCCTAACGTGACTTTCTACTGTAGGCGTGCTGACGCCGATGAGCTTGGATAGCTTCCTGTAACTGAGGCGGCCGTCCCTGTTCAGCTCTCTCAGGATGGCGGCGTCCACCTTGTCCAGCCTCAGAGGCATGATGAAACTTTGTGCGTCTGCATATTTTAACATTTGTAAAGCTTCGAAGGGGAATGACCTTCCAACCTTAAGCAGGAAAGCCTTTCTGCCGGTCAATTCAACGTAGCTCGAAGGGAGATGGCGAAGGACCCTGTCTGTGGAATGAAGGTCGACGAGAAGAGCGCCAGGTACACGAGCGTGGTGAATGGAGAAGTCTATTACTTCTGTTCCGATGGATGCAGGCGGGATTTCCAGAAGGATCCCTCGAAATACGTTCATCACCACGCAGGCCGTACTTAGGTTCACCTTCACCCTTTACACGTCATACAGCGGAGACGACCGGCACATCCGGAAGCGTCGGATCGGAAAGTGTAGGGCGAACTCGCGGCGTAGTGGCTTGCTTAGCCCCGCATAAGGTTTCGCTCTCCTCATCTTCCCGCTCGATCGTCGCGGCGGTCCATGCCTCCCACGGCTACAACTAGGAAGGCTTCGCTGAAGCAAGAAAGTCCACCTAGACTATCTCTCTTGTGCGCTTGACGTCGGCATTGGGGTCGTCCGCCGGGTGAGGCCGGCGCACTTCTCATATCCCCATATCGAAGCTTGCCCCCAGCCCTCATGGAGATCTTGCAGGACGCCTGCGGATGCCACACCGGCCAGGTAACTACGTCGATGGCATGGCCACAGGCGAAGATGCCACCACGTGGGGCGAGCCGCAAACTGTGGCGGGCACGCTCCTGATGGCTCAGAAAGCGTTCGAGAAGGCCCCGCCGAGATCGCGAGTTGCGAGCCAAGTGGCATAGCAGGCCGGGACCATAGCTCATATACGCCCTTCGGACCCTCAAACGTCCTTTGAAGTAGCACACAAATCGGCTACTCAAGAGTTCTCAATGGTGACCCAGTGATCCCTGCGTCCACTCCATCTACATGGAATGCGGGGTGTGGCGCCCTGAGCCCCTCAGTCTGTCTCTTCGTAATAGCACTTGCCGCACCAGGCCCAAATCACGTTCGGGTCTTCTCTGTCCGGCCTACCAGCCAACAGCGAGCGCATCTTCTCCTGAAGGTCAGAAACGAAGTAGGCGTCAGCCCATCTCTTGCCGTCCGCATCTATCAATACCCTACCACACTTGGCGCACAGGGTCCTAGCCGCCATCGATCGCGCCCCGAGTTACGCCTGCTTTCGTCATGGTGGCTCTTAACGTTATTGAGAAGGATGGAAAGGCCACACGAAGCCTTACCTGTGGTCCGACACGCAGGAGCATGGACGGTGAAGAGGTCTGGCTTTCATCCCAAAGAGGCTCGAGTCGGGCAGGGCATAGCATCCCTACACGACCAACTCCCCCGCCATGATCGTAATGGCCTTCCCCATCAACAGGACCCTTTCTTTCAGGACTTTGGTCTTCACTATACCGCCCCTACTCGACGCCTGATACCCGGTCAGCTCCCTTCTCCTCAGCCGTTTCATCCAATAGGGCGCAAGGCAACAGTGTGAAGACCCTGTCACCGGGTCCTCGTCCACCCCCACAGCAGGGGCGAAGAACCTAGACACGAAGTCGTAATCGTCGGAACAGGAAGTGGAAGTCACTATGACCCCCCTGTTTGTGCTCTCTGCCAGCTTCACGAAATCTGGCTTCAGCCTCCTTACTACATCCTCGTCTTCGACCTCGACCAGATAGTCAAACCTATTACGGCCTACGTACTTGGGCGTGACTCCAAGGGCTTCCAGAAGCGCAGGAGGCGCTTTACATGGGCTTTCGGGCTCCGCGGGGAAGTTCATCTCGATCCAGCCGCCATGTAATCTGGCGCTGAGTGGACCTGCCCTGGTCCTGAACCTGACGACCTGTCCCTGCTTCAGCTCACCAGTCTCCCAGAGCACATGAGCGCTCGCTAAGGTGGCATGACCGCACAGTTCCACTTCCACTTTCGGCGTGAACCACCTGAGCTGGAATTCGTCTCCAATCCTGACCAGGAATGCGGTCTCCGACAGGTTGAACTCACGCGCCAGGCCAAGCATCCACGCATCGTCGAAGGGTTTTGGCAGCAGACAGACGGCGGCCGGGTTACCCGCAAACGGCGAAGAGGCGAAGGCGTCCACATGATATACCTTTATGCCCATCTCGCTCGGATCCAGGGTGGAGGTCGCGAGCTAATCTCCTTTGTGGAGCCTTGTGCAAGGACGCCAGATAGGCTTCAGTGCGTCAGGAGCACCCTTTACGGCGATCCCGCCTTCTCTTAAGATGATGACGGCCGGGGACAGGTGGCGGAAGGCATCCTCCGTCGTCTTGTCCCTGCTGGCCCTCGTAATGTTCTTTGCGCATGCCGCCGAGCTGTTCGGAGGGATCGAGCTCACGGCCATGTTTCACGTGGCCTCGGTGCTCTTGGCGCCTGCCATGGTCTCATACTACGCAACGGTCTTTGGAAGGAGGCATGCGGCCTTTTCGTCCGCCGTGTTGTTCGTGGGAGGATGGGGGATCGAACTCCTGGGCACGCATACGGGATTCCCCTTCGGAAACTACTCGTACACCAGCGTCTTCCAGCCTCAGCTCTTGGGAGTCCCCATAGAGATCCCTACGGGCTGGCTCACCCTCGGGCTCATGACCTCTTCCATGGCCTCTCTTGGGCATAGGGGAAGGGCGCTGGAGCTGCTTTGGGCCTCTTCCCTGATGGTGCTGTGGGATGTCTTGTACGACCCGATCTTCGTATCGCTGGGGATGTGGACGTGGGAACGGGGGGATTACTTCGGCGTCCCATATTCCAACTTCCTCGGTTGGTTCCTTTCATCCCTCCTTCTTCTTGGGCTGTTGAACGCTTCCCCGAGGGGCCCTCCGGCGAAGCGCGGGGCGCTCGAGGCCTTAGCACCTCTTGCTGTCTATTTCGCATATGCCGCAAACGGCTTCATCTCCAACATCTACCTGGGACAGCCCATGGCGGGCATCTTGGGGTCCGCAGCCATGGTCGCCGCTTCCTCGCTCCTGTACATGACCTCATGGCCTTCGCTGCGGTGGGCGAACGGGCATGAGGCCGGCCCATCTTATGCGTGGGCTTAAATACGGCCACACATGAATGTTTGACTAGGTCACCCAGGTGAAATTTCTTCTTGAAAGTTAAGTCTCTGTCGAGGATAGCCGTGATGCTCATCGCCTTCGAGCTCGCCCTCTCCACAGCGTCACCGACCTTCGGCGCTTCCGGCGTGGTCAGCGCCTTCGTGTCGGCTCAGCAGGACGAAGGCCCCTCTAGAGGCTATGGGTACACCAATTCATCTGGCTATTACGAGATAGGTTACGACCTTCTTCCTGGGCCTTACACTGTGACGGCCAGCGCCTTCGGTTACATAGACGGCGTGCAGCATACGAATATCTCATCGCTCCTCGATGAGAAGCACATAGACTTCAACCTGAACAGGTCTGCGCTCATAATTGGTAAGGTCGTTGGCTTCGACGGCCTGCCGGTGGCGGGCGCCTACGTTAGGCTCTACAACAACCTTACGGGTGGCTACGTGACGTATACGTATACGGATTCCGCGGGCGTCTACGTCTTCGCCACAAATATCCCGACAGGGGTCTATCATGTCGCCGTATCGTTCGAGTTCGAGTTCACCTCGGTGGCATCGCAGGTCTACTCCGGGGCAAACTATACGGGTCCGCCCACGTACCCGCACAGGTACGCACCGTACCTCCCTTCTGGTTACATCTCCGGGTCTTCGTCCAACTTCTCCGCCGTGGCGGGACAACAGGCGGCTGGCCCGACCGTGGTCTTGCAGGGCTCCGCAGTGATCCAGGGCACGATAAGGGACCAGTTCGGCAGCCCTGTGGCCAACGCATCCGTCTATGCATACAACACGATGGGGAGCAACTACATCTTCGTCTTGAGCGGACCCGACGGAAAGTACAGGATCTCCTACGAGATAGCGAAGTCCGTTTACAGTCTGAGGGCCATAGCGTACGGATACGTTTCGCCATACGTGGAGGTCGACGCTAGCGCTGGGGGGATCATCGCCCAGGACCTGACCCTGAACAGGAGCGCGTCCGTCTACGGCTTCATCAGGCGCGCAGGGGATGGGCTTCCGATCACCTCGGCGTATCTGTACACGTACAGCTTGAGCGGAGTGGACTACGCATATTCGTATACCGATGGCTCGGGCTACTATTCCATCTCCAGCGGCCTCACCCCAGGGAACCACTCCCTGTACGTCTACGTGGGTTTGGCCTACATCGGTCCTTTCTACTTCTGGCTGAGCGAGGGGCAGGCCACTAGGTTCGACGTATCTTTGGATGCGTCCAGGGTTACGGGCATGGTGCACGGGGACAACCTTACAGGTCCCGCCCTGGGGTACGCCTCCATGAAGTTCTCCAGCGCGCATGTTCCGTCGTGGTACAGTGTCTGGGGGCAAGTGCAGGCCGATGGGACCTACTCGGTGTTGCTGGGCATCCCGAGCGGATACATGGGCATGACAGTCCCGGTTAACATTACGGTAAGCCATTACGGATATAACACTCGCACCTTCACGGTGAACCTGACCTTGGGGACTGACCTGAACCTGGACCTCTACTTGACGAAGGGTGAATTGGGCGCTTCAGCTAAGGTGGAGGGCTTTGTCTCCGGCGCAGGTGGCCCTGGCATGCCTTTCACCTTTAACTGGTGGCGTCTGACGTTCGATAACTACACGTTCATGGTGGGGATGAACTCCACCAGCTCGGTGGACTACCTATCCCCCTATCTGCTGAGCAAGTACATCTACATCTCCGCTAGGGGGCCCGAGGGCACCGTCGGTCACATGACCGTCTGGGTCCCCGATTCCGTAATGCAGGGCCCTTTCACGGTCGTCAGCAGGACACCACCCTACCCCACGATAGTTTCCGTCACGGACAACGGCACTTACACCGCCGTGGAGTTCACGTACTTTGAGCACAACTATAACTACATGTACCTGTACAGCACTTCCGCAGTGCCCGAATTTCCTGGCGTAGCCCTCCTGGCGGCCTTAGGGTCGGCCTTCTTCGTCTCCATGCTCGTCGAAAGGCGCCTGAGGCTCCAGTAGGAGCTGGACGTCTCCCAAGTGGCGTCCTTCGCATCGACGTAAGCGGCCTCCCGCCTCCTGCTATTCCACCAGCTTCCTGGGTGGCACGAGCTTTGCCCAGAGCAGCACCCCCACGAGGAAGGCCACGACGTACGTGAGGCTCAGCTGGACGTTGAACGTGATGCTGGGCTCGAAGTTGCCGGATGCCGCCCCGAGGACGATAGCCACCAGGGGGAGTATTAAGACGGCGCTCAGCTGCTGGGCCTCCTTGAACCCTTTGGACAGGGAGGATATCCATGCCACCAAGGCTACGTATGCCATGCTGAGGGCTGGCACCACCAGGAAGGCCGCCGTGGCCCATACCAAGTCTGGGCCCACCTTCACGCCCGAGGCTCCAGAGAAGAAGGAGGCCAGGAACCAGTAGACGGCCATCGCCAACCAGGTCGAAACCACAGCCATAGTCACCGGGGCGAGGACCTTCCCCACGAAGATCGTCGCCATGGAGACGGGCTCCGCCACTAGGTTCTCCGCGGTCTTCCTTTCCTTCTCCCCGGCGAAGCTATCCGATGCCAATACGATTACGCTGGCCGTTGGCAGGAGGAGGAACAAGGGGAGCGTCACCACGTTGAAGAGGTACCAGTACAGCCCTCCCCTGAGGCCCATCTCTTCCACCGCCCTCCTCAGGACGGGGGGCATGAACTGGGTGACCTGCAAGGTGAGCGAAGCCGGCACGTTAGCCAAGAAGAGGCCCACTATCGAGGGGACCACGGAGGCGACGATAATGGGGAGGACGAATACGGCGAAGACCAGGGGTTTGCTGGCGAAGTACTCCCTGAGATCCTTCGACGCGATGGCCATCGACTCCTTCATCAACTATTCACCCATCTCGTAACTGACTTCGCCGGGCTCCACCGAGAGCAACTTGAGCTCAGCCTTCACCATCCCCCTGATCAGCTCCGGGATGGCCTCCTTGGACCTCACCACGACTTCGAACTCGTCCACCGCCGAGCCCGTAACTCTCACTTCCTCTTCGTCCAGGATCTCCTTAAGCTTCCCACGGTCGACGGGGTCCAGTAGCTTCACCCTCAATCGTCTGTACGGTTTCAGCACTTCTTCGAAGCTACCGACGTCCCGTATTTGTCCGTCTTTCAGCAAGAGCACCGAGCCTCCCATACGTCGGGCTAGGTACGAATTATGGGTCGTCATTATCACCGTCGCGCCCTCCTTGGACGATCGCTTCAGGATCCCGATCGTCACCTCCGAGCCATCTGGGTCGAGGCCGGAGGTAGGCTCATCCAGAAGAAGTACCTGAGGACTGCCCATTAGAGTGCGCGCCAGGGCAAGCTTCTGCTTCATGCCCTTCGAATAGGTGCGCACGGGGGCGTTCCAAAGCCCGTCCAGCCCAAACTTCTCGAGCAACGCTAACGCCTCCTCCTTCGCCCCTCCGTCCATCCTTCTCAGCCTCGCGTGGAAGAGCAGGTTATCCATCGCCGAGAGCCTGTCGTACAAACCGTTGCTTTCGGCCAAGTACCCCACCTTTGACTTGGCTGCCACCGACCCGGCAGGGTGGCCACATATGAAGGCGCTTCCCGCCTTGGGCCGGAGGATTCCCGCAAGCGTCCTGAGGAGCGTGGTCTTTCCGACGCCGTTGGGGCCGAGTATCACCGTGAGCGAGGATGGAGGAAAGGAATGGCTCAAGGACTTCAGCACCACCTTCGTGCCCACCTGCACGGTCAGTCCGTCTAGGATGACGGGCGCATCTGACCGAAAGTGAAGGTCCATGAGCGAGAGCTTCGCATATCTGGGCTTTATCTTTTGGTGACAGACCAACCGGTCGTTGACTTTCTGCCCGAAGGCGACCTAAGGCGAGAAAGGCAGGCAAACCCTTTTCTGATCCCAACTGCGAATCGGCCCTCATGGGCCGCAGGGTTAAGATGGTGGCCTTCGGTGTGGGGGCCATCGGCTCGATGGTGGTTCGCCACGCCTTGGAAAGGAGCTACTGGGTCGAGCTGGTGGGGGCAGTGGACTCGGACCCGGCGAAGGTGGGCAGAGACGTTGGGGACGTCGTAGGACTGCGAAAGGAGGTGGGTCTGACGGTCTCGGCGACGTTGGACGAAGCCCTTGAAGGGCGCGAAGCGGACTTGGTCGTGCATACCACATCCAGCTTCCTTGAGAAGGTGACCCCCGAACTTGAGCGGGCGGCCGAACACGGACTTGATGTGGTCTCCTCCTGTGAACAGCTCAGCTTCCCCTATTACACGAACCCGACTCTGGCTGAGAGGCTGGACCTTCTCGCCAAGAGAGAAGGGGTCACCATCCTGGGCACCGGAATAAACCCCGGCTTCGCGATGGACGTGCTTCCGGCGGTGTTGACTGCCCCATGCCTGAACGTGAGAGCCATCAACGTGACTAGGAAGATGGACGCCTCGAACAGAAGGGTCCCCTTTCGGAGGAAGCTAGGCGTGGGCATGAACGTGGAGGAGTTCCGAGAAGCCGTTCGGAGCGGGAAGATCACAGGTCACGTAGGACTGGGCGAATCGATCTCGTTGCTGGCTTCAGCCCTCAGTTGGAAGCTGGAAGAGGTGAGGGTGGGTGAAGCCCAGCCCGTCATCTCGCTGGGGAAGGCCAGGGACCTTCGGACCGCGGTCGAAGCCGGAAGGGTGGCGGGGGTAAAGCAGACAGCTGTGGGGGTAGTCGAAGGCAGGCAGGCCATAAGTCATACTTTCCTCGCCTACGTAGGGGCAAGAGAGGAGTACGACTTGGTGGAGGTGGACGGTCTCCCCAAAGTGATTTCCAAGATAAGCCCGTGCGTGCACGGCGACTTCGGCACGGTCGCCATGCTCCTGAACATGGCGCCGAAGGTCTTGGCGTCGCCTCCGGGACTGTTGACCATGAAGGACATGGTCTTGCCTTCAGCGTTCCTGCCTAGCCTCTGACCTTAGCGCATTCCACTCATGCGTTGCTCACGCCAGGCCGACCTGCGCCAGTGCACCTCCACGAGATGGTCTTCCTCATCGCCGGGGTTGAGGGATCGGTGCTTCCTATGGCGATGGCGAGGCCCGGCCCAGGAGACGCCTGCAAGTCAAGAAGACCTTGACCCATTCTTCCCACGACAGCCTCCCCGTCTGAGTGTTCTGCCGGCTCGGGTGGTAAGAGGCGACCAGTTTCGGCCTGCCTTTCCCCAGGTCGTATGTCCTCCCATGGCCGAATGGAGGCCTGCTTTCTGCTCGGAGGACCTTCAGGCAGACGGCGTAGGAAATGCGCCCCAGCGCCAAGATCACCTCGACCTCCTTGAGCTCCTCTATCTCGGCTATCAGGTAGCTGTTGCAGTTGGCGATCTCCAAGGGCAGGGGTCTGTTGCCCGGAGGGGCGCAACGGACCACTGCGGTGACGTATGCCGATCTCAGCTCCAACCCGTCGTGCTTGCTCACGCTGAACGGCTGGTTGCAGAACCCCGTTTCATGCATGGCTCTGAAGAGCCAGTCCCCGGAGGAATCTCCAGTAAAGAGACGGCCAGTCCTGTTCCCACCATGGGCGGCGGGCGCCAAGCCCACCACTAGCAGGCGGGCGTGAGGGTCTCCGAACCCAGGCACGGGCCTCCCCCAGTACTCTTGCCCCAAGAACCGTTTCACCTTGACCTTGGCTACCATCTCCCTGTACGTCGTCAGCCTCGGGCATCTCCTGCAGCGCACGATGCTCTCGTTCAGCTCGGCCAGCCGCCCCCCTCTGCCTCCCTCTTCCTTCACGGGCATCCCATGGTTCCGCCTTGTTGAAAAATGGCATGGCGCATCTAGCACGGAGGCATATCTCGCCGGAACGCCGCGCGCGGCCCTGACCGCGTTCACGGGAGGGAAGTGAGCCATGATGGGGCCTTCCTGTCAGCCGAGCCCTCTTGCCGATTCTCCACACCTTCCTTCAATGCTTATAACGCGCCCCGGGCTTCATCCATTTGGGATGAGCGCTTCGGAGGAGTTCTGGACGGTCAACCCCGCCACCGAGACTAGGCTGGCGTCCTATCCTATGATGGATACCGAATTTGCCCTACGCCAGGTTCGGCGTTCGGCCGAAGCCTTCACGTCTTGGAGGGAGAGGACGGTTGAAGAAAGATGTGAGCTCCTTCTCTCACTAGCTAAGACCCTTAGGGCCATGAGCGCTCGCTGCTCCCGCACCATGACCCACGAGATGGGGAAACCCATCAAGCAGTCCGAGGCTGAGATGGAGAAGTGCGCATGGTCTCTCGAGGTCCTGGCCGAGGAGGCTCCCGAATGGCTTAAAGAGGAGGAGGTGAAGCTGGACGGCGAAAAGGGCATCGTCTCCTTTGAACCCCTGGGCGTCATACTCGGGATCATGCCTTGGAACTTCCCCGCCTGGCAGGTCGTTCGCTTCGCAGGCCCGGCGCTGGCGGCCGGAAACGCCGTGGTCCTGCGCCATTCCAACGTCGTCCCTGGCACCGCCCTCTTACTGCAGGAAGCCTTCAGGGAGGCCGGCTTCGCCGACGGCGTCTTCAACGTCCTGATCACAGGCCACCATTCCACAGAATACCTGATCGCTTCCGAAGACGTTAGGGGCGTCTCCTTCACGGGCAGCACGGAGGCCGGCTCTAGGATAGCCTCGCTGGCCTCCAAGTATCTGAAGAAGAGCGTGCTGGAGCTGGGAGGGAGCGATCCCTTCATCGTCTTGAATGACGCTGACGTTCCCAAGGCGGCCCAGGTCGGCGCCGAGTCTAGGCTCATCAACTCGGGCCAGAGCTGCATCAACGCGAAGAGGTTCATAATAACAGAGGATGTCTACGAGCAGTTCAGGGATGCCTTCGTGAAGGAGGTGCAGTCTTACATCGTCGGCGACCCTCTCGACCCGATGACGGATGTGGGACCGCTCGTAAGGGAGGCAGCCCTAAGGGAATGCGAGTCGTTGGTGAGAGATGCTGTGAAGAAGGGGGCGAGGGTGCTCACGGGAGGGCAGAGGCGACCGGGTAGAGGTTATTTCTTCGAGCCGACCGTCCTCGAAAACGTCAGCCAGAAGATGAAGGTCATGGAGCAGGAGGTCTTCGGCCCCATCGCACCCCTTGTCAAGGTGAAGGACGAAGAAGAGGCCATCAGGTTCGCCAACGCCACCCCCTTCGGCCTCGGGGCGGCCATCTGGACGAGGGACACAGAAAGGGGATGGAGGCTGGGCAGGAGGCTGGAGGCCGGGGCTGTCTTTGTGAACGGCCTGGTCAGGTCGGACCCCCGCATGCCGTTCGGCGGGGTCAAGGACTCAGGCTACGGCCGTGAACTCTCGAAGTTCGGGATAAGGGAGTTCACGAACGTAAAGGCGATGTGGGCCTGCCGCGCCTAGTCCACGTGAAGTGGAGGAAGCCTCCGTGCCCGCCATCTCCTTAAAGTAAGGAACAAGACTAGTAGCACCACGTACAAGATGGAGACCGTCACCACGAAGTTTACATAGCTGAAGGAGAAGTTTGCCTCGATGAAATTGGGCCTGTCCACTGAGAGGGAGGCGGGCTGACTGTAGTTTTCGAACGCGCCAGACCAGGTCGTGAAAGAGTTCAGGAAGACGGATGGATAAGCCCAAAGGCTGATCACCGTCCCCTGAGGGACGAAGAGGACTATGGTGCCGCCCTCAGGGACCATCCCCTTGACGTCTCCGTACCTGTACTCCACATATCCACCGGCGGACGACCTTACGGTGAGCCCGGGGTAGGTCGTGCACGTCTCGTTCAGCGGCCCGCCCACTATGAGCTGGGCCGTTATGTTCGGTCCGGAATAGGACCCGGTTCCCTCCCCGTTCCAGCCATGGAAGAACCACCCGGGCGCCACAGAAGCCGTCAGGACCACAACGTCACCAGGAGAACGCCATCCGCTTGAAGTGAGGTTCAGCACCCCTTCCTTGGGGGATGCCCGCACTAGGACGTAATACTGTGCCCTGTAGGAGATGCTCAGAGCCTTCTGAGTGGAGGAGTCTATCAGGCCGGAGGAGACGAGGGCCAGGTACCTGGTCCACTCGTCATGTTGGATGACGTCCGTGGCATTCCAAGGATTGGTGCCATACGGCACGTGAATCACCATGCTATCGCCCCTGGAGGCGAAGGTCTCCTTTCCCACCGTCACCGCCCATGAGTAGCCTTCGGGCAGGCCAGCCTGCACTACTGTAACCAACACCTCGAAATGGGCCGTTTCTAGCAGTGGGGACCTGACCACGGCGGTGGCGGCGGAAGAGTTCCCAGAATATGACCCATCTCCTGCCCCTTCCCACGATACGAAGGTGTAGCCGGCTTGGGGGACGGCCAGGAGCTGCAGCTCTGTCCCCTCCACGTACCACCCTGAGGAGGGTGAAACAGACCCCAACTGTGAGGGGTCGGCTATGATCGTGACGTAATGCTCCACCATCCAGACAGCCACTTCTGTGATGGGGCCGTTGACTACGGCCGTGGCCGTCCGGTTGGGGCCAGTGTACGAGCCCGTGCCTGAACCCAGCCAAGAAAGGAAGGTCCCCCTGGTTAGCGGCGTGCCCTCCGCTATGGGCGGGGCGGAGAAGGTGGCCTCCGCCCCCTCGGAGTACCATCCGCCCCCTGAGACCGGACCGAATGTGGAGCTCACGTTGAGGTAATACTGTGTGTTCCAGATGGCCTCTTCGTACATCGGGTTGTAGACGACCAAAGATACGTTGGCCAACGGCCCTTCGTAGCTACCGAGGCCCGACCCCATCCACCAGACAAACACGTACCTCACCCCGGGGCCCACCTGATAGGGAGAGTAGACCCCTACGTTCGCCACGCTCCCCGGGTCGTACCATCCGCCGCCGAAGGGGCTGCCGTAAGTAGAGTTCACGGTCAGGAGGTATTGCGCCTTCCAGTTGGCTACCTCGAGCACGGGCCCAAGCATCGTGACCTTGGCGGGATTGTCTGGTCCGGTGAAGCTCCACTGGCCATAACCTGTCCATGAAGTGAACACATACCTCACCCCAGGTGGGCCGTAGAACGGTGTGGCGACGCCGAAAGTGGCCAAGGAACCCTCGTCGTGCCAGCCCTGACCGTAGACGAGGCCGAAGGCTGATGTAACGTTCAGGTAGTACTGGGCCTTCCACTGGGCCACCTCGGTTATGGGGCCGTTCATCGTCACGAAAGAGGAATTCAGGGTGCCGGAGTAGCTTCCGTCCCCGGAGCCCGACCAAGAGACGAAGACGAACCTCCTCCCAGGCCCTCCCGAGACCTCAGACTGCACCCCAAAAAAAACGCTTGCGCCGGCATCGTGCCAGCCTGCCCCGATTGGGTCACCGTAGGCGGACGTAATGCTGAGAAAGTGCTGTTTGGTGAAGACAAGAGAAAGGCTGAGCTGAGAGGGGACGTCCAGGGTACCGAAGGACGGCGATGGTCCGTAGCGCGTGCCTGCGTCCAAATAGACCGGGGCGACGCTCCAGTTGTAGAGGCCCGGGAGGAGATAGTCGAAGGTGATGACCGAGCCGTTGCCGACGATGGTGAGCCCGTTGACGGTAACGCCCCACCAGGTCCCCTCCGGCAGGCTTGAAGCCACGAATTTCAGCTCGTAGAACTCCTTGCTTCCGCCGAAGGCGTAGACCTTTCCGTCCCAACCTCCCACGTACAGGGTACCGTCTGAGGCCAAGGACGCCGTGGACCAGGACACGTTTGCGGCGGCGGCCCCGTACCTCCACGCCACCGTTCCGTCCGGAGAGATTGAGTAGAAGTAGTGGTTCAGGGCCCCCACGTAGACGAACCCCCTTCCGTCCACTATGGGCGAAGTGGATAGGAAGTAGCTGCTAGGGAGGCTCCACTTCAAGCTCCCGTCAGGGTAGAAGGCGAGCAGCGAACCCGTAGCGAGGTATACCGTCCCATCCGGGCCAACTGCCGGCGCCCACTGTATCTGATAGCCGGCCATGTACGTCCACCGCACGGTCCCGTTGGGCCAAAGGGCGTAGAAGACTGTGCTGCCCACATATATCGTCCCATCGGGGGCTACGGTGGGGCCGGCGCTCATGGTCGAAGCGCTGGTGAAGGACCAGAGGAGAGAGCCCCCGGGGGTCAGGGCAAAGAGCCTCTCCCCCGCGGCGATATAGATCGTGCCGTCCCTGCCGACGGCCGGGGAAGACGACGTAACCGGAGCGTTCAGGCCCACGGACCAGATCAAGGTTCCGTCCTGCCGAATGGCATAGAGCTTGCCGTCCGCGCCCCCCACGTAGATGTTGCCTTCGGGGGAGAAAGCAGGCGAGGAGAAGCTTGTGGCTCCGCCCACCGAGAAGGTCCACTTAATGACCCCGTCGGCAGTGAAGGAGTAGAGCTTCCCGTCGGAGGCGCTCACGTACACCGTCCCATCCGGACCGACGGCCGGCGAGGCGACCACTGGCACACCTAGCCACCTGAACCATCTAGCCGTGCCGTCAGGGTTGAAGGCATAGAAGTTACCGTCCATCCCCCCTACGTATACGATCCCCTTCTGTCCCACGGCAGGAGAGGAGTAGACTTGCCCAGCCGTCGTATACTGCCACTTCGTCTGGTTATCCGCGGGCCCGTAAACGGGAGAGTACCCCGTCCTCTGCATGTCGTGCATGAGGACAGGCCACTGAGGGAGGCTCAGGTCGGGGTACGTGGCGGCCCAAGCGTGTGGCGAAATCACCCCGGCGAGCAGCGCTAGGGCGAGGGCGGAATGAATGACCACTCTGAGCAGGACCGGCTTCACAACAACGTATGTGGAACACCTGCGTTTATAATTATCCGTCGGGTGGCGCGAAGTCGCGGGATGGTTACACCGTAACCCCGTCACCGTGGCATGTCTCGTGGGCAAGTGTCCTAGCCTAGCTCGGCCGGCATCCCCTACAGTCCCTTCTGCTTCCTCCGGGGAGATGGCGTCTGCTTGTCCTCCTCGCAAGGGACGGCGACATCTTCGGACACACCGCTATCGCAGGAAGGGAGGTGCAATACTATTGACGGGAAGTCCTAAAAGATTGCGGTACTATCGGCCTTAAGGAGGAAGTCTTAAAAATAGGAATCGCGGAGGATAGTATCATGACCGAGGTGGTGGTCACACGCAGAGGGCAGACGACCATCCCAAAGGACCTCAGGGAGAGGTTCAAGATAGCTGAGGGGACCAAGCTCGAGGTCCTGGCGCTGGGGGATGGCATCCTCTTGAGGAAGAAGACCTCCACCTTGGATCTGGCCGGCACAGGCCGTGCGGCCTTGGAGGACGCGTTGAAGATCCTCTACAGGATCCGAGACGAAGATTGAGCGGAAGGGCTCTTGTCTTCGACACACGTTATTTCTTGCACCTTTTCTACACCAAGGACCAAATCAGGCTGAGGGCGCTCAGAGAGCTGGCTGAGAACACACAACCAAAGTGGGTTTCGGCAATTACGCTTATGGAGGTCTACAAGGTCACGTCGGAGCTGGAGGGAAGGGAGGAGGCAGAAAGGAGGTCATCGCTCATACAGCAGGACTTCAGGGTAAGAGCTGTGGACGCAGAGGTGGCGACGGCTGCTTCGGCGCTGCAGGCCATGGCCGGGCTTTCTGAGGCGGAGGCGATCGTCGCTGCTACCGCCCTGGTCCTGCGGGGGACCTGTGTTACGGACGACCCCCATCTGAGGGGACTTGACGCCCTCCAGACCAAGTGGGTATGAGAGAGGACGGAAACTCAAGTTTACCAAATCGTCAACAGTTGTGACCCTCAACCGTCAATAGCTCGTCGCAAGCAGGCTTACGTGCCGATGAGGAGATCGCCAGGGGTAGAGCTACTGCATCCGAAGGTTAAGCTGATGTACTTCCTCTGGAAGCGGTCAGGTTTCATCGGGAGCATCTCGGAAATGGCGAGGCAGCTTGGGTACAGGGATGCCAGCCCTGTGAACAGGATGCTTCATGAGTTGATGGACGAGGGGTACGTAGTGGAGCGGCCCGTCGGGTCGAAGGTCGCGTACAAGCTGACGGGGAGGGGGAGGAGGAGCATCAACCTGCTCGTCCTCAAGGATTTCTCCCTTCTATTCCTGATAGTCTTCGGCCTGGCCGTCGTTTACGCTGGATTCATCGGTCTCTTCTTCGGGGCCAGCGTGCCTCCAGTGGACTTGGTGGTCTTGGGCACGGTCTCCATACTGTTCGTCATACTGGCCAGGGAGCAGATAAGGCAAGAAGAGGAGCAGCTCTGGCAGGGTCCGAAGGAGCTCGTCTTGAACGGCAGACCTGTGAGAAATGGCGAGGTGGAGTAGGGGTTGGAGTTGCCTGACCAGGTCTGGCTCTGGGTCGCCTCCGTGGTCTTGATCATGATGCACGCCACGGTTCCGGAGATGCCGGTGCTCACGACTCTCGTTGGATTCTTCTTCGCCGTAGCCGGAGTGGTATGGGCTCTCTGGGACGAAAGCAACCGGAAGGACTAGCCGGTCGCGACCAGGGGAAGTGACGTCGCCTGGCGACCAAGACGGTCCTTCAACGGGTACCCCAACCCAGGCCTTCCTTGGCGCTTGCCCTTCTCCTGTCTTGAGACTGGGCTAGAGTAGTGCTGGTTCAAGACAACAGTTTTAAGGAATGGTTGGCCAGCTTGAATAGTGCGGGTATTGAAACGCAAGAGAGGAGTCTCTCCTGTAATCGCTACGGTGATACTGATCGCGGTGGCCGTCTCCGTGGGTATCGCCGTCGCCTTCTGGGGGGGTGCGCTTACGACGAACTTCTCACGCTACGAAGAGCTGGTAGTCATCACCGCGAGCTACGCCGAAAGGACGGATTCACCAGTAACGGGCTGGACCATAAACATGAGCGGCGTGAACAAGGGCAGCTCCCCTGCCGTAGTCGTAGAGCTTCTTGCGGCCGGGACGCCTTTGGCGCAGACGAGCTATGGTTCCCTTACGGCTGGCGAGCAGTGGTACATGTCTGTGAGCGGAAGTGGCTCCTCGGGTAACACCATCGGCAGTGGGGGGAGCTTCACGATCGTCGTCCTCTTGGATGATTCGTCCTTCTCGAGCGGTCAGACGGTGCAGGTGGCTGTGATGACGGCCAAAGGTATAGGTTATGTCCGCACGGTGCAGTTGCCGTGATCCGCAGTCGCCCGTAGATTCTCAGGGCTGTAGCCACCGAGAGCTTTGGGTCCGCAGGCGGAGGCGGTGCAGGAATGCATTCGACCGCTCGGAGTTGCTCAGGCTCGGCACCGTCACCATCTCGGCTGGAAGGGACCATGAGCCCTCTTGAAGTCTCGGCCTGCTCTCAGGATGAGTGTAGGCTTCCACGTCTGTGTCTTATCATGAGATTATGAGGGAGCCGTTCACTTCAACTAGAAGGGGAACTCAGGAGGTGTGCATGATCTTTCATAAACGCCGATCGGTGTAGCTGGCCAAGGAGAAAGCTCGAGCCCTCAGAGGTCCTATGGGGAGACCGCCTTTCACTCACGTGGCGCCTGAGGACGCAACCATCCCGAAGATACGGTTAAATGCGTTCGTCCAACATGGGCTAGGAGATGACGTCGGAGGTGAGGCTTGCCCCTTGAGCGGTGCTGATTCTTCGACCGATGAAAGCGAAAGGGGAGGCATGAAGCGCATCGTGGCCTTGGGCGTCATCATCCTGCTGTTGATGGCCGCAGGGAACGTCATCGTGAACGGGCCCCCCGACTGGCTGGCGAACATCTTGAGTGGGCTTCCCTGGGTGGGTAACCCCTCACAGGAAGGTGGGAACTTCACCTTTACGGTCTATGACCCAACCTTCCGAGGAGGCTCCGTAAACGTAACTTACCCGCCAGACTATCAATCCCTCGCCGCCTACGCCCTTTCACTGATAAACCAGGACAGGTCCACCGCGGGCCTGACCTCCGTCACCCTTAGCCCAGTGCCATCCGGTCAGCAGCACGCCAATTCGATGCTATACTTCGGATACTTCAGCCATTGGGACACGGAGGGATTGAAGCCTTACATGAGGTACACTCTCCTAAAGGGGACTGGTGCGGTGGAGGAGAACGTGGCCTGGGCCTACTATTCAGCCCCTCACTTCTTCACGGGGGCACAGGTCAAGGACGCCCTGAAGGACCTAGAATGGCAGATGGTGTACAATGATTCGGAGCACGATAACGGCCACAGGGACAACATACTCGACCCGCTCCACAACAGGGTATCCATAGGCATAGCATACGACAGGCAGAACGTCTACCTCGTGCAGGACTTCGAGAACTTCTACGTGAACCTCAGCCTCCCCATCGTATCAGGAAATGAAGTCAAGTTGGTCGGAGACATGAGCCGCATCTTCAAGATGGACGCCGTATACGTCTTCTTCGACGCCACCCCATCCTCCGTCCCTACGTCCGCTTTGAACGATGACCCGGCCTACCTAGGCCCCTACGGTCCGGGTTCCTTCATAGGAGGGGTTACCGAACCCTGCACCTTTTCCTGCAGGTACTTCCCAGGTTACGTGACCGTTCATGCCACGAACTGGCAGGTGGTCGGAATGAGGCTGAACATCACTTTCTCACTGTCTCCATTCGTCCAGAAGTATGGGGCAGGAGTGTACACGATCTATCTCAGGACTCAAGACGGAAAGGACCTGACGTCCCTATCCGTCTGGGTGAGCTGAGGGCTCAGAGCCTCATCCGCACCCCGGGTCGCCAAGAAGTCGTCTCGTCTTGGGTCGGAGCAATAAACGTGGGGTTTTCCCACTTCATCCTCAAGACGCCCAACCGCACGACCGCGGATGAGGATGGCGAGCTTGAGGCGTCCCCTCCGTTCGTCCGTTGCGCTCGGCGCCCCGTGTCATACGTGACCTCGGAAACGTTCGGGAGGGGGAGGACAAAGCAATTAAAGGAGGCCTCTTCGCGGCTTCTGGCGAAGGCCAAATGGGTCTCTCGAGCTGGAGCCGCGCCCAGCTGACGTATTACACTGGGCTTGGACGCGAAGCCTACCTCCTCATATTTGCGTCCGCCGTCGCCAGCTTCAACTGGGGCGTCTACAGCGTCATACCGGGGGTATACCTGCCTCAACTGGGCCTGGACCAATTTCAGGTGAGCACCCTCTACAGCGTAAGCGGCCTCACCTCGGCCTTCGTAGGCATACCCTTGGCCATGTGGAGCGAGCGCCATGGCAGGAAGAAGGGCCTATCCATCGGGATAGCCTTGGCCGGCTCCTCCATGTTCGTCTACTCTTTTTCGACCTATTACCCTTATCTGTTGGCTTCAAGCTTCGTCCAAGGCCTTGGTTACGGCCTCTACTTCCCTAATTCGAGCGCTCTGTTGGCGGAGAGGACGACGACGCAGAAGAGGACGGTAGCATTCAGCCTATCCTTCTTCACCGGCACCGCGGCGAGCGCTGTCGGCACGCTCTTTTCTGGAATGCCAGCGGTCCTGAGGGGTTCCCTTGGGTTCGGCGTATTCCCCTCATACCAAGCGGTCTACGCGCTTGCAGGAATGGTCGTCCTGAGCGGTTGCGCGCCGCTCGTCCTTGTAAGGGAGAGCGAACGCGTGGCCACTGGGCTCTCATTTCCCAAGAAGTCGAGGTGGATCATCGTTCGCTACTCCCTCGTAAACATCCTCATAGGCTTGGGAGCGGGTCTCATCATACCGATATTCTCCCTTTGGTTTCACACGAAGTTCGGCTACGATGAGACCGTCCTGGCGCCGCTTAACTTCGCCGCGACCATAGCGACAGCCGCCGCCGGGCTGCTGGCTCCCAAGGTGGCCGACCTAGTGGGCGACGTGCGCACGGTGCTCCTCACAACTGGAACCGCCACGCTCCTCATTCTCCTGATGCCCGCCACCGATTCCTTCGCCCTCCTCAGCATCCTCTTCGTCGCGCGCCAATTCCTCATGAACATGTCGTCCCCCGTCTTCTCCTCCTTCTACATGACCCATGTGGACCCGGAAGAAAGAGCCTCGGCCTCGGCCATTTCCGGCACGTCATGGTCCTTCCCGAACGCGATAACTCCCTCCGTAGGGGGATACCTGATGAAGTCAGGGATGGTGGACCTTCCCCTGTACTTGTGTGGCGCTAGCTACGCCGTCGGCTTCGCCCTGACCTTTCTCTTCTTCGATAAGCTGAACTACAGGCCCAGAAGGGCCGACTGAATTCAGTCCATGTCGTCTCTGAAGACCAGGTCGGAGTACTTTCCGTTATATCGCCATGTCAGATAGAGGAACGGGAGCCCGATCAGGGTGCTTCCAAGGTACGCCACGATCGGTGGAAAGATGCCGATGAACAACAGCAGGGACCCAAAGGTGGCTACGAGAGCCGCCATTCCGCTTACTGCAGTCAGCCTCTGGTAACGTTTGATCTTCGACTGCTTTTCTGTCGTCATGGGGCGTTCCTCTGACGTCCGCGCAGGAAGGATATATCCTTTAGCCCATATCGAGGACGACCATGATGCTCGTGTGGCCGATTGCGTAGGGTCCTTGGTCCTTCTGCCTTCACCTGGCGGCGAAGCTGGTGGCATATGGGTCGTCCGGCTTAATGTTGTGCTCCCCTTGGAGGCCCAGCCCCCATGCCCGATGCCTCCCGGTCCCGTGAAGCCCAAGCCGTGTATCCTGGGCCAATTGACGCGTTCCCCTCGACCGACCTTCGTGCCGATGCCCTTCTCCCGGTTGCGACCTTCGCCCCCGTTCGATGCATCCTCCGTCCGAGTAGCCGGGGATGCACGCCCGGGTCCCCTAGTACGTCTGAGGCAGGGTGGCTAAGGCTCGTTCGACAACTGGTGTAACCCGCGTCGTCTGTTCGGCGGTCAGCCGTCTCCCTGCCAACTTGCTTTTGCGTGTGAGATGTGTCCTTTCCCCCACTTCGGAGCCTGCTCCTCCATGTTCCTCGTCCTTGACCGAGCCTCGGGGCGTCGCCTTAAGCGCCCTGAAGAGATAAATGGCGGGCCTCGTTCATATAGGATGGTGGAAGTTTGCCCAAGCCCACAAGAGAAGATGGCAGGATGATCCTGGAGCTCAGCAAGATGTATCCTAGGGACAGCGCCAGATGGTTCCAGGCGAACTTCTCCGCTAAGGACTACGAGGAGTTCACAAAGAAGTATCCTAGAGGGAGCCAAGGCTTCGGCCGTTGCCTGGATATGCTGAACTTCTTCGAAATGGCCGGCGTCCTAGTGTCTCACGGTCTGCTGAATGAGGACCTTTTCTTCGACCTCAGCTTCGGCCTGGCGCCGTTCTGGCACAAGATGGGGCCCGTGGCCAAAGGATGGCAGAAGGCGGTCGACCCCGCCCTGTGGGAGAACGCGATCTGGTTGGCCGACCGCCAGAAGGTATGGGCGGAGAAAGTGTGGAAGCCGGACCTCAAGTGGAAGCTAAGAGCGAAGTAAGCTGGGCCATAGCTTCCGGCACGACCTTTATTTGTCTCTGTCTGCCCGAGGGCGTCGGCTTCGTCGGCCCCCGCGCGGCCCATCCCTCTCTCCAAAGTCCCCCAAGCAGCGATCGAAGATCTTCAGACGGCCTTCCCCATCCGCCTTGCTGCCTCCATGCCTATAGCTTCTTCAGGCGCAACCTTGGATCCACCCTTGACCAGGTCTCCGTCGAGCGGCCGAGATGACCTTTGTTAAGGAGCCCAGCGACGCCAGCCTTCAACGGACGAGCCTCGATACTTGGGAGAAGTATGCATGCCGTGAGGAGCCCGTCGCGGCTAGCGCAGGCCTCCCTGTAGCCCGATCGTGGCAGGGGCAGGCGCAGAGGTCCCGAGTCGATGGCGCCGTAGCGGAGGATGTGGTTTATTCAAACTGCTACCCGAGGCACCGTCAAGAGTTCACGACGTCCGTCCGCAAGTTGCTAAGATGGCATCGTGTGCCGGAAAAGTTGATAGCGGCTACTGATATCTGCAATGGATTGATCGCCCTGCTATCTACCTCATACTTACATGATAGATGAGATTAATAGTCGGACGCCCATTCATTTCGTCGATAGGGATGCCAGAGGTCTACGACGAGCTTAGGACGTCCATCGCCGGCGTGCCGCTTAAGAACCCGTTCCTGCTGGGGAGCGCCCCCCCTACTTGGGACGACGAACACATCATCCGCGCCGCCAGGCTGGGCTGGGCGGGCGCGGTCCACAAGACGATCGCAATCAAGGAGACGGTGGACCCCAGCCCCCGCATGTTCGCTAGGAAGATGCTTGAGGACGTCGTCTCCGTCCAGAACATAGAGCTGATAACGACGTATCCGAAGGAGCAGTGGGCGAAGTGGAACAGGCGCATCAAGGCGGAGGCCCCTTCCGACTTCGTCCTTATTTCAAGCCTCATGGGGACTGGGGATCCTGAAACGTGGATAGAACCCCTTCAGATCGCCCAAGAAAGCGGAGCCGACATGGTCGAGCTGAACATGTCCTGCCCCCACGGTAGCCCCGAGCACGACATGGGGGCGGCTATAGGGCAGCACCCTGACCTTGTCAGGAGGGTGGTCTCCTACGTCAAGAGGTACTCCAAGGTTCCGCTCATCGCCAAGCTGACTCCGAACGTGACGGCCATAGTCCCCGTGGCGAGGGCCGCCCTCGAGTCCGGGGCCGCTGCGCTCACGCTCACGAACACCCACGGCCCGACCATGTCCGCCGTGGACCTGAACACGATGACCCCATGCCCGAACGTCCTTGGCAAAGGTGCCTTCGGGGGGCTCTCCGGGCCCGCGGTCAAGCCCAATACGCTGAGGATAGTGGCCGAGGTCAAGAAGGCCCTCCCCGAGGCTGAGATCTTCGGCCTGGGAGGGATAGAGAGCTGGTGGGACGCCATGGAGTACATATCGCTTGGCGCTAGGGCGACCCAGGTTGTCACGGGGGCCATGGTCCACGGTTACGAAATCATAGACGACCTAGTAACCGGAACGCGTCAGTTCCTCAAGGAGTCCGGCTACTCTCGGGTCACAGATGTTGTGGGCGAAGCCCTCAGGAACCTCGTCGCCCACTCTGACCTCGACTTCTCCGACTGGATGAGGGTCTGGGTGAACCCTGATGAGTGCGTCCCGTGCACTAGGTGCGTCACCACCTGCTCTGTGGTGGGCAGGGGGGCCATGAGGATCGACCCCGTCCAGCTTGTGGCCAGGTCCGACCCGGACGAATGCAAGGCCTGCGGCCTCTGCGTGGGGGTATGTCCTACGGGCGCCATATATATGCTGCCACAGGAGGAGGCGAGGAAGAGGTACGAGGGCGTCAAGGCCACTTACCCTTACGTGGAGCGCTATTACCCGCGGACCCTGGCCGAAGCTCTGGCCGCCTTGCAAAAAGAAGGGGCCGTCCTGAAGGCGGGCGGGACCGATGTCCTCGTGAAGATGAAACAGGGCCTGCTGAAGCCCACCTATCTTGTGGACATCTCGAAGGTCCATGAGCTTGCATACATCAGGATTGAGGATGGCTACGTGGCGATAGGCTCCGCCACCACCATGAAAGAAATTGCTGAATCAAATCTACTGAAGGAGAAGCTCCCTCTTCTCCCAGAGGCAGCCTCTAGGATGGCCGTCCCCGAAGTCAGGGAGGTCTCCACCTTGGGCGGAAACCTTTGCAACGCGTCTCCTGCGGCAGACACCGCGCCCGTGCTCCTCGTCTTGGGAGCCGCCGTCCGTGCCCTTGGTCCCCAAGGTGAGAGGACCATACCCATCGAATCGTTCTTCTTGGGACCCGGCCGCACTTCGCTGAGGCAGGACGAGATCGTTACCGAGGTGGACGTAAGGCAGATGCCCGAAGGGGCAGGGTCTTCCTTCGTCAAAGCGGGAAGGACCTACACGGACATAGCTCAGGTGAACGTGGCCGCCGTGCTGAAGCTCCGGGAGGGCACGATCGAATACTGCAGGCTCGCCCTCGGCTCCGTAGCACCTACACCCATTAGGGCCTGGCGGGCTGAAGAATTCCTAGTCGGCAGAAGGCTGGAAGAAGCGTCAGTAAAGGAGGCAGCGAAGATGGTGGCACGGGAGATACAGCCCATCAGCGACTCCAGAGGCACGGCGAGGCAGCGCAGGGATGCGGCGGAGCTGTTGACTAGAAGGGCGCTGTGGCTGGCGTCAGGGCTGCTTTAGCGAACTTTTTTCTGCCTGCGTTTGTCCAGCGTAAAGCTTGCAATCCAATACGCCTCCCCTTGAGATCATGCGGTTACGAGCGTCTATCGCTAAACATTTAAACCCCTTCCCAGCCGTCCTCACCCGTCCAGTGACCCTTTGCGTTGCCACTTGAAGAAGAGGACGACATAGAGAAGCTGATACAGAAGAGGCTGAACCGTTGGAAACAGGAGCGCTCCACTGTTGGGGGCAGGCAGGAGGGGGCGGACGAACACACGGTGGAGCTTACGGACGCCAACTTTGACGCCGAACTCAGCAAGCACGACCTCATGCTTGTGGACTTTTGGGCCCCTTGGTGCGGCCCCTGCCGTTGGGTCTCCCCCATACTCGAGCAGATCGTAAAGGAGAACGGAGGCAAGCTCGTCCTAGGCAAGCTCAACGTGGACGAGAATCCCAGGACCGCGTCTAGGTTCGGCATCCAGGGGATCCCCACCATAATGATCTCGAAGAAGGGGACGATCGTGGACAAGATAGTGGGCGCGGCGCCGAAAGAGGCCCTCATGGAGAGGATCAGTCCACACCTTAGGCCGGACTCCTCCTAAGCCTCGTGTGCTGACTCCTGCGTGGGAGTCGCTGCCCAGTGGCCTTGCCCTCAGGATGCACCGGAGGACCCTTTCCTCTTACAGCTGCTGACGCAAATGGGACGAAACGCCTCATTCGAAGATGACGGTCGCCACCTTCCTCTTGGCTTCCCCCACTATCTCCTGCACCCTCTTCAGCTTGTCCTCGCTCAGGCCATCGATGTTCATGGCGACCATGGCCTGTATATCCCTCATATCCTTTAGGATCCCGAAGCGTCCCATCTTCCCGGCGTGTTCCATCCCCGTCTTGAGCCTATCGACAGCTTCCCTGTTGCGCTGTAAGTACTCTCTTCCCTCGGGCGTGACGGAGTAGACTCTCCTGCCTTCCCTTTCGTCCGCGCTTATGTAGCCCATGTCCTCCAGTTCTTGCAGATTGGGGTAGACTATGCCTGCGCTTACGGGCCTCTGGTAGGTCTTCGCCATCTCCTGCATCAAAGCGTATCCATGCATCGGCCTTTCCGACAGGGTCATCAGCAAGAGCAGATGAAAGTCTCCCCTGTTTATGCCGAACATCCTCCTCCAGTGCATCCATCTCCCATCCTCGTAGCCTGCTCCATCGGAGAAGAGACGTCCCTCGCATCTTCGAGGCCCCCACAATTTCGTCCGCCAACATATCGTCAGATATATTATTAAACATATCCACGCCTTTTTGGCCAGCAGACCCCGCCACCGGCTTTGGGCTGCCCTCGAGGAAGCACCGACTTTCCTCGGCCAGACCTAAAGGGTGGTTACGAACGCCCAGACTTGGGCCAGCTTGAGCGCCAGGTCCTGCCCCATGCTCGCCCTGAAGGTGACGCTCCCCCCGGCCGCCACTGTAATGTCCAGGAGCTCCACTGCTATGGCGTTATCCGTCCCGAGGACGCTAGTCCCTCCTTCCACTGGTGGCGTGGAGTAGACGCCCGGATAACCGGAGGCCAGGGCGGCCTTGCCCGGGAAGCGCCCGTCGACGGCGAGGAAGCAGAACTGGTCAGACTTCATCTGCATCACCACTATGTTGCTCCCGTTGTACCTGTTAACTACGGGAGAGGAATACGAAAGGTACGTTGAGGAAAACTGAACGAAGACGGGCTCGACGTGGTTGCCGGCGGAGGGCACGTTCGTCCCAGGATGGTAATCCACCGTGAGGTGGAAGCCCACGGAGGAGGGCATGTCCAGGTCGCTATGGACCGTGTACGTAAACACGAGGGCAGGATAGTTCGTGAGCTGCGCCAACCTGACCACGGTGTAGGGGCCCACGGTGAAGGTGGCACTCAACGAGCTAGGACCATCCTGCTTCACGCTCGTGGGCGAGCCGAAGGGATGCCATGTCCCGTCGTAGAAGAGGAACTCCTTGCCGGGGTTGGTTATCATGTCGACCGGGTTCCGCGGGCTGACCATGGCGAATGGCCTCGCCATGTAATCGAACGTCACGGTCAAGGCCCCGTTCTGAAGGACGTAAATGGGAGAGGAGAACGTCAGCCGCGGGGCCTGAAGCGACTGAAGGGAAAGGGCCAAGATGGCGAAGACTGCGAGGAACTCCTTCATCAAGAGCCATTTAGGGAGCGTCCGCCTTATAGGCCTTGCGTGCAGCCTTCTTATGGCCGTCCTCACGAAGCTCGGCTACGTTTAAGAGGAAGTGAGGGGGCACATCTCCCGATATGCCGATCTTGAGAGAAAAGGACAGGGAGTACGTGACCAAACTCTTCACGGAGGGCCTGCGGGATGACGTAGAGATCATAGTCTTCACCCAGGACTTCGAATGCGAATACTGTAGAGCCACGAGGGAGCTGGCGGAGGAGGTGGCGAGCCTTTCGGACAAGATACACCTCATCGTACATGATTTCCAAAGTGACACGGAGAAGGCGAAGGAGATGGCCGTGGACAAGATCCCGGCTCTAATCGTCCGGAATCCCTCTCACAGCTTCGCGCTGAGGTTCTTTGGGATCCCCTCTGGCTACGAGTTCGTCTCGCTCATAGAAGACATAGTTGACTCGTCAAGGGCTTCTTCCCGCCTATCGCCCGATACCAAGCAGACGATCAGGTCCTGGGGAAAGAAGGCCCACGTTCAGGTATTCGTGACGCCCACCTGCCCCTACTGCCCCAGGGCGGTGAGGCTGGCGCACCAGATGGCCATCGAGAACCCGAACATCATCGCGGACATGGTGGAATCGATAGAGTTCCCACAGCTCGCGAACAAGTATGACGTCATGGCCGTTCCCAAAATCATCGTCAACGAGAGGCCAGCCTTCGAAGGCGCTCTTCCGGAGAAGCAGTTCGTTCAGTCGGTTATCCTCGTGGCAGATGGGTCGGGGAGCGCGCCGTACTCCTGAGGGGCGGTTCGATACACGACGTGAGGCATGCCGACGGGAAGCCGCAGATACGTCCACTCGTCCTCCGGACCCACGATTCCCGCTGCCCCCTCCTATAGGGAGGCCGGGGGCGTCAAGGTGGGCGGCTCCATCGAGCAGGGCGAAATGATCGCGATCGTGCCCCGTCCCGAGCCATCCGAAGACCTGACCTTTCATCGGGAGCTGGTGAAGGGGGCGGAAAGCTACTATAGATTAGGACTGAGCGCGCCCGAACAAGGATAAGTATCTCTTCGACGGATACCTCAACGGTATGGGGATAGCGCCAGAGGACAAGTACGTAATGGAGAGGTATTGTGAGACGGCCGAGAGGTTCGTGAAGATACTCGAATTCTACCAAGATGCCAAGCCTGAGGACAGGGCATACATGGATCGATGCTTCAAGGGTAGGTTTGGCAGGACCTTCGGCGCCTACTTCCGTCCCCTGTTGGAGGAACGCGCCGGCCGAAAGAGGCCCAGGGCTAAGAAGTGAAGTCTGGCCCCCCCTCGTGCCGTCTGCGCCATCTCCGTAGTCACAAACGGAAGAAGGAGATGTCTACTGTGGGGTCTACCGTGCATCTTCACATCTCCTCATGGAACACGGCACCATGGGTTCGTGACGCAGGGGGACTCGGTGAAGGCAACGCCCCCTCGCGCCGTCTCGCCAGGCTTCTCTCCCGCATACCATCCGGAGTGAGCCCTTCCCGCGTCCCGGACGTATCACCTGCAGAAAGAACCCGCTCTTTCCGCCCCTGATGGACCTTGCGTCCTACACTTGGCCGAGCGCCACCTTCAACCTTAAATCATCCCGACCACACAAGCCAGGTCGTTGGCCACGCGTAAGCTGTACTGGGAAGACCCTTACATGAGAGGCTGCCGCGGCAGGGTCCTGTCCATCGAGGGCAACGGCGTCATCACGGACCGGACATGTTTCAATCCTAGGGGTGGAGGGCTCGTCTCCGACACGGGGACCATGGCCGGCCAACCTGTGCTCGAGGCGATAAAGCGCGACGAAGACATCGTCCATATCCTATCGGGCCCGCCTTCGTTCGGCGTGGGCGACGAAGTCGACATGGTCCTAGACTGGGGTAGGAGGTACAAGATCATGCGCATGCACACTGCCACACACATTCTCAGCAATGTCGTCAACCGTGAGACGGGGGCCCTGATAACGGGCAACTCCGTCACCCCAGAGGAAGCTAGGGTGGACTTCAGCCTCGAAACTTTCGACAGGAGCAAGATGGAGGAGCACATAGCCATGGTGAACGAAGTCATCTCCCGAGACCTACAGGTGAGGGCCTATTTCATGAGGAGAGACGAAGCGCTGAAGATGCCGGGAATGGTGAAGCTGGCAGAGGCCCTGCCACCCGCCGTGGACGAGTTGCGCATCGTGGAGATAGGGGACTTCGACCGTCAAGCGGATGGTGGGGTGCACGTCGCCCGTACGTCTGAAATAGGTAGGGTATGCTTCCTCAAGGCAGAGAACAAGGGACGCACGAACAGGCGTGTCTACTTCACCCTCGAGTGAAAAGCAGGATGGCCTTCCTGCCGAGCCTGTCTGCATGTATGTCCACATCGACGGACAGCTCAGGAAGACGTTGGCGTATCGACGGTTTGGCCATCGGAGCTTTTCAACGTCGGACGTAGGTCGGCCGGTCCTCCCAGAGCAGGCCTCAGCACAGGCTCTAGGGGGTCGCACAACGCTTATGAGAGCGAACCAAGCCCTGCCTTAGCATAACCTTGTCCCTAGATTACGGGCACCCTGAAGACTTCGATTCCCTTCGTTCGACCGTGGGGCAGAGGAGGGCCGCGTCCTACGAGATGAAGGTCGTTATGAAGGCTTTGGGCAAGGTGAGGGACGGGCTGTTGCTGGATGTGGGGACTGGGTTCGGCCGGCTGGTGGGCTTCACCTCTCCCCCTGAAGTCGTGGGGGTGGACGTCAGCGAGAAGGAGCTCAGGGGAGGCATCCTCAGGTACTTGGGGGACGACTCCAAGCATTTCTTGATGGCGAGCGCGACAAACCTTCCCTTCAGGGAGGAATCATTCGACGTGGCCATCTGCATCCGGACTCTGAGGGCGGTGGAGGACCCTGACCTCGCCGTTTCGGAGGTGGTGGAAGTGTTGAAGCCAGGGGGGAGGCTCGTCGTGGGGATGCCAAATAAGTACAGCCCTGCCGGCATGATGAGGCGCCTTCAATCGTGGCTTGGCCTCCGACCCCCTTCTTGTGCGTACTTCTCATACTCGGGAGGCCTCAAGATGCTCTCAGTCGCGGGCCTGATGCCCTACGCCACGTTCCCGCTCTACAAGGTGGACCAGAACATCTGGGAGAGGACCAGGGGTGAGAGGACGGCCGGCCTGGTCGAACTGATCGAGGCCGTCCTCGACAAAGCCCTCGGACCTTGGTTCCTCTCCAAGGCTGTGGTCGTAGCCGCCGAGAAACCGCTCCAACAGTAGGTCGCGGATCGGACGCATCCACATACATGCTTCGGCCGTGCTTCGGGCAGGGGATCTGGGCGACCCTAGCCGGAAGGACCGCGACCCCCTGGCACTGAGGTGCCGGCGTGACGCGGGCAGACAGGTGGGCCCCCACCCCGAGCAAACGAAATAAGCCCCTCCATCACATCTCCTGACCATGCCGCAGGAAATAACCTTCTCACCCGTGGGGGTAGTGCGTACAGGCGCAACTCAATCTGAAGTCAAGGAAAGGGGCGAAGAGCTCACATACGATATCGTGATCTTCCCCGAATACCAGCAGGCCCTAGAAGGTATAGACGGGTTTACGCACCTGATCGTCCTCTTTCACTTTAACCAGCTCAGGCCCGACCAGCAGGGGGTCCTCAAGGTCCAGCCAAGGCGCATGCTGAAGTTCGGTTTCACCCTCGACCAGCTCCCCTGGGTGGGGGTCTTCTGCCTAGATTCCCCATCAAGGCCCAACCCCATAGGCCTGTCCGTTGTGAAGGTGCTCGGCAGGAACGGGAACACCATAACGGTCAGAGGGCTCGAGGCCTTCGATGGTTCGCCAGTGCTCGACATAAAGCCGTATACTCCTGACAGGGCGATACAGGACGTAGGCGTCCCGGAATGGTACCGCAGGTTGGCCGACTCTTCCGCGGGAAGGGTGTAGCGGCGATGGGGCTCACCCTCTGAAGTCGACAGCCTACGGTGGACTTCCCGAAGACAAAAAAAGGATGTAGTCAGGTCACTTGGGGGCCACTACGGCCTTCTCCAACGGCTCCAGTGCGAAGGCCTTCCTGTCCGCGTAGGACCAGAGGTAGTACACCAGTCCAGCTATGATGAAACCATAGTACCAGGCCAGCTCCACCCCCGGCAGCGGTATGCCGAAGGCGTAGTAGAAGCCCGACTGGTAGCCTCCCTGCAGGTAACCCATCACGTACTCTCCCGCCACCCCGATGATGAAGGACAGCACTCCGGGCCAGAGGACCCCGCCTCTGAACGAGTAGATGCCGTCCTTCCTGTATAGTTCCTCTACGTCGAGCTTCCTCCTTCTCACCAGCCAGAAATCCACTACCATTACGCCTGCGATGGGCCCGAGGAACAGGCTGTAGTACCAGTTAAAGTTCAGGAGCTGGTACGCCATGCTTATGGAGTTCTGCACGTACCACCACGGCCCGACAAAGAACGCTATCACGGTAGCTATGATGAGGCCCTTAGTCCACGAAAGCTTGAAGATCCTTATCACTCCGTTCGTCGTCGCCGGGATGTCGCCCGTGAGGTTGGTGGTGCTCGTGGCGAGGAAGGCGAACAACAGGCCAAGGAAGCCAAGGGCCGCCGAAGGGCTGTACTGAGCTATGATGTCTATGGGGCTGAGGTTGCCTCCAGCGAGGTAGGTGGCTGTGAAGCCTATGGCCGAACCCACTATCTGGGGTATCACCAATCCTACTATGTGTCCCACCGGCAGAGAGACTGTGGACTTGTTGTACCTACATATATCGGAGACGTTCAGGGCTATCGTCCCCCACCACGCCGTCTGTATGGCCGTCGCCCAGAAGAAGTCGCTGCCGAACCATGCCGCCTGTCCCGTCCACACGGGTATGGCCTTGCCCGCCAGCTCCGGTAGCCCCATCATGTAGAAGACGAACCAGCCGAAGAAGATGAAGAGCAGAGGGCCAGCCACCACGTCCAGGACCTTGATCGTCTTAATCTTACCGGCCCCTATGGCGGCCACTATTGCTAGGTACGCGACGAAGGTGATGGGGGTGTACGCTAGCCCCTCGGAGATGATCCTGGAAGAGGGCCATCCCGCGGCTACAAGTATCATCTCCGTCATCGCCCAAGAGGCGATGAACCCATCTATGCCGTACCAGAAGAGGGAGACGATCATCCTCACCACGAGCGGCAGGAGGGACCCCTTGGTACCGAAGGAGGTCCTCAGCTGAACTGGGAATGGCACACCGTACTTGACGCCGACGTAGCCGTTCAGGTACATTATCGCGGCCACGACACCGTTGCCGATAAGGGCCGCCACTATGGTCTGGACTAGGGAAAGGCCGAGGACCTGGGAGATCCATCCCAGGAAGAAGATGGAGGTGGTTATCGCCATGGACAGGATCATCAGCGTGTATGCCGCCACGCCTACATGTCTTTCCTCGGGACGCACCGGGCTCAGTTCGGGGGATAGGTCAGAAGACACTGACGTGTCGATCACCCACCGGAGGGATGGTTCGCGCTCGTGCCTTATATGTATTGACGGTCGTAGAAGCGCCGAGGGACACGCTACACGAGTCCACGAAGATCTTAATAGCATGTGACGGATAGAATATGATGAGTGGGAATATGGACATCGTGATTAAGAACGCTCGCCTTCGTGGCGCCACGAAGCTCACGGACATAGCGATCGAAGGGGGCAGGATAGTCTCGGTGGGTCAGGACCTGAAGGAAGGCGCGGATGAGGTCATCGATGCCTCTGGCCATCTGGTCCTTCCAACCTTCTCAGACATGCACATACACCTAGATTCCGCCATGACCCTAGGGAAGCCCCGCTTCAACGACGCCGGAACCCTCCTGGAGGGCATAGCCATCTGGGGTGAGTATAAGAAGACGATCGACAAGGAAGAGATGAAGAAGAGGGCCAGACTTGCCTGCGAATGGAGCGCTTCTCACGGTACCACACGCATCCGAACTCATGCAGATGTCACTGAGCCCACGCTCACTACCCTCAAGGGGCTCCTGGAGCTCAAGGAGGAGGTCAGGGACATCGTCGACCTAGAGGTGACCGCCTTCCCTCAGGACGGCATAATGACGGAGGCCTCCAACGCCGAGTTGCTGGAGAAGGCCATGGAGATGGGGGCGGACAACGTCGGGATCATACCTCATATCGAATACACACGTGAGGACGGCGTAAAGTCGATAGAGTACGCCTTCGAGCTGGCCAAGAAATACGGAAGGAAGGTGGACGGGCACGTTGACGAAACCGACGACGAAATGTCCCGTTTCCTCGAGGTCGTGGCTGCCTACACCATAAGGAACGGCTACGAATGGAAGGTGACCGCCGGCCATACGACTGCCATGCATTCCTACAACAACGCTTATGCGTTCAAGCTCTTCGGGCTTCTGCGCAGGGCAGGAGTGACCGTCGTCCCCAACCCGCCCATCAACATACACCTGCAGGGCAGGTTCGACACCTACCCCAAGAGGAGAGGGATGACCAGGATCAAGGAGCTGGTCCAGAACGGGGTCAACGTGGCCCTGGGGAACGATTGCATAATGGACCCCTGGTATCCCTTGGGGAGAGGCGACATCCTCCATTCCCTGTTCGTCGGGGTACACGTCGGCCAGCTGATGGGTTATAGGGAACTGATCGACAGCCTGGACCTCATCACGGTGAATGCCGCAAAGGCTCTGGGCATAGAGCACGAATACGGCGTCGCCCCTGGCAGGAGGGCGGACCTCCTGGTGATGGACGCATACGACGAGCTTGAGGCCATAAGGGACCAGCCCGCTAGGCTTTGCGTGATCAAGGGAGGGAAGGTGATCGCCAGGACAGCGGGCCGCCAGACCACGGTCCTAAGGGAGGGCAAAGAGGTCCCTCTCTCCTTCCATGTAGGCTGACCGCGAGCTCGTCGGCCCTCTTCTGCCGTGCCCCTGGCCCTCAGGCTCGTTCCGAACGCATTAATAGTCGAGGGTGGGTGAAATATGCTCGTGCGCGACCGTCCACGTGGCGCCCGTCCAAAGGGGGGTTAGGCTCCTGTCCGCCCCGTTCCCGGAGTTCAGGTCCACCGTTTCCAGATACCTCGATACGGTTGCATCCGTCATAGTGATGCTCGACCCCGAAGGGAAGGTGCTTTACGTCAACCCCGCCGCGGAGAGGCTACTGGGCTACTCTCAAGCCGAGATGGCCGGAAGGGACTGGGTGAACGACTTCGTCTCCAAGATGGACGCCGAAACCACCAGGTCCATCCTCGACAGGGTCAAGGAAGGGGAGTCTGTGGGCAGACATACGGGCTCCGTGAGAACTAGAGGTGGGGGCCTGCGCACCATCGCGTGGAGCAACACACTGATCAAGGACGATTCCGGTCGCGTAGTGGCCATAGTAGCCACTGGGGAGGACATAACGGAGACGATCGCCCTGCAGGACGAGCTCGAACGCACCAGAGAGAAGATGGAATCCGCCCTCGATAGCGGCGCCCTGCTGATAATCACCGTGGACTCGCTCTGGCAGATCGACTTCGTCAACAAGAGGACGGAGGTGGTGACCGGCTACGACCGTCGTGAACTGGTGGGACAGGACGTTGCCGTCCTCCTACCACGACTGGCGGGGAGCGACATAGAGGACCTGAGGAGGACGGTGATGGCTGGAGGAACCTTCGGACCCGTTGACGCGAGCATTAGGGCGAAGACGGGGGTCTTCTTGGAATACGAGGTCATCGTCGACCCAATAATGATACACGGCTCCGTGGTGGGCGCCGTCGTGACGGCCAGGGACCTCATGAAGAGAAGGGAGTCCGAATCGAGGATCCGCCTCCAGGCAGCCATCCTCGACCAGGTGGACAATGCGGTCATCGCGTCGGACATGAGGGGGAGCATAATATACTGGAACAAGGAGGCCGAGAAGCTCTTCGAGAGGAAGAAGTCGGATGCGATGGGGATGCCCATCTCCGAAGTGTGGGGTGACCTCGTCTCCTCGAAGGGTATGGCCGACATAATGGCCGCCATATACAAGAAGGGAAGCTGGGAGGGGGAGCTCAACGTGACGAAGAAGTCGGGCGAGGTGAGGAGGACCCTGTTGACGATTTCCCTGGTCGAGGACGTCAGGGGCGCCCCCGTCGCAATGGTGGGCGTAACGACGGACGTGACAGAGCGGTTGAAGATGGAGCAAGCCCTGAGGGAGAGCGAAGAGCGCTTCAGGAGGCTGGCGGAGAACGCGGCAGACGTAATCTTCCGCATCTCCCCCATCAAGGGCGTTGAATACGTGAACAGGTCCGTAGAGAAGGTCCTCGGGTACACGCCAGAGGAGCTCTACGCCGACAGGGAGCTGGGGATGCAGCTCATCTCGACTGGTGATTCTTTCGTCCAGAGGGAGCTGCTGGAGGAGCTGGAGGCCGGCGTGGATTTCTCCGGAGGGATAAGGCTCAAGTGGACATCCAAGGGGGGTGCTACCGTCCACTTGGACGTCTCCATCGTCCCCGTATTCAACGAAGCAGGGAAACTGGTCGCCATAGAGGGCATCGCCCGCGACGTGACGAAGACGGTGGAGCTGGAGGAGCAGCTCAAACAGTACAGCCAAGAGTTGGAGAAGTTGGTCGAGAAGCGGACAGCACAGCTGAAGGAATCCCAGGAGAGGCTAGTCAAGGCCGAGAGGCTGGCCGCTATAGGCGAGCTGGCCGCGCAGGTGGCCCATGACCTGAGGAACCCCCTGACGAGCATAAACACGGCAGTTTACTACTTAAGGGACGTAATGAAGGCGGAAAGGTCTTCGCAGCTGGCTAGGACGATGGAGCTGATCGAGAAGTCCGTAAAGCACGCCAACGCCATCGTCTCCGACCTCCTGGAGTATTCAAGGGCGGAGGTAGGGGAGAGGAAGCCCATCCGGCTCCTGGACCTAGTCAACCTGGCGCTAGAGAGGTCCCCCGTGGGCAGGGGGGTCAGGGTGGAGCTGGAGGTTCCGCCGGGCCTGACCGTCTTCGTGGACGAGCAGAAGATGCTGAGGGTCTTCAACAACCTGGTTCGAAACGCGAACGACGCCATGCCAAAGGGAGGGACGCTACATATCTCGGCCTCTCAGGCTGGGGAGACGGTGACCCTGCGCATAAGCGATACGGGGGTGGGCATCAAGAAGGAGCACATGGGGAAGCTCTTCAGCCCCTTCTTCACGACGAAGTCTCAGGGCATGGGGCTCGGCCTGCCCATCTGCAAGCGCATAGTGGAAGGCCATAGCGGAAGCATCTCCATAGACAGCACCTACAGGAAGGGGACCACCGTGACCGTCACACTGCCGGCTAAGCCTCCTTCCAGCTAGGCTTTCTTGGGAAGGGATGGTGCGTCGAGAGAGCTTCATCTTCAGCCCTCAGACGGTTGGGGCAAAGGTTATAGTGATGTGCATCGTAAGCAGTGGCAATGAAAGAAAAGCCTACTAGAGCGAACATCCTGATAATAGATGACGACGAAGGGATCAGGACTTCGCTCGCCAACGTATTGGAGCTCAAGGGTTACGTCGTGCACACAGCCAAGGACGGAAAGGAAGGCCTGGCGTTGTACAGGGAGCACCATTATGACCTCGCGCTAATAGACATCGTCCTGCCCGACATGAAGGGTACCGAGCTGCTGGGCAAGATGTCCGGGGGTGTACCGGACATGATGAAGGTCATCGTTACAGGCTACCCCGACCTGGACAACGCCGTGAAGTCCGTCAATGAAGGGGCAGACGGATACATCATAAAGCCTTTCGACGTGAAGGAGCTGTTGGATAAGGTCAGCACGTTGCTGAAGAAACAGGCCGAGAACAGGAAGTATTCCGAAGAGAAGGTCACGGAGTACATTAAGACTAGGGCCAAGGAGCTGGCAGAGAAGTCCAAGGTCGGCAAGTGAACCGGTAGAGGGGTTGGGCGCTGCCACCGGAAGTCGACGTCGCGCTTCAGCTGAAGGAAAGGAAGAAACAGCTGCTCATGGTGATAGACGGTTCGCTTGAAGTGCTCGGGTCCGTGGCCTCTACGGCGTTCAAACATAGCTTCAAGCAGGTGCAAAAGAGGGAGTGGGACACCGTGGTGGACGACCCGCTCCCCCTGGAGAGGCACGTAAGGGCGGTCTTCGCTGGCGGCGCCGGGATCGTCTTGGACATAATGAACAGGAACATCTGCAGGGAGTTCCACCTCAACTTCAGCGAAGGTCATTCGCTTTCAGACTACGTCAAGGAAGCGCTTTCTCAGAAGTAGGATATCTTGACTTCCCTCAGGGCGAGCTCTATCCTGGTCAGCTCCCCCGACGTGAGCCTCCACCCCACCGCGCCCGCGTTCTCCTCCGCCTGTTGAGGGTTCTTCGCCCCAGGTATGGGGACCACCCCTGGGGACCTGGTCAACCAGTTCAGCGCCACCTGGCCCACCGTCTTAGCCCTCTCTTCCGCTATCTCCCTGAGGACTTTGAGGAGCTTCTGCGCCTGGCGCAGGTTCCCCTCCGAAAAGAGCTTGTTTCTAGAGCGCACCCTGTCCGAGGGCACCTTCCCCGGCCCGTACTTCCCCGTGAGTACCCCTTGTGCCAGGGGGCTCCACGCCAGCACCGTGATGCCGCTCTTCAGGCAGTAGGGGAGCACCTCCTCCTCTATCTCGCGTTGCAGCATGTTGTACCGGACTTGGTTGGAGACGACCTCTATCCCGTCAAGCAGCGCCCTCGCCTCCTCAAGGTCCCTTACGGCGAAGTTGCTGACGGCCACATGGCCGATCTTCCCCTCCCTGTACAGCTTCGTCATCGCCCTCATCGTCTCCTTCAGCGGGACCTGTTCCCAGGGGTCCGTCCAGTGCATTTGATATACGTCTATCTGACTTATTCCTAACCTCTTCAGGCTCTCGTCGCAGGCCTTCAGCACGTCGTCGTAGTGAAGGTGCCCGCCGTGGAACTTGGTCGCCACTACGAAGTTGTCTCTTCCGTACCTCTTCAGCGCCTCACCCACTACCGACTCGGAATGGCCGTCCCCGTAAAGCTCTGCCGTATCGATGAGGTTCACCCCGAGCTCCAGAGACCTCCCTATCGCCAGTATGATGAGCTCATCATTCACGTCGTCCCCCCACTGGGACCCGCTGGCCTGCCAGGCCCCCATCCCTATTGCGGAGACCTTCGGCCCCGTCCTCCCAAGCCTGATGTAGTCCATTGACACCGGGCGGATGGTTCGATGGCGGTCACACAAAAGGGTTTGCGTGCAAGTAGGCGCGCTGCCGTTAAATAGCGCGGTAGAGAAGAAAGGGCCATGAAGTTCGGCGTCTGCATCCCCAACTTCGGGGAACATCTTTCACCGGAATCGGTCAAAGCGGTCTGCAGGGCGGCGGAGGAACTTGGCTATCACAGCCTTTGGACAACGGACCACATAGTGACGCCGGCGGGCCTCCTCTCCCCCTACAGGAACATCTACGAAAGCTTAACGGTCCTTGCATATGCCGCTGGGATCACTCGAAAGACTATTCTCGGCAGCTCCGTCGTCGTCCTGCCCTTGAGGGACCCCATCCTCGCCGCTAAGCAGTTCGCCACGTTGGATGCCCTATCCGAAGGCAGGCTCATCGTCGGGCTGGCCGCAGGATGGGCAGAAGGGGAGTTCAGGGTCCTTGGCGGTAGCTTCGGAGACAGGGGGGCCCGCCTCGACGAACAGGTGGAGCTTTTAAGGGCGCTCTGGACCCAGCCCGTTGTAAACTTTGTAGGGAGGTACTACAAGGTCATCGACGTAATCTTCGAGCCCAAGCCTCGCCAGGACGGGGGCCCTCAGGTCTGGATAGGCGGAAACAGCAGGGCCGCCGTCAAGAGGGCGGCCAGGTTGGGGGACGCGTGGCACGCGACAAGCATCCCGCTCGACGAATTCAGGCTTCGGGTCGAAGAGCTCAGGAGGTTATCTGGCCAGAGGCAGGTGGAGGTCACGGCCAGGATGGCAGTCGACGTGCGTTCCTCGAAGTCGAGGCTCTTGAGGAACCCCGCCGGTGAGAGGAGGGTGGTATGGGGCGGAGGTACAGGTGGGGTGGCAGCCACACTCTCTGAATACGAGGCGGCGGGCCTTGAATACCTTGTGGTCTACTTCGGAGACAAGGAACCATCCGAGTACGTAAGCGACATGAAGGTCTTCGGCGATGACGTGATCGCCACATATGCCTGAGCCTCAGGCTACATTTATATTGGGTGGGGAGAGGAGATCAAGCAGGACGGGCCGAGCGGCCCCGGCGTAGGAAGACCATGGTCACACTAGCGGTGTTCCCGAACGACGCCCTCTTCGCCTATGTGCAGAAGGGAGAGGTGAAGCCCAGATACTTCAATCCCACAGACCTCTTCTCTCGTGTACACGTCTTCACCTTCACCAAGAAGGAGGCCCCGCTTAGGGACGTCCAGACGATGTTCGGCTCGGCCGACGTGACGCTCCACGAGCTCGGGCACATAAACCTTCTCAACTACAGAAGAATGGCGGAGGTGGCCGCCGACGAGCTGGCCTCCTGCAAGTGTGACGTCGTTAGGGCCTACAACCCCCTGCTCCAGGGTTATGCTGCGTCGGTGGCGGCGGAAAGGTGTGGGCTCCCGTTCGTCCTTTCCGTGCATTCAAATTACGACCACGATGCTAGGGCGATGGCCCTCGCGGAGGCCGGCTTGGGTCTCTACCTGAAGCTCCTCTACACGAAGTGGTTCGTGGAGCCTAGGGTGATAGAGAGGGCGGACGTCACCATCTGTGCGTACAGGTTCGTCGAGGAATACGTAAGGAGGAGGCCTCATCGCGCGGTCAGAACCATCTACAACAGGGTATACCTGGACGAGTACAGGTCCCCTCCCAGGGAGCATGAGCCCTTGGTGGTGATCACCGTGGGCAGGCTGGACCGCCCTCGCAACCATGGCACCTTGGTCAGGGCAGCCATCGATGCGGAAGTGAAGCTCCTGGTCGTAGGGGACGGTCCGGAGAGGGAGAGGTTGGCTTCCCTGGCCAGGGGGCACGAGGACATGATCACATTCATCCCGAAGGTGCCTCACGGTGAGATCGCCGGTCTCTACACGGCCTGCGACGTCTTCGCCCTTGCCATGAAGTATGGCGGCATATCCATCCCCGTCCTCGAGGCGATGGCCGCCGGCCTTCCGCTCGTACTTCCGAGGGAGAACATAGACGGGGACATCGACGTGGTGAGGGGGGCGGCCCTGCTTGTGGAGAACGACCATCGCTCCTTCGCCCACGCCTTCCGCCTCCTGAAGGACCCAGGCCTCAGGGCAAAGCTAGGCGAGGAGGCTAGGAAGCTCTCCATGAAGTTTGAAGCATCAGCCCTGGAGGAAGAAGAAGCGGAGGTCTATCGTTCCCTTCTGCGGCTTCGGAGAGGCTAACTTAAATACTCATGGGCCTTTCACGACTTCGGTTGACGTCCGATGACAGGCCCCGAAGGGCCACGGCGTCCCCCGGCGAGAGGACCTCGAGGGAAACCGTCGCCTTAGTCCTGGACGGTTGCCTTTACGCCCTCCTCGGAGGTCCAGCTTCGAGCGCCTTCCGAGCGTACCTCAAGAACCACGGCTCAGGTACGATCGTGGACCTACTGGAGAAGCCGGAGATCCTTCACGAGTCGCTCCAGAAGGTCTTCGGCGATTCGGCCGTCATCCTCGAGGAATTCATGGTCAGGAGCCTCCAGCGGGAGTTCGGGGTGGATTCCTCATCTGGCTCCGGCCTGGTGCCCACGCTGAGGGCCATCATGAAGGAAGCGAGAGCTCATCCTTAAATCGAGGCCGTCTCTAGCCCAAACTTCGGGTACGAAACGACTTGCCATCTTCCCTCCGCTGCCTTTTCGACCCGAAGAGCATAGCCGTCGTGGGCGCCTCCCCGGATCCTTCGAAGCTGGGATACGACACTTACCTCAACCTTCAGGCGTCCAAGAGGAACGGCGCCTACAGGGGCCGCCTCTACGCAGTCAACCCTAGGCATAAGGAAGTGCTGGGGGACACCTGCCATCCTGACCTGTCGTCCGTACCGGACGAGTTGGACCTGGCCGTCATCGTCGTCCCTTCCCAGCACGTCCCTGATGTGATGAACGACGTCGTTCGAAAGGGCGTCCCTGCTGCCATCATCGTATCCGGTGGCTTCAGCGAAGTGGGTAACAGAGACCTTGAGGCGGAGGTGATTAGGATCGCCTCCGACGGTGGAGTGAGGGTCCTCGGCCCGAATACGCTGGGCCTGCTGGACCCACACAACGGCGTGGACACCTTCTTCCTCCCCGAGTGGAAGAGGACTACGGACGGGGTGGAGGCGATATCTTCACCCAAGCCCAAGCCCGGTCACCTGACCTTGCTGAGCCAGAGCGGGGGCGTGGGGGCAGCCCTCATAGACTACATCGTTGGCAGCGGCGCTGGATTGAGGGCATTTGTAGGCCTGGGGAACCAGGCGGACGTAAGCATGGACGAAGTCGTCTCATACTACGCTGAAGACGATAGGACTAGGGCCATCCTCATGTATGTGGAAGGGGTTAGGGACGGCAGGAAGCTCATGGAGGCGTGCTCCGTAGCCTCGAAACGGAAGCCCATCGTGGCTCTCAAGGCGGGGAGGACGGAGTCGGGTATGAGGGCAGCCTTCACCCACACGGCGTCCATGGTGGGACAGGTGGAGGTGTACAGCATGGCCTTCCGTCAGGGCGGCGTCATAGAGGCCTCCACCATCGAGGAACTTTTCGACGCCGGGAAGGCCCTGTCCATGCTCCAGCCTCCTGAGGGTGACAGAGCGCTGATAATAACGAACGGAGGCGGGGCTGGTGTCATAGCTGCCGACGCCTGTGAGCAGATGGGCCTGAAGGTCCCGCCCCTGGACGCAAGGGCGGTTGAGACGCTCAAGCGCCTTGCTCTCACGGGCAGGATCCCCTCCACGGTCAGTCCGAACAACCCTCTGGACCTGACGGGCTCCGCCAGTAGCCTTACGTTCAAGGTGGCTTCGGAAGCGCTCATCGGTGCCGCTGGGTTCGACGTCTGCCTCTTCCTTACCCTGCACCATGCCCCCGCTGTGTATGACGACGTTGTAGATGCAGTCTCTTGGTTCAGGAACACCTGCGGAAAGCCCACCGTGGCCTGTGACGTTGGGGAGGCCGAGTGGGCAAGGATAATGAGGTCGAAGTACGAAGCGTATGGCATCCCCGCCTACCCGACGCCGGACAGGGCGGCCCGCGCCCTGCACTTCCTTTCCAAGTACGGACAGTACAGGTCTCGCCCGGAGACATGGAGGGACACTCAGTCACAAAGGGACAGGCTCCCTTGGCTGGCGGAGTTCTCGTCCAGGGAAAGGGACAGAGCCCTGTACGAGCCGTATGCCAGCGAGCTCCTCAAGCAGTACGGCCTTCCGTTGCTGCCCTGCGAAGTGGTCGGCGACGCCGATTCGGCCGTAAGGGTCGCGGACGAGATCGGATACCCGGTCGCCATGAAGGTGGTGGCGACGACGGTCAGCCACAAGACGGACGTGGGCGGCGTCTCCCTGGGGCTAAGGGACAGCATAGAAGTGAGGCGGCGGTTCGGCGCCATGATGGCCATGGTGGACCGCCTTGGGCTGAGGGATTCCTTCAGGGGCATCCTCGTGCAGAAGATGGCCGAGCCGGGGTTCGAACTCCTGATAGGTAGCTACAGGGACCCGTTCTTCGGGCCTATAGTCACCCTGGGGGCAGGGGGGACGTACACCGAGCTTCTCAGGGACTACACTCTGAGGGTGGCCCCCGTCACGCCCTCCGACGCGGACCAGATGATGAAGGAGCTCAGGATCTCCAGGGTCCTGGAGGGCTACAGGGGCATGCCGGGGTACGACTTGGAATGCCTGAGGAACGTGATCGTCCAACTCTCCAGCGTGATGATAGAAAACCCGTCCGTGGCGCAGCTGGAGATCAACCCCTTCCTGCTGCATCGCTCAGGCGGGGCCGTAATAGACGCGAAGGTCCTCCTGAGGTAGGTCGTAAGGTGAAAGGATGATGTCCACACCAAGGGCCTCCTTCGCCTACCTCTTGGCCGTTACAGTGACCCTTCTCTGGTCCTCATCCTTCGTCCTAATGAAGTGGGGGCTTGAGGAGATGCCCCCTCTCCCCTTCGCGGCCCTGCGCTACTCGCTCGCCTTCGCCCTCATCGCCGGGGCGGACCTGACCTTCAGGGGGAGGGGGAGCGCCTCCCGGGGAACCACGAGACGGGCCAAAAGTACCACCCTCGCCCTGTTGCTCATCCTCGCAGGGGTCACGGGCTACGTCTTGGCCCAAGGTTTCCTTTTCCTTGGGCTTCGATACCTGCCTGCTGTGACCACCAGCTTCATACTCAACTTCACCCCCGTCTTCGTCCTAGCCCTTGGCTTCGTGGCGTTACGTGAAAAGGTGCATATCCTTCAACTAGTGGGGCTGGCCGTGGCCCTCTTCGGGGCCTACGCCTTCTTCTACGAAAGGATGTCTTGGGGTGGCCAATGGATCGGCATCGTCATCGTCCTCATCTCAGGGGTGGGCTGGGCCTGTTACCTCCTAGTCGTGCGTCGCCTGCAGGAAGCTAGCAACATGGACTCCCTTAGGTTGACGACGTGCACTATGGGGGTGGGGGCGCTGGGACTTGTGGCCATCTCCATCCCGGAGGGGTCTTGGTTACCTCCGTCCTCATCCGCGCTCTGGATCGTCCTCTGGCTGAGCCTAGCGAACACCGCCATCCCCTTCTTCCTATGGAACGTCGTCCTCGGGAAGGTGAAGCCCTACGAGCTCTCCGCGCTTCAGAATACCATGCTTGTCCAGGTCGCCGCCCTTTCCTGGGCCTTCCTGGGGGAGGTGGTGACGCCCTTCATGGCCCTGGGGATGGCCCTGGTCCTCATCGGGGTCTTCTTCGTCCAGCTGCCTTCGCCCCGCACGGACGAGCCTCAGACGTAGAAATCATATACCCCTCTCCCTTACCCTCTTGCCATGCCATCGTTGGACAGGGAGCTGGCCGAGCGAGCCGTCTCCGCCGCCGTCAGGGCCGGCGCGGATTACGCCGAAGCCCGCCTGCAGAGGAACGTCGAGCAGGTCGCCACAATCAAGAACGGTGAGGTGGAGGCGCCGGGCTACGGTGACACCCTCGGCTTGGGGATGAGGGTGATGTGCGGAGGGTCCCTTGCCTTCGGCGCCACCAACGTCCTGAGCCGCGGCTCCGTTGAGGAGTTGGCGGAGCGTCTGACGAAGAGGGCAAGGGCGTCCGCCCCCTTCTTCAGACAGAAGGTGAAGATGAGCAGGGAGGACGTCCACCTAGCGAATTGGAGGGCGGAGGAGAGGAAGAAACTGGAGGACGTGGGCCTCGAAGAGATGATCTCCTACGTCAAGGAGCTGGACGGGGGGGTGGCCTCCGCTGGTGGGGAGCGGAGGCTGGCCTACCGAGTGTTCTACCTTTGGACGGGCTTGGAGGAGAAGTACTTTTCCAGCTCCGAAGGGACCAAGCTCGAAGGAAGGGTTCCCAGGGTCATGCTCTTCGGCGTGCTCACAGGGGCCCAAGAGGGGAACGTGGTGCAGAGGTCGGTCCAGTACGGGGAATCGGGAGGGTGGGAGGCGCTTGCGAGGATGGACCTGGAGAGGAAGCTCAGGGACGAAGCGGCCACCGTCTTGAGGATCCTTAAGGAGGCGACGAAGTTCGTGCCAGGGGAGATGAACGTCCTGGTCGGTCCGGAAGTGGCCGGGATAATGGCCCACGAATCGGTTGGCCATCCCGGCGAGGCTGACAGGATACTCGGCAGGGAAGCGGCGCAGGCGGGGGAGTCCTACCTCACTTCAGACGACGTGGGGCTGAGGGTGGGCTCCGTGGAGGCGAACGTCTCCGATGACCCCACCATACCTTACAGCTTCGGATACTACCTCTTCGACGACGAAGGAGTGAAGGCCAGGAAGAGGCGCCTGATCTCCGCCGGGGCCATAACGGAACTCCTACAGAACAGGGAGACAGCACAGTTCTTCGGGGTCGAAAGCAACGCCGCCTCCAGGGCCGTAAGGTTCGACAGGGAGCCCATCGTAAGGATGGCTAACACCTACGTCGAACCTGGGGACTACACCTTCGACGAGCTTGTGAAGGAGGCGAAACATGGAGTGTACGTCAAGAACTTCATGGAGTGGAACATCGACGACAAGAGGCTGAACGGCAGGTACGTGGGGCATGAAGCCTACATGATAGAGGGAGGCCGGCTGGGTCGGCTAGTCAGGAACCCCGTGATAGAGATAACGACGCCTAGGCTCTGGGGAAGCGTGAGCGCGCGAGGAAGGGACCTGGAGTTCGGGGCGGCCACCTGCGGCAAGGGTGACCCCATGCAGGGGGCGCCCGTCTGGCACGGAGGGCCACATTTCCTAATAAGGGACGTGAAGGTGGGGACGAGGTGACGGGAACAATGGACGAGTGCGTGACATGGGCGGCCGATAGAGCCGAATCCTTGCAGGTGGACGACTACAGCGTGCTGCTATACCTGGACGACCAAGCGCAGGCCAGGTTCAGCAACAACAGCCTCACCGTCGTGAACAAGCTGCTGACCAAGGAGCTTGTCGTCTACATTTCCAAGGGTAGAAAGCGTATTGTGGGCAGCCTCTCCACCATGAACAGGGAGAGCGTGGAGGGCTTCATCGAACGCCTTCATGCTTCCATGATGGCGGGCGGTGGGGAATCCCAGTTCCCACGGCTGCCCAAGGGGCCTTTCAAGTACTCCTACAACGGCGACTTCGACCCTTCCGTCGCCGACCTGGATCTGGCCGATATGTCGTCCAGGGCCGTGGACGCCGCCCTGGAGGCCGGGGCAAAGAGGGTGGCGGGGTCTCTTACAGCCGGGGTGAGCACGGTCTGGATCAAGACCTCCACCGGAGCCGAGGCCTCTGAGGAGAGGAGCCGGTGTCTGCTCAACGTGAGGGCCTTCACAGACAGGGATGCCAGCGGCCACGGCCTTAGCGTCGCCACAACTTTGAAGGAGTTCAGCCCAGAAGAGGCGGGGAAGGTGGCCGGCGAGAACTCAAGGGCGGCCAGGCACCCCGAGGAGGTGGAGGAGGGAGACTACTCCGTCATCTTCGGGCCCACGGTGGCAGCCAACCTGATCCAGCACGTAGGGCAGGCCACTTCGGCCTTCAACGTGGACGCCGGCCTCTCCTTCTTCGCGGGGCAGCTGGGCAAGAAGGTGGCGGTCGACGGGTTCAACCTCGTCGATCATGGCCAGGTCAGGAACGGGGTCCACAGCAGGTCCTTCGACGACGAAGGCGTCCCCACGAGAAGCAACGTGCTCATAGAGGGCGGGGTCCTGAAGACCTACATCCACAACAGCGCGACGGCTGCCAAGCATGGGGCCGAGCCGACGGGCAACGCGGGGATGATCGAGCCCCGCCTCTGGAACCTTGAGGTGGGAGAGGGAACGTATACGCTCGATGAGATGATCGAAGAAACGAAGAGGGGGATATACGTCACGAACAACTGGTATACAAGGTTCCAGAGCTACGCTACGGGCGAGTACAGCACCTTGCCCAGGGACGCCGCATGGCTGGTGGAGGGCGGAGCCCTCAAGCATCCCGTCGTCGGGCTCAGGATAAACGGGGCCATCCCTCGACAGCTGACGTCCATCGACGCAATAGGTAGGGAGAGGAAGTGGGTGCAGTGGTGGGAGGTCGAGGTGCCGACCCTCATGCCCGCAATAAGGGTCCCCTCAGTCCGCATCACGAAGGCGACAGGCTGACCGTTGCGGGCGTAAGCTCCGCTCGCTACCCTAGAAAAATATATAAACACCTCGCCGAGGTCTCTTTTGCAGCTTTACCATTATACTGGAGGGTTGATTGAGAAATGTCCGCTACTGCGATACCGGCCGTAACTTCCAGTGGACAGCCCGTGCTGATACTGAAGGAGGGCACGTCAGAGTCCAAGGGGAGGGAGGCTCAGCGTAACAACCTCATGGCTGCTACGCTGATCTCAGAGATAGTCAGGTCCAGCCTCGGTCCCAGGGGGATGGACAAGATGCTGGTGGACACATTGGGCGACGTGACGATCACGAACGATGGAGCCACCATACTCAAGGAGATAGACGTGCAGCATCCAGCCGCCAAGATGATGGTGGAGATAAGCAAGGCCACGGACAGCGAAGTGGGGGACGGCACCACCAGCACCGTCGTCCTCGCGGGGGCCCTTCTGGACAAGGCACAGTCCCTGATCGAGAAGGAGGTCCATCCCACGATAATCGTGGATGGATACAGGAAGGCTTCCAGCTACGCCATCAAGCTCCTGAACGACATCGCCATAAAGGTCCAGCCGGGGGACGTGGAATGGCTTCAGAAGATCGCTAGGACCACCCTGCAGACGAAGATGGTCTCGAAGGACTCAGTCTACCTTGCCAAGCTAGTGGTGGACGCCCTCCTCCTGGTAGCCGATAAGAGGGAAGACGGCACATACAAGGTGGACATCGATAACGTCAAGCTCGAGAAGAAGCCAGGAGGGTCCATACTTGACACGAAGCTGGTGCGGGGGATCGTCGTGGACAAGGAAGTGGTGCACGCGGGCATGCCCAAGAGGGTGGAGGGGGCGAAGATCGCCCTGGTCAACTCCCCCCTGGAGATAGAGAAGACGGAGTTCGACGCCAAGATAAACATCACCGACCCCGCCCAGATGAAGGCCTTCCTGGACGAGGAGGCAAAGATGCTGAAGTCCATGGTGGACAAGATAAAGGAGGTCGGCGCCAACGTAGTCGTCTGCCAGAAGGGCATAGATGACATTTCTCAGCATTACCTTGCCAAGGCTGGCATCCTCGCCGTCCGCAGGGTCAAGATGAGTGACATGGAGAAGCTAGCGAAGGCGACGGGCGGCCGCGTGGTCACCACTCTCGAGGACCTATCGCCCAACGACCTGGGGGCCGCAGACCTCGTGGAAGAGAGGAAAGTGGAGGAGGACAAATGGGTCTTCATAGAGGGATGCAAGAACCCCAAGGCCGTGACGATACTCATCAGGGGAGGAGGTCAGCGCATAGTCGATGAAGCGGAACGCTCTCTCCATGATGCCATCATGACCGTCAAGGACGTGTTGGAGAAGCCAGCAGTCGTGGCTGGTGGAGGCGCCCCCGAGGCGGAAGTGGCCTTCAGGCTGAAGGAATGGGCCAGCAGCCTTCCGGGGAGGGAACAGCTTGCCGTGCAGAAGTTCGCCGAGGCGCTAGAGTACATCCCCTTGACCCTTGCGGAGAACGCCGGGATGGACCCGCTCGACACGCAGGTGGAGCTGTCCGCAGCCCACGGCGAGAAGAAGCTCTGGTACGGCGTCGACGCCCTTCGGAACAAGGTAGGTGACATGTACGCCAAGGAGGTCTTCGAGCCACTCTCGGTGAAGGAGCAGGTTATCAAGTCAGCGACGGAGGCCGCCAGCATGATCCTCCGCATCGACGATGTCATCGCTGCCAGCAAGCCGAAGGGAGGCCCGGAAGCCGGGAAGAAGGGCAAGGGCGGCTCGGAAGAGATGGGCGGAATGGGCGGGATGGAGGACTAGGCCCGTTCCCCCACCTTTATTGCCTTTCCATAACCTTTTTTACGGCGTTCCAAGGACATTTATGTACAGTTATGTGGAATACGGTGAAGGCTCACTTCTCAAAGCGGAAGGCAGGCCTGCAGGTGGCCCGCCTCCTCATCGAGCACGGTATAAGGGTGGACCCGTCGGGCAGGTTCTACGTGGGGGAGGTGGAGGTGGCCGACGTCAGCTTGGCGAGGGCGGCGGGCGTGGACAGGCGCGTGGTAAGGGACACGGCCACCTTCATACTCGGTGACAGGCGTCTGAAGACGATCTTCCAGAAGCTGCGTCCTGCCGGCAGCAGCCTGGCCGAGGTGGCCTCGGTCCTCGGCTACGGCGTCCTGAAGGTAGCCGCCGACCCGCACAAGCCAGGGATAATAGCTGGCGTCTCCAAGGTCCTGGCAGATAGAGGTGTCCTCATCAGGCAGGCGCTCGCGGACGACCCGGACCTTCACCCCGAGCCCCTCCTCACACTGGTCGTCGAGGGACACGTTCCGGCGGAAGCCCTCGAGGAGCTCCGGGGCCTTCCCAATGTGAAGAGCATAACCCTGATGAGTTAGCCTCGCGTGCGACGGGCGGCGCCCAGGGCGGAGCCATGGTGCAGGCGCAGCTGCTACCACACGCCGAGACAGCTTTCGCCACGTGCCATCCCAAGCGTGCCCATCATTGCTGCTTCTCAAGCATCTTCGTGAAGGTCCAAGTGGTGGTGTTCAGTATCTCGTTCAGCCTGACCCTGTCGTTGTAGTTGCGGACGACGAGCTTCGTTATCTTCCCAGCGTCCTCTTCGTATTCGAACGTGATCAGCCTGTCCTTCGATGTCTTACCTTGGGCGAGGAGCTCCTCGTCCCTTGCCCTCATCCCCGCGAGAACCTTCCCCATAAGATAAGACTTGAACGGCGGGGTGGTGGACCTGAGGACGACGTCCGAAACGGGGACTATGGTGACCACGCCTGGCTCGACGTAGGCGTTCGCGATCAGGTATCCGTCCTTCTGTCTTCTCAGGGGCCTCGTCTCGCTTTCCACGGTGGCTTTCACCTCCTCGACCTGTGGGCGCGCTTCTGCAGGCGAGGCCGCCATGGGCACGGCCGTGGCCTTGACGAAGCTGCCCTTCTTCAGCTCCTCGTCCACCAAAGAGAGAGCCTGCTTCAACAGGTCAATCTCTTCCTCCAGGCCGTTGATCTTCTCCTGCAACCTCTGGCGAAGCTCTGCCAGCTTCCTAACGTCGTCCTGAGAGCTCATCAGCTCACCTACAGTCCTCCCTTGTGATTTAACGTTTTCCGCTGGAGGGGCTTTCCTTATTGGGTGGGCCCTAGTGAGTGGCCAGATGCTCGACGGCCTTCTGGGCTATCGCCCTGGCCATCTCCCTCGTCCCCGCCTTCCCCTTGAGGTCATAGGTGAGCACCTTCCCCTCCTCCACCACCTTGTCCACGCCGGCGAATATCGCCTCCCCCAGCCTGACCTCCCCAAGATACTTCAGCATCCAGGCACCGGACAGGATGGTCGCGGTGGGGTTCACCTTATCCTGCCCCTTGTACTTAGGGCTGCTGCCGTGCGCTGGCTCGAACATGGCGAACCTGTCCCCCATGTTGGCGGAATATACCATGCCTATGCTGCCTATCAGGCCTGAGGCTTCTTCGGAGAGTATGTCCATAAAGAGGTTCGTCCCCACTATCACGTTCTTGTTGAAGACCTGAGGGTTCTTCACAAGCTGCTGAGCGAAGTTGTCAACGAAGTACTCCTCCTTGATCACGTTCGGGTAATCCGCGCCCACCTTGCGGAAGACCTCCAGCCAAAGCCCGTCCGTCACCTTGAGGATGTTGGCCTTGTTTATGGCTATCACCTTACTCCACCCCCTCTCCACGGCCTGCCCAAAGGCGAACCTGATGACTTTCTCACAGGACCTCCTGGTTATCTTCCTCACCGCCGCGGCCGCATCCTCCCCCAACTTGAACTCTATTCCAGAATAGAGACCCTCCGTCCCCTCCCTAACGAAGAGCATGTCCACGGCACCGAGGGGGCCTTCCCAACCCTTGAATGTCCTGACCGGGCGAACGTTGGCGTACAGGTCGTATCTCTGCCTTATGCTCACGGCCACGCTTCGTGGGGTGTCCGGCCCTGGCTCCGTGGTCGTGGGCCCCTTCAGGCAGGCATCGCTGGCGTCGAGGACCATCCAAGTTTCCTCAGGCACGTAGCTCCTAGACCCCGTGGCATGGTGGTACTCCGCGCCCGCTTCACACGGGATGAATTCTATCCTCTCCGTCGCCCCCACGGCGCGCAAGACCTCCATAGTGGCATCCACCAGCTCGGGGCCGGTTCCGTCACCACGTATCACGGCGGCCTTCTTGGCCATCTGCCCATCGCTGAAACCCTTCAGCCCAGAAGCTTATAAGAACTTGGGCGAAAGGAGGCCGATGACCGACCGCGCCGCATCCCCTGACACCCAAAGGGCTAGCCTTTTTCAACCGGAACGCGCGAACCTTATGCAGAGTTGTTCCAGAGGGGTCCGCCGAAGGTCTACGTAAGGTTCAGGACCGCAGCCTTCCCGGAGAAGGTGGTGTCAGCCCTGCCAGGCGTGACTCTCTCATCATCTGGCGGACTCCACCAGCTGGTGTTGCCCGAAGAGATGGAAGCCCGAGCACGGTCCTTCAGGAACCTGGTGGACGCCCTCCTCCATGGCAGGGCGGGGAGGCTCGTCCGCCTCACTGTGCAGGCTGCGGAAGCTGCCGCGCTTGCCGACTTCGCCTCACCCTACGTCCTCGTGGACTCGGCGGCCCTGCGTGACTCCTTCAACGTGGTGGTGAAGGCGAAGGACAGGACAGTCTCATATACCCTCGCTAGGTCGGGGAAGATACTTACAAAGAAGGAGACAAGGTCGGCCGTCATGGACGCCTACTTGTAGCCCTAGTATATCATCAGCTCTTCGCTCTCGAGGAGAGTGTGAAGGTTGTTGACTGCCCTGTACACCTCTTCCTCCTTCTTGGCGCCCGTGCAGACGAGCTTTCCGCTGGCGAAGAGCAGTATGACCGTCTTGGGCTCCAACATCCTGTGAATTAAGCCGGGGAACTGCTCAGGCTCATACATGCTGCGAGGGAGGTCGAGGGCGGCCTCCTCCAGCTTCACCCTTCCGCCCAGGCTGGCCGATGCCACTATGTTCTGGATCTCCACTTCCGGCTCGTTCCGTATAGCTATGCCCGACTTCCTGAGCTTCTGCACCACCATCTGCACGGCCTTGAACGACTGCTCTTCGCTCTTTGCCCCCGTGCAGACCATCTTTCCCGAGCTGAATATCAGGGTCGCCGTCTTCGGAGCTTTGAGCCTGAAGACCAAGCCCGGGAACTGCTCGGGATGGTACTCTACGTCTGGGAAGAGGCGAGTTATCTCGTTCAGGTCTATCGACTGGTTCACGCTAGCCGACGCCACGACGTTCTCAATCGAAATGAGGGGGGTGGTTTTCGGCATATAATTCCAAACTTGCTTTATATACCCTCTATATAAACTTTGGAAAGGAGACCCACCATTTTGGCGTCAGAAGCATCTCCGGCGGCCGCCTCCTGAAGACGTCCATATCATGCGTTATCAGCCGGGCCCTTGCTGGAATCCACCGCCCGGGTGGGTTGGGGGCGTCGACGTCTCTGGTGCCCGAGGTCCCTCCCTAGCCCTGCCAGCGTCCATGTAATCCACGACCAGCAGGACTATCAGGACGAAGGCCACCACGTAGTTGTACGGAGGTTGGACGAAAGTCCCCAGGTACTGCACCACCGTCACCACCTTCCCCACAAGCAGGTTGCTCGTCACAGGCACCGGGTCCGCGTACCTGTTATTGTCCCCCTTTACGGTGAGCACCGTATCGCCCCCCACGGCCTGAACCTTCACTACCCTGTGGATCACGTTTATCCCCCCCGCCCTGTAAACCACCACGTCCCCGACGTGGATCAGGCTCGCATCTTGGACCGGCTGCACGAGCGCGAGGTCCCCTGTGTGGATGGCAGGAAGCATGCTGCTTCCCATGACGGGGAAGCTCAGCTGGAGGTAGTTGCCCAAGTTGAAGGCCAGTATGATGACAGCAAAGGTGACGACGACGTTGAAGGCGACTGAGTAGGCGCGCCTCTCACCCTCGTTCATGGGCAGCAGCTAGCTGGGTGGTGTAAATAAAAGATTCCCCGACTTGAGGAAAGCCTATAACAGCCCCTCATCGATACAGCCACGGTGAAAGGGGCTCTCCATGTCCACGGTGCCCATATCCGGGCTGGCCGTGAAGTGCCCGCAGTGCGGTGCTTCTCTGGACCTGTCGCCCGATTCCGTCGTTTACGTCTGCAGGTACTGCGGGTGGAGCGGGTTCGTACACGAGCAGCAGCTTGAGGTGGTGGGCGTCCCGCCTCTGGGCCAAGAGCAGCTCAACGGGGCCGTAGCCTCCTTCGTCAGACGCAAGGCGGGGCGGGATAGCTCCGTCCTTGAGCAGAAGCTGATGATGGTCCCCTTCTGGATGGTGAAGGTCCACGCCGTCACGCGTTATAACGGATACAAGAAGGAGATGCGTAGCAGGGTCGTGGGTAGCGGGAAGAACGCGAGGACGGAGCTCTACGAGGTCTACAGGCCCGTAAAGGGGACGATGGAGGAGGAGATGCTGACGGCGCTCTTCGCAAGACGCCACGAGAGGATCTTCGGCCTTGACAGGGTGGAGAGGGCCGTCAAGGACGCCCCGCCCAAGGAACTCCCTCAGGACCTCCTGAAGGACTTGGCGAAGAGGGCGGAGTTCCTTTCTTCCAGCATTGGCCTCGACGAAGCGAACGAGTGGGCCAAGACGTTCGTCGCAGACGACCATCGCAAGAGGGTTCAGGGGATGTGCACCAAGGTGTTCGATTGCTATACGGATGCCTCCCCGACTTCCAGCCTTCTGTCATATTACCCTATCATCTCCGTCAGGTACAAGGGCAGGGACAGGACCTACAGGGCCGTCTTCGACGGGGCATCCGGGAAGGTGCTAGAGGCCGAAGTCCCCGTCACCTTGGGCCAGAGGGTGGGCTACCTGCTGGGTGGGTACGGGGCCTCCTTGGCCCTTGCCGCAGCCTCATATTTCCTGTTCAGTCGTGGCTCTGCCGACGACGGCGTGCTCATGGCGATGGTCGTAGGAATGGTGGCGCTGGGAGTAGGGCTGTACATGGCGTTCTTAGCCACGAGGTCACAGAGGACGGTGGAGGGATAGGGGTTGGCCAAGGTTTACGCCTGCCCCGTATGCGGGAAGGACGTGGAGGTGGGAGAGGGGGAGAAGGCGGTCCACTGCCGGTATTGCAACAGCGATTTCCTCACCATGGAGGGGGAGGAGAGGTATATGATGCCGGCCTACTACAACAGCAGCTCGTGTTTCGAGATATTCATGCTCTGGGTCAAGAAGCAGGGGGGGTACGAAGAATCAATGCCGCTTGAGCTGCACATGGAGTCTGCGGCCCTCCATTTCTATCCCTTCTGGGTCATAAGCTTGGAGGGGAGCACGACCTTCACTGGCCTGGGCGAGGACGCGACCTACTCCTGGCCTGACCTCGGGGCATACCGCCAGATGAAGGTCTTCCTACGGCCCGAACAGGGGACCTTCGAAAGGCGGTTCGAGTTCATCGTCCCAGCTACGAAGGACCTCCCTCAGGAGCTTCGTGACTACCAGATCCCAGGCAGGGCTAGGAAATACTACAGCGAAGCGCTCGTGGCCGAGGCTGGAGGGAAGCTGCACGGAGGGGTGCTGGGCAGGAAGGACGCCGAAGGGTGGGCCACCCAGATGGCCAAGGAGAGGTTCGCCGCGTTGATCGCCAGAGAGGTGGACAGGGTGGATACGAGGAAGGACTCCCTTAACATCATTGAATCCTATTACATATACGTCCCCATATGGTTCTTCACGTACACCTTCAAGGGAAAGTCCTACAGGGCCTTAGTGGACGCTTCCACGGGCCGCGTCGTCTTCGCCACCTTCCCCCCCGACCTCAGGGAAAAGGCCAGCTACTTTGGGCTGGCAGCCCTTCACGTCGCCCTGGGCGGGCTTGCGGCCCTCCTGCTCGCGGGCTTGGGCCCCCCCTCCCTTTACCTCATCCCCCTGCCCTTGGGCCTGGTGGGGGCCGGCTTCGCATACGCTTATAGGAGCCTTCAGCCAACTCGTGGGGGAGAGAAGCTGGAGGAGTAGAAGTTGGAGTTCAGGGCGCTCCTTGGGGCCTTCACGCTCATGCTGGTGGGGGTGCTGCTCATTGCCTACGTGTATCAAGTAGTCTCCGTCCCAATGATCTTAGGCATAGTCCTCTTCGCCGACGGGCTGTTGGTGGCGGTGGAAGGCCTCGTAGCCAAGGGGGACGTCTCGACCAAGAAATACCTCATGACTTGGGGCTCCCTGGCCACCCTCGTGGGAGTGGCCGTCCTGGCGCTACCCTATTACGGCAACAGCGTATTCCCATTCGTCCTAGGTGTGGCGATGGTTTTAATAGGGGCCCTCGCCCTGTACGGGGAAGCTTACGGGGGCAGGTCGAAGTGAGCGACAACGTCAGTAAGGTGAAGGAGCAGAGAGGCCTTCTGGAAAGGGTCATGTCCTACATCCCGGGTTACCGTGGATACAAGGAGAAGGAGGTAAGGAGAGAGACCGACCGGCTGGTGAGGTCTACGGCCGCCAAGTTCGTTGCCAAGGCTTTGGATGAGTTTCGCAGGCCTCTATCTTCGCTCGCTCTTCCCGACTCGGACAGGGAGGCCACGGATGGCCTCCTGGCTCGGATGGACTCGGTTCGGCAGAGGACGGCCCACGCGGTGGCCGGTTACTCAGGCTTCTTCGACGCCGTGAAGGTGAAGGAGACTAAGCTGGACAGGCTCGTGGAGCTGGACGAATCCCTCATCGACTCTTCGAAGGCCCTGTATGAGGCGTGCAAGGCCATGAACTCTGGGCCGGCCACCCTTGAAGCATTCAGGACCCAAGCCTCCGTCGTGAAGGAGGGGGTGGCCAAGCTTGAGGAGGCCTTGGACGAGAGGGAGGCGCTCCTGGCAAACCCTTAGGGTGATCATGGCTTGCCACAGATAATCGAATGGCCCACGCCAACCGAGACAGACATCGTCTGGCGTTACCCCATAGAGGAGATAACATGGGGGGCGCAGCTCATAGTGAAGGAATTCGAGGCTGCGGTCTTCCTCAGGGACGGGAAGGCATACGACGTCTTCACCGCAGGGAGGCACACCCTCACCACTCAGAACCTCCCCCTCCTCACCAAGGTCCTCTCAAGGCTGGCCGGATTCGACCGCACTCCCTTCAAGGCCACCGTTATCTTCGTCAGCCTCAAGCAGTTCCAGGGGCTCTTCGGCCTCCAAGCACAGTCCGTGGAGCTCGCCCCGCTGCAGGCCAGGGGCAGGTACTACTTGAGGGTGCAGGACCCGAACCTCTTCGTCAACGAGATCGTAGGGGGCCAGTCCGCGTACAACACCCAGCAGGTGAGCGACTACCTCAGGGGGTTCGTGAACGAGAGGATCATAGACGACCTCAGCCATTATGACCTGGCCACCGTCTACACTAGGCTAGACGAGACGAGCTTCAATGTCAAGAACTCCATAGGGGACTACTTCAGGCGCGTCGGCCTTGAGCTCATCGACCTTAGGTTCGAGGCCATTGACACCCCGCCAGAATGGCGTGACAGGATATTCTTCATAAAGCAGGGGGTGACGTCAGCGGAAGTCCTGAGGATGCAGACGGTCCAGAAGTCGGCGGAGGAGCTGGCGAAGAGCCAGGGTGGGGCGGCGATCGGGGCGGGGGCGGTGATCCTCCCCACCATGTTGGGCCAGGCGGGCCCCGCCGCCGGGATGGCCATGGTCATCTGCCCCAACTGCAAGTCTCAAGTGCCTTCTACGAGCAAGTTCTGCCCCAACTGTGGCTTCGACTTCACTAAGGTGGGAACCCCTGCCCAGCCCCCGAGTGGTCCTCAGCCGTCCCCCGCGGGCGGGGCTTCGTTCTGCACCAACTGCGGAAAACCGCTCAAACCTGGTGCCAAGTTCTGCGGTTCCTGTGGGGCACCAGTCTCATAAACCCGGGCTCCCCTTCCTTCACCCCGAGCTGCACCAGAGGCAAGGGACCCTCCGTATTCTTCAGAAAGCTTATTCCCATCCGCCGGTGGTAACGGAGCCGTGGAGCTAAGCCAGAAGGCGCTGAACGCCCTGCAGGAGCTGGGGCTCACGGATTACGAGGTCAAGGCTTACGTTTCCCTGCTCAGCTACGGCTCCCAGACGGCCTCCGAAGTGAGCAGACAGTCCGGCGTCCCCTACTCAAAGGTTTACGACGTCCTCGGCCGCCTGGAATCGAAGGGATGGGTGGAGAGTGACCATAGCAGGCCAAGCAAGTACTACCCTAAGCCCCCGAACGTCGCACTAGAGGCCTTCAAAGCCCAGAGGGAACGTCAGTACTCCTCATACGAGCAGCTTGTCCAAGAGGAGCTCATGCCCATTTACGAAAAGAGGGACATAAAGGAGAGGCCCGAGGTCTGGATAGTCAAGGGCGAGGTGAACATCTTCGGGAAGCTGCGTGAGACCATAGGCAGCACGAGGCAGGAGCTGATGGTGGCCCTCCCTGGAGAGCTCAGGAGCTTCTCCAGCGGGGCCCTGGGCATGGTGAAGCCGCTGCTCCAGAGGGGCGTCTCGGTATCCGTCCTCCTCTCAGACCAATCCACTGCCGTCCAGATCAAGGCCGCCCTCCCACAGGTGGAGGTCAGGCTCAAGGACGGGATGTTTGGAGGAGGGATCGTCTGCGACGCGAAGCAGGTGGTCCTCCTGCTCGGCCGCGGCGGCGAAGGCAGCCCCCAGATGGCGATCTGGGCCGACCACCCCGGGCTGGCCATGTTCGCCAAGAGCTACTTCGAATCCCTTTGGTCTTCGTCGAGGGTGCTTACATAGGCTCCGAAGGTAAGTAGCTCGGCATGGATAGGTCCACGAACCAGTTCGACGCCATCGCAGAGGAGCTCGCCGGCCTGCTTCAGTGGGATGCGGAGGAGCTGAAGGCCTACACCTTCCTCCTCTCCAAGGTTGGGGAGGTGGCCAGGGAAGAGATGATGGTCGCAAGGGGACTCACGGAAGGGGAGCTTGAGGACGTCATAAGGCGAATGGAAGAACATGGCCTGATAGTTCGGGGCCGCTCGGGGTTCTATCCGGTCCACCCTAGGCTGGGAGTGAGCAACGTCTACAGGTTGAGCGTGTTGAGCAAGCCCTCCGTCAGGTACTCAAGGGCGAAGGTGGACGCCCTCATGGGCATACTTGGTGCGCACAGGGACAGGTTGGAGGAGACGCGGCCTTACCTTGGCCAGTCCGGAAGGGGGCGGTCTGAAGCCCCCTCTTCACCAGCAAAGGATTAAATGGCAGCAAGAGGCGAATCCTTGGGTTGTCTGATCGAGGCGAAGCGGACGAGGCCAGGCTGGTGAGGGCCCTGCAGGAGGGGCTGACGGCGCTGTGGAGGGAAGAGTCCGCACAGCACAAGAAGAGGCTGGGAAGCTACTACCCCAGCGAGGTGGGCGGCTGCCTGAGGAAGCAGTACTACTCTTACACGGTGGGGGAGAAGCCAAGCCCTGAGAAGCTCGCCGTCTTCGCGACAGGAAGGGGGGTGCACGCCTCCGTGGCCCAGGCCCTGAGGAAGAGCGGTATCGTGACCGTGGATGCTGAGGAGTATCCGATATCACTGAGGATAAGCGACGAGGTGGAGCTGAGCGGCCGCGTGGACGTCCTCCTCCTGCAGATGGACGGAAGGAAGGTCGTTCTTGAAGTGAAGTCCACCAGTCGCATTCCGGAGAGGCCACACGACGACCACCTTCTCCAGCTGCAGACGTACCTTCATGCGATGGGCTTGGAGAGGGGGTTCCTGCTCTACTGGGACAAGAGGACTGGGGCGCTCAACGTGTTCTCTTCGGACAGGGATGAAGCCTATCTCAGGAGGTTGGGGGAGAGGGCGATAATCCTTCACGAACACCTGAAGAAGGGGAGGCCGCCCTTGAAGGAGGCATTCCTGCAGGGCAGGTACTGGGAGTGTGACCTCTGCGACTACAGGGGCACCTGCATGCCCTTCGTCCTAGAGGGGATTGAGCCGGGCTCCTCCATCTGCGTCTTCGACCTGGACGGCGTCGTCTTCGATGACGGCCTGAAGGTGAAGTCCATCCTGGGGAAGATGGGCTTGCCGGAGGGCGTCCGCCCCGAGGACCTGAGTGCGGAGCTCTGGGAGAGGTTCGCCGCCGAATACTTCTCAGAGCAGAGTTTCGCCATGGACAGGCCTTCACCACCGGTACTTGACATGATCAAGAGGAAAAAAAGGGAAGGCCTGAGGGTCGTCCTCCTGTCCGAGAGGTCTCAGGCATCGAGAGAGGCTACGTTGAGAGAACTGACGCAGCACGGCGTCCAGTTCGATGCCCTGTTGTTGAGGCCGGAGGACCTGAGCACATACTTCTGGAAGCGGGACATGCTGAAGAGGCTGAAGGAGAACTACGTCGTAGAGTTCTTCATGGACGACTCCGAAAGGGTCAGGGCGGCGGCGGCGAAGCTAGGGGTGAACGTCCTCTCCTCCCCATCCTCCGCTGGTTAAATACCGGGAGCGGCTCAGGTCCGCCATGCCAAAGGTGGCGATAATCGCGGGGAGCGGCTTGGAGGCCTCCTTCGGAGCTAGGGAGAAGCAAGTGGTGACGACCCCTTACGGCGAGGCCGCCGTACAGAGCCTGGTCCTTCCGGAGGGCGAAGTGATCCTCATGCCCAGGCACGGCCTGGGGCATACCGTCCCCCCTCACAGAGTGAACTACAGGGCAAACGTGTGGGCCCTCAGCTCTTCGGGCGTCACCACTGTCATAGCCACGAACGCGGTGGGCAGCCTGCGCAGGTCTCTAAAGCCAGGTCACTTCGTTGTCCCCCACCAGCTCATAGACTTCACCAAGCAGAGGCCCTCCACCTTCTTCGACGGTCAGGACGGCAGAGTTGTCCACACTGACGTGACAGAGGTCTACGACCGCGGGGTCAGGGAGGCCTTGGTCAGGAACTGCAGGGCGAGCGGAACGCCCACTCACGATGGGGGGGTGTACGTATGCACGGAGGGGCCGAGGTACGAGACGCCAGCAGAGGTCTCCATGTTCAGGGTCTTGGGGGGAGATGTGGTGGGCATGACTGGGTCCCCAGAGGCCTTCCTATCCAAGGAGGTGGGCCTGGCCTACGCATCCCTTTGCGTGGTGACCAATTACGCCGCTGGTCTGCAGATGAGGGTTAGCCACGATGAGGTGGTTGAGCTCATGAGGCGTCGCATGCCTCAGCTCAAGGAGGTCGTGTTGCGAACGGCTTCGGAGCTCCTTTGCGGCTCAGCGGGTCCCACGGATGAATGATATGAAACATTTCGCGCATCGAGGCAGGCCCGTGCGATCTCCACAGGCCGGAGGCGGCTCGCCTGCAATGATTTCAGAGCTTCAGCGGCAACATGGAGGAGCGAGTACAAGCCATATATACGGTACCCTATAAGAACCACATGCATCGGCGACAGATACCGCGCTCGGCCGCGTCTAGCTGGCGGTGGAGGTGAAGGTGTGGGTGAACAGGAACGCCCGTCAACAAACTTATTGGGACGCCGTCGCTCAGCTCGCTCTTGGGTTGGAGTTAGCCGGCAAGGTGGTCGTACTAGGTTGCGGAAACGTCCTGCGAGGGGACGACGGTTTCGGCCCAGCGGTCATCGCCTACATGAAGTCTCACTTGGAGCTGGACTCGGACGTAGTGGCGGAGGACGTGGGGACCGCGGCAGGGATGGTGATCATAGACATACGCTATGCAGCCGACCCTCCTCAAGGCCTAGTGATCCTCGATGCGGCTGACTTCGGAGGCGTAGCAGGCCAGCTAAGAGAGGTCGAAATAGAGGACTTGGACGCCTCGTCGGCGGGGGCCTTCGGGCTTCATGGTTTCCCTCCGTCCTCCCTCCTGAAGGAAATAAGGGACATAAGGGGCGTCCCCATCCGCATCATATCCTGCCAGCCGTCAGATGAAGGCGACGACTACAGGATGTCGCTCTCGGCGCCCGTAAGGGCTTCCGTCCCGCGCGCGGCGAGGATGGCCCTCAGGGTGGCGCGCGGCCTTTCCCATAAGTGATTTATTGTTCAGCTTATATGGTCGGGGGCACCAACCATCCCGGAGGGTCAGGACCGTGAGAGGTTGGAGGTTGGCGCTCCTGCTGCTCGCCGTAGCGATCTTGGTCGGGCTGTCTGGCTTCTACATCCTCTCTGGGGGGTTCAGGTCCGCGCCGGCGACTCTGACCGTCTACACATATAGTTCCCTCTTCAAGTACGGGGACGACCCCAACGCGACGTACGATGCCGTCTTCGGCGCGTTCGAAAGGCAGCACGGGGTAAAGGTATCCGTCAAGTACTTCACGGATGCGGGAGATATCCTCCCCGCCCTGATAAGCGAGAAGAACGCTCCCAGGGCCGACGTCGTGGTCGGCCTCACCCCCGTGATGGTGGCCAAGGCCAAGGCGGAGGGGGTCCTCCAGCCGTACTCACCTTCGGGGATCGGCAAGGTCCCCACGGAGCTCGTGGGCGAACTCGACCCGGACCACTATGCCACTCCGTACGAGTTCGGCCTCCTCGCCCTTGACGTGGACGGCTCCTTCCTCAACGAGACGGTCTATCCCGGGTTAAGCTCCATCTCTTACCAAGAACTATCCAAGCCCCCCCTGGCCTCGACGTTGATCGTGGAGAACCCAGCCACGAGCAGCGTCGGGCAGGACTTCCTTTTGTCCACGATAGTGTTCTACGACAGGGTCCTTCATGAGGACTGGAGGTCATGGTGGTCCTCGGCCAGGGGATACGTAAAGGTCACCCCGGGATGGGACGAGGCGTTCAACATATTCACTAGTGCTGACACGAGGTACCATATGGTGGTCAGCTTTGCCACCGACCCGGCCTACTCCGCCTACTTTAATTACACCATGTACCAAACGATAATACCGAAGCACGAAGGGAAGATGTACGGCTGGCTGGAGATATACGGCATAGGCGTTGTCAAGGGCGCCCCCAACGAGGCGCTGGCCAAGGCGTTCGTCGACTGGTTCATAGGAGACGCCGTGCAGGCCCAGGTCCCGCTGAACGAGTGGATGTATCCCGCAAGCTCGACGGTGAAGCTTCCGGATGTCTTCAAGTACGCCATAGACCCGAAGGATGTCTTCCCGTTGAACGGACTCGTGCCGCCAGCGGAGCTGGCCCAGAGCCTGCCCCAGTGGTTGGAGGATTGGCAGTTCATAATGGCGGGGTCCTACTAGCCGTAGGCCTCCTGCCCCTGATCTTCGTAGGCGTCTTCATCTTCTATCCGCAGGCCGCCCTATACCTCAATTGGGTCGGGCTGGAGGACCTGACACGGGTGGCGACGATGCCCATGACTAGGGTGGTGCTGACCAATTCTTTGCTTCAGGCGTCGGCCAGCGCCATCCTTTCCGTGCTGGTGGGATATCCAGCGGGGGTGATCCTGGCCCGCTACGACGTCCCTCACAAGAGGGCCCTGAAGGCGGCCATCATCGTGCCCTTCATGTTGCCGACGATAGTCGTCGCGACAGCCTTCCTCTCGCTCTACGGGGAAGCGGGGGCCCTAGGCTCGTTCCTCCGCCCCCTGAACGCCCTGGCGGAAGGGTTCACGGGGATAGTCGCCGTCAACGTGTTTTACAACTCCCCCCTTGTGGCCTACCTCGTGGCGGCGAGCGTGGAACGAATGGACCCGGAGCTTGTGGACGCCGCGAGGCTCTTCGGGGGCGGGCGCCTTCAACCTTTCCTGAGGCTCCTCCTGCCCCAGACGTACTCGGGGGTGGCCTCGGGGTTCCTAATCACTTTCCTCTACAGCTTCATCGCCTTCGCCGTCCCGCTGGTGATAGGTGGGCCGGCTAACTCCACGGTGGAGGTGCAGGTCTACTCCCTCTTCAAGTCCTTCATGGACTTCCGTGGGGCTGCTGCCCTCGCCCTCCTGCAGCTCTCAGCGCTGGCGGCTCTGACCTTCCTCTACTTTTCGCGCGTAGTGGAGAGGGCACAGGAGGTGCCCGTGGGGGCAGGTGTCGCCTCCGTCCTCGTCCCCTTGAGCCTGAAGAAGAGGCCATTCACTACGATCCTTGTCCTTTCATATCTGGCGGCGTTCTGCTTCTACCTCTTCGCTCCGCTCGCGGGGGTGGTCAGAGGCGCCCTCTGGGCTGAGGGTGGCCCTTCCCTTCAGGGCTTGCTCGGCCTCTTCTCGTCCAGGGTGCAGGACAGGCTTGGCATATCGGTATGGGGTATGGCCTTCAACACTGTCTTCTTCGCCAGCATGACCGCAATGATATCCCTCGCATTGGGCCTGATGGCCGCATACTTCTCCCTCAGGGTCCTCAAGAGGGGCAGGCTTTATGAAACCGCCCTGTTCGCGTCCATGATGGTCTCCCCGGTGACCCTCTCCTTATCCCTCTTCGTCTCACTCGAGTGGATCCATCCCTTCGACCTCGTCTGGCCTCTCATCCTAGCGGCGCATGTGTCCGTGGCCCTTCCGCTGACTGTGCGCTTCCTGAGCTCGAGCCTATCCAAGGTGCCCCGGGAGCTGATGGACGCGGCAAGCGTGTCCGGGAGCGGCAAGGCCGATTCCCTCTTTAGGCTGCAGCTGCCGTTGACGTGGACGGGTTTCGTGGCGGCGGGGGCCTTCGCCTTCGCCACGAGCCTGGGGGAGTTCGCCGCCACAAACTTCCTTTACGTACAGGAACTCACGACGATGACGGTGGGTGTATACCAGCTGCTCGGCTCCAGGATGATGCCTCAGGCATACTCCCTCTCCGCCCTGCTCATAGCCATGAGCTTCGCGGCATACCTAGTGGCCTTCCGGTTCCAGGAGGAGCTCACCCTTGGCTAGCTTGGAGGCCAGGAACGTCACCGTCAGGTACGGTCCCGTCGTGGCGCTATCGGGCCTCAGCCTGAAGGTGGAGGACGGCAGGCTCATGGTCCTCCTGGGGCCCTCCGGATGTGGGAAGACGAGCCTCCTCAGGGCCGTGGCTGGCCTCGTGGACCTGTCCTCCGGCCGCATATTCATCGACGGCAGGGACGTGACCGACCTCCCGCCCGCAAAGCGGGAGATCGGCATGGTCTTCCAGACGGGTGCCCTCTTCCCAAACCTGAGCGTCTACGAGAACGTGGCCTACCCGTTGGAGGCTCGACTTATGGATAGGGCGGAGATGAGGAGGAGGGTGGCGGAGGTGCTATCTCTTGTTAGGCTGGAGGGGCTGGACGATAGGCTGCCGCACGAGCTCAGCGGAGGACAGAGGCAGAGGGTGGCCCTAGCTAGGGCACTGGCCCCGCATCCAAAGCTCCTCCTCCTAGACGAACCCCTTTCCTCCGTGGACGCCAGGCTCAGGGAGGAGCTGAGGGCCGAGGTGAAACGTATTCAGAGGGAGCTGAAGGTGACGACCCTCTACGTCACCCATGACCACGAGGAGGCCTTCCTCATCGCGGACCAGATGGCGGTCATGAGGGGAGGAAGGGTTGTGCAGGTGGGCACGCCAGGGGAGCTGGACAGCGCGCCCGGAGATGGCTTCACCGCCTGGTTCATAGGCCACAACTTGATAGAGGGGGAGGAGCTGGGGGAGGTGGGCCTGATCTCCTTCAGGCCGGAGGACGCCTCCATCACATCGGCTGGTCCCTTCACCCTGAAGGGAAGGCTCCTCTCTCTAATGCGGGGGAGAAGCAGATGGACGGCGCTCGTGGAGGTGGGTAGGGGCACGATCTCTGTCGTGGTCCAGGAGGGGCAAGTCCCTCTGCTTGAGGGGATGACAGGCGCTCCTGTGGGCGTGAAGGTCGCGAGATACAGGGTTCACGAGAAGTGGTGAGCTGGTCCATGGTCGGGCTTGGCATAGGGAAGCTGGAAGGCGCGCGGCTCCACAGGTACGTCTTGCGCCACCTTCCCATATCCGAGGCGCCCTCCCTGGACGCAGGGTGTTTCGTCGCGAGGGGACGAACGGCTGTGGCTCACGACCTGGCCGTCGGCCTTCCTCCCAAGGCACTGGGCTTCTTCGGCTTCCATTATGCCGCCTCGGACGTAGCTCAGGCCTTCGCCCTGCCCAGGTACGTGGCCCTGGGCCTATACATGCCAGTAGGCTACGACCCAAGACTTCTCTCCGCCATCTCTAGCAGCTTCGGCCTGGAGGCTCGGGCGCATGGGGTCAAGGTCGTGGCGGGACATACCGGCTGCTACGGGGGGCTGTCTTCGCCCGTCGTCTCCACGACGGCAATAGGGGAGAAGTACGGGAGGCCTAAGGTCGTGCGGAACGAAGACGTGGTCATGCTCGCTGGCCACTACGGCGAGGAGGCAGTCTGGCTCTCGCAGGGCTGCAGGGACCTCTCCCTTCGGAGGCTGAGGAGGATGACGCCGCTCAACCTATCTCTCAGGCTGGGCAGGACGAAGGGGGTCAGGCTCCTCCACGACCTTGCCGAAGGGGGCCTGGCCATGGCCCTGCTGGAGGTGGCCAGGCACGTGGGCCGCCAGCTTCAGGCTGAGTCGAAGGAGTTGGAGGTCCCTGGAAGAGCGAAGGATATACTCTTTCGGGGAGCTGTCCCCGACTGGTGGATGCCCAGCTTCGGGGCCGTGCTGGCCATCGTGGACCCCCACTTCGAGGACGAAGTGAGGCTCGCCTGCAGGGAGATGGGCGTCCCATGTGCGCGCCTGGCCGCCGTGGGGAGGCCCGGCCGGGGTTTCAGCATCGACGGAGCTAAGCTGACGAAGGTCAGGAGGAGCGGCCTGGACTTCCTCTACGGAAGGTTCTAGGCGCTGTTGGCTCAGGCCGACACCCTCTTCGCCATGTACGGGCCCTTCCTATAATATCCCAGCTTCGCGTAGTACTGCCTGGTCCCCACGGCGCTAGTCACAAGGAGCTCCTTCATCCCATATTCCGCAGCCGCCACCTCTTCGGCCCTCCTCATAAGGGCCGCCCCCAGGCCTCTGTGCTGCCAGCCATCCGCGGCCTTCCCTCCCACGGCGACGAGCTTACCGTAGACGCGGAGCTCCCTCACGATTGCGGATCCTTCGTCCATCTCCGGACGATGGGGGTCCGATGGCAGCCTCAGCCTGACGAACCCGGCAATCCTTTCTCCTTCGTCCTCAAAGGAGATGAAGACCTCCTCTCCGCCGGACGCCCTGTACCTGGTCTCCTTCATCGAAAAGGCCTCCAGCCTGTCCGGGGGCACGGAGTTGAGCCCCACTTCCCTGCACCTGATGCACCTGCACCTTCCACCTAGCTCCTCCAGCCTAGCCTTCGCCAGCTCCCTCAAGTTCCCCGCCTTAGTGCCGGCTTCGATAAGGCATGCAGGTATGTCCCTCTGCACCCTCATGATCCTCAGCCATGGAGGGGCCATCCCCTTGACCCTGGACACAAGCTCCACGGTCTCCTCGAGGGTGTAAGGCCTGTACCTGCCCTCCAGGTACAGCCGGTGAAGGGGAGCCGACTTCACGACGAGGGTGGGGTAGACCTTCAGCATATCAGGTTTGAACCTCTCGTCTTCGAAGAGGGTCCTGAACGAAGCGAGGTCCCTACTTGGGTCTGAGCCCGGAAGGCCCGTCATCATGTGCGCCACCACCTTCAGCCCTGCGTCCTTTGATAGGCTAAAGGCCTCCGCCGTCTGTGAAACGGTGTGACCCCTCCTGACCTCGGCGAGGACTTCGTCGTCGAGGCTCTGCACCCCAAGCTCCACCCTAGTGGTGCCGTAGGAGAGGAGGGAGGAAATCGTCTGCTCGTCTAGGCAATCGGGCCTAGTCTCTATCGTGAGGCCTATGCACCTCCTCTGCGACACCTCGTTCCGAGCTATGGCCTCTTCCAGAGAAGAGGACGTCCCTCCGTTTAGCCCGTCGTAAAGCCCCTTGACGAACCACCTTCGATACGCCTCAGGGAAGCCCGTGAAGGTCCCGCCCATCACTATGACCTCCACCTTTCCTGTGCCGTGCCCCATCTCCTCCAGCTGTCGAAGGCGTGTCGTGGCCTCCAGGTAGGGGTCGTAGTCACATTGGGCGCCCCTCATGGCTGCGGGTTCCCTCCCTGTATAGGACTTCGGGGTGTCCACCGCCGGCCCGCCGGGGCAGTAGATGCACTGGGCCTGTGGAGGGCAGGGAAGTGGCTTGGTCATAGCGGCCACCACGGCCACGCCGGAGAGGCTCCTGGTCTTCTTCGTGATGAGCAGCCTCTTCAGCCCGACGGCGTCTTCGCCCAGGTGCCTCAGGAGGTCGGAGTTCCTTGGAAGCGTACGACATCCCACGGCGGCGGCCGCCCGTTGCTTGGCGGCCTGCACGTCCACTGGCGTGGGGCGGGCGACGGTCTTGAGCGTCTCCACGGCGAGGATGGCCGCGAGGTCCATCTTCTTCCCCTCGTCAAGGAGGGCCTGCATCGTGCGGAGGTGCGAGTCCCTCTCCTATTATACGTTAGCCGGAAACGGAGATAAGGTATATTGCCTGCCCCAGGGGTTGGAAAGGGCGCCTTGATGAAGATACGTGATGGCGTCTTCTACTTGGGCACGTTGGGTAGACCGGAGGTCCTCTCCACCTACCTTGTGGGAGAGGGCGGAGATTTCGCGCTGATAGAGCCTGGCCCTTCTAACACCGTGGAGGAGCTGCTCGGGCTCCTCGGTCGGGAGGGGGTCCCCGCTTCTTCCATCAAGTACATGGTAGCCACTCACGTCCACCTAGACCATGCAGGAGGCGCATGGAAGCTTTCGAGGCATCTGCCCGAGGCCAAGGTGGTCGTCTACAGGGGGGCGGGCAAGCACTTGACGGATCCTGAGAAGCTGGTCAAAGGGGCGGAGGCCGTGCTGGGTCCCCTGTACGGCCTGTGGGGAGGGATGGAACCCTTGGACGAAGGGAAGCTGCTGGAGGTAACGGATGGGGAGGCCCTGAAGGTGGGAGGGCGCACGCTGAGGTTCATCTACGCCCCTGGCCATTCGCCCTACCATATGGCGGTTCAGGAGGAGAGGTCGAAGTGCCTGTTCACGGGGGACGCCGTGGGAATGTACGTGGCGGAAAGGGACACCCTCTGGCCGGCTAGCCCCCTGCCGACGTTCAGGTACGACGAGTCGATGGAGACCATTCGCCAGCTGCAGACGTTTTCTCCTAGCGTCCTCCTCATACCTCACTATGGTCCACACGCGGACGTCCGTCGCCTATTCCAGCTGAACGTGTCCATCTACGAGAGCTGGTACAAGGTAATCGGCTCGCAGCCCCCCGATGCCGCCATCTCTCACGTCGTCTCCGAACTCTTCAGGTGCATACCCTCCTACTCCTGGATACCCAGCGACGAGCTCGCCAGCTGGATCATAACCATGCATGCCACGGGCTTCAGGAAGTACTGCGTAGAGAGCAGGAGCGCGTGAGCGTAGGCGCCTGAGGAAGACTCATATAGGGCCCTCTAAATCGGCGAAGCTGCATGCCAAAGGTCCTATCTCTGGACTTCGCCGGGACGCTTGTGGGACAGGGGCTCCTCGACCATTTTTGGCTGGATCTCGTCCCCCTTTTCTACTCGCAGAAGCATGGGGTCTGGCTGTCCGAGGCCAAGGACGAAGTCTACGGTGCCTACGAGGAGGTGGGGAAGGGGGACGTCAGGTGGTACGACCCAAGGTATTGGTTCGAGCGGTTCGGGATGCCAGATAAGCTGGAGGAAGCCATCGCGGAGGCGGGGAAGAGGATGGAAGTCTACCCGGACGTCGTCTCTCTCAAGCCTCTGGAGTCGAAGTACAGCTTGGTGATCTGCAGCACAGTGACGGAGGAGTTCTTGGAAGATTGGGCGCCAAAGCTTGGCCTGAACATCTCGGCCGTCTTCTCCGCAGTCTCCGACTTCGGGATGGTCACCAAGGACGAGCTCTTCTATAGGAGGGTGGCGGAGGCCCTCGGCGTGTCACCGGGAGAGGTGGTCCACGTGGGAGACGACTACAAGGTGGACTTTGAGGCCCCAAGGAAGGTGGGATGCTTTGCCGTCCTGCTGGACAGGCAGCGTCAACATCCGGACGTCCATCCCAGCGTAGCGAGCCTGAGCGGGCTTCCCCCCCTCCTGGAAAGGTTGAGCCAGTGATTTCCTTCCGACTCTGCTCAGCTTAAATACTCCATTCTTCGGATGCGTGCTGAGGCCGAAGCATCCTCATGCTGGCTGAGATGGACGTGGTGAACGGGCTCGTCCTCTTCGTCAGCATCTTGGTCGTCCTCTACGCTTCGAAGGCGGTGAAGAACCCCTACATCTCTCGCAAGGTCATCCACATGTGGGTGGGGGCCGTCCTCCTCGTGGTCCCGTTCGCCTTCTCGGGACCCCTCTTCCCTGTGGCCCTTTGCCTCCTGCTGACTGGGTTCACGATGCTCCCCCACATGAAGGGCAGGGAGATGCCATGGTTCCAGTTCAAGGAAAACTTCGGAGAGGTCTACTTTGCGGCCATGACCACCCTCCTTCTGGCAGCCGCTTGGCGTTACGACATCTGGCTCGCCGTAACTGCCCTGTTGTTCATGGCGTGGGGCGACGGGGTCACGGGGATAGTAAGGAACTACAAGTACGGAAGGAGGTACAAGGGGGCGTGGGGCACTTACGCCATGGTTACCGTCAGCGTTCCGTTGGGCCTCCTGCTCTACGGCTGGAGCCACGGATGGGCCTTCGCATGGATCGGTGTAGTGGGTGCCTTGGCGGCGAGCTACGTGGAAAAGCTGGAGGTGATGGACGACAACGTCTCCATCCCAGTCTTCGGCTTCACCGTCATGTTCCTCCTTCAGCTGGCGACTGGGGCCTCTCCAATAACGTAGGAACTCACGCAACGTTAAAAAGCTGAAACGGGAGGAGAGGACATGAATTCCTCATGGCGGAAAAGGGCTCGAAGGTATTGGACGTGAGGGGGCTGGCCTGTCCCATCCCAGTCTTCGAAGTGAACAAAGCCATCACCCAGGTGAAGCCGGGAGAAACCCTGGAAGTCTTGGCCACGGACCCGGCCGCCGTCGGAGACATCAAGTCCTGGGCGGAGCGCAGGGGACACGTGTTCGTAGGCGCCGAGAAGAAGGATGGCTACACGAGGATAACCGTGATGAGGAGGGCTTAGCGAGGGCGGGGCCTGAAGCCCAGGTCGCCGCAGGCGGTCCTAGGCCGTAGGTAACGCCTCGTCCCACTGCTTCAGGAAGGGGTTGGAGGTGGGGGTGGGATTTTCAGCCGCCATGTGGTCCACGACGGCACTCGAACCCACGTAGATTCGCTCTGCAGGCGAACTCGTAACCGCTCCGACACCCCACCTTACGCTCTGCTGGGCGTCGTCCATGCTAAATAAGAGTTGTGCGCGCCTTCACCTTGTCCTGTTCAAGTCCCTGATGAACTTGATTATGGCGGAGTAGTCCCTGTCCCCGTAACCCATGTTGTAGGCCCCGAGGTAGCTGCCCCTAACCTGCTGAAGGACCGGCATGTACACATGAAGCTCCTGGGCCGTCTGGTCCACGAGGTTCAGATCCTTCAGCATGTGCCTCAGGTACAAGGTGGGCTCCACGCTCTCCTTTATCATCTTCATCCCCTTTATTTCGCTGAAGCTAGTCTTGAACCCCGTGGAATTCAATATCTGTATGAAGAGGGATGGGTCCAGCCCGGCCTTCTCAACTAGGACGGCCCCCTCCGCTATGGACTGAGCGTAGGTGGCCACCATGTCGTTCATCGCCAGCTTTATGAAGAAGGCCCCCGGCACGGGGCCGATGTAGAAGACCCTGGACGCGAACGTCTTTAGGACGTCCAGGTTCTCCTCATACCTCGACCTTTCGCCTGAGACGAGCGCCACCAGCTCCCCCGTCCTAGCCTGAACGGGCCCTCCAACGAGGGGCACCTCGAGATAGTTTATGTTCTTCCTCTTCAACTTCTCCATCATCTTCTTCGACGCCGAAGGCAGGGTGTCGGTGCAGTTGATGACGGTCTTCCCAGCGGCTATCCTCTCGTACATGCCCTGGGAGGAGAAGAGGACGTCCTCGACGGCGGCTGTATCCGAGACAACTATCATTATGGAGTCCGCCTGCTCCGCCACCTCCCTCTGCGACCCCACCACCTCCGCCTTGCCCCGAAGCACGTCAGCCTTCGCCCTCGTCCTATTGTAGGCCACAAGCCCGAACCCAGCCTGTATGATCCTCTGGGCAAGAGGCAGGCCCATGTTTCCGAGGCCTATCAGACCGACCTTCTTCAAAACGTGATACCGTAAAAGGTATCGACTGCACCCCGATAAATCGCTTTCCTCCATGCGGCAGGCTGGGAAGATGGAGAGCGATCTAAGGCGTCAACTCGTGCATCCAGGAGGGAAGGTCTTGAGGCCAAGCCCATCACGGGCGAGCCGATCTCGGTGCTGACCTGCAGGCCGGTCGGCCGATTGGCCCACTCTGGAACGGCCTAGCATGTTGTGGACCATGAGGCTTAGCGTTCACCCGAAGGCGGACAATGGGATTGACTCTGCGCTACCGTTTCGACAGGAGGTCCGCCTCCGTCTTGAAGGGACGTCCCGAGCTAGAAGAGATGCACCGGCAGTTCGATGGAAATCGTGTGCTGGACGCAGGCTGCGGCAACGTGCACCTTCTCAGGCTCTTGGCGAGGGCAGGGAAGGAGGCGTTCTGGCTGGAGGCAAGCGACCTGCCGGTCAAGGAGGTGGTCGCCTCTGTGGATTTCGTCTGCAGAAGCGTGCTATGCATCCCCTTCAGGGATGAGTGCTTCGACCAGGCCCTAGCCGACGGCGTCCCGTGGTAGGCGGGCTACCTGACGAAGATGATATCCGAGCTCCAGCGGGTCGGCAGGACTGAGGCGACGTGGAGCTATGTGATGTCTAGGGCGAGGTCTCTGCTTCACCCCAGGAACATTCGGTATGCGGTCAGGGGGAGGCTCTGAGGATGGCTCTCCCCCAGGTGGAAGAAGGAGCGCCTGCGGCACGGGCTTCCCCCCGATGAGGTTATATCTCATCCTGCGCTCACGACGCTCCCCCCAGGCGTGACCTCGAACCTGAAAAGCCCGTTCACCTCCGAGCCTTCGAAGACCTCCTCGTCGTGTGTTATGACTATGACTTGGTTCAGCAAAGTGAGCCCCTCCTCCTGCGCCCTGTTGAGCCCGGATATTAGCTCCACGAGATACTTCCTCCTCTCCACATCTAAGTGGGTCGTGGGTTCATCCAAGATTATGAAGTCCGTCCTCCCCTTCCCCATCAAATTGGCCATGGCGAACCTCAGGGCCAGGGCCACGGCGACCTTCTCGCCTCCGCTCATGGAGCCCACTTCCCTCTTCCCCGATCCCCCGTAGCAGGCCATCTCCACGACCCTCTTCCTCTCCTCAAGCCGTATGGATGAAATGCCCATCGAGAAGAGCCTGACGTAATCCGATGCCCTCCTCTCTATCTCCTTCAACGCCCAGCTCCTCAGGCTCGTCGCCACGGCTCCGTCCCTGTTGTAAACGTTCGACCTTATCTTCTCGAACAGCTGAACGTACTTGGCGGCCACTTCTATCTTCCTCTTCGCTTCGACCAGCTCCTCCATCTCCTTCACCAACCGCCTCACCTCTCCCTCCACCTCGCCCTTCTCCCTCAGAAGCGCTTCTTTCTCAGGCCTGACCCTTCTTTCCAGCTCGACCTTCATCTCTTCGTACTCCTCCTCTCTGAAACCTTTCGTTTCCTCCTCCAGCCGCATCACCTGAGCCACCAGCTCCGACGAGTATTCGTCCACCCTGAGCGACTCCAGCGTCGCAACCATCGGTTCCTCAGGGATGGCCTCAAGCTTGTCCTTCAGCTCCTCGGCCTTGGCCTGCAGGACCTTTACGTCCTCTACCCCTAGGATCCCGTTCTCCTTCAACCACGCCTCAGCCTCCAGGACCTCCTTCCTCTTCCCCTCCATCTCCTTCTTCTTTGCCTTCAGTTCCTCCAGCTTCTCCTTCACCTTTCCGTGTTCCATCTCTATCGTGGGTAGAGACGAGGCCTTCTGCAGCGCCGCCGCCAGCTCGGCCTCAACCTTCTCCTTCTTACGCTGTAGCTCCTTCATCTCTTCCTCCGCTTCCTCCTTCCTCTTCCTTCTCTCATCCAGCTTCTCCTGCGCCCTCTCGTACCTGTCGAGTTCGCGGAGAAGCCCTTCTACCCTCTCAAGCTCCTCCCCGACCGCCCTCCTCTCTTCCTCCTTCCTCCTCTCTTCCTCCTCCTTCCTCGTTATCCTGAGACCGATGTCCTCCGGTTCTATCTCCGAGTCGCAGGTTGGGCAGACCCCCGTTTCCTCAATCTTCCTGTAGTCCCTCAGCTTACCCCTTATCTCGCCCATCTCGTTCTCAAGCCTTGCCCTAATCTCCTGGAGCCTCACCCTTCTCCCCTCCAGCTCCTCCCTCTCCCCCGGCCTTTCCATGGATTCCAGCTCCTTCATCTCCTCCTCCAATCTCGAGACCTCCCTCTCCAACTTTCCCAACTTCCGGCTCACCTCGGCCACCTCCCTCCTGAGCTCTTCTACGTCCATGGCCTTCAGCTCCCCGAGAAGGGAAGAGAGCTCGTTCATCTTCCCGTTCAGCTCCTCCTCCTGCCTTTCGATCTCTCCCCATTCCCTCTCCATTTCCTCCTTCTTCGCTGCGACCTCCAGACGGGAGAGGGCCTCCGGGACCATGCCCTCCGTCTCCTCCACCTCCTGCAGCAGCCTCTTCCTCACCTGCTTCACGTGTTCATACAGACCGCCCTTCTTCTCCTGCAACTGGAAGGTCTTCTTCCTGACCTCCTCCAAGGCCCTGAGCCTCTGAGAAAGCGAGGCCTCCCTCCCCTCCAAGGCCAGCAGTTTCTCCGATATCTCGCTCAGTTCCCCCTCCCTGCGCCTCCTATCCCGATCGTCCTGGGAGAGCCTCCCCTCCAAGTCCCCCAGCGTCCTGTCGTCGTAGTTCAGACATTCTCCCCTCAGCCTCGTCCTGAACCCCTCCAACACCTCCCTCGCGTTCTCGTACGCCTGGTCGAGGGACCCTATCCCTATCATGTCGTTTATCAGCTCCTTCATCTGCCTAGGGCTGTATTCCGTCACGATGGAGTCCAGCTCCCCCTGTTGTACGATCGTGGCCACCCTCATCTTCTGGTAGTCCAACCCTATCACGGAGGCCACCTTCTGGCTCATCGATTCGTCGTACTGCCTCCTCTCCCCAGCCACAAGAGTCCTAGGCCCCGTTTCGGTCAGCTCCTTCAGGACGCATTCGATCAGCCCCCCATCGGCCCCGACCCTCCTGGCCGCTAGGTACCTTCTCCCACCCACGTCGAAGGTCACTTCCACCCTCCCCTCAGGGGAGCCCCTCCTGACCAGGTTCGAGTTGGCCCCCCTCGTGTGCTTCCCGAAGAGGGCGTAGGTTATGGCGTCTATGACGGAGGACTTGCCCGCTCCGTTCCTGCCGACGAAGATGTTCACCCCATCCTTCAGCTCCAGCCTGCTGTCCGAGTGGGAGACGAAGTTTCTGAGCCTCACTTCCCGGATCATTAGCTTCCACCGAACCTTTCCGCCTTGTACGCGGACCACAGGGATTCGAGGGCCTCGTCCACCTTCCCCTCCTTCAACAGGGGGAGCAGCTCCCCCACGGCGTAGTCCGCCCTTTCCTTCCCGCCTAGCACCTGTCCGGAGAGTTCCGCCATCTTCTCGTCTATGTCGGGAGGCCTCTCGAGCAGGACCCTCCCTTCCACACCATCCTGGGGCACGATGTCAAAGTCATGGTAAAGGTCGTATCCATCCAGCAGCTTCAGGATGGCCGAGACCCTTGCCTGGTCCACATCCTCCCCGTCCCCGCTCACTTCGAAGTGGAGCATGGGCCTCCCGCCCTCCCTCTTCAATTCTTCCACAAGGGACTCCACCTTCTCCCTAAGTTCCTCGATCCTAACTCGATAGGAGGCCTGTTTCCTGACGGACTTGAGCTCCATCCATTCGGGCTTGGCCTCATCCCCCGAGAGGTCCACTAAGTAGAAGCCCTTGTGGTGCTCCCTTATCCCCTCCAGCGAGGTGGCCTCCGTCGACCCGGGGTATTGCAGGGGTCCCTTCAGCTCGTCGAACTTCCTTCCGCACCTGTCGTGCAGGTGGCCCATGGCGTAGTAGTCGAAGTCCCTGGGCAGGTCAAGGTGGTTCATCTCCCCGGCATATTCGTGAAACTCCTTCAGACCCTGATGCAGGACGAGCACCTTCTTCCCCTCCGGAGGGGCGAGGGCCGCGAGCTTGTCCTTCAGAGACTGGACCTCGCTCCTCCTCCTCTTGTGGAAACCAACGATTGTCAATCCCCCCCACTTCACCATCTCCCCGTCAGGGAGGTACCTCGCCAGACCCACCTCCTGGTAGAGCATTGGCGATGGAAGCCCGCCCAGCCTGCTGACGTCGTGCTCCCCGAGGGTGAAGAAGAAGGGTATCCCCTTATCCTTCAGCCTCATCAATGCCCTCGCCAGGCCGGCCAGCGCGTCCCCTCCGGGCCTCGGGGAGTCAAATATATCCCCCGAGTGAATGACAAGGTCCACACCCTCCTCGATCATCCTGTCCACTGCTTCGTCGAACGCCCTGTAGAAGTCCCTCTCCCTCTCCTCCAGTCCATACGGGGCAGCCCCTAGGTGAGTGTCTGAGAGATGGCCTATGAGCATTCCCCTCACCACTTTCTGCCCATCAGCTCGGAAGTGTCCTCCAAGTTCCCTTCGACAGCCTCCTTATCCCTGAGCCATTCCCCGACGGCGTCTATGTCCATCCCCATCAGCTTCTCAGGGACCTGTTCTATCTTCACCATCATGGGTAGCGTGACCCACTGTCCAAGGAGGACGGCCTCCCCCACGTTGAGCGACGGAAGGTATTCAATCAGCTTCTCGCTCGCCAGCTCGCTGGATTCGACTATGTACTTCTGGTCCTTCGGCTGGGTGATCCTCATTATGGCGAGCGAGCCCATCTGGCTGAGGACGTCCTGGTGCAGCCTGCTGGGCCTCTGGGAGACTACTATCAGCGATACCCCGAACTTCCTCCCCTCCCTCGCTATCTTGGATGCTATCCTCTTCGCATCTGTCTCCTCGTCCGCAGGCAGGAAGGTGTGGGCCTCCTCCATCGCTATGATCACAGGGGACTGGAACCTCACCCTCCCTTCAGCCTTGCCTTCGAGGCCGTACCTCCTGGCCTTCTTCCTATCCTCGAGGATCTCCTCCATGAAGTAGTCCATGGCCACCGCGGCCTGCCTCTCAGATAGCTCCAGCATGTTCAGGACGTTTATGTGGTTCGCCTTCAGCTGGTCCAGAGGGTCACCGATGTCTGGGTCTATCACTTCACCCTTCCTCATCCTCGCCCTGTCCACTATCTCGGATACCCTGCGCGCCACCCTCCTTTCCTGTGAGTCCGCTTTCCCATCGTTGGCGATGAGGTCGAGCTCACCGTGTAGGGCATCCCAGAACCCCTTCGCCTCCCTGACCTCCTGGGTGAACGCCCTCCTCAGGACGCCCCTCTGCCTCTCCGCGTTCTCCCTCATGTCCAGCAGGTCGGCGAACCTCTCCGCTTCCAAGAGCCGCGGGTTCAGCTTCGCCTGAACGTGGACTAGCCTATCGAGCTTCAGTGTCGCATACTCGCCCTGGTAGTCGAAGATGACCATGGTGCCGTATGCTTCGGAAGTCCTCTTCGCGAGCAGGGCAAGGAGGTTGGACTTGCCGCTCCCCGTGGCTGCTAGTATTGCGAGATGCCTTGCGGCGACCTTGTTCAGGTTTACGGAGGCCTGGACTCTCGGCTGCCTCAGGATGCATCCAACTCTAGTCCACTCCTTGCCCACCACGGAGAAGACTGAGAGAAGCTCCCCTTCGCTCGCTTCGAACACCGCCGAGCCCGGCTCGGGCGGAAGGGAGGGCATGAGGACCCTTCCCTTCTTAAGCTCGTCGAGAAGTCCCACCACCTTCACCGACGCCGAATACGCCTTGTCCCTTGGGTTCTTCGACGCCACCTCCTTCGCTTCGACCGCGGACTGAAAGCTCTTCACGACGTCCGGGTCCATCAGCCTGCTCGTGACAACGCTCTCCTCGACCAGCCCCAGGGACCTGCCCTCCTGCGCCTCCACCGCGACGTACTCCCCCACCCTGACATTCCGCCACGCCAGGAAGACGAAAAGGTGAGGCCTGGCCTCCCCAACTATTATCCCCAAGGGCAGGCCCTCTGACGCCCTATTCTCCAAGGACCTCCCTCCCACCCGTCTCAGCCGCCAGGCCCAAGATGTCCACGAGCCTGCGCATGTCTTCGTTGGAGATCCTGCAAGACTCGTGCGCAACCCTCAGCGGGTAAGGATATCCGTCCACCGAGTAGCTGCCGAGCGCGTCCATCAGCTCCCTCTGGCCACGCCCGTCCACTTCCCCGGGCGCCTCCACCCTCAGGCACGGCGAACGGTCTGACAGGCGGACGTAGAAGACGGTCACGCCCCCTTTGTCCAGGTAAGGCGAAGAGTAGCCGGCGCAGCTCGTCGCGACGTTGAAGTAGTGTATGTCCCCCACGGGCGCTCCGAAGAGCTTGTTGCTTTCTGACCTCTTCGAGACGAAGATCACGTTCCTTTCCTTCATCAGGTCCCTGGCGTGCTCGTAGAAGGCGATGGCATGTCTCCGCCTCCTGTCGTAGAACCTCGCCAGCAACGAGCCGTCAACAAGGACGAAGTCCGAGCCCTGTGAGCCTTCTTTGGCCATCTTGTACTCCAGGTCCATCCCCTCGCTCTCCAAGACCATCCTAGGGTCGGTGGTCAACTCTCGTCCTTCCACGACGGAGAGGACCCCCGCCCCGACGTCGAACCTGGGCGGGACCGCGTCCCGACCCTCCTGCGTCTGACAGACCGCGTCCACGGCGTAGACGTAGTATCCAAGGTATGGCACAAGGTTCCAGCTGCTGTCCACCCCTGCGACGGCCAACTTCTCCTTCTTCCTTGGCGTATAGTCCGTCCAGAGGCCCCTCGCTTTCTCCATCACGGACGAAGGCCCCCCTATCTCCTTCAAGATGGCCTCCCTCCTCGAGATGGCGAGGTCATAGACCTGCATCAGCATATGGCTTGGAAGTCGTCCACGTCGCCTTAAAGGGTTTCCCGAGGCGGCGCCCCTTAGGCTAAGGGCAGGCCGTCCGGCCACGTTCCTTTCCTCCTGCGGGGAGGCCTAAAGCAGTGATCACCCATGGGACGCTCTCTCAAGGATACCTACAAATAGCGCCTGGCTTAGAACAAATGGTGGGATGGCGAACCGGCCCAGCCTCTTCCTGCTCGCTCTGGCCCTGAGCCTGTTCCTTCTAGCGGTGGGGGGAACCCACCCCCCTCCCTGCGATAAGTGGGGGTTCGCCTCCGATGGCCAACAGCAGGAGGCTCACTGGTATGCAGGGGCTCTGACTACGGAGACGGGGACGGCGGAGGAGGTCGGCGCGAGGGCATACGTCCCCATGGACGAGCCACATCCAGCCGACCTCTATTATGCTACCCTCATCTCCGTGTTCGACAGCAACTCAAGCTACGACCAATTCGGGTTCTCCGCGTACCTCGGCCGTTACTGGTTATCGTGGTCCTATTCCGTCGTGAGCGGTGGCATCACCCAGCACGTCTTCTCCCTTTCCGAGCTCCCCCTTGCGCCCGGCCCCTACTGGTTCGAGATGGAAGTGGCCGGGGGCCTTCTTACCTATCGGCTGTACGACGGCGACGGCCTCAACCTCATCTGGGAGAAGTCCGTCAGGACGGGCGGAGAGCACTTCGTCCTCGCCCCCACCTACTTCGACTTCTATACAGGAGAAACTTACACGGGCTTCACCGTCTACGAGGAGGTCTACCAGGCGAGCGACGTGAGGCCCGGAGCCAACTTCTACGTCTCCGATAGTTATTACCTTCGGTCCGGTACTAGGGCCTCCGCCGGTTGGGCTCCCTGGAGCTCAGGGCCCGTCGCATCCGAGGTGCAGATTGTGGTAAGAGGCCCCACCATCTACCTGCGCAACATCAAGGAAGAGGTCACCCTGCCCTCCGTCCTGGGCCACTACTATACGAATGAGCCCGTCAACCTCACGGCCGCCACTAGGGGTTTCGTAGGCCCAACTACATATTCCTGGTACATCGACGGGGTCCTCTTCACAAAGTCTGACCTCTTCCAGAACGCGTACGTCTCATTCTCGCAGCCATCGATGCACAGCGTCTCCGTGGTGGCTAGGAACGATTTCGCTTCGGCTTCGAGCCCCACCCTTACGTTAGAGGTCACCAAGGTCTCCTTCACGGTTTCGTCGCCTTATGGCAACGTGACTGGTTCTGGACTCTTCGACTACGGGGACGTCGTGGAGGCCTCGCTGGACCCAGTCTTCATCCCCAAAGGAGAAGGCAGCAGGACTGCCTTCGTGGGATGGAAGGGGGAGGGGCCCGGGGCCTATGACGGCGCAGAGGCGAAGTTCGCGGTCAGGCTCTTGGGGAACCTGACGGAGGTGGCCATCTGGCGCGACCAGTGCCTTGTGCAGGTCCTCAGCGACCCGCCGGGCTACGAGATGTCCGTTTGGCTCGACGTTGGCCACGTCCTCCTCAACGTTACAACTTCGTGGAACGTCACGAACGAGAGCAGGCAGAGCTTAGTCGCTTGGCTGTCGGACGGGGCCCGACGCCAGTTCAACAGGACGGGCTCCCCCACGGCCACCTTGGAGTTGGACCTTCCCGGGGCCAAGATTCTAACCCTCATCGGCGTCTTACAATACCGCCTCCAGCTCGAAGGGTACGATGGGCCGTTCAGCAGCGGTTCCCCCACGGGCGACCTCTGGTTCGACGAGGGGTCCACGGCTGTGGTCACCCTCCCCCTCGACTACACCATAGGCTACGAGCGCCTCGTCTTTCAACGATGGGCCTCTGGCGAGCCCTCCAACACCCTTGCGCTTCCGGCGGGTCCGGGCATGAAGGCCACCCCAATCTACAAGACCCAATACATGGTGCTAGTACTTGACAGCCAAGCGGGCTTGTACTGGCCCATCTCCGGGTCGGTCTATCCGACCGGGTCGATGTTCAAAGCGGCATGGGTGGACGCAGGGGGGCCGCTGCCCCTTCCCCCTGGGACATACTCGCAGACTAATACCTCCAGGATGGTCCTGAGGGAGGTCGTAGTAGGGTACGTCGAGCCCTCCTCCGTCGGCCCCCCGACTTGGTGGACGTCCTTCCTCTTCGTGTACAATGTCACAAACGAAGGCTCGACGCTGGACGAGGGCAACTTCGCCGCGTATCGCGTCGTCACGAACGAATCGGGCAGCTTCTTTGAGCCTCTCATCGATGCCACGGGCGTGCCACCGCCTAGTGTCCAAGGCGGCCTGATGTACGTCGACAGGCCAATGGTGGTGAGCTACGGATACGTAAGGCAGTTCTACGTGTCCATCTCCACACCTTTCGATTCGTTCTCAGGGTGGCTGGACTCCAGTCCCTGGAACGTCTCCTCATTTAGCTATTTGGCACCTGAGAACGCCGGCCCCATGGGCCTCTTTAGGTTCGTGAGGTGGAGGGGGACGGTGGAGAGCAGGTCGAACAACCTCTCACTTGTGCTGAACGGCCCGTATTCCGAAGAGGCAGTATACGAGCTGGACATCCCCCGTTTCATCTCTCTCGTTGCGGCAGCCGCCCTCGTCCTGACGCTGGCCCTGGTGCCGATACTTCACAAGCATGTACCCGAGGGTCCCCTTCGGTCATGGACTAGGACATCATTCCGTGGGAACCCCCCCGCCCACGTAGGCCACGTAGACGTCCTCCAGCGTCGGCTCGGCCTTCGAGAAGGAAGCCACGCTCATGTTCCTTGCCCTGAACACGGAGAGGAGGTCGGCCAAGTATTCCTCTCCTGAGAGCACGACCCTCAGGCTCGTCGAGCCTTCCGCCTCCCTGTGCGTGAAGCCCTCCACACCCTTGACGGAGCCGAGCCACTCCAGACCTCCCTCAGCTCCGCGCAGCTCCACCTTCACGCTCGTCTTGTGGGCCACGGACCTCTTTAGGCGCTCGGGGCTGTCCACTGCGAGCAACCTCCCCCTGCTGAGGATGCCCACCCTGTCGCACATCTCCTCCGCCTCGTACATGTAATGAGTGGTGAGGAGGACCGCCCTTTCCTCGCCTTCCTTCGCCCACCTGGACACTATCCCCCTCAGCAGCCTCGCCGATAGCACGTCCAGACCTAGGGTGGGTTCGTCCAAGAACAGCACGTCCGGGTCGTTGACGAAACCCCTAGCCAGGTTCAACCTCTGCTTGTAACCCGTAGAAAGGTGGCTCATCAGGGTGTCTCTGTACTCCTCCATCTGCAGCTCACTGATGAGCTCGTCTATCCTCTCTTCCGCCACTCGTTTGGGCAGGCCGTAGAGCTGTGAGAAGAACCAGAGGTTCTCCCGAGCCGTCAGGATCCCGTAACCTGGCGTCTCTCCCCCTGAAACTAGGTTGATGCGAGGCCTCACTAGGTCGGCCTCCTTCACCACGTCGTGGCCCGCCACGAAGGCCTGGCCCTCGGTCGGGTAAAGGAGGGTCGTGAGTATCTTGACGAGCGTCGTCTTACCTGAGCCGTTCGGCCCCAGCAACCCGAAGATCTCCCCCCATCTTACGGAGAACGTTACGGAGTCCAAGGCCTTGACCGTCGATGACCTGTTCCTGAAGACCCTGGTGACGTCCCTTGCCTCTATGGCGTCCATCGCCGTCGCTCCCAACGTTAAAATACCCGTTGATAAAAGCTTGCGAAGAGCCCATGCCGCCCAGGACCGCCATATGGAACGCCATAGCCTTGAACGCCAAGGCGGCCTCCGCCAGGGCCTGGGTGAGGCTGGTGGGCGCCAACAGGAAGCTCGCTTGGGTCCTCGCCGACGTATTGGTCCTGGCGGCGCCCGTCCTTTCGTATGGCATGCTTTACAGCTACGCGGGCGCGCCCCCGAACCTCGTGGGCACGCTTGTGGTGGGCGTCTTCATGCTTCCCTTCTGGATGAACGTGGTATGGAACATGGCTAGCCAGTTTTACTGGGAGAAACAAGTGGGCAACTTCGAAATGTACATGATAGCCCCGGTCTCCAGGGTCTCGATCCTTACGGGCATGGCCTTCGGCGGGATGTTCAATACCATACTGAGGAGCGCCTTCGTGCTGGTCGTAGGGGGTCTGGTGTTTTCACCCGCCTTCCACTTGGCCAACCTGACCCCTGCCGTGCTAGTCTTTCTCCTCACCCTTTCAGCCCTCTACAGCCTGGGGATGCTCCTCTCCAGCCTGTTCATGCTGTACGGGAGGGAGGCCTGGCAGACGGCGGGTCTCCTGCAGGAGCCCGTGAGCTTCCTTTCCGGCGTCTACTTCTCCGTTCGCTTCTTCCCTGAAGCCATCAGGGCAGCCGTCTCCGTCATCCCGCTCGCCGTTGGGCTGGACGCCGTCCGTTCTCTTATCGTCCTGGGGCTGGGTGTCGAAAGCATAGCTTGGCACGTGGTTCTCCTGGTCGTCTTCACCGTCGCCTTCTCCCTCCTCGCCCTCAGGTCCCTTTCGTTCATGGAGGCGCTGGCGAAGAAGGAGGGGAGGTTGACCCTAAGATGGCAGTAGACAGGACCTTCAGGGCCGCCCTCGCCTCCTTCACTGTGGGTTGGAAGGTCGAGGGGAACTGGACGGACCCCGTCCTTTTCGTCGGCTTCCTTATAATGAGGCCTCTCTTCACGTTCTTCATAGGGGTCTTCGCCTACCTCTTCGTGGGCTCGGTAGCCGGGGGTTTCGCCTCAGACAGGCTGGCGTACATCGTCCTGGGCAGCGCCCTCTACATCGTTCCAATGGCCCTGATGAGGGACCTGGGGTGGCTCGTCCACGACGACAGGGAGCACTACGAGGCCCTCAAGCACATATACCTGGCCTCCCCCAGCCTGAGCCTCTACCTCATCGGTCGCTCCTTGGTTTCCTTCCTAAACGCCGTCCTCGGGATGCTGGTGACGGTCGTCGCCGCGGACGTAGTCACCAGATATGCGTTCAAAATGGACCTGGCCTTGTTGGGCCAAGTGGACCTCCTCGGCTTGGCCATGGCCATGGCCCTTGGGTACTTGGCCTTCACGAGCATGGGGTTCTGCATGTACGGGGCTGGCATCCTTTCGGAGACGGCGGTCTTCGCCTTCGCAGATGGCCTCCCCTCCCTTCTGCTCATAATCGGAGGGGTGCTCTTCCCCCCTACATTCCTCCCCTGGCCCTCCTCCGCGCTGGCATACGCCACTCCTGCATATTATTACGTGGAGCTCGCGAGGGAAAGCCTGCAGGGGTCCTTCCAGCCCTCCGTCCTGAACGGCCTGGTGGCGACATCCCTGACCTATGCCGCGCTCTTCAATCTTCTCTTCTTATACATCAGGAAGGTTGCGTTGAAGAGGGGCCTCCTGGACCGGAAGTCGAACTGGTAGCGAGCTGAGCCGTAAGCTGCGCCAGCCTCTCCAGCCTGGCGTAGTTCCTTGGGATCTGCTCCTTGAGAGTGGCCAGGGCGGAGGCGTACTCGGGTTGTAGCAGGTGGGCGAACCTCCCCTGCGCCTTCAGATATTCTTCTACAGGCCTGGGGCTAGTGACAGGATACGTGATCCTGTAGGTCCCCCCTTCTACTTCATAAAGAGGGAAGAACCTTGTCTCCACGGCTAGCTTAGCGATCCTTATCGTCTTGGACGTGTCGAACCTCCAGCCCCTGTTGCAGGGCGCTAGGACGTGAAGGAACGTTGGCCCATCTTTGTCCAAGGCCTTCCTGACTTTGTTCATCAGGTCCTTCCAGTGGGATATTGAGGCGGTGGCGGCGTAGGGGACGCCGTGCGCAGCCACAATGGCCACGAGGTCCTTCTTGACCTCACCCTTCCCGGCCCTCTCCTTCCCGAACGGAGTGGTGGTCGTCCAAGCTCCGTAAGGCGTACCCCCCGACCTCTGGATGCCGGTGTTCATGTATGCCTCGTTATCGTAGCAGACGTAGAGGAAGCGGTGTCCCCTCTCCATCGCCCCCGAGAGGGCCTGTAGGCCGATGTCGTAAGTTCCTCCGTCCCCCCCGAAGACTATTATCGGGTGTAGGCTACCCTCGCCCTTCCTCCGAAGCGCCCTCAGGCCTGCATCTATCCCGGATGCCACGGCCGCCGCGTTCTCGAAGGCTGAATGCACCCATGGCCTGTTCCACGCAGAATACGGGTAGAGGGAGGAAGATACCTCCAGGCACCCCGTGGCGTTGGCCACTATCGTGTCCTTCGGCGCGGCTAGGAGAACCTGCCTGACGGCCACGGATGCCCCACATCCTGCGCACAGCCTGTGACCAGGGGCGAGGGGCTCCTCGGACGGCAGCTCCTTGAGGCCCTTGACGGGCTGTAGCATCTACTCCCTCACCCCGTAGAAGACAGTCCCCCCGCCACGTCTGGCCGGGTCAGCGGCCATGGCGAAGACCTTCTTCGCGTCCGAGACCGAGAAGTCCCTTCCTCCTATGCCGTAGACGACGGCCAGGGCTGGTACGTCCAGGCCCGCTTCGTCGATGATGGACTTCACGTCGGACGCTAACGGGCCGAAGGGAGCCCCGATGCTCAGGCTCCTGTCCATCACCACGATCCCTTTTGAGCCCTTCACCAGGCGCAGGACCTGTTCTGAAGGGAAGGGCCTGAACAGCTTGACCGAGAGCACGCCAACGTTGGCCCCCTTGCTGTTGAGGTCCTTCGCGGCCGTTCTCAACGTCCCGGCCGCGCTCCCGCTCACTATGGCTACATAGTCGGCCGACTCTACGTTGTACTCTCCCACCGCGCCGTACCTCCTCCCGCTTATGGCCTGATATTCCGCCTCCACTTCGGAGAAGGCCTTGAGAGCGTCCTCCATCGCCCTCACCTGTTGCATCTTGAATTCGTAGTAGTTGTCCGGTGTGGCTATGGCCCCGAAGGACTCCGGGTTCTCCGGGTCCAGCCTATGCTTGAACTTTGGCCTCCCCAACCACTTCGTTGAGGACTCCTCGGAGATGGGCCTCAGGGCCTCCGTGCTATGTGAAATTATGAACCCCTCGAAGTTTACGGCGGACGGAAGCATTACGTCCGGCCGCTCCGAAAGCTTGAACAGCTGTATGGTGCGGTCGTAGACCTCCTCCACGCTCTCCGCGTAGACCTGTATCCAGCCGGAATCCCTGGACCCCATCATATCCCCGTGGTCGGCGTTCAGGATTATGGGGGCGCTGAGGGCCCTGTTTGCGACGGCCATCACGACCGGCAGCCTCATTCCGGCGACGTTATACATTATCTCGTGCATGAGGGCAAGCCCCTGGCTTGAGGTGGCGGTGAAGACCCTGCAGCCCGCAAGCGACGCCCCCAGGCAGGCCGAGAGGGCGCTGTGCTCAGACTCCACCGCCACGAATTCTCCTTTGAACTCGCCGTCTGCCACGTACTCCGCCAGCTTCTCCACTATGATCGTCTGGGGCGTGATGGGATACGCTGCCACAACGTCCACGTCAGACTGCTTCACCGCCATCGCAACAGCTTCGTCTCCGTTCGCGGCCACCCTCTGGCCCACCCAGGCCTGAGTCATTTTTCCTTCACCATGGTTATCGCCTTGGTAGGGCATTCCACCTCGCATATGCCACAACCCTTACAGTGCGCGTAATCTATGGTCACCTTCGATCCCTCGTGCCTGAGTATGGCCGGCTCGGGGCAATAGATCCAGCAGAGCAGGCAATTCGTGCATTTGGCTTCGTCTAATACAGGCCTGCTCACCCTCCACCCCCTTGTATCGTAAGCCACGGACGTCCCGCCCTTCACCACCGCTGCCTCGCCCAGCTCCCTCCAGCTCAGCCAGCCTTCACCTCCTCGTAACCACACTTCAATGCCTTCACATTTCTTTCCTGAAGAGCCCCCTTGAACCGCTTTTCGAAGACCGGGACGAGCGCCTCCAGCCTCAACGCCCCCGTCGCCCTGGCCATGGCCCCCAGCATGGGCGTGTTGGGGAAGTCCTTCCCTATGGTCTTCAGGGCGATCCCCGTGGCGTCCACAGCCCACACTTTGATGGCGGGGCGAAGGTCTAGGTCTCTCCTCACCTGAACGGGGTCCCCGTCGAAGTTCACGATAAGGACCCCCCCTTCCTTGAGCCCGGAGGCGACCATCCTCTCGGCCACCATCGACCTGTCCACTACCATGACTACGTCGGGCTCGTATATCAGGGAGCGTATTTCTATCGGCTCGTCGCTCAACCTAGCGTAAGCCGCTATGGGTGCACCCGACCTCTCTGCGCCGAATTCTGGGAAGGCCTGCGCGTGCCTTCCCTCCTCTATCGTCGCCTCCGCCATCAGCCTTGCGGCGGATACAACCCCCTGGCCTCCCCTGCCGTGTAGCCTCACTTCGAGCATCATGCACATTCCACCCTTGCGGGGAACCTCTGCCCTTCCCTATCCTCCTATTCTTCACGGGCCGGGCCGACCAGATAAATATTTCTAATTCCATAACCTATAATTGATATAGAATCTATATAATTTCTCCCTCGGGCGGCCCCCTGGCGCCATGTTCGCTCAAATATCGGATGGGCGTCGACGATTAGTGTAAATAGTGGTGGACGATCTGCAAGATATGGAAAGGAGCTGCCGGCCAGGGTCAGGCTATGGTGTAGTAGATCTTGTTCAGGCTTGGCTCCACCTTGGCCAGCATCTGCCTGAGCAGCTCGGGGTCTGCCTTCGAAGCGTGAGGGACGTACCCGGCCCTGGTGTACGTCAGAACATCGACCAGAGAATCGTGCAGGAACCTCAGCTTATTCATCTGCTCCTCGGTTACGGGCGTAGAGGCGTGACCGTGCGCCACTAGCCTCAAGGTGAAGGGGCTGGAGTCGGAGACGTGCTCCACCTTCAGGTCCCTGAACCCAACCCTCTTCAGGTACCTCTTGATCACGTGCCTCATCCGGGTCTGGATTATCCCGTTCACCTGGAGCTCCAGGAGTTTGACCCGTCCCGTAGCTCCCAGCTCCGCGTTCGCCGGCCTGGCGCGTTCGGTTAAAAGGATCTGTCCCTTCTCCATCTATAACGCCGTTATAGAAAGGGGACGCCCCCGTATTTATTCCTTTCTAATAGCCATTATCAACTATCCTTCCCGCTTCCGGGGCCTCGTCCGCTAGTTTTATAAGAGACCTCCTGTGGTAATCGATAACGATTACTAAGGCGATGCATGGCTCATGGTTCTCGTGGACAGGTATGGCCGCCCCGTCGTCTCTCTTCGCATCGCCGTAACGCCAGAATGCAACTTCGATTGCGTCTTCTGCCATAACGAGGGGTTCTCCGGCCAAGCGGGTAACCTGATGACCCCGACGGAGATAGCCCGGGTGACCCAAGTCCTCATGCAGTTCGGGGTGAGGAAGGTGAAGCTCACGGGCGGCGAGCCCATGGTGCGCCGGGACATAGTCGAGATAACTCGCAGGATCGGGGAGCTTCGGCCTGATGACTTGGCCATGACCACGAATGGCACAAGGATTGAGGCGCTGGCTTGGGAGCTGGCAGAGGCGGGGATGAAGCGCCTGAACATAAGCCTCCACAGCCTGAAGGAGGAGAAGTTCAAGTGGATAACTTCCAGCGTCCGCTACGAAGAGACGCTCAAGGCCATAGGGTCCGCCATAGAGGCGGGGCTCACCCCCGTGAAGCTCAACATGGTCCTTCTAAAGGATTACAACGAAGACGAAGTTTGGGACATGATTCATTATGCCGAATCCCTGGGCGGGGCAGACCTGGCCATAGTGCAGCTCATAGAGCTGGTGCCCATCGACCTGGACTTCTACAGGAGGTTTCATGTCGACCTCTCTTCCGTGGAGGCGCAGCTGAAGGAAAGGGCGACAGAAGTCAAGGTCAGGGACATGCAGAACCGCCCTCAGTACACGCTCCCCAATGGGGTGAAGGTGGAGGTGGTGAGGCCCGTCCACAACGCAAGCTTCTGCATGGCGAACAACAGGATGAGGATCACCCATGACGGCAAGTTCAGGCCCTGCCTCATGAGGAACGACAACATGGTCGATTTCCTGTCCCTTATGAGGTCGGGTTGCACGGACGACGCGATCGCCGCCCGGTTCGTGAGAAGCGTCTGGGTCAGGGAGCCATACTACAAGGTGCCCTACCTTACGCTCAGGCGGGGGTGACACCTTGTCGGGCATAGAAAATTCCTTTCTTCATTCCTTATGAACGATTTAAATATGTCCGCGCCCTTGCATCGACAGGTGCGAGCACTTGCCGGCCGTCCGCGCAGACTACGTCTGGATGAACGGGGAGTTCGTCCGTTGGGAGGAGGCTAAGGTGCACCTCCTCACTCATGCGCTTCATTATGGCACCTGCGCCTTCGAGGGCATCCGAGCCTACCCATCTGGAGATCAGATGTACGCCTTCCGCCTTCCTGAGCATATGAAGAGGCTGGCGAGCAGCTGCAAGGTCTACGGGTTCGAACTAAGGTACACGGTGGAGGACCTCTGCAGGGCCGCGGTGGAGACCATCAGGAAGAACGGGCTTCACGTGCGGACGTACGTTCGCCCCATCGTATACGTGGGCTTCGGGGGCATAGGCATAAACTTCACGGGGTTCCCCATCGACGCCGCCATCCTTGCCTTCCCTTACGAGAAGTACTTCCAGAAGGAAGGCGTGGCCGCACAGGTGAGCAGCTGGAGGCGCACGGGGGACCAGACGGGGGCCCCCCTGGCGAAGGTGGGAGGCCAGTACGTCAACTCGGTCCTAGGGAAGATGGAGGCGTTGAGGAACGGCTACGATGAATCCATCATGCTGGACGTGAACGGCTACGTGAGTGAGGGGACGGGCGAGAACATATTCCTAGTAAGGGACGGACGGCTCATCACCCCGGACCCCTCCAGCTCCATCCTGGAGGGGATAACGAGGGCCTCGCTGATCAGGCTGGCGAGCGACATGGGCATAACCACCGTCGAGAGGAGGGTTGCCAGGTCTGAGCTCTACCTGGCGGAGGAGGCCTTCTTCAGTGGGACGGCCGCGGAGATAACCCCAATACTCTCGATAGACGGAAGGAAGGTGGGGGACGGGCGCGTCGGTCACCTGACCTCCAGGCTTGCGGAGGCCTTCAAGAGGGTGGTCAGCGGCCAGGACGACAGGTATCGAGAGTGGCTCACACCCGTGTACTAGAAACCGTTTAATCTGAGAGAGGGGTACAGCCCACCTGCGACCATGGATGAGCCCTACGGAGAGGTCCCTGAGGAGGCAGCTCGCCTCCGAGGGCAGGAGGGTGGCTGCCCTGGGCCTCGTGGCAGGCAGGGAGGGGAACATAAGCTGCCGCTACGGGAACTACATGCTGATCAAGGTGACGGGCCAGTTCCTTTCGGATGCCAGACAGGTGGACTTCGTGAAGGTGGCGATGACGGACGAAGAGGAATTCTGGAGGCAGCAGCCGAGCATCGAGGTCAACATGCATCGCCTGTTGTACCTGAAGAGGCCCGACGTAGGGGGCGTCGTCCACACCCATCCGCCCTTCGTCACGGCCTTCTGCGTCGCCTCCGAGGTGCTGGAGCCTGTTACGACGGAGGCCCGCTTCTACTTCCCCAAGGGGATACCTCTCCTCCCTCTGAAGGCTCCGGGGTCGATGGACCTCGCCGTCCAGGTGGCTGAAATGGCCTCCCTCGGCTTCGACGCCCTGATGCTGGAGGGGCACGGGCTGGTGACGATGGGGCCCGACCTGCGCCGCGCCGTAGAGCTGAACATCGCAGCCGAAAGGACGGCCCAGGCGGCCCTTCTTTCTCGCGTCCTGAAAGGTCAGCCGTCCGGGGGTCGGACGTAGCAGCCCCTGCACCTCGGCTCGTAAAGCTCCTTTCCCCCCACCACCACCTGAGGCCCAAAGACCTCCCTTCCCTCCATCGTCCTCTGGGTGAAGTACGCCTCCCCTCCGCATTTCACACACACGGCCGTGAGGCTGTGTATAACGTCCGCCCTAGCTAGGAGCTCCATGGCGTTCCCGAACGGCGCCCCAGCGTGGTCCCTGTTCAGGACGGAAACGTACACCCGCCTGCCGGAGAAGGCGATGCCCTCCAGTGCCCTCGGAAGTTCCACCTCCACCGGCCAGAACTGGGCCTCATCCACCCCGATGACGTCCACCCTCCGGCTCATCGCCTTCATGACCTTAACCCCCTCATCCGTTATAGGGACGACCCTCGCGGGAAGCTTCAGCCCCTTGTGGGTGACGACCTCGGAGGAGCTGTACCTCGAGTCGATCTCTGGCTTGAAGAGCTCGATCCTCTTCCCGGCTATCATCTCCCTCTCTAACAGCTCCAGGAGGCGGGAGGTCTTCCCAGAGAACATCGGGCCCGATATCACCACGAGCTGTCCGGACTTCAGTTCGACGGCACTCTCCAAGGCAGAGATCGGATCGTGGATGGTGGTCCTACGTCGGCGGCTATATACCTTGGCCCCCTATCATTCGCATCTTCCTCCCTGAGATTATTCCAATTTTGCCCCTAGAGCCACAAAAAACTTATTACCCCATTACTGCTCGGTCTGTGTGCGTGAGTTCTGGTCGATGCCTGAGGCCGAAAAGACGCCTTCCAAGAAACAGCCGGGGGCTTCAGCCGCGAAGGCCTCCAAGGCCAAGGCCACGAAGCCCAAGGTCGTGAAGGGCGTCCTCGCCACGTTGGGGGCCCCTAGGCCTGGCCCTTCAAAGAGAAGGGCACCCGAAGAGGTCACCTCCGGCCTCATAGGCCCGAGCCACCTAACACGCTTCGAGAGGGCCAGGATACTCGGAGCGAGGGCCTTGCAGCTTTCCTTCGGGGCCCCTCCGCTGATAGAGCTGTCCGCGGGGCTGAACAACGCCATGGACATCGCCAGGGCCGAGCTGGAGACGGGCGCCCTGCCCATATCGATCCGCAGGACCCTTCCTTCAGGGCAGTATCAGAACATCCCCATCTCCGACCTGCTCAAGTGAAGGGCCGACCTGCGCCGCCGCAAAAAACTATTAATACCCATGCGTTTCCTGAACGTCCAAGACGGTGTCAGCAATGCCAAAGAAACCGAACAAGGCGGAAACGGAGCAGAAGACAGGTGAAGACGTGGACCCCGCTCCTGCGGAAGGGGAACAGGAGACGCTCGCCCCCGCTGGGACGGCATCGGAGAAGGCTGCCCCAACCGCGCCACAGCCTGGAGCTGTGGAGGCAGAGGGGGCCGAAGGGCGTCCTCCGAGGAGGGACGTCCCCCCTAACCACATATTCATCGGCAAGAAGCCGGTGATGGGCTACGCGCTTTCGGCCGTGATGCAGCTCACCCAGTACGACGAGGTCGTCCTGAGGGCGAGGGGGAAGGCCATATCCAGGGCCGTCGACGTCGCTCAAGTAGTCATCAAGAGGCTCGGCAATGGCCAGTTCGACGTGAAGTCGATGAAGATAGACACGGAAGTCGTGGGCGAGGGCGAAGAGAAGCGCAACGTCTCCACAATAGAGATCAGCCTGGGCAGGAAGGCCTAGTCGCCCCACACGGTAGTTCCTTCTTTCTTTAGAGTTCACCTGATGTACGGATAGCTGTCTCTGTCGAAGTCCCTGACGACCTCCACCGCTCCAGCATCTCCCCTTCGGGGGAGCGAGGAGATGTACGGGAAGAGCTCAAGGAGGGGCCTGCTCATGAGCATGGCGGCGGGATGACGTTTCCCCAACATGGTGGAGGCCACCATCTCCCCGACCCTGGAGACCTCTCCTTCGTCCGTCATCCCAAGCGAGTGCAGGTATTCATGGAGCAGAACCACGTAGAGGAAGGAGTTCACGATCTCCTGGGGCTCCCTCTTCGAGATCGCCTCTAGCAAAGTCCTGTTTATGACTATCATGTTCGATCCCACCACATGGTATGCTCCCACTTCGGGGGGCATAACTGAGAGCCCCAAGGTGAGCCCCGCCCTATGCCTGCCGAGGGTCGCCTCCACGTGAGCCTTCACTACGGAGAAGACCTCGTCGTATCCTGAAGCACTGTGGAGGCGGGCGGCCTCTTCGTTCCTGTCCATCATCATGCCCTCCGGGCGACTGCGACGGACGGGCTGTCCGGGTTCGCGGAAGCCTCGCTGAACCTTGAATGGGCCACCAGTGCATCCACCTCGGCTTCGGTAAAGACGCCGTTGGAGACGTAGACGGACCTGTACTTGAGGCCAGAGTCTGCGAAGATTGTCACCACCTTTCTCCCCATCAAGCCATCCTTCAGCTTCAACACAGCGGCGTACACGGCCCCCGAGCTGGGTCCCACGTAAAGGTGCTCCCTGAGGGCCAAATCCCTTACGGCGTCGAAGGCCTCCTCGTCGCTCACCGTCACCCAGTCGTCCACTAGGTGGCTTCCAGCTTCAAGTACTTTGGGCATGGCCGATTCCTGTACGTTTCTAAGCCCCTGTATCTTATGGTTGGGCTGTGGCTGCACCGCTATAACCCTCACGTTTCGTCTTTCCTTGAGGTACTTGGCCACACCAGTTATCGTCCCGCCCGTGCCAATTCCCGCCACGAAGACGTCCACCCGTCCCTTGGTATCCCTCCAGATCTCGGGTCCCGTCCCTTCGTAGTGTGCCATGAAGTTGGCCATGTTCTCGTACTGGTTCGGCATGTAGTACAAGTCAGGCCTGGACTTCACGTACGAGCTGGCGAGGGCGATGCACTGGTCGGTTCCCTTCCCCACCCTAGGGCAAAGGTCGTCGGCAGTTTCCAGCAACTCTGCCCCCAGCGCCCTTATCAGCGACTTGGTCTCCCCGCTCACCTTCTCCGGCACCACCACCTGAGCCCTCAGCCCAAACTCCTTCGCAAGAGAAGCTAGGGCTATGCCCATGTTCCCGCTGCTGGGCTCGATCAGGACCTTCCCCTTGTTAAGCATGCCCGACCGGAACGCCTCCCTGACCATCCAGTACGCCGCCCTGTCCTTTATCGATCCGAAGGGGTTCAACCATTCGAGCTTCGCCAACAGGTCCAGGCCCGGGCCGAGGCTCACCAGGGGCGTATCGCCTACCCTCACTCCCTCCATCAGGCGGCCTTCCTCCAAGCTCCTCGGCGTCATCCTTTCCGGCCGATGAGCGACTTTCCTGCTTTTAGCCGTTGCTGAGCTTCAGACTTAACTCTCTATTCTGGTTGGAATAATTCCGCAGATGCCAAAATTCTTATATGCAGCCTCGATTCAGTCCGTTCACATGTATGAATTGGCGGACTTGAGAAAGATGCGCACCATGCTGGGCATGACGCAGTCTCAGCTCGCCTCCCTCACGGGGGTGAGCCAATCTCTAATCGCGAAGATAGAATCGGGGAAGGTGGACCCCTCCTACACGAGGGCCAAGAAGATGTTCGAGGTCCTGGAATCGTTTCAGAAGAAGAGTGGAAGGAGGGCTGCGGACCTGATGGTGAGGAACGTGATCACAGCACCACACGATTGGCCCGTGAGCGAAGCCGTGAAGGTAATGCACCGTAGGGCCATAAGCCAGCTCCCGATAACCAAAGACGGCGAGGTCGTAGGGAGCCTCTCCGAGAAGAACTTGGTTGAGAAGATAGCAGGAGGAGATGGCGTGGAGGACGTCTTGAAGAAGAAGGTAGGAGATATCATGGGGGAGCCCTTCCCCACCGTGGGGGAGGACGCCCCATTGGACATGGTGGCGAAGATGCTCAACTACTACGGGGCCGTCCTCGTCTACAAGGACGGTGACATGGTCGGGATCGTAACGAGGTCCGACCTCCTGAAGAAGAGGGGGTAGGGTGAAGCCGAATGCTCGACGTGCTTACGGTGGAGAAGGACCACGGCCCCAGGATGGAGGAGCTGCCCATAGAGTTCGTGGAGAGGAAGGGGGCAGGCCACCCGGACACGATCTGCGATAGGGCGGCGGAGGAGCTGAGCGTCGCCCTGAGCAGGTATTACATGGAGCACTACGGAAGGATATTGCATCACAACGTGGACAAATGTGTCCTGGTGGGGGGACAGGCCCATGCCGTCTTCGGCGGGGGGGAAGTCCTGGAACCCATGTACCTCCTCTTGGTCGGCAGGGCCTCCACAGAAGCATTCGAAAACGGAACGAAGGCCGTCCCTCTGGGCACCATGGTGCAGAGCGTTACGAAGGGATGGATGAGGGAGACCCTCAGGAACCTGGACGTAGATTCTCACATAATAGTGGACTGCAGGATAAGGCCCGGAAGCATGGACTTGGTCAACAACTACCACGCTTCGAAGGAGGTGCTCAGGAGCAACGATACGAGCTTCGCCGTGGCCTTCGCGCCTCTCTCTGAAACGGAGGAGCTTGTACAAAGGGCGGAGCAGCTCCTTAACGCTCCTGACTTCAAGAGGGAGTTCCCGGCCGTGGGAGAGGACGTCAAGGTCATGGGCCTCAGAAGGGGCAACGTGATAAGGCTCACCATTGCCGCTGCCTTCGTCTCCAAGCTAGTGAAGAGCCCACAGGAATACATGGAGATCAAGGAACAGGTCAGGGGGAGGGTGCTGGACGAATCGCTCAAGCATACCCAGAGGGAGGTGCAGGTGGACGTGAACGCCGCAGACGACCCGGATAAGGGGGTCTACTACATAACCGTCACGGGCCTCAGCGCGGAACAGGGCGATGACGGGCAGGTGGGCAGGGGGAATAGGGTGAACGGCCTCATAACCCCCTTCAGGCCGATGACCCTGGAAGCCGCGGCGGGCAAGAACCCCACCAGCCACGTGGGCAAGATATACCAAGTGGCTGCCCGCCGGATCGCCGACGAGATGGTGAAGGCCTCTCCAGACGTAGAACAGGTCTACTGTTACATGCTCAGCCAGATAGGCCGGCCGGTGGACAGGCCTCAGTCCGTCCACCTGAAGGTCTTCGGCCCGATACAGGAGGATAGGGCGAGGAGGCTGGCAACACCCATCGTGCAGGAGACCTTGGAGGCCATCCCCCACCTCTGGGAGGGCTTCCTAGAGAAGAAGTATCGCCTCTACTAGGGGAAGGCCAGTTGGGCGACATTGAAGGACGCCGCCGGCGAGGCCTGGAGGAGAGCATCGAGAGGCGCCGCCATCCCATCATGGTGGAGCTCCCCACCCCAAGAGGGGTCGACTGCTCCCACGCCCTGAGCTTCGCCAGAAAGGGCGAGGAGTACGTGGACGCGTTCCTCGTGCCGGACGTCCCCACCGGAAGGGTCAGGGCCGACCCTGTGGCCGTTTCGAAGCTCCTCCTCGACGCAGTCACCGCCGACGTGGTGAGCAGCATCTCCGTGCGCCACCACAGCTTGGAGGCAAACATCTCGAGGATGCTCGGCCTCTGGATAGTGGGTGTGAGGAACCTGAACATAGTGATGGGTGATGCCTTGCCCGGCCTTTCCTTTCCGGAGCATCCCTCTCTCGGCGCGCTTAAGGCCATAAGGTTGGCGAAATCCATGGCGGATGGCTGGGTGGAGACGTCCTTCGGCCGTGCCCGAATATCGGGGAGGCCCCGCTTCTTCGTCGGCTGCGCCCTCCTCCCGAACCGCAGGGGGGAGGAGGAAAGGGTCAAGGCCAAGGTGGATGCCGGCGCCGACTTCTTCATCACCCAGGTCAGCTTCGAGCACTATACTCTGGCCTCATTCTTCGACCGCTTGGCCTCCCAGGGCTTCAGGTTCGACAGGCCCGTCTTCGTAGCGCTGGCCGTCATGAAGGCCAAGAGGAGCCTCGAAGCCCTGCGAGGCCTCGATGGGCTTTATTTGCCCGAGAAGGTCGCCGAGAGGCTTCTCTCTTCGAACGACCTGGAGGAAGAATCCATAGGGCTGGGCATGAAGGTCTTTCACGAAGCGGCGAACTCACTCAAGGGAAGGGTCAAGTTGGGCGCATACGTCCTACCCCTGAACGGTTCCGGCCGCTCCCTCGAACTGGCGAGGGGGCTATCGGATAAAGGGTAATCTATTAAACGCGGGCCTCGCATACTCGTGTAATACGGAGAGGTTGCGGCTTGCGATACCGCCTCATGGACATATTGGCCTGCCCCATCTGCAAGGCCTTTCCTCTGGAGCTGCTAGTTCTGGAGGCTTCGAAGGGCGAGCCGAAGCGCAGGGAGAAGGTGGGTTGTGAGCTTTACTGCGTCTACAACGGCGGGATGATAGGGGAGCTAAGGAGGCCAGACCTCGTGAGAGATTGCGAAGTCTGCTTCAGCTACGAGCTCAGGGAGGCCTCCCTTTCCTGTCCGAACTGCGGCCGCTGGTACCCGGTGATGGACAGCATCCCCCATATGCTTCCGGACGAGCTCAGGAAGGAATCGGAGGACCTTCGGTTCCTCGAGAGGTATAAGGACCGACTACCTGAGAAGGTCGTGAGGAGGGGGCTTCCCTTCCACCTATAGGGAGCTCACGGAAGGATCTCTAGGATCGCCCTGAGGAGCCCTTCGCTCCCCGCGGCCACATAGTCTACTTCCTTGGAACCGTCCAGGGGCAATTCGTCCAGTTCCCCCGAGAGCACCTTCACCCGCCCGCCCGCTCCCTTCACCAGGAAAAGCGCTGGCAGGCAGTCGAAGCTCCTCAGCTTGGCGTAGGGCGCCACGAATGCGTCCAACCTTCCGGAAGCCACGTATGCCGTCTCCAGGGCCGCCGTGCTGAGGACCCTTGGGTATTTTGTGGAAGCGAACAGACGGACCAGGGCGCCCAGCTTCTCCTCAGGCACCTTGTAGGCCTTCGAGTCGAAGCCTATGACCGCTTCCTTAAGGTCGGATGCTTCGCTTGGGACGGCGACGTACCAGTCCTCGTAGACCCTTCCCCTGCTTCCCCAGACCATGCGCCCTGTGGCGTGGTCGATGACCCCTGCGACGAAGATGTCCCTGAACAGGGGTCCCTCGGCAAGGGCCAGGCTCGTGCTGAAGACGGGGAGCCCCTTCTTGGCGTTCGTGCTGCCGTCCACAGGGTCGAGCAGCATGGTGAGACGGGCCGCGGGGTCGATCGCTATCCCCCTCTCCTCCGACACTGTGGAGAAGCGGGGGAGCCTCTTCGCCGCCAGCTGTAACACCGCGTCTTCCACCGCCCTGTCCACATAGAACGTCTCGTCACCGTAAGACCCCTTTCCGAGGGGCTTCCCCCCTTCCCCCCCTTCCTCCACCTCCCTGGCCACCTTCCTCGCCAGCTGTAGTGCGTCCCTTACGAACTCCAAGTAGAATTGGATGGTCAAACGCTAGACGGACGGAAAGTTCCTTCTTCAAGCCTTTAAATGCTGTGATGACGTCCACCCCGCCTCGGCAGGAGTGTAACGTCCGCCTCTCCTTTCATATGCAGGGCCGCCCTATAGCCTTCCCTAGTTACGGACTCGCCCTCTGCCTGGCGACCGGAAGGGCCAGTTGTCTAGCGCCGCCTCCATCCTCACTCCGTACCCGAGGGGGCGGCTGGGACGGGCGCCCCTTGATGGCTCCCGCAGGACCTCCACGGGAGGATCGGCGACCTTCGCCCTCGAGGTGAGGCTGGCCTGAAGGGCCTCCTTGAGTTCCTGCCTCTGTCTCGTCCCAATCTGGATCACTCTGGCGAATGCTTCCATATCCTTGGCGGGGGCATCCCAAGGGCCAAGCCCACGAACCCCATCGCGTCCGGATCGAGGGGAGAGGCCTCGAGCTTTGAAGCTGGACGTCATAGCGTCTTAGCATGCAAGCCTCAGGGTTCAAATGTACAGCTGGACCTTGCGGCCGTCGATCTCGGACTCCTTCCACCCTTCTCCCTGCGCGGGCTCTGTGGAGACCTCCAGCTCCTTGACGCGCACAAGGAAGAGGAGCTTCTCCTCCTTCTGTCTCACCATGCGGGCGGCTTCTTCATCTAGGCCCCTTATGCTCGCCTTGGGCAGCAGGTCTGTGGGGACGTACCCCTTCTCCTTCCTGAGGGCCTGCAGCCTCCTCGCCAGGTCTCTCACCAGGCCCTCCGAGACCAGCTCCTCATCCCTGACCACATCGAGAACGACGCAGCCTCCTTCATCTTCGGCGGAGGAATAGCCGTCCAAGGGGACCACTTCGAACGAAAGCTCCTCCCTGAGGATCTTGTGTTCCCTCCCGTCCAATACGATGGTCACATGCCCCTTCCCCTCCGCCTCCTTCTTCAGTTCCCAAGGGTCTCTCCTCTCTATCTCCTTGAGAGCGAGACCGAAGTACCTCTTCAGCCTTCCTCCCACCTTTGCGGGGTCCACCCTTACTACGAGCTTCACGGGCAGGTCCTTCAGCTCCCTGAACTGAACTTCGTGTGCGTTCGCCATCTGGGCCAGCAGCCCTTCGACGTGGGGGGATAGGCCTCCCTTGGCGTAATAGTACGCCCTCCTCAGCGGCCACCTCCTCTTGAGCCTGGCCTTCGTCCTGGCCGAGTTTGCCAGGGATAGCAGCCCCCACAGCCGCTCGAACTCCCGCTCAAGGGATGCGTCCACGAGGTCGTCCCTCCTCTGCGGCAGGGGACCCAGTACAAGGCTCTGGGGCTTCGAAGCGAAGACGGAGTTGAACAGGTAGTCCGTGAGGAACGGGGTGTAGGGATGCATGAGAACGTCGATCGTCCTCAGGGCGAACCCCAGGACGGCGTAAATGGCTTCCCTGCGCGGCTTCGTTTCAGGCAGGTCCTCCCACAGCTCCTCTCTGGTCATCGGGACGTACCTCTGGCTGAGCTGCTCCACGATGAAAGAGTCGAACGCCCGGGCCGCGTCGTTGAACCTCCTCTTCTCGTATGCCTCCTCCGCCACCCTGACGAGACCTTGGAGGACGGAAAGGAGCCACCTATCCTGCGGAAGCAGGGAGCCCCCCTTCACCAGGGCCTCGAAATGTCCCTCATCCCACACGAACCCGTCGTAGCCGGCGTTGGCCTGATAGTAGAGGTGGAGGTGGTAGAGGGTGTTCAGGACCTGGTAGGGCCTGCCGGCCATCTCCTTGAAGTCGAAGCTGAGCGCGTCCACGGGGGCCGCCTTCCACAGGAGGTAGAATCTGGTCAGGTCCACCGACCATTCCTTGAAGAGGGGGAGAGCCTCTACGGTGTTGCCCTTGCTCTTGCTCATCTTCTCTCCCTTTTCGTCCAGGACGTGCCCCTGAAACAGGAAGGCGCGATATGGCGCCTGAGGCCTCCCTGAGAGGATGACGTTCTCCACCAGCAGGGTATAGGCCCATCCTCTCGTCTGGTCTATGCCTTCGGTCAGGAAGGGGACGGGGACGAGCCTCCTATATTCTTCGTCGGTCGAACCGGCGTAGGGCGCCGCCCCGCTGTTGTGCCAAGTGTCGAGCACGAATGGCTCGCGATAGGACTCCCCACCACATTTCGGGCACCTGACGACCACTCTGTCTATCCATGGCCTGTGCAGCTCGAAGTTCGGCCCGTCGGGAAGCCTGAGGGCCGATTCAACTATGGCCTTCCTGCTGAAGAGAGGAACCTTCTCCCCACAGCCCGTGCAGACCCAGATGGGCAGGGGGGCCCCCCAGACCCTCTCCCTGCTTATGTTCCAAGGCCTGGCCTCCTTTATGATCTCGAGGAAGCGGTTCTTCGGCGATTCGTAGTAGTACTCCACTCCTTCGGCCGCCGCCACGGTCCTGTCGAGTATCCTGTCCACCCAGTAGAAGTACTCCCTCCGCAGGAGGTACACCAACTTGTGGCCGGACCTCCAGCAGGTGGGGTACTCGTGTTCCACTTCCGAGCACAGGGCGACCAGCCCCTTGGATGCCAGCGCCTTGACCACCTGCGCATCTGCGTCGCGGACGAAGACACCTTGAAAATCCCCCGCCTCCTCCGTGAACCTCGCCTCGTCGTCTATCGGGTTGAAGATGGGGAGGCCTCTCTTGGACGCGACCTCGAAGTCCTCCTCTCCGTTGGCGGGGGAAAGGTGCACTATCCCCGAGCCGGTAGTGGGGTCAACGAAGCTCTCCGCCACCACGATGTGAACCTTCCCGCCCTTCGCCAAGTCCCTCTGGCCTGGCACGAACTCCGCGAGAGGGGGCAGGTACCTCATGCCGTCCAGCTGGGACCCCTTGACCGTCCTTATCCTATCGTACCGCTCTATCTTCAGCTCCCTAGCCACCTCCTTCAGCCTGGCCTCCCCCACGACCCAGACCTCCTCCCCCACCCTTACGTAGCTGTAGTCAGCTTCCGGGTTTACGGCCACTAGCTCGTCCGTGACGACGGTGAAAGGCATGGTGGTCCAGACTAGGAGGAAGGCATCCTCGTCCCTCAGCCTGACCTTGTAGTAGAGGGATGGGTCCTTGACGACCTCGTATCCCAACGCCACCTCCCTGTTGCTCAGCGAGGTCTGGCAGCTCGGACAGTATGCCACCACGCGGTGCCCCTCTCCGAGCAGCCCTGTCCTGTAGGCCGCCTCCAGCACCTTCCACTCCCTCTCGATGTACCTGTCGTCGTAAGTCCAGTACCCGTTGTAGTCCAAGAGGAGTCCGAGGTACCTGTCCGCCTCCATCCACTTCGCGCCGTACTTTCTAACTATCTGCTTGCAGGCTTCCACCAGCTTCTCTTCTCCCACCGCCCTCAGGTTCTCGGTCTTGTTCCCCTTCAGCCCCAGCTCCTTCTCCGCCTGAAGCTCAACCGGGAGCCCCTGCGTATCCCATCCGGACCTGAAGAGGACGTAGTTCCCGGCCATCGTTTCATGCCTGTACCAGAGGTCCTTGAAGATCCTCCCCCTCACATGCCCTATGTGAGGCTCCCCGTTGAGCGTAGGTGGGCCCTCCACGAAGCCCAGCACGCTCGCGCTCGCCCTGGCTTCGGCTATCTTCTCGCTTATGCGACACTCCTGCCAGAACCTGCGGACGGCTTCCTCGATCTCCTTCAGGTCTGGCTTAGGGCTCAGGGCGAAGCGCCAGTCTCCGAATCCGCGGCTCTTGTTGTCCTTCACTCCGAACCGATGGCACCTTGACTCATACTGCTGAAGCGGACGACCTTTAAAGCGTTTCTTGGCAGCAGGTGATGAAAGGGGACTTACCTTTTTAAGGGCGGGCATCCCTCGAACGAGTCCATGAAGCTTGTGGTGGCGGTCACGGGGGCGAGCGGTGCCGCCTACGGCGTTAGGCTGCTCGAGGTGCTGAAGGAGAGGGGGGTGGAGACCTTCGTTGTGGTCTCAAAGGCCGGCCTGCTCACCCTCAGGCACGAGATGGGCTATTCGGACCGCGAGGTGAGGGCCTTGGCATCCCATTACTACTCCGAGGAGGAGATGGACGCCCCCATAGCCAGCGGCTCCTTCCTCGTGGACGGGATGGTCGTGGCCCCCTGTAGCACGAAGACCCTGGCGTGCATCGCCCACGACATCGAGAGCAACCTCGTGGTCAGGGCGGCGATGGTCGCCCTGAAGGAGAGGAGGCCCCTGCTGCTGCTTGTGCGCGAGACCCCCCTGACGGCCATACACTTGGAGAACATGCTCAGGTGCGCCAGGGTGGGGGCCATCGTAATGCCCGCTTCTCCTTCGTTCTACAACAGACCCAAGGACGTGGCCGCCATGGTGGACCAGATGGTGGGTAGGATGCTGGACGCCTTGAGAATAGAACATTCCCTATACAGGCGCTGGGGCTCACCAGAAACGGGGCACGACTGAAGCCATGACGACGAGGATGGCCTTCATCTCCGACCTGCACTCCAACATGGAGGCCCTTCGGGCAGTGGAACCCCTGATCTCCGGGTTGCCCTGCTATTCCTGCGGGGACCTGGTGGGCTACGGTGCCGACCCTTCGGAGGTCGTCCGGTGGGCCATGAAGAACGTGGTGGGATGCGTGAAGGGCAACCACGACGAGGCAGCCGTCACCGGCGACACCAGCTGGTTCAACGCCTACGCCGCCTCCGCCATAAGGTGGACGAGGGGGCGCCTATCCGAAGGCGAGCTGGCCTTCCTTTCCTCCCTTCCCCTGACCTACAAATTCGAGGTTGAGGGTGTCCGCTTCTTCGTCGTCCACGGCAGCCCCGACGACCCCCTTCACGAATACGTCTTCCTGGAGACCCACCAAGGCCTCTTCGAACGTTACCTCAAGATGTGCTCGGCGGACGTAGTCGTCCTCGGGCATACGCACGTGCCCTTCAGATGGCGGGGTGCTGGCGGGACGGTCTTCAACCCCGGCAGCGTGGGTCAGCCCCGGCATGGGCAGCCTGGTGCCTTCTATGCGGTGGTCACGGTGGAAGGCGGGAAGGTCGAGGTGGAACTTAAGAGGGCGAGCTACGACGTCGACACGGCGGCCCAGAAGATATACCGCTCCGGCCTACCCAGGGTCTTCGGCGATAGGCTCTACGAAGGCCTGTAGGGGACCCCCAACCTCACCAGCCTATCTCTGGGAAACTTTGACCAGTCGAGGACGCCCCTTCCGTCATATACCAGCAGGTCCCCTCCCGCCCATTCCTTCAGCTCTTCGTAGCTCAGCTTCGAATACTCCTCATGGTCCGTGGCCACGAGGGCCAGCTTCCTCCCTTTCAGGACCCGCTTCAGGTCCGCCACCACCGCGAAGCCCTCCGCGGACTCCCTCCTGACGAAGGGGTCGTGAGCGACGACGTCACAACCCAGCTTCTTCAGCTCCTTCAGGAGTTCGTACGAAGGGGAGAGCCTGTCGTCGTTTACGTTCCCCCTGAAGGCCAGCCCCAACAGGGCCACCTTCCTCTCCTCCTTTCCCAGTAGACTGACTGCGAGACTGGCCACATGCTTGGGCATGGACAGGTTCAGCTCCCTCGCCGTGGAGGTCAGGGGGACCCTCGCGCCAGCCTCCTTCGCTGCATCCATCACGAAGACGGGGTAGACCGGTATGCACGCACCGCCCACCCCAGGCCCGGGCCTGTGCAGATGGCAGAACGGCTGGCTGTTGGCGGCCTTCATGACCTCCCAGTAGTCCACGCCCATCCGTTCGCAGACCATCGCCAGCTCGTTGGCCAAGGCGATGTTCACGTCCCTGTACACGCCCTCGAAGAGCTTCTCCGTTTCCGCCGCTTCGAGGGTTGACATGGTGAGGACCCCTTTCTTGGCCACAAGTGAGTACAGCTCCACCACAGCCCTCGTGCTCTTGGGCCCCACCCCTCCCGCGACCTTGACGTAGTTCTCCTCTAGGTCCTGCAGAGAACGCCCCTCGAAGATGCGCTCAGGGCTGTAGGCCAGGCCGAAGTCCCTTTCAACTTCGAACCCCTCGCGCCTCAGGAGGATGGGGAGGACGACCTTCCTCGTCGTCCCGGGTGGGACGCTGGTCTCCAGCACGTTCAGGCAACCCCTCTGCATGCGCTCGGCTATGGCCGAGAACGCTTCCCTTACGCTGGAAAGGTCGGGCCTCCCCGCCTTAAGCCCCACGGGGACGGCCACTATGTTCACATCGGAGGCGGAGGCTGCTTGGGAAGGGCTGGTCGTGACCGCGAACCTGCCGGCCCGGAACCCGGACCTGAACGTCTCGTCCACCTTCGGTTCGTCGGGGAAGAGGTCCCCACCAGAGGATATCACGCCTATGCGCTTCGGGTCGATGTCCACCAGGATGACCTTGGCCCCCGCCCGGAGCCATGCGGCCGCGATGGTAGCCCCCACCCTGCCCGCTCCGTACACGGCCACGACAAGCTTGCCCTCCTTGACGCTCCCCCCGATCTCATGAAACCCGTTCAGGACGTCCATCTCTCGTCGCTCATCGAGTACGAAGCGTCAAGCCGTTAAAAGGGTTGTCCAACGCCGTCGAAGACGCAACTTGGGCGGGCCCGGACGCCTGCCTTGAGCGCACGGCCTCAGCCTTCACCTGCGAAGCAGAGCCGCATCCTCCACCAGGAGCAGCGGATCGGGGTCGGCCATCCCCACAACGGACCTCCTCCTCAGTTCGTCTACGCGATACAGCGGTCTCTCGGGGGCATTTCCGCCGTAGGACCTTAGCTTCCTCTGCTTCGATATGGCCCAGTACGCCCTGCGTACGTCCGCTGGGGCCCCAAAGATGACGAGCAGGCTCGGAGCCCCCTCCTTCGAGCCGGCCCTTCTCACCGCCTCCGAGATCTGGTTCGTCCCCGCAACCCTTTGAAGTAGGTCCACCTCGACCCTGTCAGCCAGCAGTTGCCCCGTGGCCTCCAGGTCCAGGGACTGCATCAAGCAAAAGAGGACGTGCGCCCTGCCAGCGACTGCGGAGATGTCGAAGGTCTGGACGTGCGCCTGTCCTGCCTTGCGCCTGAACTCCCGAAGGTCCTCCGTCGGGTCTCCGCCTGCCAGGTACTCTTCGAGCCTACATGAACAACCTTTCCTGATCATCAAACGAACGTCAGCCTCCGTGAGCGTACGGAAGAAGGACGACCTCTTCCCCGTCCTCCAGCTCCACCTCTAGGCCCCCGGTGGAGGTCACTTCAGTCCCGTTGACTATCACGGCCAGCTCCCTCCTCTCCGCCATCCCCTTAATCTCTTCAGGGAGGAGGGCGAGCAGGTCCTTCAACGTCATTCGCCTCGCATATGGCACTTCTCTTTTTTCCTCCATGAAGCTCCTCGCGACCCCCAAGGCTCTAACCCTCAGCAACTCCATTCCTACCCCTCGTAGAGGTAGAGGGACTCTTCGTAGACCCTCCCCTTATACTCTGTCCCCGGCTTCAAGTGCTTCACCCTTCGAGCCTCGAGCAACCTGCGCAGCCTCTCCCTTGCCTCACCCCCCGAGATCCCCTCGTCCGTCAACCAGTCCAGGGGATACCCTATGCCAACTGGCCTGGCCGGAACGAGGTGCCTAGTTGTCTTGGGGGGCATGGGGGCGCCCATCGTCGCCGCCCTTATGACGTCCATCTTGCGTGGCCTCCTCGCGTAGAGGACGAAGCCGCGCGCCGACACCCCTTCCACCCCGCTATCCTCGGTCAGGGCCGGCCGGACGCCATGGTCAGCGGCCGTGGAATCGAAGGTCCTTACGTATTGGAGGTCGTGCAGGACGCTCCGGGGCTTCGACATGGAATAGTAGCCCCACCCCCAGGCGAGGAGGCCGACGGGAGACAGCCCCCTATCCACCCTTTTCATGGCGTCCTCGACCGTGGTCCGCGTCAGGTTCAACTTCACCTTCAGGTCCTCCAGGAGGGGGGTGTTTATCCCGACGTACGTGCGCAACCACCTCCTCAGCCGGATGTGAGGGTCGAAGTAGTTCACCTTGCATACGAGGGCCCTCTTGGCTCCTATCTCCTTCAGGGCCTGTATGCGGTGCATTCCGTCGAGGGCGACGCCGGTCCTTCCGTCCACGATCACGGGGTCCAGCTGAGCTCCCTCCTCCTTAAGGGCCGAAGCCATCTCCCTCAAGAGCTCAGGGACCACTTCCTCATGAAGCCTTATGTCCTCTACAGGCTCGACGGACAGTTCCAACAGAAGCCCGCCATGTTCTATTACGAGTGCAGGGCTCAACTTCAGGAGCCACTTTCTGCCGGTGCAGCTTCGGCGGGCGATTCGACCGCCTGCTCTGACTCTGCCTCCGCAACCTCCTGGCCCTTCGCTTGAAGCTTCATATAGTGAGTGATGAAGCCCACGACTTCGTTCCTCAACTGCTTGGAATGGAAGGATACGAGCTCTTGAACGGCCTGCTTGTTCTTCTGATAGTCCGCTGAGAACTTATCCGGGTGCGCGTTGATCAGTGTCAGCGCGATTCGCCTCACTCTGTCCAAACGAAGACCGCTCTCTCTTCCAACAGGTTTAGGGGACTATTATAAAAAGTGAGCTGAGCGTGCGATTCCTTTAGCTCTCCTATCGAACTTCGAGTGGCCGGCCGAGGAACTTCGAAGCGTTTACCAGGACCAACTCTTCCAGCTCCAGCTGGTCAACCTTCAGCGCCTCGGCCGCACAGAAATAGACGCTTGGGATGAGGAGGGGGGAGGACGGCCGCCCTTCAAAGCATGCCCCGTATGAAACGGGGCTGTCCGTCTCGAGCAGCAGCCTATCCCGGTTCGTCAGCGTCATGAGGGACCTGAGCTTCTTGGAATACGTGGCCGCCGGCCCGAAGGAGACGTAGCAGCCCATCTCCATGCATTTCGCCAGCTGAGACGCCGTCCCGGCGAACCAGTGCAGCAGCACGGATCGCAGGCGATAGGACGGCAGGCACCGAAGGACTTCGTCCACCATCCCCCTGGAGTGGACGGCCACCGGCCTGCCCGTCTCCTCGGCCAGCTCGAGCTGCCTTCTGAAGCGGTACCATCTCTCCTGCGTGGGGAAGCGGCGGTCCAAACCCACTTCGCCTATGCCGTCGACTTCGCCTTCGTGTGTCCTCATCCACTCGACTAATCGCTCCACCTCTTGGTCTGGGACGGAGGGATGCAGCCCCGCGAAGAAGAAGGCGTATGGGCGCAGGGACCTGGAGAGGCTAAGGGTCTGCTGCAGGTCATCCTGGCTGGAGGAGTTCAGGATCACCTTCACCCGAACCTCCTCCAGCTCTCGCCTCCGAGGGAAACCATCGAAGGGATGCGCATGTGCGTCCAAGAGAAGCCTTCCATCAAGGAGGTCGGGCATGGGGTCCCCCACTCATCACGGGAAACCTTAAAGCCCCGCCCATAATAGATTTTAGCCCACTGCAGTGGTGCTTGCTTTGAGCGAGGTGGAGTTCGGTTCCGCCGCCGTCTACAGGATACTGAAGAAGGCCGGGGCGGACAGGGTAGGGGACGACGCCGTGATAGAATTTAGGACGGCGCTTGACGAGATAGGCGTCCAGATTGGTAAGAAGGCCGTGGAGCTGGCCCTGCACGCGGGCCGGAAGACCGTCAAGGCATCCGATGTGAAGCTGGCCGTCAAGACGTTCTTGGAGTCGTAGCCCGCCCACTTGTTTCTCTACGGTTCTGGACTTGGAGCCCCCGCCCGCATGGCACGGAGACGACAGCTTCGGCCCGAACGGCCGATATATGGAGATGCCTTGACCTCGTGAGAAGATATGGTGTGAGAGCAATGGTGCAGGATGGGTCTTCGCGGACAGCCCAACGGCCGAGTGGAACGTACCGGGCAAACTTTAAAAAATGATGACCGAAGAGACCAGCTAGGCGCTCCGGTAGTATACATCGTTCCCGTGGACGATGGCTAAGAGTCCGGTCAAGTATCTCGGCCTCTCGGGGCCATACCTGTGGCCGGGGAAAGCCGATAACCCGGGTTCAAATCCCGGCCGGAGCACCACAAATTAGGTATAAATCCTTAAATGGGGAGTTATACCATCTTAGGTTCTAGGATAACGGATTTGCCAAGGAAGGGGGAAGGAAGGCGGGAGCGCCTCCTCGGTGACCCCTCGATAAGGCGTTGGTACAACAACCTGTTGCGCGGGAGCACAACCACGGCGGAGAACAGGCTTCGGACGCTCGGGTTCGTCTGTGAGACATGGGGGAAGGCGCCCGAGGACCTGCTGACGTCGGCCAAGGCCGACAGGGAGGGCTTCGAGGACGAACTCAGCGACTTCATCGATTCCCTCTTTCGGAAGGGGGAGAGGGCCGATAACATATCGAACAAGCTCAAGGCCATCAAGAGCTGGCTCGAGTTCAACGGCATCAGGCTCCAGAGGAAGATCAAGACCGGCACAAGCGAGACGCCCGAGGAGACGGTCCCCTCTCACGAGGAGCTCGCGAGGCTCTTCCGGTTCTGTCCGCCCAGGGAGCGCGTCGCGGCCGCCTTCATGGCCTTTGCGGGGGTGAGGCCGGAGGTCCTCGGGAACTACACTGGGACGGACGGCCTGAAGCTATCGGACCTCCCCGAACTGAAGATCAGAGAAGGGAAGGTCGAGGCGGAAACGCTCCCCATGAAGGTGAACGTCAGGAGGTCAATCAGCAAGGGCCGAAACAACTACTTCACCTTCCTCTCGTCCGAAGGCTTCAACTACCTGAAGGAATACCTTGAGGGGAGGCTTCGAAACGGGGAGGTCCTCGGTCCGGACAGCCCCGTCATTGGGCACGAGAGCGTCCGCTACAGCAACAGTTTCCTCAGGACTACGAAGATAGGCTACGGGATCAAGGTGTGCATAAAGGCGGCGGGGTTCAGCTGGAGGCCCTACATCCTCAGGGCCTACTGTGACACTCAGTTCGACATAGCGGAGAGCAGGGGCCTCATCAGTCACCCCTGGAGGCAATTCTTCATGGGGCACAAGGGGGACATAGAGGCGAGG